>Ga0308157_10000208_pt1 | contig 235625 bp, 215 predicted proteins | sample PhyBR1_FD_201035 | JGI IMG/M metagenome (GOLD analysis project Ga0308157, IMG submission 201035) | Phyllosphere microbial communities from UC Gill Tract Community Farm, Albany, California, United States - DLSLB.R1 | ecosystem: Host-associated > Plants > Phyllosphere > Unclassified | place... | reverse complement strand
CACGCTCCCAATCTCGTCCATCAACGCCAAGAACCGCGCCTTCAACGACGCCGACTTCTCCGAAAACGACACGGTGGTCGCAACCTCCTGAAAATCAGGGTGTTGCGACCACCGCTAGAACCCGCCCCGGATTCCTTCGTGCGGTCGGGGCCTTCGCAGAAGAACTACGCGTTCGCGTCCTGACGCTTCATGCGCGCGGTCTCGCGACCGCGAACGGTCTGGTCCAGGATGACCTTGCGGATGCGCACGACCTCCGGTGTGACCTCGACGCACTCGTCGTCGCGCGCGAACTCGAGGCTCTCCTCGAGCGTGAGCTGGCGCGGGGGCGTCATCGACTCGAAGGAGTCGGAGCTCGCGGCACGCATGTTCGTGAGCTTCTTCTCCTTGGTGATGTTCACGTCCATATCGTCGGCGCGCGAGTTCTCGCCGATGACCATGCCCTCGTACACCTCTTGCGTCGGCTGCACGAAGAACGACATGCGCTCCTGCAGGGCGATCATCGCGAAGGGCGTGACGACACCCTGACGATCGGCGACGATCGAGCCGTTCTGACGCGTCGTGATGTGACCGGCCCAGGCGTCGTAGCCGTGCGAGATCGCGTTGGCGATACCGGTACCGCGGGTGGTGGTCATGAACTCGCTGCGGAACCCGATGAGGCCGCGCGACGGGACGATGAACTCCATCCGCACCCAGCCGGTGCCATGGTTGATCATGTTGTCCATGCGGCCCTTGCGGTTCGCGAGCAGCTGCGTGATCGCCCCGAGGTGCTCCTCCGGGGTGTCGATGGTGAGGTGCTCGAACGGTTCGTGCACCTTGCCGTCGACCCGCTTGGTGACCACCTGAGGCTTGCCGACGGTGAGCTCGAAGCCCTCGCGGCGCATGTTCTCGACGAGGATGGCGAGGGCGAGCTCGCCGCGGCCCTGGACCTCCCACGCATCCGGACGCCCGATGTCGACGACCTTGAGCGAGACGTTGCCGATGAGCTCGCGGTCGAGACGGTCCTTCACCATGCGGGCGGTGAGCTTGTGCCCCTTGACCTTGCCCATCAGCGGCGACGTGTTGGTGCCGATCGTCATGGAGATCGCCGGGTCGTCGACGTGGATCTGCGGCAGCGGACGCACATCTTCGGGGTCGGCGATGGTCTCACCGATCGTGATGTCCTCGAAGCCCGCGATCGCGACGATGTCACCGGGGGCGGCGGACTCGGCCGGGTAGCGCTCGAGCGCGCGGGTCTTGAGCAGCTCGGTGATGCGGGCGTTGCTGGTCGTGCCGTCTGCACGCACCCAGGCGACCGTCTGGCCCTTCTTCAGCGTGCCGTTGAAGACGCGCAGCAGAGCGAGGCGACCGAGGAACGGGCTGGAGTCGAGGTTCGTGACCCACGCCTGCAGCGGGGCCTCGTCGTCGTACGACGGAGCGGGGATGTGCTCGAGGATCGCACCGAACAGCGGCTCGAGGTCATCGTTGTCGGGGAGGGTGCCGTTCTCGGGGCGGTTGAGGCTGGCGGCTCCGGCACGGCCGGACGCGTAGACCACCGGAACATCGAGCAGCGCATCGACGTCGAGGTCGGGCACGTCGTCGACGAGGTCGGATGCGAGACCCAGCAGGAGGTCCTGCGCCTCGGCCTCGACCTCGACGATTCGGGCGTCGGGGCGGTCGGTCTTGTTGACCAGCAGGATCACGGGGAGCTTCGCCTCGAGCGCCTTGCGCAGCACGAAGCGGGTCTGCGGCAGCGGGCCCTCTGACGAGTCGACCAGCAGCACGACGCCGTCGACCATCGACAGGCCGCGCTCGACCTCACCGCCGAAGTCGGCGTGGCCAGGGGTGTCGATCACGTTGATCGTGATCTCCTCGCCGCCCGCGTGCTCGCCCTTGTAGGTGATCGCGGTGTTCTTCGCGAGGATCGTGATGCCCTTCTCGCGCTCGAGGTCGTTCGAGTCCATCGCGCGCTCATCGACGTGCGCGTGCTCGCCGAACGAACCCGTCTGGCGGAGCATCGCGTCGACGAGCGTGGTCTTGCCGTGGTCGACGTGCGCGACGATTGCGACATTGCGGAGGTCAGAGCGAAGGGCGTGCGCCATGCAAGTTTCCTAAAAGGGGTTGGGGTGCGCCGGGATGCCGACGGTACAGGATATCGCATGCACGCTGAACGCTCGCCGTTCGAGTAGCGCAAATGACCTGCTCCACGCGGGGAACCGGGTCATTTGCGCGATTCGAAGGCATCGGGGCCTAGCATCGACGACGTGGAACAGGACCGAACAGCCTCACGCACCCGCACGTGGTGGGAGATCGCGATCGTGCTGGCGCTCGGACTCGGCGAATCGGCCGTCTACTCGATCGTGCAGCTCGCATACCGGCTCACGGATCCCACCCCGCTCGCCGATCAGACGACGACCCTCAACCCGTCGCGCAGCGACCGCGAGGTGTTCGACCTCATCTACCAGCTGCTCGGCATCGGCTTCTCGATCGTGCCGGTGCTGCTGGTGTGCTTCCTGCTCTGGCAGAGCGCCCGGCCGCACCTGGGACGACTCGGACTGGACGGAACGCATATCGGCCGCGACATCGCCCGCGGCATCCTGCTCGTCCTCGCCATCGGCATCCCCGGCCTCGCCCTCTACGTCGGCGGACGGATGCTGGGGCTCTTCGTCCTCGTCGATCCTGGGGGCCTCGATCAGCACTGGTGGACTGTGCCCGTCCTGCTGCTGTCCGCCGCACGCGCTTCGCTCATGGAGGAGTTCGTCGTGCTCGGATACCTCTTCCATCGGCTGCGCCAGCTCGGCTGGGAGATGTGGCCGATCATCATCGCCACCTCCGTGCTGCGTGCGACCTACCACCTCTACCAGGGGCCAGGGGCATTCATCGGCAACCTCGCGATGGGGCTGCTGTTCGGCTTCCTGTTCGCGCGTGGCGGCCGCCTGCTCCCGTTCCTGGTCGCGCACTTCCTCATCGACGCGGTCGCGTTCGTCGGCTATCCCCTCGTCGCTCCCCTGCTCCCCTGACCGTTGGCGTCCTCCGCCCCGCCCCGCCCGCCGTGGGAGCGGATGGGCGGGAGCAGACGCGGATGCTCAGCCTGCGCCGAGGGTGATGCCCGCACCGGGGATCGCACTCAGCAATCGCTCGGTGTACTCCTCCTGCGGGTTCGCGAAGATGTCGTCGACGGTTCCCTGCTCGACGATCCGCCCCTTCTCCATGACGCAGACGTGATCCGCGATCACACGCACCACCGCCAGGTCGTGCGTGATGAACAGATAGGTCAGGTTCAACTCGGACTGCAGGTCGGCGAGCAGGCTCAGCACCTGCGCCTGCACGAGCACGTCCAGGGCGGACACCGCCTCGTCGAGCACCACGATCTCGGGCTTGAGCGCCAGCGCGCGCGCCACTGCGACGCGCTGACGCTGACCACCGGACAGTTCATTCGGATAGCGATCGACCACACTCGCCGGCAGCGCGACCTGATCGAGCACCTCGAGCACCCTGGCCCGCCTGAAGGCCGCATCGCCCACATCGTGCACACGCAGCGGTTCGGCGACCGTGTTCCCGATGTTGTGCAAGGGGTCGAGCGATCCGTACGGGTCCTGGAACACCGGCTGCATCTGCCGGCGCAGGGCCTGCAGCTCCGACCGGCCCAGGGTGTCGGTGTCGGTGCCGTTGACGAGGATCGACCCCGCGGTCTTCTGCTCCAGTCGCAGCAGCAGCTTGGCGGCGGTGGACTTCCCCGATCCCGACTCGCCGACGATCGCCATCGTCGTCCCCTTCGGGACCTGGAACGAGATGTCGTCGACCGCAGTGAACCGTTGCGAGCTGAAGCCGGTTCCGCGGATCTTGAACACCTTCGTCACACCGCGGAACTCGATCGCAGGTTCTGCGGATTCGGCGACCGGATGCGCGGCGGCAACGCCCACGGCCGCGAGATCGGCGGCCCCCGCAGTGTCGGTGATCTCGATCGACTCTCCCAGATCGTCGTGCGAGGACACCGCCTGGATCCGCGTCGACGCGATGCTCGGCGCCGCCGAGACGAGCCGCTGGGTGTACGGATGCTGCGGATTCTGCAGGATCTCGAGCGCAGGGCCCGACTCCACGATCCGTCCGCGGTGCATGACCACCAGGTTCTCCGCGCGCTCGGCGGCGAGGCCGAGGTCGTGAGTGATGAACAGCATCGCCGTGTTGCTCTCCGCGGCGAGCTCCGCGAGATGATCGAGGATCTTCTTCTGCACCGTCACATCGAGCGCGCTGGTCGGCTCGTCGGCGATGAGCAGCTCGGGATGCGACGAGAGGCCGATACCGATCAGCACGCGCTGGCGCATCCCCCCGGAGAACTCGTGCGGGAATTGCCGCAGGCGGCTCTCCGCGTCGGCGAGACCGGCCTCCTGAAGAACCTGCACTGCCCGCTTCCGCGCGGCGCGGCGGTTGCTCGCCAGGCCGTTCGCGAGGATCGTCTCCTCGACCTGGAAACCGATGCGGTGCACCGGGTTCAGGCTGTTCATCGGGTCCTGCGGCACGAGACCGATGAGCTTGCCGCGCACGTCTTCGATCTGAGAGCGATTCAGCTTGGTCAGATCACGCCCTTGGAAGTTCACCTCGCCGCCGGTCACTCGGCCGCTGCCGGGCAGCAGATTGATGATGGCGTGCGCGGTCGTCGACTTTCCGGAGCCGGACTCGCCCACGATCGCCATCGTCTCGCCCGGGTAGATGTCGAAGCTCACCCCGCGCACGGCCGGGACGATCCCGTCCTGCGTGCGGAACGCGACCTCGAGGTTCTGCACGGACAGAAGCGGAACGTTCGCATCGCTCATCGCAGTGCCCTCGCCTTCGGATCAAGCGCATCGCGCACGGTCTCTCCCAGCATGATGAACGACAGCACTGTCAGTGAGAGCGCGATCGACGGATAGATGAGCGGCATCGGGTCGGTGCGCAGACGGATCTGCGCATCGGCGATGTCCTTGCCCCACGAGACGACATCGCCCGGCAGTCCTACGCCGAGGAACGACAGCGTCGCCTCTGCGGTGATGGCCGCCGCCAGACCGATCGTGCTGACCACGATCACCGGAGCGATCGAGTTCGGAAGCACGTGCGCGAACATCGTTCGAACCTTCGAGACACCGAGCGCCTCGGATGCCATGACGTAGTCGGCGGAACGCACTCGGAGGATCTCGGAGCGCAGGATGCGCGCCAGAGCAGGCCATCCGAACAGTCCGATGGCGAGTGAGATCACCAGGATGTTCCTGTTGGCGAGGAACATCGACATGATGACCACCGCGGCCAGCACGTACGGGATCGCGAAGAACATGTCGCCGACGCGCATGAGCAGCGCGTCGACCCATCCGCCGAAGAATCCGGCGAAGGCGCCGACGACGATTCCTATGACGGCGATGATCAGCGTGACCAGGACGCCGACGGACAGCGACGTGCTCGTACCGTAGATGACGCGTGAGTAGACGTCGCAGCCCTGGAAGTCGAACCCCAGCGGATGCCCCGGCTCGGGGCCCGCGTTCGAGTTCGACAACGCGCAGTCGTTGGGTCCCACCTGCACGAACAGCCCGGGGAACAGAGCGACCACGATGAGGATCAGGACGAAGACTCCCGAGGCCCAGAACATCCAGCGGCCTCTGAGATCGCGCCACGCATCGAGCCAGAGGTTGCTCTTGCGGGCGCTGACGCGCACGGCGTCGACGGCTCCGAGACCGCCTTCATCGAGCTCGGCGACGAAGTGCGGCATGCGCGGGGTCGAGTTATTTGACATAGCGGATCCTCGGGTCGAGCACGCCGTACAGCAGATCGATCAGCAGGTTGACGATCACGTAGATGACGACGAGCACGGTGACGATGGAGACGATCTCAGGCGCGTCATGTCTTCGAATCGCGCCGAACAGCTCATTGCCGACGCCTGGAACGTTGAAGATTCCCTCCGTCACCGTCGCCCCCACGATCAGGATGCCGAAGTCGGCGGCGAGGTTCGTCGTCACGGGGATCATCGAGTTGCGCAGCACGTGCACCGGGATGACGCGTCGTGTCGAGAGGCCCTTGCCGAACGCCATGCGCACGAAGTCCTGCTGCCTGGTCTCGATGACGGACGCTCGAGTGAGGCGCACGACGTACGCGAAGTTGAGTGCGGCGAGCACGATGGCGGGAAGCATCAGATCCATCCACGGCACGCCACGGCTCACGGTGGGTCGGAAGATGCCCAATTGGATGCCGAGGAAGAACTGCGCCACGAACGCCAGAACGAAGACCGGCACCGAGATGAGCAGGAGGCTGATGAGCATCGACACGTGGTCGAAGACGCTGTTCTTGCGGAGCCCGGCGATGAGTCCGACGATCACGCCGAAAACCAGCTGGATGGCGATCGCCAGAAGCGCGAGCCGCAGCGTCACCGGGAAGGTGCGGGCGAGGATCTCGTTCACGCTCTGACCACGGAAGGTCGTCCCGAGGTCTCCGGTGAACAGATCGCCGAGGTAGATCAGGTACCGGGTGAAGAACGGCTGGTCGAGGTTGTACTCGGCCATGAGCGCGGCGTACTGCGCGTCGGTCGGAGTCTTGTCACCGAAGAGCGCGAGGATCGGGTCGCCGGGCAGCAGGAAGACCATCGAGAAGATCAGGAAGGTCGCCCCGAGGAAGACGGGTATCGCCTGGAGGAGGCGTCGAAGAATGTATCCAGTCATTGCGGGCACCAGAGCCGCGCGGTGCGGAGCGAGAGAACCTCATCGCCCCGCACCGCGCGGTCCGGACAGAGCCTGAGCCCTATTCGGCCTTCGTGATCTGGTACACGATCGGCCAGCTGTCCCAGCCGTATTCGACGTTGTCGACTGCGGCGGAGTAGCCGGCGTTCGTCGACCGGTACCAGAGCGGGAGGACGGGAAGGTCTGCGAACAGGACCTCCTGCGCCTGGTCGAAGAGCTTCTGTCCCTCTTCGACGGTCGGAGCCGTCGCACCCTCCTGCACGAGCTTGTCGTACTCGGGGTTCGAGTAGTCGCCGTCGTTGGAGCCTGCTCCGGTGATGAACAGCGCACCGAGGATGTTGTAGGCACCCGGGTAGTCGAACTGCCAGCCCGAACGCGTCGCGGCGTTCAGCGTGCGGTTGCTGATCTCCTCGCGGAGGGTGGCGAGATCAGGGAAGGACTGTCCGGCGGCTTCGATTCCGAGCGTGTTCTTCAGCTGGTTCGACACGGCATCGACCCACGGCTGGTGGCCGCCGTCAGCGTTGTACGCGATGGTGAAGGTGCCGCTCCACGGGGAGATGGCGTCAGCCTGCGCCCACAGATCCTTGGCCTTCGCAGCATCCGCGTGCGTGACCTCGGAACCCTTGAGCGAGTCGTTCCAGCCGTCGATCACCGGGGAGGTGTAGTCGACGGCGGGAGTCCTCGTCCCCTCGAAGATCACATCGGTGATCTCGTCGCGGTCGATGGCGTAGGAGATCGCCTGGCGACGCAGCAGCCCCTCCTCGTCGTTGGCGAAGTGGTCGAGGCGAGCGGGGATGGTCAGACCCTCCCAGATCGCGGCGGCCTGGTCGACGGCGCGGTCGCCGAGGTCGTCCTTGTAGGTGGCGAGCGCGGACGGCGGAACACCGGGGTTGATCACGTCGAGGTTGTCGGAGAGCAGGTCGGCGTATGCGGCCTCTCCCGTGCCGTAGAAGACGAGGTCGACCCCGCCGTTCTGGGCGACGCGCGGGCCGTCGTAGGTGTCATTCGGGACGAGCGAGATGAGCGAGTCGTGCTCCCACGTCTCGAGCTTGTACGGACCGTTGCCGATGGGGGCCTCGCCGAACGCCTCCGGGTCGTCGAAGAACGATTCCGGCAGCGGGGAGAACACCTGATAGCCGAGGCTGATCGGGAAGTCCGACTGCGGACCGGCGAGCTTGACGGTGAAGGTGGTGTCATCGACGACCTCGAGTGCGAGGGTGTCTTCCCCGCCCTCGGCCGAATAGCCCTCGAAGTTGGCGAACCACCACTGGTTCTCGAACGCGGCGTCGGATGCCGCGTACTGCCAGGCGTTCACGAAGGACTCCGCGGTGACGGGGGTGCCGTCGCTGAACGTCGTGTCGGGCTTGATCTTGATCGTCCACAGCTGGTTGTCGTCAGACTCGATCGAGTCGGCGACGTCCATCGCCATCGCGCCATCGGCTTCGTAGTAGACGAGGCCCGCGAACAGGTTCTGCAGCGCGAGACCGCCGCCGACCTCGTTGGTCACGGCCGGGATCAGCTCGTTCTGGGGCTCGTTGCTCTGCACGGTGACGATTCCCGTGGAGGCGCTGCCGCCACCGTCGTCACCGCTGCCGCCACCACTGGATGAGCATCCGGAGAGGGCGATCGCACCTGCGGCGAGCAGGCCGACACTCGCCAGCAGAATCCTGTTTTTCTTCACGTTGTCCTCCTGTGGACATGTAGAAGTGCGCACTCGTCTTCGAGAGGCAGTGTGTCGAGAATAGCCCCGCCGGTTGCTCGTCACGGCCCTTCGCCGAAGTCCGTTAATGAACTGTTACTGAACGATCGCCAAGGAAACCGGGTCCCTCACCCGGCGAAACCGCATCCGCGCGTCTCGCCGGGTGGAGCACTCAGGCGAAGGCCTCTACCGGAGGACACGCGCAGACCAGGTTCCGGTCGCCGTACGCCTGGTCGATCCGACGCACCGGCGGCCAGTACTTGCTCGCCATGAGCGCGGGCACCGGATATGCGGCATCCTCACGGCTGTACGCGTGCGCCCAGTCCCCTGCGATCAGCGAGACCGCGGTGTGCGGTGCGTTGACGAGCGGGTTGTCGGCGGCGGACCAGCGGCCGGACGCCACCGCATCCGCCTCGGCCTTGATCGAGATCATCGCCTCGATGAAGCGATCGATCTCACCCAGGTCCTCCGATTCGGTCGGTTCGACCATGAGAGTGCCTGGGACGGGGAATGACATGGTCGGCGCATGGAATCCGTAGTCGATCAGCCGCTTGGCGACATCGTCGACCGTGATTCCGGTTGCGGCTTTGAGCGGGCGCAGATCGAGGATGCACTCGTGCGCGACCCGGCCGTTCTCCCCCGTGTACAGCACGGGGAAGTGCTCGCCGAGGCGTGCGGCGATGTAGTTCGCCGACAGGACGGCGGCCGCCGTGGCATCCCGGAGCCCCTCTGGACCCATCATGCGCACATACGACCACGAGATCGGCAGGATTCCGGCCGAGCCGTAGGGCGCCCCCGACACCGCGCCGCCGGCGAACTCGAAACCGCCGGCGTGGGCCGCGCGCTGCGCGAGCGGGTGGGTGGGCAGGTGAGGGGCGAGGTGAGCCTTGGCCGCGACCGGTCCGACGCCCGGCCCGCCACCGCCGTGCGGGATCGCGAACGTCTTGTGCAGGTTCAGGTGCGACACGTCGCCGCCGAGATCGCCGAATCGGGCGAAGCCCAGCAGCGCGTTGAGGTTCGCGCCGTCGACGTACACCTGGCCGCCGGCCTCGTGGACGGCCGAGGCGATGTCGACGACATCGTGCTCGTACACCCCGTGCGTGGACGGGTAGGTGATCATGAGTGCCGCGATCTCATCAGCGTGCGCGGCGATCTTCGCGCGCAGGTCGTCGAGATCGACGTTGCCGAGTTCGTCGCAGGCGACGACGACGACCTTCATCCCGGCGAGTACAGCGGATGCCGCGTTCGTGCCGTGTGCGGACGACGGGATCAGGCAGACCGTGCGGTGCTCATCGCCGTTCGCCCGGTGATACCCGCGGATCGCGAGGAGCCCGGCGAGCTCGCCCTGCGAGCCGGCGTTCGGCTGCAGCGAGACGGCGTCGTATCCGGTGACCTCGGCGAGCCAGCCCTCGAGCTGGTCGATCATCTCGAGGTAACCCGTGACATCGGACTCCGGCGCGAACGGATGGATGCCGGCGAACTCCGGCCACGTGATCGCCGCCATCTCGGTCGCCGCGTTGAGCTTCATCGTGCACGAGCCGAGCGGGATCATGCCGCGGTCGAGCGCGTAGTCGCGGTCGGCGAGCGACTTCAGGTAGCGCATCATCGCCGTCTCGCTGCGATGGAGATGGAACACCGGGTGAGTGAGGTACGCGTCCTTGCGGTGGAGGGCGTTCGGAATCCGTGCCAGCGTTCCGTCCCCGCGTGAATCCAGCACGCGCGCGGGGCGGCCGAACAGCGCACTGACCGTTGACAGCTCGGCGATCGTCGTCGTCTCATCGACCGAGATGCCGACGGTCTCCGTGTCTACGAGATGGAGCAGGATGCCGTGCTCGTCGTGCGCACGGGTCACGATGGCCGCGGCATCCGCTGTGCGCACGCGCACCGTGTCGAAGTACGTCTCGTGCACGACGTCTGCGTCGGCCTCGGCGAGCCACTGTCCGAGCACCGCCGCCTTCGACGCGACTCCTCCGGCGATCTGCCGCAGGCCGTCGGGTCCGTGGTAGACCGCATACATCGCTGCCATGACCGCCAGCAGCACCTGCGCGGTGCAGATGTTCGAAGTGGCCTTCTCCCGCCGGATGTGCTGCTCACGGGTCTGCAGGGAGAGCCGGTACGCGGGCTCGCCGGCGGCATCCACCGAGACGCCGACCAGGCGCCCCGGAAGCTGACGCTCGAGCCCCTGGCGCACGGCCATGTAGCCGGCGTGCGGACCGCCGAACCCCATCGGCACTCCGAAGCGCTGCGTCGTGCCGACCGCGACATCTGCGCCGAGGGTGCCTGGGGATGCGATCAGCGCGAGCGCCAGAAGATCGGCCGCGACGACGGCGAGGCCGCCTGCCACGTGGGCGGCGTCGATCACGCCAGACGGGTCCCAGACGAGGCCGGATGCCGCGGGATACTGCACGAAGACCCCGAACAGCTCATTGGGCAGAGCATCACCGCCGGCGAGGTCGCGCTCGATCAGCTCGATGCCGAGGGCCCCGGCACGCGTGGCGAGTACCGCCTTCGTCTGCGGGAACGCATCGGCGTCCACGACGAACACGTTCGAGCGCACCTTCGATGCGCGGCGGGCCAGCAGCATCCCCTCGGCGACCGCGGTCGATTCATCCAGCATCGACGCGTTCGCGGTCGAGAGTCCGGTGAGGTCGGCGACCATGGTCTGGAAGTTGATGAGCGCTTCCAGACGTCCCTGCGAGATCTCGGGCTGGTACGGCGTGTACGCCGTGTACCAGGACGGGTTCTCGAGCACGTTGCGCTGGATGACGCTCGGCGTGAACGTGCCGTAGTAGCCGAGCCCGATCATCGAGCGGTTCACCGTGTTTCGCGACGCGAAGGCGCGCAGTTCGGCGAGCGCCTCGGCCTCGGTCGCGGCGTGCGGAATCACCGACGATGCTGCCGCCTCGGTGAAGATCCCGGCTGGAACGGCCTCGCGCATCAACGCCTCGACCGGTGCGTCGGCATCGGTGAGCCCGAGTGCTTCCAGCATGGAGCGCTGAGCCGCGGCGTCAGTGCCGATGTGACGTTCGGAGAAGGCTGCCACGACCGGATCAGCCCTCCGTGAGGGCGACATACGCGTCGCGGTCGAGCATGTCGGCGGGCGCGCCGCCGATGATCGTGACCTTGATGAGCCAGCCGCCATCGAACGGCTCGGCGTTCACGAGCGAGGGGTCATCGACGACGGCGTCGTTGACCTCGATCACGGTGCCCGCCAGTGGCGCGTAGAGCTCGCCGACCGACTTGGTCGACTCGATCTCCCCGACGACCGAGCCTGCGGTGATCTCGGTGCCCACCGCGGGGAGCTCTACGAAGACGACGTCTCCGAGCTTGTCTGCGGCGTAATCGGTGATCCCGATGGTCGCGGTGTCACCATCGATGTCGAGCCACTCGTGCTCGGCGGTGTACTCAAGGGCTGTGAGATCGGTCATTTCTTCCTCCGGTAGAAAGGCAGGGCGGTGACGGTGGCGGGGATCTTCGTCCCGCGGACATCCAGGTGGACGGTGGTTCCCTCATCGGCGAACACGGGATCGATGAATGCCATCGCGATCGGATGGCCGAGTGTCGGGCTGAGCGCCCCCGAGGTGATCTCGCCGAGCACGGCGCCGTCTTCGGAGACGACGGCGTAGCCGGCGCGTCCGGCGCGCCTGCCCTCGGCAGTGAGACCGACGAGGACCCGGTCGCCATCGGCGGCGAGGGCGCTCTTCCCGACGAAGGCCTCCTTGTCGGAGGCGACCACGCGGCCGAGACCGGCCTGCGCGGGCTTCGTGTCGCGCGAGAGCTCGTGGCCGTAGAGCGGCATGCCGGCCTCGAGGCGGAGCGTATCGCGGGCCGCGAGACCGGCGGGGACGAGGCCGTGCGGCGCACCCGCGGCGAGCGCGGCATCCCAGAGAGCTGCCGCAGCCTCGGCAGGGACGAGAAGTTCGAAGCCGTCCTCGCCGGTGTAGCCGGTGCGGGCGATCAGGAGCGGATGCCCCTGGAAGAACGCATCCGCCCAGGCGTAGTACTTCTGCTCGCTCCAGGGCGTGCCGACTTCGGTGATGCCCTCGATCGTCGACACGATCTCCTCTGACGCGGGGCCCTGCACGGCGATGAGCGCGTACGCGTCGGACGCGTCGTCCACCGTGACACTTCGACGGGAGGCATCCGCCTCATCGGTGACGAGCACGTTCATGAAGGCGGGAACGCGCGCGCTGAGCGCCTCGGCGACGGCATCCCGATTCCCGGCATTCGAGATGATCAGGAAGCTGTCGTGGGCGAGCCGGTAGACGATGACGTCGTCGATGATGCCGCCGTCTTCGGCGAGCAGCAGCGAGTACTTCGCCTTGCCGACCGCCATCGTCGACAGGCGCCCGGCGAGCGCGTAGTCGAGGTAGCCCGCGGCATCCGTGCCGTCGATCGTGAACTCCGCCATGTGCGAGATGTCGAAGAGGCCTGCGGCCTGGCGCACGGCGTGATGCTCGGCGAGATCGGAGGTGTAGCGGACCGGCATCTGCCAGCCGCCGAAGTCCGTGAAGGACGCGCCCAACGACTCGTGCCGCTCGCGCAGCGGGGTGTAACGGGCCTCGGTCATGGAGTTCTCCCGGATCGGTCGGAAGGATGCCGTACGGAATGCACGGTATCCGAGAACTCCCCCTCTGTCATCGGCCTGAGAGCTTCGTCCCGCGTGTGCAGGACTTTCACCGTCGGCGGAGATCGGTTGTCGTCGATCTCGCTTTTCAGAGTGGCCGGACGTGCACGGTAGGGGTACCTGAGAGATTGGCGGGGAGGCTTGCTCCTTCGGTGTCCGACTGCCATCGTCGGACTCTCCCGTGCAGGCCATGCGGCCCGTATTCACTTAGCGATCCCAGCATAGCCGCACGCCTCATCTAGGCTCGACCGCGTGACCTCATCATCCGGCAGCACGGGCGCCATCGGCGTCGCTGTGTCGACCGTGATCTTCTCGCTGCGCAGCGGGAACGCCGGCGACCGTCTCATGCTGCCGCTGGTGCGGCGCACCCGCGAGCCCTTCCTCGACCGTTGGGCGCTGCCGGGCGGATGGCTCGACGCGGCGGAGGATCTGGATGCCGCGGCATCCAGGACTCTGGCCGAGACGACAGCGCTCAAGCCGAGTTATCTCGAGCAGCTCTACACCTTCGGCGAGGTCGACCGCTCCCCCACCCGCGCCGTATCCATCGTGTACTGGGCGCTGCTGCGATCCGACCTCGTCGACGCGCAGCGCGCCGCGGCCGGCGCACCGGAGAACGTCGAGTGGTTCGACGTCGACGACATGCCGCAGCTCGCGTTCGATCATGGGCGCATCGCCGAGTACGCGCTGTTCCGGCTGCGCAACAAGGTGGGCTACAGCTGGATCGGCGCGGGTCTGCTGCCCGATGAGTTCACGCTCACGGAGCTGCGCGAGGTGTACGAGGCCGTGCTCGGCAGGCGCCTCGACCCGTCGAACTTCCGGCGGCTGCTCGAGGGGTCGGCCGAACTCATCCCTACGGAGTCCTTCCGCACCGGCAAGCATCGCCCGGCACGACTGTTCCGCCTGGCCGCCGAGGCATGAGATTGCAGTAAAGGTCAGAACGACATAATCTGGATCCGCACAGTAAGTGTCGAAGTGACCAGAAGGTGGCACCCGATGTCCACGCTCATCGTCCCCGTGACAGACCCCTCCGTCGATCTGCTGATCCGGTCGGCACCCGAAGAGTCCTGCAGCACCGATCTCGCGGCGACGCCGTGGACATTCGACAGCGTCCCAGGGTACGGCCCCGGCTCCTCCATGGGCGACGTCATCCCCACCGGCGCTCCGCGTCAGGGCGAGCTGCCCGCCGAGTACCGCGAGGCCGGCGACGCGGAGCTCGACGACCGCATCCGCGCGGCGAAGACGACGCTCGGCGATCGGGCGGTCGTGCTCGGGCATTTCTATCAGCGCGAAGAGGTCGTCCGTCACGCCGACTACGTGGGCGACTCCTTCCAGCTCGCGAACGCCGCACTCGAGCATCCTGATGCGGAGGCGATCATCTTCTGCGGCGTCCACTTCATGGCGGAGACCGCTGACCTGCTCTCGACGCCGGATCAGGCCGTCATCCTGCCGAACCTCGCAGCCGGCTGCTCGATGGCCGACATGGCCGACATCGACCAGGTCGAGGACTGCTGGGAGCAGCTGGCCGACGTGCTGGGCCCGCTCGATGTGCCCGATGCCGACGGGCGTGTGCCCATCATCCCCGTCACCTACATGAACTCGTCCGCGGCGATCAAGGGATTCGTCGGACGACACGGCGGCATCGTGTGCACGTCGTCGAACGCCGCGACCGTGCTGGAGTGGGCGTTCGAACGCGGTCAGCGCGTACTGTTCTTCCCCGATCAGCACCTCGGCCGCAACACCGCCAAGGCGATGGGCGTGCCCCTCGAGCAGATGCCGATGTGGAACCCTCGCCGACCGCTCGGCGGCTCGTCGGAGGGTCAGTTGGCCGACTCGAAGGTCATCCTCTGGCACGGCTTCTGCTCGGTGCACCGCCGGTTCACGGTCGCGCAGATCGATCAGGCGCGTGCCGAGCATCCCGGAGTGCGGGTGATCGTGCACCCCGAGTGCCCGATGGAGGTCGTGGACGCCGCCGATGAGGCGGGATCGACCGACTACATCCGCAAGGCGATCGCCGCCGCGACGGAGCCCACCGCTTTCGCGATCGGCACCGAGATCAACCTGGTGCGGCGCCTCGCGGCGCAGTATCCGCAGCACGAGATCTTCTGCCTGGATCCTGTCGTATGCCCGTGCTCGACGATGTACCGGATCCACCCGGGATATCTCGCCTGGGTGCTCGAGGAGCTGGTCGCCGGTCGCGTCGTCAACCAGATCTCGGTGACCGCTGACGTCGCCGATCCCGCACGCCTGGCCCTGAAGCGGATGCTGGCCGCGAAGCCCCGCGCATGAGCACGGCCGCGCGCGTGAACGTCGTCGTGGTCGGTTCAGGGATCGCAGGACTCACCGCTGCGCTGCATGCGGCGGAGGCCGGCCACCGCGCGACCCTCGTCACGAAGGACGCCCTCGGCGGAGGATGCACCCCTCTCGCGCAGGGCGGCGTGGCCGGCGTGTACGGGCCGGACGACTCGACGGAGCAGCACGCGGCGGATACCCTGACCGCGGGCGGCGGGCTCTCCGATCCCACCGCCGTCGATGCGCTCGTCCACGACGGATCGGCGCGCATCGCCGAGCTGATCTCGCGCGGCGTCGCCTTCGACCGTGCGGCCGACGGCACTCTTCTGCTCGGACGCGAGGCCGCCCACACCCACGCCAGGATCGTGCACGCGGGCGGCGACGCGACCGGCGCGGCGATATCGCGCGCACTCGTCGCCCAGGTGCGCGCATCGGCAGTCGACGTGATCGAGCACGCGCTGCTCGTCGACCTTCTCGCGCCGGGCGACATCGTGCGCGGCATCCGGATGCTGCGCGACGAAGAGATCGTCGAGCTCGCCGCGGACGCGGTGATCCTCGCTACCGGCGGCGCAGGCCAGTTGTACGCGCACACCACGAACCCGCTCGGAGCCACCGGCGACGGCATCGCCGCGGCGATCCGCGCGGGAGCCGCGGTCGCCGACCTCGAATTCGTGCAGTTCCACCCCACAGTCCTCGCCGCAGGCGACGCCTTCCTCATCTCCGAAGCGGTGCGCGGCGAGGGGGCGACCCTTGTCGACGATGAACGACGGCGCTTCGTGTTCGACACGCATCCCGACGGCGAACTCGCACCTCGCGATGTCGTCGCCCGCGCTGTCGCGCGGCAGGCCGCCGCACAGGGCTCTCCCGTGCGGCTCGATGCCACGATGATCAGCGCCGCGCGCCTCGCAGAGCGCTTCCCGACGATCGATCGCGTGACGCGCGAGCGTGGATTCGACTGGGCGAGAGAACCGATTCCGATCACTCCCGCCGCGCACTACCTGATGGGCGGGGTCGCCACCGACCTCCACGGCCGCACCTCGGTCGCAGGCCTCTTCGCCGCCGGCGAGGTCGCGTGTACGGGCGTACACGGCGCCAACCGCCTGGCGTCGAACAGCCTGCTCGAAGCGGCGGTGTTCGGCGCGCGCGCCGCCGCATCCGCATCCGCATCCCACCCCCCACTCAGGTCGCATTTTTCGCCGGTATCCCCCGCCCAGAGCGGCAAGAATCGCGACCTGGACGTGGGGGTGTTCTCGCGCGCGGCGTTGCAGCAGCTGATGTGGGCCCATGTCGGGCTACAGCGCACGCCCGACGGACTCGCGGGGGCCCTCAACGTCCTCCGCGCCTGGCGCGCCACGAGCTCGGCACCGTCCACCCGCACCGAGTACGAAGACGCCAACCTGCTGCTCGTCGCCGAGGCCACGGCATCCGCCGCCCTCGCGCGCACAGCGTCGGTCGGCGCCCACCACGTCTCCGCCGAACACGAACCCGCTCTGATCGGAGCCTGATGCTCACCTCCGCTGCACTCACTCGCGTCGTCGGCGCCGCCCTCGAAGAAGACGCCCCGTGGGGCGATCTGACGAGCACGACCCTGCTCCCCTCCGATGCCACCGCGACCGCGGATCTGGCCGCCCGTGAGCCGGGGGTCTTCAGCGGCGGCGAGGTGTTCGAAGCGGCGTTCGCGCTCACGGACCCCTCACTGACGGTCGACATGCATGTCGGTGACGGCGATGAGTTCGCGCCCGGCGACGTGCTCGCCTCCGTGTCGGGCTCGGCGCGCAGCATCCTCACGGCAGAGCGCGTCGCGCTGAACTTCACGCAGCGCATGAGCGGCATCGCGACGCTGACCGCACAGTACGTGCGCGCCGTCGACGGGACAGGTGCCCGAATCGCCGACACCCGCAAGACGACTCCCGGCCTGCGGGCTTTCGAGCGCCACGCGGTCGTGTCGGGCGGAGGGAGCAATCACCGCTTCTCGCTGTCGGATGCCGTCATGGCGAAGGACAACCACCTCGCCGTGCTGCAGTCGTCGGGTGCTGATCTCGCATCCGCGCTGCGAGACGCGCTGTCCCGGCTCCCCCACACCACTCACGTGGTGATCGAGGTCGACCGTCTCGACCAGATCGAGACCGTGCTCGCCGGCGGCGCGCACACGGTGCTGCTCGACAACTTCTCACTCGACGACCTGCGCACCGCCGTCGCGCTGATCGGCGATCGTGCGACGACTGAAGCATCCGGCGGTGTCACCCTCGACACCGTGCGCGCGATCGCCGAGACGGGTGTCGATGTCATCTCGATCGGCGCACTCACCCACTCGGCACGCGCGCTGGATCTCGGGCTGGACGTCCGGATCGACTGACGATGCTCTATCTCGATCACGCGGCGACGTCTCCCGTGCGCCCAGAAGTGCTCGAGGCGATGCAGCCCTACCTCACCGGGGTGTTCGGCAATCCGTCGAGTCATCACACCGCCGGTGAGGCGGCCGCGAACGCGCTCGACGATGCCAGGGCGCGCGTCGCGCGCGCGCTCGGCATGCGCACCGGGGACGTGATCTTCACCGCAGGAGGCACCGAAGCCAACAACCTCGCGGTGAAGGGCATCGTGCTCGCGGCGCTCGCGACAGGTCGACGCCATCTGGTCACGACGACGATCGAGCACGAGTCGATTCTCGAGTCCGCTGCGTACCTGACACGCTTCCACGATGTGCAGGTCTCCATGGTGGATGTCGACGGCGCGGGACGCATCGACCCCTCGGCTCTCACGTCGGTGCTGCGCGATGACACCGCACTGATCTCGCTCGGGCATGCGAACAACGAGATCGGCACCGTGCAGGATGCCGCCGCCCTCGCGAGCGTCGCACGGGATGCCGGGGTGCCGCTGCACCTGGATGCGGTGCAATCCGCGGGCTGGCTGCCGCTGCGCGATCTCGGAGCGGATGCGATCTCGATCGCGGGGCACAAGCTCGGCGCACCGAAGGGCATCGGCGCTCTCGCCGTACGCGGCCGCGTGCCGTTGGAGCCGCTGCTGCACGGCGGCGGCCAGGAGCGCGGTCGACGCTCCGGCACCGAAAACGTCGCGGGAGCGGTAGGACTGGCGGCGGCTCTGGAGCTCGCAGAGGAAGAACGCGCCTCGCATGCCGCGCAGGTCGCCGCCTCGACTGCGAAGTTCATCGCGGGCGTGCAGAGCGCCGTTCCCCAGGCCGAACTGACCGGGGACCCCGTGCGCCGTCTCCCCGGTACGGCGAGCTTCACCTTCGCAGGCGTCAGCGGAGAGGCCGTGCTGCTGGAGCTCGAGCGACGCGGGGTGATCTCGTCGAGCGGTTCAGCATGCGCCGCCGGTAGCGACGAGCCGTCGCACGTGCTGCTCGCGTGCGGCATCGCCCCCGAGGTCGCGCAGACGTCGGTGCGGTTCACCTTCGGGCGGGATCCGCTCCCCGCCGACGCCCCCGAGCGCCTGGCGGCGCTCGTATCGGACGCGGTGGCGGCCGTCTCCGGTTCCTGACCCGGCAGACCATAGACTCATCAGGTGCCCGACCCGATCGCGACGTTCATCGTCCCCGGCCGCGACATCGAGTCGTTCGCGCCCGCAGCGATCGCGTCGTTGCGAGCGCAGACCGATTCGCGGTGGCGGGCGATCCTGGTCGATGACGGGTCCGTGGATGACACCGGTGATGTCTTTCGCTCCGCCGCATCGACTGACGCCCGGTTCACGGTCGTCACGCACGAGAAGGCCCGCGGGCTGGGCGCGGCCCGCAACACCGGGCTGGACCTGGTCGACACGGAGTTTCTCGGCTACCTCGACGGCGACGACGAGCTCACCCCGCGAGCCCTCGAACGTCTGATCGCCACCATCACCGAAACGGGCAGCGATTTCGTGGCCGGTGCGTACGTGAGGCTGCGTCCGCACGGCGATGGCTACTCGGCCGGACGCGTGCAGCCCTGGACATCGGCTGCAACCGACCCGCAGCGCCTGGGCACGAACATCTTCGAGCATCCGGCTGCGTCGGCGAACATCGTCGCCTGGTCCAAGCTCAGCCGCACCTCGTTCTGGGACAGCCAGCGCTTCCCGGAAGGCGTCGCGTACGAGGACCAGATCCTCGCTCAGCAGATGTACACGCGCGCGTCGGCCTTCGACGTCATTCCCGATGTCATCGTCCGCTGGCGCCTTCGCGCCGACGGCACCTCCATCACCCAGAGCAAGTCGCGACTACCGGTGCTGCGCGATTACCTCGCGGCCCTGCGCGGCGGCATCCACGTGCTGCAGGATGCCGGAGCCCACGCCGCGGTGACCGCCAGGCTCGACCTCATCCTCGCCATGGACCTGGCGCCCCTCCAGAAGATCGCGGCCGTCCATCCCGACCCCGCCTACGCTGCGGAGCTCACCGCGTTTCTCGACGAACTCCGTGCACTCCCCGAGTTCGCAGACGCCCATCCCGACCCTGACCTGGCCGCCGCGCTGTCCTGGTGACACGCACGGCCTGCGGAGCCCCTGTGAACACGTACCTCGATTCTCTCTTCTCTCTCACCGACCGCACCGCGATCGTCACCGGCGGCAGCTCTGGCATCGGCCGCGGCATCGCGAGCGCGCTCGCCCGCGCCGGAGCATCCACCGTCATCGTCGCCCGCGGACAGGACCGCATCGACGAGACCGTCGCGGCACTCACCGGCGACGGATGCCGCGTCGCCGGCGTCGCCGGCGACCTCAGCACGCGCTCCGGTATCCGCGCGGTCGCAGAAGCAGCGGCGGAGCGGTTCGGAGAACCCGACATCCTGGTGAACTCGGCGGGGATCAACATCCGCCCCGCGTACGCGGAGATCACCGAAGCCGACTGGGATGCCACGATGACCGTGAACGCGCTCGCGCCGTTCCTGCTCGGCCAGCGCTACGGCGTCGGTATGGCCGAGCGCGGCTACGGCCGGCTCATCCACATCAGCTCGCAGCAAGCGCACCGTGCCTTCGTCGGCAGCGGCATCTACGGCGCCTCGAAGGGCGCGGTCGAGTCCCTGATGCGTTCAGAGGCCGAAGCGTGGGGCGACTCGGGAGTGACGAGCAACACTCTGGTGCCCGGATTCGTGCTGACGCCGCTCAATGCCCGTCTGCAGGAGGATCCGGAGAGGATCGCAGCCCTCGCCGCACGAACGATGATCGGACGCAACGGTCTCCCCGACGATTTCGCCGCCGCCGCGGTGTTCCTCGCCGGAGCAGGATCGGCCTACGTCACCGGTCACTCGCTCTTCGTCGACGGCGGCATGTCCGCGCACTGAGCGCGACGCCGAGAACTCACCCCTCGGCGGGGTACACCCGCTGGTCCCCCGCTGATCCGTCGAGCAGAGGCACCGGTGCGGTGAGCGCGGCGACAGCATCCTCGGCCGCCGAATCCGACGGCGCGCGATCGGCGCGTCTGTCGGCCAGCGCCGCCATCAGTCCACCACTGACCGACAGCTCGATCCTCTCCTCGGTCTCGAGGATCTGAGACGCCGCCACCTGCTGCGCGGCGAGCTCCGCATAGAGGCCGCCCGCCGCGAGCAGCTCGCTGTGCGTGCCGGACTCGATGATCTCCCCCGCCTCGACGACATGGATGACGTCCGCTCCCATCACCGTCGACAACCGGTGCGCGATCGAGAGCACGGTGCGCCCCTTCGCCGCTTCGTCGAGCGCCTCTTGAACGACCCGCTCCGAAACGGTGTCCAGGGCGGAAGTGGCTTCGTCGAGCAGCAGCACCGGTGGATCCTTCAACAGCACGCGGGCGATCGCGATGCGCTGCTTCTCACCACCGGAGAGCCGGTAGCCGCGCTCGCCGACGATCGTGTCGTAGCCGTGCTCGAATCCGGTGATGATGTGGTCGATGTTCGCCGCCCTGCACGCTTCGATCATCTCCTCCTCCGACGCATCCGGCTTCGCGTAGAGCAGGTTCTCGCGGATCGTGGCATGGAAGAGGTAGGTCTCCTGCGACACGATCCCGACGTCGTCGATGATCGACTCCTGCGTGAGTGCGCGCACGTCGGCCCCGGCGAACAGCACGGCACCCCCATGCGCCTCGTAGAGCCTCGGAGCGAGATAGAGCACCGTCGTCTTCCCCGCCCCTGAGGGTCCGACGAACGCGACGTGCTGACCCGGGTCGGCTGTGAACGAGACGCCCTGCAGAGTCGCACGCGCCTCTGGCGCGGCATCCGGATACCGGAAGACGACATCACGGAACTCGATCCGCCCACGAGGGCCGGGCGCCTGCGAGACCGTGATCGCATCCGGAGCATCCTGGATCTCCGGCACGAGATCGAGGTACTCGAAGATGCGCGCGAACAGCGCCTGCGAGGTCTGCAGGTCGAGCGAGACGCGCATCAGCCCCATGAGGGGTTGGAGCAGACGCGCCTGCACGGTGGTGAAGGCGACGACGGTTCCGGCGGTGATCGCACCTTCTCCCCCGGCGATGAGGTAGCCGGCGACGAGATAGATCACGGCGGGGACCGATGCCATGAGCACCTGCACCACGGCGAAGAAGCCCTGGCCGCTCATCGCACGGCGCACCTGGAGCGTCACCTGATTCCGGTTCTCCGCCTGATACCGATCGGACTCCGTGCGCTGCCTGTTGAACGATTTCGACAGCAGCATCCCCGAAACGCTCAGCGTCTCCTGGGTGATCGACGTCAGTTCCGACAGCGACTCCTGAGTCTCACCAGCGATGCGCGCGCGCACCTGACCGACCTTGCGCTGCACGAGCACGAGGAACGGCATGAGCACGACGGCGATGAGCGTCAGGCGCCAATCGATGAGGATCATGGCGACCAGCGACGCGATCACGGTGACCACGTTGCCGAGGATGCTGGTGACGGTGTTCGTCAGCACACCGGAGACCCCGCCGACATCGTTCTGCAGGCGCGACTGGATCACGCCCGTCTTCGTGCGGGTGAAGAAGCCGAGCTCCATCGCCTGCAGATGCTCGAACAGGCGCACCCGCAGGTCGCCGGTGACGCTGTTGCCGACCGTAGAGGTCAGCCATGTCTGCGCCACGCCCAGGGCCGCGGAGAACAGGAACAGACCCACCATCGTCAGCACGAGCCGGATGAGCAATCCGAGCTGCGGCCCACCGCCGTCGACGGGGAAGAGCGCATCGTCGAAGATGCGCTGCACGATCAGAGGCGGGAGCACGGCGATCGCGGCACCCACGATGACGAGAGCGCCCGTGACGATGATGCGACCGAGATACGGGCGGAACAGCGCCACGACCCGTTTCCCGAGACCCTCGATCTTCGGCGCCTGCGCGTTCAGCTTCTTCTGCGCAGCTGCATCCACGCCGCGAAAACCACCGCCACCGCCTCGTCCGCCGCCCATGCTCATGCGCTCAGCCTAATCCGGAGAGAAAATCGTTCCGACGGGAATGCGAACGCGCATGGCCGAGTTATCCTGGAATGTCGCGCACGAGCGGATGCCGGATCTGTCGGCTCCCTCAGGCCTTCCGCCACCCCCTGTCGTTGAGGAGACGTTATGGCCACCACCCCCACCGGTTCTGTTCCCGCCGTGAACAAGCAGCCGATGATCGCCCCGTCCGACATGCGCGTGATCTGGCTTCTGCTGGTCGCCGCGTTCGTCGCGATCCTCAACGAGACGACGATGGGCATCGCGATCCCGCATCTGAACGTCGACCTCGGCATCCCTCCGGAGCTCGGCCAGTGGCTCACGAGCGCATTCATGCTGACGATGGCGATCGTGATCCCCACCACCGGGTTCCTGCTGCAGCGCTTCACCACGCGGCAGATCTTCATCGCCGCGATGAGCGCGTTCACACTCGGAACGCTCGTCTGCCTGCTCGCACCTGGTTTCGCCGTGCTGCTCGTGGGGCGCGTGATCCAGGCCGGCGGCACCGGCATCATGATGCCGCTGCTGATGACGACCATGATGAACGTCGTCCCGCCGCAGTCGCGCGGTCGGATGATGGGCCGGGTCGGTCTCGTCATCTCGCTCGCCCCGGCGATCGGGCCGACGCTGGCCGGTGCGGTGCTCGACGCGTTCAACTGGCGCGTGCTGTTCGCCATCGTGCTCCCCATCGCCATCGTCGCGCTGGCGATGGGCGCCAAGTGGATGACGAACCTCGGTGAGACGAAGAATGCTCCGATCGACATCCTCTCGATCGTGCTGTCTGCCTTCGGCTTCGGCGGCCTGGTGTACGGACTCAGCCAGTTCGGCGGCCAGGGCGGCTCGGGCGAGGTGATCGGCATCGTCTCGCTCGTCGTCGCCATCGTCGCGCTGACACTCTTCGTCTGGCGTCAGATCGTGCTGCAGCGCGTCGACGACGCCCTTCTCGACCTGCGCGTGTTCCGCAGCCGCAACTACACGATCGCCGTCATCGTGATGGCCATCCTCGCGCTGTCGATGTTCGGCACGCTCGTGCTGCTGCCGCAGTATCTGCAGAACGTCGCCGGTCTCGATGCGCTCCAGTCCGGGCTGATCCTGCTGCCGGGCTCCGTGCTGATGGGGCTCCTCGGTCCGATCATGGGCCGTATCTACGATGCGCGCGGCACACGCACGCTGCTCGTTCCGGGAACGATCATGGTCTCCGCCGCGCTGTTCTTCTACTCGACGGTCGGAGAGCACACCGCCTGGTGGCTTCTCGTGATCGCGCAGACGGTCATGTCCGTCGGGCTCGCGATGTCGTTCACACCGCTGTTCTCGGCATCGCTGGGATCGCTGCGTCGCCATCTGTACTCGCACGGGTCTGCCGCGCTGAACACCATTCAGCAGGTGGGCGGCGCCGCAGGCGTCGCACTGCTCACGGTCGTCTACTCGTCTTTCCTGCACATGGGAGAAAACGAAGGACTCGACGCCGCTGCGGCCGGCGCTCCCGGTGCGCGCATGGCGTTCCTGATCGCCGCGATCATCTCTCTCGGCGCGGTCGCCCTGAGCTCGTTCGTCCGCAAGCCCGCAGACGACCTCGACGGGGAGTTCGTCGGCGGGCATTGAGCCGCCGGGCGGCCCCTGGTGCCCGGGTGGGTTCTACTCGCCCGGCATCGCGCAGGATCCGCCGCCGCAGCAACCTCCCGCATTCTGATCACCCAGCAGGTTGAGCCCTGCAGGGGCCGTCAGCGGCTGCACGCCCTGAGAGGCGTCCGTCTGCGTGGCATCTGAAGTCTGCGAAGCGGTCATGGCTCCATGCTACGCCGGTATCCCCGCAGGAGGGCTGCCCCATCCCGCGGGGCTCCTCGAGATGGGGTCAAGGACTGGACACAGGCGGATGCACCGCGAAGACTCGACCCATGGATCGAGATGACCCCGGCGAGGACGCACTGAGCGAGGACGGCCGCTCCGAGACCGCGAACGAGCGCGCGGACCGCAATTGGGATGAGCTCATGCAGGAGCTGCGTGTCATGCAGACCGGCACACAGGTGCTGTCGGGATTCCTGCTCGCGGTGGCGTTCCAGCCGAGGTTCACCGAGCTCGACCCGTTGCAGGTCGGTCTGTATCTGACGCTGGTCGGCCTGGCCGCGCTCGCGACGATCCTCGCGCTCGCCCCGGTCGGAATGCATCGTTCGCTGTTCGGACGGCGGCGCAAGCCCGACCTGGTGCGTATCGCCGCGCGTCTGGTCAAGGCGGATCTCGTGGTCGTCGGCATCCTCAGCGTCGGCGTGTCCGTGCTGGTCGTCGATTTCACTCTGCAGCGGACGGCGGCCCTGGTGGTGCTCATCATCGGCTCGATCATCGTCGTCGGGCTGTGGCTGGTGCTGCCCGCTCTGGTCTCGCGCGCGGGTGAGCATCGTCATCCGGCGCATAGCATTGAGCAATGATGTCGTTCGTCCTCAGTCCGATAGAGCCGGAGGATGCCGGCGAGGTCATGACCGTGCAACGGGCGGCGTTCGTGTCCGAAGCACTCATCTACGGCAACGCGGACATGCCACCGCTGACGCAGACGCTCGACCAGGTGCGTGCGGAGATCTCGGAGAACGCGGGATGGGTCGCACGCCTGGACGGACGACTCGTGGGGGTGATCCGCGCCCTCCAGGACGGCGACCTGCTGCTGATCGGGCGCATCGCGATCGCCCCGGATGTCCAGGGCGAGGGCATCGGACGCGCCCTGCTCGAGGCTGCCGAGAACGCGAGCACGGCGAGCGAGTCCGAGCTCTTCACCGGCAGCCTCAGCGAGGCCAACATCCGCCTGTACGAGTCGTGCGGATACGTCGAGACCCGCCGCATCCCCCAGGACGACGGCACCGAGCAGGTCTTCCTGCGCAAGTGGCTGCGCTCGCGGACATGAGAGATTCCTCAGAATCCGCCTGCTCGGCTTGAAGGCGACAGCTCAGTGCGGAATCGTGGCCCGGACATGTTCTGTCCGGAGCATGTCCGCGACACGGAAGGAGAGCCCTGTGCTCACCCTGACCGAGAATGCAGATGCCGTCGTCACCACGATCGTCGGCCGAGAGGATGCCAGCGCAGAGGCGGGGCTTCGCATCCAGACCGCGGAGGGACAGGGACCGAACGGCGAGGCTCGATTCGCCGTGCACGTCGTGCCCTCCCCCGAACCCGCCGATGTCGTCGTCGAAGGCGCAGGCAGCCGGGTCTTCCTCGAGGACAACGCCGCTGAAGCCCTCTCCGACAAGGTGCTCGACGCGGGTGTGGACGAACAAGGAGCGGTGAGCTTCACGATTCTGCCGCAGCCCGTCTGAGCCGCCGTCGAAATCAGGGGCGCCGAGTCCGTTCTCGGCGCCCCTTATCTGTGCCCGCGGACTTCTGTGCCCGCTGAACACCAGGACCAGTGAAGCGCGATGCCACTGCGTGCGGCAGACTGATCGCGTGGAAGATCTGTACGTGCCCGCCGGCCCGGGTGCACCCCACGGCCTTCGCGTACCAGCGGGCGAGCTCGTCGAGCAGTTCTCACGAGCAACAGGCCCTGGCGGCCAGGGCGTGAACACCACCGACTCCCGCGTGCAGCTGAGTCTCGATGTCGGGACCACGAGCGCATTGAACGACGATCAACGCGCGCGGGCTCTCGGGTACCTCGCCCCACGGCTCTCCGGCGCAGTCCTCACCATCAGCGCGAGAGAGCACCGCTCCCAGCTGCAGAATCGCCTGGCCGCGAGAGAACGGCTCGCCGAACTGCTGCGCGAGGCCGTCTCCCCGAGAACTGCACGTCGCTCGACCCGACCCACGCGGGGCTCTCAGCGTCGACGACTCGAGGGCAAGCGCCGCCGATCAGAGACGAAGGACGGGCGACGACGGCCAGGAGCTCATGACTAGATCCACTTGCTCCGTCTGAAGACGAGATAGAGCACGACCGCGAGTGCCAGCATCAGTCCGAGTGCGAACGGATAGCCGAACGCCCAGTGCAGTTCCGGCATCCGGTCGAAGTTCATGCCGTAGATGCCGCCGATCAGCGACGGGGCGAACAGGATGGCCGCCCAACCGGAGATCCGCTTCATGTCCTCGTTCTGCCGCTGGTTCACCAGCGTCGCATTGACACTCAGAATCTGCGCGAGTGCGTCGCGGAGACCGGATGCCTTCGTGCCTGCCTGCACGAGCCGATCAGCGACGGCATCGAGTCGAGTGCGCAGCTCCCGCGAGACGTCGTGCTCGTGGGCGTCCGAGCGCAGCATGTCGACGGCCTCCGAGAGCGAAGTGATCGCCTGCTGCATCTCGATGACCTCCCGGCTCAGCCGGTAGATGCGCTCGGCGACCGTCGTATCACCGCTAAACACCTGTCGTTCGATCTCCTCACGATCGGTGGAGATACCGCTCAGGACCGGTCCGTAGCCATCGACGATCGCGTCGAGGAGCATGTAGACGACGGCGACCGGCCCCATCTTCAGCAGCGCCCGATCGGCGAGCATGGCGCGTTCGCGGTCACCGAAGTCGACGTCCTGCGGATGCGCCCTGGAACCGTCTGGACTGCCGATCCACTTCGGGTCCTGGCAGATCACGGAGACCGCTCGCGGCCTTAGGAGCACGTGGAACTCGCCGAAATCCACTTCCTCCCGCTCGTCGAGATACCTGGCTGCTCTCGCCACGAGGAAGACCGTGTCACCGTAGTGCTCGAGCTTGGGCCGCTGCGCGGCGGTGATGAGATCCTCCACCAGCACCGGGTGAAGATCCCACGCTTCCGCCAGTTCCTCGATCTCCGAGGTGCTCGGCGTGGAATACAGGAACACGACCATCTGGTCAGGGTTCTCACGGGCGGTCATGGTCGCATCCGCGATGGTGAGCCCGTCAGGAACACGTGAGGAAACGCCATCCTGTACGAAGCGCACCAGCTTGCCGGTGAGATACGACGAGTCGGCGGAGTCGTCGCTGCTGTGGCGGCGGAAGAGCCCGCCGACTCCGAAATCGCCCTGCCATAGTCTCATCGGAGTCCTCCGGTCTGTCCGCATCCGCAGTGCGGGGGCGCGCCGAACGGTGCTCCCCCGATACGACTCGACCCTATCGGAGAGCGCAGCGACGGCCGCCGCTGCGGGACGTCAGTCCCAGTCGAGGTACTCCTCGATGATCACGGCGGTCTCGATCGGGTGCGTGACGGGGAAGAAGTGGTCGGCACCCTCGAGGGTCTTGATGCTCGCACGCTCGGGTGCCGTCTCCCGCAGTCTCTCAGCATTGATCGCGGGGGTCACGTCGTCAGCGGTCGCCTGCACGAGAAGCACGGGAATGGCCGGGGGCAGCGGGACGTCAGCGTCTTCGACGCCGAGCAGGAGGAGTCCGTTGACACGATCGGCGTGCGCTGCCGCGAAAGCACGCGCAGCCGTGCCCCCGATGCCGTAACCGCCCACCCAGCTGTCGTCGAGCCCGAGATGATCGAGCACGGCGAGGACGTCGTCGGCACGATCAGCAGAAGAGATGCTCGTGACATCCGTGCCGATGCGGATGACGTGGAATCCCGCTTCCTCAGCGAGGTAGTGCGAGATCACGCCCAAACCGTCGGCCTCCAGAGCACGCTCGGTGATCAGCACCAGCGAGACGGGCCCCTCCCCCTCGACGACGTACGGGACGGCGCGGCCATCTTGCTCGATGATGTTCGAGTGAGTCACGGTGGTCGGTCCTCCTGAGTGCGTCGTCTTGCACAGTCAGTCTAGATGCCAGGGCGAGTGCGGCCCGAGACGCGATCAGTCAGCGACGCGATCCGTCAGCGCTGTGCGTCCCGTCCAGTACGACTCGAAAGAGTTCCGTGCGTTCCACCACTCGATCGCGCTCATCAGCGAGGGCGATCCTCCGAGAATCCTCGAGGTACGAATCGAGCGACGCCTGCGACGGGAACCGGTAGAGCTGCACTTCATCGGGGTGGCCGTCCTCCCCAGAGCTCGTTGCTCGCTGCAATACCTGCCCGCCGTGTTCAGGAAGCAGCGTCAGGACGCGATCCTCGTAGATCCTCAAGCCATCGGCCTCGCCCTGCCTGGCCCAGAGCAGGCAGCACAGGAATACCTCGTCGGATTCAGCCATCATGCGATTCTCGCGTATCGACCGTGATCAGGACTGCCCTAACGATCAGCGGATTCGAGTTGCGCACTCGTCCAGCGCTCGATCGCGTGTCCGCGGGCGACCTGGAAGCCCGGCAGGACGTCCGCCGGGTCGACGATCGCGACCTCGTAGCCCTCATCCAGAAGCTTCGCGGCTGTCTCCGATGCCGTTCGACGCGCGATGGGAAGCACTTCATCGACGCGGCTCATATCGAAGACGACGCACGGGGTCGGCGGTGGATTGTCGATGATCTCGTGCACGAGGGATTCGATGCTGCTGAGCACCAGATCGCCCTGCAGGACGTAGACAGTCGCTGGCCGCCCCCGCACCGTCGTCGTCCGAGTCTCTCTCAGAGATGACCTGGCAGGACGACTGGCCTCCATCAGATGCAGTCCGAGGTCGTCGGAGAGCATCTTCATCATCTCGACTCCGCGGGCGCTGTTGCCGTGAGGATCGAGGCGCGGGGAGAACACGGCGACTCCGACTTGGCCGGGAAGCACTCCGATGATCCCTCCGGCGACCCCGCTCTTGGCAGGGATCCCCACCGTCGTGAGCCAGTCCCCGGCGGCGTCGTACATGCCGCACGAGGTCATGACGCTCAGCAGATGCCGCGTCGTCGACCGGCTGAACACGCGGTCTCCGGTGTTCGGCTGGACCCCGCCATTGGCAAGGGTCGCCGCCATCAGCGCGAGATCGCGCACTGTCACGGATGCCGCGCACTGGCGGATGTACCCCTCCACCGCTGCACGCGGTTCCTGTTCGAGGGCGCGTGAGGAATGCAGCAGATACGCCAGCCCGAGATTGCGGTCGCCCGTCTCCAGTTCGGATGCGGCGACGTGTTCGTCGACGCCGATCGACCGCTGCGTCAGTCGCGAGAACAGGTCGAGCATGCGGTCGAGGCCACCGCCGTCGCCGCCGTCGACGAGTGAATGGGTCACGATCGCCCCGGCATTGATCATCGGATTCCGCGGCATCCCGGTCGCGGGGTCCAAGGACAGTTCGTTGAATGCCTCACCGCTGGGTTCGACGCCGATGCGATCAAGGATCGCGTCGAGACCGTGCGCCTCGATCGCGGCCGCATATGCGAAGGGCTTCGACATCGATTGGATGCTGAAGTCGTGGTCGGCATCACCGCTCGCGTACACCGTGCCGTTGACCGTGCAGAGGGCGACGGCCACACGATCCGGATCGGCCGCGGCCAGTTCGGGGATGTAGTCGGCCAGCGCCCCGGTTTCGATGCTCGCCGTCTTGGCGATGATGGTGTCGAGGTAGTCGATGATCGGAGAGCGCATGATCATATTCTCGTTGCTGTCGGCACCTGTGCGCCGCGCACCGATCAGCGCGTCGAGCAGCGCGTCCTGTGATCGGGAGCACATCATGCGGTCCACCGTGGAGACCATGACCGGGGACATCGAGAGATTGCTCGCCTATGCGAAGACGCCTCGAACCCGAGCACGGATCCGCCGGCTGGTGCGGTGGAAGCGGGTCTTCCGTGTTCTGGCGATCCTCGGTGTGTCCTCATTCGTCCTCGCCTACGCGGGAATCCTCCTGGTGGGAATCGCGAGCATCTTCTTCCAGCCCCTGAGCGTCGTCATGGACGCTCCCTGGTGGGTTCCTCTCGCGGCGATGGGCGTCGCATCGGCGTGCGTCGCCCCATGGGGCGTTGCCGCGCACCGACTCGAAGTCGCGCTGTACGCCGACGGCACCGAGTCCCGAGGCATCATCACCGAGATCGTCGTCGGCGAGGACTCGGAGCAGCAACCCCGCTACAGCCTCAGCGTCACTGCCGAGTTGTCGCACGACGCTCGCATCCATCGTTTCGTCGGGGGTATCTACGAACCGGCAGCACCGAAGGTCGGCCAGGTCGTGCGGTTCCGTCACAACACCCGTGATCCCGATGATCTACACGACATCCTGTTCATCGAGGTCGTGACTGAGAACACCTGATCAGCACCACCGGCGGAGGACTCCGATCCACTCGTCGAAGGCGTCGAGGTGGGCGTCATGGCTGCCGCCGGCGAGGTCGACTCGGTCAGTACCGGGTCTTCGACCGATCAGCTCGTCCTTGGCCTCGGGCGAGAACATGCCGTGCGCGGCGAACACCACGAGCGTCGGAACCGGAAGACTCTCCCACTCGGACCATCGCGGCACGTGGACGGCGGCGAGCGCGCGCTCCATGATGTCGGCGTCGAAGCGAGGGCGCAGCCCACTCGGGGTGACTTCCAGGTCCGCCGTCCATGCATCGACGATCGCGCCATCACCGAGGAAGGCACGGGCCGCGGATTCATCCGCGAAGGGTACCGGCCACGAGGCGAGGTAGCGGCCGAGATCCGCCGACTCCGCCGCGTCGTCGCTCCCGGCGACATGCCCCTCCAGCATCACCAGGCCCTCGACGAGGTCTGGTCTGGCCGAAGCCACCAGGAATGCGGTGTGCGCCCCCATCGACTGGCCGACGAGCGTGACGCGCCGTCCCGGAACGATCTCTTCCACCACGGCGATGACGTCGCGAACGAACGCCTCGCGCGACAGGTCGTCTGGACGCCGGGTGCTCCTGCCGTGACCTCGTTGATCGACCAGAAGCACGCGGCGCTCGAACAGCGCGTGCGCGGTGGGCCGCATCTCCCGCGAGCTCCCAGCGAGGCCATGAAGCAGCAGAAGCGGCGGCCCCTCGCCGGCGAGGTCAGTCACAGCGATGGACACGTCATCACGACGGATGAACCGTGAGTGCTCGGGGGTCATGCGGCTCACCGTGGAGGTGTCGCGCAAGCGAGAATCAATGAACTGCATCCCCTCGTGTCCGGTGTTCTCACTCTAGACGCGGTCCGGGGTGCGCTTCTGATCAGGTATGCGATACCGCGGCAGAACGCTCGGGCAGTTGGGAGAAAGGTCTACTAGGGCTATGAAGATCGAACGCGTCGTGCCTAACATCACCGCCCGCAGTCGTGACGAACTCGACCAGATCGTCAGCCAGTCAACCGAGGTCCTGGGCATCACGGTCCTCATGGACCACGGCTGGATCACCACCCTCGGCGATGACACAGGACACCAGATCAGCGTCATGACCCGCGATGCCGCAGCACCCTTCAACCCCGTCGCATCAGTTTTCGTCGATGACGTTCGCACCGCCCTCGATCAAGCAGAAGCCGCGGGCATGGAGATCGTCCACCCGCTCACCGAAGAGGACTGGGGTGTCACCAGATTCTTCTACCGTGACGCAGGGGGCAACGTCATCAACGTCGGCATGCACTCATGAGCTGACCCGGCTGAACGCTCCAATCGACCGCTGGCGGCGAAGGGGCGCGGGGAGTTCGAGCACGATCGAGGTGCTCGTCGACCACTTCGGTGGCGACGCTATCTCGGCAAGAAGGCCCGCCACTCATCCGGGACGCCGTCGTTGATGTCTGACAGCTCCGAGACCTCGACTGTGACAGTCCAGAACCCACCGCCCCCGCGCTCCGGATCTCCCATCCTCCCCAATGACCTCTCCTCGGGCCACTTGCGCGGGTATGTCGTGAACCCGACCGTCACGCTGCCGTCACCGTTGACGCCCATCACCAGAACGGACTCGTCCACAAGAACTGCAGACGGGTTGATCCACGTCGGCCGGTATGCAGAAAGTGAGATCTCACGCGTCATGCGACGCTCGGCGTCTTCGAGCGAAGCCAGAACGACAGCATCCTTGCGACTCGGCTTTTCATGGGAACCCTGGTAGATCACTCCATCGAGAAGGCTGTAGAGCCCCCAGTCAAGAGGGAAGAGCTGCCGGGCATCTCGTCGACGATCAATCATTCCGTCATTCTCCCGCCTCCATTGCGAACTGCGCGAGGTCGGCGAAGGCCGCTGCTGGCGAAGAGTGCTGTTCGGATGACGCACCACGTCCTGGTGCTTGACCTCGGCTTTCAGCGCAGCACGTTCCAGAGCGCCCAAGCGATGACGGCCACAGCAACGGCGAGTGCCGCCCAGAGCAGGGGTCCGCCAACCAGCTCTCCAACACTGACCGCCCCCCGATAGCGGCGCGACGCCTCGAGCGGCCTCAGCGGCTCGCTGATGACCGTCGACCGCAGGCCGCGCGATGCCAGTTTCTCCACAACTCCGAGCTCTCGAGGAGCAAAGGCAAGCACAGTTTGACCGCCGTGACGGAGAACCACTCGTGGAGTCGACGACGGACCACTCCTTGCCGGCAGCATCAGGCAGCGCAGCAGCACAACCTCATCGATCTCAGTCAACGGCACGGACCGACCGGCCCCGACGACACGCCGGACCGTGATGTGAGTTTCACCGACCGACACCTCGACGAATGGGGAGAACATCAGAACGCCGATGATGAGGCAAACGAGGGCGATGAACCCGATCAGCGAGGGCGCGATGAAAGCGCTCGGCCGTGGATCCGCCAGAGACCAGACGACCCCGATCCACGCCAAGGAAGCCACGAGCAGCACACACGTGAGCACGAGAAACACGCGACCCGCTCGTATCGGCACTCGCAGGCTTCCTTCTGTGTGATGGGCTTCGTTCCCTGCACTCACCATAGCGCCGGCACCGCTCGCGGCTTCGCGAAAATCAACGGCACGTTGATCCGAGTCGCGACTCACAGCGCCACCGCATCCGCAAGCGCCGAGACCGAGACCGGCCGCTTGAGCAGCTGGGTGGGAAAAACGTCGATGTCCGACCCCGGGGACGCCGTGCCCCGGGCGACTGCCCCGAACAGCTTCGGGGTGGTCGCGGCGTACCTGTCGAGAAGAACCTGAAATTCATCACGACGCGCGTCGATGAGCTCGCGAAGAGCGAGCGTCTCGGTCGTCATGATCTCGGATATGCCTTCAGGGTACCGGCGACGGCGCCCTCCCGACACGAGCACGCTATACGTTAAACCGGAATTCCACCACGTTCCGGCACGGAGAACCATCTTCGGTCGAGACGCGTCGACAGTCGCTCATTCTCTGCCGTCGCCCAACTGTCGGAGCAGGTCGAGATCGTGACGGTCCTCAAATCGGAGCTCGTATCCGGACCGCAGTTCCATGAGCCTCGCCGCAGACGCGACGACCACGGGACGACCTCGAATCATCCCCACGGCACGATCGCGCGCGCGATGAGCGAAGGTCTCGTCCCCGAAACCTCTCTGGACACCGTCGCCGGCAGCATCCAGCTCCATCGGATGGATGTCGACGGCCTGATCGTCCGATCGCAGCTCCACGCGGATCGGTCGCCAGTCTTCGACGACCTCGTACCCGCGACCGCTCAGCCATTCGAGGAGGGGGACGACCTCCGTCGCGTCGACGAAGACGTCCAGATCGCCGTGTGTTCTGGACTGGGACCCGAGGAGGGCATCAACAGCCCAGCCGCCGTTCACCTGGTAGACCACAGAGCGCTCGTCGAGCCAGTCGATGACGCGGACGACCTCGTCGGCGTCCATTCCCCCGAACTTCACGCGACCTTCAGCGGCGTGATCTGTGCGTAAGTCGCTGCACCGGCATCGCGAGCGAGCTCCAGCTCGTACTGAGTCTGAAGGTTCAGCCAGAACTGCGGGTCGATACCGAAGTACTGCCCGAGACGCAGAGCCGTATCGGCGGTGATGGATCGCTTGCCGTGCACGATCTCGTTGATGCGCCGCGGAGGCACCCCGATCGATACGGCGACCTTGTTCTGTGTGATGCCGAAGCCCTTGATGAAGTCCTCCATGAGAATCTCACCAGGGTGAATCGGCGGGTAGAGCTTCTGAGCCATCGTCTCCTCCTCAGTGATAATTCACGATCTCGACGTTTTCGGGGCCCGAGTCGGTCCAGCGGAAGCAGATCCGCCACTGGTCGTTGACTCGAATGCTGTGCTGACCGACTCGATCACCCTTGAGCGCTTCCAGACGATTCCCCGGAGGCACACGCAGAGCATCGAGGGTCGTCGCCGCGTCCAGCAGATGCAGCTTCCGATTCGCCACTTTGTGTATTCGCGGATCGACGCGTTTCGCACTTTCACGCGACCAGACCAACTCGGTGTCGCGGTCGCCGAACGATCTGATCACAAACTCAGCATCGCACACTTAACGCATCGCGTCAATAACGTTATACGTTAAACCGGAACTCCACCACGTGCCCGCACGTACCAACCTCACGGCCTGAAGCCGACACGTGTCGCCACACTTCTAAGTTGGGCGTCTTCAAACCATGACCGGTGACTCCGTCATGTCACAACCGACCTCACGGGTCCCTCATCAGGAGTCGGAGGTTCAAATTGGTCGAAGTAGGCTGCAGCAGTCGCTTCATCCAAGGCGAAATCGTCGCCGTGCGTGTGGGCGCGGGCAGCCACTCGCGCCAAGCACGCAGCCCGATCCGTTGCGACGTAGATCGTCTCCGGGACGACTCCGTGCGACTCCACGACGCGACGCCAATCGTCACGCATGGCCCGTGACCAGAAGGAGAAATCCAGAACGACATCATTTTCTTCGCCCATGAGTTCAAGCAATCGATGCCGGAGGTAGTCCGCCACATCGCGATGCACCTCTTCAGGCAGCGGCATGTGTCGGATACCTCGATCCCACGCCTCCCGATCAAATGAAAGTCTGACCATGCCACCGGCCTCGAGACGGCGCGCAATTGTCGACTTCCCCGAGCCCGCGGGGCCGCACATGAAGACAACTCGCGCCACGATCTCACCCTAACGTTGCCTAGAGAGCTTGAAGCGGAACGTGACTATAGGTTGTACCGGAACTCCACCGAGTTCCGGTACATACGGGACTGCTGCACGTTTAGGTGACAGTTTCTAGTCACGCCGCCAGTGCGACGGTCGTGTTCATGATGGTCTCGAATTCGATGGGCGTCAAACGTCCCAGGCGGGCCTGACGTCGCCGGCGATGATAGGTCCGTTCGATCCACGTGACCATGGCGATGCGCAGTTGCTCCCGGGTGGTCCAGGTGCGGCGGTTGAGGACGTTCTTCTGCAGCAGCGCGAAGAAGGATTCCATGGCGGCGTTGTCCCCGCTCGAGCCGACTCTTCCCATGCTCCCGACCATCCGGTGACGGGTCAGAGCGCGCCGGAACTTCCTGCTTCGAAATTGACTGCCTCTATCGCTGTGGACGATGCAGCCGGCGACGTCGCCGCGCATTCGGACGGCGTTCTCCAGCGCCTGGACGGCCAGGCGGGACTTCATCCGTGAGTCGATCGAGTACCCGACGATCCGATTCGAGTGGACGTCCTTGATCGCGCAGAGGTAGAGCTTGCCCTCGGCGGCTTGGATTCCAGCAGTCGTCGCAACACCGGCGGCGAGGAGCGGAGATGCCAGCGAGGAAGTACACGGAGCAGCAGAGGTTGGCGTTCCTGGCGTTAATCGATCGGGGCGGATCGGTGCGGGCTGCTGCGCTGGCCGCCGGCGTCAGTCCGGATCGCGGCTACCGGTGGATGAAGCAGGCGGGGTTGTCGACGCCGCGGAGCACGCAGCGTAAGCACACCCCAGAGGACAAGGCAGAGTTCTTCAGACGGCTCGCTGTGAGCGGCAACGTCTCGGCGGTCGCACGCGAACTTGGCTTCAATCGGGTCACCTGCTACGCCTGGGCACATAAGGCGGGGATCTTCACGGGTGCTTATGCGGACGCGAAGCGGCAGGAGTTCCTCAAGCTTCGACGGGAGGGCATATCGCGCCGCGAGGCCGCGGGACGGCTGGGCGTCGAATCCCATCAGGCGCTGGACTGGGACAAGGGCATCCGCGTGTTCTCGAAAGGCCGGATCTACCCCGACGGCAGAGTGGTGCTCTACCGGCCGGAGGAGGTCCTGGCGAACGTGAAGAACCCGAGAACCGCATGGGTGCAAGGCGAACGCGTCCCCATTGCCCGCGTCGAGCAGGTCATCAACGCTCGCTACCTCAGCCTGCTCGAGCGAGAACGGCTGAAGGATCTGATGATGACGGGTCTATCGATCCGGAAGATCGCGGCGACGATGGGGCGGGCGCCTTCGACGATTAGCCGTGAAGTGAGACGCAACACCGTCAGCAGGAGCGGCTATCTGCCCCACACGGCGCACCGCGTCTCCGTGAAGCGGCGTGAGCGCCCGCGGGCAGCGAAGCTCGCCGTCGACAGCCCGCTGCGGGACTATGTCGCGGCCAAGCTCAAGAAACGATGGTCACCGGAGCAGATCCGTCATCGGCTTCAGCGAGACTTCCCCCATGACCCGGGGATGCGCGTGAGCTGCGAGACGATCTACCAGGCCATCTACGTCCACGCGCATGGAGAGCTGAGACGCGAGTTGGCAGGCTCCCTGCGTCGCGGTCGTTCGCGCCGCAAACCGCACCGTGATCCGCAGACGCGCACGAGCAGGTTCATCGACGAGATGACACCGATCTCCGAGCGTCCCGCGGACGTCGAAGGGCGCATGATCCCGGGGCACTGGGAAGGCGACCTGATCGTCGGCGCCGGCAGCGGTTCAGCCGTCGCTACACTCGTTGAAAGGACCACACGCTACGTGGTCCTCGGCCATCTTCCGATCGAGCGCACTGCCGATGCTGTTCGCGACAGCCTCATCACAGCCCTGCAGGGGATGCCGGCCGCGATGAAGAAGACTCTCACCTGGGATCAGGGCACGGAGATGAGCGAGCACCGGGCCTTCTCCCTCGCCACGGACATGGCGGTCTACTTCTGCGATCGGGCTTCCCCCTGGCAGCGCGGCACGAACGAGAACACCAATGGGCTACTCCGGCAGTATCTCCCCAAGGGCACAAACCTCCGCACCCACGACGCCGAGGCCCTCACCGCAATCGCTGACGAACTGAATGACCGGCCGCGCAAGGCGCTGGACTGGGACACTCCGACGGAGCGAATGAGTGCTTTACTGAGCCTGGGATAGTTCACACCGTTGCGACGATCGCTGGAATCCAAGCCGTCCAATGCTCGGTAATGTCGGTGAGCCACAGCTCGTTTGGCGCGTTCGCGGTGAACACGTGTCGCGTCCGACCGCTCTCGTCGACGACCGCGCAGAGGTCGTCGTGGACCGGCGGCCCGGGCTTGCGGGCCTTGCCACGCTTGGGTTTCCCGAACGCGCTGAACCAGCCGTTGCTGGACGTGATCCGCCACGCCGTCCGATCCGCCATCGCCTCACCGTTGTCGCGAGCCTCGTCGGCGAGCAGCCGGTGCCCGAACTCGGGATCGTCCTGGTGCGCGTCGAACAACGCGTTCGCGCGATACGCCTCCACCACCTCACTCGGAGCGATCGGCTCCTGCAGCCACCGGTAGTACGGCTGGCGGGCGAGCTTGAGAACCCGGCACGTCACCGCGACGGGAACTCCGTCTGCGGCGAGCTCTGTCACGAGCGGGTAGAGCCTTTTCCCGGCAGATTCGCCTGCGACAGATACGCCGCCGCCCGCCGCAACACCTCGTTCTCCTGCTCCAGCAGCCGGATCCGCTTCCGCGCCTCCCGCAGCTCGACACCATCGACACGCGTCTGACCAGGCTTCGAGCCCTCGTCGATGTCGGCGCGACGCAGCCACTTCTGCAACGTCATCGGGTGGACACCGAAGTCTTTCGCGATCTGCTCGATCGTTACTCCGGGCTCACGGTTCCGCGCGACGCGAACCACGTCGTCACGGAACTCGGTGGGATAGGGCTTTGGCACGATGCCATCCTTCCAGGCCCACCCCATGGGGCAAGCCAGATCAGATGTCACCTAAACGTGCAGCAGTCCCGACATCAGGCGGGCGGCGTCGGTGAACCGCGTACGACCCGCCATTGCGTCGCTGATAAGAGCACGAGAAAGCCGTGCACCGATTCTGTACGGCTGGTTGTAGTTGAACTGTCCCCCGGGACCGGATTCCGACCGCTCGAATCCACGGAGGCGCACTACCTCGGCATCGTAGTCGGCCTGGAAGTCTTCGAACTCGTACAGACGCTCTCGGCGAAGTGCTTGCAGGACCACGAGAGTTCCGCAACGATAGTCGCTGGCGAGGCGCTCGATCTGTGCGGTGAGCCCCAGTCCGGAGACGGCCGAGTAGCGCTCACGCAAGTCCGCACCCGGAACCAGGAGCTCGGAAGCGACACGATTGCACCAGCGCTCGATCTCGCTCTGGGGTTCGTAGCGCAGGTCCTCGTCACTGATACCACCAACGCCCCTCCAGACATGAGCGAACTCGTGAGCCAGGGTGAAGAGCTGACCGTTGATGGTCTGCCGCGCGTTCACGAAGACGAGCGGAGCCATATCGTCAATGAGACTGAAACCGCGAAACTCATCCACGTCCAATGGGCGGTGAGTATTGTTCTCCACCATCGATGTGACGACTGTCAGACCACCCAGATCTTCGAACGCGGTCAACAGGCGCTTGCGCTGGTCGTTCCAGTTGCCGACACGGTTCCGGACCTCGTAGTTCAGCTCACGTCGCATGTCAGCTGCGGCTTCCGCCGGCGTCATTCCCGACGCTCGACCAACCACTGCCACTTCCGCGAACCCGTTGTCGATCGCGTAGTCCCGATACCAGTCCTGTCGGCGAAGGCTCTGGTGCAGGACAGCCAACAGGTTCACGGATGGACTGCGGTATCGCTCCCCCTCGAACCCCTCCCGGAAATCTTCGATAGGTAGCTCGATGGCCGGCGGGATGGGCAGGAAGAAGTACCCATAGGCAGTGCCAGTGCGCGCGGCGAAATCGTGGAGTTGCTTAACCGTTGGTTCGGCCTCACCGCTAACCCAGCGATCAACTCCTGGGAACGCGCTAGCAACGGCGTCAGGGTCCGGCGCTCTATCTAGCGCCCACAGGAGGACGTCTGGAGAGACCGGCACCCGCACGGTCATTGATTCTCCATAGCATGGGTCCTAGCGTCGACAGGGCAACTGATGCTGATCATGGCATATGCCAACCGCTAATGCCACGTCATAGAGTGGTGTCGGCAGGAAATTTGCGCGTGTAATCCGGTGGATGAGGGTCGTTTCGCCCTTCGCGCCTACCTCAGGGGGCTGAAATCGAGGATTCTCGCAAGGTGGCAGCTTCCACCAGTGTCGCTCATGGATGGTGCGCACCCAGGGCCTCTGCCCACAAGACCCGCACTGACAACTGATCGCGAGCTCCCAGTGGGACGAGATCACTCGCACTCTGGCGGAACGAGACCTGCCCCTGTGAGCCGCGGCACTGATGGGACGTCCGACTTTTGAGTCAGACTGATTTTTGAGTCAGCACACCGCCCGAGAGATCGCTCGTCGAACGACTCGAACTCACCCCGGAACCGGCCAGCCGAGACTGCCTATCAGGGACGCTACCGCACTGCGGAAACGAGAATCGGCCCCGGCGGAAGCTCCGCAGGGGCCGATCAAAGTCCCAGGTCAGCGGAGAAAACGCTTAGCAACTAATGGAAGATCGGAACTCGTCCGCGGAACCCAACCAGAGGACGAGAAGGCAAAACGCCTGGTCAACTGCTCTTTTTTAGACATTGAAGCGGAACTCGACCACGTCGCCGTCCTGCATGACGTAGTCCTTGCCCTCGAGCCGCGCCTTGCCCTTCGCACGCGCTTCGGCCACGGATCCTGTCGCGACGAGGTCTTCGAACGAGATGACCTCGGCCTTGATGAAGCCCTTCTCGAAGTCGGTGTGGATCACTCCGGCGGCCTGCGGCGCCTTGGCGCCCTGTGGGATCGTCCAGGCGCGCGCTTCCTTGGGCCCCGCAGTGAGGTACGTCTGCAGGCCCAGTGTGGCGAAACCGATGCGCGCGAGCTGGTCCAGACCCGACTCATCCTGACCGGTGGATGCCAGTAGCTCCGCCGCATCCTCAGGATCGAGGTCGATGAGCTCCGACTCGATCTTCGCGTCGAGGAAGATCGCCTGGGCGGGCGCGACCAGGGCTTCCAGCTCGGCCTTGCGCGCAGCATCCGTCAGCACGGCCTCGTCGACGTTGAAGACGAAGATGACCGGCTTCGAGGTGAGCAGACCCAGTTCTCTGATCGGGGCGAGGTCGATTCCGCTCGTCGAGAGCAGCACGCCGCGCTCCAGCGCATCCTTCGCGGCGTTGGCCGCCTCGAGAACCGACGGGTCGAGCTTCTTGCCGCGCACCTCTTTCTCGAACCGCGGGATCGCCTTCTCAACGGTCTGCAGGTCGGCGAGCATGAGTTCGGCGTTGATCGTCTCGAGGTCGCTCTGCGGGTTGATCGCTCCGTCGACGTGCACGACGTCGTCGTCGGCGAACCCGCGCACGACCTGAGCGATCGCATCCGCCTCCCGGATGTTCGCGAGGAACTGGTTCCCCAGCCCCTCCCCCTCACTCGCGCCGCGCACGATGCCGGCGATGTCGACGAACGAGACGCTCGCGGGCAGGATCCGTTCGCTGCCGAAGATCTCCGCGAGCGTGTTCAGACGCGAGTCGGGCAGATTCACGACCCCGATGTTCGGTTCGATCGTCGCGAACGGATAGTTCGCCGCGAGCACATCGTTCTTGGTCAGTGCGTTGAAGAGGGTGGACTTGCCGACGTTGGGCAGGCCGACGATTCCGATAGTGAGAGCCACGGGGTAAGAGTCTACCGGGGCGCGCTCGCGCCCCTACCCGCGGATGGCGCGGTACGCGGTCGTCACGTACGGCACGTCGATGGTCGCCTCCCAGTTCAACCCCAGTTCATCGAACAGCGCATCCATAGCATCATGGATGCTGCGCCCTTCACCGACGGATGCCGCGATGAGGTGGCTGCGAGAATCGGCCATGCGGTGGATCTGCGACCGCGTCATCGGCCGCGACCACGCCCACCGCTCGATCTCCACGCGGCCGAACGGTTCAGCGATCCGCGGTCCCTGCGCCGTCGGGCCGTTCACCATCTCCTCGGCAGAACTCGAATGCATGATGGCTGTGAGGCGCCGCACCCACTCCTCGCGCTCATCGCGGATGTTCCAGATGAGGCCGAGAACGCCGCCCGGCACCACGACCCGACCGATCTCGGCCGATGCCTTGACCGGATCGACCCAGTGCCACGCCTGCCCGAGCACCACCGCATCCAGCCCCGAATCCGGAAGCGGCAGGCGCTCAGCCGTCCCGAGAAACGTGGGCACGCCGGGGACGGCCTCACGAAGGGCTGCGAGCATCGCCGCATCCGGGTCGATCGCGATGAGTTCTGCCTCTGGCGCCACGGCCAGAACCCGCGTCAGCTTCCCCGTGCCTGCCCCCACGTCGGCGACACGGCGCGATCCCTGCGGCAGCTTCTCGAGCATCCACGCGACCGCGTCGAACGGATAATCCGGACGCGCAGCCTCGTAGTCGTCTGCTGCCGCACCGAAAGAAGTCGCGCGCTCGTCACCCATACCGCCAGCCTATGGCGCGGCGGCCGCCCACGATCGGGAGGAGATCGCACGATCCGGAGGAGCTGCTGCCGAAATCTGCCCTCCGGATCCTGCGATCTCCTCCGAATCGTGTGCTCCCGTCCGGATCGTGCGGACTCTGCGGCGCGCCTGACGTATCGAGACCAGCGCGCGAGCGAGGGTGAGAAGATGCCCTTGGATTTCACTGCGATCGACTTTGAAACTGCGAACTCCAGTCCGGCATCCGCCTGTTCGGTCGGCCTCGTCCGAGTGCGCGGCGGCGAAGTGGTCGCGACGGCAGGCTGGCTGATTCGCCCTCCTGCAGGACACGATGACTTCCAGGAGTGGAACATCAAGATCCACGGCATCCACCCGCAGGATGTCCGGGATGCCGCGACCTGGCCCGAGCAGTTCGACCGCCTCTGCGGCTTCGCCGGAGCCGATGTGCTCGTGGCGCACAACGCCGGTTTCGATCTGAAGGTGCTGCGCACGGCATCCGAGGTCACCGAGCTCGACTGCCCGCCCTACCGGTCACTGTGCAGCCTCCAGGTCGCACGCAAGGTCTACGACCTCGATTCGTACCGGCTGCCGATGGCAGCCGCGGCCGCGGGATTCGCCGAGTTCTCGCATCACGACGCGCTGGCGGATGCTCGCGCCTGCGCCCAGATCGTCATCGACGCCGCACGGCGCACGGGAGCGCCGGACGTCCACGCACTCGCGAGCGGACTGAGTCTCCGCGTCACCGAGCCACCAGCACCCGTCGTCGCGGATCGCGCCGCCTGAATGCGCCCGCTCCTCAGGCGCGCGAGAATGGCGACATGACGAATCCTTCCGGTGACTCCCCCGTCAGCCTCGAGGTCATCGAGGGGACCTTCGATCTGGCGCGTCAGGGCCGGACGGGCCCATTGGGCGAGATGATCGATGCCGGTGTCCCGATCGATCTGCGCAATCCGCGCGGCGACACGCTGCTGATCGTGGCGACGTATGCCGAAGAGCCTCACACGGTCGCGGATCTGATCGCGCGGGGCGCCGAGCTGGATGCCGTCAACGCGAACGGTCAGACGGCGATCTCGTGCGCGGTGTTCCGCAAGAACGAGACGCTGCTGCGCATGCTGCTGGGCGCGGGCGCCGACCAGAACGCCGGCACGCTGTCGGCCATGGCGATCGCCGACCAGTTCGCGCTCACCGACATGCGCGCCGTCCTCGAGGAGTACTGAAGGCTCCGGGGCGGCGCACCAGCGATGTCGGTGCCCCTCGGCATCATGGCGGTATGGATGCTTCGCTGATCGTTCTCATCGTCGCCATCGCACTTGTGGCCGGAGGCGCGTTGGGCTGGTTCGCGCACGCTGCCCGCGCCGCGGGCGACCAGGCGCAGACAGGAGCCGAACTGGCACGGCTGCGCGCAGAGCTATCGGCAGCGCGTGACGACCGCGATCGGCAGTACGACCTCTACCGCGATGCCGTCGAGCATGCCCGCACAGAGCAGCGCGCCGAAGCAGAGCGCGTTCAGCAGCAGAATGCGGTGCTGACCGCGCTCGCACCCGTGCGCGAGTCGCTTCAGCAGATGCAGACGAAGGTGACATCACTCGAGCAGGAGCGTCACGCCCAGTTCGGTTCCCTCGCCGAACAACTGCGCCGGGCCCAGGAATCGGATGAGGCGCTGCGCGCGACCACGGAATCTCTCGCAGGCGCGTTGCGTTCGACGTCCACACGCGGCGTGTGGGGCGAGACCCAGTTGCGTCGAGTCGTCGAGGCCGCAGGCCTCACGCGCCACGTCGACTTCGACCTGCAGTCGACGATCTCATCCGACCGCGGACAAGGGCGCCCCGACATGGTCGTACGACTGCCCGGCGGCACGTCCATCGCCGTCGATGCCAAAGTGCCGCTCGACGCGTATCTCGAGGCCAGCGCACTCGGCCACAGCGATACGAATGAGGCGCAGCGCCGCCTGCACATGCAGAAGCACGTCAAGGCCGTCCGGGCGCACGTCGACGCGCTCGCCAAGAAGGCCTACTGGTCAGGGCTCGACGCGAGCCCCGAGTTCGTCATCTGCTTCCTGCCCAGCGAATCACTGCTCGCCGCGGCCATCGATGAAGATCCGACACTGCTCGACTACGCGTTCGGCAAGCACGTCGCTCTGGCGTCGCCCGTGAACCTGTGGGCGGTGCTGAAGACGGTCTCGTTCACCTGGACCCAGCAAGAGGTCTCGACCGAAGCCCGCACCCTGCTCGCACTCGGCACCCAGCTGTTCGATCGGCTCGGCACTCTCGCGGGTCACGCCGATGACCTGCGCAGAGCCCTCGAGCGCGCCGTCGACAGTTACAACCGATTCGCCGGTTCTCTCGAGAGCCGAGTCCTCGTCACCGCACGGCAGTTCCCTGGCATCGACGCGTCGGCGCTCGATGCCGCTCCGCCTGCCATCACGACTCCTGCGCGCAGATTCACCGCGCCCGAGCTGGTCCCGGTCCCGCGACAAGAGCACGAGCCGGCAGAGCGCGAGTCACCGATCGGCATCGAAGCCGATCTCGGAACGGTGCGATCCAGGATGGCCGATGACGACGCCGAGCATCAGGCGCTGTAGGGCACCCAGCTGAGAGCCGCGATCACGATTCCCGATGTCAGGACGAAGGCGCCGATCATCCACCACGAGCTGATCTCGTGCCCTTCCGCACGACGCACTCGGAACAGCACGTCGGCGCGACGGGCGGGATCGACGTTGGCGGGAGCCTGAGTCGCGGTCGCCGCGGCGGCCGCACGAGCAGCCTCATCATCTGCGGAAATCCGGAGGATCCGGCCGGTGTTGGTGGTGACCATCTTCACCGGAGCGGACTTCTCGTTGCTGCGCATCTGTCCAGCGCTCATGTGACACCTTCCTGGTTGCCGCCGAGAATGGCTTCCTGACGACAGCATCCATTGTGCCAGGTAACGCCGAGAACATCCGGAGGCGCCCCTCCCCGAACCCAGAAGCCGGGTTCAGCGGCCGGATCTCACAGCCACTTCGAGACGAGATGCTCCGACGAGACACGGCGCAGTGTGCCCGAGGCTCCGCGCAGGACGACCGACTCGGTGTAGACGTAGTTCCCCTCCCGGCGCACCCCCGCCACGAGTTCTCCGTCGGTCACGCCGGTCGCCACGAAGATCGTGTTGTCGCCCTTGACCAGCTCGTCGGCTTCGTACACGTAGTCCATCTGGAGCCCTGCATCGATGCCGCGCTGGCGCTCATCGTCATCGCGCGGCCAGAGACGCCCCTGAATGTGCCCGCCGAGCGCCTTGATCGCGCATGCGGTGACGATGCCCTCCGGGCTGCCGCCCACTCCGACGCACATGTCCGTACGCGCGCCGTGTCGGGCCGCGTTGATGCCGCCTGCGACATCGCCGTCACTCATCAGGCGAGTGCCGGCACCGGCTTCGCGGATCTCATCGATGAGCTTCTCGTGACGCGGCCGGTTCAGCACCGACACGACGATCTCATCGACCGGCTTGCCGAGCGCCTTCGAGAGCAGGCGGATGTTCTCACCGATCGGCAGGTTGATGTCGACCACGCCGACGCCTGCGGGCCCGGTCACGAGCTTGTCCATGTAGAAGACACTCGATGCGTCGAGCATCGTGCCGCGGTCGGAGACCGCGATCACGGAGAGCGCGTTCTGGCGCCCCGCCGCGGTGAGGGAGGTGCCGTCGATCGGATCGACGGCGATGTCGCACTCCGGGCCGCGCCCCGCGCCCACGACTTCGCCGTTGAACAGCATCGGGGCGTTGTCCTTCTCGCCCTCGCCGATGACGACACGGCCCTGGAAGCTGACCGTGCCGAGGAACGCCCGCATGGCATCGACGGCGGCGCCATCCGCTGCCTCCTTCGCTCCGCGGCCGATGAACGGCACGGCACGGATCGACGCGGCCTCGGTCGCGCGCACCAGTTCCAGCGCGAGATTTCGATCAGGACGCAGCGGGCTCATATCGGCAGTCAGACTCACCATGGGGTCAGCCTAGTGAGCGTCCCGTATGAGATTCGGCCTTTTTCCCCATCGTCGATGTGAAGAATTCGCGATTCTTAACGCTCGTGAAGACTGTGCGTTCCCGCTGACGTAATCGACAGCGTGTTTCTCGCTCACCGATAGAGTGAGAGCCGACCCCGCTTCATCTATCGCAGGAGTTTTTCATGCCCGTCGCCACCCCGGAACAGTACGCAGAGATGCTCGACCGCGCGAAGGCCGGTGGCTTCGCGTATCCCGCATTCAACGTCTCCAGCTCGCAGACCATCAACTCCGTCCTCCAGGGCCTGACCGAGGCCGGCTCAGACGGCATCATCCAGGTGACCACCGGCGGCGCTGATTACTTCGCCGGCCACACGGTCAAGGCCCGCGCCACCGGCGCGCTCGCCTTCGCACGCTACGCGACCGAGGTCGCCAAGAACTACCCGGTCACTGTCGCACTGCACACCGACCACTGCCCGAAGGATGCTCTCGCCGGCTTCGTCGAGCCCCTCATCTCGGCATCCGAAGAAGAGGTGAAGGCAGGGCGCAACCCGATCTTCCAGTCGCACATGTGGGACGGCTCCGCTGTGCCGCTCGCCGAGAACATCGAGATCGCCAAGGACCTCCTCCCCCGCCTGAAGGCGATCAACGCCATCCTCGAGGTCGAGATCGGCGTCGTCGGCGGCGAAGAGGACGGCGTGCAGCACGAGGGCTCCAACGACGCCCTCTACACGACCTTCTCCGACGTCGACCAGGCCGTGCAGGCGCTCGGTCTCGGTGAGCAGGGCCGCTACATCGCAGCGCTCACCTTCGGCAACGTCCACGGCGTCTACAAGCCCGGTGGAGTGAAGCTGCGCCCCGAACTGCTGGGCGAGATCCAGCAGCAGGTCGCGGCCAAGTACAGCACCGGCGCGAAGCCGCTCGACCTCGTCTTCCACGGCGGCTCCGGCTCCACCGATGAAGAGATCGCCACCGCTGTCGCGAACGGCGTCATCAAGATGAACATCGACACCGACACGCAGTACGCGTACACGCGGGCGATCGCCGACTACATGTTCAAGAACTACGACGGCGTCCTGAAGGTCGACGGCGAGGTCGGGAACAAGAAGGTCTACGACCCGCGCGCCTGGGGCAAGGTGGCAGAGACTGCCATGGCCGCACGCGTCGTCGAGTCGACCCGCCAGCTCGGCTCATACGGCCAGTCCAAGAGCTGACGCACCGCGAGACGGCGAGGCCGTACCGGAACAGCGCATTGCGCCGCTGCCTCGGTACGGCCTCGCCGTGTCCCGCAGCAGTTGCGGTTTCGAGCGCACGTCGTCCGGCCACGCCGGGCTCGAGCGCGCTACTGGCCCGTTGCGCCGTTCAGGTAGGCCATGAATGCCGGATCGCCCATCATCGGCACGGTGATGCACACCGATGCCACGATCATCGTGACCACGGCACCCACCAATGGCACCCACCACGTGAGTCTCCCGCTGCGCAGCCTGCGCATCGACAGCCACGCGGTGATGATCCAGCCGACCACGAGCACGACGGCGGCCGCGGTGCCCCAGATCTTCCCCTGAGCGTAGTTCGTGAACTCGCCCTCGATGCCGAGGATCTGCATGCTCTGATTCATCAGAGGCGGCAGATCCAGGTACGACATCGCCGTCATGATGACGTTGACCACGCCGTACGCGAGCAGCGCGATGGTGATGATGCGATCCCAGGGTCGGCCCGGTGCGCGCACTGCGTCACGGGTCGGCGTCTCGGCGACCGGCGCGGGCGTCGGCGCCGCAGGGGCCTCTGCCGCAGCATCCATCGGCGGCAATCCCGCGAGGCGCCGTTGCTCCTCGGGCGTCGCATACTCGCCGTACTGCGGTCGATCCGTCATGAGGACGAGACTCTCGTTCGTCCGCCGAGAGGGCGCGCGTCGCGCTGACCGGCGGTGTCCTGCCGCAGCTCTTTGGGGAGAGAGAACATGAGGTCCTCCTCCGCGGTGCGCACTTCTTCGACATCCGCGTATCCGGCATGAGCGAGAGTCTCGAGGACTTCGCGAACGAGGACCTCCGGCACTGAGGCGCCGCTGGTCACGCCGACCGTCGAGACTCCGTCGAGCCATTCCTGCTTGACCTCTTCGGCGTAGTCGACGCGGTACGCGGCTTTCGCCCCGTACTCGAGGGCGACCTCGACCAGGCGCACCGAGTTCGATGAATTGGACGAGCCGACGACGATCACCAGGTCAGCGTCCTTCGCGACCTTCTTGATCGCGACCTGGCGGTTCTGGGTGGCGTAGCAGATGTCATCGGACGGCGGATTGTGCAGCTCGGGGAAACGCGTACGCAGACGGTTGACCGTCTCCATGGTCTCGTCGACCGACAGCGTGGTCTGCGAGAGCCACACGACCTTCGACGGGTCCTTGACCTCGACGGTGTCTGCTTCTTCGGGCGAGTTCACGATCGTGACGTGCTCCGGAGCCTCACCCGCCGTGCCCTCGACCTCTTCGTGGCCCTCGTGCCCGATGAGCAGGATCTCGAAATCGTCGCGCGCGAAGCGCACCGCCTCGCGGTGCACCTTGGTGACCAGTGGGCACGTCGCATCGATGGCGTGGAGACCCCGATCGGATGCCGCGTTCACGACCGCAGGCGACACGCCGTGCGCGCTGAAGACGACGTGGGCGCCCTCGGGCACCTCATCGACCTCTTCGACGAAGATCGCGCCCTGCGCCTCGAGTTCGGTGACGACGTGGATGTTGTGGACGATCTGCTTGCGCACGTAGACCGGGGCGCCGTAGCGCTCCAGCGCCTTCTCGACGGCGACGACCGCGCGATCGACTCCGGCGCAGTACCCGCGAGGGGCGGCGAGCAGAACCCGCTTGTGTCCATCGACCGGGATATCCTGAAGCCGCGTCGCCCGCGAACGTGGGATGCGGGGAACGGGAAGATGTACGGTGGCCTGGCTCACCCTTCGATCCTACCGTCGGGCACCGGTGAGAGGCCTGGGCGCACGTTCTGAGCACGTATCGCAGAAAGGTCCCGATGACGGTCTTCGAGGCATCATCCGCGAACGGTCGGACGCCACCGGCGGATGCCGTCGCACCCCGTGATTCGACAGCGGATGCTCCGACCTCCGTCGCGCGCCTGAACGGCACGATCCGCGACTTCGTGGCCCGCTGGAACACCGTCTGGGTCGAAGGCGAGATCACGTCGTGGAACATCCGCGGCGGGAACGTCTTCGGACGGCTGAAGGACACGCAGTCCGACGCGCAGATCTCCATCCGGGTGTGGTCGAGCGTACGCGGACGCATCCCCGCCGACCTCGGCATCGGCGATCACGTGATCGCCGCCGTCAAGGCCGATTACTTCGTGAAGGCGGGCGATTTCAGCTTCACGGTGGCGAATATGAAGCACGTCGGCCTCGGTGATCAGCTCGAGCGCCTCGAGAGGCTGCGCGCGCAGCTGCGTCAAGAGGGCCTGTTCGACGCCTCCCGGAAGAAGGCGCTCCCGTTCCTGCCTCACGTGATCGGACTGATCACCGGAGAGCGCTCCGATGCAGAGAAGGACGTGCACCGCAATGCCGAGCTGCGCTGGCCGCAGGTGCGATTCCGCACCGAGTACGCGGCCGTGCAGGGCGACCGCTGCGTTCCCGATACCCTGGCCGCTCTCGCGAAGCTGGATGACGATCCCGACGTCGATGTCATCATCATCGCCCGCGGCGGCGGTGACCCTCAGACTCTGCTCGGGTTCAGCGATGAGCGCCTGGTGCGGGCGGTGGCGGCAGCATCCACTCCGATCGTGTCGGCGATCGGGCACGAGAACGACCATCCGCTGCTGGACGATGTCGCCGACCTGCGCGCCTCGACGCCGACGGATGCCGCGAAGCGCGTCGTTCCCGACGTCGGCGAGCAGCGTGCACTCATCGCTCAGCTCCGCTCTCGTGCGACCTCCCGCCTCACGCAGCGGCTCACGCACGACATCGCACAGCTCGAGCAGCTGCGCACCCGGCCGGTCCTGCGCTCACCGGACCCGATCATCGACGAGCGCGCGCAGGAGCTCTTCCTCCTCGTCTCGCGCAGCCGCGACGCTCTCCGTCGCGGCGTCGACGAGGCCGGGCGCAGGACGAGCGAACTGCGCGCGTCGCTGCGCGCGCTGTCGCCCGCGGCGACCCTCGCCCGCGGGTACGCGATCGCGCATCTCGACGGCGGTGTGATCCTGCGCGACGCCGCGGATGCTCCAGCGGGGAGCCCCCTCACCATCACTGTCGATCGGGGCTCGATCGCAGCCCGCTCCGAGGGCGAGATCGCTGAAGCAGGCTGACGCCCTCGCGCCCGCTGCCTGCCCCGCCGCGTTCACCGGCCGTCGTAGGATGGAGGGCGTGACTGCGCCCAACGACACCTCGGTGGACACCCTGTCGTTCGAAGCCGCCCGCGACGAGCTCGTGCGCGTGGTCTCAGAACTCGAACAGGGTGCTCCCACGCTCGAGCACTCCCTCGCCCTGTGGGAGCGCGGCGAAGCCCTCGCCGCGCGCTGCGAGGAGTGGCTGCTCGGTGCGAAGCAGCGCCTCGACGCCACTCGTGCGGCAGCATCCGACTCGTCCGCTTCCGCTGAGGGCACCCTATGAGCAAGCAGCCACGCGTCGTCGCCGAGCTCGGACGCCCCGAGACTCCAGAAGAGACCGCCGCGCGCAAAGCGGAGTTCAGCAAGACCTATCGCGGCAGCCAGACGTTCCGCAACCTCATCGCCGCTCTCATCATCACGCTCGCCGTCGTCGCGATCGTCATCTTCGGTGTCCCGCGCGGCCAGCCGGCGACAGAGCCCGAGGTCGATCTCCCCGCCATCGCCGCCGACGTCGAATCGACGATGGAGCGTCCTGTGCTCGTCCCCGATCTCGACGGCTTCTGGCGTGTGAACGGCGCCGAGCTCGAAGGCGGTGCGACCGTCGTCTGGGACATCACCCTGGCCCCGGCAGATGAAGACGAGCGCGGGTTCATCCGCATCGCCCAGGCCTTCGATGCCGACGCGCGCTGGGCGCCGCAGTTACTGGACGGCACCGCCGCGACCGACACCACCCGTATCGGCGGCCTCGAGTGGGATGTCTACTCGATGAGCGGCAGGTCCGAGAACAACGTCGACTACGCCATCGGCACGCAGGCGGGTGACGACTACATCCTGCTCTACGGGTCGCGCTCAGCGGATTCGACAGTAGAGCTCGCAGATTCCCTCATCCCGCAGATTCACACTATTTCGGAGGCACGATGACACCGCTCACCCCGACCGACGCCTGGCGCGAGATGCTGGACGGCAATCGCCGATTCGTCACGGGTGAGCCACGACATCCGAACCAGGATGTCGAACGACGCCACGATCTCGCGCACCAGCAGCACCCCACGGCGACCCTGTTCGGATGCTCCGATTCCCGCCTCGCCGCAGAGATCATCTTCGACAAGGGCCTCGGCGACCTGTTCGTCGTGCGCAACGCCGGTCAGGTCATCGGCGAATCGATCGTCGGAAGCCTCGAGTACGCCGTCGAGATCCTGAAAGTGCCGCTCATCGTCGTTCTCGCACATGATGAATGCGGTGCGGTGGCCGCCGCGATCGAGGGAACGGCGATCGACGCCGCGCCTCTCCCCCCGCACATCTGGAAACTGATCGCCCCGATCATCCCGTCCGCGCGCAAGGTGCTGGCCGCGAACGGCGGCTCCTCCCCCGCCGACATCGACGCCGAACAGGTCGGCCGAGAACACCTGCGCAACACCGTCGCGAACCTGCTGCAGTCGTCCGAGCTGATCAGCGAGGCCGTGGCCGAGGGCCGCCTGGGCATCGTCGGCGCGAACTACCGTCTTGCCGAGGGCACGGCCGTGCCCGTCATCACCGTTGGAATCGACTCGGGGATCGAAGTCCCCGCAACCCTGGAGGGATCGAAGTGACCGATATCGAGTACCGCATCGAACACGACACCATGGGCGAAGTGCGCGTGCCCGTGAACGCGCTCTACGGTGCGCAGACCCAGCGCGCCGTAGAGAACTTCCCGATCTCGGGTTCGGGGCTGGAGTCGACGCAGATCGCAGCCCTCGCCCGCATCAAGAAGGCCGCCGCCCTCGCGAACAAGGAGCTCGGAACGCTCGACGGCGCCATCGCCGACGCGATCGCCGCTGCCGCCGACCAGGTCGCCTCCGGCGCCCACGACGGCGAGTTCCCGGTCGACACGTACCAGACCGGCTCCGGCACGTCGTCGAACATGAACATGAACGAGGTGCTGGCGACGCTGGCCACCGGCATCCTCGGCTCCGCCGTGCACCCCAACGACCACGTGAACGCCTCGCAGTCGTCGAACGATGTCTTCCCCACGTCGGTGCACATCGCCGTCACCCAGGCACTGATCGACACCCTCATCCCCTCGCTCGACCACCTCGCCGTGGCCCTCGAGGCGAAGGCGGAGCTGTGGAAGGACGCCGTGAAGTCCGGCCGCACGCACCTCATGGATGCGACCCCGGTGACTCTCGGACAGGAGTTCGGCGGGTATGCCCGTCAGATCCGTCTCGGCATCGAGCGCGTGCAGTCCGCTCTTCCCCGCGTCGCAGAGGTCCCGCTGGGCGGCACCGCCGTCGGCACCGGCATCAACACTCCGCTCGGCTTCCCGCAGAAGGTCATCGCGCTGCTCGCCGCCGAGACCGAGCTGCCGATCACCGAGGCCAAGGACCACTTCGAGGCGCAGGCCAACCGCGACGGTCTCGTCGAGGCTTCCGGTGCGCTGCGCACCATCGCGGTCTCGCTGACGAAGATCAACAACGACCTGCGCTGGATGGGCTCCGGCCCCAACACCGGACTCGGCGAACTGCACATCCCCGACCTGCAGCCCGGCTCCTCGATCATGCCCGGCAAGGTCAACCCCGTCGTCCCCGAGGCCGTGCTCATGGTCTGCGCCCGGGTCATCGGCAATGATGCGACCGTGGCATGGGCCGGAGCATCCGGCGCATTCGAGCTGAACGTCGCCATCCCCGTCATGGGCACGGCCCTGCTCGAGTCGATCCGCCTCATCGCCAACGCCTCGCGCGTGCTCGCCGACAAGACGATCGACGGACTCGAGGCGAACACCGAGCGCGCGGCCGCGTTCGCCGGGATGTCGCCGTCGATCGTGACACCGCTGAACAAGCTCATCGGCTACGAGGCTGCCGCGAAGATCGCCAAGCACGCCGTCGCCCAGGGCATCACCGTGCGCGACGCGGTGATCGATCTCGGCTACGTCGAGCGCGGTGAGCTGACGCTCGAGCAACTCGACGAGAAGCTCGACCTGCTGTCGATGACGCACGCGGGCTGACACCGGGTCATCGGATGCCGCGGGGCCTCGCCCCGCGGCATCCGTCGTCTGCGCGTCACCGCCCCGCGACATCCGTCGTCTGCGCGTCACCGCCCCGCGACATCCGTCGTCTGCGCGTCACCGCCCCGCGACATCCGTCGTCTGCGCGTCACCGCCCGCGACACATTGGGGGCCGGTTGCACGGATGTCGGACGATTCCTCGGGATCGGTCCGGCATCCGTGCATTCGGCCCCCTATCCGTCGCCGGCGAGCCTTTCTGCACCGGATGCCTGGGCACGGGGTTGCCCACAGAACACGGGTTTCCGGTCACCAACGGACGGATGCTTCCACCAAGGTGGGTGAGATGTTCGCCCCTGCCCCACTCATCTCGCGCCTCGGAGGGATCGCTCGCGGCGTGCAGCTCCAACAATTCGGCATCACGCGGCATCAGCTCGCCGCGGCAGTCGATGCCGGCGAGATCCGACGAGTGCGGCCCGGCACGTTCGCCTCGCTCGATGCGCACCCGGCAGAGCTGAGCGCCGCCCAGCACGGCGGGGCGCTCACCTGCTCAGCCGCGCTTCGGCGACACGGCGTGTGGGTGCTCTCGCCCGGTGGGCCCGTCCACGTGTGGGTCGGCCGTCGAGGACGCGTTCATCCGCACCCGCGCTGCTCGTGCGTGAGTCATTTCTTCCGCGGGACGCCTCCGTTCGGTCTCGCTGAGATCGAGGACGCCCTCGTCCACCTCTATCGCTGCGAGGGAGCCGAATCCTTCTTCGCCTCGTTCGAATCCGCGTGGCAGTTGCGGCTTCTCTCGAAGCCGGCTCGAGATCGCGTCAGGGCAGCGCTTCCGGCATCCGCTCGCTGGATCGTGGACCTCGCACGGCCAGACGCCGGCAGCGGCCTCGAGTCGGTGCTGCGTCTTCGACTTCATCTGCTCGGCATCGGGCTCGAGACCCAGGTGCACATAGATGGCGTCGGGCGCGTCGATTTCGTCGTGGGCGGGCGTCTGATCATCGAGGTCGATGGCAAGGAGAATCACGACGGCCCGTCGATGCGCCATAAGGATCTGGTGCGGGATGCCGCGGCATCCGCCCTCGGCTACGAGACCCTCCACTTCGATTACGCGCAGGTCATCCACGACTGGCCGAGCGTCGAGCGGGCGATCCTTGGCGCCCTCGTGCGCCTCGGCGACCACGCGTGAGCGACACAACGGGGGCGCGGACGACGGATGTCGGACGATCTTCCCCCACTCGTCCGACATCCGTGCATTCGGCCCCCCAAGTGTCGACGGCCCCGAAGTGTCGACGACCCCGAAGTGTCGACCGCCTCGAAGCGTCGACAGCCGCCGACGCCGCCCTAGCTGAGCTCGCCGCCCTCCAGCAGTTCGGTGACCAGCGCCGCGATCGCCGAGCGCTCCGACCGCATCAGCGTCACGTGGCCGAACAGGTCGTGACCCTTGAGCGTCTCGATCACCGATGCGATGCCGTCGTGGCGCCCGACGCGCAGGTTGTCGCGCTGCCCCACGTCGTGGGTGAGGACGACCCGCGAGTTCTGACCCATGCGGCTCAACACGGTCAGCAGCACGTTGCGCTCCAGCGACTGCGCCTCGTCGACGATGACGAACGCGTCGTGCAGGGAACGTCCGCGGATGTGCGTGAGCGGCAGGACCTCGAGCAGCCCTCGCTCGACGACCTCCTCCATGACGTTGCCGGAGACGACCGAGCCGAGGGTGTCGAACACCGCCTGGCCCCACGGGCCCATCTTCTCGCCCTGATCGCCCGGCAGGTAGCCGAGCTCCTGCCCGCCGACGGCGAACAGCGGACGGAACACGATGATCTTCTTCTGCTGCTGCCGCTCCAGCACCGCTTCGAGCCCGGCGCAGAGCGCGAGGGCCGACTTGCCGGTTCCGGCGCGCCCGCCGAGCGACACGATGCCCACATCGGGATCCAGCAGCAGGTCGATCGCTATCCGCTGCTCGGCAGACCGGCCGTGCATCCCGAACAGATCGCGGTCGCCCCGAACGAGGCGGTATTCGCCGTCACCGGTGACCCTGCCCAGCGCCGAACCCCGCTCGGAGTGGATGATGAGGCCGGTGTTGACCGGAATCCCACGGGCGTCCTCGCTGATGCCGACTTCGCTCTCGTACAGGTCGCTGATCTCGTCGCCGGAGAGGTCGAGGGTCGCGATACCGGTCCATCCGGAGTCGACGGCCTGCTCGGCGAGGTACTCCTCTGCGCTCAGCCCGAGGGACGCCGCCTTCACCCGCATCGGAAGGTCTTTGGAGACGATCGTGACGCGCTGACCGTCTTCGGCGAGGTGCATCGCCACCGAGAGGATGCGGCTGTCGTTGTCGCCGAGTCGGATGCCGCTGGGCAGCACCTGACCGTCGGTGTTGTGCAGTTCCACGCGAAGCGTGCCGCCCTCGCCGATGGGAACGGGGAAGTCGAGTCGTCCGTGCTCGATGCGCAACTCATCGAGGTGCCGCAGCGCCTGGCGGGCGAAGTACCCGATCTCCGGGTCGTGGCGTTTGCCCTCGAGCTCCGTGATCGCGACGACCGGAAGAACGATCGAATGCTCGGCGAAACGGAACAGCGCCTGCGGATCCGATAGCAGCACCGACGTGTCGAGCACGTAGGTGCGGAGATCCTGATCGGGCTTCTCGGAGGAAGACCGACGCGAGATCTGACGGGTGGACTGCTGTGCTGTACGTGTGGTCACGACCCACTCCCGACCCGGGATGCTTCCCGGCTATGCCACGAGTCGACCTGGGGCCACGAGTCGCGAACCTGAGGGCCGACCCGACCGGACACCATGTCCGATGCCTCGAAGGTACGACCGCGCCCGCACGACGCGCCACCGACACGCCAAGGGCGGAGGTTAACTTCCGTTGAACGGCGAAGCGGTCTCAGCGCCCGAAGCGCCGGTCGCGATCGGTGAAGTCGCGGATGGCGCGCAGGAAGTCGACTTCGCGCAGGTCGGGGCCGAGCGCCTCGACGAAGTAGAACTCGCTGTGCGCGCTCTGCCAGAGCAGGAAGTCGCTGAGCCGCTGCTCCCCGCTCGTGCGGATCACGAGGTCGGGGTCGGGCTGCCCACCGGTGTACAGGTGCTCGCCGATCATCTCGGGCGTGAGGTGCGCCGCGAGGTCTTCCAGGGTTCCCCCTGACGCCTCGTGCTCGCCGATGATGGCGCGCACCGCGTCGACGATCTCGTTGCGTCCGCCGTACCCGACGGCGAGATTCACATGCAGACCGTCGTGTCCCTTCGTGCGCTCTTCGGCATCTCGAAGGACCCTGGCCAGTTCGTCCGGCAGGATGTCCGAGCGCCCCACGTGCTTGACCCGCCAGTCCGGCTCATGCGAGAGCGCTTCGGCGAGCTCTGCGATGATCTCGATGAGATCCTCGATCTCCTTCGAGTCGCGCTTGCGCAGGTTGTCACTCGAAAGAAGGTAGAGCGACACGACTCTGACGCCGATCTCATCGCACCAGCCGAGGAACTCACGCATCTTCGCAGCCCCCGCACGGTGGCCGTCGGCCGCGGAATCCAATCCGAGCTGCCGGGCCCAGCGCCTGTTGCCGTCGATCATCATCGCCACATGGTGCGGGACGGATGCCGAGTCGAGCTGCCGGCGGAGCCTGTTGCTGTACAGCCGGTACAGCGGGCCGCGGCCCTCGCTCGTTCGTGCATTCACGTGCCTACGCTACCGCGCGAGCGCCCCGCTCTCGTGCGATCACGCGGAAGATGGAGGACATGTGCAGTTCGCGGCATGGAGCGAGACTTAGAGTGAGCACGTGAGCACACCTCCTCCTGACGCCGTGCACGTGCCCGAGCTCCCGCTCATCGAAGCGGCCGAAGACGATGCGCAGGTCGAGATCAAACCGACGTGGCGCGGATGGCTCCACGCCGGCACCTTCCCCGTCGCGGTCGCCGCGGGGATCGTGCTCATCGTGCTCGCGCAGGGGGCACCGGCGAAGTGGGCCGCGGCGGTCTTCATGGCGAGTTCGCTGCTGCTGTTCGGCAACTCGGCGCTGTACCACCGCATCGACTGGAAACCCCGCACGAAGCTGATCCTCAAGCGCATCGATCATGCGAACATCCTGCTGCTGATCGCAGGAACGTACACTCCGATCGCCGTGAACGCCCTCATCCCCGAGAAGGGCGTCCTGCTCCTCTGCCTCGTGTGGGCGGGGGCCCTGCTCGGCATCCTGTTCCGCGTGTTCTGGATCAATGCGCCGCGCTGGTTGTACGTCGCGCTGTACCTCGTGCTCGGCTGGGCGGCCGTGATGTACATGGTCGACCTGGTGATCGCGAACGTCGCCATGATGGTGCTGGTATGCGTCGGCGGCCTGCTCTACACCGCAGGAGCCATCGTGTACGCGATGAAGAAGCCGAACCCGTGGCCAGGGCGTTTCGGGTTCCACGAGATCTTCCACCTGTGCACGGTGCTCGCATTCCTCTGCCACTGGACCGCCTGCCTGCTCATCTCGATCGCGCCGTACTCGCCGTCGCTCGGCCTGCCCGGCTAGCAGCTGCCCCGCAGGCTGCGGCAATGATGAGACGCTGAAGCGAACCCTGTAGCAATGATTCCGCTGTGAAGGAGACCACCATGGCCGACGTCGAGAGCTTCACCCTCGATCACACCAGAGTCCGCGCGCCCTATGTGCGGCTGATCCAGACCGAGCACGGCCCCAGGGGCGATGCGATCTCGAACTTCGATGTGCGCTTCGTCCAGCCCAATGAGGGCGAGATCCCCACTGCGGGCCTGCACACCATCGAGCACGTGCTGGCCGGGCTCATGCGCGATCATCTCGAGGGCGTCATCGACATCTCCCCGTTCGGCTGCCGCACCGGTTTCCACCTCATCGTGTGGGGCGAGCCGAGCATCGCCGAGGTCGTCGCCGCCGTCCGCGTCGGTCTCACCGCGATCGCCGAGGACATCACGTGGGACGATGTTCCCGGCGTCGACGCGATCAGTTGCGGGAACTACCGCGACCACAGCCTGCACAGCGCGCGCGAGTGGGCGAAGCACATCCTCGAGCAGGGAATCAGCCTCGACCCGTTCGAGCGAGTGGGCGTGTGATGTTCGACGAGCTCCGCGACCGCGTCGTCCTCGTCACCGGGGGCGCGAGCGGAATCGGCGCCGGGATCGTGGACGCCTTCCTCGCAGAGGGAGCGACGGTCGTCAGCGCCGACCTGAGTGCGCAGGACGGACTCGTCCGGGGCAGGCCACGCGAATGGACGGTGCGCCTCGACGTGAGCGATGAGCGCGCCGTGGAGGACGTTCTGGATGCTGTCGCCCAGGCCGTCGGCATCATCGATGTCGTCGTGACGGCCGCCGGCACATCGACGATGGGGTTCGCGACCGAGACGAGCGGCGCGGACTGGGACCTCAACCTCGATGTCAACGCGAAGGGCTCGTTCCTCGTCGCACGCGGCGTGGCGCGACGACTCGTCGATGCCGGTCGCGCCGGCCGTATCGTCTTCATGGCCTCGCAGGCGGGCAAGAACGGCTATCGCGGAATGACCGCGTATGCGGCGTCCAAGCACGCCGTGCTCGGTGTCACGAAGACGATGGCCGTCGAACTCGCCCCGCGGGGCATCACGGTCAATGCGATCTGCCCCGGCATCATCGAGACGCCCATGAAGCATCGTGAGCGCATCCAGGGCGGAGCGCTGCGCGGGATGACCGCCGAGGAGGTCGCGGCGGAGGACCGGTCGCAGGTGCCGCTGGGGCGCACAGGCACCCCGCAGGACGTCGCAGGGGTCGCACTGTTCCTCGCGAGCGATCTGGCCGGCTACATGACCGGTCAGGGGCTCAACGTCACCGGTGGGATGACAATGCACTGACCCCCGGCGTCCGCCGAATCGCCGCCAGGGCGGTGTCAGCGAGACGGCTCGGACGGCGGATTCTCGTCGCCGGATCCGCCGTCGACGGCACCGCCGTCGGCGGCATCGGCGGCATCCGCTGCCTCGGCATCCGCGCGGGCGGAGTCCTCTGCGTCGAGCTCTTCGCGCACCTCATCGCGGTAGCGCACACGCCGAACACGTCGGTTCATGTCCCAGATCAGCAGAGCGACGGCGATCACGATCACCACGATCACTGCGAAGCCCGCAGGACCGGGGGTGACCGAGTTCGGGTCGACGGTCATCGACGGGGTCGGCATGGGGGTATCGGTTCCTGAGTAGACCGCTCCGAAGAACCCGATCATGTGTCCGCCTCTCGATCGCAGGTCGCGTAACCTGGAACAACAAGCCTAACGACCGAAAGGCGCCCTTCGTGACGACCGCCCTCGAGCTGGATGAACGGTACGGGCGCACCCGGCGCAAGCGCCTCCCCTGGATCGTGGGGATCACCGTCGCGGTGATCGCCGTCGTGCTCGCGGGATGGATGACGATCTCGCAGTCGATGAACTCGATCACCTCCGATGATCTGGGCTTCGACGTCGTCGATGAGCACTCGGTCACCGTGCGGTTCCAGGTCTCCAGCGGCGAGGGCAAGGACGTCGCCTGTGCGGTGGAGGCACTCGACGAGGAGTTCGGGGTCGTCGGGTGGAAGATCATCGAGCTTCCGCGTCTGGAGAGCCACCGGCAGGAGTTCACGACGACCGTTCCGACCGTCGCCGAGGCCACCACAGGTTTGGTGAACGCCTGCTGGGTCGCATAGAATTCCCTGAAGACGACGCCCTGGCCCATTCGCCGGGGCGTCTTGGCATATCCCCTCAGCCCTCACGGGCGTTCAGAAAACCGCCCTGAAGGGCGTTCGACAAAGGAGCACGCTGTGTCCACAGACGCTCAGGTACCCTTCCTCACCCAAGAGGCCTACGACCGGCTCGTCGCCGAGCTCGAGCACCTCTCCACCATCGGTCGCGATGAGATCGCCAAGCGCATCGAGGCGGCCCGTGAAGAGGGCGATCTCAAGGAGAACGGCGGCTACCACGCGGCGAAGGACGAGCAGGGCAAGCAGGAGGCGCGCATCCGCACTCTCGAGCAGCTGCTGAAGACCGCCAAGGTCGGCGTCGCGCCTGCAAGCCGTGGCGTCGTCGAACCCGGCACGGTCGTCACCGCTCTCGTCGCGGGCGGCGAAGAGGTCTTCCTGCTCGGCAGCCGTGAGATCGCCGGCGACACCGAGCTCGACGTGTACAGCGAGGCGAGCCCGCTCGGACAGGCGATCCTCGGCCTCAAGATCGGCGAGAAGACCGCGTACGAGGCTCCCAGCGGCAAGTCGATCGCGGTCGAGGTCACCGGCGTCGAGACGTACTCCGGCTGACCTCCCCCGACCGTTCCTAGTCGGGGACCACGATGGGGTCGTAGCCGGCGCGCCGGAGGGTGTCGAGCGTCAGTTCGGTGTGCTCGGCCCCTCGTGTCTCGATGCTCAGCTGCAGACTGACCTGGCTGATCTGCAGACCCTGTCCGTGACGGGTGTGCATGACCTCCATGACGTTCGCGCCGGCTTCGGCGACGAGCTCGGACACGCGCGCGAGCTGGCCGGGACGATCGGGCAGCGGGATGCGGATGGTCAGATACCGGCCGGATGCCGCCAGCCCGTGCGAGACCACGCGCTGCAGCAGCAGGGGGTCGATGTTGCCGCCGGTGAGCACGGCCATCGTGCTGCCTGTTGCGGTGACCGCACCCGAGAGGATCGCGGCCACACCGACCGCTCCCGCGGGCTCCACGACGACCTTGGACTGCTCGAGCAGTATGAGGATCGCTCGGGCGATGTCATCGTCGGTGACGGTCACCACCTCATCGACGAGATCCTTGATGATCTCGAACGGCACCGCACCCGGTTGCGCGACGAGGATGCCGTCGGCGATCGTCGGACGGGTCTCGATCTCGACCGGACGGCCCGCCTCGAGCGATGGCGGCATCGCGGCCGCGTTCTCGGCCTGAACCCCGATCACGCGGATCGTGCGCCCGATCCTGGCCGCCGCAGCCTTCGCCGCCGTCGCGACACCGGCGATCAGGCCGCCGCCGCCGATGCCCATGACGATCGTGTCGACATCCGGGGCGTCCTCGATCAGTTCGAGCCCGAGGGTTCCCTGCCCGATCACGACGTCGCGGTGGTCGAAAGGGTGGATCATGATCGCACCGGTGCGCTCGGCATATTCAGCGGCGAGTCGGAGAGATGTGGCCACCGTCTCGCCCTCGAGCACGACCTCAGCGCCGTAGCCGCGCGTGGCGAGGAGCTTGGGGACCGGGACGCCCAGCGGCATGAAGATCGTCGCCGGGATGCCGAGGGCCTGGGCCGCCAGCGCGACGCCCTGCGCATGGTTGCCCGCGGATGCCGCGACCACGCCGTGCGCGCGCTCCTCCGGCGTCAGCTGCGCCAGCCTGTGGCCGGCACCGCGGATCTTGAACGAACCGGTGCGCTGGAGGTTCTCCATCTTGAGCACGACGGGCGATCCGAGCACGTCGGAGAGCGCTCGCGATGGCAGCGTCGGCGTGTGCGAGATCACGCGCTCCAGGCCCCGTGCGGCATCTTCGAACTCGGCCAGGGTGGGGACTGCGCTCATGTATTCCTCCGTCGCCGCTCCCGCGGCACTGTGCTCCAGATGAGATCACCCGGCGGTTTGTCGCCGGTCTTCCACGAACCGCTGCTCAGCGTCACAGCGACCACGTTCACGAATGCCGCGAGCGGCACCGCGAACAGCGCTCCGGGGATGCCCGCGATCATCGAACCGCCCGCGACGACGAGCACGACGGCCAGCGGATGCACCTTGACCGCCGATCCCATGAGGATCGGCTGCAGGACATGGCCCTCGAGCTGCTGGACTCCGATGACGACGGCCAGCATCCACAGGGCGTTCCACGGGTCGTTGTACACGAGGGCCAGGAACACCGCGATGGTACCGGTCGCGACAGCACCGACGATCGGGATGAACGCTCCGAGGAAGACGAGGACGGCGATCGGAATCGGCAGGGGCACACCGAGCAGGAATGCTCCGAAGCCGATGCCGATCGAGTCGATCGTCGCCACGAGCAGCTGCGTCTTGGCGTAGTTGACCACCGTCCGCCAGCCGCTGCGCGCGGACGCGTCGACGGCCGGACGCGCAGCCTTCGGGAAGAGCTTGGTCGTCCAGCGCCAGATGCCTCCGCCGTCGGCGAGCAGGCAGATGAGGATGAAGACCGTCAGCAGTGCGCCGACGACGACATGGCCTGCGGTCGTGCCGATCGCGAGCGCCCCTGACCACAGGAGCTGCGCCTGCTGCTGCAGCAGGTCGAGGCCCTGATCGAGGTAGTCCTGGATCTGCGAGTCGGTCAGATGCAGCGGTCCGTTGATGAGGTAGTCGCGGAACCCCTCGATCGCGTCGGTGGTGCGGGATCGGACCTCGTCCCACTCGAGCGCGACCTGCCAGCCGACGAGCCACATGAGACCCGCGACGATGGCGAGCGTGCCCAGCAGGGCGATGAAGATCGCGAGCCATCGCGGAACGCGCTTGCGCAGCATCCATTCGAACACCGGCCACAGCAGGGCGGTGATGAGTATTCCCACCAGAAGCGGGATGACGAGGAGCTTGAGCTGGATGACGATCCAGATGATGACGCCGACAGCGGCGGCGATGAGCAGCAGACGCCACGCGTAGCCCGCGCTCACGCGGAGGGCGAGAGGGACGCCTCTATCGGCCTCGGTCGAGATGGTCCGATCGGTCGGCATGCGGCCCCACAGAAGATCACGCTTGCGAGGGCGTTGCTCATCCGTCATGCGGCAAGTCTAGTTGCGGCGCTGCGCGGATGCTGTGCACGGCCGCTGACGATGTCCGAGGCGGGCGATACTCTGACCGGATGCCGGAGACACTCAGCGCGGCGCAGGCCCGCCGCATCGCCCTCGCCGCTCAGGGATTCACCCGTCGACGACCGAGCGCCGCCGTCTCCGCGCGCCACGTGCATCGCACGATGGAGCGGCTGGGGGCGCTGCAGATCGACTCGGTGAACGTCTTCGCACGCAGCCACTATCTGCCGCTCTTCTCCCGCCTGGGCTCGTACGACCCGGCTCTGCTCGATCGCGTCTTCCTCTCGCGCACGACCCACTACGTCGAGTACCTGGCGCACGAGGCGACCTTCGTTCCCGTCGATGACTGGTCGCTGTGGCGGTTCCGTATGGACGCGTTCCGACAGCGGTGGGCCGGGCCGGACTCGTGGACCAGCCAGAACGCGCGCACCCTCGCATGGGTGCAGGACGAGCTCCGTGCCCGTGGCCCGCTGCGTCCGGCGCAGCTGCGCGCCGACGCCCCGCGCGAGCGCGGGACCTGGTGGGACTGGGATGAGGTGAAGCTCGCGCTCGAGCATCTGTGGCGTACGGGCGATGTCGCGATCAGCGGCAGACGAGGATTCGAGCGGGTCTACGCGCTGGAGGAGCAGGTGATCCCTGCGCGCGTCCGCGACGTCCAAGTACCGCGCGACGAGGCGATCCGCGAGCTCGTCCGCCGCGCTGCACGATCGCACGGCGTCGCCACCGCAGCCGACATCGCCGACTACTACCGGATCCGCGACCGCGCAGCGGTCCAGCGATCGATCGACGAACTGGTCGATGACGACGAGCTCCGCTCGGTGCGCGTGCGCGGGTGGGAGAAGTCGGGACGCCCGGTCGCGGCGTGGATGCATCGCGATGCGGTGCTGCCCCGTCGAGTGGATGCGGCGGCCATCCTCTCCCCGTTCGACCCCGTCGTCTGGTTCCGCGAGCGCGCGCTGCGCGCCTTCGAGCTCGACTACCGGATCGAGATCTACGTGCCGGCGGCGAAGCGCCGCTACGGCTACTACTCGCTTCCCGTGCTCGTGGGCGACCGCATCGTGGCCAGGGTCGACCTCAAGGCCGATCGTGCGTCATCGACGCTGCAGGTCCAGTCGGCGTGGTGGGAACCGCAGGGACGACCTGACGACGCGGAATCGATCGCGACCGAACTCGCTCTCGCGGCGTCCTGGCAGGGACTGGAGAACGTCTCCGTGTCCGGCTGGGGAGATGCATCCGATGCCGTGGCCGCGGCGCTCCGCACCGGCCGTGGCGGCGTAGGACGCCACGTGCACGAGCGGGAGTGACGAGCGGGATCAGCTCGTCGGAGAGTCAGAGAGGTCGGAGAGTCAGAACTGCACGCGCGGCGGTTCGGAGATCGCAGCGCTGTCGGCGACCTCGAAGAACTCCCGCTCACTGAATCCGAGACCCCGTGCGAACAGGTTGTTGGGGAAGACCTTGATCTTGGTGTTCAGTTCGCGCACGCCGCCGTTGTAGTAGCGACGAGCGGCCTGGATCTTGTCCTCGGTGTCGACCAGAGCGTGCTGCACCTGCAGGAAGTTCTGGCTCGCCTGCAGCTGCGGGTACGCCTCGGCGACGGCGAAGAGGCTCTTCAGCGCCTGCTGCAGGTGCCCCTCTGCGATACCGGCCTCACCCGGGCCGGTCGCCGAGAGAGTCTCGGCCCTGGCCCTGGTGACGTTCTCGAAGACGGCCTTCTCGTGGGCGGCGTACCCCTTCACCGTTTCGATCAGGTTGGGGATCAGGTCTGCTCTTCGCTTGAGCTGCACCGTGATGCCGCTCCACGCCTCATCGACGCGGACGTTCAGCTGCACGAGGGAGTTGTACGTCGCCCACAGGTAGATGCCGATCAGCACCAGTACTGCGACGACGATCAGAACCGGAATGAGCCATTCCATGTCAGGAAACCCCCTCGAACAAAATTTTCTTCATACTAGCGGCGCAGTCTGCGTGTGCACTGGGCATGCTTCACACCCCGAGCACACGATCCAGATAGCGGTTGGCGAAGCGCCGCTCGGGGTCCATCCTGTCGCGCAGGGCGACGAACTCGTCGAATCGCGGATAGCGTTCTCGCAGCTGATCCGCACTGAGCGTGTGGAGCTTCCCCCAGTGCGGGCGCCCACCGTGTGCGAGGCAGATCTGCTCGACGGCCTCGAAATATGCTGTCGGGTCGGCGCGCCAATAGCGGTGCACGGCGATGTATCCACTGGCCCTGCCGTGCGCGGTGGACAGCCAGAGATCGTCGGATGCCGCGAATCGCACTTCGACCGGGAACTCGATCCTCCATCCCCGCTGACGCAGGAGGTCCTGGATCGCACGGAAGGCCGGGACGACGTTCTCCGTGGGCAGCGCGTACTCCATCTCACGGAAGCGCACGTTGCGGCTCTGCGTCAGCACGGTATGCGACCTGTCGGTGTACTCGCGGTCGCCGGTGAGCTTCACCGCCAATCGGTTGAACGGCGGGGTGATCGCCGGCACTGCCTGCCCCGCGGCGCACACCATGCGGTACACGCCGTTGGAGAGCAGCGTCTCATCGACCCACCTGCCGATCCGGGGCAGCGGATGCCGCGGCGAGGACTCCGGCAGACGCGTCTGGCGCTTGGTGAGCGCCACATCCGTGTGCGGAAACCAGTAGAACTCGAAATGATCGGATGCCGCGACGCGCTCATCGAGCGTGGAGAGCACCTCTTCGAGCGGTGCGGGCTCATCGATCGCGTGCAGGACGAAGGCGGGGACGCACTGCAGCGTCACGTCGACGATGATCCCGAGCGCACCGAGTCCCAGCGCTATCGCGGGCATGAGTTCGGCGTTCTCGTCGTCGCTCACCCGGAGGAACTCCCCGGCGGCGGTGATGAGCGTGATCCCGACGACCTGGGCGGCGATCCCGCCGAATCCCGCACCGGTGCCATGCGTGCCCGTCGAGATCGCACCGGCGACCGACTGACGGTCGATGTCGCCGAGGTTCTGCATCGCCAGGCCGTACGGCGCGAGCAGACGCGGAATCCGGTGCAGACGTGTGCCGGCGAGCAGAGTCACTCTCGAACGCGCGGTGTCGACCGAGACCAGGCCCTGCATGTCGTCGAGTTCGAGGAGCACTCCGGGGGCGACGGCGATGCCGGTGAAGCTGTGCCCTGCGCCGACGGCTTTGATCGGCAGATTGTGGGCGTTGGCCGCCTGCACCGCGCGCTGCACGCCCTCAGGGCTCCGCGGGCGCTCCACCCGCGCCGATCTCACCTTCGCCGAGTGCGCCCAGTTCTGCCAGGTTCCGCCCGGTCGGGTCACAGGAACGCCTTTCCTTCGCCTCGATAGGTGGGAAGCTCATCGATGAGCTCATCACCCGAGACGAGCTGATACGTGTGAATGTGCTCGGCGGGCTCGCCGCTCTTGGAATGCCGGAACCAGACGCGGTCACCGACGGCGAGATCGGCGGCGGCCCGGCCCTGCAGAGGTGTCTGCACCTCGCCGGCCGCTTCGCGGGGCATCGTCCGAAGGCCCTCGGGCCACACCGCTCTCGGCTGCCGGGATGCCAGGGGCGGGCCGGATGCGATCCACCCCCCTCCCAGCACCGTGGCGATGTCGGCGGCGGGACGCCGCACGACGTCGAAGGCGAACGCGCTGGCCGGCGCGGGCCGGAACGAGCGGTATCCGTCGAACAGGTGCCCGCCGAGCAGGCCACTGCCTGCCGATGCCTCGGTGACCGCCTCGTCACTGCCGGTGAACTCCAACGATCCGGTTCCGCCGCCGTTGAGGAATTCGAGCGGGGCGATGTCGGTGAGGGCGAGCGCGATCTCGGCCCTGCGCGCACGCAGTTCACTCCGCGACCTCGCCTGCACCGCGCGGATCACCGGCGCGTCGGAGCCGTTGTCTCCCTGCCCGGCGATCTGCGCCTCGTACATCTGGAGTCCCGTGAGCTGGAAACCGGGCCGGCGAGTGACAGCGCGGGCGAAGCGTGCGACATCTGCGGCGGTGAACAGCGGAGAGCGGCGCACGCCGATGTGGCCGAGCACGGCCGAGCGCCAGGAGGCGTCGGCATCGATGGCCACGCGGATGCTCTCGCGCCTGCCGGGAGCCGCGATGCTGTCGACGAAGTCGAGATGCGCGATGTCGTCGACCATGAGCGTGATGCGGGACGCCGCCGCCTCGTCGTGCACGAGGCGCTCGAGGCTCGCGCGATCGACAGTGGGATAGCCCAGCACGATATCGTCGTGCGTCTCTGCGAGCCAGAGCGCCTCGGCGAGCGAGTACGCCAGGATGCCGCGGTAACCGGGAACGCGCAGCACAGCGTCGAGGACTCCCCGCACGCGCACCGATTTGGAGGCCACTCTGATCGGGATGCCGCCCGCTCGCACGAGCAGATCCATCGCGTTGTGCCGCAGGGCGTCGAGATCGATGACGCCCACGGGCGCGGGAAGGTGCGCGGTCGCCGCACTCAGTCGCGGCCACCAGCGCTCAGGATCCTCCCACGCACGATCGACGGAGGACGACGACGGAGAGGCGAGGAGGTCGAGCACTCCCCCACCCTACGACCTCGGGCCGTCACGGTGCGCGGTTAGGCTGATGACATGGGCCCCCATAGCCCAATGGCAGAGGCAGGCGACTTAAAATCGCTTCAGTCTGGGTTCGAGTCCCAGTGGGGGCACGGAATCTCGCCGGTGTCCGACCCGGCCTCGGAAACAGCCTTCGAGCCGGGCAGCCGCGGGCTTGCACCACCTTATGGGGCAGGGCTCACCCGTTCACCACGCGGATCCGCCCCGCCGCTCACGATTGCTCCGCGGCGATGCGCACGAGCATCTTGCCGGTGTTCACGCCGCGCATCATATCGAGGAACGCGTCGACGGTGTGCTCGATGCCGTCGACGATGGTCTCGTCGTAGGCGATCTTCCCGGCGGCGAACCAGGCGGTGATCTTCTCCTGGAACTCCGGGGCGAGGTGCAGCCAGGCCGCCAGAGTGAAGCCGCGCAGGGTGAGGGCGCGGGTGATGACGTTGGCGAGGTTGTCGGGGCCGGGGGTGCGCTCGGTCGTGTTGTAGCCGGCGATCGCCCCGCACAGGGCGGCACGGCCGCCGTCGTTGAACGCGGCGAGGGCGGCTTCGAGGTGGTCGCCGCCGACGTTGTCGAAGAACACGTCGATGCCCTCCGGGGCGATGGCGGCGAGTTGTTCGCGCACGGGGCCGTCCTTGTAGTTGAAGGCGGCGTCGTAGCCGTACTTCTCGGTGAGCAGCGCGACTTTCTCGGCCGACCCCGCTGATCCGATGACGCGGCCCGCGCCGAGCATCTTCGCGATCTGCCCGACGGCGGTGCCGACGGCACCGGCCGCGCCGGAGACGAACACGGTATCGCCCTCCTCCAGCCCCGCAATCGCGGTGAGACCGACGTAGGCCGTCAGGCCGGTCATGCCGAGGATGTGCAGGCGCAACGACAGCGGCACGCCCGGCAGCTCGGGGACCACGCGGAAGGTCGCGGCGTCGGCCTGCACGGTGTCGGTCCAGCCGTGCTGGTGCAGCACCACCGCACCGACGGGCATCTCGTCCGCGGCCGAGGCGACGACGCGGCCGATCGCACCGCCTGTGATCGTCTCCCCGAGGGCGTAGGGGGCGACGTAACTGCGCACGTCGTTCATCCGCCCGCGCATGTAGGGGTCGACGGAGACGAACTCGTTGCGCACGCGCACCTGTCCCGGGCGGAGGTCGCCGTGCTCGACGGTGATGGTGCGGAAGTCTTCGAGGGTCGGCCAGCCCTCCGGGCGGCGGGCGAGCTGGATCTGGGTGCTGATGAACGCGGACATGCGGAGTTGGTCTTTCTGTCTGGTGGAACGGGGGCGGTGTCAGAGGGCGGTGTCAGAGAGCGAGGCCGATGGCGAGAGCGATGACTCCCAGCGCGGGGAGCACACCCTGCTTGAGCGCCGCACCCGTCTTGTCGGGGCTGGACAGCAGCAGCACCAGCGCGGCGGCGGCCATCGACCCCGCACCGGTGAACACGAGCGTTGCGCCGATCGCGGTCTGTCCCAGGGTGACGAAGACGATCCCGACGAAGACTGCGACAGCGAGGAAGAGGTTGTAGAAACCCTGGTTGAACGCGAGGGCCTTCGTGGGGCCGGCCTGCTCCGCCGTGTGGCCGAAGATCGCTTGCGCGCGCGAGCCGGTCCAGGCCAACGATTCCAGCACGAAGATATAGACGTGGATGAGCGCGGCGACGCCGGCGAGGATGAGTCCAGCGATGACCATCATGGTTCCCTTTCGACAGGCGCGGCGGTGGCCGCGAACTATTCTGTATCAGTCAGTCTAATATATACTGGATCGAACGAAACAGAAAGGAGGCGATCGGCATGGGGCGAACCCTGGCCTTCGACCGCGACACCGCCGTGCGTGCAGCGCGCGAGGTGTTCTGGCACTTCGGCTACGCCGAAGCCTCCCTCCCGGCGCTCGAGGAGGCAACGGGTCTCAGCCGATCGAGCATCTACAACTCGTTCGGCTCGAAACGCGGACTCTTCGACGCCGCCGTGCAGAGCTATCTGAACGAGGTCATCCGTCCCCGCCTGCACCCGCTTCAGCAGGCACCGGTGCAGCGAGGCGCGCTACTGGAATACCTCGATGGGCTCCGCGATGCTTTCTCGCGCGCCGCCGGCCCGCCCGGATGCCTCCTCGTCAACACCGCCGGCACCCCCTTGGCCGCCGACAACGAGGTCGCCCGCGTCATCACCGACTACCGGATCGAGTTGCGCACCGCGATCGGCAACGGCGTGAGCGCATATCTCGCAGGCGCCGACGCCGACGTGGAGCGCCTCGCCGACGCTGTGACCGATCTCGTCATCGCGGCTTTCGCTCTCGTGCGCGTCGCCCCGGACGTGGCCACCCACACCCTCGTGACGGCGCGCGAGACCATCACGAGCGAACAGTCCGGCTGAGGCGCACCGAGATCAACAGCCGCGCCCGAGGCATCACTCTCAAGGGCATCCACCGGGTACCGCAATCCCGACTCTACGGAGGGGCGCTCTCTCGCAGCAACGAGAAATGCGGGGCGGTTCTCGTCGAACCACCCCGCATCTCAATCGCGAAAGCTACTTCGCAGCGACCGACTTCTCCGCCGCCGGAGTCGTCTTCGCGGGCGCCTTCTTCGCGGCAGGCTTCTTCGCAGCAGGCTTCTTCGCAGCGGGCTTGGCGTCAGCAGCGGGCTTGGCCTCGGCAGCCGGCTTCTCCGCGGCAGGCTTGGCGTCAGCGGCAGGCTTCGCGGGCGCAGCATCCGCTGCCGGACGCGGCCGCGCAGCGAACTCCTCGAACACGTAACGCGGGTTCTGCACCGTCTCGAGGTTGACCAGGTCGCGACCGAGCCACAGGTTGTTCCACCAGCCCCACAGGACACGCCACTTGCGCTCCCACGTCGGCATCGCAAGGCCGTGGTAGCCGCGGTGAGCGACCCAGGCCACGAAGCCCTTGAGGGCGATGCCGCCCGACTGGAAGACGCCGTTGTACAGGCCGAGCCCGGCGACGGCTCCCATGTTCTTGTGGAAGTAGTCCTTGGGCTCCTCGCCGCGGAGCACCGCGGTGAGGTTCTTCGCGAGGAGCTTCGCCTGACGAACTGCGTGCTGAGCGTTGGGCACGCAGAATCCGCCCACGCCGCCACCGGTCAGATCCGGGACCGCCGAGACGTCGCCGGCTGCCCATGCGCCCTCGACGATGTCGTCAGCGGTGCCGACGCGCAGGTCGGCACGGGTCTGGATGCGCCCGCGCTCTTCGGCGGGAAGATCGCCGCCGCGCACGACGACAGGGTTCGCCATGACGCCGGCCGTCCAGACGATGAGATCGGTCGGAATGACCTCACCGGTCGAAAGCGCGACGTTCCCGTCGATGGCGCCCTGCACCTGAGTGTCGAGGTGCACGCTGGCGCCGCGCTTGGCGAGGTCTTTCAGCACCCACTCGCTCGTCTTCAGCGAGACCTCTGGCATGATGCGCCCCATCGCCTCGATGAGGTGGAAGTGCGTGTCGTCGAAGCTGATCTGCGGGTACTTGCCCACCAGGGACGACGCGAGGGAGCGGAGCTCTGCGAACGCTTCGATTCCCGCGAATCCTCCACCGACGACGACGACGGTCAGCAGCCGGTCGCGCTCGGGTCCGGGTGGGATGGATGCCGCCTTGTCGAAGTTCGACATCAGCTTGTCGCGCACCGCGACAGCCTCTTCGATGGTCTTGAGGCCGATCGCGTTGTCGGCGATGCCGGGGATGGGGAACGTGCGGGAGACGGCTCCTGCCGTCACGACGATCTGGTCGTAGGCGAACTCGTACGGGTCACCCACGGGAGGGGTGATCGTCGCCACCTTCTGCGCGTGGTTGATGCCGGTGACCTTGGCCGTGAGCACATTCGTGCGCTTCAGGTGGCGGCGGTGCGCCACGACGGCGTGACGCGCCTCGATGGAGCCGGCCGCGACCTCGGGGAGGAAGGGCTGATACGTCATGTACGGAAGCGGATCGACCATGGTCACTTCGGCTTCGCGCTTGCGGAGGTGCTTCTCGAGTTTCCACGCCGTGTAGAAACCCGCGTAGCCGCCACCGACGATCAGAATCTTGGGCACAGTGCTGCTTTCAGGCACAGAAGGACAACTCCTCGTCAGGCTGCTGGCGTGCGTTGCTTGCGCGCCGATCGGATGCGCCGGGCCGCTGCGGTGACGCCTAGCCCGACAATGATACCAGGGACTGTGAGCGCAATGAGCGGGAGCGTTCCGAAACGAAGAGATTCCGCACTGGGAAGTAGTGGAGAGGCGGGTTTGGTCGGCGGGTCAGCGGCCGGCAACGGCTCGATCTCGACGGGCGTCGCTTCGGGCTCAGGCGCCGGGGCGGCGTCAGCGCGGCGATAGAGCCGCACCCACTCGGCGAGATCGCCCATCGGGTTCTCGTCGACATGCGCAACCGGATCCGACACCGCGGCGGTCGCGTTCAGAAGCCCGTAGCCGTAGAGGCTGTCAGGCAGATCGGTGACGCCGGGCACCGGAGTCGCGGTCTTGATGATGCGGTTGATGACGTTCGCCGCATCCAGGTCGGGATGAGCGGACCTGACCAGTGCCGCGACGCCCGCGACGATCGGCGCAGCGCCGCTGGTCCCCCGCCACCCGGTGAGCGTTCCGTCTGCGGAGATGCCGATGAGCCCTTCACTCGGTGCGGCTATCCCGATCGTGATCCCCTGGGTGGATGCCTCGACGCTGGCATTGCCCTCCCGATCGACCCCTCCGACGGTGAGCACGCCCGGGATCGTCGCCGGCGCACCGACCATGGATGTGCCGCTCGCCCTGTTCCCCGCCGCCACGACGACGACGACGTCGTGCTCGTAGGCGTACAGGAACGCGTCGTCCCAGCTCTTGTCCCAGTCGAGGGTGTTGGTGGTCAGCGACATGTTGATGATGTCCGCGCCGTGGTCGACCGCCCATCGGATGCCCTCGGCGATCTGATCGACGAACGGCACGACCGCCGCGGCACCGAACCCGATCGAGACGGACAGGAGCTCCGCCTCCGGCGCGACACCGATCATGCCCGTGCCGTCGGCCTTGCCCCTGGCTGCCGCAACGGATCCCACCCACGAACCGTGGTTGGGATCGACGGTGCCGACCGGCGAACGGCCATCCGGCGATCCGCTCCCCGAGACGTCGGTCCCGTCGGACACGGCGCTGTCGAACGCCGGGCCCTTGCCGATCCCCGTGTCGATCACGGCGATCGTCGTCCCCTCGCCGCGAGTCGTCTGCCACGCCTCGCGGATGCGCGAGGTGTCGAGCCAGTACTCGAGCGCGCGCACCGGGTCGGACGGGTCGTCGGCGATGGGCACCGGCACCGGAGTGGGAGTGGCGGTCGGCGCGGGCGCAGACGGCGGTGTCGGCGTGGGCGTCGCCGTGGCCGCGGTCAGCAGGACGGATGCCGCGACTGCCGCGACGGCGACAGCCCCTCGCAGCATCGTCTTCGCCGTCATCGCGTCGCGGCTCCCGGATCTTCGCACTGGCAGCGCTGCGGCGACCAGCTCGACAATTCGAGCGCGGCGTCGCCCATCGGGTTCACTCCGGGTCCGGCCGCCAGCGCGTGACCGGCGAGCGCGTGCAGGCACTTCACACGGGTGGGCATTCCGCCGGCGGAGATGCCTGCGATCTCGTCGACCTCGCCGAACTGCGCGCGGTCGGCGAGGTAGGCCTCGTGCGCCGCCGAATACGCGGACGCGACCAGCTCATCCTCGAGTCGGGAGGCGAGCTCGGGCATGACCTGCGTCGCCTCGAGCGTCGACATCGCGGCCGTCGCTGCGGGGTGGGTCAGGTAGTAGAACGTGGGGAACGGCGAGCCGTCATCCAGACGTGGGCTCGTGGCGACCACCACAGGGTTGCCGCAGACGCACCGTGCGGCGATGCCGACCACGCCGCGCGCCTGGCGTCCGAGCTGCGCGGAGACCACGCCGATCTCTGCGGGGGTGGGCGGGGCGAAAGGCGGTGTCGTCACCTGCCCAGCCTACGGGTGCCCGCTGGGGAAACTCCTGGAATCACGAGTACGGAGCGTCGGGGTCACTGCGCGGCGCTGGCGTTCTGCGCGAGGCCGGCGCCCGCGATCGTGCGGAGCAGCTGCGGCATCCAATCGGCGGGAGTCTCGACGAGATCGTCGCTGACGGGCACCTGCTCCTGCGGCAGTGATGCGGGGTCGAGGTCGTTGTCCACGAGGTAGACCACTTCACCGGGCTTGACGTAGTACAGCCGCTCCCGCGCCTGCGTGGTGATGTAAGCCGGATCGTCCCAGCGATCCTGCTCCTGCTCGAGAGCCGCGATCTCATCGGCGCTCACCTGCACCGACGCCTCCAGCGCAGCGATCTTCTGGCGCTGATCGATGTAGGTGCCGAGTGTGGGAACGAGCACCCAGGCACCGAGAACCACCAGCGAGAGCATGATGACCATGAACCCCGAGAGACGGATGCCGGATGCCCACTCGCGCACGTCGACCTGACGGTTCACCGCGCGCGCCGGACGAGGCGCAGTGGTCTTCGGCCCGCTCGCCGCCGGGCGGGCACTCGGCGAGGACGACGAAGGGAGAGTCGGACGCCTGGCCATGACTCTCCCTTCGTCGTGCGCGCTGCGCGCTGTCGTATGCGTACTGCGCGTCAGCGCCCTGCTCAGCCCTGGAAGCGCGGGAACGCGGAGCGACCGGCGAAGACCGCGGCGTCGGCGAGGTCTTCCTCGATGCGCAGAAGCTGGTTGTACTTCGCGACGCGCTCGCTGCGGGCGGGCGCACCGGTCTTGATCTGACCGGCGTTGGTCGCGACCGCGAGGTCGGCGATCGTGGTGTCCTCGGTCTCACCCGAGCGGTGCGAGAGCATCGCCGTGTAGCCGGAGCGCTGGGCGAGGCTGACCGCATCGAACGTCTCGGTGAGCGTGCCGATCTGGTTCACCTTGACCAGCAGCGAGTTGGCGACGCCGCGCTTGATGCCGTCGGCGAGACGCTGCGGGTTCGTGACGAACAGGTCGTCGCCGACGAGCTGCACCTTGGTGCCGAGGGCATCGGTGAGCGACTTCCAGGCATCCCAGTCGTCCTCGGCGAGAGCATCCTCGATCGTGACGATCGGGAAGTCGGACACCAGGCCCTCGTAGTACGAGATGAGCTGATCCGCCGACCAGTCCTTGTTCTCGAGGCGGTAGACGCCGTCGTTGAAGAACTCGGTGGCGGCGACGTCGAGGCCGAGCGCGATGTCCTTGCCGGGGGTGAAACCGGCCTTCTCGATCGCCTTGACGAGGAAGTCGAGGCCCTCGCGGTTGCTGGGCAGGTCGGGGGCGAAGCCGCCCTCGTCGCCGAGGCCGGTGGCGTAGCCCGCCGCCTTCAGCTCGGCACGCAGCACGTGGTAGGTCTCGACGCCCCAGCGCAGCGACTCGGAGTAGGTCTCGGCGCCGATCGGGGCGAGGAAGAACTCCTGCATGTCGATGCCGTTGTCGGCGTGCTCGCCGCCGTTGATGACGTTGAACAGCGGCACGGGCAGGACGTGCGCGTTGGGTCCGCCGAGGTAGCGGTACAGCGGCAGGTCGGCGCTGTCAGCGGCGGCCTTCGCGACCGCGAGGCTCACGCCGAGGATGGCGTTGGCGCCCGTGCGCTTCTTGTTCTCGGTGCCGTCGGTCTCATTGAGGATCTCGTCGACGATGCGCTGCTCGCTCGCCTCCACACCCTCGATCGCAGGGCCGAGCTCGTCGATGACGGCCTCGACGGCCTTGAGCACGCCCTTGCCGCCGTAGCGGGACTTGTCACCGTCGCGGAGCTCGTACGCCTCGAACGCGCCGGTCGACGCGCCGGAGGGGACAGCTGCCCGCTGGACGATTCCGTCGTCGAGGAGCACCTCCACCTCGACGGTCGGGTTGCCACGGGAATCCAGAATCTCGCGTGCGCCTACAGCCTCGATGAGTGCCACGTATGTGCTCCTTGATAAGAGAGAAGGGTGGGTGCGGAGCGTCGTCGATCCGCCGTCAGTCTAGCCCGGGGCATCCGACGTTCACATGCCGGTGTCGCCGCGAGGCGCCATCGTGCGGTTCAGACGATCAGAGCCACGGCGATGCCGTCCCAGCCCTTGATCCCGACCGTCTGCAGAGCGGTCGCGTCGAAGCGGGGATCCTCGCCCAGCATCCGCAGTCCATCGCGTGTGCCGATCACGCGCGAATCCGCCGAATCATCTCGCACGATCTCGCCCTCGCGCCCGATGTTGTCGACCACGACGACGGTACCCGGCCTGCCCAGACGTGCCGCCCAGTCCAAGTAGAGCGTGTTCGACTCCTTGTCGGCGTCGATGAACACCAGGTCGAACGGCGCCGAGCCCGCCAGCGTCGGCAGCACCTCAGCGGCGCGCCCGATACGGATCGCGACGCGGTCACCGAGCCCCGCCGCATCGATGCTGCCGCGCGCGACGGCGGCGTTGACCGACTCCGCCTCGATCGAGACGACGCGTCCGGATTCGCCGACGGCCCTGGCGAGCCAGATCGTCGAGTACCCGCCCAGCGTTCCGATCTCCAGCACCCGACGCGCACCGCTCATCCGGGCGAGCAGACTCAGCAGCTTGCCCGCGACCGGTGCGACCTCGATGGCCGGCAGACCAGCCGCGCGCTGCGCCGCCAGCGCCCTCTCGAGCGCAGGGTCATGGCCGACGAGCGCGTCGGAGAGGAACTCATCGGTCAGACGCCAGTTCCCGGGTGTCGGATCCGCCATGCGGCCAGCCAACTCCGCCTGTCGCCCGGCGTCAAGGGGTGGGCCCGGAGTCCTCGTGCGGGCTCGTCGAATCACGCAGCACGAGCGAGGGGTTCAGCACCTCGCGCCTCGGGTCTCCCCCGCCGAGGACGTCGGTGAGCTGGCGGAGGGCGAGGGCGCCCATCGCATGCCGGGGCTGGTCGACGGTGGTCAGAGCAGGACGCACCTGAGCGGCGAGGTCGAGGTTGTCGTAGCCGACGACGCTGAGCTCGTGCGGCACCGTGACACCGGCGTCGAGGGCGCGCCCGATGAGATCGACGGCGATGCGGTCGTTCGCGCAGCAGACGGCGGTCGGGGCATCCGCCGCGGCGCGGGAGACCGCCGCGATGATCTCGTGCGCGCCGGTCAGCACGCGCACGTGCTCACCGAGCCCGAGCTCGGTCATCGTCGCCTCGTACGATTCGCGTCGCGCCACCGCGGCGGGCCTGGGCGACCCCTGCAGATGAGCGATGCGCCGATGCCCGAGCGCGACGAGATGATGAACGGCCAGTCGCGTGCCAGAGCGGTCGTCGTTCGACACCTGCCCGGCTCCCGATGGCAGTTCGCCGGGGCGCCCGACGACGACGAGGGGCACGCGCTGCGCGACGTCGCCGATCAGCGCGGCATCCGCCTGGCCGGAGACGATGACGATCCCGTCCGGCCCCAGCGCGAGCATCCGATCCAGGCGCCCGCGCAGCACGTCGCGATCCCGTCTGCCGTCGCCGATGACCACCGCCATCGCGTTCTCCTCCGCGGCGTCCTCCACGCCGTGCACGACGTCGGTGTGGTAGCCGCTGCGCAGGTCATCGACCAGCACGAGGATCGTCTGGCTGCGCCCGCGTGCGAGCGAGCGCGCCCACGGGTTCGAGCGGTAGCCGAGCCGGTCCGCCGCATCGAGGATGCGGGCGCGGGTCTCTGCGCGCACGCCGGGATCACCGCGCACCGCGAGCGAGACCAGCGACTTCGAGACCCCGGCCGCGGCGGCGACATCGACGATCGTCGGCCGGCGTGCTGTCTGCATGTTCACGATCCCGTCCTACCAACGGCTGGAGCGTTCCAATCGATTCCAGTTGGAGCGTTCCACAACCGTTCATCCGGCGGTGCCCGCGCGTACATTCCGGGTTCCTAGCTTCGGAACGAGAACGCCACGAACGAGAAGAGCCGATGTGTCCGACCGCCTGACTCCCCTGCACCGCGCCCCGCGAGCCCTGCTGCTCGACTTCGGCGGAGTGATCTTCCAGACCCGCAAGCGCGAGGCCGGTCGTGACGACCTCGCCGCCGCGATCGTCGCCCGCGCCGAGCGCGCCGGGCACGCGATCGATGCACCGACGGTGCGCGCGTCCCTGGATGCGGCGATCACGGCGCTCGGCCACTGGAAGCACGCCTCCAGCCGGCGCCTCGAGCCGCGTGAGATGACGCACCGCGAAGTCGTCGGCGACTTCATCGCCGCCGATCTTCCCGCTCCGATCCGCGCCCTGCTCGTCGCCGAGGCGGGCGACGTGCTCGAGGACATGAACACGATGATCTCCGATCACGAGGTGCGCCCCGGCATCCGCGAGCTCATCGCTCATGCGGCCGAACGCGGCATCCCGCTCGGCATCGTCAGCAACGCGCATTCCGGGCGCAGCCATCGCCGCATCCTCGCCGAGCACGGGCTCGCCTCGGCGTTCGGGGTGCAGGTGTACAGCGACGAGGTCGGCATGCGCAAGCCCCACCCGCGCATGATCGAGCTCGCCGCCGCGGCCCTCGGAGTCGCTCCCGCAGAGGCCTGGTACGTCGGCGACACCCAGGACCGCGACGTCGTGGCCGGACGCAGGGCGGGCGTCGGCGCGGTCGTGCTCACCGCGAGCAAGCACACCGACAACCCTCCCTTCGGCATCGCCGACACCGCGGATGCCGTGTTCGCCACGCCGGAGGGACTCTACGAGGCGCTCGTGGCCGCTGAAGAGCCCGCGGCGGCGGATGCTCCGGTCGAGGCGCCCGCAGCCGCCCCGGCGGTCGGCACCCGTGCAGCGCTGCTCATCGATCACGGCGGCGTGATCTCGTCGTCGACGCCGGACGACGAGCTGCTGGACGCGTTCTGCGATCAGCTCGCGCAGCTGCTCGACGGTGGCGACGAGCACGTCGACGCTGCGCGTGCACGCGCTCTCGTGGCAGACGGGCGCACCCGCCACCGCGAGTTCAAGCAGCACCAGCGCGCCTCGGCCGACGGCATCCGCGAGCTGGATGCCACGACCTTCTGGCGCGATCTCGTCGGCGACGGGCTCTCGCCCCGTGCCCGGGCGCTGCTCGAGGCAGAGGCCCACGACCTGATGTTCCGCTACGGCCGCGCGAAGAGCCGCCGGGTGCTGCGCACCGGCATCCGCGCCCTCCTCGAGCAGTGCGCCACCACCGGCACCGCCGTGGTGGTCGTCTCGAACACCGTCAGCGGTCGCGCCGTGCGCGCCGAGTGCGCGGCGCACGGCATCGACCACCTCATCGCCGCCTACGTCTGCTCCGACGAGAACGGCTTCCGAAAGCCCGATCACCGCATCGTCGAGGAAGCGCTCGCCATCGCCGACGCCGATCCGCAGCGCACCTGGTTCCTCGGCGACAAGCCGCAGAACGACGCCGCGGCCGCCCTCGCGCTCGGCATCGCCCGGCGCGTGCTCGTGCGCGGCGGCAGCACGGACGACGCCGCTCTGGATGCCGCCGTCGACGACGGACTCGCCACCGATGTCATCCACTCGGCGGCCGCCCTCGCAGACCTCATGACCTCCGCTCGCGACGCCGTCGGCGTCGCGACTCCGTGACACCCCACCCTGAAGGAGACCGCACCATGACCAGCACCACGAGCGAGTACCGCCGCGAAGGAGTCCTGCGCGGCATCGGCTCCCCCGGCGGAGACCTCACCACCCCGCAGAAGCTGATGATCTTCGTCCTGTCGATGGCCCTGTTCGGGCTCTCGAACATCATCCTGGAGATCATCCCCGACGTCTCGATCGGCCCGATCGATGTCTCCGTCAGCTACTTCGTCTTCGTTCCGCTGGTGATGGTCGCGCTGTTCAGCCCGTTCTGGGCCGCCCTGGGCGCCCCCCTCGGCGAGATCATCTTCACCGACCTGCTGATGGGCGATTTCTCGGGACTCAGCGAGGTCGAGGGCTTCATCCAGCTGTTCCTGGCGCTCTACATCGCGGGAACACTCATCCGCAACCCGCGCTCGCGCACGCAGATCTGGATCGGCGCGATCGTCGTCGTGCTCATCGACAAGGCGCTGTCTGCGATCGTCGATGTGTCGAAGGTGTGGATCGGCCTCGAGGATGCCGAGTTCGTCGAGGGTCTTCCCGAATCGATCCTGGCGATCGAGGGCATCGGCCTCGGGGTCGACATCATCATCAGCGGCATCATCTTCGGCGCCATCCCGGCCATGTGGCTGATCCCCGCGCTGCACGGCCGCATCGAGCCCCTGCTCGGCGTCCGCCCCCGCGTTCCCGGTGAGCCGATTCCCGGAGCCGCACCGAAGGCCGGCTGGTTCGTCGCCGTCGCCGTGCTGCTCGCCGTCTCATCGTTCTTCTTCGCCTTCCTCGAGGCGTGGGACATCTCCATCGGCTCGGTCGAGACCGAGCTGCTCGACCAGTACGGCCCCGCTTTCCTCTGGGTGAGCGTCGGCGCGATCGTCATCACCCTCGGAATCGCCCTCGTGCTGTTCCGCGTCTACCGCAAGAAGCAGGAGCGCTGATCGTGAGCGACCCCGTCATCGTCATCGAGAACCTGTCCTTCCGCTACCCCGGTGCCGACACCGATGTGCTCCGCAACGTGAACCTCACGATCGAGCGCGGCGACTTCGTCGCGATCGTCGGGGGCAACGGTGCGGCCAAGACCACGCTCTGCAAGAGCTTCAACGGTCTGATCCCGCACTACTGGTCGGGGGAGTTCGCGGGTTCGGTGACGGTCGACGGGGTCGACACGTACACCTCGAGCGTCTCGGAGCTGTCGACGAAGGTGGGCTACGTCTACCAGGACTTCCAGAATCAGCTCGTGCGCCCGACCGTGCGCGACGACGTCGCGTTCGGTCCCATCAACTTCGGCCGCGCCTCCCACGCCCACGACACGGAGGCGGCGCTGAGGTCGCTCGGGATCGCCGGCATCGCCGACCGCTACATCTGGCAGCTCTCCGGCGGCCAGGCGCATCTCACGGCCCTCGCCGGTGCCCTCGCCCTGCGGCCCGCCGTCATCATCGTCGACGAGCCCGTCGCCGAGCTCGACCCGGCGCGCGCCGAGGAGATCTACGAGCGCCTCGCCGAGCTCAACCGCGAGCACGGCGTCACCGTGATCACGATCGAGCACCACGCCGAGTTCGTGGCCCGTTACGCCCGATCCGTCGTGCTGATGGCCGAGGGGTCGCCGCTCTGGCACCTGCCCATCGACGAGGCGCTCGCCCGCACCGATGAGCTCGAGCAGCACGGCATCCCCGCACCTCAAGCGGTGCGCGCCGTGCGCGCGCTGGGCGTGGATGCCGCACCCCGCACGCCCGTCGAGGCTGCGGCCCTGCTGCGCGATCACGGCATCCGGCCCGACGCCGTGCAGCCGCCCGAGCGCCCCGACGCGATCCCCGGCCGCATCGTCGCCCGAGTCGAGAAGCTCACGCACGGCTACAAGGCGGTCGGCGGGAACGTCACGAGCGTGCTCGCCGGTCTCGACACGACGCTGCGCAGCGGAGAGCGGATCGCCCTCGTCGGAGGCAACGGCGCCGGCAAGTCGACCCTGCTGAAGCTCCTGGCCGGCATCATCGTCGCCCGTGAGGGCGAGGTCACCGTCGACGGGCGCAGCACGCGCGCCGTCTCGGCCAGGGAGATGGCGGTCACGGCGGCCTATCTCGCACAGCATCCCCAGCTCATGTTCCTGAAGGGCTCCGTGCGGGACGACGTCGCGCTCTTCCCCCGCTCGCACCGCGTGGCGGACACCGACGCCATCGTCGAACGCGTGCTCGACCGCGTGGGGCTCACTCCCCTCGCCGAGCGCGACGGCCGCACGCTCTCGGGCGGTCAGCAGCGCCGGGCGACACTGGGGATCGGACTCGCGATGCGGCCCAGGCTGCTGCTGCTGGACGAGCCGACCTCGAGCCTCGACACGCAGAGCCGCGACGACGTCACGACCATGCTCGCCGAGCTCGCCGATTCGATCGAGTGCACGGTCGTCGCCACGCACGACATGCAGCTGGTGGCCGAATGGGCCAGCCGAGTGCTGGTGCTCGAGGGCGGGCAGGTGCTCGCGGACGTCACGCCGCGGGAGCTGTTCGCGAATGCGGAGCTCCTCGAGCGCGTGCGGCTGCGGCCCCCGCAGATCGCCGTGCTCGGTCGCGAGCTGGGGCTGGATCCCGTGCCGCTGTCGGTCGGAGAATTCGTCGCGGCGGCGCACGCCTCGCGCGCAGAGCTGGAGGTGGCGTGATGGCCAGGGTGCATCATGATGTGCTGTCAGTCGAATGGATCAAGCTCGAGCTGATCCGCACGGCCTACGCGACGCGCGGCGGGCTGTTCGCGGCCATGGATCCGCGCGCAGTGGTGATCTGGTACATCGTTCTCGCGATCGTGCCGTGGTTCACGCACAACATCACCGTGCTCGCCGGCCTCTTCGCGATCGGCGTCGTCTCGATCGTCGCCGCACGGGTCGGCCCCCTCATCCTCGGGCTCTTCGTGCTCGGCATGGGGATGGAGGTCGTCTACATGTCGGTCGCCGCCTGGCTGTTCGGCGGCAATATCGACACGGTCATCGCGCTGGCGGCCCTCAACCTGAAGCTCGGCGTCGTGGCGCTGGCGAGCATGGCGGCGTTCATCTCGCTGGATCCGGAGAAGCTGTCGGATGCTCTGCTCGCCTTCCGCGCCCCGCAGATGCTCGCGTTCGGCGTCAGCTACGGGTACCGCATGCTGCCGATCCTCATCGAGGAGTTCAGCACCGTGTTCGAGGGCTACCGGCTGCGCACCGCTCCCCCGGCGAAGAAGGGCCTGCTGGGCTGGCGCGTCGGGGTGCAGTGGGCGAAGCTCGCGGTGCTGTCGTTCTATCCGATCTTCCTCAACACGGCGAAATCGGTGCGCACGACGGTGGAGGCGCTGGAGACCCGCGGGTTCACGCACGGCGCATCGAACGCGAACGGGCGGCGCATCCGCATGGCGAAGCTGCGCATCCGCCCGCTCGATGTCATCGTGATCGCGGCGACCGGCGTCTGCATCGTGATCGTGTTCGGCATCGGCGCGACCTGGCCCGTGTACCGCTGAATGGCGTCGGCGCCGCGGGTCACCCTCGCGGCGCCGACAGCAGTCGGCCCGGCGCACCGTCGAGCTCGGGTTGACGGCGGAACTGCCCCGTCACCGCGAGCACCGCCACGACGATCGCGCAGGCGATCCATCCGGCGACGCCGAGAGCACCGGCCAGCGCCGGATCGAAGGTGGTTCCGGCCGCGTACAGGAGTGTCAGCATCCCCGCCGACGCGTTCATCGCGCCGTGCGCGAGCACCGCCGGCCACAGCGATGCCGAGCGCAGACGCAGCCAGCCCAGCAGCACGCCCCAGGCGATGCATCCGCCGGTCATCAGCAGCACACCTGAGATGTCGAGGCGGCCGAAGTTGTAGCCGAGCAGGATCACCGGCGCATGCCACAGCCCCCACACTGCTCCGCTGATCAGCAGCGCAGCCCACGTGCCGAGCGGGCGCAGCGCCGGCACGAGGAAGCCGCGCCAGCCGAGCTCCTCCCCGAACGCGAGCACCGCGTTGATCGATGCGGCGGCGAACGGGATCGTCGCGAGCTGCATCGCCACCAGCACGCCGGTCGGCGGCAGCGGCGTGCCCTCCGGCACGGATGCCGCGAGCAGTTCGGCATAGCCGGAGAACTCCACGAGGTCGAGCGTCGCCCAGCCGCACGCGGCGGCGATCGCGACGGATGCGGCGATGACGACCACCGGACCGAACAGACCGATCACCATCATCCAGACCACCCGCTTCGCCGGGCGCAGCGGCCAGATCCCGAGCATCCGCAGCCGTTCGCCTCGCGGCACCGCGCGCAGACCGAGCACGACGATGACCACGGCGAGCGCGGGGGTGAACATCATCAGCGGGATGAGGATCCCGGCCAGGGGATCGAGCAGGCCGCCGCCGAGCCAGAGCGGCAGAGCGACGAGCCACGCGAGCCCCAGGGCGAGCACGAGGAACGAGATGGTGGCGAGCGGGCGGATGCGTGTCATGGTCTGCTCCGGTTCGTGTCAGCGGCTGGTGGACTGGGTGCGCAGGGTCTCGAGCACGGCTGCGGCGTCGGCGGCACCGTCGACGGTGACGACGAGGACACGGCCGCGGGTGTCTGTCACCTGCAGCGCCTCGCCGGCGCGCAGCACGATCCCGCGGCGCCCGTCGACGCCGAGGCGCCACCCCCATCCGCCGAACTCCCGGAACGGATCGAGCTGCACCGTCTCGACCTTCGTGATGCGGTCGAGCGGGATGCGGTTGCTCGGCCAGCCGAGCAACGACCGCGCCCGCAGGCCCCGCGCGTTCACGCGCACGCGGAAGACCGCCATCGCGGCGATGAGCACCACGAGGAGGATCGTGACCGAGGCCAGGATCCACCAGACGTCGTCGCCCTGCGCGACGGTGAAGACCGTCATGACCGCGAGCAGTGCCAGCGCTCCAATGAGCACAGCGGCGCCGGCAGGTGCCATGCTCGCGGTGCCGAACCACGCGGCGCGCTCAGTCGCTGCGAGCGGGATGCTGCCGGCCCGCTCGGTCTGAGGGGTGCCCGATCCCGGGCTCTTCGGCTGCAGGAACCAGCCGAGCGCGGTGCCCGCGATGAGCAGCCCGAAGCCGATGAGTGCCCAGGTCCCGATGTCCGGTGCGTCTGCGGCATCGGCGAGGCCGCGCTGCAACTCCACGCTGACGAGCGAGATGAACGCCATCATCACCGCGAGCCCCAGACTGAGCCCGCCGATGAATCTCGTGGCGGGCGACCAGGCACCGATGGACGGCTTCGCGCTGCTCTGCGGCAGGCGATGCGCATGCATCCCCGTGAGCCCCATGACGAGCACGAGCCCACCCCCGATGCCGAGCGTGATCGCGAGGTAGCTCCACGGCGGACCGTACCCGTTGACGCCCTCGGTTCCCCAGTGCGTCGCCACCGGGTCGGGCAATTCAGGCAGCCAGGCGGCGATGACGACGGTGGCAGCCACGATGATCGTCAGCGGGATGATCAGCGCCACCCAGAGGAAGGCGGTGCGGGAGCGGCGGACGTCGTCGTTCATAGAGTTGTCTCCTTCACGAGGGAGGCGAGAGCGGCCGGCGAGACGCCCACCGCTGCGGCGCGGGCGACGAGGGCGCGGATGTCATGGGCGAGTTCTGCCAGTGGCCCGGCGGATGCCGAGATGACCGCTCCCCTGCCACGACGGAGATCGACGAGCCCCTCGTCGCGCAGCAGCTGGTACGCCCGCAGCACAGTGTGCACGTTGATGTCGAGGGCATCGGCGATCTCGCGCGCGGCGGGCAGCCGGTCACCGGGGACGAGGCGCGCGGCGAGGATGTCGGCGCGCACGGATGCGGCGACCTGGGCGAAGATCGCCGTGGCACTGTCGACATCGATCCGAACGAGCATTTCACTCCCACTAGTTATAGATCAACTATAACAATTGTCGAGCCCCTTCAAAACAATTCGTCCACACCCCCGGTGTCGATCACACTGGCACCATGAAGATCACTCCCCGTCGCCTGGCCATCGGCATGAGCCTGTGGGCACCGAACCTCTTCAGCGGCATCCGCGTGCGCCGCTTCAGCGACGACTGGACGCACGCGACCGTCGAACTGCACGTCAACGTGTTCACCCGTAATTACGTGAAGACCGCCTTCGGCGGGTCGATGTCGGCGATGACCGACCCCTACTACTTCATGCTCGTCATGCACCAGCTCGGACGCGACTACGTCGTGTGGGACACCCGCGGCGAGATCGAGCTGATCAAACCGGGCCGCGGGGTGCTCACCGCTCACTTCCACGTCTCCGAGGCGAAGGCAGCCGAGCTCCGAGAACGTGCGAAGGGCGGGGCGAAGGTGCTCGAGTGGTTCGAGACCGAGATCACCGACCGCGAGGGCGACGTCGTCGCCCGGGTGCGGCGCGAGGTCTACCTCCGCGAGAAGAAGCGCGTAACAGCCTCACGCGCCACCTGATGTTCACCCTCGCGTGACACCCTGAAGCCATGCAGCTCGCCCGCCGCCTGACTCTCGCGGACGCCACAGCCATCGGCCTTGGGTCGATGATCGGCGCCGGCGTCTTCTCCGTGTGGGGACCGGCTGTCGAGTCAGCCGGTGCCGGCCTGCTCCTCGCCCTCGCCGTCGCCGCCCTCGTCGCGTTCTGCAACGCGACCGCGTCGGCGCAGCTCGCCGCTGTGCATCCCGTCGCGGGCGGCACCTACGCGTATGCGCGCGCCGAGATCGGTCCGTGGTGGGGCTTCATCGCCGGATGGAGCTTCGTCATCGGCAAGATCGCCAGTTGCGCAGCGATGGCGCTGACCTTCGCCGCCTACGCTGCACCGGAGCAGTGGCAGCTGCCCGTCGCGGTCGCCGCTGTCGCCGCGCTGGTCGCGGTCAACTGCTTCGGGGTCACCCGCACCGCTCTGCTCACCCGCATCCTCGTCATCGTCTCGCTGCTGGGGCTGGCGATCGTCGTCGCTGGCGGGCTGTCGGCCGCAGCGGCATCCGACCCCGCTCCCCTCCCCGACCTCACCGCCTACGGCGTACTGCAGGGTGCGGGGCTGCTGTTCTTCGCATTCGCCGGCTACGCGCGGATCGCGACCATGGGCGAAGAGGTCGCAGACCCCGCGCGCACGATCCCGCGCGCGATCATCCTCGCCCTCAGCGGCACCGTCGTCGTCTACACCCTCATCGCCGTCGTCGTGATGTCGACGCTCGGGGCCGACGCCACGTCGACGGACGCCCCGCTCGTGGGCGTCATCGATGCCGCGGGGTGGTCGGCGATCGCCCCCGTCGTGCGCGTGGCCGCCGCCGCCGCATCCCTCGGGGCGCTGCTCGCCCTGCTCACCGGGATCGGCCGCACGAGCCTGGCGATGGCCAGAGAGGCGGATCTGCCGCGCTTCCTCGCCGCCGTGCATCCGCGCTGGAAGGTCCCGCACCGCGCCGAGATCACGGTCGGCGCGATCGTCATCGCGATCGTGCTGTTCGCCGATCTGCGGAACGCGATCGGGTTCTCCTCCTTCGGCGTGCTGCTCTACTACCTCATCGCGAACGCGGCCGCGTTCCGGCAGTCGAGCGCCGCGCGCCGCTATCCGCGCGCGCTGCAGGTGCTGGGCGCGCTCGGATGCCTCGTGCTCGTGAGCACACTGCCGCTGGTCGCGTCGCTGATCGGAACGGCCGTCGTCATCGTCGGGGTCGCCTACCGGATGCTGCGCCTGCGCATCAGTCGTGTGCGGAGCGGTACGCCCGCGGAGTGATCCCCAGCACCGTGCCGAAATCATTCGTCAGGTGTGAATGATCGGTGTAGCCGAGCTCCGCGGCGAGTATCGACAGGTCGGTGTCGGGCTGCGCACGGATCCGCTCCGCCGCCTCCTGAAGACGCCGACGGCGGATCATCGCCGCAGGCGGCAGCCCGACATGCCGGTGGGCCAGGCGCTGGAGGGTGCGCACCGACATCGAGAGCCGCGCGGCGGCATGCTCCGGTCGGGTGACCGACTCATCGCCCATCAGCATCGTGGACATCGTGTTCGCCTGCCGCGCGAGCGGACCGACGGCGCCGACCCTCTCGATCAGCCACGCCGAGAACATCTCGACCGCCGTCTCACGACTCCGCGCACCACCGTCGTCGTTCATGACCTGCGAGATCGCGGCGTGCAGATCCGGGGCTGCAAATGCGGCGGCCGAATCGCGCAGTCCCGCCGGATCATCGGTGAGGACGCTGACCGATGCCGGTCGCAGCAGCGCGCCGACGGCCCAGCCGCGGCCGGCCAGATCACGATAGGAGGCCCTGGTCGTGGCACCGACGAGTTCGATGCCACTCGGCTCGACGACAAGATTGAGCGCGGGGAACGCCACCACGTGCTGTCGTGAGACCCGGCCGGGATCGATGTCCCACTCGGGGATCCAGAACCACTCGACGAGATCCTCCGCCCCGCTCGAAGGCACCATGCGGTGGAACTCCGGCAGGCGCGTCGGATACAGCACTCCGCGGCGACTGTCCATCACACGTCGAACAGTAGTCCCCGCATCCGCGTCCTGTCGCGAATCTCCAAGCGCAGACGGAAGGCGTCTTCATAGTCTGACGGCATGGACACCACGACAGGACTCACCGGCACTCACACGACCGACGGGCGCCCGAACATCGCCACCTCCCTCACCCCGTTCCTCGCCATCCCCGGCGCGGCGGACGCGATCGCGTTCTACCGCGATGTGTTCGGGGCGACAGTGCTCGACGCCACAGAGATGGGTGGGGTCGTCGTGCACGCGGACCTCGATTTCGGGCACGGCCTCATGCAGATCGGCGAACCGAACCCGGAGTACCGCCTCGTGCCGCCGCCGAGCGGTGATGACGACTGCTACTCGATCGGGCTCTACGTCCCGGACGTCGACGCCCTGCTCGCACGAGCGGAACAAGCGGGTGCCACCGTGCGAGAGCCCGCATCGACCTTCGTCTCCGGCGACCGATTCGCCAGCATCCGCGACCCCTTCGGGGTGCGATGGTCGCTGATGACCCGCGTGGAGGACCTGTCGCCGGCGGAGAGCTCGCGGCGCGTCGAGGAATGGGCCGCGTCGTTCACGCAGGAGCAGTGACCGACGCCGAGACGCGAGTCGCCGCACCCAGCGCCAGTTCCACGGCCGGCAGCAGGGCCTCGGCCGTCCGGCGATATCCCGCCGCGCTCGGGTGGAACCTGTCGAGACTGAACATCTCATCGGGCTGCTCGCGGAACGGCGGGCCGAGGGCCTGACGCAGGTCGACGGGTACGGCCCCGGTGCGCCAGGCGATCCTGGTCTGCTCGAGCGCGAGACGACGCGACATCCGCGACAGCAGCGCGCGCAGCGGCTGCGGCACCGGCTGCAGCGTACCGAGATCCGGGCAGGTCCCGACGACGACCGGAGTACCGCACTCCTGCAGTCGGAGGATCGCCTTCTCGAGTTCGCCGGCCGCCGACCACGGGGGCACCATGTGCGTGACGTCGTTGCCGCCGACGACGATCACAGCGACGTCGGCGCGGTAGTCCTCGGGCAGCGCGTCGATCTGCTCGGCGAGCGCCGTGGACTCGGAGCCGACGACGGCGGCTGTCCGCAGGCGCACCGGGCGCAGCATCCGTTTGGCGACCGCTTTGGCAATGCGCCCGCCCAGCGTCTCCTTGCGGCGCTCGGCTCCCAGACCCGCCGCGAGCGAATCGCCGAGCAGGAGCAGGTCGATCGGCACGCCCTCGAGCGCCTTCTTCCACACCCTGTCGGCGTTCAGCGACACCTCACCGAGCGGCTTTCCGATGCGGCGCCGTGCGATCGCGGCCTGACGGGTCAGCACAGTGCGCACACCGAGCACGAACAGCCCGACCGCGGCGGCGGCCACGACGAGATCCGCGCGAACCCGGGGCATGCGAGTATTCCACCCGAACGTCGTGAACACGGTGTGAACACCAACCGCCGTTTCTGTGCGGTGGGCATGTGCGGTTCGTGCGGTCTCACGCAGTGCGGTGCGGTTACGGATGGCTGGCGGTGGTCACGGATGGCTGGAGAAACTCGCTGTTGTCGCCAGCCATCCGTGATCCCGGCATGCATCCGTTCCGGACGCGTGCTCAGTCGAGCGGTTTGAGCTCCAGCGAACCGGGGGCATCCCCGGCGCGCACCGTCGCGAAGGCGGTGTAGCCGTCATCGGCGGAGCGCTGGAGAAGAGCCTTGAAGTTCTTCACGCGACGCTCGAGGCGCACGCGACCCTTCGCCATCAGCGCGGTCTTGTGCGCGATGAGCTCGGTCAGCGGCACGTCCGCATCGTGGACGAGCACGATGGCCTCGTCACCGGCATCCGCCGCGGGCTCGAGAAGATCGGCGAGGCGTTCGAACCCGAGCGAGAAGCCGACGGCGGGCACGGTCTGCCCGAGAAAGCGGCCGATCATGCCGTCGTAGCGTCCGCCGCCGCCGAGCGAGTACGACACCGACGGATGCGCGAGCTCGAAGATCGTGCCGGTGTAATAGCCCATCCCGCGTACGAGGAACGGATCGAACACGAGCGGGGTCGCATCGATCGACTCCTCCGCCACCGGTCGCCCCGCGGCGACGGCCGCGCCGATGCCGACCAGGTGCTCCACGATCTCGTCCGGTGCGCTCTCCGGCAGAGCCTTGCGGATCTGACGCTCGCCGTACGGGTTGTACTCCATGGTCTGCGGGCGGTGCAGGTACGCCTCGAACGCGTCGACGGCGGATGCCGTGGCACCGCGTCCGCGGAGCTCGGAGACGATGCCGTCTGCACCGATCTTGTCGAGCTTGTCGATCGTGATCAGCACCCCCGGTCGCTCGTCGGCCGCGAAGCCGAAGCTGTCCAGCATCCAATCGAGCACGCGACGGTCGTTGATGCGCACCGTCGCACCCTCGAGTCCGAGGGCGCCCAGCGCGTCGAGCGATGCGACGATCAGCTCCGACTCGGCGCGTGCGGAGTCGTCGCCGATGATGTCGATGTCGCACTGCATGAACTGGCGATAGCGGCCCTTCTGGGGGCGCTCGGCACGCCAGACCGGACCGATCTGAATCGCCCGGAACACACCGGGGAGCTGTCCGCGGTTGCTCGCGTAGAAGCGCGCGAGGGGCACGGTCAGGTCATAGCGCAGCCCGAGGTCGCTGAGAGCGGCGGGGTCATCGGCGCCCGCACGGATCGCCTCCGCATCCAGCCCGCGACGCAGCACGTTGTACGAGAGCTTCTCGTTGTCGCCGCCGATGCCCGCGTGCAACCGGTCGTACTCCTCGAGCGCTGGCGTCTCGATCTCATCGAACCCATGCGCCAGATAGCGCTCACGGATGACGGAGAGCAGACGCTCACGGCGTGCTTTATCGGCAGGGAGGATGTCGCGCATGCCGCGCGGCGGGTTCACAGTGGCCACACGTCTATCTTTCCAGGTGTTGTTTGGTGCGATGCGCCCCTTCGGCGTGTGCACAGCTTCGGAGCGCCGCCGGGGACACGCCGAGGGAGGGCGGTGAGCCGCGGCGTGTCCGCTGCGCGCTCCGAAGTTGTGCCCGGGTACGGGATGGCGGTGGGGAGGGAATTGTGGGCGGGGGGTCAGGGGGACTCGGCCTGGCGGACCTCGTCCTCGAGGAGACGAAGGCGCTCGCGCAGTGCGCGCTCGGCATCCCAGCCGTTCGCGCGTGCTGTGGCGGTGAGAGTCAGCAGCAGATCGCCGAGCTCCTCCTCCGACTCCGGCGCCGCCCCGATCTCGGCCGCATCGTGCGCGGCGAGCGCGACATCGCCACCCGCACCGACCTGGGCCGCGCGCCCCAGCACCTTCTGGGCAAGGGCCAGCGCCGGCATCCCGTGCGGGACCCCGTCGAGGGCGCTGGTCCTGGTGCGCTTCTCCGCCGCCTTCGCGGCGTTCCAATGCACGAGCACCTCCTCGGGCGTGTTCGCCACCGCGTCGCCGAAGACATGCGGATGCCGACGGACCATCTTCTCGGTCAGCGTCGCCGCGACATCGTCGATGTCGAAGGGATCATCACGGTCCTCCGCGGCGATCGCCGCATGGAACAGCACCTGCCAGAGCAGATCGCCGAGCTCTTCGCGCAGGTCTGCACGAGTGCCGTCCTCGATGGCGTCGATGACCTCATGGGATTCCTCGATGAGATACGGCACGAGGTCGTGATGGGTGATCCGCTGCGACCACACGCACTTCTCGCGCACCTCCCGCATCGTGTCGGCCGCAGCCCGCAGCGCATCGACGTCAGCATCAGTCATCGCATCCCCATCCATCCGGACAACAGCGTCAAAAACTCGCCGCGCTCACTCGCCGGTGCCAGGACGCCCTGGCGGAGACGAGCACCGCGGCGAGCACGACCGAGATCAACGATCCAACGAGCACGCCGAGGATCGCCTGATCACGGATCCCCGAATCGCCGGCGAACGCGAGATTGGCCAGCAGCAGCGACACGGTGAAGCCGATTCCGCCGAGCGCTCCCGCGGCGAGAAGGTCGGTGATCGTCAGTGCAGGGCTCGAGCCCTTCGACCCGATCCGTACGGCGATCCATCCGAACACCGTGATGCCCACGATCTTCCCGACCGGCAGCGCTACGGCGATGCCGAAGAAGGCCGGAGACAGCTCCGAGGGAGCGACGGCGGGAATCACCACGAACGCGGCGGTGAAGGCGAAGATCGGCAGGATCGCCCCGTTCACCCACGGCTCGAGCACATGACGCACCCGCATCGACGGCGACTGCGCGATCGCGAGGCCCAGCATGACGCCGGCGATCGTGGCGTGGATGCCGGAGAGAAGCACGAGCGCCCACACCACTGCGCCGAGGATGATCATCGCCGTGATGACGATCCAGGAGTGCTTCGTCGGCAGCATCCGCGAGAGTGCGCCGAAGGCGACGACACCGATGATCGCGAGCACGAGGAGGATCCAGTTCAGGTCGTGCGCGAAGAGCACGGCGATGAAGACGATGCCGATGATGTCGTCGAGGATCGCGAGCGCGAGGAGGAACACGCGCACTGCCGAAGGCAGACCCTTGCCGAACACCGCCAGCACGCCGAGCGCGAAAGCGATGTCGGTGGCGGTCGGGATCGGCCACCCGGATGCCGTGTCTCCCCCACCCGCGATCAGCAGGTAGATGATGATCGGCACCAGCACACCGCCTGCGGCGGCGATCGCCGGCTGAACGGCCTTGCCGAACGAGTTCAGCTCGCCCCGGGTCAGCTCGTACTGCAGTTCCATCGCGACGACGAAGAAGAACACCACCAGCAGTCCGTCGGAGATCCAGTGCGTGACGGACAGGTCGATCCCGGTCCCCGGGATCGAGACGTGAGCATCGAGGACGGCGGCGATCGGGCCGTACGTCGGAAGATTCGCGAGCAGGATGCCCAGCACCGCGGCGAGAAGCAGCAGCACCGCAGGGAACTGCTGGGTGCGAAGGAGATTGCGCGAGTCTGACATCCGCTCCATGCTATGCCGCCGCGGTCACCACGCGTCACGTGGTCAGATGCCGGCCGAAGCGGGGATAACCTCGAATGGTGACCAAGGACCCTATGAACTCAGAGCCCACGAACACAGAGGCCATCCGCGTCATCGGCCGGTTCGAAGCAGGACGCGGAATTCCCGACGAGATGCGCGCAGATGTGCGGATGCTCGGGGCCCTTCTCGGCCAGGTGCTGCGCGAGAGCGGACGCCCCGGCCTGTTCGAAGACGTCGAGCGGCTTCGCCTCGCCGCCATCCAGGCGTACGAGGAAGAGAGTGCCGGCGCGTTCGAGCGCGCGACCGAGATCGCGGAGTCCTTCACCATCGAGCGCGCCGACGAGGTCGCTCGCGCCTTCACCTGCTACTTCCATCTCGTCAACCTCGCCGAAGAGCACCAGCGGGTGCGGGTGCTCCGCGAACGCGCAGGGCGCCAGGGCCGGGACGACGCCACCGACACCGTCGCCGCCGCATACGCGCAGCTGCGCCGTGAGGTCGGCGACGACGAGGCGCAGCGGCGCCTGGCGGCGCTCCGTTTCCACCCCGTGTTCACCGCCCACCCGACCGAGGCCAGGCGCCGCGCCGTATCCGGCAGCATCCGGCGCCTGTCCGAACTGCTCGGCGAGCGCGATGCGGCGAGCGCCGGCGGTGCAGAGGAGCACCGCGCGAACCGGCGCCTGCTCGAAGAGGTCGACACCCTCTGGCGCACCGCTCCCCTGCGGGCGCAGAAGCCATCGCCCACCGACGAGGTGCGCACCGTCATGTCGATCTTCGACGAGACGCTCTTCACGACCGTCCCGCACGTGTACCGCCGGATCGACGACGCGCTGCGCGGTGAGCTCTCCGGGGCGAGCGCACCCAGCGTCCCCGCCTTCGTGCGCGTCGGATCATGGGTCGGCGGCGACCGCGACGGAAACCCGTTCGTGACGGCGTCGGTCACCAGGGAAGCGGCGAAGATCGCCGCCGACCACGTGCTGCGCGGCCTCGAGCGCGCGATCGACCGGATCGGACGAGGTCTCACGCTCGACGCCGTCGGCACCCCCGCCAGTGCGGAGGTCACCGCCGCCTGGGATGCATTCGCATCGACCGAGCCGGATGCTGCGGAGGAGATCGCCGCCCGCTCCCCCGAAGAACCGCACCGCCGGGTGCTGCTCGCCCTCGCCCACCGCGTCGCGGCGACCCGCACCGGCACGGCCAGCGCCTACGGCGCCCCGGATGAGCTGCTGTCCGACCTCCGCGACGTGCAGGAGTCCCTGGCGGCATCCGGTGCCAAGCGGCACGCCTTCGGCGGCGTCCAGCACCTGATCTGGCAGGTCGAGACCTACGGATTCCACCTCACCGAGCTCGAAGTGCGCCAGCATTCGCAGGTGCACCGCGAAGCGCTCGCCGAGCTCGAAGCGGGCGGCGAGCCCAGCGAGCGGACCCGCGAGGTGCTCGAGGTCTTCCGAGCGATCGCCGACATCCAGCGCACCTACGGCCTGCGTGCCGCCGGTCGCTACGTCGTCTCGTTCACGCAGTCGGCCGAAGACCTCGCGAACGTGCACCGGCTCGCCCGGCATGCCCTCGGCGACGATGCTCCTGTGCTCGACGTCGTGCCACTGTTCGAGACGTTCGCCGACCTGCAGGCGGCACCGGCGATCCTCGCCGAGGTCGTGGACTTCCCCGAGTTCCAGGCCAGGATGGCCGCCACCGACAACCGCCTCGAGGTCATGCTCGGGTACTCCGACTCCTCGAAGGACGTCGGCCCTGTCGCGGCGAATCTCGCGCTGTACGAGGCGCAGGAGAAGATCGCCTCGTGGGCGCAGGATGCCGGCATCGCCCTCACCCTGTTCCACGGTCGTGGTGGAGCGCTCGGACGCGGCGGCGGGCCGGCGAACTCTGCCATCCTCGCCCAGCCCCCGCACTCCGTCGACGGCCGCTTCAAGCTCACCGAGCAGGGCGAGACGATCTTCGCGCGCTACGGCGAGCCCGCGATCGCCATGCGCCACATCGACCAGGTCGCCGCCGCCACCCTGCTGGCGTCGTCGCCGAGCGTCGAGGAGCGCACCAGCGGTGCGGCGGCCCGTTTCGCCGACATCGCGGCGACGATGGACACGGCATCCCGCGAGCAGTTCTTCTCACTCGTGAAGGCAGACGGCTTCGCGCCGTGGTTCGCGACCGTGACCCCGATGGAGGAGATCGGACTGCTCGCCCTCGGCTCACGCCCGGCGCGGCGCGGCCTCTCGGTCGAGTCGCTCGAAGACCTCCGCGCGATCCCGTGGGTGTTCGCCTGGACCCAGGCGCGCATCAACCTGGCCGGATGGTTCGGTCTGGGAAGCGCCCTCGAGGCCGTCGGCGACGAGTCCCGACTGCGCGAGGCCTACCGGGAATGGCCGCTGCTGCGCACGATGATCGACAACGTCGCCATGAGCCTGGCGAAGACCGACGAGCGCATCGCGCGCCGCTACCTCGCTCTCGGCGACCGCGACGACCTCGCACAGCTCGTGCTCGATGAGCTCGCCCTGACGAAGGAGTGGGTCATCCGTCTCACCGGCGGCACCGGCCTGCTCGAGAACAAGCCGATCCTGCAGCGTGCGGTCGCCCTCCGCAGCCCGTACGTCGACGCGCTCTCGCTCCTGCAGCTGCGAGCGCTGCGCGAGCTGCGAGCGGCGGCATCCGCTCCTACCGGTTCGGGCGCCGAAGAAGAGCAGCGCCGCCTGCTGCTGCTCTCGGTCAGCGGCGTCGCCGCAGGCCTCCAGAACACCGGGTGACTCCCCCGGTGCTGACAACGCCGGATGCCGGGGTAAAGTGAAGCTTCGCGCCCGATCCGGCGCACGACTTCGCGCGACACGATCGCCCTCTGCAGCCCCCACACCAGAAAGCCGTCCCGAGTGACCGCAACCCTCACTGAATTCCACCCGCTCACCGAGTCCGTCCAGCCCGTCTTCGACACGGTCCTGGCCCGCAGCCCGCACGAACCCGAGTTCCAGCAGGCCGTGCACGAGGTGCTCGGAACGATCTCCCCCGCGCTCGAGCAGCACCCGGAGTACGTCGAGGCAGGCATCCTCGACCGGATCGTCGAGCCGGAGCGTCAGATCATGTTCCGCGTGCCGTGGATCGATGATGCAGGCAAGATCCAGGTCAACCGCGGATACCGCATCCAGTTCTCCTCCGTGCTCGGACCGTACAAGGGCGGCCTGCGGTTCCACCCCTCGGTGAACCTGTCGATCATCAAGTTCCTCGGTTTCGAGCAGATCTTCAAGAACGCCCTGACCGGTCAGGGCATCGGCGGCGCCAAGGGCGGATCCGACTTCGATCCGCACCGCAAGAGCGACGCCGAGATCATGCGCTTCTGCCAGTCGTTCATGAGCGAGCTGTACCGCCACCTCGGCGAGCACACCGACGTTCCCGCCGGAGACATCGGCGTGGGCGGCCGCGAGATCGGCTACCTGTTCGGCACCTACCGCAAGATCACCAACCGCCACGAGTCGGGCATGTTCACCGGCAAGGGCACGGGCTGGGGCGGTGCAGAGGTCCGCACCGAGGCCACCGGCTACGGCGCCGTGTTCTTCGCCGAGGAGATGCTCGCCGTGCACGGTGAGTCGCTTCAGGGCAAGCGGGTCGGCATCTCCGGCTCCGGAAACGTCGCGATCTACGCGATCCAGAAGGCCTCCCAGCTCGGTGCGACGGCCGTCACGGCATCCGATTCCTCGGGCTACGTCGTCGACGACGCCGGCATCGACCTCGATCTGCTCCGGCAGATCAAAGAGGTCGAGCGCGGTCGCATCGTCGAGTACGCGAATCGCCGGGCGAGCGCCCGATTCGTCGAGGACGGCAGCGTCTGGGATGTGCCCGTCGACATCGCCGTTCCCTCCGCCACGCAGAACGAGGTCAGCCTCGCCGATGCCGAGGCGCTCATCGCGAACGGCGTTCGCGCCGTCTCCGAGGGCGCGAACATGCCGTGTGTTCCGGATGCCGTCGCGGCCTTCCAGCGCGCCGGGGTCCTGTTCGCACCGGGCAAGGCCGCAAACGCCGGGGGTGTGGCGACCTCTGCGCTCGAGATGAGCCAGAACGCCGCGCGTCAGCGTTGGACCTTCAACGACAGCGAGAACCGGCTGCGTGAGATCATGCGCGACATCCACCAGGCGTCGTTCGACGCCGCCGAGAAGTACGGTGTCGGCGGCGACTACGTCGCCGGTGCCAACATCGCCGGCTTCCAGCGCGTCGCCGCAGCGATGCTCGCCCAGGGCGTCATCTGAGCCGTGAACCTCTGCCGGATGCCGGCCGAACCTCGTGGTTCGGTCGGCATCCGGCGTTTACGAGGTCGGTCGGCGCCGACCCGTCCGCCACAGGATGGAAAACACGGCTCCACCCGCCCTGCCAGCACCGAAATCCAGCCCGCGCGCACCTCCACAGGGGCCCGCGGTACTACGCAGGCTGATCGTCTGCGTGCCGCGCGAGCGACGATCCGTAGCGCTCCGTGAGCTGCACCATCAGATCCGGGGTGTCCCTGTCGACTCCGAAGACGTGCCCCGGGAAGTCGAGCTCCGGCTGCGCGCCGGCGATCGCGTCCGCGCGATCGGGTGAGAACAGCTGCACCGGGTCGCCGACCGCGACCCACCCGATCGGCACGACGGTGCCCGCGGGGAGTACAGCGCGCCGGGACACGATCGCGTTCACCCGGATCTCGCACCGCGCCCCGACGATCGAACCATTGAACACCCGCGCGCCGGAGGCGAAGAACACCTCTTCGCCCACCGTCGCCCCCGCGATGCTCGCGAGAGTGCCGACCAGGGTGTGATGACCGATGTGCACGGCGTTGGCCGCCGTGGCCCTGATGAGCGCGTTCTCCATCACGATCACGTGCTCGCCGAGGGTGATCGGCCCGCCCTCGGCGGTGATCACGGCGCCGTGCAGCACCTGGCAGCGCGGCCCGATCTCGACGTCGCCGGAGATGACGGCGGTCGGCGCGACGACGGCGGTGTCATCGATGCGGGGCCGAGCCCCGAGGTGCTCGTACAACATGCCGCCACCCTACTCCGCCGCTCCCCCCGCGCTATCCCCGTGCCTGTCCGCCCGGTCGGTGTGCACAACTTCGGACCGCGCATCCAACACGCCGTGTTGTGGAGCGTCTGCGCGGTGTGTCAGCCCCAGGATCCGAAGTTGTGCACGGCGGGGGCGGGGCAGGGGCAGGGGCAGGGGTGGGGGGTCAGGTGGGGGTGGGGAACATCGCCGTCAGCAGCTGTGAGACCCAGGCGAGGATCTCGACGTCGTCGGAAAGCGGCACGATCAGCGCGTCTCCCCCGGCGACGAGCTTCGCCTTCGGATACAGGCGCTGCAGCCGCACCTTCATCGAGTCCTCGAGATGAGCCGGCGCGACACGCAGGTTCGAGCCCATGACCACGACGTCCGTGAGGCCCACCGCAGCAGCCCGGCGTCGCACGCGAGCGACCGACACCAGCCCTTCGACCTCTTCGGGCAGTTCGCCGTACCGGTCGGTGAGCTCTTCGACGACGAGGTCGATCGCGTCGTCCTTCGCGCTCGGAGCGGCCGCCGCCGACAGCTTCTGGTACGCCTCCAGCCGCAGGCGCTCACTGTCGATATAGGTCTCGGGGATGCGGGCGTCGACCGGAAGCTCCATGCGCAGCTCGACATCGCCCTGGGTGTCCTCACCGCGGAAGGTCGCCACCGCCTCGCCGACCATGCGCAGGTAGAGGTCGAACCCGACACCGGCGATGTGCCCTGCCTGCTCACCGCCGAGCATGTTGCCGGCACCACGCAGCTCGAGGTCCTTGAGGGCCACCTGCATGCCCGAGCCGAGGTCGTTGTTGACGGCGATCGTCTGCAGGCGATCGGCGGCTGTCTCGGACAGCGGCTTGGAGTCGTCGTAGAGGAAGTACGCGTACGCCCGCTCTCTGCCGCGCCCCACCCGACCGCGCAACTGGTGCAGCTGCGACAGACCGTACTTGTCGGCCTTGTCGATGATGATCGTGTTCGCGTTGGAGATGTCGAGGCCCGTCTCGATGATCGTCGTCGACACGAGCACGTCGTATTTGCGCTCCCAGAAGTCGTCGACGACCTGCTCGAGCTGGTGCTCGCCCATCTTGCCGTGCGCGACGGCGATGCGCGCCTCGGGGACGAGCTCGGCGAGCTCGGATGCGACCCGCTGGATCGACTGCACCCGGTTGTGGACGAAGAACACCTGGCCCTCGCGCAGGATCTCACGTCGGATCGCCGCCGCGATCTGCTTGTCGCTGCGGGGACCGACGAAGGTGAGGATCGGATGCCGGTCCTCCGGCGGCGTCGCGAGGGTCGACATCTCACGGATGCCGGTGACCGCCATCTCGAGCGTCCGAGGGATCGGCGTCGCACTCATCGCCAGGATGTCGACGTTGGTCTTCAGCTTCTTCAGCCTGTCTTTGTGCTCGACGCCGAAACGCTGCTCCTCGTCGATGATGAGCAGGCCGAGGTCTTTGAACATCACCTGATCGGTGAGGATGCGGTGCGTGCCGATGACCATGTCGACCGAGCCGTCGAGAAGCCCCTCGAGGGTGAGCCGTGCCTCTTTGTCGGTCTGGAAGCGCGAGAGCGCCTTCACCTTCACGGGGAACCCGGCGAATCGTTCGGTGAAGGTCTCCATGTGCTGCTTCACCAGAAGCGTGGTCGGCACGAGCATGGCGACCTGCTTGCCGTCCTGGATCGCCTTGAAGGCGGCGCGCACGGCGACCTCGGTCTTGCCGAATCCGACGTCGCCCGACAGCAGACGATCCATGGGGATCTCCCGCTCCATGTCTGCCTTGATCTCGTCGATGGTCTGCAGCTGATCCTGCGTCTCGGCGAACGGGAACGCCTCTTCGAGTTCGCGCTGCCACGGGGTGTCCGGCGCGAACGCGTACCCCTTCGCGGCCATGCGCGCCGAGTACAGCTTCACGAGCTCGACCGCGATGTCGCGTACCGCCTTGCGCGCTTTGCCCTTGGCGGCGGACCAGTCGCTGCCGCCCATCTTCGAGAGCGTCGGGGCCTCGCCGCCGACGTACTTCGAGAGCAGATCGAGCTGGTCGGTGGGCACGTAGAGCTTGTCGCCGGGGTAGCCGCGCTTGGACGGCGCGTACTCGAGCACGAGGTAGTCGCGGGTCGTCCTGGTGGCGTTGCGTCCGCCGGTGGACACCTCGCGCTGGGTCATCTCGACGAACTTGGCGATGCCGTGGGTGGCGTGCACGACGTGATCGCCGTTCTTCAGCTGAAGCGGGTCGACGACGTTGCGGCGACGAGAGGCGAGCTTCTTCACGACCCGCTGGTCGCCGCCGATCGTGCGGCCGTAGAACTCGCTGTCGGTGAGGACGGCGAGCTTCGCCTCCGGCACCTGGAATCCCGACTCCAGGGAACCGAGTACGAGGGTCGCGACGGCGGCATCCGGCTCATCGGTCACGCTCTCGACGGCGCGGGCCGCAAGGCCCCGGTCGGAGAGCACGTCCCGTGCACGGTCGACGAGGCCGGTTCCGGATGCCACGACCACGATGCGCCACGCATCCGCGAGCCGCGACGCGACGAAGTCGATCGCGCCGTCGACGCTGCCGTGGAAGGAGGGGATGATCGACGCGTCGATGTTCGCGGCATCCGCGTCGTCGCTGGCGAACGGGCTGAATCGCCACCAGACCCCGTCGCGTTCACGCACGATCTCGCGGAGCCTGGCGACGCTGAGGAAGTCGCCGGCGCCGAGGTCGATAGGGGCGGATGCTCCGGATGTCGCCGCGCTCCATGCGGCCTCCAGGAATTCGCGGTTCGTCTCACCGAGGCTCTGCGCACGAGCCGTCGCGCGCTCCGGATCGACGAGCGCGACGGCGGTTCGCGGGGGGAAGTACTCGGCGAGCGATCTCAGCGGCCCCGCGACTGCCGGCAGCAGCGATTCCATGCCCTCGACGGGGATGCCCTCGGACATCTTCTCGAGCATCCCGGCGATCGCGGGGAAACCGGCGATGAGCGCGCGTGCCCGCTCGCGCACGTCGGACGTGAGCAGCAGTTCGCGGGTCGCGGGAAGATCGATGCCGTCGACATCGCCGGGCAGCGAGCGCTGATCGGCCACGGAGAACGCGCGGATCTGGTCGATCTCGTCGCCGAAGAACTCGACGCGGTACGGATGCTCCGATGTGGGAGGGAACACGTCGAGGATGCCGCCGCGCACCGCGAACTCGCCGCGCCGCGACACCATGTCGACGCGCGTGTAGGCGCGCTCGACGAGTTGCGCGATCGCCCCATCGAGCTCGAGGCCACGACCGCCGAGGGTGAGCGAGAGCGGTGCGGCGTCGCCGAGATTTCCGGCGATGGGCTGAAGCGCCGCGCGCACCGAGGCCACCACGATGAGCGGATGCTCGCCGGACCAGCTCGTAATGCGCCGCAGGGTCTCGAGGCGGCGACCGACCGTATCGGGACTCGGACTCAATCGCTCGTGCGGCAGCGTCTCCCAGGCGGGAAAGCTCAATATCTCGGCATCCGGCACGAAGGAGCCGAGAGCGGCGGCGAGCGATTCTGCGCGGCGTCCGGTGGGCACCACGACGAGAAGAGAGGCCGGATGACCGGCTCTCACGCGCCTGTCGAGAAGCCCTGCGATCGTCGGCGCGTCGAGACCGTCGACGAGTCCGAGGTCGGCATCGGTCTGCGCCCAGGTCAGGGCGTCTTGGAACAGGGTGGCCTCTTCCAAGGCGCGCAGAATCCCGGGAACACTCACCAGGCAAGCTTAGACGCGGCATCCGACATCGCCTCTCGCGCCTCCCCGTAGCCTGTCCTGATGGAACCCGTCACCCTGCGCACCGAACGCCTGGTCCTCAGAGCTCCGAGCGACGCCGATGTCGACGCGATCAACGCCGCGTGCCAGGACCCGGAGATCCCGCGATGGACGACGGTTCCGAGCCCCTACACGCGCCAGGACGCCGAGGGCTTCGTCGGGTTGATCGCGCAGTGGTGGGCCGACGATACTCAGGCGATCTGGGGGATCTTCCACGCCGACGTGCTGGTCGGCGTGGTGGGACTGCATCACATCACTCCGCACCACACCGGCGGGTCCACGGAACTCGGCTACTGGGCGACCGCGGCGGCACGCGGCCAGGGATTCATGGTCGAGGCCTCTCGCGCGGTGATCGACTGGGGCTTCGCCGAGAGAGGACTCGCGCGCATCAACTGGCGCGCCGTCGTGGGCAACATCGCTTCCGCGCGCACGGCGAGGGCGCTCGGTTTCCGCTACGAAGGGCTCATGCGGCAGGGCCTGACGAGTCAGCGCGGACGCGATGACGGCTGGGCCGCCGCGCTGCTGGCCACAGACGAGCGCGTACCGGCGCCGTGGCCGATTCCGTTGGAATGAGCGCTCCTGTCGGATGTCGTACGCCGATGGCATGATGAGGGCATGCCGGAGATGCCCGAGGTTCAGGGGCTCGTCGATTTCCTCAGCGAGCGCGCCGTCGGCCACGCGATCACGCGCACCAGCGTCGGCGAGATCGCAGCTCTCAAGACGTACGACCCGCCCGACACCGCGTTGCACGGCGCGACGATCACTGCGGCCGCGCGGCACGGCAAGTTCGTCGTGCTGTCATGCGGCGACGAGTTGCACCTCGTGTTCCACCTCGCCAAGGCCGGCTGGCTGCGCTGGTACGAGCTGCTGCCGACGACACTGATCAAGCCGGGCAAGTCGCCGATCGCCCTGCGCGTCGCGCTCGATGACGACAGCGGGTTCGACCTCACCGAGGCAGGCACGAAGAAGTCTCTCGCCGTCTACGTCGTGCGCGACCCGCATGATGTTCCCGGCATCGCACGCCTCGGACCGGAACCGCTCGACGCTGAGTTCACGCGTGACGTCTTCGCCGGTCTGCTCGAGGGCAGACGGATGCAGATCAAGGGGCTGCTGCGCGATCAGTCCGTCATCGCGGGGATCGGCAACGCGTACAGCGACGAGATCCTGCACGCCGCGCGCATGTCTCCGTATGCGATCAGCGGAAGCCTCGATGATGACGAGATCGATCGCCTCTACGGCGCGTTGCGTGCGACGCTGTCGGAGGCCGTGACCGCCGCATCCGGAAGACCGCCCGCAGATCTCAAGGACGCGAAGCGATCCGGTTTCCAGGTGCACGCCCGACGCGGCGAGGCGTGCCCGGTGTGCGGCGACACCGTCCGCAGCGTTTTCTTCGCCGACCGTTCGCTCGAGTACTGCCCGACGTGCCAGACCGGCGGCAAGATCCTCGCAGACCGGCGGCTCTCACGACTGCTGAAGTGAGATCTCTAGGATGACGTGATGGAACCGGTCACCCTGCGCACGGCGCGTCTTGAGCTCCGCAGTCCCACGGCAGAGGACGCACAGTCGATCGTCGATGCCTGCCAGGATCCGGAGATCGCCCGCTGGACGGTCGTGCCGAGCCCGTACGGCATGGAGGACGCCGAGAAGTTCATCGCCGTAGTGTCGCAGAGCTGGGCGGACGGCGACGAGTGCACGTGGGCGATCCGGCGCGGCGGCGCGCTCGTCGGCATGATCGGATTGCACGGCATCTCGGGCAACATCGACGGCGGTCGGGCCGAGATCGGCTTCTGGATCGCCCCCGATGCGAGAGGCCAGGGCGTCGTCGCCGAAGCCGCACGCGCCGTGATCGAGTGGGGGTTCGCGCACCTCGACCTCGCCCGCATCGAGTGGCGCGCCCGCGCGGGCAACATGGCATCCGCGAAGACCGCGCGTTCTCTGGGCTTCCGCTACGAGGGGCTCCTGCGTCAGGCGCACGCGTCGCCGCGCGGCCGCGACGATGCGTGGATCGCCGGTCTGCTCGCGCATGACGACCGCTCCCCCGGATCGTGGCCGATCATGAACGACACGGAATGAAATGCGCGCGCACGCGTTGACTACACTGAGCATCAACGTGCTCCGGGGTCGGTGAGAATCCGAACCGGCGGTGACAGTCCGCGAGCATCTGGGGAGACCGAGATGCCGATCCGGTGGAATTCCGGGACCGACGGTGATGCGAGAGAGATCTCGCTAGTCCGGAAGGGAGGCAGCACGATGCGCGCGAGCGCGACTTCTGCCATCCCCGGAGCCAGACCGAAGGACGACGGATGGCCGTGACAGAGGCAGAGCAGCGCGCGATGACGCGTGCGATCGAGCTCGCCGCGCGCGGCCCCCGTGGAATCAATCCCCAGGTCGGCGCCGTCATCCTCTCGCCTGCCGGAGAGATCATCGCCGAGGGCTGGCATCGCGGTGCCGGCACAGCCCACGCCGAGGTCGACGCGCTCTCGAAGCTCGATGACGGCGCGGCACGCGGCGCAACCGCCGTCGTCACACTCGAACCCTGCAATCACACCGGCCGCACCGGCCCGTGCGCCCTCGCGCTCATCGAGGCCGGGGTCGTCAGGGTCGTCTACGCCGAGAGCGACCCAGGAGTCGCGTCGAGCGGAGGCGCCGAACGGCTGCGCGCCGCCGGCGTCGAGATCGAAGCCGGTGAGCAGGCGGATGCGGTGCGCGCGCTCATCGCCGACTGGCTCACCGCGCAGCGGTTGGGCCGCCCGCACATCACGGTGAAATGGGCGCAGAGCCTCGATGGGCGCGCCGCCGCCGACGACGGCACGAGCCGATGGATCACCGGGCCCGACGCCCGCGCCGACGTGCACCGGCACCGCGCCGCGGCCGATGCGATCGTCGTCGGTACGGGAACGGTGCTCGCCGACGACCCCGCGCTCACCGCTCGCGACGGCGACGCCCTCTACGCGCACCAGCCGATCCCGGTCGTGATCGGTACGCGCGAGACGCCAGCGGATGCTGCCGTCCACCGCCACCCGCACGAGCCGCTGCTCTACGGCACCCACGATCTGCCGACCGTGGTGCGCGATCTCCACGCCCGCGGCATCCAGAGCGTGTTCGTCGAGGGCGGGCCGACGCTCGCGAGCGCCTTCATCGGCGCAGGGCTCGCCGACCGCATCCTCGCCTACGTCGCACCGGTGCTGCTCGGCGGCGCACGACTCGCGATCACCGATGTCGGCGTGCGGTCGATCACCGAAGCCCGCCGCCTGACCGTCGACGAGTGGGTGCCGCTCGGCGGCGATCTGCTCGCGGTCGCGCATTTCACCAACTCTGAGAACCAGGGAGATTCGTGATGTTCACCGGAATCATCGAGGAGATCGGCGAGATCGTCGCCATCGCACCGTCGGGAGACGGCTGGCGGCTGACGGTCCGCGCCCCGCACGCCGCGAAGGATGCGGTGCACGGCGAGTCGATCGCCGTGTCCGGCGTCTGTCTGACCGTGGTCGACTCATCGGCCGACACCTTCGACGCCGACGTCATGAAGCAGACCCTCGACGTGTCGGCGCTGGCCACGGCGTCCGTCGGCACTCCCGTCAACATCGAGAAGGCGATGCCGGTCGGCGCCCGCCTCGGCGGTCACATCGTGCAGGGCCACGTCGACGGCACCGGAACCATCGCCGAGGTGCGCCCCGGCGACCAGTGGAGCGTGCTGCGCGTCACCGTGCCCTCCGACCTCGCACCGCTCGTCGTCAACAAGGGCTCGATCTCGATCGATGGAACCTCGCTCACGGTCTCCGCGGTCTCCGACCCTTCGACAGGCTCAGGGATCGGAGGCGGCTCCGGAGCCGGAGGCGACGCCGACCACTGGGTCGAGGTCTCCCTCATCCCCGAGACCCTCAGCGCTACCACCCTCGGAAACCGCGTCGTCGGCGACCGCGTCAATCTTGAAACCGACATCCTCGCCCGTCATGTCGAACGCCTCCTGGCGTTCCGGGCCACCCCGGAAGGAGGCTCGCGATGAGTCTTTCCACCATCGAAGAAGCACTCGAATCTCTGCGGGCGGGGCGCCCCGTCATCGTCGCGGACGATGAGAACCGCGAGCACGAGGGCGACGTCATCCTCTCGGCCGAACTCGCCACCCCCGAATGGGTGGCGTGGACGGTGCGGTGGTCCTCCGGTTTCATCTGCGCCCCGATGCCAGCGGATCTCGCCGATCATCTGAACCTCCCCCCGATGGTCGAGGCCAATGAGGATGCCCGATCGACCGCGTACACGGTGAGCGTCGACGCCGCCGAAGGCGTCACCACCGGCATCAGCGCCGCCGACCGCGCTCACACTCTGAACGTGCTCGCGAACCCGGACTCGACGGCGACGAGCGTCATCCGTCCCGGCCACGTGCTGCCGCTGCGGGCCGTCGACGGAGGAGTGCGCGAGCGCAGCGGCCACACGGAGGCCGCCGTGGACCTCATGAGACTCGCGGGGCTGCGGCCGATCGGAGCGATCGCCGAGGTCGTCGCCGAGGACGGCAGCATGATGCGCCTGCCTGCGCTCCAGGAGCTCGGGCAGAGCAGCAGCATCCCCGTCATCACCATCGAGCAGCTCATCGCTCACCTCAACGAGATCGATCCGCTGGACGGCCCGGTCGCCTCGTCGCACGCCGGTCGTCGACGCGTGAGCCTGCGGGCGGATGCGACGGTGCCGACGGAGCACGGCGAATTCCGCTTCCTCGCCTACAAGGATCGAGTGACCGGCACCGACCACATCGCCGTCGTCTCCGGCGAGGTCGATGAGACGGCCCTGGTGCGCGTGCACTCGGAGTGCCTGACCGGTGAGGCCTTCGGCTCGCTGAAGTGCGAGTGCGGTCCGCAGCTGGATGCTGCGCTCGACGCGATCGAGCAGGACGGCGGGGTCGTCATCTACATGCGCGGCCACGAGGGACGCGGCATCGGTCTCATCAACAAGCTGCGCGCTTACAGCCTGCAGGAGGAGGGGCTCGACACCGTCGACGCCAACCTCGCCCTCGGCCTGCCCGCAGATGCCCGTGAGTACGCGGCAGCGGCCGGTATCCTCAGCGACCTCGGTGTATCGAAGGTGCGCCTGCTCACCAACAACACCGACAAGGTGAACCAGTTGCGCGAACTCGGACTCGACGTCATCGAGCAGGTGCCCCTGATCGTCGGCGTCGGCCCCAACAACCACCAGTATCTCGAGACGAAGCGCGACCGGATGGGTCACATCATCGGCGAGGCAGAACTCGCCGCGGCCCTCGCGCAGGGAAAGGACGACGCATGAGCGGTGCAGGAAGACCTTCGACAGGGTCAGAGACCGGAGATCGCATCGACGGCACGGGCCTTCGGGTCGTCATCATCGCCGGAACCTGGCATGACGTGATCACGAACGGACTGATCGCCGGCGCCGAGCGGGTGCTCGACGCATCCGGCGCCTCGTCCGAACTCGTGCGCGTACCGGGCTCCTTCGAGCTCGCCGTCGCCGCTCAGGCCGCCTTCGCCGGTGGAGCCGATGCCGTGGTCGCGCTCGGCGTCATCATCCGTGGCGGAACCCCGCACTTCGAGTACGTGTCGGCCGCGACCACCGATGGACTCACGCGCGTCGCGCTGGATGCCGGCAAGCCTGTCGGCTTCGGCGTGCTCACCCTCGACGACGAGCAGCAGGGCCTGGATCGCGCTGGGCTCGCGGACTCGAAGGAGGACAAGGGCGCCGAAGCCGCGGATGCCGCGCTGCGCACCGCGCTCGTGATCAAGACGCTCCGCGGCTGAGGAGTTCGCAGCGCCCTTCGCGCTGCCTCACGCCGCGGCGAACAGCACCGCGGCGAGCGCGAATCCTCCGATGCAGATGCACAGGAGCGTCATGACTGCGATGAGCCGGGCATCCGGCAGCAGAGCAGGGTTCTCGATCGGGTGGATGGCGCGATACACGGCCCGGTAGCGGGCACGCGCCGCGATCCAGAGCAGGGCTGACGCCACGAGTCCGACGATTCCGGGCACGATCCAGACGAGCGAGTCGAGCATCACGGGAAGCACGCGCATGCTCACCAGCGAGCCGACGGCGAGCGCGAGCGCGGTGCGCCGCCAGGCGAGTTCGGTGCGCTCCGGCTGGAGTCCGGGATCGTAGAGCGTCACAGGATGACAGCGGCGAGGACGAGCGCACCGGAGAGCGTGACCGCGACGCCGACCGCCGGCGCGAGGAGCGACGAGGGAAGCGGGTCACCGAGACGCAGCGCCCGCTCACTGCGCACCCAGCTCAGCCAGGCCAGTGCCGGGGTGAGGATGCCGGCGACGATGAGCACGAGCGAGGCGGCGAGCCTCAGTCCCGGTTGCAGATCGAGCCCGAGAAGCTCGAGCGCGACGCCACCGGCGATCAGCGCGAGTGCGGTGCGGACCCATGCGAGGAAGGTGCGCTCGTTCGCGAACGTGAAGCGGGCGTCCGGTTCATCGCCGTGGCGGTACACCGCGGCGGGGAATCGGCGTCTGTCGTCCATCACGTCTCATCATAGGCGCCCCCTGCTCCGGCTCCGGGTGAGCCTGTCCTTGCTGGCAGAAAATCCCGGCGAGGCCTAGCCTGTGGGCATGGAGACCCTGCGCCACATCGTCCTGTTCATCCACCTGATCGGCTTCGCCACGCTGTTCGGCGCGTGGGCGGTGCAGGCGTTCGGGGGCAAGCGTCAGTTCACGCGCCTGATGAACCTCGGTATGACCATCGCCGCCGTCGGAGGTCTCATCCTCGCCGCCCCGTGGGGACTCCCCGACGGGGTCGAGATGAACTACGCGAAGATCGGCACGAAGCTGGTCATCCTGCTCGTCATCGCTGCACTCCTGGGCATCGGCCTGAGCAAGCAGCGCAAGTCCGGCAGCGTCCCCGCGGGGATGTTCTGGACCGTCGGCATCCTCACCCTCGTCAACGCCGGTATCGCCGTTCTCTGGTGACACTCCGCGGCAATCCGCGTAGCGGGAATCGTCCCGAGGCGTAAACTCCGACGTGCTCATTCCTTGAGCGTTCGACGTCAGGAGCATCGTGAGCACCGCCGCCAGACCAGCCAACCCGCGCTCGCGCGTCATCACCGCGAGCCTGGTGGGCACCACCATCGAGTTCTACGACTTCTACGCGTATGCCACCGCGGCGGTCCTCGTCTTCCCGATCCTGTTCTTCCCGAGCGACAACGAGACCGCCTCTCTTCTGGCATCATTCGCCGTGTTCGGCGCGGCGATGGTCGCGCGCCCGATCGGGGCGATGGTGTTCGGTCACTTCGGCGACAAGCACGGCCGAAAGGCGACGCTCGTCGCATCCCTGCTCACGATGGGGATCGCGACCGTCCTCATCGGCATCCTGCCGACATTTCAGCAGGTGAACTGGGTCGCTCCTCTGCTGCTGCTCCTGCTGCGCCTGGCACAGGGCTTCGCCCTCGGCGGTGAATGGTCGGGCGCCGCGCTCGTCGCGACCGAGAACGCTCCGAAGGGCAAACGCGCCTGGTACGGATCGTTCCCGCAGCTCGGTGCGCCGATCGGCTTCATCATCGCGAACTTCATCTTCCTCGGCATCAACTGGCTGCTGCCGCACACCGAGGACCCGGCGCTGAAGTCCGAGGCGTTCCTCTCGTGGGGCTGGCGCATCCCGTTCCTGTTCTCGGCGGTCATGGTCATCATCGGCCTGTGGGTGCGGTTGAAGCTCGTCGAGTCCGACACGTTCAAGAGGGCCGGCGAGAAGGGCACCATTCGAAAGATGCCTCTCGTGACGGTGTTCCGCCACTACTGGAAGCAGCTCATCCTGGGCACTTTCATCATGCTGGCGACATACGTGCTGTTCTACCTCATGACGAACTTCACCCTCACCTACGGCGTCGCACTGCCGGATGCCGCCGTACCGGGCCTCGGTTTCGGTTACACCGACTTCGTGCTCATGCAGATCATCGGCGTGGTCTTCTTCGGCATCTTCACGCTGCTCTCCGGTCCGATCGCCGATGCGGTGGGCCGGCGAAAACTGCTGCTGTGGGTCACCGGTGCGATCATCGTGTTCGGTCTCACGTTCAACGTCTTCCTGATGCCCGCGATCGACCCGAAGTTCACGGGGGCGCTCACGCAGGCGTTCCTGATCATCGGATTCATGCTGATGGGCACCACATTCGGTCCGATGGGCGCGCTCCTGCCGGAGCTGTTCCCGACGAACGTGCGCTACTCGGGCTCGGCGATCTCGTACAACGTGTCGTCGATCCTCGGCGCCGCTGTGGCCCCGCTGATCGCGCTCAAGCTCTGGGAAGGTGCCGGAGGCGCCCCCTGGCTCGTCGGCGTGTACCTTGCGGCCATGGGCGTGCTCACGTTCATCGCGCTGATCCTGACGCCCGAGACCAAGGATCACGACTACGAATCCGACCTGGGCCTCGCACAGAGCGCGGAGCTCTGACCTCCTTCGAATCGCGCAGATGACCGCGAGGAACCGCTTCGGGTCGGAAGCTCGTCAACATTACTTGACGCGTGAGCCAAGTCAATGTATGTTGACGACTATGACCGTACCCACCGCGCAGGCGCTCGACCCCGAGGGCGAGCCGATCGCCGAACTGCACCGACTGGCCCGTGTGCGCAGCGAGATCGCGCGCGCCGAGGAGGCGCAGGTGCGCCGCGCGCGCCTGGCCGGATACTCCTGGCAGGCCATCGCCGGCGCGCTCGGGGTGACCAAGCAGGCCGCCCACAGGAAGTACGGTCGTAGGTAACCCCTTTTACTTCAGATCGAGGTCTCACATGTCTCGCACGGCGCCCACTCGCCGACGCGGGCGCGGCACTCCGCAGGACGGCCCGCGCGCCACTTTCCGCCAGCTCCTCCCCTTCCTCTTCGAACACAAGCGCACACTGATCGTCGTCGCGATCCTCAGCGTGTTCGGCGCTGCGACGTCGCTCGTCCAGCCGCTGCTGGTTGGCCAGGTGATCACGGCGGTGCAGGCGGGTGAGACGCTGGGAATCCTCGTCTGGCTGCTCGTCGGCTTCGTCATCATCTCGTCGGTGATCTCCGGCTACCAGCACTATCTGCTCCAGCGCACTGGAACAGCCGTCGTGCACTCCAGTCGCCGGCAGCTCATCGCCCGCATCCTGCATCTGCCGATCCGTGAATTCGACTCGCGCCGCACGGGAGACCTCGTTTCGCGCGTCGGCACGGACACGACGCTGCTCTACGCCGTGCTCACGCAGGGACTGGCGGATGCTGTCGGCAGCGCCATCCTCTTCGTCGGCGCCCTGATCGCGATGCTCATCATCGACCCGGTGCTGCTTCTGATCATCGTCGTGGTCGTCGGCGCATCGCTGACCGTCGTGGTGCTGCTCGGCGGACGCATCCGCACGGCGTCATCTGCTCAGCAGGTGAAGGTCGGAGAGCTGGCGTCTGCCGTCGAGCGGGCGGCCTCCTCGATCAGGACGGTGCGCGCATCCGGCGCCACCGAACGCGAGACCGAAGCGGTTTCCGGCCTCGCCCGCGACGCGTACGGCATCGGCGTGCGGATCGCGAAGGTCTCGGCCCTCGTCGTGCCGATCTCGGGCGTCGCCCTGCAGCTGTCGTTGCTCGCCGTACTCGGTGTCGGCGGGTTCCGCGTCGCCGCCGGCGCGCTGACTGTGGCATCCCTCATCACGTTCGTGATGTTCCTGTTCATGCTGCTCATGCCGCTGGCGACGACGTTCGGCGCGATCACCTCGGTGAACCAGGCCCTCGGCGCCCTCGGTCGCATCCAGGAGGTACTCGATCTTCCCTCGGAGGACCAGGAGGATGCCGCGATCGCCGCAGCGATCGAACGGAGCCCGGATGCCACGACGGCGCCGGCGCTGTCGTTCCACGACGTGCGCTTCCGCTACCCCGACACCGTGATCGCGGCGCGGGAAGCGGCGGCGAACGAGGCGCGAACGCTGCTCGCCGATGCGCACCTCGAACGCGCGGAGGAGACGCTGGAGGCGGAGAACGACGCGGAGCGCGACGTCCTGCGCGGCGTGTCCTTCGATGTGCCCCGCGGAGCCCGTGTCGCACTGGTCGGCCCGAGCGGTGCGGGAAAGAGCACGATCCTCTCGCTCGTCGAGCGCTTCTACGATCCGACCGGCGGATCGATCCGCCTCGACGGGCACGACATCCGCACCTACCCGCGTGCCGAACTGCGCGCGAACTTCGGATACGTCGAACAGGATGCGCCGACGCTCGCCGGAACCCTCGCCGACAACCTGCGCCTCGCCTCCCCCGATGCCACCGATGCCGACTGCGAACGAGTGCTGCACGCGGTGAACCTCGGCGACGTGCTCGAGCGCGGCCCCCTCGGGCTCCAGACCCCCGTCGGCGAGGACGGCGTGATGCTCTCCGGCGGCGAGCGCCAGCGGCTCGCGATCGCCAGGGCGCTGCTGACCGAGGCCCCGATCCTGCTCCTCGACGAGTCGACCTCTTCTCTGGACGGTGTCAACGAGCAGCGCATGCGCGAGGCGATCGACGCCGTCTCGGCCGACCGCACGCTCGTCGTGATCGCGCATCGGCTCTCGACCGTCGTCGACAGCGATGTGATCATCGTGCTGCAGGACGGTCGGGTGGTCGGGCACGGCACCCACCCCGAGCTGGTCGAGCAGGTGCCGCTGTACCGCGATCTCGCCCGCCACCAGCTGCTGGCGTAGCATCCGCCGCGCTCACGCGGCACTGACGCGCCTTACGGGCACTGTCCCGATCTGCTGACTGATTCCCCCGAAACGTCAGCAGAACGGGACAGTCCCGGTCATCTCGCGGCGACAGGATGGCGGGACCACTCAGCCATGGGTCTGTCCCTGCCATCCCGCCGCCGCGGGTCTATACGGCCTCAGGCATGCGCGAGGCGGTAGCGCAGCGAGGCGAGCTCGGTGCGCAGTGCGGCCGGCAGCGTGTCTCCGAAGGTGTCGAAGAACGCCTCGGTCGAGTCGGCCTCCGCCGTCCACGCCGCAGGGTCCACGGCGAACAGCTCTTCGAGGTCCTTCTCCGGCACGTCGATGCCGTCGAGGTCGAGGTCCTCTGCGAGCGGCAGACGACCGATCGGACTGTCGACCGCGGCGACCTCGCCGCTGATCCGACGGATGATCCAGTCGATCACGCGGGCGTTGTCGCCGAATCCGGGCCACAGAAACCGGCCGTCCGCCCCGCGACGGAACCAGTTGACCTGGAAGATCCGCGGCGCGCGGTCGAACCGCAGCGAGCGGCCGACCTCGAGCCAGTGCGCGAAGTAGTCGCCCATGTTGTATCCGCAGAACGGCAGCATCGCGAACGGGTCGCGGCGGAGCTCACCCACCGTGCCCTCGGCCGCAGCGGTGCGCTCGGAGGAGATCGTCGAGCCGAGGAAGACGCCGTGGGTCCAGTCGGTGGCCTCGACCACGAGCGGAACGTTGCTCGCCCGGCGTCCGCCGAAGAGGATCACATCGAGGGGCACCGCCTCTTCCCAGTCGTCGGAGATCTGCGGGCACTGGGCCGCGGCGACCGTGAAGCGCGAGTTCGGGTGCGCGGCGGGGCGCCCGGAGTCGGGAGTCCACTCGTTGCCCTCCCAGTCGATGAGGTTCGCCGGCGGAGTGTCGGTGAGCCCCTCCCACCACACATCTCCGTCGGGCCGCAGCGCGACGTTCGTGAAGATCGTGTTGCCCCAGAGCGTCTCGATCGCGGTGACGTTCGTCGACTCGCCGGTGCCGGGCGCGACGCCGAAGAACCCGGCCTCGGGGTTGATGGCCCACATGCGGCCATCCTCACCGGGTCGGATCCACGCGATGTCGTCGCCGAGGGTCTCGACCTTCCAGCCGGGGATCGTCGGGCGGAGCATGGCGAGGTTGGTCTTGCCGCAGGCCGACGGGAACGCGGCGGCCACGTGGTAGGCCCTGCCTGCAGGATCGATGACGCGGATGAGCAGCATGTGCTCTGCGAGCCACCCCTCATCGCGCGCGATCACCGAGGCGATCCGCAGCGCGAAGCACTTCTTGGCGAGGATCGCGTTTCCGCCGTAGCCGGACCCGTACGAGTAGACCTCGAGCGTGTCGGGGAAGTGCACGATGTACTTGTCGTCGTTGCACGGCCACTCGACGTCGGCCTGACCAGGCGCGAGCGGCGCCCCGACGGAGTGGACCGTCTTCACCCACGGAGCGCCGCCGGCGATCTGACGGGTGACCGCGTCGCCGACGCGGGTCATGATGCCGATGGAGGCGACGGCGTAGGCGCTGTCGGTGATCTGCACACCGATGTGCGAGAGCGGGCCGCCCACGGCGCCCATCGAGAACGGGACGACGTACATCGTGCGGCCGCGCATGGAGCCCTCGAAGATCTCGTCCATCTTCGCGCGCATCTGCGCGGGCTCGGCCCAGTTGTTCGTCGGGCCGGCATCCTTCTCGAGCGCCGAGGCGATGAAGGTGCGCGCTTCGGTGCGCGCCACGTCGCTCGGGTGGGAGCGGGCGAGGTAGGAGCCGGGACGCCACTCCGGGTTGAGCTTGATGATCTTGCCCTCGTCGACGAGTCCACGCAGCAGCGCGTCGTTCTCGGCCGCCGACCCGTCGACCCAGTGCACGGCGTCCGGCTGGGTGAGTTCGCTGATCTCGTCCACCCAGGCCACGAGCTCGGCCATGGCGGGGGTGTCATAGGTCGGAGCCGCACCCAGGGATCGCACTGCGGATACCGCCGGGACGCGAGGTGTGAAGCTCTCTGCCATAGCCATGTCTACTCCTTGGTGATCGAAGAGATCGGGTCTGCATACATTCTCTGCAACCAAAACCGCCATTTTCGGCCGATTTGCACCTAAAGAACTGCGTTTCTTTCACTATGATCAAAGAATGAGCAGCTCCGGCATCCATCTCACGACTCTCGGCCACCGCATCCGCCACCACCGTGCGGCACAGGGCCTCACCCTCGACGAACTCGGCGCGAAAGTGGGGGTCGCAGGCTCCCAGCTGAGCCTGATCGAGAACGGCAAACGAGAGCCCAAGCTCTCGCTCCTGCAGGCGATCGCGCAGGCGACGGGCACCGAGGTGTCCGACCTCATCTCCGACGAGCCGCCCAATCGGCGCGCTGCGCTCGAGATCGAGTTGGAGAAGGCCCAGTCGAGTCCGGTGTTCCGCCAGCTCGGCATCAGCCCGGTGCGCGTGTCCAAGGGGATGCCGGACGAGACGATCGAATCGGTGCTCGGTCTGCACCGCGAACTGCAGCGCCGCGAGCGCGAGGCCATCGCCACTCCTGAGGAGGCGCGCCGCGCGAACACCGAGCTGCGCCTGCGCATGCGAGCGCAGAACAACTACATCGGCGATATCGAGAAGCTCGCCGAGAAGCAGCTGAAGGCCGCCGGGCACGTCAGCGGCGCCCTCACTCACCGCACGGTCATCATCATGGCGGAGAAGCTCGGCTTCGAGCTGATCTACGTGAACGACCTGCCCAGCTCCACCCGCTCGGTCACCGACCTGGAGAACAGCCGCATCTACCTGCCGCCCGCCTCGATCCCCGGCGGGCACGGATTGCGCTCGATGGCGCTGCAGGCGATGGCGCATCGGCTGCTGGGTCATAAACCGCCGACCGACTACGCCGACTTCCTGCAGCAGCGGCTCGAGATCAACTACTTCGCCGCCGCGTGCCTGATCCCCGAGACGGCGGGCGTCGCGTTCCTGCAGCAGGCGAAGAAGGACCGCAACCTCGCCGTCGAGGACTTCCGCGATGCGTTCGGCGTCACTCACGAGGCGGCCGGCATGCGCATGACGAACCTCATGACCGAGCATCTCGGCATGAAGCTGCATTTCCTGCGGGTCGACCAGACCGGTGCGATCACCCGCGTGTACGAGAACGACGACCTGCCCCTGCCGATGGATGTCACCGGCGCCGTGGAGGGGCAGCCCGTGTGCCGCAAGTTCCAGGCGCGCGCCGCGTTCACGCAGCAGAACCGCACGACGGAGCGGTACCAGTACACCGATACGCCGTCGGGAACCTTCTGGTGCGCGACGCAGACCGGTTCCGGCAGCGATGGGGAGTACTCCGTCACGGTCGGCGTGCCGTTCGACGATGCCCGCTGGTGGCGTGGCCGTGAGACGGCGGACCGCGCGGTCTCGACCTGCCCCGACGAGGCATGCTGCCGCCGCCCCGACCCGCACCTCACCGACCGATGGAGGGGCCAGTCGTGGCCGAGCGCCCGTGTGCACATGCACATGTTCTCGCCGCTTCCGCGGGGCGCTTTCCCCGGAGTCGATGACAGTGAGGTGTACGCGTTCCTGGATCGTCACGCCGTGGAGTGATTAGAATATATTCAATTGCCCTAATCGATCCCGAGGAGCCCCGTGACTGAGCCAGCCGCAGCGACCGATGCCGCATCCGGTGCCGAGACGTTCACCTCGCGCCGCCACCGCCTGACGGCGGGCGAGCGCACGCTCGAATACACGGCAGGCGCGGGCACGGTCATCGTCCGCGACGACGATCACGCCCCGCTCGCGAGCGTCTTCTACACGTCGTACGTGGCCGATCGCGAGGAGGGCTCTGCCCCGCGTCCGGTGACCTTCCTGTTCAACGGCGGCCCCGGATCGGCGAGCCTCTGGCTCAACATCGGCGGCTTCGGCGTCAAGCGCGCACCCACCAGCACCCCCAGGGCCACACCACCCGCACCCTACGCCTGCGGAGACAACCCGCACACCCTGCTCACCGCGTCCGACCTCGTGTTCATCGATGCGCCGGGCACCGGATACTCCCGCCTGATCGGCGATGCCACCCCGGCGCAGCTCTGGGGCGTCGATCAGGACGTCGACGCGTTCGCGAAGGCCATCACCCGCTGGCTGACGATCACGAACAACTGGAATGCTCCGCGCTTCCTCTTCGGCGAGTCGTACGGCACCACACGCGCAGCGGCCCTCGTGCACCGCCTGCAGAACCAGGGGCTCGACTTCAACGGCGTGGTCCTGCTCTCCACCGTGCTGAACTGGGGCGAGAGCAACCTGGGCGGACCGCGTGAGTACATCAACCTGCTCCCGTCGTACGCGTCCACCGCCTGGTACCACGGCAAAGCGCGCACGGAGCACGGCGAACTGGAGCCGCTCCTCGTCGAGGCGCGCGCGTTCGCACAGGGCCCCTTCGCGACCGCTCTGCTCCAGGGCGACCTGATCACCGCAGCGGACGAGGACGAGGTGGCGGAGCAGATGAGCGCACTCGTCGGGCTCGACCCGGCCTACCTCAAGAAGCACCACCTCCGCATCGGAATGGAGCAGTACCGCTACGCTCTGCTCGCCGACGAGGGCCGCGTGATCGGCCGCTTCGACACGCGATTCACCGCTGAGCACCAGTACGTCGTGGGCGGCGGCTCGCACGACCCCGCAACCGACGATGCCGCCACCGCCGGGGTGAACAGCGCCCATCTGTCGACCTACCGCGCGCACCTCGTCGACGACATCGGCTACACGAGCGACCTGCACTACCGGCATCTGCACAACATGCCCATCTCGCGGGCCTGGGACTGGAAGCACAAGGCACCGGGCATCGACGCCCCGCAGCTCGTGCCGGACGTGTCGCTCGATCTCTCCGCAGCCGTACGCCGCAACCCGAGCCTCCGAGTGTTCGTGATGGGAGGGCACTACGACCTCGCGACGCCGTTCTTCGGACCGGAGCTCGACGTCGCCCACCTCTACCTCGCGCCGTCACTGCGCGAGAACATCCGCTTCACCTTCTACGAATCCGGTCACATGACCTTCGTGGACGAAGAGGCGGTCGTGCGGATGAAGCGCGACCTCGACGAGTTCTACCGCGACGCCACCGCACGCTGATGACGGCGCAGGAGTCCGTCTGCCGTCTCGGAGATCTGGAGTACGTCGCCCGGCGTGAGGAGCTGCCCCTGCGGCACTCCGACGGCGCGCCGCAGGGCACGCTGTCGGCGTTCAGCTACACGGTCGACGCCCCTGGCCGGCCGGTGCTGTTCCTCACCAACGGCGGACCAGGTGTCTCATCGGTCTACCTGCACCTGAGCGGGATCGGCCCATGGCGAGCGCGCATCCCCGTCGATCCCGACGATGCCGGGCTGGCCCCCTACGGCATCGAGGAGAGCCCCGACTCGATACTCGACGTGGCCGACCTCGTCTTCCTCGACGCGCCCGGCACCGGTTTCGGATCGTTCGCGGACGACGCCGACGCATCGTCGTTCCGCACGGTCGAGGGGGATGCCGATGCGATCGCGTGCGCGATCGGCGACTGGCGCGACCGGCACGCGCGCTGGGATGCCCCGACGTTCTTCCTCGGCGAGAGCTACGGCACGCTGCGCGCCGCGTTCCTCGCGACCTCGCCGCACGGCAACGACACCGCACCGCTGCACGGCATCGCGCTGCTCGGTCAGGCCGTGAACATCCAGGAGACCCAGGATCGACCCGGCAGCGTGATCGGAGCCCTCGCCAATCTGCCCTACAAGGCCGCGACCGCCTGGTACCACGGCATCGGATCGCGCGAGCACGCATCCGTCGAGGACGCCATCGACGCCGCCCTGGACTTCGCGGCCGGCGACCTGGCTCTCGCGATGCTGCAGGGAGACCGGCTGCCCCAGGCCGAACGCGACGCGATCGCGGAATGCCTGTCGACCATGATCGGCATCCCTGCCGAGGAGCTGGCGCGCGACCGGCTCTGGATCAGCAAGACCGACTTCCGCACACGCCTGCTGCCGGGACAGGTGCTCGGCGTCACGGACAGCCGCTACCGCGCCCCCGCTGCAGATGTCCGCGCCGGTGAGCTCGACATCGACCCCGCCGACATCGCCCTGTCCCCGCGGTACGCGACCGGACTCGCACGGCTGCTGCACGACGTCTTCGGCGGCGTCCCCGAGAAGTCGTACAGATTCGCCGATGCGGGTGCCGGACGGGACTGGGACTGGCAGGAGCAGGGCGGCGCCGCCTTCCCGACCTACGGTCGCCCTTCGCCGTTCCACACATACCCCTACCCTGCGCGGCTCTCACGATGGATGAAGCAGAACCCGCACGCGCGACTGTTCGTCGGCACCGGTGTCTACGATGCCCTGACGACCGTCGGCGCGGCCGACCACCTGCTGCGGCACTTCGGCCTGCCCCGCGAGCGCACGACATCGCACACCTATCGCGCGGGGCACATGATGTACAGCGACCCCGCCGTCGCGTCGCGGTTGAACGCGGATCTGCGCGCCTTCCTCGCCGGCTGAGCTGAGCCGCGCGCGGTCCGCTCCTCGGCTCGTGCTCCGGCTCGTGCCGTGACTCAGGCCGAGAGGCGACCGAGGGCGATGGCGGCGAGGGCGGCGGCCTGATCCGCGAGCACCGCATCGTCGAAGACCACGGTCGGCGAGTGGTTCGGCGACGCCGTCTCCAGGTCGACATCGACCGGGGTCGCACGCAGGAAGAGGAAGGCACCCGGCACCTGCTCCAGCACGAACGAGAAGTCCTCAGACCCCATGACCGGATGCTCGGTCTCCCACACCCGCTCCTCGCCGAACAGGTCGTGCAGGGTCACCCGCGCATGCTCGACGGCCTGCGCGTCGTTCACCGTGGGAGCGCACAGCACCGTCACGTCGACTTCGGCCGTGCAGCCGTGTGCGGCGGCGATCCCGCGCACGAGCTCCGGCAGCTGCTCCTGCACACGCGCGCTGCTCTCATGCGAGAGCACCCGCACCGAGGCGACGAGGGCCGCGGTGTCGGAGATGATGTTGCGGGCGGGACCCCCCGCATGCAGCTGGGTGACGCTGAGCACCACCGGATCGAACACGTCGAAGCGGCGGGTGACGAAGGCCTGCAGCGCCGTCACGAGCTCGGCGGCGACCGGAACGGGATCCCGCGTCAGGTGCGGCGCCGAGGCATGCCCGCCCACGCCGGTGATCGTGATGTCGACCTCGATCGCCCCCGCCATCAACGCGCCGACACGCGTGGAGAACACGCCGTACTCGCCCGGCACCACATGGATGCCGTATGCCGCGACGGGGCGGGATCCGGTGGCCTCCAGCAGCCCCTCGGCGAGCATCCGCTTCGCACCGTCGCCGACCTCTTCGCCCGGCTGGAACATCAGCAGCACGTCGCCGTGCAGTTCGTCACGGCGAGCGGCGAGCAGGTGCGCAGCACCCACGAGACCCGCCACATGCAGGTCGTGCCCGCAGGCGTGCATCCGCTCCCCCGTGGCCGCGTAGTCGAGGCCGGTGCCCTCGGTGAGCGGGAGTGCGTCCATGTCGGCGCGCAGCAGCACGGTCGGACCGGGGTGCGCACCGCGGATGACCGCGGCGATCGAGCTCAGTCCGTCGCCGAGCGTCACCTCGACGTCGAGCGGCTCCAGCGCATCGAGGACCCGGCGCTGCGTGCGCGGCAGCTCCAGTCCGAGCTCCGGATCGGCATGGATCGCTCGCCGCAGGTCGATGAGACCGGGCAGCAGGACACGCGCGTCGTCGATCAACGCGGTTTCAGGAGAGAGCGCGGGCATCAGGATCCGATCGAGTGCAGGAGGTGGTCGGTCCCCGCGTACTGGATGCGCGGGATCGCCCTCACGAGCGATTGCGTGTACGGATGCTGCGGGTTCGAGACGATCTCGTCGGCATCGCCGTGCTCGACGATGCGTCCCTTGCGCATCACGGCCGTCGTGTCGGCGATGTAGCGGACCGCGGCCAGATTGTGCGTGATGAACAGCACCGACAGCTGCAGTTCGCGCTGCAGGTCGCGCACGAGATTGAGCACCGCTCCCTGCACCGACGCATCGAGCGCCGAGGTGATCTCGTCGGCGATGATGAGTCGCGGCTTCACCGCCAGGCACCGCGCGATCGCGACGCGCTGACGCATCCCGCCGGACAGCTGCGAGGGGAACTGATCGATCATGCCCGGCTTCAACCGCACCAGCCGCAACAGCTCCTTGACCCCGTCCGCGCGCTGACGGGCGTTTCCCTCTCCATGCAGCGCGAGGGCCTCGTCGAGGGTCGCGCCGATGGTCATGCGCGGGTTCAGCGACGAGTACGGGTCCTGGAAGATCATCTGCACGTCGCGCGCGCGGGCCAGTCGCTGGCGACCGGTCGCCGGCCGCAGCTCCGTGCCATCGAGCAGCAGGCGGCCGGCGGTCGCCGGCTGGAGCCCGGCGATCACGCGGGCGATCGTCGACTTCCCCGAGCCCGACTCGCCCACGAGCCCGACGATGCTCGCGTGCGGGACAGTGAGTGAGACGCCGTCGACGGCGTTGAACGATGATTCGCCGTGGCCGAAGGTGACCACGAGGTCGTCCACGATGAGCGCGGCCATCAGCGCACCTCCTGCGTCGTGCGGTTCGTCGCGGTGGCGGCTGTCGGCTCTCCGAGGATGCCGCTGATCGGCACCCCGTCCTGCGGATGCCAGCAGGCGACCCTGCCGCCGTGCGCGTGCGCGTGCGCCAGCGGCTCCGGCGTCTGTGCGAAGCACTGCTCGGTCGCGAACGCGCAGCGCGCGGCGAACCCGCATCCCACCAACGGCAGCGAGAGATCCGGCGGTTCGCCGGGGATCGTGGCCAGCGGCTGCGTGCGGTCGGTATCGAGATCGGGCAGCGACTCGGCGAGCGCCCGCGTGTAGGGATGCGCGAGCTTGTCGGGCGTTGCCAGCAGGCGCACATCGACGTCTTCGACGATGCGTCCGGCGTACATCACGAGGATGCGCTGGCAGAGCTCGGCGAGCACCGCGATGTCGTGCGAGACGACGATGGCGGCGGCGCCGGTCTCCTCGCACTCGCGGCGGAGCAGGGCGAGCACGCGCTGCTGCACCGTGACATCGAGCGCGGTGGTGGGCTCGTCGGCGATGATGAGGCGGGGCTTCCCGATCTGCGACATCGCGATGAGCGCACGCTGGCGCATGCCGCCGGAGTACTCGTGCGGGAACTGCCGCGAACGGCGCTCCGGCTCATCGATCGAGACGTCGTCGAGCGCGGCCACCGCCTTGGCGTGCGCGGCCCTGCGCGCATCCTTGGCATGGAACCGCGGGATCTCCGCGAGCTGCGTGCCGACCCTGAGCGCCGGGTTGAGCGCGGTGAGGGAGTCCTGGAAGACCACGCCGATCTTGGTGCCCAGTCGTCTCTTGAGCACCGCAGGCGGGAGGTCGAGCAGATCGTCGCCGTCGAAACGCAGTTGCTGCGCAGTGACGGCGGCACCGGCGGCCGAGAGCTGCGCCACGGCCATCAGCGCGACCGACTTGCCGCTGCCGGACTCGCCGACCACCCCGACGATCTCGCCGGGGGCCACGGAGAAGCTGACGTCCTGCACTGGACGCACCCATCCGGTTGCGGAGGGGAACGACACCGAGAGGCCGTCCACGGTGAGCAGCGCTCCGTCGGCTGCGGCCTTCGCCCGGTCGGCGACACGAGGAGCGGGCCCGAGCCTGCGGCGCGAGAGCACTCCCCCGCGCCCCTGATTGCGCAGGTGCGCGGCCAGGGACTCGCCGAGCGTGCCGAACGCGACGCCGGCGAACACCACGGCGACGCCGGGTCCGACCACGGCGGTCGGGTTCGTGTAGACCTGATCGAATCCTTCGCTGAGCATGCGGCCCCAGTCGAAGTCCGGCGGCTGCACACCGACGCCGAGGAAGCTCAGGCTCGACAGTGCGAGCAGTCCGCCGCCGATCGAGAGCGTGACGTTGACGATGATGGGCTCGGCGATGTTCGGCAGCACGTAGCGGGTGAACTGGTTGCCGCGGGACACGCCCATCATGCGCGCGGCGGCGAGGTACTCCGAGCCGCCCACGCGCGAGGAGAGGGTCTGCGCGAGACGGGCGAACGACGGGACCATGGTCAGGCCCAGCGCGACCACCGCTGATGCGGAACTCGGTCCGAACAGGATGACCGTCAGCATCGCCACCAGCAGCACCGGGAATGCGAGCCAGGTGCTGATGATCGAGCTGAAGAGCCGCTGCACGCGCGGTCCGAGCACGGACGGCAGAGCGCCCAGCAGCAGGCCGAACACGAGCCCGAGGACCGTGGCGATCAGCGCCATGCCGAGCGACAGGCGCGTGGCGACGAGGGTGCGCAGCAGCAGGTCGCGTCCGAGCCCGTCGGTGCCGAGGGGATGGGCGTCGCTCGGGCCCTGCAGGAGCGCAGAGGTGTCGGTCTGCGCGGCCTGAGCGCCCCAGATCTCGGGAGCGAACAGCGCGAGCAGGACCAGGATGAGGACCATGACCGCGCTGATCGCGCCGAGTGGATTCCGCAGGAAGGTGAGGAACGAGCGCATCAGGTCGTCTCCAGAAGGGTCGTGCGCCGATCGAGCAGCGACAGCACGATGTCGACCGCGAGATTGATGACGAGGATGATGGCCGCGTACACGAGGGCGAGGCCCTGCACGATGCCGTAGTCCTTGGTGGCGATCGCCTCGACGAACGCCGACCCGAGCCCCGGCCAGTTGAACACCTTCTCCACGAGCACGCTGGAGGCGATCATGGTCGACAGCAGGGTGCCGCCGATGGTCAGCGTCGCGGTGAGCATGTTCGGCAGCGCGTGCCGGAAGTACACCCATGCCGCAGGGATCCGCTTGGAGCGAGCGGTGCGCACGTAATCGTCGGACAGCGTGTTCAGCGCCTCGACTCGGGCGATGCGCGAGAGCGATGCCCACGAGGCGACGGTCATGGCCAGCACCGGGAGCACGTACGACACCGGTCCGGAGCGGCCGGCCACGGGGAACATGTGCAGGGTCACGGCGAAGACGACGACGAGCGCGACACCGAGGAGGTACTCGGGGATGGCGGCGATGAGGCCGGTGATCCCCGTGAAGGACACCTCGACGCCGCGGTGGCGACTGCCCTGAGTGAGGATCGCGATGCCGAGGCCGACGGGGACGGCGACGAGGAGGACGATGGCGAACGAGATGCCCGCCAGCTCCAGAGTCGCGGGGAGCCTGTTCTCGACGAGCTCCGACACCGACCGGCCCGTGATGAGCGACGCGCCGAGGTCGCCGTGGAGGATGCCGACGAGATAGTTCCAGAACTGCACGATCAGCGGGTCGTTGAGACCCAGCTGATCGCGCCGGGCCTGGACGACGGCCTCGTCCGCGGTGGCGCCGAGAGCCGCGCGCACCGGATCCCCGCCGGAGAGGCGGAGGACGAAGAATGCGACAGCGATGATGACGAACATCGCGATCAGCATCCGCATCGTCCTGCGGAGGAGGAATCTCAGCCAGGGGTTGCCGTGGCGGCGTCTCCGAAGAAACACCGCCACGGTGTCCGTCCTGGCGGACGCGTGGTCCAGCATGCGGCTCCTAGCCTCGGAGGCTCGTCGGGATCAGCAGTCCGTTGGTGGTGACCTCGAACTCCACACCGGATCCGTAGAGCGTGCTCGTGGACTCCGCGAACGGCATCACCTCGAGGTTATCGATCGCCGAGGCCTGCGCCGCCGTCCAGGCCTCGCAGCTCTCGTCACCGGCCAGCTGCTGCGCCTCGGCCGTCAGGTCGAAGAACTCCTGGTTGGTGTTGTAGGTCCAGTTGCCGCCGTTCGGGGGGAACTCCCCTGCGAGGATTCCGGCCCACGTCGAGGGCAGCGTGGTCGAGATCGGAGCCCAGATCAGATCCCAGTCGCCGCCCTGGAAGATGACGTCGGTGTAGGACGAGGAGGGACTCGGTGTGACCTCGACGCCGATCTCGCCCAGCTGCTGCTGGATGAGCTCGATGCCCGCCACGACGGACTGCGCCTCGGTCGACGGATAGACGAAGGACAGCGAGAGCTTCGCGCCGTCCTTCTCGCGGACGCCGTCGGAGCCGAGCGTCCAGCCCGCCTCGTCGAGCGATGCCGCTGCGGCGTCCGCGTCGAAGCCGATCATCGTCGTCGTCGCATCCGCCCCCACGCACACCGCGGTGAACGACGACACCAGCGACGTCATGAGCTCGCCACGACCACCCGTGGAGACCGAGGCGACCTCATCGCGATCGATGCCGCCGGCGATGCCCTCGCGCACGAGCAGGTCGTTGGTGGGGCGCCCCTGCACCTGGTTGAAGAACATCAGGCCGGGACGGGCGGGGACATCGATCGTGTACAGATCCCCGCTCTCCAGCCGGTCGCGATCGGTGCCGCCGACCTCGGCGACGTTGATCTCGTTCGACAGGAGCATGTTCGCCCGCGTCGGCTCGGTGTCGACGACCTCGAGCTCGACGGTCTTCGGCAGACCCTCGGTCGCGCCGGTCACGTCACCGGGGCCCCACGTGTAGTCGTCGCGCAGCGCGAGAGTGTACGTCTGGCCCGGTGAGGAATCCGAGAGCTCGTAGATGCCTGTGCCGACGGGCGCGGCATCGAGCGAGCCCGGGTCGGCGATGCCTGCCGCGCACACGACGGGCATCTGACCGATGTTGCTGAGCAGGAAGCTCTGCGGCTGCTCGCTGGTGAACGTCACCGTGCGCGAGGCGTCGTCGGCGGCGACCGTGAGACCCTCGGCGGGGAAGTACACGCCGGAGTACGGCGACGCTGTCTCGGGGTCGGCCGCGTAGTCGAAAGAGGCCTTGACGTCGGATGCCGTGAGCTCGGAGCCGTCGGTGCAGACGACACCGTCCTTGAGCACGAACGAGACCTCGGTCGTCGACTCGGTCCAGCTCTCGGCCAGGAGGCCCTCGGCGTCCTTGCCGTGGGCGAACGACATCAGGGTCTCGTAGAGGTACGCGGAGACCTCCTGCCCTGCCTGTGTGGCGTTCGTGATCGGGTTGAGTGATCCCGGGTCGGCCGCGATGGCGATGGTGGCCTTCTCCACGGTCTCCCCGCTCGTGCCTCCCCCGCCGGCGCATCCCGTCAGGACGAGTGCCGTCACACCGACGGCCGCGGCTACGATGCTGCGTCTCATGGTTGTCCTCTCTCCACGGAACCCTCGGGCGGGTTCCTCCTCATTGAATATTATGAATCGCTCTTTATTAACCCGTGTCGGCGGTGTTTCACGTTTGTTACCGGTCACGGGAGGCCGTCGACGAGGGCGGCTGCGCCCATCACCGACTTGAGCTCGAGGAACTCCTCGAACCCGTGGACGCCGCACTCCCTGCCGACGCCCGACTGCTTGTACCCTCCGAAAGGAGCGCCCACGTCGAGGCCGGCACCGTTGATGCCGACCGTTCCCGTGCGCATGCGCAACGCGATGCCGAGGGCGCGTCGAGGGTCGCTCGACCACACGCCGCCCGACAGTCCGTACACGCTGTCGTTCGCCAGGTCGACAGCCTCATCGACCGTGGCGTACGGCGTGATCGTGAGCACAGGACCGAAGACCTCCTCGTGGAAGATCCTCATGTCCGGCGTCACATCGGCGAAGATCGTGGGCTGCACGTAGGCGCCGCCTGCCGTCGGCTCGACGATATCGAGACCGCCGGTGAGCACTCGCGCGCCCTCGTCGATCGCCGTCGCGATGTGCGCGCGCACACGATCGCGCTGCAGCGCGGATGCCACCGGCCCCGTCGCCGTCGCCTCATCCCCTGGTGCGCCCGGCGTCCATCCCGCGGCCGCCTCGACGGCGGCGCGCTGCCAGGCATCCTGCATCCCCAGGGGGACGAGCACGCGCGTCTGCGCAGCGCAGGTCTGCCCCGCGTTCGCGAAGCACGAGGCGAGCACGCCTCGCACCGACTCCTCGAGCGGCGCGTCATCGAGCACGATCGCGGCGGACTTCCCACCCAGTTCGAGCGCAACCTTCTTGATGGTCGCCGCAGCCGTACGAGCGACGTGCTCGCCGACCTGGCGGGATCCCGTGAACGTCACCATGTCGATGCCGGGATGCTCGACGAGCGGAGAGCCCACTCCGGCACCGTCGCCGTGCACGATGTTCACGACGCCCGCCGGCAACTCGATCTCGCGCAGGATGTCTCCGATGATCGCGGCGTTCAGCGGAGCGACCTCACTGGGCTTGAGCACCACCGTGCACCCGGCGAGGATCGCCGCACCCACCTTGAGCATGATCTGGTGCAGCGGGAAGTTCCACGGGGTGATCGCGGCGACCACCCCCACCGCCTCCGACACCACGAGCGAGTCGGAGACCGCCTCGCGCTCGACGTGCGCACGTGCGGCATCCGCCAGCTGCGCGAGATCGGCGATCGCGACCCCGACCTGCGCGGAGCGCGCGAAGGCGATCGGCGACCCCATCTCGGCGCTGAGCGTCGCAGCCAGGAGCTCGCGGTGGCGCGCCAGCCCCTCGGCGAGCGCTTCGACGTGAGCGATCCGCTGCGGCATCGGCGTCGTCGACCAGCTGTCGAACGCGTTCGCGGCGGCAGCCACCGCACGATCGACGTCGGCGGGACCGCCTGCGACGACCGCACCGATCACGGTGCCGTCCGCGGGGTTCACGACATCGATCGATGGAAGCCCTGCGGCATCCTCTCTGATGCCGGCGATGTCGTGCCCGATGGTCATGTCAGACCCCTGCCCGCTCGACGAGGTGTGCACCGGGCGCGAGCGGGGCCGGCCGCGGGACGCCCTCGTGGATGAGGTGCCACGGCGAGGGGAACTCCCCCACGGGGACCTCGATCAGGATCGGCTCGCCAGCGGGCACCGCATCGGCGAGCACTCCGGAGAGCTCCTGCGGCGTGAACGCCTGCGCGGAGCGGATGCCGTAAGCGTCGGCGAGCCTGCCGTAGTCGGGGTTGGTCAGGTCGCTGGCGAAGTAGCGGGCACCGTAGCGGTTCTTCTGGATGCGGCGCACGTTGCCGTAGAAGCCGTCGTGGAAGACGATCGTGACCAGTCCGAGCCCGTAGCGCTTCGCGGTGGACAGCTCCTGCAGCGTCCACGAGAATCCGCCGTCGCCGTTGACCGAGACCACCGACCGCGATGGATCGGCCGCCTTCACGCCGAGCGCCGTCGCGAAGCCGTAGCCGAGCGTCCCCTGGTAGCCCGGCCCGATGTAGGTGCGCGGCTGATACGCCGGATAGCAGGCGCTGGCGGCGTAGCCCACCTGCGTGAACTCGCTCACGAACACCCCATCCTCGGGAAGAGCGCCGCGGATGGCGGCGAGGTACTCGCGCTGCGGGGCGATGTCGTCGAACTGCTCGGCGAGCCAGGTGCGCACGCGGGAGAACTCGCCCTCGCGGGAATCCCTGCTCGGCGAGCCGATCTCCGCGGCGAGGGCGGCGAGAGCGAGCCTGGCATCGGCGTGCACGGTCTGGACGGCGGCGCGAGGCTCTCCGAGGTCCGCCTCCTCGGCGTTCACGAGGATCACATCGGCACCGTTCGTGTCGACCTGCGTGCCGAACGTCGAGACGAAGCGCGTGCCGACGGCGAGCACCAGATCGGCATCCTCTCGGAAGGCGCGCAGCGCGAGAGAGTCGAACGACAGGCGATGGCGGGCATCGAGCGCTCCGCGCCCGTTCTCGGTCATCAGCACCGGCGCCTCCAGCGCCTCGGCGAGAGAACGCAGCGCCGCGGACGCGTTCGAGGCGATGACCCCTCCCCCGACGACGATCATCGGGCGCTCTGCGGCGAGCAGTCGCGCGGCGGCCGCGCGGATCTGCTGCTCGTCCGGCACCAGTGGCGCGGCCTCGACGAGCTCGGCGGCTGCCATCCGAGAAGTCGCGGCGAGCACGTCCGGCGGCACCTCGATGGCGACCGGCCGCGGTCGACCGCTGCGCAGCTGCACGAATGCCTCGCGGACGAGCCCGGGTATCTCATCAGCCGAGCGCGCGAGCCCTGTCCACTTGGTCAGTCGCTCGAGGATGCCGGTCTGATCCGGGATCTCATGGAGGGCGCCGAGACCGCGGCCGATCGCCTGGGAGTCGATCTGCCCCGCGATGAGGAGCATCGGCGAGTTCGCCGAGTAGCCGGTGGCGATGCCCGAGAGCGCGTTGAGCACGCCGGGTCCCGGTACGACCATCGCGACGCCGACGTCTCCGGTGCTGCGCGCGTAGCCGTCGGCCATGTAGGTCGTCGCCTGCTCGTTGCGGGCGCAGATGAAGTCGACCTGATCGGTGCGGGCGTAGAGGGCGTCTGCGGCGGCATCGAGCTGAACGCCCGGAATGCCGAAGATCCGTGAGACTCCCTGGTTGATGAGGGAGTCTGCGAGCAGATCGCCACCGGTGGGGTCGGTCATCTGTTTCCTCTCGTGAGCAGCATTGCGTGATTGACTGTATTAGATACATTCAATTACCGCAAATAGAAGAATCGCCCGTCATCACCGCCGTGGGGCGGCGGACGCTCCCTAGGATGTGAGAGATCCGCTCCACAGCTCCACCTCGACCGAAGGATCCCCGTGGCCAGCACCCAGGAAGAAGCGCGCACGTTCCAACGCGTCGCGCCCGCGCAGTCCGTCGCCGACCGTGTGGTCACCGAGGTCGAGGCGATGATCAAGACGGAGGGCCTCGAGCCCGGCCACCGCATCGGCACACGGCAGGCGCTGTGCGAGCAGTTCGGCGTGGCGCCGGCGACACTGGGCGAAGCGCTGCGCGTGCTGCGCGCTCGTGGGTCGGTGGACCTCCGCCCCGGCCCTGGCGGAGGCATCTTCGTCGCGGATCAGTCGCCGCTGATCCGGCTCGCGCACAGCGTGCTGCGTCTTCGGCAGACCGGCGCACCGGTGAACGACGTGATCAAGGTGCTCGATGCCCTGGACGAGGCGGTCATGCAGGATGCCGTGCTCAACCGCACGGATGCGGACATCGCCGACCTCGAGACCGTGATGGCGGACTTGACGGAGCACTGGCACGACCCCATGGAAGGCCTCCACGGCAACTGGCGACTGCATCGACGCATCGCTGAGATCTCGCCCAATGCGGTGCTGCGCACGTTCTACCTCAACCTCGTCGACTACATCGAGGGCGAGACCGCGGGAGCCACGACCGACGACGCCCTGTCGGTACCGGGATTCCGTCAGGACACCGATGAGCGCCTGCGCATCCACCAGGCCCTCATCGATGCGATCCGCTCGGGCGATGTGACGGTCGGGCGCAAGGCCGTCCTCGACCACCGCACGCTCGGCCGCTGAGCCCAGGCCGCTGAGCCCTGGGGCGGCACGGCAGACGTCAGGCCGCTCCCACTCCCACGTGCCGCCACGCGAGCGCGGCGAGCGTCGTCGCCTGATCGCCCAGCACCGCGTCGTCGAACTGCGCGTGCGGCGAATGGTTCATGGGGATGCCGCGCGGATCGACGTGCGCGGGTGTCGCGCACAGGAACAGGAACGTGCCGGGGACCTCGCGCAGCACGAAGGAGAAGTCCTCCGAGGCCATCCACGGCGCGGAGAGCTCGTCCACGCGATCCGCGCCGAACTCGGCCTGCAGCACGGCGGTGGCCGCGCTCGTCTCCGCGTGGGTGTTCACCGTCACCGGGTACCCGACGACCACCTCGACATCCGCCGCGCAGCCGTGCGCCGCGACGATGCCTTCGATCAATAGCGGCAGCTCGTTCTGCGCCTGCACGACCGTCGCCTCCGAGACGGTGCGCAGGGTCGCCGCGAAGCCCGCCTCCTCGGGGATCACGTTCACGATCTCCCCCGCGTACAGCCTCGTGACCGACAGCACGACGGGATCGAACACGTCGACGCGGCGGGTGACCCAGGCCTGAAGCGCGAGGATCAGCTCGGCGACGACCGGCACCGGATCCACGGCCTGATGAGGTCTCGAGCCGTGGCCGCCCCGCCCGAGGACGCGCACGCGCAGCAGATTCGCCCCGGCCATGATCGTGCCGGTCTTCAGCTGGAAGCGACCGCGCTCTCCGGGGCCGACGTGGATGCCGTACGCGGCCTCGACCCTCGCCCCCGCGGCGTCGAGCACGCCGTCGCGGATCATGAGCGGCGCCCCGCCCCCGGCCTCCTCGCCGGGCTGGAACATGAACACCACCGATCCGGCGATCCGATCACGACGGGCCGAGAGCAGCCGCGCGGCGCCGACGAGTCCAGCGACGTGCAGGTCGTGCCCGCACGCGTGCATCGCGCCGTTCGTCGAGGCGAAGTCGAGTCCGGTCTCCTCGTCGATCGCGAGCGCGTCCATGTCGCCGCGCAGCAGCACGGCTGGTCCGTCGCCCGCCCCGCGGAGCACCGCGGTGACCGAGCTGAGGTCGGAGCCCGTGGTGATCTCGAGCCCGAGCCCCTCGAGCTCGGCGAGCACCGCCGCCTGCGTCAGCGGCAGGTCGAAGCCCGTCTCGGGGATCCGGTGCAGTCTCCGGCGCAGGTCGACGAGTTCCGGCAGCATGGCCGCGGCGTCGTCGCGGAGCGTCATCCGCTCACCCCTCGTGCCGCGGGTGCGGCCGGCGCCGTGTACACGGAGCGCCCCTCGATGAGCACCTCCCGCACGGTCGATGCGACCTCGAGCGGGTCCCCGGTCCACAGGACCACGTCGGCGTCCCGCCCCGGTTCGAGCGCACCGACCCTGTCGTCGATGCCGGCGATGGCCGCGGCGGTCGAGGTCATGGCGGCGAGCGCGGTCTGCCGCGGGAGCCCCGCGCGCACGGCGACCGCCGCCTGCAGGGCGAGCAACCCGATCGGCACCACGGGGTGGTCGGTCGTGAGAGCCACGCGCACGCCGGCGGCCGCGAGCGCGGCGAGGTTCGCGGGGTCGGACTCGCGGACCTCGACCTTCGAGCGGCTGGAGAGGATGGGGCCGAAGATCACCGGAACGTCACGATCGGCGAGCACGTCAGCGAGCTTGTGCGCCTCGGTGCCGTGGTTGATCACGAGCCGCAGCCCGAACTCATCGGCGATGCGCAGGGCTGTGGCGATGTCGTCGTGACGGTGCGCGTGCTGCTCCCACGCGAGCGTGCCATCGAGCGCCTCGGTGAGGGCCTGCTTCCCGAGGTCCACCGCGAACGGAGCACCGTCGGCGCGCGCCCTGTCGCGCCTGGCCGCATAGTCCTGCGCGTCGGACAGCGCCTGGCGTATCACGAGGGCGATGCCGAGCCGCGTCGACGGCAGCTGCTTGCGCTCCCCGTACGCCTGCTTCGGATTCTCACCGAGCGCCGATTTCATGCCGAGTGCGGCGCGGATCACCTGCTCGTCGACCGACCGCCCACCCGCGGTCTTGATGGCGACGCTCTGCCCGCCGATCGGGTTGCCCGATCCGGGCTTCACGACCACGGCGGTGATGCCTCCGGCGAGCGCGTCACGGAAGGCGGTGTCCTCGATGTTGATCGCATCGATCGCCCGCACTCCTGCCGTGACGGGCGACGAGACCTCGCTGCCGTCGAACCCGGCCGGACCGTTGGCCTCCTCGTGCGCGCCGATATGACTGTGCGGGTCGATGAGACCCGGCATCACCCAGCATCCGCCGGCATCGATCACGCGCGCCCCATCGGGCACGGCGATCCCCGCACCGACCGCCCGGATGCGTCCGTCCGCCACCAGCACGGTGCCGCCCTCGAACTCCTCGCCGAGTCCGGTGACGACCCGCCCTCCCACGATCGCGACGGCATCGGTCATTCGTCCTCCTCCGCACGGCGCTCCACGAGCTCCGCTGCTCTCCTGCACAGGTCATCCGCATCCAGGCCGAGGATGCCGACCGACGGGTCCACCCGCACCACGATGCCGTCATCGCACACCGGCGGCTCGCCGCTCAGGTCGACGAGCGGGTCGTCGACCCAGATCCACGGCAGCCCTGCGGCGTAGCGGCGGATGTGCGCGAGCTTGTCGAACTGCACGGGCAGGAACGGCCACGGCTCCTCGGGCAGGTCGAGCGATTCCCGGAACGCGGTGTGGGCGTTGTGACCCCACTCGGACGCCCACACGATGTCGAAGTGCTCGGCCAGCTCCCTCAGGCGCTCGGCGGCATCATCGGGGATGGCGACATCGCGCACCCACCGCCCCCACGCCGAGAGGTGATGCACGCTCACCGGGACGGAGGGCTCGCCCTCGATCACGACCACGTCACTGATGCCCAGCACGAGGACCGGACGATCTCCCCTGGGCGGCCGCGCCGTGTACTTGGCCATGTCAGTCGTCCACCGCGTCGGCGAGCAGCGGCGCATCCGCCGCCCCCTCGAAGTAGTTGCCGCCCTCGATGCGCACGAGCCGCTCCGCCTCGTCGAAGGACACGCCCACCGGGTCGCCCCCGCCCGCCACGGCACGGTGCTGCTTGGCCATCATGCGACGGATCATCGCGATGCCCTGGTCGGTCGTGGTCAGGTGGTCCTCGGAGTGCAAGGAGATCGCGCCCTGCGACTTCTGTGCCTCGTAGTCGCCGGGCAGCCGCTGGTGCTCCAGGTCGGTGAGCTCCTTCCAGGGCTTCCCCTCGTGGGTGGAGCGCAGCTTGACGAGGAAATCGGGATCACTGTCGCGCGCGACCGTGAAGATGCGGAAGTTCGTGTCGTCCATCGGCACGACCCAGCCGATCATGTTCGTCTGCCCCGAGGCGAGTTTGGGGCTGGCGACCACACGCAGGTTCGGGAAGATCACCTCGGTCACCCGTCGCAGCTGCCGCCCGTCGCCCAGTTCGCGCATCTGGATGCTGCGCACCCCCCGCGGTGTGTATTCGTACTCGACCTCGGGGATCAGCGCCATCTCGGGCGTGAACTGGTTGCCGCTGAACCGCGCGTGCAGGATCGGCACGTGGAACGGGTCCATCACGTTCTCCCAGTGCTGCAGCCAGTTGAAGTCGAGCTGCGCCGGTCCGCCGCCGCCCACGCCCTGATCGTTCACGATGAGCTGCTCGTCGTCGCCCAGTTCTTCGAGCGTGTCGTATCGCGGCAGCACGGGCTTCTTGTCCGGCGGCCCCATGTACGCCCAGATGAGTCCGTACTGCTCCCTGACCGGATACCAGGGCTGGCGCACGCGGTCGCGGTGCAGACCGAGTTCTGGCTCGCACGGCTGCTCCAGGCAGTGCCCCTCGGTGTCGAACACCCAGCCGTGGTAGCAGCAGCGGATGCCCTCGTCCTCGACGCCGCCGTAGAACAGCGAGGCACCGCGGTGGATGCACCGCGGGTGCAGCAGCCCTGCCTTGCCCTTCCTGGTGCGGAAGAGCACCAGCTCCTCGCCGAGAACGCGCAGCGAGACGGGCCGCGTCGTCGCGTCCTCGATCTTCGCGACGGGATGCCAGTAGCGGCGCAGCACCTCGCCGTATGGCGTGTCGGGGCCGACCTGGGCGAGCTCGTTGAGGGGCTGGCCGAGGCGCAGTCCGTAGGCGGTACCGGTGTCCATGTTCGCTCCATTCATGAGTCAGATGTCGAGGACGAGACGATCGCCGAGCGAACGGGAGACGCAGATCATCATCGTCTCGTTGCTCTCGCGCTCGTCGGGGGTGAGGATCGAGTCGCGGTGCTCCGGTGCGCCGTCGATGACTGCGGTCTCGCACGTGCCGCACACGCCCTCGAGACAGGAGCTGGGAAAGCCGATGCCAGCGTTCTCGAGCATCTCGAGCACACTGCATCCGCGGTCGACGGTGACCACGAGATCGGACCGGCTGGCGACCACCTCGAACGAGTCGGCGCCCTGCGACTCTCCGAACGTCTTCGGCTGGAAGCGTTCGACGCGCAGTGCTCCGCGCGGCCATCCGGCGCTCAGCTCCTCGAGCGCGTCGAGCAGGCGCTCGGGGCCGCATGCGTAGACACCGGTCTGCGCGGTGGGGACACCGATCCAGGCGTCCAGATCGAGCCGGCCGTCGATATCGCCGCGCACGAGGAGGGTCTCGTCGCCGCTGAGCTGCGGGGCGGAGAGGAAAGCCATCCGCTCCCCCGCCGAGCCGAGGTAGGCGAGGCGCCAGGGGATGCCGCGGTGCGTGGCCTCCTGCAGCATCGGCAGGATCGGCGTGATGCCGATGCCGCCTGCCACGAAGACGTACTCGGCCGCGGGAGCGAGGGCGAAGTTGTTGATCGGCGCGGAGACCGTGACGTGATCGCCCACGCGCAGGGTCTGATGGACGAATCTCGAGCCACCGCGGCTCGGACTCTCGGCGAGGATCGCGATGCGCCATGCGCGGCGATCGTCGGGGTCGGAGCACAGCGAGTACTGCCGTTCGACGCCGTTCGCGAAGCGGAGGTCGATGTGCGCGCCGGGATCCCATGCCGGCAGCTCGGAGCCCGTGGGGTCGTCGAGCTCGAGGGACAGCACGTCGCGCGCCTCCTGGCGCATCGCGCGCACACGCAGGGTGAAGTGCTGTTCCGGGGACTCGACTGCAGCGTGGGGCACCGTCGCTCCGCTCCTTCCGCCTCTCCGATCACCATGGATCGGAATGACAACATTCTTTATATTCAATTACGATAGTATGAAGACCGCTCAGGCCTGTCAAACGGACACGGCCACGTCGGGCGCACAGGAGAGAAGGGCCAACGGATGCCGGAGCTGAGACTGCGGGAAGACCTGGACGCGATCCCCGGATACAAGCCGGGCAGAGCGACGCCGCTCGTCGGCACGACCGCGCAGGTGCACAAGATCTCGTCGAACGAGAACCCCTACCCGCCGCTGCCGTCCGTCACGACGGCGATCGCGGAGCAGCTCGCGCACATCAACCGGTACCCCGAGACCGCGGCCACCGCGCTCACCGCCGTGCTGTGCGAGCGCTTCGGCGTCGAGCCGGTGAACGTGGTCCTCGGCAGCGGCTCGGTCGAGGTCGTCTCCCAACTGATGCGGGCGACGGCCGGCGAAGGCGACGAGGTGCTGTTCGCCTGGCGCTCGTTCGAGGCGTACCCGATGCTGGCCAGGGCCGCAGGCGCCGTACCGGTCATGGTGCCGCTCACCGACGACCACCGCCACGACCTCGACGCCATGCTCGCCGCGATCACCGACCGCACGCGCCTCATCCTGATCTGCAATCCGAACAACCCGACCGGCACGACCGTCGGCGACGCCGAGCTCGACCGGTTCATCGCGCGTGTTCCTGCGCACATCGTGGTCGTGATCGATGAGGCGTACGTGCAGTTCAACGACCGCGCCGACTCCCCCGTCGGCATCGACTATTTCCGTCGCCACCCGAACGTCGCCGTCGCCCACACCTTCTCCAAGGCCTACGGGTTGGCGGGTATGCGGGTCGGCTACGCCATCGCACCGGAGCAGCTGGGCATCGCTCTGCGCAAGGTCGCCATCCCGTTCGGGGTGACGAATCTCGCTCAGACCGCCGCCGTCGCCTCTCTCGCCGCGGAGGACGAGCTCAAGGCCAGAGTCGACGCACTCGTCGAGGAGCGCGAACGGGTCGTTGCCGCCTTCATCGCTGTCGGAATCACGCTTCCGGAGAGCAGGGGCAACTTCATCTGGCTGGCGCTCGGCGAGCGCACGGATGCGGTCGCGGCGCTGCTCGACAGCAACGGACTCCTGGTGCGCCCGTTCGCCGGCGAGGGTCTGCGCGCGACGATAGCGGAGCCGGAGGCCAACGATCGTCTGATCGCGCTGGCCGCGGAGATCGCCGATCTGGTCGCTCAGCCCGCGTGAGCTCCTGCGGCATCACCCCGTGATGAATGCGGCGTAGCGGTCGAGCGCGGCGGCGACCTGCGCATCCGTCGCCGCTCCGGGCGTGAGGAGCTCTGGCACGGGGTCATCGGTGTGGCGGCCGACAGCGGTCGAGTGCCGCCACGTGCCCACGACGACACCGTCTGCGACGAGCATCGGGCGCACCATCCCGTTCTTGCCAGGGCCGATCGTGACGTGATGCTGCGGTGGGCAGGCGACCGTGCGGTCCTGGTACGAGATGTAGTACTCCTCGAAGGAGCCGAGTGCGAGCACGGATGCCGCGCGCGAGCTGCGCCGAGGGTGCGTCTGCGCGGCGAAGACGCCCTCATCGACCTCACGGATGCGGTCGTCGCCGACCGATGCCGCCGCTCGCGCGGTGCGCAGGGTCACACCCGCCCACCAGGCGAAGTCCTCGGCTGCGGCCGGCCCGTGGCCGATCACGTAGCGGACGAACATCTCGGCGGCGGGATCGGCGGGGGCGGCGCTGCTCGTGATGTGCTCATCCGTGAGCACGAACAGCTGTTCGCGCGAGACGCCGCCTGGGCGCGCCACGACCGGGCCCTGGCAGATGATGCCGCGCAGCGCGAGGTTCTGCACCGCGAACGCCCCGCGCTGCGCCGTCGGGTCGATGCCGGCTCGCTCGAGCACCTCGAACAGTTCGGCTCGCGTGAGGCCGTTGCCGCCGCCGAGCGCCGTGCGCACCGCGCGCTCGACGACCGCGAGCTCTTCGGCGCCGAGACCGAGCTCGCGGTAGCGCGGCGCCGCCATCTGCAGCTGCCGCTCGCCCGTGACCTGCAGCATCCAGCCCAGATCTTCTGCGGGAACGATATGAAGGGTGCCGCGCTGCGTCCACGCGCGCACGAGCGCACCGCGACCGAACAGCCGATCGACACCGCTCAGAGTCGGCGAGCCCGTCGTCCGTGCGGCGAGAGCCCATCGCCCGGCCCAGAACTCCTGAGCCTGCACCGCGAGCATGTGCTGCGCCGCATCCGCCACCGATCGTGCGGGCGCCGTCAGCCGATGGGATCGCAGGCGCTCGGCGCGCAGCATCCGGGGTTCCATGCCCCCTATCCTGCCGAATGCCTCTGACACCCGCACCGGATGCGGGATGGTTTCGGTCGGTTATGCGCATCCATAGCCGACCGAAACCATCCGGCATCACGCGAACGACCGGGCTAGCCTGGATGCATGACCACGACCCTCGTCGCACGCGCCGCTCTCCTCGACATGGACGGCACGCTCGTCGACTCGACCGCTGTCGTCGAACGCCTCTGGTGGGAATGGGCCGCCCCTCGCGGGCTCGACCACGACACCGTCCTGAAGACCGTGCACGGCCGCCAGGGCTGGCAGAGCATGGCGATCCTGCTCCCCGAACGCGATCATGCGATCAACCTCGAGGAGAACCAGCAGCTGCTCGCGCGCGAGAGCGCCGAGACCGACGGCGTCGTCGAGATCCCCGGGGCATCGATGCTGCTGCAGTCACTGCAGGGGCTCCCCCACGCGATCGTCACGTCGGCGAACATCGCGTTGATGAACGCCCGCATGGGCGCCGCGGCACTGCCTGTCCCCGATCTCGCGATCACGGCCGAGAGAGTGTCGAACAGCAAGCCCGACCCGGAGGGGTTCCTGCTCGCAGCATCCCTGCTCGGCATCGATCCCGCAGGCTGCGTCGTCTTCGAGGACTCCGGCGCCGGCATCCGCGCCGGACTCGACGCCGGTATGACGGTGATCGGCGTGGGCCCGCACGCGCCGGAGTTCGGACCGGCGCATCACGTCGACGATCTCACCGGGATCTCGATCGCCCCGTCCGGCGACGGGTTCGAGATCCGGATCAGCTGAGAGCGACGATCGCCTCGCGCAGGATGCCGGAGCTCTCGACCAGCGCGGCCTCCGCCGCCCCCGCATCGGCACCGGTGGCGAGGATCAGCACCGCGAGCTTCACCGAGCCGTCCGCTGCGCGCAGCGCGGTCGCCGCCTCGTCGACTCCCACCCCGGCGAGCTCGGTCACCGTGCGGATCGACCGCACGTGCAGCTTCTCGTTCGTCGCGATCAGATCGACCATCACGCCGCGATAGGTCTTGCCGAGCTTGATCATCGACAGCGTCGTGAGCATGTTCACGACGAGCTTCTGGGCGGTGCCCGATTTCAGGCGCGTCGATCCCGAGATGAACTCGGGTCCGGTGATGACCTCGATCGGGATCTCCGCGGCGGCGCCGATCTCGGAATCGCCGTTCGATGCGATCGCGACCGTGAGCGCGCCGATGCCGCGCGCGTACTCGAGGCCGCCGATGACGTAGGGCGTCCGACCGGATGCCGAGATGCCGACGACCGTGTCGCGCGCGGTGAGCCCGAGTTCGCGCAGCGACTGCTCTGCGGCATCCGCATCGTCTTCGGCGTTCTCGACCGCCGAGCGGATGGCGACCTCTCCCCCGGCGATGAGTCCGACCACCATCGACGGATCGGTGCCGAACGTCGGCGGGCATTCACTGGCATCGAGCACGCCGATGCGTCCGGCAGTGCCGGCGCCGATGTAGACCAGACGCCCTCCGCGGCGGAACCGGTCGGTGATCCCGTCGACGGCGAGGGCGATCTCGACCGCGCGCTCGGCGACGGCGGCGGGAACGCGCTGGTCCTCGGCGTTCATCCGCCGCACGAGTTCGATGGTGTCGAGCAGATCGAGGTCACCGCGCTCGGTGGTCGCGGCCTCGGTGTCGAGCCGCGAGAGAACCCCCAGCAGCGCAGTCAGACGGTCGGAGTCGATTTCTTCAGGCACGATGCACGAACCTTTCGTGTGGCATGTCGGTGCGATGCGCGAGGAGGGCGGCGCCGTCGAGCGCGTCTCCGGCAGCGGGGATGACGGTGCGCCCGGCGGCATGCAGGGCGCTTTCGAGCTCTGCACGGAACCAGACATGGTCGGTGAGTCCGCCGTGGAGCGCGACGACGGGGAGATCGGATGCCGCGACGGCAGAAGCCGTGAGCAGTCGCACGGCCTCGTGCGCGATCGCGCGGGCGGCGTCATCGCCTTCGGCAGCCGCGTCGAGCACGAGCGGGGCGGCAGTGGCGAGCCGTCTGGCGACGGGCATGTCGCCGCTGAGCCAGGTGACGGCATCCGTGGCGGGCGAGATGTGCTCGCGCACCGCGTCGACGAGCACCGTGGGGGGCGCGAGGCCGTCCCGCGCCCGCAGCGCGGCACGCACGCCTTCGCGGCCGATCCATGATCCGCCGCCGAGGTCTCCGAGCTCGGGACCCCATCCATCCACCAGCCGCACTCCGCCATCGTCGACGCCGAGTGCCGCAGCGCCCGTACCGGCGATCAGAAGCGTCCCCGGGGCCGCCTGCAGGGCGCCGACGTGGGCGGTGACGACATCGGAGGCGACGGCGCACGGGGCGCCGGACGCCTGCGAGAGCGCTCGTGCGAGATCGAGAGCGGCGGAGGGCGCCGCCCAGGCGCCGGCTGCTCCCACTCCGATGCTGCTCACCGCGTTCACCCTCTCGAGCAGCGGCAGGATCGCGGCCAGTGCGGCGGCGACGCCACCGGCAGCGGCGAGGCCGGGGCTTCCGGCGTCGACGAAGGTCTCTCGCGCGGCCGGGCCGATCGCCGAGAGCCGGCACTGCGACTTCCCGAGGTCGATGGCGACGGTCTGCAGGGTCGGCATTTCTCAACTCTCGGTTCTGCGGAACGGATGATACGAAAAGAGACTACATGCTTCGCATCGATTGTGAAAAGAATTTACGCCATGATGGTCGCACCGAGCAGACATACTGTAATCCAACCCTGAAGGAGCGCGGATGAGCATCCAGTCCACGATCGAAGCCGCTGCGTCGACCCTTCCGCCCTCCCTGGCGCGCATCGCGACCGTCGTCCGTGAGAATCCGTCGACCGTCACCGAGCTCACCATCAACGAGCTCGCCGAGAGGTGCAGCACCTCGGTCGCATCCGTCGTGCGCTTCTGCCGTGCGATCGGATTCAGCGGCTACGCCCCGCTGCGCATGGCGCTGGCCACGGAGCTCGGAAGAGAAGCCGCGCAGTTCTCGTCGCGGGGCGCGATCGGGTCGGAGATCTCCGACAGCGACACCCTGCGCGAAGCGGTCGCCAAACTCGCCGCCCTCGAGCTGCTGGCGATCGAGGAGACCGTCGAGAGCCTCGACTACGACGTGCTCGACGCGGCGATCGGCGCCATCGATCAGGCAGACCGGATCCTCCTCTACGGCATCGGGGCCAGCCAGTTCATCGCAGAGGACCTCGCCCACAAGCTGCTGCGCGTCGGTCGCAACGCTCACGTAATCACCGATCCGCACGAGGCGATCGCTGCGACAGTGCTGAAGGCCGCGCCGACCGTGGCGATCGGCTTCTCGCACTCGGGCGCGACCACCGAGACGGTGCGCTTCCTGCGCACCGCCGGCGACAACGGCGCGACCACAATCGCTGTGACGTCGGCGAAGGGAACACCCCTCGCCCTCGTCGCCGATCACACGCTCCTCACGGTCGCACGCGAATCGGCCTTCCGCGCCGGCGCGATGGTGAGCCGCATCGCGCAGCTCACTCTCGTCGACTGCCTGTTCATCGGCGTCGCCAAGCGCCGGTTCGTCGAGACGACGGACGCCCTGCGCCGCACCCGCGAGGCGACGCGCGCCCTCCGGGACTGAGCGGGCCGCCCCGCCCGAACCGCCCTTCGTCATGCACAAAAGTGTAAATGATCTCCATTTTGGTCGACATGACTGAACATTCTTGCCATACTGGAGTCACCCCCACGACAAGAGGACGACGACGTTGACTCACCTCCCCGGCACCACGACGGTGCGAACCTTCCGCTCCGGCGACGGCGCAGCCCTCGCAGAGGCGTGGACGAGATCCGCCCCTCAGGACGGCATCACCCCGCGTCGCCTCCGCGATCTGATCCTGCTCGATCGCAACTTCGATGCCGATGGCCTGCTCATCGCCGAAGACGATGGCGCGATCGTCGGCGCGGCGTACGCGGTGCGTCGCCGGGTCGCGCACGACGCCGACGACCTCGAGCCGACCACCGGCTGGGTGCCGTTCTTCTTCGTCGTGCCCGAGCACCGCAGCGCCGGTCTCGGACGAGCGCTGCTCTCCCTGTCGTTCGACTGGCTGCGCGGCCACGGCATCCGTGAAGTCGTGTTCTCTGCCTACACCCCGAACTACGTGCTCCCCGGCCTCGACGCGCAGCGGTATCCCGAGGCATCCGCTCTCCTCGCCTCCATGGGCTTCACGCGCATCGAGCACCCCAGCGCCATGGATCGCTCACTCATCGGATACGAGATGCCCGCCGAGGTGCGCGAGCGCGTCGACGCGCTCCGCGCCGACGGATGGCATCTGGGAACGCCCGACGACGACGACCTCGTCGCGCTGATCCGCATCGCCGGCGACTCCTTCAACTCGGACTGGGCCCGCGCGATCCGCGAGGGGATCCTCGGAGGAATGCCCACGGAGCGGATCCTCCTGGCGAAGAATCCCGCGGGCGACGTGCTCGGGTGGGCGATGCACGGCACATACGAGTCGGTGATCGAGAGATTCGGCCCGTTCGGCGTGCTCCCCGAGAGCCGCGGCACCGGCCTCGGCAAGGTGCTGCTGCACCTGACCCTCGAGCGGATGACCGCGCTCGGCGCGCACAGCGCATGGTTCCTGTGGGCCGACGAGGGCTCGACGGCATCAGCCCTGTACACCAAGACGGGCTTCGCGCCCACCCGCGCATTCGACATCCTGCGCGCAGAGATCGGAGAGGCACCCCATGTCTAAGACAGTCATCGCGGTCGGCGGCCACATCGGCGACATGGAGCTGACCGCCGGCCCCACCCTCGCCAAGGTGGTCCTCGAAGGCGGACGCGCCATCATCATCGACTGCACCTACGGCGAGCGCGGACACCCCACCATCGCCCCCAGCACGTACCGCGAGCAGAAGATCCGCGAGGCGCGCTTCTTCGCCCAGGCGATCGGCGCCGAGCTGATCACCCTCGACTACTCCGACGGGTTCCTGCCCGACGATGAGGCCGTCGCGGAGCAGATCGCCGCCGTGATCCGCGAGGCGAAGCCCGACATCCTCATCACCCACTGGCCGCACTCCATGCATCGCGACCACGAGCGCGCCTCCGTCGCCGCGGAGCGCGGCGCCTTCCTCGCATCCATCCCGATCGAGGAGATCGCCGCCGAACGCCACTCGGTGCCCACGATCCTGTACGCCGAGAACTGGGAGGACATGGAGGGGTTCGAGGCCGACACGTACTTCGAGATCCCCGAAGAGGCGTACGAGCGGTGGCGCACTGGCATCCAGGAGCACGCCTTCGCCCGGGGCGAGACGTACGGCTTCCGCTTCATCGACTACTACTCGGCGCTCATGCAGGTGAAGGGATGCCTCGCCGGCGCGCAGCGCGCGGCCGCCTTCCAGAGCGCAGGCACGGAGAAGTTCGCTCTCGCCGGCCCCTGATCCGCAGTTCCCACCCGCACCACCCGACAAGAAGGAAAGCCATGAAGAAGTCCATCCTCACGGCGACGGGCCTCGGCATCGTCGCCGCACTCACGCTCTCCGGCTGCGCCGGCTCCCCCGATTCGGGATCAGCCGATGGCACGCAGGAGATCACATTCCTCACGCACTGGGGCCCCGACCAGGTCGCCATGCTCGAAGCGGCCGGCGACGCGTTCACCGCCGAGAACCCCGACATCACCCTCAAGGTGCAGGCAGTGCCGTTCGGCAATCTGCTCTCGACCCTCCGCACCCAGGGCACCTCGGCGAACGGGCCGACGATCGTCGGCGCCTACGACGCCTGGCTCCCCGAACTCGTCCGCGACGGGCTCGCCGCCAAAGCACCGTCCGACGTCGTCGACGATGTCGCGGCGAACTGGCCCGAGAACGTCGCCAGCGCCTCGAGCAACGGCGGAGACCTCTACGGCATCCCCAATGAGATCGATCTGTACGCCCTCAACTACAACACCTCGCTGTTCGACGCGGCGGGGGTCGCTGAGGCCCCGGCGGACTGGGACGCCCTCGTCGAGGATGCCGCGAAGCTCACCACCGGCGACCAGCAGGGCATCGGCTTCATCACCGGCTGGAACAGCGGTGCGGTGCATCCGTTCCTCTCACTGCTGGCATCGAACGGAGGGACGTTCCTCAACGAGGACGGCACGGCATCCGATCTCACCAGCGACGAGGCGATCGAGACGGCCGAGCTGTACGAGACTCTCGTGAAGGCCGGTTCGACCGATGCGTCGAAGTCGACCGCCAACGCGAACACGACGGGGCCGTATCTCGACAACTTCGTGAACGACAAGACCGGCATGATCATCATGGCGAACTGGTGGGAGAGCTCACTGAAGGACGCCATGGGCGACTCGTTCTCGAACGTCGCAACGGCACCCATCCCGGTGGGTCCGAGCGGCACCGAATCGAGTTCGATCTCGTACTCGTGGATGACCATCGTCAACAGCAAGGCGGACGAGGCCAAGCAGGATGCCGCCTGGCAGTTCCTCACCTATCTCAACGGCCCTGACTCCGGCGAGAACGGGTCATCGGCCATGGGCGACATCCTCACGTCGATGGGGATCATGCCGACGCGCACCTCCGACATCGAGGCGCACGCCGAATCGCTCGAGACCCCGTTCCTGTCGACGTACGTCGACGCGCTCGAGGCCGCCACGCCGTTCCCGACGGTACTGGGCGGACCGGCGGCCACCGACGCGCTGCAGGTGCAGCTCGAGGCCCTGCTGAACGGGCAGATCGACGCGAAGACCGCCATGGAGAACGCCGCCCGCGACGTCGACGCCGCGCTCTCCGCCGCCCAGTAGCACCCGCACAGTGAGGCGGGGTCCCTCGCGGCCCCGCCTCCCGCATGAAAGGCACCGCGCGATGACTGCCGTGACCGCCCGCACGCTCCCCGAGACCGCACCGCCGCAGCCCACGCGCAGGCCGCGCAGCAAGACGGCGAAATGGTCGGCGCTGTTCCTCAGCCCTGCGCTGATCGTGATCGGCGTCTTCACGATCATCCCGATGCTGATGACCGTGTGGATCAGCTTCAACAAGTGGTCGATGTTCACCTCGATCACCGACATGACCTTCGTCGGTCTCGACAACTACGCGCGTCTTCTCGGCGATGCATCGCGCATGCAGGCGATCGCGAACACCGGCATCTACGTCGGGCTGTCCGTGCTCATCACGATCCCGCTCGCGCTGCTGATCGCACTGCTGCTCTACTTCCCCAAGCTCAAGGGCAAGGGCATCGTGCGGACGCTGCTGTTCGCCACGTACGTCATCCCGACGATCGCGATCGTCATCATCTGGGGCAACATCTACGCGCCCGGCTACGGACCGCTCAGCGCCATGGTGTCCGCCGTCGGTCTGACACCACCCGGGTGGCTGAGCGACCCGCAATGGGCTCTGGTCTCACTGGTCATCTTCAACGTCTGGCAGATGCTCGGCTACTACGTCATCCTCCTCATCGCCGGCCTCACCCAGATCAACGAGGAGCTCTACGAGGCGGCGCGGATCGATGGCGCCGGCCTCCTCCGACAGACCTGGTCGATCACGATCCCGCTGCTGCGCCCGTCGCTGATCTTCGTGATCCTCATGACATTCGTGAACTCGATCCAGGTGTTCGACCCGATCTACCTGCTCACCCAGGGAGGACCTGCGAACTCGACGAACGTCGTGGGCTTCGAGATCCAGCGCTCCGCGTTCCAGTACGGCATGGCGGGCGACGCCTCCGCTCTCGCCGTCTCGCTCTTCCTCATGGTCGTCGCCGTCGGCGGTGTCCTCGGAATCATCATGAAGGGGCGCAAGCGATGACCGCCGCCACCACTGCCCGCCGCCGCGTCGGACGCGTCGTCCAGCACGCGCTGCTCGCGATCGTCGCGATCATCCCGCTCTTCCCGCTGTACTGGCTGCTCATCTCAGCCCTCAAGTCCCCTGCGGAGTTCTCGCAGATCCCGCCGACCTGGTTCCCCACGGCGCCGTCGCTGGATGCCACCACCACGGCGCTCACCGCGGTGCCGTTCTTCCAGTCGATGCTGAACAGCATCATCATCGCCGGTGGAGCGACGATCTCGGTCCTCGTCACCAGCATCCTCGCCGGCTATGTGTTCGCCAAGCACCGGTTCGCCGGACGCGATCTGATCTTCTGGGGCATCATCGCCACGATGTTCCTGCCGCCGATCGTGACGATCGTGCCGCTGTACTACCTGGTCTCCAGCATGGGGCTCTCCGACACCTACCTGGGCGTCATGCTGCCGTGGCTCGCGAACGCGTTCGGGATCTTCCTCATGCGGCAGTTCATCCAGGACATCCCCGACGAGCTGATCGAGGCCGCCCGGATGGACGGCGCAGGAGAGTTCCGCATCGTCTGGCAGTTCGTCGTTCCGCTGCTCAAGCCCGCGATCGTCACCCTCGCGGTGTTCATGTTCGTGTACTCGTGGAACAACTTCCTGTGGCCGCTGTCGATCCTGAAGTCCGAGGCGCTCTACCCCGTCGTGCTCACGCTGAACCGGCTCATGTCGTACACGATGAGCTTCGAGTACCAGAACGTCGTCCTCGCGGGCGCGATCATCGCCTCGCTGCCGACGCTGCTGGTGTTCCTCGTGACGCAGCGCGTGTTCGTGGCGGGCATCGCCGCAAGCGGCGTCAAGGGGTGACGACGAGCTCTTCCGGCTCCTCCAGCTCCACGACCGTGCGGTCGGTGGACGCCCGCAGGAACACGATGATCCAACTGAAGATGAGGATCGCCGCGATCAGCTCGACGGCCGTGAGGTTGTAATAACCGGTGGCGAAGAACACCGCCACCAGCACGATGACGGCGACGTAGATGTATCCGAGCGCGACGAACACCTTCGAGATCGAGGGCACCAGCCAGGGCAGGGCGATCACGACGCCGCCGAAGGCCACGGCCATACCGGTGGCCACCGTGTTGTGCACGAGGAAGAACGCGTCGACCGGGAAGATGCCGACGCAGGTGAGGAAGAGTCCCATGAGGATCAGCCCGATGCGCACGATGTGACGCCTGCGCGCATCCTTCGGGGTGTCGGCGGGGAGTCCGGCGGTCGCATACCGCGCGATGATCGTGACGATGACGCCGGCGACGATGACGGTTCCGTTGAAGACCCATGACGAGGCGTTGCTCGCCATGCCGAGCGCCGAGAGGTTGTCGCGCCACCAGTACACGTCGGTGGCGGTGAGCATGCTCGCGAACGCCCCGACGACGAGGAAGACCGCCAGCACGATCGACAGCGTCATCGGGGTGAGGGTCGCCGCGCTGAGGAAGCAGATGTATGCCGTCAGGGCGAACGCCACGGCGACGAGGATCGCCCCGGGGAAGTCGAAGACCGGAGCATCGGTGAAGCTGAGCTCGAGCAGCGATGCGATGCCCAGCCAGCCCAGCAGAGCGGTCGCCGCATACGCGAGGGCGATGGCGGCGATGTCGTACCAGCGCAGGTGGTCGTGGACCATCGTCAACCCGTCTGCTCTGACCTTCACATCGCCCTTGTAGCCGATGACGAATCGCCCGAGCAGCACCGAGAGGATCGCGACCACGGCCCCGCCGATCGCCGCGTAGGCGCCGATCGACCACGGACCGGTGATCCGCAGCTCGTGACCCCAGAACACGATGATCGAGATGACGAAGCCGACGACGAAGAACGCGGCGCCCACGAGCAGGGCCACGGTCTCGAGAGAGACGGCACCGGTGCGGGAACGGTGCTGCAGATACCGCCAGAACGAAGAAGTCGTGGTCGTCATGCGATCATTCTGGCGTATCCGCGGGGATAGAATCGACACGTCCGGTTCACCCGGTGCTCGAAAAAAGGGCACGAAGCCGACGCCGCAGCGATGCGACGCGCGAGACACATACGGAATCCTTCACCGATACCGTCTCGAAAGGCTGTCCCATGCCCTCTGTCTCCGCACACGTCGCCGTCGCCCTCGCTCAGCACATCGATGCCGTCTTCGGCGTGATGGGCAACGGGAACGCGTACTTCCTCGATGCTCTCGAGCGCGCCACCGGCGCGTCGTTCACCGCCGTCCGCCATGAGCAGGGCGCGGTCGTGGCCGCCGATGCCCACTACCGCGCGTCGGGCCGCATCGCCGCCGGGACGGCGACGTACGGCGCCGGATTCACCAACACCCTCACCGCTCTGGCCGAATCGGTGCAGGCGAGGGTTCCCCTCGTGCTCGTGGTCGGAGACGAGCCCACGTCGGGCCCCAGGCCCTGGGATGTGGATCAGATCGCCCTCGCCTCCGCTGTCGGTGCGCGCACCTACACGGTCGGACATGCGGATGCCGCAGCGACCACGATCATCGCCATCGAGCACGCTCTCGCCTACCGGGTGCCCGTGGTGCTCGCCATCCCCTATGACGTGGCCGCTCTCGAGGCGGGTCCGGTGACGCACGTGCCGGCACCCCGGATGCCTGCGCCGCTCATCCCGCAGGGGGAATTCACCGAGGGGATGCTGGATACGATCGCCGCCGCGCTGCGCGACGCGGAGCGGCCGTTCCTGCTCGCCGGCCGCGGAGCGTGGCTCGCCGGTGCCGGGGCGGCACTGGGAGCGCTGGCCGATGCGACCGGTGCGCTCACGGCATCCACTGCTCTCGGGCGGGGCGTGTTCCCCGCCGTCGGGCACGACCTCGGAGTCACCGGCGGATTCGGCGCGGACGATGCGATGGCTCTCGTGCACGACGCCGACGTCGCCGTCGTCTTCGGCGCATCGCTGAATCAGTTCACGATGCGCTTCGGCGGGCTCTTCGCACCGGGGACCCGCGTGTTCCAGATCGACGTCGCCCCTGCTGCGACGCACGCGCACGTGAGCGGATTCGTTCGCGGCGACGCCCGGCTCGTCGCCGAGGCTCTGGTGACGCGGCTGCCCCCGCACCTGCCCTCGCCCTCGCCCTCGCCCTCGCCCTCGCCCTCGCACAGCTTCGGAGTTCAGGCCGAACACGCCGCCGCCGCCGGCCCGGACGACGGCGTGTCGCCCGCGGCATCCGAAGCTGTGCCCGGGCGGTGGCGGGAGACCGTCGATGCCTCGGCCGCTCGTGCATACGACGCCGGCGACGAGGCAGCACCCGACGGCAGGCTCGACCCGCGCTCGGCCGCACGTCGCATAGCCGAACTGCTGCCCGAGGATCGCGTCGTGGTCTCCGACGGCGGACACTTCATCGGCTGGGCGAACATGTACTGGCCGGTCGCCGCACCCGACCGGATGATGATGGTCGGCACCGCCTTTCAGGCAATCGGACAGGGCTGGCCGAGTGTCGTCGGCGCCGCGCGCGCCCGGCCCGGATCGACCATCGTGCTCACGAGCGGCGATGGCGGCGGCCTCATGGCGATCGCCGATCTCGAATCCGCTGTGCGCGCGGCCGGCGGCCGCGGTTGCGCGGTGATCTGGAACGACGCCGCATACGGCGCCGAGGTGCATCTGTACGGCCTGAAAGGTCTCGCAGAAGAGCCGATGCTGATCCCCGAGGTCGACTTCGCGGCGTTCGCCGGGGCCGTCGGCGCAGAAGGAGTCGTCGTGCGGCGCCTCGCCGACCTCGACCGGCTCGGCGAGTGGTCGGCGCAGCCGACGGATGAGCGCCCGTTCCTGCTGCTCGATCTGCGCATCTCGCCCGAGATCATCGCGCCGTACCAGCAGGAGATCATCCGGGTGAACTCCTGAGTGCCGGCGCGCGGGGGCGCTGAGCGGGGCAGCCTCACTCAGCCGGCTCGATGCCCTCCAACCGGATCTGATCGAGATCGAGGCGCGCCGATATCCGATGCACGATGAGATCGTCGACGGCCCCGGAACGGCGAAGGCCGCGCAGCACATCGCGCTTGTGATCGAGCATCGCGAGCTTCAACCGCGAATACTCCTCATGGCGGATCAGCGGCGAACGCTGTTCGAGGTCGACGTCGGGCGAGGTCGCGACCATCTGCAGCGTCCTCCCCTCCGGCGCTGTCGGCGCGGCCAGCATCTCCACCGACCCGTCGGCGAGCGGGTCCGGGGAGTCGAGCAGGTCCTCCATCGCCCCCACTTCCGCGTCGACGAGCGCCCGCTCCCTCGCCATCGCACGGGCGTTCGCGAGTTCGAGCATCTCGTAGCCCTCCCGCCGCGCTCGATCTCGCACCTCATCACTGATCCCGTGCTCGGCCGCGAGCGCGTCGAGAGCCGCCATGGCCGAACCGGAGATCGCCCGTTCGGCGAGCTCGAACTCCTCGTCCTCCGCGTGGTCGACGGGAAACCGTGCCCACCGCACGATCGCGGGAAGCAGCGGGCCCTGCACGAGCAGGCTGAGCAGAATGACCCCCGCGGTGACGAAGATGATGTCGTCGCGGCCGTCGAGCCTGGCGCCGTCGCCCGTCGCGAGCGGCACCGAGAGCGCGATGGCGAGAGAGACGGCCCCTCTCATGCCCGCTACCGTGCTGACGACCTGCATCCGCGTGCGCAGGCCGAGCGGATGCATCGCTCCCCCGCCCATCCGCTGGAACGGCACCGCGAGCATCTGGAACAGGAACCTCACCACCAGCAGAGTGACCCAGACCGCGACGGTCGCGAGGGTCAGCCAGCCGATCATCCGCCACGACGTCTGATGCACGACCCACTGCACCTCCAGCCCGATCAGCACGAACAGCGCACCGTTGAGCAGGAAGACCCCGAACGGCCAGACCGCCTCGGCCTGCCGCCGGGAGGCCGCGGTGGTGACCCGCGGACCGAGGTAGGCGGTGATGAGGCCTGCGACGACCACGGCGAGCACCCCGGAGGCGTGGATCAGCTCGGCGATCATGAACGCGACGAACGGCACGAGCAGCATCGTCACATTGATGGTGATCGTCGTGCGCACCCGGCGCAGCAGCAGCCAGGCGAGAGCGGCGACCACGACTCCGACGGCGATCCCGCCCAGGTACGACACGATCACCGTCCAGGTGACGAGCAACGGCGTGACCTGTCCGCCGACGGCGAGCGACACCGCGATCGCGTACAGCACCAGGGCCGTGCCGTCGTTGGTGAGGCTCTCCGCCTTCAGCTTCATGAACGAACGTCGCGGCAGCAGCCGCCCGAGAGCGGCGACGGCGGTGGCATCCGGCGGCGCGACCGCGGCGCCCAGGATCAGCGCGATCTCCCACGGCAGACCGAACAGTGCCGCGACGGCGGCGACAGCGAAGGCGGACGCGACCACGAGCAGCGTGCTCATCGGCAGGATGTACCGGAAGTCACGCCGGATCGAGCGCAGCGACGTCGTCAGGCTCTCCCAGAACAGCATCACCGGCAGGAAGAGCAGCAGCACCGTCTCCGGCGGCAGCTGCACCTCGCGCAGCGCTGGCACGAAACCGAGCAGCAGCCCGAAGACGACCAGCACGAGCGGCAGCGCCAGGCGCACTCGGGGCGCCAGCATCGTACCCACCAGAATCGTCAGCCCCAGCAGGACCGTGATCTCCAGACCTTCCATGCGCGCCGCCCCTCTGCCGTCGCGGGCATACGCGCGACCCGCGAAGTAGCACAGCGCCCGTCAAGGAAACGGTATTCCCGACGCGCCGAGTGCGAAAGAGGTTCTGCGTCAGTCTGCGGCGGCGTACTGCGAGAGGTCCTGCAGCGTCCAGGTGTTGCCATCGGGGTCATCGAACGTCACGAACCGCCCCCACGCCTGCTCGTCGACGCCCTCCGCCGCGACACCGGCGTCGCGCAGCTGGGCCAGCGCGGCGTCAGCGTCGGGCACGACGACCTGGATCGTGTTCTGCCGGCCCGGTTCGAGATCGATGCCGAGACCCGTGCCGAACGCGATCGAGCAGGCCGACCCCGGCGGAGTCATCTGCACGAAGCGCACCCCATCGAGCGGTGTGTGATCGTGGTCGGCGTTGAAACCGATCTTCACGTAGAAGTCCTTCGAGCGGTCGACATCGGTCACCGGCACGAAGATGAGCTCGATCTTCCAGTCCATCATCTGCTCCTTGCGGCGGGCATCGTCACCCGACCGACAGCAACGCTACGCGCGGGGTCGGACATCGCGCATCCGATGACGGCTAGATCCATCCCTTGTCCTGCGCGATCCGCACGGCCTGCGCACGGTTCGCGCCACCCACCTTGCCGATCGCCGCAGACAGATTGTTGCGCACCGTCCCCGCAGACAGGAACACCTCGGCGGCGATCGCCGCGGCGCTGCGTCCGTCGGCTGCGAGTCGGAGGATCTGCTGCTCGCGCTCGCTGAGCGGGTTCGCTCCCTCGAAGAGGCTCGCCTCGGCGAGCACGGGATCCACGACCCGCAGACCGCTGTGCACCCGGCGGACGGCATCGGCGAGCTGTTCGACGGGAGCATCCTTGACGACGAAGCCGCTGGCACCCGCCTCCAGTGCCGCACGCAGATATCCGGGCCTCGCGAAGGTCGTGACGATCAGCACGCGCGTCTCGCCGCTTGCGGCGCGCACCGCCTGCGTGGCCGCGATGCCGTCCATTCCCGGCATCTGGATGTCCATCAGGCACACGTCCGGTCTCAGTTGCGCGACCAGATCGACAGCGGCCTCTCCGTCGCCTGCCACCCCGACGACGGTCAGGTCGTCCTCGAGCTCGAGCAGGGCCGCCAGCGCGCCGCGCAGCATCGCCTGGTCGTCGGCGATCACCAACCGGATCCGATCCGCACTCACCATGTCACCGCCACACGCGTGCCACCGGATTCTCCGGCACCCACCATGAGCATCGCGCCGCCCGTCGTCGCGCGCTCGCGCATGCCGCGCACTCCATTGCCCTCTTCCCCGCTGAGACCACGGCCGTCGTCGATCACCTCGAACCTCCCCGGAGCGATCCGCACCTGCACCGTCGACGCCCCGGCGTGCCGCAGCACGTTCGTCGTCGCCTCGCGCAGGATCCAGCTCGCCGTCAGCGACTGCGCCGGCGAGAGCGTCGCCGCCTCACCATCGACGTGCATCTGCACATCAGCCGCCCGCAGGGCGTCACGGCACGATGCCAGCTGGTCGGCGAGGGCGGCGCTGCGCACGCCCGCGACGGTGGCGCGCACGCCGGCGATCGCCTCGGCGGTGAGCGACTCGATGTCGGCGAGTTCGGCTTTCGCGCGCTCCGGGTCGCTGTCGATCAGTCGCCTAGCCAGCTGCGCCTTGAGCTTGACCACCGTCAACGAATGCCCGACGAGATCGTGCACATCGCGCGCTACGGTCTCCCGGCCCTCACTCGTCGCCAGTTCGAGACTCAACCGTTCGGCTTCGACCGAGCGGATGATCAACGTCGTAGAGACGGTGTTCACGACCGCGAGCATCACGGCGATCGCGAAGACGGTCATATAGGTCGCCCCGTCCGGGGTGAGGAACACGACGGCGGCGGTGATCGTGATGCACACCGCGTTCACGGTCCAGTGCGCGATGCGCGTGAGGCCGTAGGAGGCGAACGACATGATGAACGGCAGAAAGCTGAGCGCGTTGCCGGCCACCGCCGGGATCGTCAGCGCCGCGCATACGGGCAGGCACGCGAACACCACCCACTGGATCGGCTTCGGCGGCTCGGTGAGCCCTCCCCCGCCGAAGCTCATGCCGTTGACGAAACCGAAGACGTAGATCACGATGAACAGGCACAGGGCGATCCACCCCGTGATGACCCATCCCTGCGCGGCCGACGATTCCACCAGTGAGATCACCGGATAGGCGAGGAAGACGAGCCAGACGGCGGCCATGACCCAGCCGAACTTCTCCCACGGCGAAGGGACCTCGCCGTGGACGCGCCGGCGAGCCCCCGATCCCGCCCACGCGGCGGGGGCGGCACCGGCCGCTGCGGCCGCCGCCGCATCCCGCCGCGCGTCGTTCGTCATGGCATCGACCCTATCGGCGCGAGCGCGAGCGCTTGACTCCGAGCGAGACCAGCGCGGCGAACACGAGGAGCCAGACGACGACGTTCAGCACGACCACCCACAGCGGATCGGTCTGTCCCGTGGTGAGCACTCCATCGGTGAGCGGCCAGCGGCTGAGCGCGACGTAGCCGTACAGCGGCGTGAAGCGGGCGATGTCGAGCATGACGCCATCGAGCGGCATGAAGACGTTCCCGAAGAACGCGAAGAAGGTCATCGAGATTGATGCCAGCGCAGCCGCTGTGTCGGAGTTGAAGAAGAGCCCGACCCCGAGCCCGTAGAGCCCGAAGATCATTCCGAGCCCGAGCATGATGCCGGCCGATGCCCACCAGCGCCAGGCGTCCGATGCCTCAGCACCGGTGAGGAGTCCCGCCAGGAAGACGATGAGCACCGCGAGCGCGGCGAAGGAGACGGCCGTGACGAGCTTCGTCGCGGCGTACCCCGCGGTGCTCAACGGCGTCATGGCGAGCTGCCGGCCCCAGCCCTGCTTCGCCTCGGTGGCCGCGAGCGAGGTGATGGAGCTCATGGCGACCGCCGCGCCGTAGGCGGCCATCGAGACCATGATGTAGAACTTGACGTTGCCGTGGCCTGCGGTGATGCCGCCGTAGCCCATGCCCGCCCCGAACAGCAGGTACATCGCCACCGGCATCCCGAGCGTGAAAGCGAGCGTGTAGGGGTTGCGGATCTGGCGCGTCGCTTCGACGCGCAGCATCGTGGGTGAGATCGACATGGTCATGATCAGTCCTCCGTCAAGGCGGTGAAAGCGGTTTCGAGGGTGGGGGCGGCGATCTCGAGATCGTGCGCCCCGGCGTTCAGAAGAGCGGATGCCGCCGCATCCGAATCCGCTGCGCGCAGCGTGACCCTCCGCGCGTCGACGTGCAGGTCGACGATTCCGTCGGTCTCCTGCAGCTGCTGCATCAGGGCATCGCCGCCGGTGGCGGGGAGGGTGGCGGCGATCGTGCGGCCGCCGAGGTTGGCACGCAGTTGCGCCGTCGGCGCATCCGCGACGATCACGCCGTGATTCATCACCACGGTGCGCCGGGCGAACTGCTCTGCCTCCTCGAGGTAGTGCGTGGCGAAGATGATGGTGCGTCCGGCATCCGCATCGGCGCGCATGACGTTCCAGAAGTGGCGGCGCGCAGTGACGTCCATACCCGCTGTCGGCTCATCGAGCACGAGGATGTCGGGGTCGGCGACCAGCGCGAGCGCGAACTTGACGCGCTGCTGCTCGCCGCCGGAGCACTTGGCGATACGCCGGCGGGCGATCTTCTCGAGATCCGTGCGCGCGAGCACCTCGGGAACACGTCCGAGGGCATCGGCGCCGTGCAGTGAGGCGATCACCTCGACCGTCTCGCGCACCGTGAGGTCGGACAGCAGGCCTCCGGTCTGCAGCACGCCGGAGATGACGCCCGCCCGAGCCGCCTTGCCTGGCTTGTCACCGAAGACGGCGACGCTGCCGCTGCTCGGGTCGGTGAGTCCCATGAGGATGTCGAGCGTGGTCGTCTTGCCGGCGCCGTTCGGTCCGAGCAGGGCGACGATCTCGCCGCGGCGGATGCGCAGATCCACCCCATCGACGGCCTTCACCGCGCGGTCGCTCAGTCCGAAGTGCTTGTGAAGCCCTTCGACGGCGACGGCGAGGTCAGGTTCGGCACCGCGTTTCGCGGCGGTCTGGGTCTCCGGTGCTGTGCTCATGCTTCAACCCTGGCCGCCGTGCGCCCCAATTTCCGGAGGGCGGTGTCATCCGGATCGCATGACACGTGTCACGCGTGTCGCTGCGAATACTGCCTGCGTTCCCGTCGCACTTTGTGTCGCACATAACCGCGACACGCCGACACGAAGTGCGACGGGAACGGGAGAAAGCGGGACCCGTGTCAGGAGGTCGGCGCCTCGTCCGTGCCAGGTGTCCAACCAATCGTGTTCACAGTTAGTCGTCTCGTCTGAATCCTCGGACGCGGCGTCACCCGGGCAGGAGGACGCCCTCGAAGAACGTCGCGAGCTCGTCCGTGGCAGAGAGCGGCAGCACCGCTGCCACGTACTGATCGGGGCGCACGACGATCACGACGCCATCGCGGCTCAGCTCGCGAGCGGCGAAGATGTCCGACTCCGTCCACGCGTTGGGCGCTGCGCTGTACACCTTCTCCCAGTCGGTCAGCGCCAGCGGCCCTGTCTGCGGCAGGAAGAGCCCCGGCACCGACAGGATGTCGATCTCCTCGAACGGCTGCTGGTAGACGACCTTCGCGTCGATGACGGCATCCGCATCGGCATCCGCCGGCGTGACGCGCGCGATCATCGGCGAGACCGCCGACTCCCACTCCGCGAGCCGCTCGCCCGACGCATCCGCGAACGCGTACACGCGCCAGCGTCCGTCTGCGCGGGCGTGATGGCCGAGGTGCACGACGTTGCCGTCGCACACGCGCACGACCTCTGCCGATTTGAACCGACGACCGAGCGGGAACCCGGCGGCGAGTCCCTGATGCTCGGCCCCGCCGGTGATCGCCGACGGCGCATACTGCGTCATGAAACCGGAGGGGAACTCGGCCGTCGCGAGGTAGTAGTTCGACAGCTCCTGGGGGTCGGAGATCTCCTCGGGCTTGCGCGCCATGAGCGACGACCACTCCCGATCGAAGTCGATGAGCTGTTGCGCGACCGGCTGCCGCTCCGCGGAGTACGTGGCCAGCAGGGTCTCCGGAGACCGTCCGGTGAGCACGGCGCCGAGCTTCCAGCCGAGGTTGAACCCGTCCTGCATCGACACGTTCATGCCCTGGCCGGCCTTCGCGCTGTGCGTGTGGCATGCATCGCCGGTGAGGAAGACGCGGGGCGGCCGTGCGGCGTCGAGCGCGTCGTCGAAGCCGTCGGTCACGCGGTGGCCGACCTCGTACACGCTCGACCAGGCGATCTCCTTCACATCCAGCGAGTACGGATGCAGGATCTCGTTGGCCTTGTCGATGACCGCCTCGATCGGCGTCTGCCGCACCCGGTGGTTGTCGTCGGCCGCGACCTCGCCGAGGTCGACGTAGACGCGGCTGAGGTAGCCGCCCTCGCGCGGGATGTGCAGGATGTTGCCCGCCTCCGCGTTGATCGCGCACTTCGTGCGCCAATCGGGGAAGTCGGTGTTGACGAGCACGTCCATGACGCCCCATGCGTGCGCCGAGAACGCGCCGACGTGCGTGCGGCCGATCGCTTCGCGCACGCCGCTGCGTGCGCCGTCGCAGCCGACGACGTACTTGGCGCGGATCGTGCGCTCCCCCGATGCATCCCTCACCCGCACCTCGACGGGATGCTCCCCCTCGCCGACCGTGAGTCCGAGGAACTCGACCCCGTAGTCGGGGACGATGCGTCCGGGTCCGTCGGCCGCCGCCTCGGCGAAGTAGTCGAGGACGCGCGCCTGGTTCACGATGAGGTGCGGGAACTCGCTGATCTTCAGCCCGTAGTCCTCGGTCCGCGTGGTGCGGATGATGTTCGCCGGGTTCTCGGGGTCGGGTCCCCAGAAGTTCATGTACGCGATGTTGTACGCCTCCGCGGTGATGCGCTCGGCGAACCCGAACGCCTGGAAGGTCTCGACGCTGCGCGGCTGGATGCCGTCGGCCTGCCCGAGCACGAGACGCCCATCGCGCTTCTCGATGATCCGGGTCGTGACGTCGGGGAACTGCGACATCTGCGCGGCCAGCAGCATGCCCGCAGGCCCTGATCCCACGATGAGCACGTCCATCTCGTCCGGCAGGTCTGCCGGACGATCGACGCCGGTGCCGGATGCCGCGACGATGCGCGGGTCCTCGGAGACGTAGCCGTGGTGGTGGAACTGCATCGGGACTCCTTCTTCGTGTGCCGGATTCTTCGCGTACCGGGCTTCCGGTCCTGATCAGGCCCTGGCGAGCCCGTAGATCGGGCTGACCGACTGCTCCTGCTCATGATCCGGCCCGAGCGGGATGCCGCTGCGGTCACGGAGCAGGAGGGTGGCGAGCAGCCCGATCACCGTCATTCCGGCGAGGTACCAGGTGACCGACATCGTCGTGCCTGTCGCCTTCACGAGAGCGGTCGCGATGGTCGGCGCGAATGCGCCGCCCGCGATCGCGCCGATCGCGTACGAGATCGAGACGCCGGAGAAGCGGATGCTGGCCGGGAACAGTTCGGTGTAGAGGGCCGCCTGCGGGCCGTACGTGAACCCGAGGCCGATCGTGAGGATCGCGAGGCCGGCGAACAGCAGCCCGACATTTCCGGTGTTGACCAGCGGGAACAGTGCGAAGACGCCCCCGAGCTGCAGGACCCAGCCGATGATGTACGTCGTGCGCCGCCCGATGCGGTCGGAGACGAACCCGGCGAGCAGGGTCGACAGTAGCCACGTCACGGCCGAACCGGTGACAGCCCACAGCACCGGTCCGCGATCGAGCGCCAGCGGCCCCTCCGGGTCGGTGGAGTAGTTCTGGATGTACCCGCCGGTGGTCATGTAGCCGACGGCGTTGTTGCCGGCGAACACGAGCGCGGCGATGATCACGAGCAGCAGGTGCTTGCGGAACAGCTGCACGATCGGCATCTTCGCCTTCTCCTTGCGCGCGGCGAGTTCGGCGAAGACGGGGCTCTCCTCGACGTTGCGACGCACGTAGTAGCCCACGAGGATCAGCACGACGCTGAGCAGGAACGGGATGCGCCACCCCCACTGGATGAACTGCTCACCCGGTGCGATCGCGGTCATGATCGCCATGACGCCCGATGCGAGCAGCAGGCCGAGCGGCACACCGATCTGCGGAGAGGCGCCGAACGCTCCGCGCTTGGTCTTGGGGGCGTGCTCGACGGCCATGAGCACCGCACCGCCCCACTCGCCGCCGGCGGAGAGGCCCTGCAGGATGCGCAGCAGCACGAGCAGCACGGGTGCGGTCATGCCGATGGCGTCGTACGTCGGCAGGACGCCGATGAGGGCCGTCGCCGCTCCCATCAGGATCAGCGTCCACATGAGCACGCGCTTGCGGCCGAGCCTGTCGCCGAAATGCCCGGCGAGGAACGCACCGAGCGGGCGGAACAGGAAGCTGATGCCGACAGTGGCGAAGCCGATGAGCACGCTGTCTGCGCCGAGCGGCTTGAAGAACAGTTCGCCGAAGACAAGGCCGACGGCCGTGGCGTAGATGAAGAAGTCGTACCACTCGACGGTGGTGCCGACGACCGTGGCGAAGACGACGCGCCGCCGGTCGGCGGGACTTGCGATGGTGCCGGTGGGCGTGAAGCCGGGCTGATCAGTCATTGGAGCTCCTTGGGTGACGTCTTTGTCCGGGTGTCGCGCTGCAGAGGAACTGATGCTTGCCACCCGTTGTCAGGATCATATATGATTTCAAATACGCCGCACAAGAGCGGCGTCCCACATCGCAAGGAGGCGCTACTGTGACGGACCCGATCGCCCGCACCGACGGCATCGCTCGCCCGGGCAAGATCATCGCGATCCACCTCAGCTACGCATCCCGTGCCGAGCAGCGCGGCAGGCGCCCGGCCCACCCCTCCTACTTCTTCAAGGTCGCCAGCTCCGTCGCCGCATCCGGCGGCACCGTCGAGCGCCCGGCCGGCACCGAGCTCCTCGCCTTCGAGGGCGAGATCGCGCTCATCATCGGCGAGCCGGCGCGTCACGTCGGCCTCGACGAGGCCTGGTCGCACGTCGCGTCCGTCACCGCCGCCAATGACCTCGGCCTGTACGACCTGCGCGCGAACGACAAGGGATCGAACGTGCGCTCCAAGGGCGGCGACGGCTACACCCCGCTCGGTCCCGACCTCATCGACGCGCGCACGGTCGATCCGCACGATATCCGCGTGCGCACGTGGGTCAACGGCGAGTTGCGCCAGGACGACAGCTCCGCAGGGCTCATCTTCCCGCTCCCGCAGTTCGTCGCCGACCTGTCGCAGCACTTCACCCTCGAGACGGGCGACGTGATCCTCACCGGAACACCGGCCGGGTCCTCGGTGATCGTCCCCGGCGACGTGGTCGAGGTCGAGGTCGACGCCCCGAACGCACCTGGTGCGCCGACATCGGGGCGCCTCGTGACCACCGTCACTCAGGGCCCAGTGCCGTTCGACGCCGGGCTCGGCTCGATGCCCGCCGTCGACGACCTGCAGCGCACCGAGGCGTGGGGCGTCGCCGACCCTTCGACAGGCTCAGGGACCGGCTCCGCCTCAGGGACCGACTCCACCGCCTCGGGGATCGACCCCGATCTCCGCGCGAAGCTCGCGAAGGCGCCCACCGCTGGCCTCTCGGCGCAGCTGCGCAAGCGCGGGCACCACCACTGCTTCATCGACGGCGTCTCGGCGAACCTGCCCGGCACGAAGATCGTCGGCACCGCGCGCACGTTGCGGTTCGTCCCGTTCCGCGAAGATCTCTTCACGAGCCACGGCGGCGGGTACAACGCGCAGAAGCGTCTGTTCGACGCCGTCGGCGAGGGCGAGATCATCGTCATCGAGGCGCGAGGTGATGCCACCACCGGCACTCTCGGCGACATCCTCACCCTCCGGGCGCAGAGCCGCGGAGCGGCCGGTGTCGTGACCGACGGCGGGGTGCGCGACTTCGACGAGGTGGCGCGCATCGGCCTGCCGGTCTTCTCGCAGGGCGCCCACCCCTCGGTACTCGGCCGCAAGCACGTGCCGTGGGCCGTCGACGAGACGATCGCCTGCGGTGGTGCCGCGGTGCAGCCGGGCGACATCATCGTCGGCGACGGCGACGGAGTGGTGGTCGTCCCCCCGGCCCTCGCCGAAGAGGTCGTCGATGCGACGCTCGCCCAGGAGCACGAGGATGCCTGGATCGCCCAGCAGGTCGAGGCGGGGCATCCGGTCGACGGCCTGTTCCCCATGAACGCGCAGTGGCGCACCCGATACGAGGCGGAACGCGCATGACACAGAACCTCAGCAAGTCGCAGCGGGCGTACCACTGGATCAAGGGGCGCATCGCCAGCCAGACCTACACGCCCGGCTACCGGCTCGTGCTCGGCAGCATCGCCGGCGAACTCGACATGAGCGTGGTACCCGTGCGTGAGGCGATCCGCCAGCTCGAGGCCGAAGGGCTCGTCGAGTTCGAGCACAACGTCGGTGCGCGCGTCGCCATGGTCGACGACACCCAGTACCGGCACAGCATGGAGGCGCTCAGCATCCTCGAGGGCAGTGCGACGGCCCTCGCCGCCCGCCACCTGACCGCCGACGATCTCAAGGCCGCCCGCGCGATCAACGCGAAGCTGATCGAGACCCTCGATCACTTCACGCCGTCCGCGTTCACTCAGCTCAATCAGGAGTTCCACGCGGTACTCATCGCCCCGTGCCCCAACCCGCGCCTGCACGAACTCGTCACCGTCGAGATGCAGCGCCTGAACCGCCTGCGCGACTCGACGTTCAGCTTCGTGCCCGGTCGCGCGCACGAGTCGGTGCAGGAGCACGAGCAGATCGTCGCTCTGATCGAGAAGGGTGCGCCGATCATCGAGATCGAGCGCGCGGCGCGCCTGCACCATGCATCCACGCTCGATGCCTACCTGACCCATGAGCACGCCGCCGCATCCGCCCACTGACACCGGAGGAATCATGACCGACTCACGCATCCCGGCAGATCTGCCCGATCGCATCCAGCACTACATCGACGGCGAGTTCGTCGACTCGGCCGACGGCGACGTCTTCGACGTTCTCGAACCGGTGACCAACGAGAACTACACGACGGCGGCCGCGGGCAAGAAGGCCGACATCGACCTCGCCGTCGCCGCAGCGCGGCGCGCGTTCGACGAGGGGCCGTGGCCGAAGATGCTGCCGCGCGAACGCTCGCGCATCCTGCACCGGATCGCCGACATCGTCGAGTCCCGCGATGCGCGCCTCGCCGAGCTCGAGTCGTTCGACTCGGGTCTTCCCATCACCCAGGCACTGGGGCAGGCGCGGCGCGCGGCCGAGAACTTCCGCTTCTTCGCCGACCTGATCGTCGCGCAGTCCGACGACACGTTCAAGGTGCCGGGCCGCCAGATCAACTACGTCAACCGCAAGCCGATCGGCGTCGCGGGGCTCATCACTCCGTGGAACACCCCGTTCATGCTGGAGTCGTGGAAGCTCGGCCCTGCCCTCGCCACCGGCAACACGGTCGTGCTCAAGCCCGCCGAGTTCACTCCGCTGTCGGCATCCCTGTGGGCGGGCATCTTCGAAGAGGCCGGCCTCCCGCAGGGCGTCTTCAATCTCGTGAACGGTCTCGGTGAGGACGCCGGCGACGCTCTCGTGAAGCACCCGGACGTACCGCTCATCTCGTTCACCGGCGAGAGTTCGACGGGGCAGTTGATCTTCGCCAACGCAGCGCCCTTCCTGAAGGGCCTGTCGATGGAGCTCGGCGGCAAGTCACCTGCGGTCGTCTTCGCCGACGCCGATCTGGATGCGGCGATCAACGCGACGATCTTCGGTGTGTTCTCCCTCAACGGCGAGCGCTGCACAGCGGGCTCCCGCATCCTGGTCGAGCGCAGCGTCTACGACGAGTTCGTCGAGAAGTACGCCGCCCAGGCGAAGCGCGTCAAGGTCGGCCTCCCGAACGACCCCACCACCGAGGTCGGCGCGCTCGTGCACCCCGAGCACTACGACAAGGTCATGTCGTACGTCGAGATCGGCAGGACCGAGGCGCGCCTGGTCGCCGGCGGCGGACGCCCTGAGAGCTTCGAGACCGGCAACTACGTCGCACCGACCGTGTTCGCCGACGTCGCACCGGACGCCCGCATCTTCCAGGAGGAGATCTTCGGTCCTGTGGTCGCGATCACACCGTTCGACTCCGACGAAGAGGCGCTGGAGCTCGCGAACAACACCCGGTACGGGCTCGCGGCGTACATCTGGACGAACGACCTCAAGCGCGCGCACAACTTCGCGGGCGACGTCGAGGCCGGCATGGTGTGGTTGAACTCGAACAACGTGCGGGACCTCCGCACCCCGTTCGGCGGCGTGAAGGCGTCTGGCCTCGGCCACGAGGGCGGCTACCGCTCCATCGACTTCTACACCGACCAGCAGGCCGTGCACATCAACCTCGGCGAGGTCCACAACCCCGTTTTCGGCAAGGCCTGACCCCTCCTCCAGGTCGCGAATTCTGTCGCTCTGAGCGGCTCAAAGCGACAGAAAATGCGACCTGAACCATCAAGCAAGGACGCTGACATGACGAACCGTGCAGATATGACCCTGACCTCTTCCGGCTACTACGTGTCGCAGGAGGCACCGATCGAGACCGACAACCCGATCGCGACGCCGCAGGCCTCGCCGCCCGACATCCTCCGCTGCGCCTACATGGAGCTCGTGGTCACCGACCTCGCCGCATCCCGCCAGTTCTACGTCGACATCCTCGGCCTGTACGTCACCGAGGAGGACGACGAGGCGATCTACCTGCGCTCGACGGAGGAGTTCATCCACCACAACCTCGTGCTGCGCAAGGGCTCCATCGCCGCGGTCGCCGCGTTCTCGTACCGCGTGCGCACCCCGGAGGACCTCGATCTGGCCGTCGCGTTCTACGAAGAGCTCGGCTGCGCCGTGCGGCGCGAGAAGGACGGGTTCGTCAAGGGCATCGGCGACTCGGTGCGCGTGGTCGACCCGCTCGGCTTCCCGTACGAGTTCTTCTACCAGGCCGACCACGTCGAGCGGATGTCGTGGCGCTACGACCTGCACATCCCCGGCGAGCTCGTGCGCCTCGACCACTTCAACCAGGTCACCCCCGACGTGCCGCGCGCCGTGAAGTACATGCAGGATCTCGGTTTCCGCGTCACAGAGGACATCCAAGACGAGGAGGGCACGGTGTACGCGGCGTGGATGCGCCGCAAGCCCACTGTGCACGACACGGCGATGACCGGCGGCGACGGGCCGCGCATGCACCACGTGTGCTTCGCCACGCACGAGAAGCACAACATCCTCGCGATCTGCGACAAGCTCGGGGCCCTGCGTCGCTCCGACGCGATCGAACGGGGGCCGGGCCGCCACGGCGTCTCGAACGCGTTCTACCTGTACCTGCGCGACCCCGACGGCCACCGCGTCGAGGTGTACACGCAGGACTACTACACCGGCGACCCCGACAACCCCGTCGTCACCTGGGACGTGCACGACAACCAGCGCCGCGACTGGTGGGGCAATCCCGTCGTGCCGTCGTGGTACACCGACGCGTCGCTCGTGCTCGATCTCGACGGCAACCCGCAACCGGTCGTCGCCCGCACCGACGACAGCGAGATGGCCGTGACGATCGGCGCCGACGGCTTCTCGTACACGCGCCCCGACGACAAGGACGAGATGCCGGAGTACAAGCAGGGCGAGTACAAGCTGGGACACCAGTTGTGACTCTTCCCTCCGACGTGATCGCGGCCATTGCGGCAGAGCTCGCAGAGGCCGAGCGCACGCACGCGATCATTCCGCGCATCACCACGAGGCATCCGGATGCCACGATCGAGGACTCCTATGCCATTCAGGGCATATGGCGCGACTCGCAGATCGCGGCGGGCCGCCGGCTCGTCGGCCGCAAGATCGGACTCACATCCAAGGCGATGCAGCAGGCGACGGGCATCACCGAACCCGACTACGGCGTCATGTTCGACGACACCGTCTACCCGTCGGGGTCTGAGATCGCGCACGACGACTTCTCGAACGTGCGCATCGAGGTCGAGCTCGCGTTCGTCCTCAAGGCGCCGCTCGAGGGCCCGGACTGCACTCTCGATGACGCCCTCGCCGCCGTCGACTACGCCGTCCCGGCGCTCGAGGTGCTCAACTCGCACATCGAGCTCGAGGGCCGCACGATCGTCGACACGATCAGCGACAACGCCGCCTACGGTGCGATGGTGCTGGGCGACGTGCGCATGCGGCCCGACGAGATCGACCTGCGGTGGGTGCCCGGTGTGCTCAGCCGCAACGGCGAGATCGAGGAGACCGGAGTCGCACAGGGCGTGCTCGGTCACCCGGCGACCGGTGTCGCGTGGCTGGCGAACAAGTTCGCTCAGCACGGCGCGCGCCTCGAGGCCGGCGAGATCATCCTGGCAGGATCGTTCACCAGGCCGATGTGGGTGTCGAAGGGCGACGAGGTGCGCTGCGACTACCGCGAGATGGGAGTCATCGAATGCCGATTCATCTAGAGCCCGCACCGTCGTTCCGTGAGCGGCTCGCCTCCGCTTCGCGTCCGCAGGTCGGCGCATGGATCTCGTCGGGCAGTCCGATCGCCGCAGAGATCGTCGCGGGCTCCGGCCTCGACTGGACCCTGATCGACGGCGAGCACAGTGCGATCGGGCTGGAGTCGACCCTGGCACTGTTGCAGGCCGTCGCCCCCTACCCGATCACCCCCGTCGTGCGCGTTCCCTCGGCCGATCCGGTCTGGATCAAGCAGGTGCTCGATCTCGGTGCGCAGAACATCCTCGTGCCGATGGTGAACACGGCGGCCGATGCCGCATCGGCTGTCGCCGCGACCCGCTACCCGCCACGGGGCATCCGCGGAGTCGGCAGCGCACTCGCGCGCGGCGGACGGTGGAATCGCATCGAGGACTACCTGCAGCGCGCCCACGAGATCATCTCCCTCGCGGTCCAGATCGAGACGGATGCCGCAGTGCGCAGCGCCCGCGCGATCGCGGAGGTCGATGGGGTCGATGCCGTCTTCGTCGGTCCCAGTGATCTCGCCGCCTCGATGGGACTGCTCGGCCAGCAGGAGCATCCCGATGTGGTCGACGCCGTCGAGCACACGATCGCCGAGGTGCGCGCGGCGGGCACGCCGGTCGGTGTCAACGCGTTCAATCCCGACACCGCACGCCGCTACCTCGACGCTGGCGCGACGTTCGTGCTGGTCGCCGCCGACGTGTCGATCCTCGCCCGTGCGACCGAGAAGCTCGCCGCCGACTGGATTCCCTCCGACGACGCACCTCCGACGGTGCGCGCCAGCTACTGACTCTCTTCGAATCGCGCAGATGACCGCATCTCCACCGAATGCGGAGTCATTTGCGCGATTCGAAACCGGGGCTCAACCGAGCGGATCGGCGATCAGACGCTCGAAGGCCGCTTCGGCGGCGCCGATCAGCAGCCGGTTCTCGCCCAGCGCCGCCGACGAGATCTGAAGGTCTTCCGCCGTCACGGCGAGCGAGCGTCCCTTCACATCGACATCGAAGTCCTCCGGGGCATGATCGCGCAGGATGCCGAGGAATCCGCCGAGCACGACCATCGACGGGTTCAGCACATTGACGGCGTTGCCGATGGTCACCGCGAGCACGCTGCGCTGGCGCACGATCTCGTCCTCCGCGGCCTGTCCCGCAGCGATCAGAGCCGCGGCGAGCGCTGCGTCGTCTCCGCCCGTGAGCCCGGCGGCGGCGAGCAGTCGTGCGCGACTGACGTCGTCCTCCAGCACGCCGTCGTCGGTGCGGCGCTGCGCGTCTTGGGCGACGCCGGGGCGGGTCTGCCCCCACTCCCCGGCGTAGCCTCCCGCGCCGCGCACGAGCCGACCATCGATGATCAGCCCTCCGCCGATACCGCTGGCGCCTCCGTTGAGGTAGACGGCGTCGTCGTGCGCGCGCGCTGCGCCGAACAGGTGCTCAGCGCGAGCGCCGAGGGATGCATCGTTGTCGACAGCCACCCGGACGCCGAGCGCATCGGCGAGCGGAGTCGCGATGTCCTCGTCGTGCCAGTCGAGGTGCGGTGCGAGCCGCACGAGTCCGTCGGAGGCGCGCACGAGTCCTGGCACGGCGACCCCGACCCCCACCAGCCACCGGTTCGCGAGTTCGTCCCGCTGCCATCGCTGCACGATCCCGGTCACCAGGGCGACGGCGTCCAGGACACGGGGAACGCCGTCGAGCTCGATGCGCGCACGGACCGGCACCCCACCACCGAGGTCGACCGCGCCGACCTCGATCGCGTCGACCTCGGGATTGACGCCGATCGCGACGACGTTCTCGCTCGCGGCGACCACGGGGCTCGGCCGCCCCACGCGCCGCGTCGGATCCGGTTCCTGCTCGACCACCAGGCCGCGCTCGGACAGCGCGGCGACCAGGTCGGCGACGGTCGAGCGGTTGAGCCCTGTCTCTGCGGTGAGCGTCGCGCGCGAGCGCGGTCCTGACCGGTGCACGAGCCGCAGCACTTCACCGAGATTCGCGCGGCGCACGCCCTCCAGGCCGACCGTCCGGTGTGTCATGCGCGCTCCTGTCCGTCTGGCCTGCGATGCACTGCCACAGTACCGACTCCTGTGATATGTTTCCAATCACAACAATTCTCGATGCTGACTCACACGAAGGCGGAACACCGATGTCCCTCACCCCCACCCGCGAAGACAGGTTCTCCTTCGGCCTGTGGACCGTCGACTACAACGGCACCGACCCGTTCGGCGGCCCGACCCGCCCCCGGATCGACGTCGTCCGCGCCGTCGAGAAGCTCGCCGAGCTCGGCGCCTACGGCCTGACCTTCCACGACGACGACCTCTTCGCCTTCGGCTCGACCGACGCCGAGCGTCAGAGCCAGATCGACCGGCTCAAGGGCGCCCTCGCCGACACCGGACTCGTCGTGCCGATGGTCACCACGAACCTCTTCAGCGCCCCGGTCTTCAAGGACGGCGGCTTCACCTCGAACGACCGCGATGTGCGCCGCTACGCCCTGCGCAAGGTGTTCCGCCAGCTCGACCTCGGCGCCGAACTCGGCGCGAAGACCTTCGTCATGTGGGGAGGGCGCGAGGGCGCGGAGTACGACTCCGCCAAGGACGTGCGCCAGGCGCTCGAGCGCTACCGCGAGGCCGCCGACCTGCTCGCCGACTACGTCACCGACAAGGGGTACGGCATCCGCTTCGCGATCGAGCCGAAGCCCAACGAGCCGCGCGGCGACATCCTGCTGCCGACGCTCGGCCACGCGATCGCCTTCATCGATTCGCTCGAGCGCCCTGAGCTGTTCGGAGTGAACCCCGAGGTCGGCCACGAGCAGATGGCAGGGCTCAACTACACCGCGGGCATCGCCCAAGCGCTGTACCACGGCAAGCTCTTCCACCTCGATCTCAACGGCCAGCGCGGCATCAAGTACGACCAGGATCTCGTGTTCGGCCACGGCGATCTGCACAACGCCTTCTCGCTCGTCGACCTGCTCGAGAACGGTGGCCCCGGTGGCGTTCCGGCCTACGACGGCCCGCGCCACTTCGACTACAAGCCCTCGCGCACCGAGGATGAGACGGGCGTCTGGGAGTCCGCTGCCGCGAACATGCGCACCTACCTGCTGCTCAAGGAGCGCGCCGCGGCGTTCCGCGCCGATCCCGAGGTGCAGGAGGCACTGGCTGCGGCCAAGGTCGGCGAGCTGGCCGTCCCGACGCTGAGCCCCGGTGAGACCTACGACGACTTCCTCGCTGATCGCTCTGCCTTCGAGGACTTCGACGCGGACGCCTACTTCGGCGGCAAGGGCTTCGGCTTCGTGCGTCTGCAGCAGCTCGCCACCGAGCACCTGCTCGGCGCGCGCTGATCCCATGGCGCTCGTTCTCGGGGTCGACAGTTCGACTCAGTCCTGCAAGGTCGTCGTCGTGGATTCCGCGACCGGTGCCGTCGTGCGCACCGGTCGCGCATCCCACCCGCCGGGCACCGCAGTCGACCCCGAGGCGTGGTGGGATGCCCTGAACACCGCGGTGGCGGATGCCGGCGGCCTGGACGACATCGCCGCATGGGCCATCGCCGGTCAGCAGCACGGCATGGTCGCGCTCGACGCCCATGGTCGCGTCATCCGCGATGCCCTGCTGTGGAACGACACCCGATCGGCGGATGCCGCGGCGGCGCTCATCGCCGAATTCGGCGCCGAGCAGCTCGCCGCCCGCACCGGTCTCGTGCCCGTGGCCTCGTTCACGATCACCAAGCTGCGCTGGCTGCGCGACAACGAACCGGCCGATGCGGCGCGGGTCGCCGCGGTCGCCCTTCCCCACGACTGGTTGACGTGGCGGCTGCGCGGGTTCGGCCCATCGAACCCGCAGTTGGACGAGCTCGTCACCGATCGGTCCGACGCCTCCGGCACCGGATACTGGAATCCGGCCACCGGCGAGTACGACCGCGAACTCCTGATCGCCGCCCTCGGACACGCACCCGTGCTCCCCCGTGTGCTCGGTCCGCACGAGTCCGTGCGCGACGACGCCGATCGCCTCGTCGGCGCCGGTGCCGGCGACAATGCCGGGGCAGCTCTCGGTCTCGGGGCGGCTCCGGGCGACGCCGTCGTCTCGATCGGCACATCCGGCACGGTGTTCGCGGTGAGCGGCCGAGCGGTGGCCGATCCTTCCGGCACCGTGGCGGGCTTCGCCGACGCGACGGGCAACTTCCTCCCCCTGGTGGCAACGCTCAACGCCGCGCGGGTCCTCGAGGCGACGGCATCCCTGCTGGGCGTCTCGCTCGAGGAGCTCAGCGATCTCGCCCTCAGCGCACGACCTGGCGCCGCCGGGCTCACGCTCCTGCCCTATTTCGAGGGCGAGCGCACCCCGAACCTGCCGGATGCGACGGCGGAGCTCACCGGGATGACGCTGTCGTCGACGACGCGTCCGAACCTCGCGCGCGCCGCCGTGGAGGGAATGCTCCGCGGCCTCGGTGCAGGGATGGATGCGCTGCGCGCTCTGGACATCCCCCTCGAGCGCGCTCTGCTCATCGGCGGCGGAGCGCAGTCCGAAGCGGTGCAGCAGATCGCAGCGGGCGTGCTCGGGCTGCCTGTCGAGGTGCCGGAGCCCGCCGAGTACGTCGCTCTCGGCGCCGCGGCGCAGGCTGCCGCGCTGATCCGCTGAGACCGGACGCCGCGCTCACCAGCGGTTGGAGACGTCCTCCGCCCAGCCGAAGAGCGATGCGATCTCGATGCGCTCGCCTCCGACGCGGATCCATCCGTCGAAGGTGCCGAACACCTGATCTCCGCGGGTGCCGAGCGGGCCGAGATCGGTGCGCGATGCGTGGTCGTACTCGGGCGTGAGCGTCACGTCGACATCTGTCCCGGTGATGCGCCACGGTCTCATCGGCTGATCCAGGTCGTACTCCCAGCGCAGCTGCTCCGAGAGCTTGGTGGTGCGCCCGTCGACGATCAGTGCGTTCTCGGTCATCCCGGTGCCCTCGGTCCATCTGGCGCCGAACTGCAGTCCGACGAGGTGCCCGTCGGTGCGCCCCACGGCCGCGGCCCAGTTCCATCGCACCCTGTGATGCCAACGACCTCGGCCGTGATCGAGCACGGCCCAGGCATCGGTGAGCTCGGTGACGACTCCGTCGACCTCGATGCGTCCCGTGGCGGGGCGCACGACGTCCTTCACCGTGTACTGGAATCGTCGCCTGCTCCACGGCACGACCACTGCCATCGATTCGTGCGCAGCCTCTCGCACGGCGCTGATGTCCACCGCGAGCCCCGGGGCGGAAGCTCTGATCCTCGTCCCTCCGGCCTCCTCGCTGATCGCGATATCGAGGCCCCGCATCCTCGCGGTCGCCGGTCCGTCCCCGAGCGACGGCGGCAGCGTCGCCGTCCACGGGCCGCCCGTCTTTCCACGGTCGATCGTGACTCCCGTGCGCCGATCGCGCACCCAGAATCCATGCACTCCCGCGAAGTCGAGCGACGAAACCGTGATCGAGACGATGTGGGTGGGGCTCACGATCGCCCAGTACTCCCAGCGCTTGTTGCGACCACGGTCGCGGATGCCGCGGCCGATGCCCGACGTGTCGTGCATCGGCGTGCGGCTCCAGCCCACGGCATCCGGGTTGAGATCTCCGTTCGGAAGGCACAGGGCCACTCGGCTCGTGATCTCGCGTTCAGTCATCGTTCTGCTCCCTCACTGCTTCTTCGAACACCTCGCGGAATTCCGCGTTCAGCGCGCGGACCACCTGCGGATCCGGCTTCACCGCGGTGCGATCCGCGGTCAGCAGCCCGTTGGACTCGTCCTCGACGTCGGCGAGCTGCGTGTACACGGTCGCAGACAGCCCCCGCGGAATCGCCGGGAGAACTTCGCGGCGGTGAAGCCGCTCGTACGCGGCGGTGAGCTCGGCGCCGGATGCGCACCTCCGGTAGCCGAACTCCTTCTGCGGATAGTCGTGCCCCGGCAGGCGCAGGCTGTATCCGCCGTACTCCGAGACGACGAGCGCTCTGCCATCGCGCCCCCACCACCTGGCGGGGCGGATCGGCTGGAAGTAGACGTGCAGGCTGCGCAGGTCGCCGGCCTCCTGGTCGTGCCATCCGCTGGCATGATCGATCACCCGGTCCGGGTCGCGCCTGCGCACGCGATCGGCGACCTCCGCCGCATCGAACTGCCCCCAGCCCTCGTTGAAGGGGACCCATGTCACCACCGACGGCGAGTTGCGCAGCAGGTCGACCATGTCGTCGAGCTCGTCGAGGAACTCGGCCCGCCCCTCGGCATCCGCACGCCCGAAGGCCCCGTAGTGGTGGTCGGAGATGCCGATGTGCGGCGAGATCACCGGCGCGGTGATCACCCATGGCTTGTAGCGCTCGCCGCCGTTGACCGCGTCCTGCCAGACGAGGATCCCGAGCCGATCGCAGTGGTGGTACCAGCGCAGCGGCTCGACCTTGATGTGCTTCCGGATCATCGTGAAGCCGAGGTCTTTCATCGCGATGACATCGGCTTCGAGCGCCGAGTCGTCCGGCGCGGTGTAGAGCCCGCCGTCCCAGTACCCCTGGTCGAGCACGCCGATGTGCGGGTACGGGTCGCCGTTCAGGAGCAGTCGCGGGATGCCGCGCGCATCGGGTCCCACCCCGACGCTGCGGACTCCGACGTAGCTCTCGACACGGTCGGCCGCCAGTGTCGCCTCCACGTCGTAGAGGTGCGGGTCCTCCGGCGTCCACAAGCGCGGCTCGACGATCTCCAGACGCAGCACCTCACCGGATGCGCCTTCTGCCCGCGCCACCACCCTGCCGTCGTGACGGATCGCCACCTCGACGGGGGCGTCGTTCGAGGCCTCGACCGTCACCTCGACCAGAGCCCTGTGCGCCCCGCGCCGCGCATCCGGGGTGCGCATGCGCAACCCCGTGATGTGCTCGTCCGGGACCGTCTCGAGCCACACCGTCTGCCAGATGCCCGATTGCGCGGTGTACCAGATTCCGCCTCGTTCGAGTCGCTGCTTGCCCACGGAATGGTGCGAGGTGTCACTCGCGTCGCGCACCTCGACGACGAGCTCGTGCTGGTCCCGTCCGCCCAGCGCCTCGGTGATGTCCACCGTGAACGGAAGATATCCGCCGACGTGGGCTTCGAGCTCGACTCCGTCGATGAAGACCCGGCACGACTGGTCGACCGCACCGAAGTGCAGCAGCACCCGTCGCCCTTCCTGCGCGACGACATCGATGTGTCGGCGGTACCAGAGCGACTCGTGCGGTTGCAGCTGCCGCCCCACGCCCGACAGCTCGGCCTCCGGAGAGAACGGCACGAGGATGCCGCCCTCCCATGCCGTCGGCGCGACACCGGCCGCGGTGAACGAATAGCTCCACAGCCCGTTGAGGATCGTGAATCCCTCCCGTCGCAGCTGCGGCCTGGGGTACTCGGGGAACGGCACGGCATCCGTCATCGTCGTCCTCCTTCGATCCCGGTGCGCGCTTCCATCCGAGTGCGCGCTTCCATCCGGGTGCGCACGATGGCGAGCACCGGCACGAGCACGAGCACCGCCACGGCGGCGAGGAAGATCTCGGGGCCGGGGACCGGCTTCGAGACGCCGAGGTCGACATAGGTCTGGCCAGCGCCGGAGATCACCCATGCCCCCAGGAACGGCCCGATGATCATCGGCACCATGATCGCCGTGACCATGCGGATGCCCTGCACCATGCCCGCGCGGCCGTCGGGTGTCTCATCGCGCACGGTGGCCGAGATCGAGGCGGTCGCGAGCATCATGCCGCCCAGAGCGAGCGATGCGGCGATGATGACCGCGACGGTGCCCCGGGAGAAGAACATCAGCACCAGTCCGAGCGCGAACAGCGCCGACGCGGGCAGCAGCACCCGTCGCTTGCCGATCCTGTCCATCACCCGGCCGCCGAGAACGCTGATCACCGCCGCCGCGATCAACGACACTCCCAGCACGAGCGCGTACGAGTCGACCTGCAGCCAGTGCTGCAGATAGATGATCACGTACGGCAGGAACACCTGACTCGATGTGCCGATCACCAGCCACAGCAGGAGCGAGACGTACAGCGGTCCGTTCGCGCGGATCACCGAAGGGCGGAACCCCTCGATCAGGCGCGCACCGGTGGAAGGGCCGTGGATGCCGCCGGCGACCTCGTGCGGTTCGCGCGGTTCGTCGCGGACGAGGAACCACGCGACGACTCCGACAGCGGCGGTGACGGCCCCGACGATCCCGAAGAACAGGCGCCATTCCCCCTCGCGGGTCAGCGGGTCGAGGAGGCCGAAGACGAGCAGCATCGCCATCAGCGGCATGATCGCGAGCACCCCGTCGACCCGCCCGCGCGTGCGGACCGTCGTCGCCTCCGTCACCCATGCGCCGAAGGCCGCGTCGTTCGCTCCAGAGCCGAACACGCTCATCACGCAGTCGAGCAGGATGACCCCGACCACGGCTGCGAGCACGTAGGGCGCGGCGACCGCGCCCGATTCCGGTGCCAGCAGTCCGAACCCTGCCGTGCACGCGCCCCACGCCACGTATCCGATCGCGATGAAGACGCGGCGCCGCCCGATCCTGTCGGACCACGCGCCGACGAAGATCGTCGCGGCGGTCGCGGCCACGGCGCTGAGAGCGACCATGGCGGCGATGACCGTCGGATCCGGGGTGATGGTCTCGTACACGAACACGTTGAGGTACATGTTCTCGACGGTCCAGGCGAGCTGCCCGACCAGCCCGATCACGATCACGGTGACCCAGAGGCGCGCTCCGGGGCGCGCTGCTTCGGAAAGGTGCGACGTCATCGTCCTTCTCTTTTCCACGTGGCAAACACCTAATACTCTATAGCAGTGGTCACTCAGATGGATGTCGCGAAGCGCGCCGGTGTGGGGCGCCGTACCGTCTCCAATGTCGTCATCGGCTTCCCCCATGTGAGCGAAGAGGTCAGAGTCCGCGTCCTGCGCGCGATCGACGAGCTCGGCTACGTCCCGAACCGAGCGGCCCAGCATCTGCGCACGGGGCGCAGCGGCATCATCGCACTGACCGTCCCCGAGCTCGGCGTCGGATACTTCGGCGAGCTGGCCAATCTCATCATCGAAGAAGCAGCCGCGCGCGGTGCGGGAACGATCGTCGCGCAGACGCACGGGGCGCGCGCCCGGGAGCTCGCCGAGATCGAACGACTCCTCGCCCTGCAGCCCGACGGCCTCATCACCAGCCCACTGGGCCTCACCTCGCACGACATCGACAGCATCACCCAGCGCACGAACGTGGGCATCATCGGAGAGCATTTCGCAGGCGACGCGATCGCCGCCACCGCGATCGACAACGCCGCGGCGGCATCCGACGTCGTCGCGCACCTGCTCGACACCGGCAGACGACGCGTCGCCTTCATCGGCGGAGCGGGCGTCCCGCCGCGGTTCGATGCGCTGCGGCGGGCGGGATACCTGTCCGCGATCGCCGCCCACGGCATCGATCCGATCACCGATATCACCGTGTCCGACTTCACCTCGTCGGCCGGCCTCGAAGCAGGGGGGCGGGTCGCTGCGCGCATCGCGTCGGGAGGCAGCATCGACGCCGTCTTCTGCGTCACCGATGAAGTGGCGATCGGTGTGATCCGCGGCCTGCACGACGCTGACGTGCGCGTTCCCTCCGACGTCGCCGTCGCCGGCTTCGACGACGTCCCCGAGGGCCGTTACTCGACCCCGAGGCTCACGACCGTCTCGCCGGACAAGAAGGCCATCGCCCGACGCGCGGTCGATGCCGCCCTGGGCGGGACCGGCAGCACGGATGCGATCGGCTACTCGCTCGCCGTGCGCGAGAGCACCGCGGTCTCGCCGCCAGCCTGACAGTGGCGGAATCATAGGATCTGCGGCCACACTGGTGTCATGACCTTCGCCGCACTCCAGCCGCTCGCCGATCGAGCAGCCTTCTACGCCGCTCTCCGCCAGGACGCACTGACCAGCGCTGTCGACTCCCTCGGCGAACACCGCTGGGATGCCGATATGGCAGCGGGAACGCTGACCTTCAGCTCGACCACCGATCCTGCGCGGAACATCGTCACCCGTCCGCACCTGATCGCCACGATCGCGCCGGGGCCGCGCACGCTGCTGTGGGCGTGGGCGCATCCGCACGGTGATGCGCAGGGCGTCGCCGCGCAGCTGCGCGACTACGGTGCGCAGTACGACCTCGCAGACCTCACCCAGCCAGAGCTCGCGTTCCCCGAAGACACCGGCGCCGACACCGACGCCTGGATCGCCGAGACCGCCCACCAGATCGGCACCATCGCCACGGAGATCACCGGCCGGTCGCCCTACTACTCCGCCCCCATCGGCGGCGGCTCGCGCGCGGTGTTCCTCCTCGACGCACCGCTTCCTGCGACGACGGTCGCCGACGCCGTCACCGCCGCCCCGCGCCTGCTCTCCGGCCTGAGCCTCGGCGACGCCCGCTCCTCGGTGTGGGACGCCGCCCGGCTGGCGGGCTGGAACCTCGAGTGGACCGATGCGGAGTTCACCGGGGCGAAGGTCTCCGATGCGTCGGGTTCGGCGACGTTCCGCTTCGATGAGCAGGCCAGGATCACCGGGATCGAAGGTGCGCTCGGCTCATGAAGAACTGGCTGATCCGCGCAGTATCGCTGTACGTCTTCAACGTCGTCGTACTGTTCCTGATCGGCCTGATCATGAGCAGCGTCAGCGTCGGCTGGAACGCGCTGTGGGCGTCGGTCATCCTCACCCTCGCCACGCTGGCGCTCAAGCCCGCTCTGCTGAAGGCGTTCCGCGGCACAGCCGCGAAGTCGGCGGCCTCGCGCTCGAGACTGACCGAGAAGCTCGTCCAGTACGCGCTCGTCTTCGTCGTCGAGCTGATCGTGTGGATCCTCACCGTGGTGCTCAGCGGCGTGAACGTGCACGGCTGGTTCTGGGGGTACGTGCTGCCCCCGGTCTACCTGCTCATCGCGTGGGTCCTCTACGACCTCATCGACGACCGGATGGAAGCGAAGACCGGACAGATCATCGGCTCCGTCTCGTCCCGGATGAAGCACAACGACGCGGATGCCGCGGCATCCGCCCCGTCATCGGCTCCGCCCGCGGCGTCGGCCTCTGCATCCTCGGCCCGGGCCGAGGTCGACGACGGGCTGACGCCGGAGCAGCGCCGGATGCTCGACGAGCTCTAACCGCCCAGGCGTGACAGTCAGCCGGCCTCGACGAGCCGCTCCGCGGCCTCGACGACGTTCGTCATGAGCAGGGCGACGGTCATCGGGCCCACACCTCCGGGGTTCGGCGACAGCAGGCCTGCGACCTCGGCGACATCGGGATGCACATCGCCGAAGACCCTGTTCTTGCCCGTCTCGGGGTCGGTCTCGCGCGTGACGCCGACGTCGAGCACCGCCGCGCCCGGCTTGACGTCCTCCGCGCGGATGAGGTGCTTCACTCCGGCTCCGGCGACGATCACGTCGGCCTGACGAAGATACGGCGACATGTCCGGCGTGCCGGTGTGCACCTGGGTCACGGTCGCGTTGATGTCACGGCGTGTCAGCAGCAGCCCCATGGGCCGGCCGATGGTCACGCCGCGTCCGACGACGACGACGTGCTTGCCCTTGAGGTCGTAGTCGTTGCGCAGCAGCAGCTCGATCACACCGCGCGGCGTGCAGGGCAGTGGCGTGCGGATCGGGGCGTTGACGTTGAGCACCAGGCGACCGAGGTTGGTCGGGTGCAGACCGTCGGCGTCCTTCGCCGGATCGATGCGCTCGAGGATCGCGTCGGTGTCGAGGTGCTTCGGCAGCGGCAGCTGCACGATGTAGCCGTGGCAGTCGGGGTCTGCGTTGAGCTCGTCGATCAGCGCCTCGACGGCTTCCTGCGTCGCATCGGCGGGGAGTTCGCGCTGGATCGAGTTCATCCCGATCGCCTCGGACTGCCGGCGCTTCATCCCCACATACAGCTGGGAAGCCGGATCCGCCCCGACGAGCACCGTGGCGATGCCGGGGATGATTCCTCGCTCACGCAGCGCGGCGACGCGTTCGGCGAGCTCGCTCTTGATCTCGGCTGCAGCGGCTTTGCCGTCGAGGACGACAGCGGTCACTGCTGCAGCTCCGGGTACAGCGGGAACGCGGTGGCAAGAGCATCGACGCGTGCACGCAGCGCCTCGACGTCAGCGCCCGGCTGCAGGGCGAGAGCGATGATGTCGGCCACCTCGGTGAACTCGGCGTCGCCGAATCCGCGCGTGGCGAGAGCCGCAGTGCCGATGCGCAGGCCGGACGTGACCATCGGCGGACGAGGGTCGTTCGGAACAGCGTTGCGGTTCACCGTGATGCGGATGTCGTGCAGCAGATCCTCTGCCTGCTTGCCGTCGATCGCCGCGTCGCGCAGGTCGACGAGCACGAGGTGCACGTCGGTGCCGCCCGAGCGCACCTTGATGTTCGCATCAGCGACGTCCTGCTGAGTGAGACGTTCGGCGAGGATCCCTGCACCGCTGACCGTGCGCTCCTGACGGTCCTTGAACTCGGGCGTGGCCGCGAGCTTGAAGGCCGTCGCCTTGGCCGCGATCACGTGCATGAGAGGCCCGCCCTGCTGGCCGGGGAAGACGGCGGAGTTGATCTTCTTCGCGATCTCGGGGTCGTTCGAGAGGATGAAGCCGGAGCGGGGGCCGCCGATGGTCTTGTGCACAGTGGACGAGACGACGTGCGCGTGCGGCACGGGGCTCGGGTGCACGCCTGCGGCGACGAGGCCGGCGAAGTGCGCCATGTCGACCCAGAGCAGTGCTCCGACCTCGTCGGCGATCTCGCGGAACTTCGCGAAGTCGAGGTGACGGGGGTAGGCCGACCAGCCGGCGACGATGACCTTGGGCTTGTGCTCGATGGCGAGACGGCGCACTTCGTCCATGTCGACGAGCGATGTCTCGGGGTTCACCCCGTAGGCGACGATGTTGTACAGGCGGCCCGAGAAGTTGATCTTCATGCCGTGGGTGAGATGCCCGCCGTGGTCGAGCGAGAGGCCGAGAAGCGTGTCGCCGGGGCGCGCGATCGCGTGCATGACGGCGGCGTTGGCGGTGGCGCCGGAGTGCGGCTGAACGTTCGCGTACTCGGCGCCGAACAGACTCTTGACGCGCTCGATGGCGAGAGACTCCGCGACATCGACCTCTTCGCAGCCGCCGTAGTAGCGGCGCCCCGGGTAGCCCTCGGCGTACTTGTTGGTGAGGACCGATCCCTGCGACTGCAGCACGGAGACGGGCACGAAGTTCTCGGATGCGATCATCTCGAGGAACGTGCGCTGCCGGTTCAGCTCGCGATCGAGCACCTCGGCGATCTCGGGGTCGACCTCGGAGAGCGGGGCGTTGAAGTACGGATCGGTCATGGTCGTCCTCTTTCGTTGCGGAATTAATGTCAGCGAGAATGCATGTCATCGGCCCAGGCGCGCGGTCGAATTTCCGTAACGGTCGCTCCCCGGTGGTACCCCACCCAGACGCCAGTCGCGACGGTTCGAGCATACCCGACGCGATCGCACCACGACAGCACGCGCGCTTCGCCGTTCGTCATGCTTCGGAGTACCTTTTGTTCATGGTCCTTCCAGTGCATTCGACGTCCGTGATCCACTCCGCACGACTGGTCACCGACGGCGTGGAGACTCCGAACGCCTGGGTGCGCTTCGAGAACGGCGCCGTCAGCGCGGTCGGCATCGGCGCGGACTGGACGGATGCCGACACGATCGTGGACGCGGCGCAGGTCGCAGGCCCTGGCGCGATCCTCACCCCCGGTTTCATCGACATCCACGGGCACGGAGGTGCCGGCGCATCCTACGACGACGGCGCAGATGCGATCCGTGCCGCCCGCGCCCTGCATCGCGCGCACGGCACGACGCGCGCAGTGATCTCGCTCGTCACGGCGCCGCTCGAGGATCTCGCCCGCCGGGTCGGCGAGATCGCCGACCTGATGCAGACGGATGCGGATATCCTCGGCTCCCACCTGGAGGGGCCGTTCCTCGACCCTGCACACCAGGGCGCCCATGAGCCCTCGCTTCTGCGCAACCCGGCACCGCACGACGTGCAACGGCTTCTCGAGGCGGGACGAGGCACCGTGCGCCAGGTAACACTGGCGCCTGAACTTCCCGGGGGCATCGATGCCATCCGGTTGATCGTCGCGAGCGGAGCGGCGGCGGCCGTCGGGCACACCGGCGCGGATGCCGCGCAGACCGCCGCCGCGTTCGATGCGGGGGCGACGATCCTCACGCACGCGTTCAACGCCATGCCCGGCATCCATCACCGCGCCCCCGGCCCCGTCCTCACGGCGGCCGCCGACCACCGCGTCGTGCTCGAGGCGATCGCCGACGACGTGCACCTCGACCCGAGAGTCGTCAAGCTGCTGTTCGACTCGGCTCCCGGTCGTGTCGCGCTCGTGACCGATGCCATGGCGGCCGCGGGCAGCGCCGATGGCGAGTACGACCTCGGCGCGGTCCGGGTGACGGTGAACGACGGCGTCGCCCGTACCGAGGCCACCGGAGCGATCGCAGGTTCGACGCTCACGCAGGACGTCGCGCTGCAGCGCGCGGTGCGAGCGGGTGCGCCACTGGTCGAAGCGGTTCGCGCCCTCACGCAGACGCCGGCCGCAGCGATCGGTGCGGGAGACCGACTCGGTCGGATCGCTCCCGGTTTCGCCGGTGATGCCGTGCTGCTGGATGCCGGGCTGCAGGTGCAGCACGTGCAGACCGGGACGGCGCCGGCATGACCCCGCAGAGGATCGGGCGTGACGGGGCCGCCTTCCCCAGCGGCGACCCCGTGACCATCCGGGCGAGAGCGGAGGGCTCGGGGTCTCCTCCCCCGAGGGCCCCGAGCCCATCCGACCGGCGCGATGCCTCCGCACCGGTGCCGAACTCCGCCCCCCGGTGGAGTTCTTCGGCTGTCTCTCACTGAAGAGACGGTGCGATGGCTGTTTCATTACGCGCTCCGGAGAAAATATTCGAGAATCTCCTTCGAGTTGTCCACAGGGCTGGCCAGACCGGAATTTTCGGGAGAGAATACTTCGGGCGCGTAAGGATCCGACCTTTTACGCGTCTCTCATGTGGAGGCCGACGATCCCGCCCCACAACCGACGGATGACAGTGCACAACGACGAACTTTTTGAGACCGAACCGGTGTCCGACGCCGACCTGATCCTGCGCAGCCGCTCAGGAGACGGCGCGGCCTTCGGTGAACTCTGGCGGCGCCACTACCCATCAGGAATGGCTGTCGCCCGGTCAGTCACCTCGAGCATCGACCCCGACGACCTGGTGCAGGAGTCGTATTCGCGCATCTACCAGGCGATCCTCAAAGGCGGTGGCCCGAACGGATCGTTCCGCGCGTACCTGTTCACGAGCATCCGCAACACCGCCGCGGCATGGGGACGATCCCGCCGCGAGACGGCGATGGACGAGCTCGAGACCATCCCCGATCCCGACAGCACCGAACAGGCCTCGAATGAGGCGCTCGATCGCGGCCTGACGGCCCAGGCGTTCCGCAGCCTCCCCACCCGTTGGCAGGAAGTGCTCTGGTACGCAGAAGTCGAGCAGATGAAGCCCGCCGAGATCGCTCCGGTACTGGGCATGAGCGCAGGCGCGGTCTCGCAGCTCGCGTTCCGCGCGCGCGAAGGACTCCGCGAGGCATGGATCCAGGCTCACCTGCGCAGCACCGCATCCGACTCGGAGTGCCATTGGACCATCGACCGTCTCGGCGCCTATTCGCGAGGCAACGTCGGCGCACGCGATCGCAAGCGGATCGACCAGCATCTCGAGAGCTGTGCGCGCTGCCTCATCGTCGCCGGTGAGGCCAAAGACGTCTCCAGCCGTCTCGCTCTGGTCCTTCTGCCGCTGGTGCTCGGCGTCACCGGCGCGAGCAGCTACGCTGCGATGCTGCAGTCGGGTGGAGCACCGGCAATCGCTGTCGCGGCCATGCCCTCGACCGTCGTCGCGGGTGGTGTCGTCGTCGGCGCGACTCCGGTTGGAGCGGATGCCGCGGGGAGCACCGCAGGGGCCGGCGCGACAGGCGGAGGCGCTTCAGGCGGAGCCGTCACCGGCATCGGAGCCCTCGTCGGCGTGGGATCGGCCGCTCTCGTCGTGGCGGGAGTGGTGGCGGCCGCGACGATCGTGCCCAGTCTGCTCGATGCGAGCCCGGTGGCCTCGTTCCCCAACGCCGGGGGGTCGGACAGTTCGTCGATCTCGACGGATGTGGCACCGAACGGGAGCATCGAATCCAACGACACCCTCGTGCTCGAGGTCGCCGATGACGAGCCGAAGGACGATTCCGATCTCAAGCAGCAGACGCCGCCGCCCGTCGCACCGCCGGTCACCGACGACGCGCCGGTGACAGCCGAGGCATCCGTGCCCGCTGACGACGAGCATTCGGGCAACGATGGCACCGGGCCGACGAACCCCGAGCCGCCGGTCGACCCCACGAATCCCCCTGACCCGGGCGACGGCGAGACCGACCCGGGCGATGGTGAGACCGACCCGGGCGACGGCGAGACCGACCCCGGTGATGGCGAGACCGACCCGGGCGACGGTGAGACCGACCCCGGCGACGGCGAAACCGACCCGGGCGACGGTGAGACCGACCCCGGCGACGGCGAAACCGACCCCGGCGACGGCGAAACCGACCCCGGTGATGGCGAAACCGACCCCGGTGATGGTGAGACCGACCCCGGCGACGGCGAGACCGACCCCGGCGATCCAGCGGCGCCGACCGAGCCCGTTGCCATCACGAAGACGAAGGTCACGATCGACAGCGCTCTCCAGGTGCACCTCAAGATCACGGTGAACGGCGTGGCGGGCACGACGGTGCAAGCGCTGATCGATGACAGTTCGGCGGGCGCAGACCAGATCGTGCTCGACCCGGAGGGGGTCGGCGAGCTCGACCTTCAGCCCACCTTCCGACAGATCAGGGCGAACGCGAGCGTCACCATTCAATATCTGATGGACGACGGCGCGCAGTATCCGCGCACTTCCACGCTGTTGGCGCTGGGGCTCCACCGCGGCTCCGCCGCACCCGCAGAGCAGCCTCTCGTCGAAGAGCCTGCAGTAGAAGCGCCTGTCGTAGAGCAGCCCGTCGAGCCTGTCGTCGGTGATGCCACCGACTCCACCGACGGTGCCGACCCCGCAGCGGAGTCGACACCGGCCGAAGAGACCGCACCAGCCGAAGAGACCGCACCAGCCGAAGAAACGGCACCCGCTGAAGAAACGGCACCCGCCGAAGAGACCGCACCGGCCGAGGAGTCGGCACCGGCCGAAGAGACCGCACCGGCCGAGGATGACCCCGCATGGGTCGACGAGCCAGCACGCGCCGAGGAGACGACACCAGCCGACGAGCCGGCACCAGCCCCATAGACTGAGCGCATGCCCGAAGCCGTTGACGCCGTCTCCGATCCGACCCGGCCCCGGATCACTCCGCTGGAGATCATTCGCACCATCGTGCTGATCGTCGCCCTGGCGTCGCTGGCTCTCTGGGGCTTCACGATGTGGCCGTTCCCGTGGGGTCTCGTCTTCGGCATCGGCACGCCCGCGGTCGTCCTGCTGATCTGGGCGGTCTTCCTCTCGCCTCGGTCGGTGCTGCGACTGCATCCGTTCATCCGCGCCGTCGTCGAGCTGCTGATCTACGCCGGCGTCACGCTCGCGTGGTGGTCCATGGGCCAGGCGTGGGCGGGAATCGCCTTCGCGGTCGTCGCGGTGGCCACCGGCGTGGTCACGGGCAGGCGAAGCCTGCGGTGACCGTCGTCGCGGCCCTGCGCGACGCACTCGGAGACATCGTGGACGTCTCCGGCACCGCACTCGAGGCCGCGCGCAGCGACCGATCCGGTCACAGCTCGACCGGTCTCCCCCTCGCCGTCGTGCACGCCGAGACCGTCGCGCAGGTGCAGCAGACGATGCGGATCGCGACCGAGACCCGCACCCCGGTGGTGGTCCGGGGCGCAGGCACGGGACTGGCCGGTGGGGCGAATGCCGGAACCGGCGAGATCGTGCTGTCCACTGTGCGGATGAACCGTGCTCTCGAGATCCGCCCCGATGACCTCATCGCCGTCGTCGAACCGGGCATCCTCAACGCCGACCTCGATTCTCAGCTCGCCGACCACGGACTGTGGTGGCCGCCCGACCCGGCCCGTCGCGATATCTCGACCGTCGGCGGCAATATCGCCACGGGCGCCGGGGGTCTGCTGTGCGCGAAGTACGGGGTGGTGCGCGATGCGGTCCTCGGCGTCGACCTCGTGCTCGCCGACGGTCGCCTCATGCACCTCGGCCACCGCAGCGTGAAGGGCGTCACCGGCCTCGACCTCACCTCGTTGGTGATCGGCTCGGAGGGCACTCTCGGTGTCGTCGTCGGCGCCACGCTCAAGCTGCGCCGCACCGCGTCCGGCACTGTCTGCACACTGACGGCGATGTTCTCGAGCGTGCGCGCGGCGGCCGCCGGATCGGCCGCGGTCACCGCCGCAGGGGTCCAGCCGTCGATCATGGAGCTCATCGATGCGACCAGCCTCGCCGCCGTCCACGCGCACCTCTCACTGCCCGCGCCGCCCGCTGCGGCATCGCAGCTCACGATCCAGACCGATGGTCCGTCCGCCCGCGCCGATGCCGAGCGCATCGCCGATGTCCTGCGCGCCGCCGGCGGCGACGTGATGCTCACCGATGATCATGCTGAGGGCGAGCGCCTGCTGATGATCCGCCGCTCGATGCACGGCGCTCTCGCGCACCTCGGCACGACGCTGATCGAAGACGTCTCCGTGCCGCGCAGCGCACTTGCGGCGATGTACGACGAGATCGCACGGATCGAGCAGCAGTACGGACTGACGATTCCCACGATCGCGCATGCGGGCGATGGCAATCTGCATCCGAACTTCATCTTCGAGGGCGACCAGGTTCCCGACGTGATCTGGGATGCTGCCGACGATCTGTTCCGCTCCGCGATCCGGTTGGGCGGCACCCTCACCGGCGAGCACGGAATCGGCATGCTGAAGAGCCGCTGGCTGGCCGAGGAACTGGGCGAGGACCAGTGGGAGCTCCAACGGCAGATCAAGCGCGTATTCGATCCCCTGGGGATCATGAACCCCGGAAAGGTCTTCCACCATGCCTGATGGCGCGATCCCCGGCAGCGCGGCGAACGACATCCATGTGAGCGCCGCCATCATCCGCGACCGCACCGGCCGCGTGCTCGTGGTGCGCAAGCAGGGCACGACGGCGTTCATGCAGCCGGGCGGCAAGCCGGAGCCGGGTGAGAGCCCCTCGCAGACCCTCGCACGCGAACTCGATGAAGAGCTCGGACTGGCGGTCGACGAATCAGCGCTCACTCCGCTGGGCAGATTCGTATCGGCCGCGGCGAACGAGCCCGGTCACCGGGTCGTCGCCGACGCGTTCTCGCTCACGATCGATGCCGCAGCTGCGAGCGTGCGGGCCGAGATCGCGGAGCTGCGCTGGATCACCCCCGACGACATCGGCACGCTGGAGCTCGCGCCGCTGAGCGTCGAGCACCTGCTGCCACTGGCGTGGAACGGGCTCTAGATCCCCTGCCACCCCAGCTTGTTGTCGAAGCAGTAGCGGTAGTAGTCCGCGAGCGCGAGGTGAGACGCCGCAGCCTCATCGACGACGACGGTCACGTGCTCGTGCAACTGGATCGCCGAGGCGGGCAGCAGTGCACTGACCGGACCCTCGACGGCCGCAGCGACCGCGCGCGCCTTGCCCTCGCCGAACGCGAGCAGCACGAGGTGCCGTGCCCGCAGGATCGTGCCGAGCCCCTGCGTGATGCTGTGCATCGGCACGTCGTCGATCGAGTCGAAGAAGCGGGCGTTGTCTGCGCGCGTCTGCGTCGTGAGCGTCTTCACGCGCGTGCGCGACGCGAACGATGATCCCGGTTCGTTGAAGGCGATGTGACCATCGGTGCCGATGCCGAGGATCTGCAGGTCGATGCCGCCTGCCGCCTCGATCGCGGCCTCGTAGTCGTCGCCGGCGTGCTGGATGCTGTCCTGCGCACCATTGGGAGTGTGGATGCGTGCGGGGTCGAGTCCGAGCGGCTCGACGACCTCGCGGGTGATGACCGAGCGGTAGCTCTCGGGGTGCGCGGGGTCGATCCCGACGTACTCATCGAGCGCGAAACCGCGAACCTGCGACACATCGGTACCGGAGAGCCGCCCCTGCAGCGCCTCGTACACGGGCAGCGGAGTCGATCCGGTGGCGAGCCCCAGCACGGTGTCTGGGCGCCGGGTGATCAGCCGCAGGATCTCATCTGCGACGAGCGCTCCAGCAGCGGCGGGACTGTCGACGATGACCACTTCAGCCATGGATGGCGATCTCCTGTTCAGGCGCGTGCACTCCGACCAGCGCGGCACCGAGAGCGGCCGCAGGGGAACCGGAAGGAAGCAGTTCGATTCTCTCATCGAGGTGCAGCGACCGCAGAAACGGCGAGCCGGCGGCTTCCGCGACGAGCGCAGTGCGGATGCCGTCACCCAGGCGTTCGCCGAGCGCGGTGAGCCCGCCGCCGAACACGACGGTCTCGACATCGGCGCTGAGCACGAGCACGCGCACGGCCGCCGCGGCACCGCGCACGAGGTCGGCACGCAGCAGCTGCGCCTCGGTGTCTCCGGCATCTGCCGCATCGAAGATATCGCGCACCGGGAACGCACCCGGCCTGCCCCATGCGCGGGCGAGCGCCCCGCCGCCGCAGAGCGTCTCGATGCAGCCGCGCTGACCGCATCCGCACATCCGTCCCGCAGGGTCCACAGAGATATGGCCGACCTCGCCGGCGGTACCGCGCGCGCCGCGCCAGAGCGCGCCGTCGGAGATGATCCCTGCTGCGACTCCGGTACCGAGGTTGAGATACGCCATCGAGGGTCCGGCATCCGCTCCGAGCATCGCGGCCGCTCCCAGAGCCGCCGCATTCACGTCGTTCTCCACCGCGACGGGCACGCCGAGTCTGGCGCCGGCGAGTGCGGCGAGATCGAGCGATTCCACTCCGAGGTTGACGGCGTGGAGCACGCGTCCCCCCGCCGAATCGACCACCCCGGGGATGCCCACTCCGACGCTTCTGACGTCGGAGAAGTCGAACCCGGCATCCTCCTGCAGTTCACGGACGCTGTCGATCACGTCGCCCACGACGGCCGCGTCGCCGTGGCCGGTCGGTCTGCGGATGCGCCCGATGATCGCACCGGCGCCGTCGACCGCGACGGCATCCGTCTTGGTGCCGCCGATGTCGAGACCGATGAGCACGCCGCGGGTGTCGTCGGCTGCGGTGAGAGAGAGCCCGGCGTTCACACCGTCTCCTGGGAGCGCGGACGGGGGCACTAGGAGACCCCGAGCTGCCCGGAGAGCACCATGACCGCCGCACCGCGCAGCACGATGTCGTCCTGTCTCGCGAGACGGATCACGACGTCGTCGAAGACGCCATCGAGGGTGCGCGCACGCAGTGTCGCTGTGGCGGCGTCGGTGAGCGCACCGCCCAGCAGGTCGGCGGGCCCGGAGAGCACGACCTCGGACAGGTCGAGCGCGGTGACGATCGGGGCGATGGCGATGGCGACGCGCTCACCCGCATCGCGCAGGATCGCTTCTCGGGACTCAGGGCGGGCTTCGATCTCGTCACGCAGCCGGGTGACGCTGAGCCAGGCCTCCAGGCATCCATCCCGTCCGCAGATGCAGTGCGGGCCGCCATCGGTGCCGACCACGACGTGCCCGATCTCGCCCGCGGCGAATCGGCTCCCGAGGAGCGGCTGACTCCCGGAGATGAGCCCTGCACCGACACCGAACCCGATCTTGATCAGGATGAAGTCGGATCGTGCGTCACCGAAGGTGTACTCGGCGAGCACCGCGGCGTTCGCATCATTGCGCGCAAGGACGGGCAGTTCGAGGTCGGCGCCGAGTCTGGATTCGAGCGGGAAGTCCGTCCAGCCCAGGTTCGGCGAATTCAGCACAACGCCGTCGGTGCGCACGACACCTGGTGTGCCGACGCCGACGCCGAGGAGCACAGCGGTGGAGGCGGCGACGAGTTCACGGCTCAGCCCGAGCACCGCGTCGTACGCGGCGTCCCCGTCCGATTGCGCGGGGCGCGCGACCTCGCGCCGCTGCAGCACGTCTCCGTCGAGAGTGAGCACCGCGCCGCGGAAGACCTCGGCGTCGGAGAGGTCCAGGCCGATGATCTGATGCCCTGTCCGGTCGATGTCGATGAGGATGGGCGGCTTGCCCGGCCCTACCGTCTCGCGGATGCCCAGCTCGACGACGATGCCGTCGGCGATGAACTCGGCCACGAGGTCCGAGATGGTCACTCGGGTGAGACCGGTCTCGCGGGAGAGGTCGGCGCGACTCATCGAGCCTGCGTGGTACAGCGTCTGCAGCACGAGCGCCCTGTTGTGCCCACGGGCGTGCTCGGGCAGCACCTTGGCGCGCGAGCGCAGGGATCGGGCCGCTCCGAAGGCATGCGGCTGCGCACTGCTGTATTCGGCAGGGGTCTGCTGCCGGGACTCACCCGAATCGGACATGTTTGTTAGTTCACCTTACGAACGGGGGTCTGCGCAAGTCGGAGTTCACGCACGAGGTCCTCGACGATCGCTTCGCGGTCGGCGATGCTGATCGGCTTTCCGGGGATTTCCGGCCGACGCTGATCGGGTGTCGGTCCGTCGAGCCGACGATACTGCACACCGGCGGTCTCGAGTCGCCTCTGTTGCACTGGAAGTCGCCGGAGGAAGTCCTGGAGATCGCCGGATGCCCCACCGGCCCACAGTCTTTCGGCGATCGCGCTCAGGCGAGGGAACATCGCGAAGTCGACACGGTCACGTGTCGGCAGGTGCTCGGTCCAGGTGTTCGCCTGACCTCCCCTCACGCCCTCGGGAAGGCTCAGCGCGTACGCGCGCTCGATCGTCAGCGGCGGCCCCACCGGCACCGGCTCATCAGCCGATTCCGATTGCCGGTAGTCGAGGTACACGTGCAGATCGGGGCATCCGATGACGGGGATGCCGCGGCGCAGCGCCTCTGCCATGGCGACCGATCCGCGCCACGCGAGGATCATCACACCGTCGGGCACATCGCCCTCGAGCACCTCGTCCCAGGCGAGTGCCGTGCGCCCCCGTGCGCGCACGTGGGCGACGAACTGCCGTGTGAACCACGGCTGCACGTCGCCGGGTGCATCCAGCGCGAGCTCGCGCATCCGCTCCCCTGCCACCGCGCTCCGCCCCCATTCCTCGGACGGCACCTCATCGCCGCCGATGCCGATCCAGGGCGAGTCGAAGACGTCGCACAGCACGTCGATCGCCGCGCGTCCGAACGTCAGAGCGGTGTCGGTGGGCGCGAGGACGCGCGGGTTCACCCCGAATCTCTCCCACGGCGCGGTGACGGGTTCGCCGACGTCGGTGTTGCCGAGAGCCGGATAGGCGGCAAGCGCGGCCTGCACGTGGCCGGGCAGCTCGACCTCTGGGACGAGCGTGACGAAGCGATCCGCGGCGTAGGCGACGAGCTCCTTCAGCTCGGAGGTCGTGTAGAACCCCTCGTGCGCCCCCGGCTCGACCGTCGCATGCGGACCGTGACCGCGCTGCGTCGCCGCGCGATGGGCACCGATCTCGGTGAGCCGCGGGTAGCCCGGCACCTCGAACCTCCACCCCTGATCATCGGTGAGGTGCAGATGCAGCACGTTCAGATGGTGCGCGGCGAGCAGATCGATCAGGCGGCGGATGTCGCTCGCCGGCCGGAAGTGCCGTGCGACGTCGAGCATCGCCCCGCGCCACCCGTATGCGGGTGCGCCCTGCCAGGCCCCCGCGGGGATGCGGGGCGCGCGAGAGGGCGGTTCGGCACGGTCCACGTGATCGACACCGTGCCCGAGTGCCCTTTCGAACACAGGTTCACAGGGTTCGGGGGCGCACAGCTGGCGAAGAGTCATCGCCGCGCGGAACACGCCGACCGGTGCGGCACCGGTGAGCACGATCCGCTCCGCCGACACGTCGATGCGGAACGACTCCTCGGCGCCGAGAGCATCATCGATCTGCAGAGCGATCGACGGGCCCGGCCGTGGCGTCGCATCGTCGAGCCGCAGATACTCCCTCAGACGCGCCGCCACTGCGCCGAGCGCCGGTGGCGCGATGATCGCCGTGTCGGCCCGCACGACGAACGGCTCCGCCTGCGAGTCGATCAGAGAATCGATGAGCGGCACGGTCGCGCGATGCGGCGGGGGCGGCATGCGAAGGGCTGTGCCGGGGGTGTCCCCCGTGATCTCCCCGCCTGCGAGCACGGCACGCCCGCCGACGAGCACGTCGATGATCCCGATCGGATGCGCCCGCGGATCATCGAACGTCGCCCCTGCCGCGACCGTCTCCTGGTCGAACAGCACGAGGTCGGCGGTCGCCCCCTCGCGGATCACGCCGCGCGGGGCGTCGGTGCGATCCAGACCGAGTCGGCGGGCGGGAGTGGCCGTGAGGTGGCGGACGGCCTCCTCCAGACTGAGGACGCCGAGTTCGCGGACATAGTGTCCGAGATAGCGGGGAAATGCTCCATAACCGCGAGGATGCGGCTTCGCACCGATGAGGATGCCGTCACTGCCGCCGGTGTGCCGTGGATGCCGCATGATTTCGCGGACGTTGTCCTCATCGCCGATGTGCATCAGGATGCCGGTGGCCCCGGCATCCGCGACGATGGTGTCGAGCACGACATCGACCGCGCGTCGGCCGTCGTCCTCGGCGATCTGCGCGATGGTCCGCCCGACGAGACCCGCGAGCGCGGGCGCCGATACGCCGGAGATCTCGATCTGCGACCAGTCCGCCCGCTCACCGTGGAAGCCGTCGCAGCCGACCTCTTCGAGCTCGATCCGCACCTGCTCGCGGCCGTGCTCGTTCAGCGCTCTGATGCCGGCGATGAGGTCGCCTGCGCCCGCGAGCTGACTCGGCAGGAGCGCGGCGAGGGTCGTCGCCCCGGGGAGATAGGGATAGGTGTCGAGGGTCGCATCGACCCCGTCGGCGACGGCGTCGTCGATCAGTTCGAGCAGAGCGGCGGCCCGACCGCGATTCGGCGCGAAGTTCATCGTGGCGTGGGTGAGGTGGATCGGGCAGCCGGTGCGGCGGCCGATGTCGAGGGCTTCGCGATAGGCGTCGAGCGCTCCCCCGCCGTAGCTGCGGGTGTGCGGGGCCCAGTAGCCGCCGCGTTCGGCGACGACGCGGCACAGCGCCTCGAGCTCTGCCGTGGATGCGTGCATCCCCGGCGTATAGGTGAGTCCGCTCGACATGCCGAACGCGCCGGCGTCGAGCGCTTCGCCGAGCAGCGCGCACATCGCCTCGAGCTCGGAGGCCGTCGCCGGACGACTATCGTGACCCACGGTCATCATCCGCAGGTTGCCCTGGGGCACGAGGACGGCGACGTTGGCCGCCGTGGCGGCGTCGATCGCGCCGAGCAGATCGTCCATGGTGCGCCAGGGCGCGTCGCGCAGACCGTTCCACCCCGCGATCTGCGTCGGGATCACGGCCGCCGCCGTGTCATCGAGCGGGGCGTATCCGAGGCCGTCCTGGCCGATGACCTCGGTGGTGACGCCCTGGCGGATCTTCGCGTCGTGGTCAGCGCCCGTGAGCACGGCGAGGTCGCTGTGCGCGTGCATGTCGATGAAGCCCGGTGCGAGCACGAGTCCTGCCGCGTCGACCTCGATCACGCCGTCGGGGAGTTCCAGGGAGCGCGGGTCGCCGGGGCGGACGACGGCGACGACGCGCTCGCCCTCGATGGCGACATCCGCCGTGTACCGGGCGGCACCTGTGCCATCGACCACTGCGGCGCGGCGATAGACGCGCACGCGGCCCGCTGCGGCCTGTTCACCGCTCAGAAGCATGTCGCGACCGCTCCGATCACGCGCGGGTCCGCCGCATCGGGGTCATCGATCACCGGCACGACGCGCCACTTGTCGAATGCGGTGCAGGGGTGCGACAGCCCGAGCCGAACCACCGTGCCGACCGGAGCCTGTGCGCCAGGAGCGGATTGCAGGAACGCGTGCTGATCGTTCAACGCGGTGATCTCGCCCTGCACGGACTGCGGGGTGGGCAGGTCGATGTCGAACGGCACGTCCCGGCGTCCGGCATCCAGTAGCGCGAGTCGCTCCTCGGGCTGCGAGACCACGCGCGCCCACGCGTGCATGGCGGAGCGCAGCGGCGCGGTGCCGACGAGTGGCCCGAACGGCGACATCCGACTGTAGAAGCCGTCGTCGTGGATCTGGAAGGCGCCCGACCGCAGCACGATGTCGGCCTCGTCCTGCAACGGGGCGAGAATCGCCGCTGCGCGGTCGGGGAACGAACTGCCCCCTGCGGTGAGCACGGGGCGCACATCCGGCGGGTAGGAGAGCCGATGATGCAGCCGGACGATCGAGGAGAGGAATCCGTCCACCGCCTGCACGGACTCCGCGCTGCGGTCGGGCCCGAACGGTCCCTCGTATCCGCCGACACCGGCCAGGCGCAGACCGGGTGTCGCGGCGATCGCCGCGGCGATCCGCTCGCCCTCGTCGATCGTGCGGGCGCCGGTGCGCCCGCCCGGGCCGCCGAGCTCCACGAGAACGTCGAGCGGATGCTTCGGATCGATGCGCGCCGCCGCGAGGATCGCGATGGTCTCGACGGAGTCCGCCCAGCACAGGATCCGCAGTGCGGGGTCCGCGGCGAGCGCTGCGCCGAGGGCGGCCACGGCGGCGGCATCCGTGACCCCATTGGCGATGAGCACGCGGTCGACGCCCGCGTCGATCGCAACGGAAGCCTGCCAGGGCGTCGCGACAGTGATTCCCCATGCACCGGCATCGAGCAGGCGCTGCCAGAGGGCCGGGGCCATGGTGGTCTTGCCATGCGGTGCGAGGAGCACCCCTTGGCCTGCCGCCCACTCGAAGACCGTGCGCTCGTTATGCGAGACGGATGCCTCGTGCACGGTCATGACCGGAGTGCTGAAGTCCGAGAGCCTCAACCCGGCGCCCGCGATCTCGGAGAGCCGCAACCCGTGACTCTGGGATGGGAACGCCTTGGCCCATGGCCCGACGACGGGATCAGGAATTTGTAGAGGCATCTAACAATGCTACTAGGGTGAGGGGATGAGCACGAAGACCCGAATCACCACAGACGCCGCCCCCGCTCCCGCGCACACGTTCTCGCAGGGCGTGCGCAAGGGCCCGTTCGTCCAGGTCTCCGGCCAGGGCCCCGTCGACCCCGCGACGAACGAATACTTGCATCCCGGCGACGTCGCCGCCCAGACCACGCGGACGCTGGAGAACGTCAAGGCGATCATCGAGGCATCCGGGGCGACGTTCGACGACGTCGTGATGCTGCGCGTCTACCTCACCGAGCGCGACGATTTCGCCGCCATGAACGACGCCTACGGCGACTTCGTCACCGCGCACACGCCCAGCGGCGTGCTCCCCTCGCGCACGACGGTGTTCACCGGACTCCCCCGCGAGGAGATGCTCGTCGAGATCGACGCCGTCGCGATCGTCGAGGACTGATCCTCGCATCCGATGGGCCCTTCTCCCCATCGGGAAACGACTCCGGATGTGCTTGACTTGTCCACCGACCGGAGAAACGCGCCGCCCTTCGTGGTGCCATCGAAGAGGAAATCACATATGAACCGCCGTATCGCAGCATTCGCCATCGCCACCGTCGCCGTCCTCGGCCTCACCGCCTGCTCGGGCGGCGCCAGCGACGACACCTCGAACGAGTCCGCCGACTCGACCGACTCCGCGCCCGCGGAGGAGACCAACACCGACCAGTCGGTCGAAGAGGCCTGCGGAATCGTGATCCCCAAGCTCATGGAAGCCAACTCCGCAGCGACCGAGATCGACACGACCGGGGCAACCGACCCGCAGACCACCGTCGACCAGTTCAGTGCGGTCGTCGAGACGTTCGGCGATGCTGCCGACAGTGTGTCCAACGAAGAGGTCAAGACGGCGACCACCGCGGTCTACGAGAACTTCGGGGCCTTCAGCGCCCTGCTCTCGAAGGTGCTCGTCGACGGCGACACGTCGGCAGCGTCCGAGGTCGGAACGATCACGAGCGACATCACCGAATCGGCCACGGCACTGCAGGAGCTCTGCAGCTGACGCACACCGTCAACGAGTGCCCCGGCGTCTTCGGATGCCGGGGCATCTTCGTCTTGACACACCGTTGCATCTCCGTTATCTACGGCACCGTATGATAGTGGGACATATCACGTTGTCTCATGGGGGTGAATTCGTGACCGATCTCATCGAAGCACCTGGTGCAGATACCGCTGCGAACACAGCGATCACTGCGCAGATGCCGCCGACCAGTGGCGACCGGCCGCTGGAATGGGCACCGCGCGAACCCGCACCCAAGAAGCACCGCACCGGCCTGTGGGTCGGCATCGGTGTGGGAGCGCTTGTCGTCGCCGCGGGCGCCGCATCGATCTTCCTCATCGCACCGGGAACGACCATCGCGGGCGTCTCAGTCGGCGGACTGACCCCTGGCGCCGCCGCCGATCTCGTGGACTCCCGTCTCGCCGACGTGCAGATCACACTCACCGACGTCGATGGAGCACCGGTCGTCACCGGCGCCGACCTCGGCGCCTCGGTCGATGCCAAGGCGCTCGCCGATGCGGCGTACGCCGCGCATCCGATGTGGAATCTCGGCTCCTGGATGCCCGAGGCGGCAGAGGGCGAGATCGCCCTCGACCCCGAGCTCGCGCACGAGACGCTGCGCACTGCGGTCCCCTCCAGCTACGAGGACGCCGTCGATGCGAGCGTCGCCTTCGATGCCGCATCCGGCACGTACACGACCACTCCGGCCGTCGCCGGCACCGGTGTCGACCTCGATGGTCTGACCGCGGCGCTGACCGACGCCCTCGCCACGGGCGCCTCCACGAGCGAGTACTCCGGCGCACCCGCGGAGACCCCCGCTGCCGTGAGCGATGCGGATGCCACCGATGTCGCGGACAAGCTCAACACCATGCTCGGCACGATCGGTTTCTACGTGGGCGACGAGCGCACTGTGCCTGTCGCTCCGGCCGTCGCCGCCACCTGGATCGACGTCGTCGACGAAGACGGCACGCTCCGCATCGTCGCCGACGAGACCGCTATCCAGTCCGCTGTCGACGCCCTTCCCGCTGCGGTCGATCGCGCCCCGGTCAATTCCGAGGCCATCACCAATACCAACGGAACCGTGCTCGACGAGCTGACGGTCGGTGTCACCGGCCGTGCCATCGGCGACACGAGCACCACCGCCGCCGACTTCGTCGACAAGATCGAGTCGGGCGAGGCCGTCCAGCCGATCGAAGTGACAGAGACGCCGTTCGTGAGCACGACTCTCATGCGCGAGATCGACGTCAACCTCGCGACGCAGACCGTGTCGGCGATCGAGAACGGCGCTGTCGTCGATTCCTGGTACGTGTCCTCGGGTGCGGGCGAGAACGCCACGCACACCGGCTCGTTCCAGATCGGGTGGAAGACATCGAGCCAGAACATGGGCAACCGCGATCTCACCAAGGCGCCCAACTACTTCCAGCCCGACGTGCCGTGGGTCATGTACTTCAACGGCGATGAGGCGCTGCACGGGGTGTACTGGCACAGCAACTGGGGCAGCACGATGAGTCACGGCTGCGTGGGCATGCCCGTCGACAAGGCGGCGTGGCTCTACAGCTGGTCGCCCGAGGGCGTCACCGTCAACGTCCACTACTGACGATCGCTGCCGCTCCGCCTTTCCACCCTTCGCGCACTTCACCACCCTTCGCGCACTTCACCACCCTTCGCGCTGCTCTTCGCTGTCCGCGCTGTCGCTTTATCGGCCGCGCCAACAGGAAACAGCAGCGCGAGAGCACAGGCGCACAGGAAACAGCAGCGCGAGGGCACAGGCGAAAGGCCGGATGCAGAAGCATCCGGCCTTTCGCGTGCGAGGGATCAGATCGCGTCGATGATCGCGTTCAGCGTCTGCGAGGGGCGCATGACCTGCGTGACCTTCGCCGCGTCGGGCCGGTAGTACCCACCGATGTCGGCCGCGGAGCCCTGCGCGCCGTTGAGCTCGGAGACGATCTCCTGCTCGTCGGCGGCCAGCTTCTCGGCGATCGGTCCGAATGCGGCTACGAGCTCGGCATCCTTCGTCTGCTTCGCCAGCTCCTGCGCCCAGTACAGGCCGAGATAGAAGTGGCTGCCGCGGTTGTCGATCGTGCCGAGCCTGCGCCCGGGCGAACGGTCCTCCTCCAGGAAGGTTCCGGTCGCGGCATCCAGCGTCTCGGCGAGAACGCGCGCCTTCTCGTTGCCGTAGCGATCGGCGTAGTGCTCGAGCGACGCGGCCAGCGCGAAGAACTCGCCGAGCGAATCCCAGCGCAGGTAGTTCTCCTCCACGAGCTGCTGCACGTGCTTCGGGGCTGATCCGCCGGCACCCGTTTCGAAGAGTCCGCCGCCGGCGAGCAGCGGCACGATCGAGAGCATCTTCGCCGACGTGCCGACCTCGAGGATCGGGAACAGGTCGGTGAGGTAGTCGCGCAGCACGTTCCCGGTGACCGAGATGGTGTCGAGGCCATGGCGCATGCGGGCGAGCGTGTAGCGCGTCGCCTCTTCCGGAGCGAGGATCGAGATCTGCGCACCATCGGTGTCGAGGGTCGCGAGCGCCTGGTGCACCTTGGCGATGAGCTGCGCGTCGTGCGCACGGTTCAGGTCGAGCCAGAACACCGCAGGGTCTCCGGTGGCCTGTGCCCGGGTGACGGCGAGCTTCACCCAGTCCATGACCGGGATGTGCTTGGTCTGCGTGGCGCGCCAGATGTCACCGGCGCCGACCTGGTGCTCGATGACCACGGTCCCCTCGCCGTCGACGACCTCGACGCGGCCGGCAGAGGCGATCTCGAAGGTCTTGTCGTGGCTGCCGTACTCCTCGGCCGCCTGAGCCATGAGCCCCACGTTCGGCACGGTGCCGATCGTGGCGGGGTTCAGCGGGCCGTTCGCGATGACATCGTCGATGACCGCCTGGTACACACCGGCATAGGACGAGTCGGGGATGACCGCGAGAGTGTCGTCCTCGCCGCCGTCGACGCCCCACAGCTTGCCGCCGTTGCGGACGAGCGCTGGCATCGACGCATCCACGATGACGTCCGACGGGACGTGCAGGTTCGTGATGCCCTTGTCGGAGTTCGTGTACGACAGACGCGGTCCGTCGGCGATCTTCGCGGCGAAGGCGTCGGCGATCTCCTTGCCGCCGTCGATGCTCGACAGACCCGTGAGGATCGATCCGAGCCCGTCGTTCGCGCTGAGGCCCGCGGCCGAGAGCTGGTCTCCGAAGCGAGCGAAGACATCACGGAAGAACGTCTTGACGACGTGGCCGAAGATGATCGGGTCGGAGACCTTCATCATCGTGGCCTTCAGGTGCACCGAGTAGAGCACGTCGTCGTTCTTCGCCGCCTCGAGCGTCTCCGCGAGGAACGCGTCGAGAGCGGATGCCGAGAGGAACGTCGCATCGATGATCTCGCGCGGCAGCACCTTGAGGTTGTCCTTGAGGACCGTGACGGTGCCGTCTTCAGCGATGTGACGGATGCTGAGGACGTCGTCGTGCGCGGCGATCCAGCTCTTCTCGTTGTGCTTGAAGTCGTTCTCGCTCATCGTGGCGACGCGGGTCTTGGACCCGTCGGCGAACGGCTTGTTGGTGTGCGGATGCTTCTTGGCGTAGTTCTTCACCGCGAGCGGCGCGCGGCGGTCGCTGTTGCCCTCGCGCAGCACGGGATTCACGGCGGACCCCTTGATGCGGTCGTAGCGCGCGCGGATGTCCTTCTCGTCGAGCGAGGACGGCTCGTCGGGGAAACTGGGGATGTCGTATCCCTGCTCCTGCAGCTCGGCGATCGCGGCCTTCAGCTGCGGGATGGATGCCGAGATGTTCGGCAGCTTGATGATGTTCGCCTCAGGAAGGGTCGCAAGGCCGCCGAGCTCGGCCAGCGCATCGGAGACTCCCTGATCGGCGGTCAGCCGCTGCGGGAACGCGGCGAGGATGCGTCCGGCGAGCGAGATGTCACGGGTCTCGATCTCGATTCCCGCCTTTCCGGCATATGCCTGGACGATCGGGAGGAGCGATGCGGTGGCCAGAGCCGGTGCCTCGTCCGTGTACGTGTAGATGATGGCGTCGTCGGTCACCGGGAGATTCTCCGTTCACGAGTCAAAACTGTCTCGATACCAAGATACCTGAGTCGACTTCTCCGCGTTCGCGGATAACTTCGCGCACGCACCTCGCGGAGAGGTTACCCTGGGCGTATGACTGAACTGCGCCTGGTCGAACTGTCTGCCGCGACGATCGTCGCGGTCAACAACCTGTCTCTCAAGCCGGGGCAGGAGCAGTACCTCGCCCCCGTCTCCTACGGCATCGCCGCGACGGTGATCAACCCGCAGACCTCGTGGCAGCGCGTCGTCCTCGACAGCACCGAGGTCGTCGGATTCGTCAGCGCCAACTTCGATCAGGAGGCACCGGAAGAGCACTTCCGCTCGGTGCTCTGGCGCATCAACGTCGACGCCGACGACCAGGGTCGCGGCATCGGCCGCTTCGCGGTCGACGCCCTGATCGACGAAGCACGCTCTCGTGAGATGAATCACGTCGACGTCATTTACGAAGCCGGCGACGGCGGCCCGGGCGCCTTCTTCGAACGGGTCGGCTTCACCCAGGTCGGCGAGACCGAGTACGGCGAGGTCATCGCCTCGATCCAGGTCGCCTCCTAGTACCGGCGGCGGGGCCTCGAATCCCCTCCCCCATCGAGGTTCCGTCGTCTTCTCCATCCGGCGCGCAACCTTTTTGTTGTCTAAAACCACAAAAAGGTTGCGCGCCGCGCGTCTCTCTGCGTATCATCACTGTCGAAGCGCTTCGCTAAACGCCTCGACAGATTGATCCGCACAGACGATGGAGTCCGCATGACCTCGATCCACGACGTGGCCAGAGCCGCCGGCGTCTCGATCAGCACGGTCTCGTATGCACTGAGCGGAAACCGACCGATCTCGGAGCGCACCCGCCGACGCATCGAAGACGCCGTGCAGGAGCTCGGGTATCAGCCCCACGCCGGCGCACGCATGCTGGCCGGGCGCCGCACGAACATCTTCGCGCTCACCGAGCCGCTCCGCCCCGACACGCACGCCCCGACGCACATGGCGTTCGTGCTCGCCGCGTCCGTCGCGGCCCGCCGCCGCGGGTACGACCTCCTGCTCCTCACCGACGAGCAGGCCTCGGCGGGAATGAACCGCGTCACCGCGAGCGACCTCGTGGACGCAGTGCTCGTGCTCGACGTCGCCCCCGACGACGAGCGCGTCGGGATCGCCCGCTCCATCCGCACGCCGACGATCTTCATCGGCGTCCCCGACGACAGCGACGGGCTGCACTGCGTCGACCTCGACTTCGAGGCGGCCGGCGCGCTCGCCGTCGACCGTCTCGTCGATGCGGGGCATCGCCGCATCGCACTGATCGGTCAGAGCGATGTCGCCTACCAGCGCTCCAACTTCCCCCGCCGACTGCGGGGCGGGTTCCAGACCCGGGCGGACGAGCGCGGTGCCTCCCACGTGTTCAGTGCGAGCGGCTCCGCCGCCACCGACACCGGGGCCGTGCGACGTGCCGTCGAATCGGCGCTCGACGCGTCGACGACCGCGCTCGTGCTGCATGCGGGCGATGACGTGCACGAGACGGTGCTCGCGATCCTCGAAGAGCGCGGTCTGCGGGTCGGCGCCGACGTCTCCATCATCTCGGCCTGCGCCTCGTTCGACACCACCACCCTGACGGCATCCATCGACACCATCCCGCTCATCCCGCAGCTGTCGTGCGATCTCGCCGTCGACCTTGCCGTGCGGAGCCTCGACGAATCACTCGTCCCGTCCGTGCATCTGATCCCCCCTGAGTACCGAGCGGCGGGCTCGGTCGCACCCCCACGACGCGAGTGAGTACCCTCCCGCCCGCAGACCCGCGCCCGTAATCGAAACGCTTCGACCACGGCGCATCCGCAAGAACCCACACCGGAAACCGCAGCACCGCCCGGCACCGCCGGGCCAGAGAAAGGAGTGCCGACGATGGCACGAATCACACGCAGAACGAAGGCCCTGGCCGCACTCGCGGCCGTCACCGCTCTCGGCCTCACCGTGAGCGGCTGCTCGGCGGGCGGGAGCGACAGCGGAGCCGACGGCGACACGCTGAAGCTCTGGCACTTCGAAGGCGCCGACAGCGCGATGGGCAAGGCTTGGGCCGAGGCGATCACGGTCTTCGAGGAGGAGACCGGTGCGAAGGTCGAGTTCGAGGAGAAGTCCTTCGAGCAGATCCAGAAGACGGCGAGCCAGGTGCTGGACACCGACGCCGCTCCCGACCTGATGGAGTTCAACAAGGGCAACGCCACGGCCGGCTTCCTCGCCTCCACCGGGCTCATCGCCGACATCTCCGGCGCCGTCGAGGAGTACGGCTGGGATGACATGCTCGCCCCATCGCTGCAGACCACCGCGAAGTACAGCGACGACGGTGTGATGGGCGGCGACACCTGGTACGGCATCCCCAACTACGGCGAGTTCGTCGGCGTCTACTACAACGAGAACGCCTTCGAGGAAGCAGGACTGGAGATCCCGACCACCTACGACGAGTTCGTCGCGGTCCTCGACGCATTCGTGGCCAAGGGCATCACCCCGCTCGCCGAGGCGGCTGCCGAATACCCCCTCGGACAGCTGTGGTACCAGTTCGCGCTCTCGCAGGCCGACCGCGGGTTCGTCGACGACTACCAGCTCTACGAGAATCCGGTCGACTGGGAGGGCGACGAGATCACGTACGCCACCGAGACGCTGAAGGACTACGTCGACAAGGGATACATCGCCGACGACGTGTCATCGATCAAGGCGGAGGATGCCGGTGTGTCGTTCATCAACGGCACCGCCCCCATCTTCGTCTCCGGCTCGTGGTGGTACGGACGCTTCGTGGCCGAGGCGACCGGCTTCGACTGGACGATGACCGCGTTCCCCGGTTCCGACCTGTCGCTCGGTTCATCCGGCAACCTCTGGGTCGTCCCGGAGAACGCCGCGAACAAGGAGCTCGCCTACGAGTTCATCGACATCACCATGCGTCCGGAGATCCAGGCGATCATCGGCAACAACGGCGGACTGCCCGTCGCCGTCGACCCGGACGACATCACGGATGAGAAGAGCAAGCAGCTCATCAGCGTGTTCAACGGCATCCTCGACGACGACGGCCTGTCGTTCTACCCGGACTGGCCGGCACCCGGCTTCTACGACGTCATCGTGCAGGAGCTGCAGGGTCTCATCACCGGCGCGCAGGATGTCGCGACGACGAACGCCAACCTCGGCGAGCAGTACGACGAGGGAACCTCCGAGTACCGCTGATCCATCCGGTGGGGCGGCCGAGCGCCGCCCCACCACTTCAGGAAGACGCCGAAAATGTCTCACACCACACGAGCCCCGCGGGTGCGCCCGCCGGCAGAGCAGCCTTCGATCCCCCAGCGCCGCGGCGGCTCCGCCGCGTACTGGCCCTACCTGCTCCCCGGACTGGTCCTGCTGGTCGTCATCGTCATCGTCCCGCTCATCTGGAACGTGTACCTCACCTTCACCAAGTGGAAGGGCGTGCGCGCACCCGAGTTCATCGGACTCGACAACTGGATGAAGATCTTCACCGACGGCGACTTCTGGACGTCGTTCACCAACTCCATCTGGATGGTGCTCGCGATGGTGGTCCTCCCGACCGTCCTCGGCCTGATCATCGCCGCACTGCTCTTCGACGTCGTCGGACGCAAGTTCGGCGGCCGCACGGCGAGCTTCCTGCGCGCCACCTTCTACCTCCCGCAGATCCTGCCGGTGGTCGTCGCCGGCATCGTGATCGGCTGGATCGTCCGGCCGGGCGGCGACGGCGCCCTCAATCAGGTCCTCGGCGTGTTCGGGATCGGAGCCGTCGACTGGCTCGGACAGATGCCGTCGGCCCTGATCGTGCTGATGGTCGTGCTGATCTGGGTGCAGCTGGGTTATCCGGTCGTCGTCTTCATGGCCGCCCTGCAACGAGTCGACCCCGAACTGTACGAGGCCGCCGAACTCGACGGTGCGAACTGGCTCCAGCGGTTCACCTCCATCACGATGAGCATCATCCGCCCGGAGATCTTCGTCGTCACCCTCACCTGCACGATCGCCGCCCTCAAGGTCTTCGGCCCGGTGTACGTGATCACCGGCGGCGGACCGGCCGGAGCCACCCTGGTTCCGGCGTACTACGCCTACCAGGAGTTCTTCACGAAGCGGAACGTCGGCTACGGCGCGACCATCGCCACGGTGCTGACGATCGTGGTCGTCATCGTGTCGATCGTCTTCATCCGCGTCCAGAACTCCCTCGAGCGCAAGGAAAGGGCGGGTCTGTGATGCACGCCACCACCGCCATCGTCACCGCCAGACCGGACAAGCCCGGAAAGCCGGGAAGACCCGGGAAGAGCCGCCCCCGCGGCGGCATGACCCGAAGACGTCCGGTCGACTGGCTGCTGCTCGCGCTCGTGATCGTCGGCGCCATCGCGGTGATCGCACCGTTCTACCTCGTGCTCGTCAACTCGTTCAAGTCGCCCGTCGACTACGCGAACTCCGGTCCGCTCGCCCTTCCGGAGACGCTGGACTTCAGCGGAATGGTCCGGTTCTGGGAACGCGTGAACTTCCCCGAGAAGGTCTGGAACTCGATCTTCATCTCGGGGGTGGTCGCAGTGCTCGCCGTGCTCATCTCGATGCTGAACGCATTCGCGATCGGCATCGGGCGGGTGCGCGGCCGCTCCTGGATCGTGCTGCTGTTCCTCATGGCGAACCTGCTGCCGCAGGAGGCGCTGCTGTACCCGCTGTACTACATGTTCAAGTCGGTCGGGCTGTACGACAACGTCTGGTCGGTGATCATCGTGTTCACCGTCGTCCAGGCCGCGTTCGGCACCTATCTGCTCTCGTCCGTGTACGGCACCTTCCCGAAGGAGGTGCTGGAGGCGGCATCCATCGACGGCGCGAGCCGCTGGCAGATCCTCTGGCGCGTCGTGTTCCCGATCAGTCGACCGACTCTTTCGGTGCTGCTCATCTTCTTCTTCATCTGGACGTGGAACGAGTTCCTCATCCCGCTCACCTTCCTCGCATCGAACGCGAACCAGACCGTGCCCGTCGCGATCAGCGTGCTGCAGGGCGATCGTCTGATGGACGTCACCACGACGAGCGCCTCGGCGCTGCTCGGCATCATCCCGACGCTCATCTTCTTCCTCATCTTCCAGCGCACGCTCACACGCGGCATCACGGCAGGAGCCATCAAGTAATGAAGTTCACCGACGGATTCTGGCAGCTTCGGCCGGGGGTAACCGCGCTCTACGCGCAGGAGGCGTACGACATCGAGGAGACCTCGAGCGCCCCGGACGGCACGGGGCTCGTGATCACGGCACCGACGATGGTGATCGCCAAGCGCGGCGACACGCTGAACAGGCCGGTCCTCACGACCACCCTCTCCTCCCCCGCCGAAGGCGTGATCCGCGTGCGGATCGCGCATCACGAGGGCGGGCGCGAGCACAGCGGTTTCGAGCTGCCCGGTGCCGTCCCCGGCGGAGCAGGTGCGGTATCCCTCGCGGACGACGGCGGCACGCTCTCGGCCGGAGATCTCGTCGCCAGAGTCACCCCCGGCGCCCCGTGGAACCTCTCGTTCGAGATCGGTGGCCGCCGTGTCACCGGCAGCGGGCACAAGGCGCAGGGCTATTTGCGCCTGTCCGGTGACGCGCAGGTCGATTCCGGCATCGTCGGAAACGCCCGCACCGGCGCACCGGTGCAGACCGAGACGACGTTCGTGCACGAGCAGCTCGATCTCGGCGTCGGCGAGCTGATCTACGGCCTCGGCGAACGATTCGGGCCGCTGGTGAAGAACGGTCAGACGGTGGACATCTGGAATGCGGACGGCGGCACTTCGAGCGAACAGGCGTACAAGAACGTTCCGCTGCACCTGTCGAACCGCGGCTACGGCATCCTCGTCAACGACTCGGGCCACGTGTCGTACGAGATCGGATCCGAAGCGGTCGAGCGCGTGCAGTTCTCCGTCCCCGGCGAGGTCCTCGAGTACTTCGTGATCGCGGGCCCCACCCCCAAGGAAGTACTCGGCCGCTACACCGCGCTCACCGGCCGGCCCCCTGCCGTCCCCGCCTGGTCGTACGGCCTGTGGCTGTCGACGAGCTTCACGACCGACTACGACGAGCAGACCGTCAATTCGTTCATCGACGAGATGGCCGCGCGCGAACTGCCGGTATCGGTGTTCCACTTCGACTGCTTCTGGATGCGCGAGTTCAACTGGTGCGACTTCGAATGGGATGCGCGGGTGTTCCCCGACCCCGCCGGAATGCTCGAACGCCTGCACCAGAAGGACCTGCGGGTCTCGGTCTGGATCAACCCGTACATCGGTCAGCGTTCGCCGCTGTTCCGCGAGGCGGCGGATGCCGGCTATCTCGTGAAGCGGGACGACGGGTCGATCTGGCAGTGGGACCTGTGGCAGGCGGGGATGGGCCTGGTCGACTTCACCAGCGCCGACGCCACCGCCTGGTACCAGGGCAAGCTCCGCGGCCTGATCGACCAGGGCGTCGACTGCTTCAAGACCGACTTCGGCGAGCGCATCCCGACCGACGTGGTCTGGGCCGACGCATCCGACCCCACCCGGATGCACAATCGCTATGCCCAGCTCTACAACCGTGCCGTGCACGACGTGCTCACCGAGGCGCGCGGAGAAGGCGAAGCCGTGCTGTTCGCCCGTTCCGCGACCGCGGGCGGCCAGAGCATGCCGGTGCACTGGGGCGGGGACTCGACCTCGACCTTCGAGTCGATGGCCGAGACGCTGCGCGGCGGCCTGTCGCTCGCGCTGAGCGGATTCGCGTTCTGGAGCCACGACATCGGCGGATTCGAGGGCACCCCGGATGCCGGGGTCTTCAAGCGCTGGACCGCATTCGGTCTGCTCGGCTCGCACTCCCGCTTCCACGGCTCGAGCTCGTATCGGGTGCCATGGATGTTCGATGAGGAGGCTGTCGAGGTCACGCGCATCTTCACCCGTCTGAAGATGCGTCTGATGCCCTACCTCTACCAGGTCGGGTTGGATGCCGCACGCACCGGCGCTCCGATCATGAGGCCCATGCAGATGGAGTTCCCCGGCGATCCCGCCGTCGCGTATCTCGATCGGCAGTACATGCTCGGTTCGGATCTCCTGGTCGCGCCGGTCTTCACGGAGTCCGGCGAGGTGGAGTTCTACCTGCCGGAGGGCGAGTGGACCTCGCTGCTGACGGGGGCCGTCGTCACCGGCGGGCGCTGGCTGCGCGAGACGCACGACTTCACGACGCTCCCGCTCTACGTGCGTCCGGGAGCAGCGCTGCCGTGGGGTGCCCGTGAGGATCGTCCCGACTACGACTACCATGACGGTCTGACGCTGCGGGTGTTCCGCGGTGGCGCTGGCACGACGTCGATCGTCGTCACCGCCCCCGACGGCGTGAGCCGCAGCTACACCGCGAACCTCGAGGAGCCCACGGAATGACTCGTACCATCGGATCCCCCGACTACCGCGATTCCGGGCTCGTCTTCCCGCCGGGGTTCACGTTCGGCTCGGCGACGGCGTCGTACCAGATCGAGGGGGCAGCCGCGGAGGACGGCCGCACCCCATCGATCTGGGACACCTTCAGCAGAACGCCGGGCAAGGTGTGGAACGGCGACACCGGAGATGTCGCCTGCGACCACTACCACCGGGTCGACGACGATCTCGACCTCATGGTCGAGCTCGGACTCGAGGCGTACCGGTTCTCGGTCGCGTGGCCCCGGATCCAGCCCACCGCGGGCGGAGCGGTCAACCGCGCAGGAATCGACTTCTACTCGAGACTCGTCGACGGGCTCCTCCAGCGCGGCATCCGCCCCGTCGCCACCCTCTACCACTGGGACCTTCCGCAGTATCTGGAGGACGCCGGCGGGTGGACCGCCCGCTCGACGACCGACGCCTTCGAGCAGTACGCATCGATCATGGGAGCAGCGATCGGCGACCGCGTCCACACCTGGACGACGCTGAACGAGCCGTGGTGCTCCGCGTATCTCGGCTACGGGCAGGGCGGCCACGCCCCCGGCCGTACCGAACCGGCATCCGCGCTGTCCGCAGTGCATCATCTGAACCTCGCCCACGGGCGGGCGGTGCAGGCGCTGCGCGCCACGTCGACCGGTGACCCCGACTACTCCGTCACGCTGAACTTCCACGTGCTGCGCGGCGAAGGCGACGGCGCACCTGAGGCCATCCGCCGTATCGACGCGCTCGCCAACCGGGCGTTCACGCATCCGATGCTGCGCGGCGAGTACCCGGCGGACCTGCTCGCCGACACCGCTGAGGTCACCGACTGGTCGTTCGTGCAGGACGGCGACCTCGAGACGATCAACCAGCCGATCGACGTGCTCGGTGTCAACTACTACTCGACCGCGACCGTCCGGCTGTGGGACGGCGTGTCCGAGAAGCAGCAGCATGACGGCCACAAGGGCACGTCGGCCGGCACGGCATGGCCGGGGAGCGACCAGGCCGTCGAGTTCGTCGAGCAGCCGGGACCGTACACGGCGATGGGCTGGAACATCGCTCCGGACGGACTCGAGGAACTGCTCGTGTCGCTGTCGGAGCAGTTCCCCGAACAGCCGTTGATGGTGACCGAGAACGGCGCCGCGTTCGAGGACGAGGTCGCCGAGGACGGCTCCGTACCCGACCCCGAGCGCACCGACTATCTGCGCCGCCACTTCACCGCCGCGCATCGAGCGATCGAGCGCGGTGTCGATCTGCGCGGGTACTTCGTGTGGTCCCTGCTCGACAACTTCGAATGGGGCTACGGATACGCCAAGCGGTTCGGCATCGTCCGCGTCGATTTCGACACGTTGGAGCGCACCGTCAAGGACTCGGGGCACTGGTACCGGCAGCTCGTGCGCACGCGCACGCTGCCGGAGTAGACCGGCAGCGGATCAGGGGCGCCCGTCGTCTCGCGGGCGCTTCCTGGTCGTCCAGCTCGTGAAGGCGGATGCCGCGGCATCCGCCGCTCGCTCCAGCGCCTCCGCCGTGCGGGTGAACATCTCCTGCGCGTTGTCCTGCCACGCAGCGCCGCTGTCGGGGTCGCGCCCCGCCGCGCGCGCCTTCGCGGTGTGCTCGGCGACCTCGAATGTCCGCTCCAGATCGGCGACGGCATCCCGATACGCCGCGTACTCCTCCGTCGTGATGCCCGAGACCGATGCGGGTCGCACATCGCGCGCGTGCCGTGCGGCCGAGAGGAACGCGGCCATCGCCGGGTCCTTGCCGTCGCTCATGAGCGGATAGGCGATGAGTTTCGCGGGGTCGGTCTCGTACTCCATCCACCGCGCGGTGACCGCGGAATGCGCGCGATGCAGCCGGGCGATCGGGTAGCGCTCCGGCATGGAGGCGGGCGGGATCTCGGCCTGCGCCACGCTCACGCGCACGCGGCGGGCGCGCACATCGGCGCGCGCTGCCTTGGCCTCCTGCTCCGCCTGCTTCAGCGTACGACGAGCGCTCGCCACGTCTGACGTCGAGGCCCGGGACGCCGTCCGTTCGGCCACGAGACGCGCGTACTCCGCCCTGGCGACCTTCACCGCTCTGCGGCGCTCACCGACCTCGAGCTGCGCGTGGCGCAGATCGTCGCGCGCGGCATCCAGCGCGAGCCTGCGACCGCTCTTCTTGAAGCCTCGGCGCACGCCGACGGTGGCGACGGCGCCGGCGCCGACCGCAGTCGGGGCGACCCACCACCAGTCGGCGGCCAGCATCCAGAACGGATCCACTCCTCGATCGTATCGGTCCGCCCCGCGCCGGGAGGAGCCTAGACGAGCGTCTCCTGCCACGCCGCGTGCAGCTGGGCGAACTTGCCGGTGCCACCGATGAGCGCGGCGGGCGCGTCGTCCTCGATGATCTCGCCGTGCTCCATCACGAGAACCCTGTCGGCGATCGCGACCGTCGACAGCCGGTGCGCGATGATGATCGCCGTCCGGTCGGCGAGCAGCGTCTGCAGCGCATCCTGGATGAGCCGCTCCGACGGGATGTCGAGCGATGCCGTGGCCTCGTCGAGGATCAGCACAGCCGGATCGGCGAGGAACGCCCGCGCGAACGAGATCAGCTGACGCTGCCCGGCCGACACGCGCCCACCGCGCTTGTTCACGTCGGAGCTGTACCCGTCCGGCAGCGCCGAGATGAACTCATCCGCCCCCACTGCGCGCGCAGCCGCGCGGATCTCGTCCAGCGTCGCGTCCGGCTTGCCGAGGGCGATGTTGTCGGCGACCGTCCCGCTGAACAGGTACGCCTCCTGCGTGACCATCACGATCGCGCGGCGCAGATCCTTCGGATGCAGCGACCGCAGGTCGACGCCGTCGAGTGTCACGCGCCCGAGGGAGGGGTCGTAGAAGCGCGAGATGAGCTTCGCCAGCGTCGACTTGCCCGCGCCGGTCGTGCCCACCAGGGCGATCGTCTGACCGGCGGGGATGTCGAGCGAGAAGTTCGGGAGGATCGTCTTCTCACCCGAGTAGCCGAACGTCACCTCGTCGAAGTTCACGTGCCCGCGCGACTCCCACAGGTCGACGGGCTGCTCAGGGTCAGGAACCGTCGGCACCTCGTCGAGCACACCCGACACCTTCTCGAGCGCCGCAGTCGCGGACTGGTACGAGTTCAGGAACATCGCGATCTCCTGCATGGGCGCGAAGAAGTTGCGCACGTACAGCACGGCGGACAGCAGCACGCCCACCGTGAGCGCGCCGTCGGCGACACGGATGCCGCCCCACAGCACGACCAGTCCGAGTGTCACGGCCGCGACCGACATGAGTCCCGGTTCGAACGTGCCGAACAGCAGCATCGAGCGGCGGTTCACGTCGCGGTATTCGCCGGCGACCTTCTGGAACGCGTCATCGTTGCGCGATTCCTTGCGGAACGCCTTGACGGCGCGGATGCCGGTCATCGTCTCGACGAACTGCACGATGACCTTCGCACTGATGACGCGCGACTCGCGGAAGATGACCTGGGAGCGCGAGTAGAACCAGCGCATCAGCAGCACCAGCGGCACCCCTGCCAGCAGCAGGATCACACCGGACTGCCAGTCCCACACCATCAGGGCGACGAACGTGAACGCTCCGAACAGCACGCCGGAGACCAGGTTGTTCAGGCCGCCGTCGAGCAGCTCGCGAATCGAGTCGAGGTCGCTCGTCTGACGAGAGATGATGCGACCGGACGTGTACGTCTCGTGGAACTCCAGGCTCAGTCGCTGAGTGTGCAGGAAGATGCGCTTGCGCAGGTCGATGAGCACCGCCTGCGTGATGCGGGCGGCCACGACGACGTACCAGCCGATCAGTGCGGCCGCGGCCGCCCCGGCGACCAGATAGACGGCGCCGATCGCGAACGTCGGCATCCAGTCCGCGTTCTCGATCACCTGCGGAAGCGCCCAGTCCAGGCCGATGCTGATGAGGATGGGCCCTGCGACCTGCAGCGCCGTCGAGATGACGAGCACGATCGACGCCAGGACGATCTGCGCGCGAAGCGGTGAGACGAGCGACCCGAGCAGCCGCAACGAGCGCTGCCGGATCGCCTTGCTCTCTTCACGGGTGTAGGTCGAGCGGTCTTCGCCCTGGGTACCGGTCAGCGGCGCGCTCATGCCTGCACCTCCTCTTCTTCGTCGTGCATATCCGCGTCGTGCGCATCGATGATCGGTATGGCCCCCGTGCGCACGGATTCCTCCGCCTCCAGGCTCGAGATGACGTGGCGGTAGTGGGCGCTGGTCCGCAGCAGCTCCGAGTGCGTGCCGACGGCGGTGATCCGGCCGCGTTCGAGCAGCGCGACGCGGTCGGCGAGCGCCACCGTCGACGGGCGGTGCGCGACGATCAGCGCCGTGGTCTCGGCGAGCACGTGCCGCAGCGCCTCTTCGACGAGCGCCTCGGTGTCGACGTCGAGCGCCGACAGCGGATCGTCGAGCACGAGCACCTTGGGCGCGGCCGCGACCGCACGGGCGAGGGCGAGGCGCTGACGCTGTCCGCCGGAAAGGCTCAGCCCCTCCTCACCGATGACGGTCTCGACGCCGTCCGGCAGGTCATCGACGAATCCGGCCTGTGCGACCCCCAGTGCTTCGCGCAGCACGCGCTCGCCCTCTTCGCCGTGGATGTCGAGCTCAGCGCGTCCGAGCAGCACGTTCTCGCGAACGGTCGCCGAGAACAGCGTCGCGTCCTCGAAAGCCATCGCGATGTGCCGACGGAGTTCGCCCAGCGACAGATCTCGCACATCGACGCCGTCGAGCGTCACTCGTCCGCCGGTGACGTCGTAGAGGCGCGTCGGCAGCGTCGTGAGCGTCGTCTTGCCGCTGCCGGTCAGGCCCACGAGCGCCATGGTCTCGCCGGGGCGCAGCACCAGATCGATGCCGTCGAGCAGGTCGCGTTCGGCGGATCCCGCATCCTGATAACGGAACCGGGCGCCCTCGAAGGCCAGCTCGCCGCGCGGCTCGCCGATCTGCTCCGGGCGCTCGGGGTCGGTGATGCTGTTCGTCTCGGAGAAGATGTCGAACACGCGGTCGGTGGCGGTGCGGGCGTCCAGCATGAACGAGAACAGGAACCCGATCGATTCGATCGGCCAGCGCAGCACCGTCGCCATGGCGAAGAACGCGAACAGCTCCGGCAGCGAGATGGCGTTCTGCGAGATCAACCAGATGCCGGACATCAGGCTCAGTCCGAAGGCGATCTGCGGCATCAGATCGAGGAAGAACCACAGCGCGCCCACCGAGCGCGCCTTGCTCATCTCGGTCTCGCGCAGTGTCTCGGCCTGCCCGGAGAATCGATTCAGCGCGTGCTTTCCCCGCCCGAACGCCTTGAGCACGCGGATGCCGTGCACGCTCTCCTCGACACTCGTCGCGAGATCGCCGGTCTGATCCTGGCTGCGCCTGGTGAGCACGCCGTACCGCTTCTCGAACAGGTAGCCGCGGATCCACATCGGGATGCCGGTGACGAGGAAGATCACCCCGAGCAGCCAGTGCCACCGGAACAGCAGCACCGAGCCGATGATGATCGTGAGGATGTTCACGACGAGCAGGATCATGCCGAACGACAACCAGCGGCGGATCAGACCGATGTCCTGCATCATGCGGCTCAGCAGCTGACCCGACTGCCAGCGGTCGTGGAATGCGACGGGCAGCGTCTGCAGCTGCGAGTACAGCTGCGTGCGCATCCGGTATTCGACTTCCGTGGCCGGTTTCAGGATGAACCAGCGGCGCAGCCACACCATCACGGCCTCGCCGAGCCCGAGGGCGAGCACGGCGAGCGCGCCGAGGGCGATGAGGTTCAGTTCGCCCGATTCGATCGGACCGCGCACGATCTGCTCGAGGACGATCGGGATCATGAGACCGAGAACGGCGGCGCCCAGCGCGCTGGCGGCGCCACCGGCGAACCGCCAGGCGACGGGCTTGACGAAGGGTGCGAGGCGCCAGAGCGCCTGGGGAGTGGACAGCGAAGCGGACTGCGACGGCAGAGACGGGGAGGAAGACATGACTCTCAGACGAGTTGTGGTGCGGAAGCGAGGAGGTGGGACGGGCGCCGCCGCCAGCGGCGGTGCCCGGAATGCGGTGGTGCGGGCGAGGAATCAGCCGCGCGGATATTCCAGGTTCGAGCCGGGAAGGGTGATCTGCGCGACGGCGATCGAAAACATGGTGTCCTCCTCATGCTCGGTGCTCGCGACGGTCGACGCGACAGCCTTCCAGCTTATTGTGGGAACCCATCCGGCGCAATAAGAATTCCCCGCGCGCATCCTCTCCCCCGCTGCGCCTCCCGCGCGCCCGCCCTGGCAGGATCAGGCCGCGCGCTCGCGCGCGAGGAGGCTCTCTTTGACCGGAAGCCCCCAGGCGAATCCCCCCAGCGTCCCGTCCGAGCGCAGCACGCGATGGCACGGGACGAAGAGCGCAGGCGCGTTGCGTGCGCAGATGGATGCCGCGGCCCGCACCGCGCTCGGGCTGCCCAGCGCCTCTGCGAACGCCGTGTAGGTGAGCGGTCGACCGGGAGCGATCTCGCGCAGCGCCGTCCAGCCCGCCTGCTGCAGATCGGTGCCGAACTGCCTGACCGGCACCGCATCGATCGCGCCGAGATCCCCGTCGTAGTAGGCCCGGACGGCGGACGCGGCATCCGTCTCCCCCTCGCGGATACCGGACGGACGCGCCTTCGCCGGCAGTCGTTCGATGATGGCGACCTGGTCGTCGCTCCATCCGGAGGCGAGCACGCGCTGGCGCTCGTCGACGAGCAGGGTGAAGGCGCCGTCGGCCGTGTCGATGGTCTGGATGAGAGCGGTCATGCGAGCTCCTTCGCGGTGGTCGTGGCAGGTTCAGCGGTCGTGGCGGGTTCGTCGGTCCTGGTGCGAGGGGCGCGCACAGGGGCGGCGCGCCACAGGTGGGCGGAGAGGTAGCTGCGCCACGGTGCGGTGCGCGCGGCCCAGGCGGTGAGCGGTGCGGGATCCGCGGGGATGCCGGAGGCCGCAGCCCCCGCCCGTATGGCCACGTCGCCCGGGAGGAGCACATCCGGATCGCCGATCACGCGCATGCGCACGTAGTCGGCGGTCCATGGGCCGATGCCGGGCATCGCGAGGAGCGCTGCGCGCTGGTCCGCGGGGTCGTCGCCGACCGTCAGGGTGAGCGATCCGGCGGCGAGGGCAGCAGCCGCCCCGACGATCGCTCGGATGCGGGCCCCTGGCCCGCGAAGCACGTCTGCGCCGTGCTCCGCGATCGCCGCCATGGTCGGGAAGAGGAAGCCCTCCCCTGTCTCGCGTTCTGCACCTGGCTCGCCTGCCGAAGGCTTCCCCAGCGCCTCGGTGAGCGCGGTCAGCGCCGTACGCGCAGCCGCAACCGAGATCTGCTGCCCGACCATCGCACGGATGAGCATCTCGTGCGGATCCGCCGCACCGGGCACCCGGATGCCGGGAACCCGCTCGACCAGAGGTGCGAGCTCGGGATGCTGCGACAGGGCCGCATCGACGGCGACGGGATCGGCATCCAGATCGAAGATGCGACGAGCGGTGGCGACGAGCGGCGCGAGGTCGCCGAGGTGCGCGACTCGTGTCCGCAGGCGCAGCCTGCGATCGGTGTCCTGCCGGACCTCGAACCAGGCGGGCCCGCCCGCCATCTGCAGGTGGCGGGCGAAAGAGGACGCCGTGCTCGTTTCGACGCCGGGGACCGCACGGGCGGCCATCCACGCGAAGATGCCTGCGGCATCCATCGGCTCACGATGCGGGAGCAGCAGGTCGATCGCGCCGAGAGCCGGCTGCGGCGCCGCCGGGGTCGCCGCGCGACGACGCGCCCGCAGTTCGCTCGGTGTGAGGTCGAAGACCTCGCGGATCGTCTCGTTGCACTGCCGGATGCTGGCGAACCCCGCCGAGAACGCGATGTCTGCGATGGGGAGATCGGTGCCCACCAGCAGCATCCGGGCGTTGTGCGCGCGGTGGGCGCGAGCGAGCGCCAGGGGACCTGCGCCGAGCTCTGCGGTCAGAAGGCGGGTCAGGTGCCGGCTGGAGTATCCGAGGCGAGTGGCGAGGCCGGGAACGCCTTCGCGCTCGACGACGCCATCGGCGATGAGGCGCATGGCGCGCGCTGCGGTGTCGCCCCGCAGATCCCAGGCCGGTGAACCAGGAGCAGCCTCCGGGAGGCAGCGTTTGCACGCCCGGAACCCGGCCTCGTGGGCCGCGGCGCTCGTCGGATAGAAGGTGACGTTCTGCGGTTTCGGGGTGCGGGCGGGGCACGACGGCCGGCAGTAGATGCCTGTCGAGTGCACTGCGGTGATGAACTGCCCGTCGAAGCGGGTGTCACGTGCGTCGATCGCGCGGTAGCGCTCATCGAAGGTCATCGCGGGGAAGCTCATGCCTCCACCCTGCCATGTCCGATCCCCGCAGGCTCGCGGAAATCGGACATGGCAGTGTTGTTATCGAGAATCATTCTCAGTAAGGTGAACGCTTGTGTCCTCCACCTCCCTCACGGCAGTTCGTCCCGGCCGACGACTCGAACGGCGCACTGCGGCGATCTGCACGGTGCTCGCGATCGCGCTCGTCGCTCTCACGGTCCTGTCCTGCGCCGTCGGCGTCGTCGCCGTCACCCCCGTGCAGGCGGCGCAGACGATCATCGGCCATCTGCTGCCCGGCATGCCCTGGATGTCGGACGGCTCGCTCACCCCGCTGCAGGACCAGGCCGTCTGGCACTTCCGGCTGCCGAGAGCACTTCTCGCCGGATTCGCCGGCGCCGGCCTCGCCCTCGCCGGTGCGCTCATGCAGGTGACTGTTCGCAATCCGCTGGCCGAGCCGTACATCCTCGGCGTCTCCTCCGGAGCGAGCGTCGGTGCTGTCGCCGTGATCGTCTGGGGCTCGGCCGCCGTCGGCGGCCTCTCGCTCAACATCGCCGCATTCATCGGCGCGGTGCTCGCCTGCGCATGCGTGGCGGTCATGGCACAGAAGGACGGCGCGCTCTCCCCCACGAGAATGATCCTCGCCGGAGTCGCCCTCGGCACCCTGTTCAGTGCGATCACCAGCTATCTGACGATCTCCACCGATGCGCAGAACGTCGTCGGAGTGCTGTTCTTCCTGCTCGGCAGCGTCTCCGCGGCGACGATGAGCAGCCTGATCGGACCCGCGATCGCCCTCGCCTGCGGCGTCATCGTGGCATCCTTTCTCGCCCGCTCGTTGAACGCCCTCATGACCGGAGACGAATCGGCGACCTCGTTGGGCGTGAATCCCACGCGTCTGCGCGCCCTCCTGCTGATCCTCGCCTCTCTGCTCACGGGAACCGTGGTCTCCGTCGCCGGCGGCATCGGTTTCGTCGGGCTCGTCATCCCGCACATCGCCCGGATCGCGGTCGGAGCGGATCACCGTCGCATGCTCCCTCTCACCGTGCTGGGCGGCGCAGTGTTCCTCATGCTCGCCGACCTCCTTGCCCGCACCGTGGCGGCGCCGACGGAGATCCCGCTCGGCATCCTCACCGCGTTCGTCGGCGCGCCGTTCTTCCTCTGGCTCATGCGCCGCAACGGCGCCGATCGTGCGGGCTTCGGCCGATGAGAGTCGATCTCGAGGATGTCACGGTCGCCATCAGCGGCAAGGACATCGTGCACGCCGCATCCCTCACCGTGGAATCGGGCAGCGTCGTCGGGTTGATCGGCCCGAACGGCAGTGGGAAATCGACCCTGCTGCGCACCCTGTACCGTGCCGTGCGACCACGGAAGGGGACCGTGCTCGTGGACGGCATCGATGTGCACGCACTCAGCGCACGCGAGGCGGCACGCACCGTTGCCGTGATGCTGCAGGATCCGCAGACCGACTTCGACCTCACCGTGCACGAGCTGGTGCTGCTCGGACGTGCGCCGCACAGGGCGTCCTTCGGGCGCGACAGCGCGGACGATCTGCGCATCGTCGATGACGCCATGCGCCGCGTCGGCGTGACATCGCTGGCCGACCGCATGGTCGCGACCCTGTCGGGCGGGCAGCGCCAACGCGTCATGCTCGCGCGCGCTCTCGCGCAGCAGGCACCTGTCCTCGTGCTCGACGAGCCGAGCAACCACCTCGACATCCGGCATCAGCTCGAGCTCATGACGATCGTGCGCGGGCTCGGGTGCACGGTGATCGCCGCGCTGCACGACCTCAACCTCGCGCTGCAGTACTGCGATCGCGTCGTCGTGCTCGTCGATGGTCGCATCCTCGCCGACGGCCCACCTGACGCGGTGCTGACCGGCGACGTCATCCGTACCGCGTTCGCCGTCGAGGCGCGCCTGCTGGGTGAGCGCGAGGACCCCGTCCTCGCCTTCCGCGCGCTCTCCGATCGACGCACCCTGACCGCCCCGTCCCGCACCCGAACAGAAAGAGATATCCGTCCATGACCATGAACCGTCAGTTCCGCCCCGTCACCCTCACCGCACTCGCCGCCGCCACGCTGCTCGTCGCCGGATGCGGCTCCGGCGTCGCCTCCGGCGATTCCGAGGACGTCGCAGATCGAGAGCGACTGGCCGTGCAGAACTGCGATCGGGAGGTCGTCGTGCACGGCGTTCCCGATGCCGTCGTCGGGATGCACCCGTCCCAGACCGAACTGCTCCTGAGACTGGGGGTCGCCGATCGCCTGGTAGGTCAGGCGCAGGCGACGACGCACGCCCTCCCCGACGATGTCGCCGATCTCGCAGCGGACGTCCCGTTGCTCGCGGGACTCACTCCGCCGAGCCGGGAGGATCTGCTCGCTGTGGAACCCGACTTCGTCTACTCCCCCACGACCTACGAGTTCACCGCAGAGCAGGGCTTCGCGAGCATCGAGCAGCTGGAACAGGCGGGCGCGTCCGTCTACGTCGCGACCGGCGGATGCTTCGACCGGCGCTCGAGCGGCGAGGTGACCGACTTGTTCACCGACATCGAGAACCTCGGTGAGATCTTCGACGTGCCGGACACGGCGGACGATCTGATCGCCGAGGCGCGATCCGAGCTCGCCGCCGTCGCGTCGGCGATCGAGGACGAGGACCGCCTTCGCGTCGCTCAGGTGTATGTGGAGGGAACGACACTGTCTGCCATCGGCGCGGGAGTGGAGTACGACATCCTCCGACTGGCCGGAGCCGACAACGTGTACGGTCCGGATCAGCCGGCGTTCGCAGACTTCTTCGCCGCGACGATCACGCCGGAGTCGCTGGCGGCCGAACAGCCCGATGCACTGGTGTTCTCGGTCTACGACGATGCTCACGAGGCCGCCGTCCGCGAGTACCTGACGACGACGTTCCCCGAACTGCCTGCTGTGCAGGAGGGGCGACTGATCGCCGTCTCCAGCTCCGACGTGTTCCCCGGCACTCTGGGCAACGTCCGCATCGTGCGAGACATCGCCGAGCAGCTGTATCCGGACGCCTTCTGAACGATGATCCATCGACGACTCCTCGAGCTCGCCGGCATCGTGCCGGGCGCCATCGGGGCGCTCGGCGCGATCGGCGTGCTGATCTCGGCGCTGCACGTCGCGTTCGCATTGGCGATGGCGACGGCGATCGGCGCGGTCATCCACGGGGACGGGGATCCGCATGGCGCGCTGCTCCTGCTCGGTGCGATCGCACTCGTGCGCGCTGTGCTGCTCTGGCTGCGCGAGCCGCTCGCCGCTCGGATCGGCGCATCCGTTCGCATCTCGCTGCGCCGCAGGCTCCTGGCGCAGCTCCCCGCGATCGGCGCTGAGGAGCGCCGTGCGGGCGACACCACGGCGACGATCATCGATGGCGTGGACGGGCTCGACGCCTACTACACGCGCTATCTGCCGCAACTGATCGTCGTCCTGCTGGTTCCGACCGCGATCGTCGTGCTGGTCGCCGTCCAGGACACGGCCGCCGGTGTCGTGCTGGCGGTGGCCGCGGCGGTCACCATCATCGTCCCGCGTTTCTGGGATGCCCTGCTGCTGCGCAACGGGAGGAAGCGATGGAGCGCGTTCGCCCGGCTTTCCGGCGACTACGCCGAAGCGCTCCAGTCCATTCCGCTCCTGCGCGGATTCGGCGCCGCCTCACGTGTCGGTGCCCATCTCGATGCCAGGGCCGACGACCTCCGCCGGCGCACGATGCGTCAGATGCGGGTGTCCCTGATCGAGAGCGGCATCAGCGCACTCGCGATGCACGCGGGCACCGTGCTCGCCGTCGTGGCCGCCGCCGCGGCCGCCATGGACTCCGCGAACCAGGGCACGGCCGCCGTCGCCGTGCTGCTGCTCGCGCGCGAGTGCTTCCGCCCGCTCGCAGAACTCAGCACGCACTGGCACGCCGGGTACCTGGGCCTCACCGCGGTCGACGGCCTCGACCGCTTGCTCTCTCGGCGCCCGGGGGTGATCGAGGACGGCGTGCGCGACGAACCCTCGGCGCGCCCTGCGGTGATCGAACTCCGCCGCGTCGGATTCCGTCATCCGGGCAGCGCACGAGGAGTCCACTACGTGTCGCTGCGGATCCGCGGCGGCGAGACCATCGCCGTGCTCGGTCCCTCCGGATCGGGCAAGAGCACCCTCGCCCGTCTGCTCGAACGAGATGCCGACCCGGAAACAGGCGAGATCCTCCTCGACGGCGTCCCCCTGCGACATCTCACTCGTCGTGCACGCACACGCAGTGTCGTGGTGGTCGCGCAGGATCCGGTGCTGTTCACGTGGACGGTGCGTGACAATCTGCGCCTCTACCGGCCGGATGCCGGCGATGACGAGGTGATCGCCGCGGCGAGGGCGGCAGTCATAGACGACGTCATCCGCACCCTCCCGGACGGGTACGACACCGTGCTCGCAGAGAACGGTGCGCCGCTCTCCGGCGGGCAGCGTCAACGGCTGGCCATCGCCAGAGCCCTGCTCGCGCGCACACCGGTACTCGTGCTCGACGAGGTGACCTCGGCCCTGGACATCGACACCGAGCGCCGCGTCATGGACGGCGCATCCGCCTTCGACTCGCGGCGGACGACGATCCTCATCGCACATCGGGAGAGCGCGTGCATCCATGCGGACCGCTGGATACGGATGACCGACGGCCGCATCGTCGCGGGCGGCGACGGCCCGCCCCAGGAGCGCGCGCGTCGGACGCCTGCACCGCAGACGCTTCGGTTCGAGTCGCCGACAGGAGCGCACCGGTGAGGGCTGTCATCCGGCTGCTGCCGGTCATCGCCACCCATCGGCGGCTGTTCATCGAGACCGTACTGTGGAGCGTCGTCGCGCATGCCGCGGTCCTGACGATCGCGCTCGGCCTCGCGCTCATCGTCGGCCGCACCGCCACGGGCGCTCGTCCCGACCTCCCCGACCTGACGATCGGTCTGCTCCTGGTGAGCGTCGTCGTGGCTGCGGCGAGCTGGCGCGAATCGTGGGTGTCGCACGATCTCGCGTACCGGCTGATCGGCGTTCTCCGCGGACGGGTGTTCTCGTCGTTGCGCCGCGCACTCCCCTCGCGGCATCGTGCCCCTCGTACCGGCGACCTCGTGTCGACGCTGGTGGCAGACATCGAGACGCTCGAATGGCTCTACGCGCACACCGTCGCGCAGACCCTCTCGGCCGCCCTCGTCCTCGTGGCCAGCGGAGCGGTCTCGATCGCCATCGACCCGATGCTTCTCCTGGTGTGGCTGCCGCTGCTGGTGATCGGCGTCGTGGTACCGCAGCTGACCTCGCGCCTCGCTCTGCGCCACGGCGAGGCCCTCGCCTCAGGGCGCGCGCAGGTCCGGGCCGAACTGCTCGACACGATCCGAGGCCTCCGCGAGCTGCGCGGCGCAGACGCGCTCGAGGCGCAGTATTCGCGAATCGATGCCGAGGTGCGCGGCATCGCAGAGATCGAGACGCGTGAGGCATCTCGTGTCGGCGTCGAACGCGGCATCGCCGATCTGACGTTCGCTCTCGCCGCGCTCGGAGCGATCGGCATCGCCGTCCTCACCGGCGATGCGCTCGATCCCGCCTATCTCCCGCTCGCCGTCGTCGTATCGGTCAGCGGTCTCGGCCCTGCCGCCCAGATCCTGGAACTGCTGCGCAGCGCCGGAACGCTGCGCGCCAGCGCGGAACGGATCGCAGAAGCGCTGGATGCTCCGCCCTCTGTCGACACCGTCGCCATGACGCCGGCTGTTCCCCCGCGGAACGAGCGCGGCCTCGTCTTCGACGGCGTCCGCTTCGGCTACGACCGATCGTCCCCCGTGCTCGACGGACTCGACCTCGAGGTGCGACCCGGAGAGACGGTGGCGCTGGTCGGTCCGTCCGGCGCGGGCAAGACGACAGCGGCGCAGATCGCGCTGCGCATGTGGGATCCCGATGCCGGACAGGTGCGCATCGATGGCGTGGATGTGCGCAGGCTGCCGGATGCCGCCCTGCGTCAACTGATCAGCGTGGTTCCGCAGTCCTCACCGCTGCTGCGCGGGACGATCCGCTCCAACATCACGCTCGCTGACCCGGAGGCCGATGAGCCGAGCATTCGTCGTGCCGCGTCGCTCGCGGGGCTCCTCGCGTCGGAGGCCGGTCTCCCCCTCGGCGTGGAGACTCCGGTCGGCGAGCACGGCTCCGGACTGTCCGGCGGCCAGCGCGCACGCGTCGCCATCGCCCGTGCGGTGCTGCGGCGCCCGCGAGTGCTCATCCTCGACGAGGCGACGGCATCCCTGGATGCCGAAGCGGATGCCGCCGTCATCGAACTGCTGCAACGCTCACCCGAGTGCGCGATCCTGCTGATCGCGCATCGCCCGGCGACCATCGCCGCCGCCGATCGGCGGGTCGCCCTCGGACCGCACGGGTCCCCGGAGTGAGCGTCAGTGGAAGAAGTGCCGCTCTCCGGTGAAGAACATCGTGACGCCTGCGGCCTTCGCCGCCGCGATCACCTCGTCGTCGCGCACCGACCCTCCGGGCTGGATGATCGTCGAGATTCCGGCATCGATGAGCACCTGCGGTCCGTCTGCGAACGGGAAGAACGCATCGGATGCCGCAACGGATCCTGCCGCCCGCTCGCCTGCGCGCTCCACCGCGAGGCGGCAGGAATCGACGCGGTTGACCTGACCCATGCCCACACCGACGGTGGCATTGCCCTTGGCGAGGACGATCGCGTTGGACTTCACCGCCCGGCACGCCTTCCAGGCGAAGATCATGTTCTCCATCTCGGAGTCGTCCGGCCGCTCACCGCAGGCGAGCTCCCAGTTCTTGGCCACCGAGAGGATGTCGTCGGGGAAGCGATCGGCATCCTGCAGCAGCAGGCCGCCCGAGACCAGGCGCACATCCATCCGCTCCTGCTGCCAGTCATCGGGCAGTCGCAGCAGTCGCAGGTTCTTCTTCGCCTTGAAGACCTCGAGGGCTTCCGGTTCGAACGAGGGGGCGACGATGACCTCGGTGAAGATGTCCTTGAGGTTCTCGGCCATCTTCAGCGTCACGGTGCCGTTGGCTGCGATGACGCCGCCGTACGCCGAGACCGGGTCGCATTCATGCGCGCGCAGATGAGCGCTGGCGATCGGGTCGAGTGCATTGGGTGCTGTGGTCGCGATGCCGCAGGGGTTCGCGTGCTTCACGATCGCCACCGCCGGCAGCACCATGTCGAACGCGGCGCGCAGTGCGGCATCCGCATCGACGTAGTTGTTGTACGACATCTCCTTGCCCTGCAGCTGCTCGGCCTGCGCGATGCCGTGCTCGCCGACGCGCGTGTAGATCGCGCCGCGCTGGTGCGAGTTCTCGCCGTAGCGCAGGGTCGTCAGCCGCTCGGCCTTGATCGTGAGGTGCTCAGGCAGCTCTCCGGAGTCGTCGTTGAGCGTGCCTTCGGAGAACCAGGCGGCGACGGCGGCGTCGTAGGCCGCGGTGTGCGCGAACGCGCGGGCGGCGAGTTCGCGGCGCTGCGTGAGGTTCGTGCCGCCCGACTGGATCGACTCGATGATCGCGGGATACGACTCGGGCGAGACGACGATCGCGACGTTGGCGTGGTTCTTCGCCGAGGCGCGCACCATGGCCGGCCCACCGATGTCGATCTGCTCGACGACATCGTCGCCCTCGGCACCGGAGGCGACGGTCTCGACGAACGGGTACAGATTCACGATGACGAGTTCGAACGGCGAGATCTCGAGCTCCGACAACTGGCGCTCGTGATCTTCGAGGCGCAGGTCGGCGAGCAGGCCGCCGTGGATGCTGGGGTGCAGCGTCTTGACGCGCCCATCGAGCATCTCGGCGGTACCGGTCACCGAGGCGACATCGGTGACCTCGTGGCCCGCCTCGCGGATGGTCGCCGCCGTGGAACCGGTCGAGACGATCTCGACACCGGCGTCGGCGAGCGCCGCAGCCAGCACGAGCAGATCGGTCTTGTCGCTCACCGAGACCAGGGCGCGTCTGATCGGGACGACATCGCGGTCGCGGTACAGGGACGAATCGTGGCTCGGACCGGCCATGGAAGATCTCCTTCTAGCGTGGGGATGCGGATTTCGGTCAGGAAGTGAGTGCGAGGTCGCCGATGGCGATGCGGCGCACGACATCGATGAGCAGACGGCGCTCGACAGGTTTGATGCGCTCGTGCAGCGCGTGCTCAGTGTCACCGGGGTCGATCGCGACGCGCTCCTGCGCGAGGATCGGGCCCGAATCGATGCCGTCGTCGACGACGATGACGCTCGCGCCGGTCTGTGCAGCGCCTGCCGCGAGCGCGTCGCGCACCCCGTGCGCGCCGGGGAACTCGGGCAGATACGCGGGGTGCGTGTTGATGATGCGCGGTGCGTAGCGCGCGACGAGCGCCGACGGCAGCAGCCGCATGAGTCCGCTCAGCACGATGAGATCGGGCTGCCAGATGTCGAGCTGGCGACCGAGCTCTTCACCCCACGCCTCGCGGCTCTCGAAGGAGCGGAACGGGACTGTGAAGCTCGGGATGCCGAATTCTTCAGCGTGCGCGAGCCCGCCGGCGTCTCGATCAGCGCCGACGACGACGATCCGCGCGGGGAAGTCCGGGTGGCGTGCGGCATCGAGCAGGGCGCGGAGGTTCGAGCCGGCGCCAGAGATGAGAACGGCGACCGTGAGCACGCTGACAGTCTAGTGGGATGCGTCACGCCGCCGATTCGCTCAGCGGATCGGCCGCTGACCTTGCCCGCGTGTCTGCCACGTGACGCGGAAGACGTCTATGACGTCGTTGACCTGAGCACCCGACGATTGCGCCTCGGCAACGAGTTCGCGGATGCGCCGGACCACCGGTTGAGGGAGGGGGGCCGCTGCTTCGGCGACGCGGGTGCCGGCGGCCGTGCGTGTGACGACGAGCCCTTCCTGTTCGAGCATCTTGTATGCCTTGGCCGCGGTTCCGGGGGCTACCCCGAAGTCACTCGCGGTCTGCCTCACCGTCGGCAGTCGCTCATCCACACCGAGTTGGCCTGAGACGATGAGACCCCGGAACTGACGGTAGATATCAAGTGCCGGGCTCCCCTCGTCGGTGGACGCCGGGCTCGTGCTCGCCATCACCGCACCGATGCGTCGCTCGTCGCGGGATCGCCGTGGACGTCGGAGCGGTCGTCCTTGGGTGCATGGAACGCTCGGGCGGCGACGACGATCAGCAGGACGAAGGCGATGATCTCGAGGATGGGGGCGAGCCATCCGCCTGCGACAGCGAGTTCCGCGTATCGCCAGGCGATGTCGTAGGGTTCTCCGCCGTTCTGTCCCGTGATGATGAGCCGGGATCCGGTGCCGGATCGCGCGATGAACCGCCACGCACCCGCAAGGGCGATCAATATCGCGGCCAGCGCGACGTGCACAGTGTCCGTGGCGATCCTGCAGCGTGCAGTGTTCTCGTCGATGACTGTCTCCGGCCGGCGATACGGTCGCGAAGCGTTGCGGTGCAAGACCGACCAGGCCACGGCCACCAGGAGGACGAGGCAGATGAGCACAGGCACCCCGTACGCCCATCCGTAGAACCACTGACGCACCGGGTCGATCGCCGCCTCGTTGGGCACCGGGATCACAAGCCAGATGTACCGACCGTGATCGTCCGGCGATGACGTCAACCCCGCTGAAATGGTCGTGGCGAGAAGCGCCGCAAAAGCGACGACCGTCACGATGATGCCCACTCGCGGGCCGAACGTCCACCAGGTGCGGCGCGCATTCGCCACAGCGACCTCGGGCGGATTCGTCCCCCGGCTCGTCACGAGCGCGAGCAGTACGAAGAGCCCGACTGCCGCGCAGAACAACGGAAGTGCGAATCGCCACCACGAGACGATGTCCGCGACGTTGATGACGTACCCGCGGACGACGTTCTCGACCACGAAGAGCACGACGACAGCGATCGCCGTCGCCCCGAGCGCTCGACGTTCAGGCGCGTAACGAGACTGGACCGCGGCATCCGCGCGCCCCTCGATCGGGTCTCCCGTACGCCTGCCTCCGGACAGCACGAGGATGAGGCCAGCGACGACCACCGCTATCGCCAACGACACCAACGGCATCGAGAACGCTCCGCCCACGAGATCCACCGGGCCGATCGACGCGTTGCTCATCCCTGACATGACGCCTCCGTAGAACTTGTGCCACATGTCTATCACAAGTTGTGCCACGCGGAAAGTACAAGTTCCGATCGATCACGGATGGCGGGCGCGTATCAGGTGCGGCGGAAGAACCCGTGGTCGTCGAGGGGCTGGGTGTCGTCCTGGTCCGCACTCGGCGCATCGGCATCCGCCCGAGAGGCGTGAGCGGCGGCGTCGTCCTCCAGCGGCGAGGCGCCCATCTCAGCGACCCAGCGGTCGGTGCGCTCCTCGGCGAGCTCATCGCGATGACGCGGCGCGAGCAGCATGATGGCGGCGCCGATGAGCACTTCGACTCCGACGGCGAGCGTCGTCCATCCGATGTGCGGGCCGACTTCTGCCATGCGCCCCGGGCCGATCGACCCCGATGCCAGTACGGCGGCGAGAGCGATGATCCCCGCGCTCAGCGCCGCGATCCCCGCGGCGATCACCGCACGCGGGGCGATCGCATGGGCTGCATCGTGCCAGACGAGACGCGACCGGATCATCCATCCGGCGAGCGCTCCCGCCGCGACGGGGAGCAGCACCACGACCAGCATCCAGATCGATCCGTTCTCCGGCAGCAGGCCGAACACGGGCACCCCCGGCACGACTCCGAGCTGTGTGCCGGCCGGCGAGACCGCGGTACCGGAGCCGACGGCGAATCCGGGTCCGGCGATCCAGGCGACCGCCCAGACCAGAAGAGTCGGCAGGTAGGCGAGATGGCCGAGGGTGAGCACGGTGGCCCCGGTCGCGTCCACGCGCGCCGCTTCGAAGAGCGCGACCACTTCTCCCCCGCGCAGTGCGACGGAGACCGCGACCGCGAGGGCCGCGATGCCGGTGAGCGCCACGACCACGACGGCGACGCCTCGGACGGTCTCCCCGGGCACGACGCTCCAGTCGCCCCATCCGTCGGCGCGGTCGTGGACGCGGTCGATGAGTCCCCCATCGCCCTCACGCCAGGCGCAGCCGACGGCACCGCAGAGTGCACCCGCGAAGTAGACCGCCCCGGGCAAAACGATCGCCAGCCACAGCGGCACCTCGCCGATACCGCTGCGTGCGGTGAAGGCGACGGCGGTGGCGATCGCCACGAACGCGACGGTCCCGGAGACCACCCCGAGCAACCAGGCCCCGGAGCGCGCGGCACGGGTACCGGATCGACCCGCGAACAGCAGCGTGAAGACGAGGAACGCCAGCGGGGTCAACGACAGGGTGAAGCGTGCGGCATCCGGTGCGATGCCGATCGCAGAGACCACCGCATCCGGTATGGCGATCTCGATCGGCACACCGTGACCGAACTGCCAGAGAGTGCCGGCGACGGGCCAGAGCCCGCCCCAGTCCGCAGTCGCGCCGAACGCGAGGGTCCACAGCAACGTGAGCGGGGCGAGGAGCACCGCAAGGCCGACGGCGGCCGCGATGGCGGCATCGACAGCGGCGAGGATCGCGACGAGAAGGCGTTGCATGACCTTTCGAGACTACGACGAGAAGCTGATGTCCTCGCGTGGGCGCGCGCGAGCAGTCGGACCCTCAGCCTGCGATGGACTCGCGGAGCATCTTCTTGGACACTTTCCCCGTCGCTGTGCGAGGCAGCTCGGCGACGAGTTCGACGCGTTCCGGAATCCACCACCTGGCGACGAGGTCGGCGAGATGGTCGCGCACGTCCTGGGCCCGAAGACCCGAATCCTGTGCCGTCACGACCCACGCGACCGGCCGCTCCCCCCATTCCGGATGGGCGACGCCGACGACGGCGACCTCGTCGACGCGCGGGTCAGAGAGGATGGCGTCCTCGAGCTGGACCGAGGGAATCCATTCCCCACCCGACTTGATCAGATCCTTCGTGCGGTCGACGATGCGGATGTACCCCCACGGGTCGATCGTTGCGACATCGCCCGAGCGCAGCCAGCCGTCGTCGGTGAACCCGCTGTGCGATCCGTTCTCGCCGAAATAGGCGCGCGCGGCGGTCGGAGCACTGACCTGCAGCTCGCCGAACGCGACGCCGTCGTTCGGCAGCGGACGGTCGTCCTCGTCGACGATGCGCACGCGGGACAGCGGAATGGGTACGCCGGCGGAGGCCGTGAGTTCGCGGTCCCGATCGCGGTCAGGATGCTCGTGGATGCTGCTCACTCTGCCCGTGGAGATCACCGGACTCGATTCCGTCAGCCCCCACGCCCCGATCAGCGGGATGCCCGCCTTGTCGAGGTACTTGTCGGCGAGCGATGTGGGGATCGGTCCGCCCCCGGCGACGATTCCTCGTACGGCGGAGAGGTCCCAGTCGTCGAGGTGCTCGGCGCACCGCGCCCAGACCGTGGTGACCGCGGCCGAGAACGTCACCCCGTGCCGCGACATCATCCCGAGCACCTCATCGCCGCTCGTGACGGGCCCGGGGAGAACGAGGGCCGCCCCCGACATGATGGCCGCGTAGCTCAGGCCCCACGCGTTGACGTGGAAGAGCGGCACCATCGGGAAGACGACGTCCTTCTCGCTGATCGCGAGCACGTCGGCGAGCTGCAGCTGCAGCGCGTGCAGGATCACGGAGCGGTGATCGTAGAGCACGCCCTTCGGGTTCCCCGTCGTCCCCGACGTGTAGCAGAGCGATGCGGCCAGGCGATCATCCGCGACCACGAACTCGCCCGTGAACGGTTCGACCGATGCGAGCAGCCCCTCGTAGTCGACGACTCGCGGGTCGTCGGGCAGAACCGCATCCGCGCTGTCCCTGATCACGATGATGCGGCGGATCGTCGCGCACGACGAGATGGTCGGCCAGAGGCCGTCCACGAGCGACGAGGCGACGAACACCACCTCGTCCTGCGCGTCTTCGAGGATGTAGCGGATCTGCTCCGAGAACAGACGAGGATTCACCGTGTGCAGTATCCGCTCGGTGCACGGCACCGCGAGATACAGCTCGAGGTGCTCCTGGGTGTTCCACAGGAACGTCGCGACCCGCGCCCGGGCGGACACCCCGAGGCTCTCGAGGCCCGCCGCCAGACGGCGCACCCGTTGAGCGAGTTCGCCGAAGGTCACCACCGCTGGATGCTCCGGATCCTGCCACGGGCTGATCACCTGCTTGTGGCTGAAGACCCTCTCGAGCCGATCCATCAGAAGTGGAAGGGCCAGGGGTGTGTCCTGCATGAGTCCGCGCATGATTCCTGCTCCTACTTGGCGGTGGCGTCCGATGCCAGTTCGGCCCTGGCGATGAGCTCTTTCTCGGCCTCGCCGCTGGCGAGGTGCTTCGAGAGCTTTCCTGATGCGTCGTAGTACCGGTGGAAGAAGCTCGCAGAGACGACCACAGCGATCACTGCCAGCCCGACGATGTAGAACGACGGCGAGATGGGATCACCGGTCTGATCGATCATCGCCGTCGCGACGAGCGGCGCCGTGCCTCCCAGCACACCGTACGCGAGGTTGTACGACAACCCGCTGGCGGTGTACCTGACCGATGCGGGGAAGAACTCCACCATGATCATGGGCGTCACGAGGGAGACCAGCCCGATGAAGACGGCGTACAGGCTCTGGCCGATGATGACCGTGGCGAGGCCTCCCGATCCCATGATGAGGAACGAGGGGATGGCGACGACGCCCATGCCGACGGCGGCGAAGATCGCCACTCGCCGGCGGCCGAAGCGGTCCACGAGCAGACCGGCGGCGATGACCGAGAGGGTGAAGACGATCAGCGCGATCAGATACGACAGCAGCGCGTTGCCCTGGGCGAGCCCGAGCACCTCGGTGTTGTAGGCGACCATGTAGCCCGACAGCAGGTAGAAGCCGACGCCGTTGAGTGCGCACCAGAGGAACACGATGATCATCGTGCGCCAAGAATCGCGGAACGCGCGCACGATCGGCGGGTGCTTCGCGAGCTTCGCGGCGGCCTTCACCGCCTGGAACTCCGGGGTGTCCTGGATGCGCAGGCGCAGGTAGAGGCCGACGAGTCCGAGCGGCCCGGCGATGAGGAACGGGATGCGCCAGCCCCACGAGTGCAACGAGTCTGCATCCATCGACATCGTCACGAGAAGACCGACCAGTGCTCCGGCCGCGGTGCCGAGCCCCACAGAGGCGGGTGTCACCGCCCCGAAGATCCCGCGCCGACGGCTGGGCGCGTACTCGATGATGAAGCTCGCCGAGCCCGCGTACTCGCCTCCGGCGGACAGGCCCTGGATGAGACGGATGCAGACCAGGAGCACGGGCGCCGCCACGCCGATCGCCAGATACGACGGCAGCACGCCGATGCCGAAGGTCGAGATGCTCATCGCGAGCACCGCGAGCGAGAGCGCGGAGCGCCTGCCGAAGCGATCACCGATGTGACCGAAGATGATGCTGCCCAGCGGCCTCGCCAGGAATCCGACGGCGAATGCGGCGAAGGACGCCAGAAGTTCCGTCGTGCGGTTGTCGCTCGGGAAGAACTGCATCCCGATGATCGTGGCGAACTGCGCGTACAGTCCGAAGTCGAACCATTCGACGAAGTTGCCGATCCCGCCGGCGAGCACCGCCTTGCGTCGGGCATCGTTGAGGGATGCCGTGCGTACGTCAGTCATTGTGTCAACCTTTCAGCGTTGAAGGTGTTGAGGTCTTGGGTTCGCGTTCGCGTTCGCGCTCGCGCGAACGGATCACGCCAGCGGTCCGCCGGCGACGTACAGGATCTGGCCGGAGATGAATCCGGTGTCGGGGCCCGCGAAGAACGCCACGGCGTGCGCGACGTCCTCCGGTGAGCCCCCTCGGCGCACCGGGATGGTGCTCGCGAACTCTTTGCGGTAGTCGTCCCAGTCCACGCCGAGGCGCTCAGCGACGGCCCGGTTCATGTCGGTCTCGATGAAGCCCGGGGCGACGGCGTTCGCGGTGATGCCGAACGGTCCCAGCTCCAGAGCGAGTGTCTTCGTGAATCCCTGCACCCCTGCCTTCGCCGCCGCGTAGTTCGCCTGACCGCGGTTCCCCAGCGCCGAGCTCGAGGAGATGTTGACGATCCGCCCCCAGCGCTGCTCGACCATGTGCGACTGCGCCGCGCGCGACATGAGGAACATCCCTCGCAGGTGGACGCCCATCACCGAGTCCCAGTCGTCCACCGACATCTTGAACAGCAGGTTGTCGCGGATGATGCCCGCGTTGTTGACGAGGATCGTCGGCGCACCGAGATCGCGCACGACCGATTCGAAGAGCTCGGAGACGGCGTCCTCGTCGGAGACATCGGCGGCGTAGCCGTGCGCGGTCGCACCGGTCGCGCGGATCTCGGCGGCAGCCGCCTCTGCGGCGACGGCATCGAGATCGACGATGGCCACCGAGTGGCCGTCTGCAGCGAGGCGCTCGGCCGTTGCACGGCCGATTCCGCGAGCGGAGCCCGTCACGATCGCGACCTTTTCAGAGCTTGCGTGGTTCACGAGTCTCCCATCCTGACTTCTCTGTCATCGCTAAGCGTCTGCTTAGTATGTGATGCGGCACGAAGATCTGTCAAGCGTTGATCCCTATACTTTCGGGGAAGATCCAACTACTATTGTGAGCAACCGCTTAGTCCGCGCTCATCGCAGAGCGGCCGAACACTGAAGTTCACACGAGGAGAGACTGTGGCAGCGACCGAAACGGCCAATGGCAAGGCGGGCGAGACCAGACAACGACTTCTGGATGCCGCCCAGGACCTCTTCGTCACCAAGGGCTATCACGGCACGAGCACCCGCGAGATCGCCTCCCGTGCCGGCCTCAGTCCCGCCGCGATGTACGTGCACTACCCCTCCAAGCAGGAAGTGCTCTTCCAGCTCATCGACCACGGCCACCGCGAAGCACTGTCGGCGCTGGCGACGGCTGCGGCCAGCAGCGATGATCCGAAGGTCGCGCTGCGCGCAGCCGTGTTCGCCTTCACGCACTGGCACGCCTCCCACCCCGGGCTCGGGCGGATCGCGCAGTACGAGTTCCCTTATCTGGACGACGAGAACCATGAGAAGGTCGCAGCGACCCGCGTCGAGATCGATCGCACAGTGCGACGCCTGCTCGAGCAGGGCTCGCGCACCGGGGCGTTCGCGCTGACCGACGTGAGGATGTCGGCGCTGGCGATCCTCGCACTCTCCATCGACCTCGTCCGCTGGTTCCCGTCGCGCACCATCTCCGACCCCGATGTCGTCGCCCGCGAGTACGCGATGATCGTCGACCGCATGGTGGGCGCATGATGCCGCAGCCCCTGCCCCTGTTCCACCCGCACAAGACTGGAGATGATGCTCGATGAGAGAAGCAGTGATCGTGAGCACCGCCCGAACGCCGATCGCCAAGGCCTACCGAGGCGCCTTCAACGACACCTCCGCGCAGGAACTCGCCGGCCACGCGATCCGCCATGCGGTCGCGCGTGCCGGCGTCGAACCAGAGCTCGTCGAGGACGTCGTGCTCGGAGCTGCGATGCAGGAGGGCACGACCTCGACGAACATCGGCCGTCAGGCGGCGCTGCGGGCGGGTCTTCCCGTCTCCGTCCCCGGCATGAGCCTCGACCGCCAGTGCGCTTCCGGTCTCATGGCGATCGCCACCGTGGCCAAGCAGATCATCGTCGACGGGATGCAGGTGGGCGTGGGCGGCGGCGTCGAATCGATCTCGCTGGTGCAGAACGCGCACCGGAACACTTTCCGCGCGCACGACGCCTGGCTGGAAGAGAACGTCGCGGGGATGTACCTTCCCATGCTCCACACCGCAGAGATCGTGGCTGAGCGCTACGGCGTCAGCCGCGAGGAGCAGGATGCGTTCGCGCTCGTGTCGCAGCAGCGGACGGCGGCGGCGCAGGCGGCCGGCGTCTTCGATGACGAGATCGTTCCGCTGCAGACCACCATGGTGGTCACCGACAGGGCCACCGGGGCGACCGAGCGCGTCACGACCCTGCTCGGTCAGGATGAGGGCAACCGACCCGGCACGACCCTCGACGGGCTGGCGGGCCTGAAACCAGTGTTGGACGACGGCGTCGCCTCTCGTCGCTCCACTGTCACCGCGGGCAACGCCAGTCAGCTCTCGGATGGCGCCGCCGCAGCCGTTCTGATGGAGGCATCCGAAGCCGAACGACGCGGTCTCGAACCGCTCGGCGCCTACCGCGGCATGGCCGTCGCCGGATGCGGGCCCGAGGAGATGGGCATCGGTCCCGTCCCCGCGGTGACGATGCTCCTTCAGCGGCACGGCCTCAGCGTCTCCGACATCGACCTCTGGGAGTTGAACGAGGCCTTCGCGTCGCAGGCACTGTACTGCCGGAACGAACTCGGAATCGACCCCGAGCGGCTCAATGTCAACGGCGGGGCGATCTCCATCGGCCACCCCTACGGCATGTCCGGCGCACGCATGGTGGGCCACGCGCTGCGTGAAGGACGCCGCCGCGGAGCGAAACGCGTCGTCATCACGATGTGCGTCGGCGGCGGCATGGGCGCTGCCGGTCTGTTCGAGGTGCGCTGATGCCCCTCACCGCCGAACGTCGCTCATTCGCCACCATCGAGGAGCTCGGCGATGCCGTCGGGACTCGCCTCGGCCGTTCCTCGTGGACGACCGTCGACCAGGCCCGCATCGATGCGTTCGCCGACACGACAGGCGACCACCAGTGGATCCACGTCGATCCGGTGCGGGCCCGCTCCGGTCCGTACGGCTCGACGATCGCACACGGATTCCTCACGCTCTCCCTCGTCTCGTCCTTCCTCGATGAGACGCTCGTGCTGACCGCTCCGATGACGAAGATCAACTACGGCACCAATCGCACGCGCTTCATCTCGCCGGTGCCCGTCGGTTCCCGCCTGCGCGGGAGCCTCGATGTCGTGTCCCTCGAGCCCGCATCCCACGGACACCAGTTGGTGACGAGGGTGACCGTCGAGATCGCGGAGCACCCGAAGCCGGCGTGCGTGACCGAGATCGTGACGCTCCTCATCGCCGGGTGACCGGCCGCCGCGGAGGCGGCGTGACGCGCAGGAGCATGCGCGCCATCGCAGCGGACGCGATATCGTTCCCGAGGAGGTTTCCCGATGACAACTGCCCCCTCGCCCGCTCCCGACGCCGCCCCCGCGCACGCCCCTGAACCCAAGAACGCGCTGGATCGCTTCTTCGAGATCACCAAGCGCGGATCGACGATCGGCACCGAGATCCGTGGCGGCATCGTCACGTTCGTCACGATGGCGTACATCGTGATCCTGAACCCGATCATCCTCTCCACCCCCGATATCGAGGGGAACGTCCTCGACGGAGGCGCTGTCGCCGCCGCCACCGCGCTCACCGCGGGCGTCATGACGCTGCTGTTCGGCATCGTCACCCGACTGCCCTTCGCGTTCGCGGCCGGACTCGGCATCAACGCCTTCCTGGCGTTCTCGGTGGTCGGGTCGGTGACCTGGCCCGAGGCGATGGCGCTGGTCATGATCAACGGTGCGGTCATCGTGCTGCTGGCGGCCACTGGGCTTCGGAAGATGATCTTCGATGCCGTCCCCGTGCAGCTCAAGCTCGCCATCACCGTCGGAATCGGTCTGTTCATCGCCTTCATCGGCTTCGTGAACGCCGGATTCGTCACCTCGACCGGAAACGACTCTCCGCCCATCGACCTCGGTGAGGGCGGTTCCGTCACCACCATCCCGACGCTCATGTTCGTCGTCACCCTGCTCATCGGCGGTGTCCTGATGGCACTGCGCATCAAGGGCGCGATCCTCATCGCGCTGGTCTCGGGCACGGTCGTCTCGGCGATCATCGCCGCCATCTGGCCCGATTCCGGGTTCGTCTTCGACTTCTCCGGCGGGATCGTCGGAGTTCCTGATCTCAGCCTCATCGGGCAGGTCGACTTCGGCTTCGATCTCGGCCGGGTCTCAGTCGTCGCGCTCGTGATGATCGTCTTCACCCTGATCTTCTCGAACTTCTTCGACGCCATGGGCACCATGACCGGGCTCGCCGGCGAAGCCGGGCTGTCGAATGCGAAGGGCGACTTCCCCCGCATCAAGTCGGCACTGGTCATCGAGGGCGTCGGCGCGGTCGTCGGCGGCGCGACCTCGTCCTCCTCGTCCACCGTGTTCGTGGAGTCGGGCTCGGGTATCGGAGAGGGTGCGCGTACCGGATTCGCGACCTCGATCACCGGCATCCTGTTCCTACTGGCGATGTTCTTCGCTCCGCTGACCGGCCTCGTCCCCGGCGCCATCGCGGCTGCCGCGCTCGTGCTCGTCGGTGCCCTGATGCTCGCACAGATCAAGAACATCGACTTCAGCGACTTCCGTGTGCTGCTGCCGGTGTTCCTGACAGCGACGGTGATGCCGATGACCTACTCGATCGCCAACGGCATCGGGGCGGGCTTCGTCAGCTGGATCGTCGTGAACGCCTTCTCCGGCCGGGCGAAGACCATCCATCCCCTGCTGTGGATCGTCGGCGCAGGATTCGTGCTCTTCTTCGCACGCGGACCCCTCGAAGCGGCATTCGGCGTCGCCTGACCACGGCCTGACCGGCTCCCCGCGGCGACCCCGCGGACAGTCTGGGGGCCGGGACGACGGATGTCGGACGGTTTCGAGGATTCCGTCCGACATCCGTCGCGCCGGCCCCCGATCTGTCGACGCTGAAGGCGCCCGCAGACAAGTGAAGGCCCCGGGGTGGAGCCCGGGGCCTTCACTTGAGAGTCTACCTGCTTACAGCGACTGCACGATCTCGCGCATGAGCTCAGCCGTCTCGGACGGGGTCTTGCCGACCTTGACACCGGCGGCCTCGAGGGCCTCCTTCTTCGCCTGCGCGGTACCGGCCGAGCCGGACACGATCGCACCGGCGTGGCCCATGGTCTTGCCCTCAGGAGCCGTGAAGCCCGCGACGTAGCCGACGACCGGCTTGGTCACGTGCGCCTTGATGTACTCGGCCGCCCGCTCTTCGGCGTCGCCGCCGATCTCGCCGATCATGACGATCGCCTTGGTCTCGGGGTCGGCCTCGAATGCGGCGAGCGCGTCGATGTGGGTCGTGCCGATGACCGGGTCGCCGCCGATGCCGATGGCGGTCGAGAAGCCGAGGTCGCGCAGCTCGAACATCATCTGGTAGGTCAGCGTGCCCGACTTCGACACCAGTCCGATCGGGCCCTTGCCGGTGATGTTCGCCGGGGTGATGCCGACCAGCGCCTCACCGGGGGTGATGATGCCGGGGCAGTTCGGACCGATGATGCGGGTCTTGTTGCCCTTGCTCTTCGCGTACGCCCACGCCTCTGCCGAGTCGCCGACGGGCACACCCTCGGTGATCACGACGAGCAGCGGGATCTCGGCGTCGATGGCCTCGATCATGGCGTCCTTCGTGAAGGCGCCGGGCACGAAGGCGATCGACACGTCGGCGCCGGTCTCCTTGATGGCCTCGGCGACTGACCCGAAGACGGGGAGCTCGACGGGGTTGCCGTCCTTGTCGGTGTGCGAGACGGCGGTGCCTGCCTTGCGGGCGTTGACGCCGCCGACGACCTGGGTGCCGGCCTTCAGCATGAGGGCCGTGTGCTTGGTGCCCTCGCCTCCGGTGATGCCCTGGACGATGACCTTGGAATCCTTGTTCAGGAAGATCGACATATCTCTAATCCTTTTCTGAGGTCTCTGGCGATCAGGCGTTCGCCAGCTCGGCGGCCTTGTCGGCGCCCTCGTCCATGGTGGCGGCGAGAGTCACGAGCGGGTGGGCATACTCGGCGAGGATCGCGCGACCCTCTTCGACGGCGTTGCCGTCGAGGCGCACGACGAGCGGCTTGGATGCTGCGTCGCCCAGGGTCTCGAGCGCGCCCTTGATGCCGTTGGCGACCGCGTCGCACGCGGTGATGCCGCCGAACACGTTGACGAACACGCTCTTCACCTGCGGGTCGCCGAGGATGACGTCGAGGCCGTTGGCCATGACCTCTGCGGATGCTCCGCCGCCGATGTCGAGGAAGTTCGCGGGCTTCACGCCGCCGTGGTTCTCGCCGGCGTAGGCGACGACGTCGAGCGTCGACATCACAAGACCTGCGCCGTTGCCGATGATGCCGACCTGACCGTCGAGCTTGACGTAGTTCAGGCCCGACTTCTTGGCCTTGGCCTCGAGCGGGTCAGCGGCATCCTTGTCCTCGAGCGCCTCGTGCTCGGGGTGGCGGATCTCGGAGGCGTTCTCGTCAAGCGTGACCTTGCCGTCGAGGGCGATGATGTCGCCTTCTTCGGTGCGCACGAGCGGGTTGACCTCGACGAGCGTGGCGTCTTCGCCCTTGTAGACCTCGTAGAGCTTCACGAAGACGTCGGAGACCTTCTCGACGAGGTCCTCCGGGAACTTCGCCGCGCGAGCGATCTCGACGGCCTTGGCCTTGTCGATGCCGGTCAGCGGGTCGACCTCGATGCGCGCGAGGGCTTCGGGGCGCTCGACGGCGAGCTCCTCGATCTCCATGCCGCCCTCGACGCTGCAGAGCGAGAGGTACGAGCGGTTGGCGCGGTCGAGCAGCACGGAGAAGTAGAACTCCTCGGCGATGCGGGCGCCTGCGGCGACCATGACGCGCTTGACGACGTGGCCCTTGATGTCGAGACCGAAGATGGACTTCGCGGCCTCGTACGCCTCATCGGGGTTCTTGGCGACCTTGACACCGCCGGCCTTGCCTCGACCACCGGTCTTGACCTGAGCCTTGACGACGACGACGCCGCCGAGCTTCTCTGCTGCCGCTTTCACCTCCTCAGGAGTGTCCGCGACGATACCGGCGAGGACCGGCACTCCGTACTTCTCGAAAACGTCTCGTGCCTGGTACTCGTACAGATCCACTGTGCTTCCTTCACTGGGCTGCGGGGGCGGAAAGTCTCTCGATGTCGAGATATCGACCAGTAGCAAAGCCTACTACTCTCCCCTGAACGGGCCACTCGGCGGCCGGTGCGAATGCGCACCATTATGCTTCTCGCTATGCATGAGTCCGCAAAAATGCCGGGCGGCGTCGTTGCCGCAGCGCTCGCCCTGTTCCGGGATCAGGGGTTCGATCAGACCTCGGTCGAGCAGATCGCCAAGGCGGCGGGAGTCTCCCGGTCGACGTTCTTCCGCCAGTTCGGCGGCAAGGAGGATGTCGTCTTCGCGGATCATGAGATCCTGCTCGGCGAACTTCGCGAGTTCCTCGCTGAAGGGCACCCCGACCCGTGGGAGGCCGTCTGCCGGGCATCCCAGCACGTGTTCTCGCACTTCGCTCACGATCCGGAGATCGCACGCCTGCGGTATCAGGTCGTGCGTCGGGTGCCTGCGCTCCGGGAGCGCGAGATCGTCACGGTCTTCCGCTACGAGCGGCTCTTCGACGAGTACCTGCGTCGCGCGCTCCCCGGAATCGATCCCTTGGATGCCGTCGGCTTCGCCGCCCTCGTCACCGCCGTGCACAACCATGTGCTTCGCCAGCTGCTGCGCAGCACCCGGCGCGTGGCGCCCGCGGTGCTGCAGTCCGCCCTCGACGACGTCCGCAGACGGTACGGCGTGCTCCCGGATGCCGCGGAAGAGGCCGCGGACGACGTCGTCGTCGCGGTGTTCCCCCGTGCGATGCCGGTCGCCGAGGTCACGCGACGACTGCAGACGAAGCTGGACTCGTAGCGCGCACCGCCGCGAGTCAGTCGCAGCCGCAGCCGCCGGAGGCGGTGCGCACCATGAAGCACACCTCGCACACGCCGTAGTCGCGCTCCGCGACCGGCTTCGCCTTCGGCTTCACCGGCGCCGAAGCGCTCGCGCGCTTCGCACGGGTCGCCGCCTTGACAGGGGTGAGGGGTCGGAATTCGCTCGGATGCGACACGTAGAAGTACGGAGCGCGCCCCTCGCTGGGCTGGAGCCGCAGCGTGGCGGAGCCGACGACGATCTGCTCGTCCTCGACGAAACCATTGGTATAGGTCTTGCCGATGTGCAGCGGTGCGCCGTCGCCGCGGCGGATCGCCTCGATGTAGCGACCCCGATCGATCAGGGAGGTGATGCCGACGGCATCCACGATCCCCGCGATGAACGCGGCGTTCGCGGGGTCGATCCGGTGCGCGCGGAGGGCCTCGTCGAGGTTGCGATAAGGACGGGAAGTGCCGGCCGGAGTCGGGCCCTGGATCTCTTTCATCACCTCCAGGATCTCACGCCCGAGCATCTGGAAGACTGTGAGGATGACTCGGGCCACGATCATCGGCAGCGGCCCCAACGGGTTGGCCGCGGCCGTCTCGCTGGCGCGCGGGGGCTACGAGGTCCGCGTGCTCGAGGCCGCCGACACCATCGGCGGCGGCATCCGCACCGCAGAGGCGACGCTGCCGGGGTTCCGACACGACGTCTGCTCGGCCGTGCATCCGGCCGCGCTCGCTTCGCCGTTCTTCTGCGCGTTCGGCCTCGCCGAACGAGTGGACTGGATCGCGCCCGAGATCTCGTACGCGCATCCGCTCGATGGCGGGCGGGCGGCGATCGCCTGGCGTGATCTCGCGCGCACCGCGCACGGGCTGGGCGCAGATGAACGCGCCTGGCGCGCCCTGCTTCGCCCGCTGACCGAGCACGTCGACGGCCTCGTCGACTTCACCGCGAACCAGCTGCTGCGCGTTCCGCGCGAGCCGCTCACCGCCGTGCGCTTCGCGGTGCGGATGCTCGAGCAGGGAACGCCGCTCGGGCGACGTGCATTCCGCACTCCGGAGGCCTCCGCGCTGCTGTCCGGGGTCCTTACCCATGCGAGCGCGCCGCAGCCGTCTCCCGCCGCGGCCGCCGCGGGGCTGCTCCTGGCGGCGCAGGGTCATGCCGGCGGCTGGGTGTACCCGCGGGGCGGCGCCCAGCGCATCGCCGACGCGCTCGTGGCCGACCTCGAGCAGCACGGTGGCCGGATCGAGACCGGGGCACGGGTCGATGACCTCGGCGCGCTCGACTGGGGAGATGCGAATCACGGCGATGTGCTGCTGCTGAACACGTCGCCGCGCCTCGCGCTCACGCATCCGGATGCCCCGCCGTCGTACGCGCGCGCGCTGGCGCACTATCGCTACGGGGCCGCCGCGGCGAAGGTGGATTTCGCCCTCGACGGCCCCGTGCCGTGGGCGAATGCGGACGTCGCGCACTCCCCCACCGTGCATGTCGGCGGAACGCGCGACGAGGTGTGGGCGAGTGAGAACGCCGTCGCCGCCGGCCGGATCTCCGACCGGCCGTACGTGCTGGTCGTCCAGCCGTCCGTGCTCGATGAGACCAGAGCACCCGAGGGCAAGGCGGTGCTCTGGTCGTACATCCACGTTCCGCACGGGTCGGCCTTCGACGCCACCGAGGTCGTCACCGCCCAGATCGAACGATTCGCGCCGGGATTCCGCGACCTCGTACTCGCATCGCACTCGGTTCCGGCATCTGATCGGGAGGCGGTCAATCCCTCCGAGATCGGCGGCGACGTCTTCGGAGGCGCGTTCACGATCCGCCAGGCCCTGGCGCGGCCCGTGCTCTCGACGCATCCATGGCGCACGCCGATGCGGGGCGTGTATCTCGCCTCGGCATCCACTCCTCCCGGTCCCGGCGTGAACGCCATGGCCGGCTGGCACGCCGCGCGCACCGTGCTCGAGGACGCAGGAAGGCCCTCGGCCCTCGCCGACCTCTTCGGCTGACCCCCGCCGCCGCCCCTGGCCGCCGCCGCCAGATGGCTGGAGGTCGGAACGTTCGGCTGGTGGATCGCCCTGATCCGCCAGCCACCCGTCCCTTTCTCCAGCCATCCGTGCAGCCATCCGGACCCCACTGCCTGTGGCCGGCCATCCATACCCTGCTGTCCGTGGTGTCGTCCGGTTATCCGTTTCCTACCGGATGCTGGGCGGCCACCGCCGCCAGATGGCTGGAGGTCCGCACGTTCGGCTGGCGGATCTCCCTG
>Ga0308157_10000207_pt1 | contig 236479 bp, 241 predicted proteins | sample PhyBR1_FD_201035 | JGI IMG/M metagenome (GOLD analysis project Ga0308157, IMG submission 201035) | Phyllosphere microbial communities from UC Gill Tract Community Farm, Albany, California, United States - DLSLB.R1 | ecosystem: Host-associated > Plants > Phyllosphere > Unclassified | place... | reverse complement strand
TGAAAACTCGGATCTCTTCAAGCTCTCACCGTTCAAAGCGCTGACTGACGACCAGGCGATCGCGATCAGCGACATTGTGGAGGGCCTGCTCGACGACCTGCAGCATCCGGATGCTCGCTCGACGCTTGTCGTGCAGGGAGATCCAGGAACAGGGAAGACAATCATCGCGATCTTTCTGATGAAGCTTCTCGCCGACATTCGCGACTATCAAGACCACGACGACGTCGAACCGGAGTCTATGTTTGCGGAGTTCTTCGTGCCGGAGAACCGAGCTCTACTCGCGAGCTTGCGAATGGCGCTCGTGATTCCGCAACAGTCGCTGCGCGAGTCAGTAAAGAAGGTCTTCAAGAAGACGTCGAAGCTCGATCCGAAGATGGTGATGACCCCATTCCAAATCGGCGAATCGGACACCGAGTTCGACCTGGTCCTGGTCGATGAGACGCATCGCCTTGGACAGCGCGCGAATCAGGCCTCGGGGGTACAGAACAAGAAGTTCCATGAGATCAACAAGGCCCTCTTTGGCGAGGACGACCCCCGCTACACACAACTCTCCTGGATAAAGGCCCGCAGCAAGCATCAACTTTTACTCCTCGACGGGGAGCAGAGCGTGCGTCCGCACGACCTGTCCCCGGCTGTGCTTAGCGTAGAAGTTGGCGATGCAAAAGACGCTCATCGTCACTACCGGCTCACGACGCAAATGCGCGTGCAAGCTGGGACTGACTATGTGGAGTTCGTCCGTGCAATGCTGCGCGGAGAGAACCCACCACGACCAAATCTTGGAGATTACGATCTGCAGATCTTCGATGACCTCGGCGAGATGCGTGCGGCAATCCACACGAAAGACGCCGAGGTCGGGCTATCGCGTCTGGTTGCTGGCTACGCGTGGGACTGGATCTCGAAGAAGAATCCCGCAGCGTTTGACATCGAACTCGACGGCGAGAAATTGCGCTGGAACAGCACGGCTAAGGACTGGATCAACTCGAAGAAGTCACTCGACGAGGTCGGCTCAATTCACACTGTGCAGGGATATGACCTCAACTATGCCGGAGTGATCATCGGGCCCGATCTCCGCGTCGATCCCGCGTCGGGCCAGATCGCCGCGGACTGGGACGCCTACCGCGACAAGAAAGGCAAGGAGAACACCGGGCATCTGAAGGGTTCGTTTGATGAAGGTGATCTCCTGGTATTCATCCGCAACGTTTACGGGGTACTCCTGACACGCGGCATGCTCGGGACCTACGTGTACGTCTGCGATCCGACGCTGCGTGCACAACTCCACGCGCTGATCGGCCAGTAACTACCCGATTAGACCTTCATTGGATCTCTCATCACGAGAGTCGCAGTCCAAACCGGTTGTGGACGCCTCTTCAAGGGGCTATACATAGCCTTGGATGCATCCTGCGCCCGATTGGTCTTTCTCTGCCTCAGCCCGAGAGGTGCACGCGATGCCCCAACTTCCCCCTGCCTCCTGGCACCTAGATCCCGAAAACCCTAGCCAGTTCCGCTGGTGGGACGGGGCCCAGTGGACAAACGCGACGGCGCCACTGAATCAGGCCACCGTTTCCGAGCCGGCCACATCACGCACAAAGAGCAAAAAGGCGTGGCTAGTGGTCGCGTTCATTGTGTGCGCGCTCGTCGTTGGCGGCCTCCTTGCGAGGTGGTCTCCGGTCATTATGACTCTGATCGTCCTCGTTGTCACAGGACTGGCGATCGTCGCCATAGCTGGCCGCCCAATGCCTCGGCTGGGCCTCGGCTCGCGACGGGCTGGGTTTGCCGCATTGGGTACCGCAACGATGCTCGTGCTTGGTGCCGGGATCTCAAGTGCCAGCGTGAACGAACCCGCCACTCCTGCTGCCTTGGTCGCGCCCGCAGCCAGTCAAAGTTCAACGCCGCGCCCGACGCCGACTCCCAACCCGACCACCTTTACAACGGTCAGCGAAGAGAGCCCGATTCCATTCGAGAAGACGACCATTGATGACCCCCAACTCGACCAAGGCAACACAACGGTTACAACAATCGGGGCGAACGGAATCATGGTGACCAAGTACCGCGTGACTCTCGTAGACGGCAAGGAAGTTTCGCGAGAAACCGTCAGTGCAACTGCGCGGCTGGAACCCGTCACAGAAGTCACCGCGGTCGGGAGCCGAGCACCAGCGCCACCACCCGCGCCCGCACCGGTCCCCTTTGCCCAACAAGGCGGCGGCGACTGCGACTCAAACTACGCGGATGCGTGTGTCCCCGTCGCCAGTGACGTTGACTGTGAAGGAGGAAGCGGGGATGGACCCGGCTACGTCCAGGGACCCGTGCGAATCGTCGGCTCCGATATCTATGATCTCGACCGCGATGGAGATGGCATCGCTTGCGACTGAGCTCCAGCGACGCCAGACGGTCCCAGCAACAGCCGAACCCCGCCCTCAGCTCCCCGTATCGAACGTCCCTCGTTCAATCGCAGCATCCAGCCAATCGAAGTGCCCGTCGACGGCCTGCATCGCCCGTGCAGGATCGCCATCCCGCACGGCCTCATAGATCTCGACGTGCAATCCGTGCAGGTGGTCGCGCTCGTCCAGGGGAACTTCACGCACCGTCGCGGTGAGAATGTTTCGCAGAATCTCACCGAAGAACTGCAGGCCGGGCACGCCTGACGCCGCGACGAGAGCATCATGGAAGACCTTGTCGGCCTCACGGAAACCGTGATCGTCGGCGCTCTCGCGCATCGTGTCGAGTGCGACAGCCATGCGCGCGAGATTGATGTGGTCACCACGCTTGGCTGCCTGCCGCCCGGCCTCACGCTCGAGCCCGACGCGAACGGGCATCATCGAACCGGGGTCGAGGTTGTTCGCCATCATCCCCATCGCGAGCGTGTCACCCGTCATAGGCGACGAGAGACCACGCAGATACGTTCCAGAGCCCGAACGGCGTTCGACGACGCCGATCGCCTCAAGTCGCATCAGGCGATCACGCAGCGCGGTGCGACTCACCCCGAGCGTCTCGGCGAGCACACGTTCGCTCGGTAGCCGCTCCCCGACCTCCAGCGACGAAAGATGCTGCACCATCCGCCTCAGCAGATCATCCGAGAACGGAATCTCCCAGCCTCCGTCGCGCTGCGGCGCCTCGTCATCCGTCATGCCGACTCCCCCTCGTGATGCCCTGCGTCGCCCGACAACTCATGCCACGGCATAGCCGGTGAAGAGCTCAGCTTCGTTCATCAGGCTACCGAACAGCTCCTCGTCGGTCGGGATGACGGGATCGACGATCGGCCGTGCGACCCACGTCGTGTTGATGTAGTGCTTCCACGTGATGTTCTCGGCGGCGATGTTGCCGCCCCACGTTCCGCACCCGAGGTTGATCGTGAGCGGCATGCCCGATGTCCAGCCACCGGCGTTCGACTTCGTCGTCGCCTGACCGACGGCCACGCGCACCGTGTTCGTCTGCTCCGCGAATTGCATGATGCGCGCCTCATTCGTGGAATGGATGCCGCACGAGTGCCCCGCACCGCTATAGGCGTGGATGCCGTTGACGATGCCCACCGCGTGATCGAAATCGTCCGCACGATAGAGCGTGACAACGACCGACAGCTTCTCACCCGAGAACGGGTGCTCGCGCCCGAAGCCCGACTCCTCGACGATGAACCAGTCGGCCCCGTCGGCGAGCTCGATCCCCGCCGCCGCCGCGATCGTGGCGGCCGGCTTGCAGATGACATCGGCGTTGAGATGTCCGTCGACGAAGAGGGTCGCTTGCAGCCGTTCCTTCTCCTCCGGGGTGCACACGTGTGCGCCACCCCGCGCGAACGCGGCCACCGCGTCGTCGTAGACCTCACCCAAGACGACCACAGCGTTCTCGGTCGAGCATCCGATTGCCTGATCGCTGCGCTGAGAGGAGGCGATCTCGCCGGCGACGTAGTCGAGGTCGGCCGTCTCATCGACGACGACCACGGCGTTGCCGGCACCGACGCCATACGCGGGGGTGCCCGACGAGTACGCCGCGCGCACCATGGGCGCGCCACCCGTCGCGACGACCAGGTCGGCCGCCCTCATGAGCTCATCCGTCTTCGCGATGCTCGGTGCCTCGACGCACAGCAGCAGGTCTTCGGGAGCATCCAGCCGGCGCAGCAGCTCGCGCAACTCGTCGACGATGCGGGCGGTGCTATGCTTCGCACGCGGATGCGGCGAGAACACCGTCGCGTTGCGACCCATGATGGCGTTCATCGCGCCGATGAAGACGACACCCTCCGGCACCGTCGTCGGCACGAGCGAGGCGACGACGCCGACCGGCTTGCCGATTTTGACGATGTTGCGCTCGGCATCCTCTTCGATCACACCGACGGTGCGCGCCGTCTGATAGTCGCGCATGAGCACTCGGGCGCGCGTCGACGTCCTCGTCTCCTTGCTCGCCGTGTCGCCCATGCCGGTCTCGGCGAAGACGAGATCGGCCCACGCGGATGCCCGCTGAATCGCCAGCCACCCGATCGCACCGGCGATGCGGCGGACCTGCACCTGGTCGTACGTCGCGGCGACGGCCTGCGCCGTCTTCGCGCGCTCGATCAAAGAAGGGATCTCGGTGTGCTCTGCGTTCATAGTGTTCACTTCCTGATTCATGAGTGGATGCTGTTCAGTTCTGGGCGGCGAGAAGGCGGCGCGCACGGGCGACGACAGGCGCGTCGACCATCTGCCCATCAAGCGCGACCGCGCCTTTGCCCTCGAGTGCGGCCTGCTCCGCTGCGGCGAGAACGCGGTCGGCCCAGGCGATCTCTGCCGGGTCCGGCTGGAACGCCGCATCGGCGACAGGCACCTGGGCGGGATGGATGCAGGTCTTCGCCGTCATGCCGCACGAGCGAGCGATCGCGATATCCGCGCGCAGCGCCTCGTCGTCACCGATCGTGAGATTCGGAGTGTCGATCGCCATGAGATCGTACGCGTGAGCGGCGAGCGCGAGCTGGTGCCGGGCGAAACGGATCTCCTCACCACCCGCCGTGCGCTCCACACCGAGCTCGGCGGTCAGATCCTCCGCGCCGAGCTGCAGACCGATCAGGCGACTACTCGCCCGGGACAGGGCGGCGACTTCGAGCAGTCCCCTCGCCGTCTCGACGAGGGCGATGACCGGCACTTCTGCTCCGGCGTCGTCCAGGAACCGATCGAGCGCGGCGACCGACTCGGGATCGGCCTTGGGCAGCAGAATCCCATCCGGCGATGCCGGGAGAACGGCCCGCAGATCGTCGAGGTGCTCTGCGCTGTCGACGGGATTGATGCGCACCCAGCGAGTCATCGACGCGTCGCGTCGCAACTCTTCCGCCACACGGGCACGGGCCGATTCCTTCTCTCCGGCGCTGACCGCATCCTCAAGATCGAGGATGACGACATCGACCTCGAGCGTGCGCGACTTCTCGATCATGCGGGGCGAGCTGCCCGGCACGTACAGCGCGGTTCTCATGCCAGGCTCAGCTGCGGATCGATGATCGCGCGCGCCACCTGCTTGTTCGCCGCGCGCTCGAGAGCGAGCTGGGTCTCGTCGAGCGCGTAGTGACGATCGGTGAGCGACTCGAACGGGAACCGGTGCCCCTCACGGGCGAGCAAGTGCAGCGCCTTGGCGAGGTACCACGGCTGGTAGCGCAGCGTGCCGCGCACAGTGAGGCACTTGCGGGTGATGAGTCCGGGAAGGATGGATGCCGTCTGCTCCTCCGCGACGCTGACATTGCCGACCTCGACGACCTGTCCGCCTGGCCTGACCAGACGGATGGCCTCATCGAGCGCGGCGGGGACGCCTGCCGCCTCCACGACGACATCCGGCGCGCGACCGGTCAGCTCGACGATCCGCGCATTGCGGGAATCGACGGTGGTGAACTCGGTCATGTCGACGACATGACCGGCGCCGAAACGCTTCGCATCTTCGAGGCGGGTGCCGACAGCATCCACGACCACGACCTCCGCGCCCATGAGCGAAGCGATCGCCGTCGCGAACAGGCCGACGCCGCCGGCGCCCTGCACGACCACGGTGCGGTCGACGAGCGATCCGCACTGGTCCAGCACGTAGAGCATCTGAGTGAAGCCGCAGTTCGCGCCTGCGGCCACCGCGTCGGGAACGGCATCCGGCACCTTGAAGAAGTACTGCTGCGCCTGCACGACGTAGTGCGTCGCGAACCCGCCGGTGAAGTGCGGAGCGCGATCGGCCGGCGCCCCCTGGTAGTCGCTGCCCCGCTCGCAGATGTTGAACAGCCCCTGTCGGCAGTTCGCGCAGTGCAGGCACGTTTGGTAGTACACCGGCACGATCCGGTCGCCGACTGCGATCGGAGCACCACCCGAGTCGGTCGTGCGCCCGTCGCCGATCGACTCGATGACGCCTGTCATCTCGTGGCCCATCACGTGGTCGCGGAATAGGTGCTTGCCCTCCCACATGTGCAGGTCGGAGCCGCAGACGTTCGCCTTCGTCACCCGCATCAGCACCTGCCCGGCGCCGGGCTCCGGCAGGTCGTACTCACGGATCTCGGTGGTGCGGATGCCGCTCATCGCGGCAAGACGGCCTTTCGCCATCGTCGTCTCCTTTACTTCCACCAGAGCGTGAGCTCTGGCACGAACGTGATGATCATCAGCACCGCGACGGCGGCGAGAAGGAATGGCCAGATGTGCCGCATGACCTGCGGCAGGTTCGTCTTCGTGACCTTGAGCGCGACGAAGATGTTCGCCGCCAGCGGCGGGGTGATCAGGCCGAGCTCGATGTTGGTGACGAGGATGATGCCGAAATGCACCGGGTCGATCCCGAACTCCATCGCCGCGGGGAACAGCAGGGGCGCCATCAGCAGCACCGCCGCATTGGTCTCCATGAACATGCCCACGACGAACAACAGGAGGTTCACGAGCAGCAGGAACACGACAGGGTTGTCGGTGAGCGCCACGGTGAACTCCGCGACGTCCTGCGGCACCCTCATCAGCGTCAGCACCTTGTTGAAGATGCTGGTGAACGCGATGACGACGAGGATCGCGCCGCTGACGATGGCCGCCTGATAGAACGCCTTCGGGATCTGCTTCACGGGAAGCAGCCGCCCGATCACGATCACCAGCAGGGCGTAGAGGCCGGCGATCGCCGCCGCCTCCGTGGCCGTCGTGATGCCCGAGTAGATGCATCCGAGGATGATGACCGGCATCACGAGCGCGGGGAGCGAGCGGAGTACCCGTCGGCCCAGGCCCTTGAACGCGTCCGTCGAGAATCCGCCGGTGATCTCCGCGGATCCTGCCATCCCCGGAGTGAGCACGCTGCGGACGCGGATGGCGTGCACGATCATGAACGCGATCGTCATGAGGATGCCGGGAACCAGGGTCGCGAGGAACAGCTCGGCGACCGAGACGCCGACGGTCGCGCCGTAGACGATGAGCGGAATCGACGGCGGGATGAGCACTCCGAGCAGTCCACTGCTCGCGACGAGCGCACCGACGTAGCCGCGGTTGTAGCCCGCGCGCACCATGCGGTCGCCGACGCTGCTGCCGATCGCGGCGACTGTCGCGACGGATGAACCGGTCATCGCGCCGAGGAAGGCGCTCGACACGATGGTCACGTGTCCCAGCCGGCCGCGCAGCCAGCTGAGGAGGCTGTCGGCGAGGTCGACCAGACGGTCGATGAGCTTGCCGCGGTTCATCAGTTCGCCGGCGAGGATGAAGAACGGGATCGCGAGCAGCGGGATGGCGGCGACCGCGAAGTACGGTGCGCCGGCAATGGCGCTCGCAGGGAGCCCAGCCGCGGCTGCACCGGCGCTGCCGGCGAGCGCGAATCCGAAACCGATCGGCACGCCGACCAACAGCAGGATGAGCAGTGTTCCGATGATGATGAGCAGCTTCATGCGCGGTCGCCTCCTTCGGTGTCCTGAGCGGCTTCCGCAGCCGCCTCGGACGGAGCATCCACCGACGAGGGGAATGCGCCGTTCGGATCGCGCAGGATGCGAACATCTCGCATCACGTTCATCAGCGTGTGGAACGCGGCGAGCACGAGGCCGACGACCAACGCCGTCATCGGGATGGCGAGCGGGATGTGCAGCGCGATCGATGATTCACCGGACCGAAGGGCAGAGCCGAGCAGCGCGTATGCCTGCACGCCGAACACGCCGACGAACAGCAGGATGCCGATGTTGGTGAGCTGCCGGATGACGAACTTCACACGGCGAGGACGAACGAGGTCGGCGACCTCGATCGCGATGTGGCCGCCGGTTCGCACCAGCAGACCGATGCACAGGAACGCCAGCGTCGCGATTGCGGCGATGCTGACCTCGCCCAGGTCAGGGACCGGGAGATCGAAGTAGCGGACCGGCACCATGACGACGAGACAGACGAAGGCGATCGCCATGAGCAGCGCCACCAGCACCTTCTGCGTCGCGACGAGCGCGTTCTCCAGAGAGGTCATAGGACTACTTCAGATCCGCGACGGCGTCGACTTCTTCGCGCAGGGCAGCGATGCGGTCGGCGCCGTAGACGTCGGCCATCTCGTCCCACACAGCGCGACCAGCATCCTGGAATGCCTCGAGCGAGGCGTCGTCGAGCTCGGTGACCTCCACGCCCTCGTCCTTCATGAGCTGCGTGTACTCGTCGGTCGCCTCGCGCTCCGCGGCGATCTCCCACTCCTGTGTCTCGGTCGCGGCGGCCTCGATCCAACCGGCTTCCTCTTCGGAGAGAGTTCCCCAGACCGACTCGCTCGCGGCGATGGTGCCCGACGCGTAGACGTGGCGCGTGAGCGTGTAGTGGTCGTTGATCTCGAAGAAGCGGTTGTCGTAGGTGATGAGCAGTCCGTTGTCCTGCCCGTCCACGGTCTTCTGCTGGAGGGCCGAGTAGAGCTCGGGGAACGGGATCGTCACCGGCTGCGCGCCTACCTCTTCGAAAAATCCGCTGATCGCCGCCGATCCGGGCACGCGGACCTTCTGACCGTTCATGTCGTCGACGCTCTCGACGGGGCCCTTCGATGTCGAGAGGCCGCGGAACTCCAGTTCGTACCAGCCGAGTGCACGGATGTCGTGCTTCGCGAGGGTCTCCGTCATCGTCTGGGGGATGATGCCGTCGCCGTAGTAGAGCTCGTCGACCTGCGCGTAGTTCGTGACGATGTACGGCAGGTAGTGGAAGTCGAGCAGCGGGTCCATGCCCGCCATTGAGCCCTGGTTGAGGAAGGCGAAGTCGAGCGCGCCGGACGAGAGGTCCTGGCCGAGCGACTCATCGCTGCCGATCTGTCCGGCGGGGAACACCTGGATCTCGAGCGAGCCGTCGGATGCCTTGTCGACGGCTTCTGCGAAGTGCTCTGCCGCCTCGTGCTGGACGCTGCCTTCGGCCGCGACCATGCCGAGACGCAATGTGCGCTGCTCTGCGCCTCCTGCATCTCCTGCGCCGGCTTCTGAGCATCCGGCGAGCGCGAGCGCTGCAACCGCAAGTGTGATGGTTCCTGCAGCAGTCTTGCGAAGCTTCATGTCGCATACCCTTCTGTGACGTCATAGTCACTGTGAGTGCTCATCAATGAGCGATTGGTATTACCGATTTAAGTAACGGTACTACCACTTTGTAGACATGTCCAGCACGCTGCACGCATCATGGGCGTACCTTCACTCCTCGAGCTCCTCCCGCACCCAAGCCCGCAACGTCGTCGGGGTGGTCGTCACCACCGACCGCTCCTGCTCGGGCGCGAAGTCGTCGCGCAGTCCGGTCGACATCCCCAGCACGGCATCCGCCATCGCCCCCGGCATCCCTGCGTCGACGTATTGCTGCCGCATCTCTTCATCCGCGACCCGCTCGACGGTCACGTCTCTCCCGAGCTCTTGTGTCAGGATCCCTGCGACCTGCGACCAGCTCAGGTCTTCAGGTCCGTGCACGGCCTGCACGCGATGGCCCGTCCATTCGCGGCCCAGCAGCGTCAGCGCCGCCACCTCGGCGATGTCGCGAGGCGCCACCCAGGCCATCGGCGCGTCGATCGGCAGCACCGTCTGCAGTCTGCCTGACTTCAATGACTCGACGTCAAGCATCAGGTTTGTGAAGAAGTAGCCGCACCGCAGATGTGTGACGTCGATGTCGAGCTCGTCCAGCGCCTCTTCCGTCGCCGCGAGCCCGTCGATCTCACCCGCACCGTGACGCTTCTCGGCGCCGACGCTGCTCTGGAACACGACGCGACCGATCCCATTCGCGGCCACCGCACGTACCAGCGCTTCCGTGGCGCGGGCGTAGTCGGCGAGCGGATCCTCCGACATGACCGACGGATCGACCCAGTAGATGGCATTCACGCCGCGAGTCGCGTCCACGACCTCGTCGGCATTCTGCGAGTCCGCGTGCGCCACATCGACGTAGGGGATCAGCTCCCGGGAGATCTGCTCGGGGTGCCGCGTGAGCAGCAACGGCCGGACGCCTGAGCGCACCAGCATCCGCGTGAGGTGGTGTCCGACATTGCCGTTGGGGGTGGTGACAGCGATCCGCATGGCGAGTCCTTTCGTGTGCGACTGGCCACGTTAGAACCAGATGCGGCCTGTTTTTGACCGCATCCTCGGTGATCATGGAATCGTGGACTCACCATCGAATCGCACCCTGCGCCTGCTGTCACTGCTCCAGGCAGGCGGCGATTGGAGCGTTGCTGCGCTCGCTGAGCGATTGGAAGTGAGCCAGCGAACCGTACGGCGAGACACCCAACGACTGCGCGAGCTCGGTTACGACGTGCAGTCCCGACCGGGTCCAGGCGCCGGATATCAGCTGCGGCCGGGGACGAGGATCCCCCCGCTGCTCCTCAGCGCTGATGAGGTCGCCACGATCGTCACGAGTCTTCTCGTGCTCGAGACGTGGGCCCCCGATGACCCGACGGCGTCCGTCGCCCGCTCGAAACTCGAGCAGACATTGCCGCCCGCCCTGCGCCGACGTGCGTCCGCCACAGCGATCTCGACCCAGATCCTGCAGGAGTCGCCCGCACCCGTGGACTGGGCGCTGGTCGGCATCCTGTCGGATGCGGTCGCCCAGGGTGCACGCGTCGGCTTCGATTACACCGATCAGTCCAGGCGGCAATCCGCGCGCGTGGTCGAGCCGCACCGCCACTTCCTACGGAACCGGCAGTGGTACGTCGTCGGCTTCGACATCGACCGAGGCGATTGGCGCCTGTTCCGACTGGATCGGATGCAGTCGACCAGCATCCTTCCGGGCGCGCATTTGCCCCGGGAGTTCCCGTTCGCGTCGATCGAGAGCTGGTTGGCGAGCGACTTCGGCCGGACCAGCTCACCAGCCGATGGAGCCACGAATCGCTGAACACCCCCATGGCAACGTTCGGAGATCACCCCGCCATATCCCTGACACGCGTCGCTTTCAACCCCGTTCCCACGAATGCGCAGACAGCGCATCATTGGCTGCGACAGATGGAACGGAAGAGAGAAAGGTGAACTCCATGACTGACTCCACGGACGATCGCGCGAAGGTCGCAGAACTCGTCAGGAAGTTCCGATTCGCGATGTTCGTCACCCGCCACACCGACGGCACGCTCGTCGCGCACCCGCTCACAGTGCAGGAAGCGGAGTTCGACGGCGACCTGTGGTTCCTCGTCTCGAAGAACTCCTCGCCGATCAGAGATCTCGCCGCTGACTCGCACGCCAACGTCTCGCTCAGCTCGAATGACGCCTGGGTCTCGCTTTCGGGCACGGCCCGACTCATCGAGGACCGCGAGAAGATCGACGAGCTGTGGAACCCAATGGTCGAGGCGTGGTTCCCCGATGGTCCGGATGACCCCGCTGTCGGCGTGCTCAAGTTCAGCGCGGACTCGGCCGAGTACTGGGACACTCCGGGAGGAAAGATCGCGACAGCGTTCAGCTTCGTGAAGTCGAAGATCACCGGGGAGCGCTACGACGGCGGCGAAAGCGGCAAAGTGGATCTCTGACCCCGGCGGGCGCGACGAGCGCAGGCTGCCACAAACGAAGGAGCCTCCATGAGTTCCCCCGAGGACCAGCCACACCGGAAGCACATACCCGGCCCGACCGAGGCCACCGTGCCGGAGATCGAACTCGACGAGAACATCGCGCCCCGCCCCGAGGAGGAAGTCGCTGACCTGCTCCGGGCAGAACCCGACGTCGAGGATCACAGCCAGCATCCGGAGTGAGCCTGCGCCGCAGTGAGCCGAGGCCCCGCGGCCGATCTCATCTTGAGTGCCGCTCATCGATACGCTGTGCCCCGTGAAGAGTTTCTCGGAAAGAGACCTGCCCGAAGCGCTGGCGATGATCGAGCCAGATCTCGCGAGGCGGCTCACTCCCGACGAGATCAGCGCGTTGTACCGCGAGGCACATGCGATGCACGTCGACGGCCTCACTGTCAGTTACGATCTCCGATCGCCACGTCGTGCTCCCGGTGGCCCGGTCGTGAGGGAGCTGCTCACCGCAGACGAACGATGGCATATCGATGTCACCAAGCTGCATAAGGACGCGCTCTGGCAGCTGTTGGTCGGGCTCATCTCCCTGGCGACGGGTCAGGCGTTCCTCTCTGTCGGAGCCGGGATCGCGCAGTTCCGCGGCATCGCCGAGAAGATCACCCGCCTCGAACCCGATGAGGGCGATGTCGCAGGGACTCTCGTACGGCTGATGAAGGAGCATGGCGGTCCGGTGCCGCGCGAGCGATTAGAGGCGGCGTATCGTCATGATCCCGATCGTGACGGCGCCATGCTGGACGGTTCTGCGCCGATCGACGCTCCCGCGGTCATCAACCGATTGATCGACAAGAAGGTCATCGTCGTCGCGGCCGACGGCAGCCTGACCATCCCCTTCTGACGGAGAACTGGCCGGTTGGAAGTGGGGCGGGCACAAGGAGGAGCACCCGCCCCGGTCTGAATCAGCGGCCGGCTGAAGCCTCCGCGAGTTCATCCGCCAGCGACGCCGCCAAGGCTGTCGCCGCGCGCCAGGCGAGAGCAACCGTCGTCAAGGTGGGGTTCGCCGCCGTCGCGGTGGGAATCACTCCGTTGCCGCCGACGTACAGGTTCTCGATGCCCCACACGCGGAGGTGGTCGTCGCAGACGGAGGCGCCATCATCCGTCTCGCCCATACGCACCGTCCCCTGGTAATGCAACGATGATCCGCCCGCAGCCAATGCGGGCTCCTCGGTGAGCGTGCCGATGCGCTCCGCCGAGCGGATCGAATTCACGCGCATCTGCTCAATGGTCTCGAGGTCGCGCTCCGTACGCGCGTACCGGATCGACATCTTCGGCATGCCGTAGAAGTCCACCTCCGAGTCGCTGAACTCGACAGCATCCTCGTAACGGACATCTTTCGCTGCGTACCAGGCCAGGATGCCGAGCCTCATGGCGGCCGCGTCATCGCCGATGCCGAGAGCATACGGCGACCCGGCGAGCGCCATCACACCGCCCTGCATCGGCCGCTCGTCCGAGAACGGGATCAGCACGTAGCCGAGCTTCTTCGGATCGCGGTCGAACCCGGCCGGATCGAACTCATCCGACAGCATGACAAACGAGGCCATCTGGAAATGCTCGTTGAGGTAGTGCCCGAGTGCCGAGGGGCGGATGCCGGATGCGAACAGCACCTGCGGAGTACGCAGCCCATCGGCGCAGACCACCACGCGGGCGGCTCTCACCGTGTAGCGCTCCCCGGTCGCACGGTCCTCCAGCTCAGCGCCGACCGCGACGCTGTCCTCCACGATCACTCGCCGCGCCAGCGTCTCCGGCCGCAGCTCGAACCCTGCAACGGACTCCTCGATCTCGCCCAGGATCTGCCCGGTTCCCGAGAAGGTCAGACGCTCGCCTTCCCAGCGGGTCGCACTGGGCATGAACCCCACGGGGGTCAACCCCGGTCCGTCGAACTCTTCGGCCATCGCACCGTAGAGCTTTGCGGCCAGTCCATCACCCGGAGGCGTCTGTGCGGTGACCCCCAGGACCGATTCCGCATGCGTCAGCGCAGCATCCATCTCCTCCTCGGGGATGAACGGGATGCGCTCGGACTGATGCGGACGCGGCGTCGAGGTACCCCAGTGGATGCCCATCCCGCCCACGCCCGTGGACATACTCGCCGCGGGTAAACCGACCTCGCCGTCGCGCAGCGCCGGGCGCGGATCGACGAAGTGAAGCCCGGGCAGGATCGTCTGGCGGAACTCCAGGCTGGGGTCGAGCCCCTCCGCGATGTCCTGCAGCGCGGCGGCTCGCTCGACTCCGGCATCCGGACCCTGCGTGAGCAACTGGACCGCCGCACGTTCCTCGTCCGTCATGTTCTGCGTGTGGTTGCCGCGGATCCCCGGAACCCGCGGACCGAGCTCGACCATGAGGATGCGTGCATGAGGCACCTGCTCTCCGATGGTGCGCGCGTACATCGACCCCGCAGGGCCGCTGCCGATGATGAGAACGTCGACGTCTTCGTCACGGGCGCTCATGCGTGCACCTCCGCCGCCTCGCGCGTGACGTCGAGGACACGTGAGCTCTTCGCCCACGGATCGCCCCCCGTCCCCTCGTACTCGACAGTCAGAGGACCGTCGAATCCGTGCGAACGCAGGATGCCGATCGCACGTTCGAGATTGATCGGCCGCACGACACCCGACTCGTCCACGTCGTGCGCCTTGACGTGCACGAGCTCGGCGCGCGGTGCGAGCTGCTCGATGCCCGCGTAGACCGGGCTCAGATCCACGTTCTCGAGCAACGCGACCGGATCGACGGCAGGAGCTCCGGGCGGCTGGAACATCAACGCCATCATCGGTTGCATGAGCGCGTCGAAGTTGCCGAGATCGAGCAGCAGGCCGAGGTGCTCGCTTCCCACGGAATCGAGCAGACGCAGCATCCATGCCGGATCGCTGCTGGGACCGCCGTGATTCTCGACGAGCAGGCGGCTTCCACGACTGGCGGCGTACTCGCCGAGCTCGACGAGCGCATTCACCAGATGAGCCGGCGGCTGCTCGCCATGGTGCGGGCTGAACGGAGATCCAGGGTTGACGCGCACGAACTGCGCGCCCATGTCGGCGAAACGCGCGATCCATTCCTTCAGTTCCGCGATGTCAGCCGCGCGCTTGTCGTCATCCTGTTCGAGCAGGTCACCGGTGTCGATGGCGACATTGAGCAGGCGAACGCCGGATGCCGTGAGCGCCTCGGCGAACGCGTCGAGCTCCGGATCGGCCAGTCCGCCACGGAACTGGAACGCGACCGTCTCGATCTGGTCGACGCCGAACGCATCCTTCGCGCGGGCGGGGAACTCGGCAAGAGTCGTCAGGCTCTCGTACGGAAACGAGAAGGTCCTCGTCTCCCCTTCGGAGTCGGTGAAGCTGAACTCGACGGGTCCGAGGTGCTCTCGAACGCTGTACGAAGACATGGCGAGGGTGGTCATTCTTTTCTCCTTCGGTGTGGCAGGTGCCGGTCAGACGGGTGTCGGCGTGCTGACGGATTCGCGTGTGATCAGCGCCCATCGCGGGTCGCCCTCGCGACCCAGCTCCGGAAGCCGCAGCACGAACAGGGCTCCGACGATCGCGATCACCGCGAGGGTGACGTACAGCGCGGTGAAGCCACCGATTCCCAGCAGCAGCGGCGCGATGAACGGCACGAACGACTGCGGCAGCGTGTTGGCCATGTTGATGATCGCGAAGTCCTTGCCTGCGTTCTCAGCGCTGGGCAGCATCCGCACGCACATCGCGCTGTCGATCGAGAAGAACAGCCCGGTGCCGATTCCGAGGATCGCGACGGCGAGGTACACCACTTCGATGGTCGGCGCGAACGCCTGCAGGGTGAGGGCGGCGGCCGCGAGCACTCCCGCGGCGATCACGAAGGGCTTCTGGCGGCGCACCCGATCGGAGATCGGCCCGGCGACGACGCTCGTCACCGCAAGCAGACCCACCGAGATGAGCGAGAGCATCAGAACGCTGCCGCCCACCTCTTCCGGCGCGACTCCGAAACGATCCATCAGGAAGAACGCGTTGTACGTGCCGCTCGCATAAGCGCACGTGAGCAGGAACCGTACGAGCCATGCCCATCCGAATGCCGGATGTTTACGCGGATTCAGCCAGAAGGACAGAAGCAGTTGCTTCAGGTTCAGACCGGCCTGGTCCGCAGAGGGGACATGCTGCGGATCACGCAGCAGGAAGACGGCGACGACGCCGAGCACCACCGAGATAGCCGCGATGATCCCCCACTGCATGAACGGGTCGGTCAATGCGCTCACCGCGGCGATTCCGGCAAGCGGTCCGACCGCGCCGGCGAGGCCGATGAAACCGGACACTGTGCCGCGACGGTGCGTGGGCACCTGGTCGGCGAGGAGTGCGTTTGTCGCGGCCTGCTGGAAGTTGAACAGCGACTGCGTCAGGCACCAGATCACCGCGACCTGCCAGATCTCGGTGGTAAAGGCGATGGCAAACACTGCGAGCGATCCTCCGAGGGATCCGGTGAGGATCCATGTGCGCCTGCGCCCGAAGCGTGCAGCGGTGCGATCGCTGATGCGGCCCGCGAGAGGGTTGGCGACGAGGGCGAACAGCGCGCCCACGCCCGTGATGAAACCGAACGCCGCGGCGGCGTCCGGCCCGGCGATCCGCGTGGTCTGCAGCGTGAGCAGCAGTTGCAGAGGCGTGAGCAGAGCGATGAGCGCGCCGACGTTCGACGAGAACATCGTCGCGATCAGGCGTGGGAGAGGTGTTGCCGGTCGAATGATCTGTTCGTCGACGGCGATGTCGGGTCGGGTCATGTGCACTCCTGTGTGCGTGAGAGTCATTCCGAAATGGAAGTGACTCCCAATATGGGGGATCGCCCAGTTTCTTGTCAAGCACTTGCCTCGACCGATCTAGACTCGGGGCTGTGGGACTCCGGGAGATGAAGGCAGCACGCACGCGACGCCAGATCGCGGAGGTCGCCGTGTCGGCGTTCATCGAGCAGGGATACGACGAGACCACGATGGAACAGATCGCCGAGGCGGCAGAGATCGGCAGCTCGACGCTCTATCGGTACTTCCCCAGCAAAGAGCTGCTGATCCTCGAGCCGTTCGCCGAAGTACTCGACTTCGGGCACTTTCTTCGCGCGCGTCCGGCGGACGAACCTGTCGAGGAAGCTCTTGCGGGTGCTCTCATGGATCTGGCCAACGAGTTCGCGGACCCTTCGCGGCGCATCACCGAGATCCGTCGGATCATCGATGCATCGGCAGTGCCTCGAGCGCGCCTGTGGGACTTCTTCCTCAACAGTCGTGCGGACTTCGAGCACGCTCTCGCCGAGCGGATGAACCGTCGGCCCACCGACCACATCGTGCAGATCACCGTCGGTATCGCACTGGACATCTTCTACCGGGTCGACGAGCAGTGGAAGGGCGACCACGATAGGGACTTCCGCGTCCTGTTCCGTGAGGCGCTGGAGTCGCTGGGCACTGCGGAGATCGTGGTGCCGCGGATGCCCGCGAGCAGAGCGAAGCGGCAACGCTCCACCTGACGACCTCGCCTCGGGGGTTGACTCACTCCTCTCGATGCATCAACCTTGTCTTGTTGGTAACGATATCAACCGAAGAGACAGGAATAACGATGAAGTTGCACTCCCCACTTCGATCCAAGAGACAGCGTGCGGCGGCGCTCGGGCTCGCGACCGTGGCCGCACTCGCGGCCGCACCGCTCTCAGCACAGGCCGCACCACCCGCGCCCGAGCCGATCTGGGGTGAGCGAGCCGTGTCGACGTACGACGCGATGCAGGACCACCTCTACCTCGGCGCCGCCGGCCACCAGCTCTACAAGCTGAACACCGGCGCAGAAGGAAACCCGTACTCGTACCTCTGGGAGTACCGAGAGGCATCGCAGGCCACCGCCGACCTGCAGGGAGTGCGCGAGTTCGGCGCGGCGTACGACAACGTCGCTCAGCAGCGCGTCGAGAACTTCGACCTGTACTACAACGTGCGCGAGGGCGACCGCGCCGGATACGAGTCCTACTTGCCCGCCCCACTGGGCACCGGCGGAGACGTCTTCTACGATGACAACGCCATCGTCGGCCTGACCAACATCAGGCAGTACCGCAAGACCGATGACGCCGGTTACCTCGACAAGGCGCGAGGCGCATTCGACATCGTCATCCGCGGATGGAACACCGACGAGAGCCTCACCTGCCCGGGCGGCATGGACTGGATCGACAGGGCCGACAACGCCGACCGCGGCGCGAACATCACGGGTCTCGCGGCGCAGCTCGCCGCGCACCTGTACGAGCAGACCGGCGAAGCCGAGTATCTGGAGTGGAGCGAGAAGCTCTACGACTGGAACAACGACTGCCTCAAGACTTCGCCGGGTCTCTACGCCAACAGCATCAACGACGCCGGCGAGATCAACCCGACCCTATGGACGTACAACTCCGGATCCATGATCGCCACTGCGACGATCCTGTATCGCGCGACCGGCGACGTCGCCTGGGTGAAGGAAGCTGAAGCCGCCGCCGCAGGGTCGCTGGAGTACTGGACCGCAGAGAACCGTCTGCAGCAGCAGCCGGCGATCTTCAACGCGTTCTACTTCAGAGACCTCCTGCTGCTCGACTCGATGCGCAAGAACTCCGCCTACCGCGACGCGATCGAGCAGTACGCCCAGTCGACCTGGGACTCCAACCGCGACCCCGAGACCGGGCTGTTCCACTTCCAGCCTTCGGGCGGCGGCGACTACAACCCGACGCGTCCGGCCGCGACGCTCGATAACGCGGGGATGATCCAGATCTTCGCGATGCTCGCATGGGACCGAAGGGACCTGGCTGACATCAGTTGACCCTGAAGCAACGAACCTGTCGCCCGGGATGCTGTCGAGCAGCAGCATCCCGGGCGCGGTTCAGTCCTTCCGGTCTGAGATACGCACCTCGACGGCGGTCGTCTCGAACGGTGCCAGTTCCAGGCTCATCGCGCCGCCGTCGATCGCCAGCTCGCCGCGCTCGTCTCCCAGCAGCGTCGTGCGCCGCGCCGCATCCGCTCCCACGACCACGACCGTCAGTCGCACCGGCTCATCGGCGAAAGACTGCAGCCGCACACGCGACCAGCCCGAGTCATCTGCCGCGCCGACGCCAACGAGTGCCACCCGGTCATCGTCCATGCGCACGAAGGAGGCCTCGGCCGACGTCGAGCCTCGACCGGCCGCGGGTATCGCGAGCATCGGGCGGGCGGCAGCCGATGCCGTCTCGATCGCCAGAGCCGGCACGCTCTGCTCCGCACGCGCCCGCACACCGACGGTGTACGTGAACGTGGCCGTGAAGCCCTGTTCGATCGGGAAGTTGGTGTCCCACACGTTGTTGTGGAACCACGAGTACACGGTCGCGGGTTCGTGCGGCGACGTGCTGGCCGGGAACGGCGAGTACGGCAATGCGATCGACCCCGTCTGCACCAGCGGAGCATCCTTGGTGGCCCAGGCGACGGCATCCGCCCCATCGGCGATGCTCACCCAGTTCCGGATCGCGCGCATGTGCTGCGGCGCACCGGGGATGTGCGCGATGCCGTCACCCGTCACACCGCCCGACACCTCGAAGCGCACGACCGGGTCTTCCGCCGCGAACGGGAACGCGAAGTATCCGCTCTCCTTGACGCGGGTGACCGGCTTCGACACCCGGTTCTCGATGAGGAGCGTCGAGTCGCCGTGGCGCAGGCGCAGAGTGACCTGCACACTGTCGACGCCGTCCGCGGCGAACTCGTAGACGAGCCGCTGCTCGACTGCATCATCCACCCGCTCGATCACGATCGAGGGTCGGGCGACCGTGCGCGAGGCGAGCAGCTCCAGACGCGGAGACACCGAGAGCTTGTTCGCGAGGTGGTTGACGCCGGCGCCCGAGCTGCCGTACGTGTCGTAGACGTACGCGTTGAAGCCCGCGGCGGATTCGGTGTTCACCCAGTCACGACCGGTGGCCTTCTCGACGATCGAGCGGATGACGGACCGTCGGTCGTCTACTTCGACACGAAGGTGCTCGTTCTCGAGGACGAGAAGCTGCTCGCGCGGTGCGCTCTGCAACGGATGCGCGACCGGCGCGGCCGCCGGTTCCTCGGCGGCGACCAGATCGAATCGGACCCAGCCGACACCAGGAGCATCCGCGACCGGGAACGTGATCCAACGGCCGGACTCGCGATGAAGCGAGTTGCCCTGCGCCTCGACCGTGTGCGGCACGACCGCACCGGTACGCGAGTCGCGCACGGCGAAGTCCGTGTCCAGCGGCACGAGAGACTCCTTGACCAGCACGCGCGCCTGCGAAGATCGCGCATGTCCCGCAGCGTTGACGACGAGATAGCTCGCGAGCGCGGCATCCGCCGGAGCGACGGCCTGCGCGAGATGGTGCAACGCGCGCTCGGTGGCATCCGCCGTGCGCTGATGCGCAGCGATGGCATGGCCGACCTTCCACTGCCACTGCCGCTCACCGGAGTCGTAACCCTCATCGCCATGGGTCCACGAATTGCTCGCACCCCAGGTGTGCTCGTTGAACATCGAGATCGAGTCGTACGCGGCCCTCGCGTCGGCGCCTTCCGTGGCGACGGCCTCGCCGCCGCTCCACTTCGACAACTGCGAGATCGTACGGGCGGCGGAAGCCGACACCTGAGCCTCGCGCGCCAGCGAGAGCGGTACTGCTCCCGAACCGACACCCTCGACCCACCAGTCGCCCCAGTCGCCCTCGAGGGTGACGAGCTCGTCACCGAACCGCTCCTCCGCCTCCTCGAAGAAATCCTCGTTGCGTGACACGCGAAGCTTCGGATACTCCCAGGTCTCGTTCCACTGACGCACCTGCTCCGACAGGTGCAGACGGGCCGGGCCGTTGTCGCCGTTGAAACCCTGCGTGCGCACGTGCAGCACGTCCCACGGATAGGGCTGGCGGCCTTCGTCCTCCTCGCCATGCGCGCCGAAGACGCCGGGAGGGAAGGGATAGCCCCGCGTCGAGAGCGCGGTCAGATACGCCGGGAACAGCGTCTCCAGCGTCTCGTACGATTCGGTGAAGCCGACCATCGGCCCCTCGAGATATGCCAGTCCGTGCGGGCTATCCGTCATCCAGACCAGCACCGAGTTGCCGGCGGCGGAGCGCCACCGGAACAGCCGTGGGATGTCGAGCGCGCCGTTCTTGTGCGGCTCGGAACGGCCGGCCCAGTTGTGCGCCACCGCGAGGAAGCGCACACCCAGGTCGGACAGCGCATCGGGCAGGCCTGCGACCTGCCCTGGAACATCGGTCTGCATCGCGCTCGTGAACGGGATGCCGTACTCATCGCGGATGCGGCGCGCCGAGGCGAGCAGTTCGTGGAGCTCGTCGGTCGAGCAGGTGTCGGTGTGCAGGTTGTACGGCATGGCGCTCAACCCGATCGACCCTTCGCGCACCAGGCGCACCAGCTCGTCGATCTCGGCGCGCGTGCGATTGCCCTCCCAGTCACTGAAGGCCCACAGCGCTTCCGCGTTCCAGCGGAACCGCGATGCCTCCGGCCAGTCGGCGGTCTGGTTGATGAGCTCGACAGCGGAATCGAGGTACGAGCGCTGGTTGGCGATGACCGCTGCCTGGGGATCGGTGTAGCCGAAGTCGAAGTGCGAGTGGTGCACGACGTGCACGCTCCAGGGGCGGACGCCGTCCAGACGCACGGGCACCGATTCCTCGCCGAGCGATGGGATGCGCACCTCGACGTCGGAGGGGGAATCGGATGCGGGCACCATCACCCGCACCGATCCTGCGGGTGACGCCGCACGACCGAGGTTGAGCGGTGCGCCCTCGCCGTCGACGATGAGAATCTCGAGTCCGTCGATGTCGACGTGCTCGCCTTCGATTTCCACGAGCACGCGCACGCTGCGGGCGCTCTGACCGTCGACCTTCCGCTGCAGCGGCTCGGGGATGGTCCGCACGGTGTGCGTTCCGATCCGGCCGACGGCGGCGGTCGCGCGCTCGATCAGGCCCTCGCGGGCTTCCTCTCCTGTCCAGGGGCTGGCGGAGATGAGGGCGGGTTTCATCGGGTATCACTCCTCAGTGAGTTCGGGGACGATTCGTGTGAGCTGAGCCAGAACGCTGCGCCGAGCACGGGCGCGGCGTCGAGCAGGGCGGAGGGGAGCAGTTCGAGATCGGTGGGGACGCCACCGCGAGCGAGACCGTCGCTGAGTCCGTCGACGAGGACGGGCCAGGACCGCACCATCGATCCACCCACCGTCAGACGCGTCGCCTCGAACGACGTGAGCCAGGGGGCGAGCGTCTCGCCCAATGCGGACATCGCCTGATCGAGCACGGCCGCCGCTTCCGGATCTCCGGTGCGCGCCGCCTCGGCGATCTCCTTGACTGTCTGCACCCGTCCGGTGCGCTGCGAGAAATGCCGCATGATCGCTCGCGTGGACACGGACTCCTCCAAGGGCCGTCCGTCGAACTCGAGAAGGTACGCCCACCCGTTCGGTGGGACCGCACCCCCCTCGTCGACGACGTTGCCGCGGTCGAGGAAGGCCGAGCCGATGCCGGTGCCCAGGGTGATGCAGACGTGACGATCAGACCGCGTCGCGGAGCCGAACGCCCACTCGCCGAGCGCGTAGGCGACGGCGTCGTTGACGAAGCGGATGCGGCTCGCATCGACGTCGAGCCTGCGTGCGAGTCCGGCTCTGATCGAGACGCCCCGCAGCGCGTCGAACTTGCCCACCGCCTCGAAGATGCCGATGCCGCTGTCGTAGTCGAACGGGCCGGGCATCGCGACGACCCAGCCGTCGGGCGGCGGCGAGCCCTCCCCGCGTCCTGCTCTCAGGCGGAGCGCGGGGGCCGCGAACGCGTCGAGCAGCGCATCGGCCGGGAGCGCCGGGTCGAGTGATTCGGTGTCCGTCGCGCTCACCGTCGCGGCCGCTCCTGTGACGCCGACCGTTGCCGCGGTCGCGTGGCTGCCGCCCACGTCGAGCACCCAGACATCACGGGCCGGCGTCGGGTCGGAGCGCACGGAGCCCTCCGGCTTCTCATCGATCATGGAACAGGCACCTTCGCAGTATCGGCACGGCGAGCGTAGCGGCCTCAGTACTGTCCGAGCGCGAGCCCGCGCTGGAAGTACTTCTGGCTCAGGCCGAACAGCAGCGCGGTCGGGATCGAGACGAGCAGAGCAGCCGTGAGCAGCACGGTGAACGCCGAGCCGCCGCCCTGCACGGACTGCAGCGCCTGCAGCATGGGCATCACAGGCCGTATCTCCGAGCTCTGGGTGAGGATGAGTGCGAGCAGGAAGTCGTTCCAGACCCACGTGGCCTGCAGGATGAACACCACGACCAGAGCGCTGCGCGACATCGGCAGGTAGATCTGCGTGAAGATGCGCCACGGCTTCGCACCGTCGACCACTGCGGCCTCGAAGACGGACTCGGCGATGCCGGCGAAGAAGTTGCGCATCACGAATGCCGAGAACGGCAGGCAGACGACCGAGTAGATGAGGATCATTCCGACCGCGGTGTCGAAGAGTCCGACCTGCGAGTACGCGGCGAACAGCGGGATCACCATCAGCTGCAGCGGGAAGACCGTGCCGCAGAAGATGACGAAGAACCAGAAGAATCCGTGCTTCAGCTTCAGTGCGATGACCGCGTAGCCGACCGCTGCACCGAGGATGACGGCGATGAACGGGGCGATGACCGCGTAGATCACGGTGATGAACAGACCGGAGGGCACGTCGGTCGTCGTGAAGACGTCGACGATGTTGGAGACGAGCGCGGGGAAGTTCCCCGGGGCCCACAGGTTGCTGCCGGAGTACTCGGAGGTGAGCTTGCTCGCGTTCGCGAGGAGGAGATAGATCGGCAGCAGCCACAGGATGCCCATCGCGATGAGGATGACATAGCGGATGATCTTGGAGGTCATGCGCGTCGTGCTCCCTTCGGGGCGGCATCCGTCTTCGGCGCGGCATCGCCCAGCGAGAGCTGGCGCCGCAGATAGATCAGGGATGCCGCGACGGTGATGACGGTCAGGAAGATCGCGACGGCCGAACCCATCCCGTACTCGTTGTTGAGGAAGGTCTCGCGGTACATCGTCACGCCGAGCGTCTCCGATACGCGGTTGGGTCCTCCCTGGGTCATCGACTGCACGATGTCGAATGTCTTCAGGCTGTTCACGATCGAGAGGCCGACCACGATCGTCGTCGTCGGACGCAGCAGCGGCCAGACCATAGAGGCGAAGAGCCGGAACCCTCCGGCGCCGTCGACCCTGGCCGCTTCGAGCGGCTCCTTCGGGATCGACTGCAGTCCGACGGTGAACAGGAGCGCGTTGACGCCGACCCCCTGCCAGGATGCGGCCAGGATCATGACGATCGTGTTCAGCGGAGCATCCTGCAACCATCGCAGCTCAGAGCCGGGGAGGTTGAGGAAGGCGAGCGCCTGCGAGAGCGCGCCGCCGTTCTGCAGCACGAACGAGAAGATCACGCCGACCGCGACACCCGACAGGGCGTAAGGGATGAGGAACGGCACGCGCAGCCATGCGGCACCCCGCAGTCCGTACGCCAGGTAAGCGACGAGCAGACCGAGACCGACCGGAACGATCAGCGTGCCCAGCACCCATGCCAACGTGTTCACGATGGAGAGCAGGATGGCCGGGTCGTGGAACATCTCGACGTAGTTGTCGACGCCGATCCAGGTCGGATCCCCCAGCCCGTCGTACTCGGTGAAGCTGAGGTAGACCGTGTAGAGCACCGGGATGTACAGCGCGAGGAGGACCACCGCGACGCCCGGGCCCATGAAGGCCCAGGCGTCGCGCTGCCGCGCGGTGCGAGCCGGCATCCGACTCAATTCTCACTCCAGTACTCGTCCGCGACGCGCTGGATGCCCTCCAGGAACGGCATCGGGTCGCCCGGGTTCGTCATGAACCCGGTGAACTCGTCGAGCGACGCGGTGAGGATCGGGGCGGGGGCCGCCTCGTAGTAGCGCAGGTAGAACTCGTACTTCGGGTCGGCGTACTCCTGGCCGATCTTCTGGAACTCTTCCGTCCCGGCGGTGGCGTTCGGGTTGAACGGCAGGTTGCCCTGCTGCTCCGACCACGCGGTCTGCGCAGTCGTACCCATCCACCACTCCGAGTACTCCAGACCGAGGTCGCGCTGCGCCGACTTCTCGGGCACGCACGCCGGGGCGGTCTCGATCGCGACGGGGATCGTCTCCTGCTCGGGGTTGACGTTGGGGATGGGGAACACGCCCCAGTCCGTTCCACTCTCCAGGCCCACGGTGTCGAGCGTGCTCGAGTACCAGGTGCCGAACGGGATCATCGCCACCTCCTGGTCCTTGATCTGCGTCTCGGCCGGGGTCTTGGACCCGGGATCGGTGAAGTAGCCGTTCTCCTTCATATCGAGCCAGATGTTCATGACCTCGACGATCTCGGGGTCGGTGAACTTCGCCTCGCCGGCGATGAGTGCGTTGTAGAGGTCGACGTCCGTGCCCGCCGTGAGGATCTGGAACCAGACGAACGCCCAGGGGTTGCCACCCGAGTTCCAGAACGGAGCGACTCCCGCGTCGACCAGCGTGTCAGCGGTGGTCATCATCTCGTCCCAGGTCGTGGGAACTTCGAGACCCAGATCGGCGAACGTGCGCTTGTCGTAGTACATCACCCAGTTGTCGACGCTGATCGGCGTGCAGTACTGGGCGCCGTCGATCGTGTAGAGGTCCTTGACCGATTCGCTGATGTTGCCGTCGGCGATGGCCTTGTCCCAGATCTCGGTGGTCTCGGCGACGAGACCCTCGGCGACCAGGTCCTCGAGCGAGGAACCCGTGTGCCAGGTGAACAGGCCCGGGGCCTTGTTCGACCGGAAGGACTGCTTGATGAACGCCTGGAAGGCATTCACGTCGGCGTAGTACGCGGGGTCGAGTGCAACATCCATGTCGTCTTTCGACACGGCGGAGAACTTCTCGAAGTCCCAGCTCTTGTCAGTGACGAAAGTCAGTTCGTTCGACGATGCGGACGGGCTGGAGCATCCGGCGACGGACGCCACGATGATCAGGGCTGCGGCACCGGTGGCCGCTTTTCGTGAGAGCTTCAACGCGGAACTCCTTCGTTCGGGTTTCAAGGGGCGGCGATCAAGCCGACCGCATTGATATCGTTACCAGAATCGGACACTAACACGATATTCCTCCAAAGGGCAAGGCGCCGGCGTCGCCCGGAATCGCAATACGGGCCACGGTCCGGGCGCGGATGCCACGCGGGGAAACACGGGCGATCCGAAGATTATCGATACCATGACGGCATGTCCGCCCGTGCTGTGAAGAACCGGGGGGCGACCGCTCCCACTGTGCAAGACGTCGCAGCAGCAGCCGGCGTCTCCCCCATGACGGTGTCTCGCGTGCTGAGCGGAGGACCGAACGTCCGCCCGGAGAAGATCCAGGCGGTGATGGATGCCGCCGCCGCACTGGGCTACCGCCGCAACGAGAACGCCCGCAGCCTGCGACCCGGACAGCGCACCGGATTGCTGGGCGTCGTGATCACCAACGTCGCCAACCCCTACTACGCGCAGGTGCAGCTGGGCGTGGAGGAGATCGTCACGTCCGACGGGATGCGGCTTCTCGTCGGCAACAGCGGCGAGGACACGGAGCGCGAGCGCGCCCTGGTCAACGACTTCATCGGACGCAAGGTGGATGGACTGATCGTGGTTCCCGCCGGTGGTGACGTGTCGCATCTGCGGGCGGCCACCGCCGCCGGAGTCCCGCTCGTGCTGGCGTCGCGCCAAGTGGACGGCGTCGAGGCTGACGTCGTGCTCGTCGACGACGAGAGCGGAGCACGAGACGGAACCGCGCACCTGCTCGCCGAGGGTCACCGCCGCATCGCCTTCCTCGGCAACCGCGTGTCGGTCTTCACCAGCCGGCGCCGCCAGGAGGGATTCGAGCGCGCGCACCGCGAGGCCGGCGTCGCCTTCGACCCCGCGCTGATCCGCGCCGGCCAGAACGATGACGTCGCCGCGCACGACGTCATGATCGAGTTGCTCGCCCTCGACGATCCGCCCACGGCGATCTTCAGCGCCAACAACCGCAACACCGTGGGCGTACTCCGCGCACTGGCCGAGCACCGCAGCGCCGCCGACTCGATGCACATCGTCGCCTTCGACGACTTCGAGCTGTCGAGCCTCATGCCGTTCACGCTCTCGGTCATCGAGCACGACCCGCGCGAGCTCGGCCGGACCGCCGCGCGCATGGTCATGAGCCGGATGCAGGCCGATGACGAGCGGGAGCCGGAGATGATCCAGCTCCCCACCCGGTTCCGCAGATAGGACCCGCCGGATGCGGATCTCACTTTCGTGGGGTAGGTTGATAACGATACCAGTGCGATGGCGGCCCGATCTGAGGCGCGCGTCGAAGTCCGTAACGAAAGGCTGGCAACGATGCACCCCCTTCCCTCCGCTCGCGATGGCATGCCCACCACTTCGGCGTACGATCGCACCCCCACGATCGACCTGCCGCGCGGCGAGCGCGTGCGCACGGGTGACGGTCTCTGGGAGTCTCTGCGCGGAGCCGCGAGCGGCCATGGAGACCGTCCACTGATCGCGATCGACACCTATCCCGGCACCGACCTGCCGGCGCTGATCGACCAGGTGCGCGCTGGGATGCCCGGCTTCGAGGTCATCGACGTCGAGAGCGCGGCGCTCTCGACCGAGCGCCTGGAGACGTCGTTCCGTGAGAACCTCACCGATGACCGCGTCTTCGGTGTCATGTCGCACGCCACCATCGAGGCCTTCTTCGATCAGGATGCCGTCGCCGCGATCGGAGCCGACGCGCAGCAGCGTCGCGTCGGGACAGTACTCGTCGGATGGGGCGCCGCCACCGTCGCGGACGCCGACGTCACCGTGCTGGGCGAGCTGGCACGGTGGGAGATCCAACAGCGGTATCGGCGGGGCATGGCCAACTGGCACGCCGACAACGCCGACGAGGACCCGCTCCGCAAGATCAAGCGCGGCTTCTTCCTCGAATGGCGAGCAGCCGACCGGCACAAGCGACCTCTCTTCGACACCGTCGACTTCGTGCTCGATCTGAATCACCCGCACGATCCTTCGCTCATCTCCGGCGAGGCATTCCGAGGCGCACTCGCCGCGGCGCCCACGCGTCCTTTCCGTGTCGCGCCGTACTTCGATCCCGGCGTGTGGGGCGGGCAGTGGATGAAGCAGGTGTGCGGTCTCGACGAGTCGGAGCCGAACTACGCCTGGTCGTTCGACGGGGTTCCGGAGGAGAACAGCCTGCTGCTGACCGATGGCGAGTCCACCTTCCAGATCCCGGCGATCGATCTCGTCTTCGCACACCCGCGTGAACTGCTCGGCGAGCGCACGTTCGCACGCTTCGGCGCGGAGTTCCCCATCCGTTTCGACCTGCTCGACACCATGGGCGGCGGCAACCTCTCACTCCAGGTGCACCCGCTGACCGACTACATCCGCGACCGGTTCGGCATGTCGTACACCCAGGACGAGAGCTACTACATGCTCGACGCCGGCGACGATGCGCTCGTGTACCTCGGGTTGAAGACCGGCGTCGACCGTCAGCGCCTCACCGACGATCTCACCCGCGCCCAGGCCGGTGAGATCTCATTCCCCGCAGAGACCTACGTCAACACGTATCCGGCGAAGAAGCACGACCACTTCGCCATCCCCGCCGGTACCGTGCACTGCTCGGGGCGCAACTCGATGGTGCTCGAGATCTCGGCGACGCCGTACATCTTCACGTTCAAGATGTGGGATTGGGACCGTGTCGGCCTCGACGGCACCCCTCGCCCGATCCACCTCGAGCACGCACTGGCCAACATCCAGTGGGATCGCGAGACCGAGTGGACGAACGACAACCTCGTCGACCAGGTCGAACCCGTCACCGAGGGAGACGGGTGGCGCGAGGAACGCACCGGCCTGCACCACCTCGAGTTCATCGAGGTGCGCCGGCACTGGTTCACCGGCACGGCCCCGCACGACACGCACGGAACCGTCAACGTGCTCAACCTCGTGGAGGGCTCGGAGGCCCTCGTCGAGTCGCCGTCCGGCGCCTTCGAGCCGTTCGTCGTGCACTACGCCGAGACGTTCATCGTGCCGGCGGCCGTCGGCGAGTACACGATCCGCCCCCACGGAGCGGGCATCGGCGAGCCGCACGCGACGGTGAAGGCCTTCGTCCGCGGCACCGCGCTGTCGGGCGCTGACACTGGACTGCCCGCCCTCACCTGAGAGAGCACTCCGCAGCGCCTCAGAGACAGGTGCGGTTCAGCCGCACATCCATCTCGACACATTCGAACTGGGCACACCCATTACGCCCGCTCAGCCCTTGCCGTTGAGGTGGATGAGGATGCGGGCGGGTTCCAGCGGCGACGCGCCGGTCACCGTGACCCGCAGCCAGTTGCCGAACCCCCGCAGCGGCAGCTCGGCGATGCTCGCATCCGCTGACAGCGTCACCGGCTCACCGCGACGGATCCAGCTGATCCCGTCCGGCGAGATCTCCGCGGCCACCGCAAGGTCCGGATGCTCCCCCTCGACCTGCACGAAGACGACGACCTCACGCGCCCACCCCGCCTCGTACGCCAGCGTCGCGAAGTCCCCGTCGATGACCACCCTCCGTGCCAGCACGGACGTGTTGTTCTGCAACATGGATCAGCTCCCGTCAGTCCCGGCGAGCGCCGCGACATTGTCGAAATCCACGATCGCGCCGGCGTCGATCAACGCCGAGCGCAGCAGGTCGAAGTCCATCTCGGTCATCGACAGGTCATGCCGCACGGCGAGCGCGGCGGCGGCCCCCGCGCCCTGCCCCATCGCCATGCACGTCGCCATGACGCGCACCGACCCGAACCCGGGGCCATCGGCGCACAGGCATCGCCCGGCGATGACGACGTTCTCACTGCCCTCCGGCACGAGAGCGCGGAACGGCACGTTGTAGGGACGGCGAAGGATGACGAACTCGCTCTGATCGATGCTGTCCGTGTGATGGATGTCGATCGTATGCGCGCCTTTCGCCACCGTGTCGGGGAAGGCCTTCGGGTGCACGATGTCGTCCTTGCTCAACTCGTACAGCCCGACGATGTGATGCGTCTCCCGCACCCCGGTCTGGATGCCGGACTTCGCCAGCCACGCATCACGGAACTCCGGGAACTCCCGGCGGAGCACATCGATGATCGCGTGCATCTTCTCGCGCAGGCTCGTCTCGGTACGGGAGAACCACTCCGGATCACTCGCGTCGGTCGCCTCGCGCAGCACATTGATGCTGACGAGGCCGTCGTGGAAGAAGCTGCTGATCCACGGACCGCCGAACAGCGGCACCTCTCCGGCCGCGTGCAGTTCGGCCAGCCGGGCGCGGATCGACTCCGACACGGGGAGGATGCCGTCCACGGCATCCCCGAAGACGTACCCGAGTGCGTCGGTGTCGACGCCGCCGAGCTGGAACCACAGCGTCGCCGGCTGCAGCACATCGCCCTTGGTGGTCGGCAGCCCCGCCGCGCGCACCACATCCGCATCCCCTGTGCAATCGACCACCGCCTCGCAGGCGTACGCCACCCGGCCGGCCTTGTTCTGCACGATCACGTGGCTCACCCGGCCGTCCTCGGCCACGGCATCCGCGATCCAGCTGTGCAGCAGGAGCGTCACGCCGCTCTCGAGCAGCAGCCGCTGCGCAGCGAGCTTGAAGATCTCGTCATTGACCGGCCAATTGCCGCTGTCGCGTTCGAGTTCGGCCCCGCCCAGCTCCGCCGCACGCCGCATGAGCTCGAGCGGAATGCCACCGATGTGCTGCCGCCCGCCGACGCGGAACTCGCTGATCGGGGTGACCAGCGCACTCGTCGCCATCCCGCCCACGAAGCCGTAGCGCTCGATGAGCAGCGTCCGCGCCCCGCCACGGGCTGCGGCGACCGCCGCGATCACTCCGGCAGGACCGCCGCCGGCGACGACCACGTCGAACGATCCGACGACGGGAGTCTCGCGGGCCGGCTCCGCGACCGACTCGAGCGTTCTCTCTCCGCTCACTCGCACGAATACACCACCGAATCCAGGTAGAGATTGACGGACCGATCAGTGTCGGTCTCGATGAAGAACACCGGGTTGATGAGGTCCTTGATCGACTGGTAACCCGGCACGAGGGTCGGCTCCAGCTCGCGCATGTCGAACACCTGATCCATCGACTGCAGCTCGACATAGCGCCTGCGGCGCACATCGACGGTGAGCCGGAAGTACATCCAGTTGATCTTGTCCGGGCTCTCGTTGAACACCAGCTGCTGCTCACCGCCGGGTATCCACTGGTACCCGTCGGCGGACCCGTCTTCGAAGCGCCGGCCGTACCACTGGTTGTCCACGCCGGGAACGCACCAGCCGTCCTCGACACCGAAGTTCCAGTCCGCCCGGCTCACCCCATCAGCGACCCGGTAGTACTGCCACTTCCGCACCGGCTTGCCGTCGAGCGCATTGACGTATCTCACGCCGGGCATGTACCGGTACTCGGCATCCTGCACATCGAAGAAGAAGCCGAACGCGCGAATGTCCTCCTCACCGATCCCGAAGCGATCCTGGGACGGCGTGTACGAGTACCACGCCTCGATCTGGATGAGATCCGGATCGCCGAACCGCGACAGCCGCTTGATCGCGTGCCCCATGCTCCCGGCCCGCGGCGGCTCCGTGTGCGGACCGCCGGTCGGCGCGGTGCTGAGCTTGAGCGAGTAGGTGCCCTCCATCGACCCGTGCGAGGAGGCGAATCGCATCGCGCCCGAACTGAGCTGCGTGGGCGCCCAGTTGGAGAGATCGACGACCGAATCGAAGGACTCGTAGTCGTCGTAGACGAAGTTCGGGGTGAGATCCAGCCAGCCGTTGTATCCGGTGTCGAAGTCGTCGTACGTGATCACCCTGGCCAGCGGGTTGAACCGCTCGAGGCCACGGTCGTAGCTGAGGAATCTCTCCATGCGCATGCTCTCCTTGGATGCTGGGACCGGATGCTGAAACGTGGATGCCGAGACGACGATGGCGGGGACGGCTCGCGCCGCCCCCACCATCGGGTGTCACTGCGTGAGATACACCGAGCTGAAGTCGATGAACTCGTTCGCGGGGATCACGAGACCCTCGACATTCGAGGCCATGGCCGCGTTGACGTTGATCTCGAGCAGCGGGATCGCCGGGGTGTCGGCCCGCATGATGTCGACAGCCTGCTGGTACAGCTCGAGACGCTCATCGGGATCGGTGAGCTGCTGCGCCTTCGTCGTGAGGGCGTCCAGATCCTCGTTGCAGTATCCGAGACGAGCCGCCGTGCAGTTGTACAGACGGTAGATCGTGTAGTCGGCATCACCGGTGATCGTCTGGTTCGGCTGCACGTCCATGTCCCATGCGTGCGTTCCGTCCTCGTTGACCGTGCCGAACTCCTTCAGCCAGGACGCGGCATCCAGCGCACGCGGTTCGACGGTGACGCCGATCTCCTGCCAGGCCGAGATGAACGCCTGCATCATGTTGGCGAAGCCGGCACCGTTGGCGGTGCTGTAGATCGCGTCCACGGTGAAGCCGTCCGGATATCCGGCATCCGCGAGCAGTTCCTTCGCGTGCTCCGGGTCGTACTCGACCATGCCGTCGGTCGGCTCGACGCATCCGAAGGCCGCCTCCGGGCAGAACGACGTCATGGGCTTCGCCGTATCGCCGTAGAGCGACTCCTGGATCGTCTTCAGGTCGAGGGCTGCCCACATCGCCTCTCGGACGCGCTGGTCCTTGAGGAACTCGTTCTTGTTGTCGAACCACAGGAAGTAGTAGTTCAGACTGCTCTCCTGCACGAACTTGACGTTGTCCATCGCCTCGACCTGCGCGACCTGGTCGTAGGGAACATCGCCCACGATCTGCGCCTGACCGTTCGACAGCGCGGTGATCTTGCCGTTGACGTCGGTGATCTGCTTCATCGTCAGCGTCTGGAGCTTGGCCTTCTCACCCCAGTAGTCCTCGTTGCGCACGAATGTGAAGTGATCGTTGGCGACGTAGTCGTCGATGATGAACGGTCCCGTTCCGACGGGCTGCGCCCAGTAATCGTTGTCGGCCTGGATCGTCGTGTCCGGATGCGAGAACTCGGCCTTGCCGATGTAGACCATCGAGAGCACGCCGACCAGTGTTCCGGAGGGACCGGCGGTCTTGATCGTGACGGTGAGGTCATCGGTGGCTTCGACCGACTGGATCGGGGAGAGCACCGTCTTCAGCGCCGCCTCCCACGCGATGTACCGCTCGATCGACCCCTTCACATCCGCAGCGGTGAACGGCGTGCCGTCGGAGTAGGTGACGCCTTCGCGCAGCGTGAACACGAGTGTGGTGTCATCGACCCACTCCCACGACTCGGCGAGCTTCGGCTGCGGCTGGTTCTCGTCGTCGAGCGTGACGAGGGTCTCGAGCGTCTGCGAGATCGCCATGTTGATGCCGATCTCGAGCGGTGCCTGCGAGATGTCGGACGCGGCCCAGCCGTATGCGGGGATGTAAGTGAGGGTCTGCTGGTCGTCGGGCAGCGGCTCTGTCGAACCGGCATCCTCGCCGCCGCCCGAACACCCTGTCAGCAGAAGAGCGCCGGCCACCGCGACTGCGGCGATCGAGCGCATCTTTGCGCGAAGCGATGTCATTGCTGTCTCCTTTGAATCGGTATGACTTGGTTCTGTCGGGTATGACTTCGTGCTGCTCACCCGCGCTCGGACTGGCCGGGCAGGGTGAACGCTGATGCGACCGGGTGGTGATCGCTGGGCGATATCCCCCGGTCGAAGAACTCCACGACCTCGGCGCTGCGCGGGCGCACCGGTCCTCGGAAGAAGATGTAGTCGATGGTCTTGTGCGGGCTCGCGATGGGCGACTTCGGCGTGCCGACGGTCTCGCGGAACGGATTGGGCACGATGGGATGCGTCGGCGGAGCCTGCCGGTTCAACGCGCTGAACGAGTCGAGGTACCCGGCGTTGCCGATCACCCAGATGGCCGTCGCGATCGCATTCGTGTCCGAGGCGAAGAAGACCGGTTCGTCGTCCTTGCCGAGCCGCGCGAGCTCTTCCACGACGCGATGCGCTTGCGGTGTGCGCTGGTTGATCCCGGTCTCGACCTCGACCGCATTGCCGGAGTAGGAGAGATGCGCGGTCGTCCAGAGGATCGTCCGGTCTCCTCCTTCGACGCGCAACCGCACCCAGAACAGGCGGGCGTTCGCGTCATGGATGCCGACATTCTCGGCGCCGTGCTCGACCTCGCTGAAGAGCTCGCGGTTCCACCACAGGTTGCTCTGCTTCTCCCACCCCGGAAAGTCATCGTGCACGCGGTCGTGACCGGGCATCGCGGCATCCAGCAGGTCACGCGACCAGGCTCGCGTCTCCTGCGTGGCCAGCAGATCGGGGGCGCGGAGTTCGTAGAGCGCCCGCATCGCGGTCTCCCGCTCTGCGGCGTGATGGTCGCCCCACAGGTTGTGGCTCTGCGCGATGAAGGTGAGCGGTGCGGTCATGAGATCTCCCTCGGGTCCGCCGGACGAGCCGACGCGATGCCATGGTTGTAGCGCACGACCTCTCTGCGCGCGCCCCGCAACCGGAACGTCGTGACGGAGCAGTTGTCCGGCGCGCCGAGGGGCATGTGGCCCGGCGACGGGATGCCGAGCATGTGCGCTGCCGCGAGCCGGATGGGGTTGCCGCTCGTGAAGACCACGGCGACTCGATCGCCGCCCCGCTTCTCGAGCTCGGCCGCGACGTCTTCGATCGCCGTGACGACCCGCTCCCTGGTCTCGCCGAACGTCTCGCCCCCTCCGCGTCGAAGGTCGTCACCGGCGGCGACTGCAGCGACGAGGTCTGGATGCTTCCGTTCGGCCTCCTCGAGCGTCATGCCCGCCCAGTCGCCGACGCTCATCTCCCGCAGCGCCGGGTCGTGGCTGACGCTCGCATCGATGCGTTCGACGTAGTGCGCAGCGGTGTCCTTCACGCGCGGCAGGTCGCTCGATACGACGAGGTCGGGCTGCGGCACCTCCTGGGCGAAGTGCTCTGCGAACTGCGCGGCCTGGGCTCGACCGACTGCCGTGAGACCGGAATCCTGCTGGCCCTGATATCGCCCCTCGACGTTCCACAGCGACTCGCCGTGGCGCACGAGGTGCAGCGTGATGGTCCGGGTCACGATGTCTCCTCCAACCACGGCCGCACGACCGGGATCGCGGAGAACAACGCCTTCGTATAGGCGTGCTGCGGATTCTCGAACAGCTGCCTGGACGTGCCCTCCTCGACGACGACCCCCTTGTTGAGCACGAGCACGCGGTCGCAGATGTGCTCGATCACCGACAAGTCGTGCGAGATGAAGAGGTACGAGAGTCCGAGGTCGGCCTGGAGGTCTTCGAGCAGATTGAGTACCTGCGCCTGCACGGAGACGTCCAGCGCGCTGACCGCCTCGTCGCAGATGATGATCTTCGGCCGCAGTGCGAGTGTGCGCGCGATGCCGATGCGCTGGCGTTGACCGCCCGAGAACTGATGCGGATACCGATCGGAGTAGTCGGGGTTGAGCCCGACGCGCTCCATGAGCTCCTTCGCCTCGGCCGTCCAACGATCGCGCGGCACGATGCCGGAGTGGACGCGCCACCCCTCGGCGATGATGTCGCGCACTGTCAGCCGGGGATTGAGCGAGGCATAAGGGTCCTGGAAGATCATCTGCATGTCGCGGCGCATGTCCTTCATCTGCCGCAGCGAGAGCTTCGTGATGTCATGGCCCTCGAAGCGGATGACGCCATCCGCCGCCGGCACGAGCCCGATCACCGTGCGCGCGATCGTCGACTTGCCAGACCCGGATTCGCCCACCAACCCCACGGTCTCACCGGCACGCAGGTCGAAGTTCACATCGGAGACGGCGACGTTCTCACCGGTCTTTCGCAGCAGGATCGAGGAGCGGATCGGGTACGACACCTTGAGATGCTCGACGCTCAACAGGGGTTTCGATTCGTCAGTCATGCGTGAGCACCTCCTCGGTCCGGTGGCAGGCCGCAAGATGGCCGGCGCTCCAGCCCTCCGGCTGACGCAGAGCCGGAGACGTCGTGCGGCACAGCTCGGTCGCGAACGGGCAGCGCGGGTGGAAGGAGCATCCGCTCGGCAGGGCGAGCAGATTCGGAGGCGACCCGACGACCGGAGTCAGCCGCTCACCCAGCGAGGTGTTGCTCGGGATCGAATCCAGCAGGCCTCGGGTGTACGGATGCGCGGGGTGGTCGTAGACCTGCTGGATGCCGCCGGTCTCGATGATCCGTCCCGCATACATGATCGCGGCGCGATCGGCCACTTCGGCGACGACGCCGAGGTCGTGACTGATGAGGATCATGCCCATGCCGGACTCGGCCTGCAAGTCGGCCAGAAGGTTCATGACCTGCTGCTGCACCGTCACATCGAGCGCGGTCGTCGGCTCGTCACCGATGAGCAGCTTGGGCTCCAGGGCGATCGCCATCGCGATCATGATTCTCTGGCGCTGCCCGCCGGAGAACTGGTGCGGGTAGTCGCGGATGCGGGTCTCGGCATCGGGGATGCCGACGCGCTTGAGCAATGCGAGCGACTTCGCCCAGGCTTCCTGCTTGGGCGTGCCGCGGCGTCGTCGGAACAGCTCTGCGATCTGCCAGCCGACCCGGTAGACCGGGTTGAGCGAGCTGAGCGGGTCCTGGAAGATCATCGCGATCTCGGTGGCGCAGAGCTCCCGCACCTTCGAGACGTGTTCCGCGGCGAGATCGCGACCCCCGTAGAGGATGCGGCCGCCGACGATGGAGCCTGCGGGCTGGGGAAGCAGCGCCATGATGGCCTGCGCGGTGACCGACTTGCCCGAACCCGACTCGCCCAGGACCGCGACGGTCTCACCGGCTCCGACATCGAAGCTCACACCGTCCAATGCGCGCACGACGCCGGCCGAGGTGGAGAACTCGACCTTGAGGTCCTGCACGCTCAGAAGCGGCTCGCCCGCTCGGGCGCTGGGGGTTCTGGCCTCGGGGGCGTGGGAGATCGTCATCAGGCGCTCCGCAACTTCGGGTCGAATCGGTCGCGCAGGGCGTCGCCGAGCACTCCCGTGGAGAGCACGAGCGCGGCGAGCGCGATGCCGGGAAGGGTCGAGATCCACCAGGCGGTGCTGAGATACGCGGTGCCGTTGCTGATGGTGGTTCCGAGGCTCGGGATGCCGAGGGGCACGCCGACGCCGAGGAACGAGAGCGCCGCCTCGAGCAGCACGACGTGCCCGAACTCGACCGTTGCGACGACGAGGATCGGAGCGACGCAGCCGGGAAGCAGCGTGCGGACGATGATGTGCCAATGGCTCGCACCAAGGGTGCGGGCGGCCTCGACGTACTCACGGCTGCGCAGCGTCAGCACCTGGCTGCGGGTGACGCGCGCGAAGACGACCCAGTTCGTGATCGAGATGACGACGATGACGTTCCACAGGCTCGGGCCGAGCACCGATGCCAGGAGGATCGCGAGGAGGATCGATGGGAACGCGAGCTGCACGTCGGCGATGCGCATGAGCACGTTGTCGATCCAGCCACCGAAGTGCCCGGCGAGCAGCCCCGTGAGCACGCCGAACACGCCGGCGAAGAGCAGCGAGCAGACGCCGACCGTCAGCGAGACGCGCGCGCCCATCATCATCTGGGCGAAGAGGTCCTGCCCGACCTGGTCGGTGCCGAAGATCGCGAACGACCCGTCGGGGAGCGTCGTGCCCGGCGGCTTGAGGCGCAGCAGCACATCGGTGTGCAGCGGGTCGAAGTGATAGAGGATCGGCACCACGACCGCACCGACCATGAACAGGCCGATGACGACGAGCGGGATCGTGATCCGGGCGGTGACCCCGCGGCGTGCTCGATGAGCGCGCCGCATGGTCTGCATGGCGATCGTGGGTGGGACGGTCATTTCGCAAGCCTCACTCTCGGGTCGAGGTAGCCGTAGAGCAGATCGACGAGCAGATTCACGATGACGAAGGCCGCGGCGATGATCACGACGCAGGCCTGGACGAGGTTGTAGTCGCGGGCGAGGATCGAGGAGACGAGGAGCTTGCCCACGCCGGGGAAGCTGAAGACCGTCTCGGTGATGACCGCGCCGCCCAGCAGCGCACCGAACTCGAGTCCGACGAGGGTGACGACCGGGATGAGGGCATTGCGTGCGGCGTGGGTCAGGATCACGATCCGCTCGGACAGGCCCTTCGCGCGGGCCGTCGTGATGTACCCCTCGCCGACCACCTCGAGAAGACCGCTGCGGGTCATGCGGGTGAGGATCGCGATGAAGGGCAGCGCGACGGTCACGACGGGGAGTATCAGTGCATCCGGACTGCCGAGGCCCGCGCTCGGCAGCAGGCGCAGCATCTGGGAGAAGACGAGCATGAGCACGACGCCGACCCAGAATCCAGGCAGCGACTGCGTGAGCAGGCTCGCAGTGGTGACGGCCCGGTCCGTGAAGCGGTTGACGCGGAGCGCGGCGAGAAGACCGAGCGGGAAGCTGACGATGACGGCGAGCGTGCAGCCGAGGAATGCCAGCAGCGCGGTGTTCGGCAGCACCTCCCCGACGAGCTCCATGGCCGGCGCACCGTACGTGTACGAGGTGCCGAAGTCTCCCCGCACCGCGCCGGCGACGTAACCGAGGTACTGGATGAGGAGCGGCTGATCGAGGCCCATCCGTTCGCGGATCGTGGCGATCTGTTCAGGTGTCGCGTCGATACCGGCGACGAGCACCGCGGGGTCGGACGGGACCAGCCGAACGATGATGAAGACGACGGTCACGACGCCCCAGAGCACGAAAGCGGCGAGCAGCACCCGCCGGATCGTGTAACCGAGCATGTCCACCTCCGAGGAAGGTCACCGTAGACCTCCGAGTCCGAGTTCAGGGTTCAGCTTCGAGCCCAGAACATTATCGCTAATGAACCTTCCGCATCCCAGGAGGATTGTCAACCCCTCGTGTTCTTCCTTGATTTTCCGGGGCTATTGCACAACAGGCATCGTCCGACCTTCGGAGGAAAATTGGGCTTTGACAGCCGAGAGCGATAACACTAATGTTGCCTCACATCGCCCCGACACCGATGCCGGGGCCCGACACAACGTCAAGGAGTCACAGGTGACTACCCCCGAAGTCGCGAGCACCGCAGCAAGCCTGCGTGACGCGATCCGCAGCAGCGATCTGCGTCTGTCGAAGTTCAATCCGCTCTCGCGCATCCTGACCTTCGACGACTTCAACGAAGGCGCGCATGGATGGGTCGAGCTCGGCGGCAACTACAACGGCCGCGGCGACCTCGACTCGATGGATGAGCACTTCCGCGACTTCCGCCCGCCGATGCTGTCGAACCAGAACTTCTTCGACGTCGGCACCCACGGCGCCATGACGGGCACGTACTCGCTCAAGCTCGCGACCCGCAAGGCCGCCGGCCACACCTCCACCGCCATCCGCCGGCTCACCATGAGCGGAAGGGGCCTCCTGCAGATCGAGGCGTACATCGCGTGGAAGGGCGAAGCGAACCTCGGCGGCGGCGAAGAGGCCAACACGTACGGCGACATCAGCTGGGATGCCAACTCCCACCCCACCGAGGCGCAGTTCGGCGCCTTCACCGTCGCGACCGACCTCGACCACGACGGCATCCGATACCACAACGTGATGCGCTTCCAGAATGCCGACGAGAACGGCAGGATCATCCAGAAGTGGATGTATCCGACGGTCGCCGAGCCCACCCCGCATGAGCGCTTCGAGGGCAAGCACGACTACGGCCGGTACACCGACTTCACTGCGCCCAATCCCGACGACTGGACCTACCTCAACGACGTGCGCCAGGAGGCCTGTTACAACGAGGTGCCGACGAAGGTCAACTGGCACTACCTGCGCTTCCTCATCGACACGACCACTCGCTCGAACGTCGAGCTGCAGTTCAACAACGACACCTACGACCTCAGCCACGTGCCGGTTCCGCCGTACGCCGAGAAGTACGAGTCGCTGGAGAGCCTGCTCAACTTCTACTTCTCGGTGCGCACCCTCGGCCCGCACCGCAACTTCCTCTTCCTCGATTCCGTCGTCATCTCGGCAGATTGGTGAGCACGAAAATGCGTGAGTCGCAGAGCGCCGTCATCGAGCGCGGCGTCGACCTGGTCGATGTCCACGACACAGAGCCCTTCGAAGTGGCCTGGGCGGGCGAGGCCCGCTGGTACATCCACTTCCTCCGCCCCGTCGAAGGCGGTTCCGCGGAGTTCCGCGTCCAGATCTCGCCGGACGGTCTGAACTGGATCGATCACGACGGCATCGACCCCCTGGTGACCGACGCGCAGGGCTTCCATTCCATTCCTGTCGATCGCTTCGGTCACTGGTTGAGGCTGCGCAGTACGCGCCTGTCCGGGGCGGCGGAGCCCCTGCTGCGCATCTATCTTGAGTTGAAGGAGTGATCGGAGACCACTAATGCCCAGAACGACAGGGGCGCCTCGGCGACGAACGCTGCAGGACGTCGCAGAGGCGCTCGACCTCACGGTCAACACTGTCTCGCGCGCGCTCAGAGACCTGCCGGGAGTCAGCGACGAGACGCGGGCGCGGATCAAGGCTGAGGCCGAGCGCATCGGCTACGTGCCGAACGCGAACGCCCGCTCTCTTGTGCTGGGATCCCGTAGGACGATCGGCGTGATCATCACGGATCTCGCCAATCCGTTCTTCAACGACCTCGTCACCGAGATCGAGGAGCAGGCGATCCAGGAGGGCTACACGCTGCTGCTGCTGCTCTCGGATGAGGATCCCGACCGAGAGCAGTTCGCGGTCGACACCGCCCTGCGATCGGGAGTCGACGGCATCATCGCCGTCCCGGTGCAGGGACGATCGAACCCGTGGACGGCAGTGACGAAAGCCGGCATCCCGCTGGTCATCGTCGCGCGCGAGCTGCCCGACCTCGAGGCGGATTTCTACTCCAGCGACAACGAGACGGGTCGTCGCATGACGACAGCCGCCCTGATCGAACGCGGCGCACGCGACATCGTGCTCGTCGAGGAAGACCTGCAGATCTCGACCGTGGCTCATCGACTCGGCGGCTTCCGCGACGCGCTCGAAGCCCACGGCATCCCATTCGACTCGCGGAGGACTGCGCTCGTGCCGTCACGACGCACAGCGCGCGGCGCCTCGCTCTGGCGCGGAGAGGATGCTCACCGGGTCGGAGTGGACCTCCTCGAAAGCGGTCGCGTCCCGGACGCCTTCATGGTGGGCAACGACTACTTCGCACTCGGGATCTATGCGGCGCTGCGGGATCGGGGCATTCGCGTTCCGGACGACGTCATGGTCATCGGTTGGGGCGATTATCCGTTCTCCCGATACATGGACCCACCGCTGTCGACCGTGCGCCTGCCGGTGGTCGAGGTGGCCCGCCGGGCCACCCAGCGGCTGCTCTCGCTCCTGAACGGCACTGCTACGGAAGGTGTCGTCGCCGACTACATCGAACCGGATGTGATGCTCCGCGCTTCCACGGGCGACGGCTCGCGCTGACGCGGTGCGCGCATCCGACGTGCATCGGTTGATCTGAGCTCAGCCGGCCCGGGTGAAGACCCCGAGCCCGTTCGGCTCCTGCCCCTCCGCGGGGAACTTGTTGAAGTACGTCAGGGTGACCCCGGTGATCCGATCGCCCTCGCGGACGAAGACCGCCGACGAGAGCGAGCCGGGCAGAGCGTTCTCGCCGGTCGGCACGAACGACATCGTGTCGCCGTCCCACGGATCGAGTTCGAACGTGTAGCCGCCCTCCGGTCCGAGCGCACCGGTGAGAACTCCGCCCTCGTCCGTCACGACGAACTCACCGAAGTAGGGGCTCGTATACGTGCCGACGTAGTCGCCGGCCGCGCCCGCTGCCGCGGCATCCGCCGGCGGCTCCTCGCCGACGAGGTCGCCAGCCGGATCGGAGAAGTGCGCGAAGACGGCCGGCCACATCTCCAACCAGGGTCGTGTCTCCTCACCGAACTGCACGAGGTCGAGGAACTCCGAGGCGATCGCCTCCGGAACACCGGACGGTGCGCCGTTCGTGAGCACGACGATGCCGAGGTTCAGATCGGGGATCATCGTGGCGTTGGTGGCGGCGCCCCAGCCGAACGCACCGGAGTGGCTGATGCTGACGCGTCCGGTCACGGTGGCCCCGACGTTCGTGCCGAAGCCGTAGTGCGAGGTGCGCGACGTGAGGTTCCTGGCGTCGCCGCCGGTGATCGAGTGGGCGGAGTACGTCTTCGCCAGCACGAGCGGATCGATGAACTCCTCGCCGTCGACCTCGCCGTTCGCCAGCACCATGTTCATCCACTTCGCGATGTCGCCTGCTGTTGAGGCGACGCCGCCTGCCGGCGCCTCGGCGTCGGCGTCGCGGTCGAACAGCTGCTCGTACACGCCTTCTCCCGTGCGCGCGTGCATGGCCGCACGATCATCGGCGGCGAGATAGTCGTCGTGGACGGTGGTCGTCGACGTCATGCCGAGCGGCTCGAACAGCAGTTCGTGCGCGGTCTCGGCCCACGTCTGTCCGCGCGACGCGGCGACGGCCTCGCCACCCACCGTCAGCCCGAAGTTTGAGTACTGGTAGGTGTCGCGGAACGACGCCAGAGGAATCTGGTTCATGTGGGCCATGATGTAGTCGGCATCGAAGCCGATGTCTTCCAGGTCATCCCCGCCGCCGGTCGGAATGCCGGTGCGGTGCGAGAAGAAGTCGCTGATCTTCGCATGCGCGGTCACGTACGGATCGTTCAGCGCGAAGTCGGGAAGGTACTCGACGACCGGATCCTCCCACGACAGCTCTGCGTCGTCGGTGATCGCCTTGGCCACGATGCTCGACGAGAGGGGCTTCGAAAGAGAGGCGATCTGGAAGACGGTGTCGGCATCGACGGGCTCGTCGGTCGTCACGTCCCGCACCCCGAAGCCCTCTTCGAATACGACCTCGCCATTCGAGACGACCGCGACCGCGGCGCCGGGCACTCCCGTCTGCTCGAGCGCCTTCTCGACGAACTCGGGAAGCGCCTCGACGGCAGCCTCCACAGCAGTGTCTCGATCGGTGTACAGATCGACGGCGTCCTGGCTGGGGTCTTCGCCGAGTGCGACGGCGGGGCCGCTCGGGGAATCGTCCGCAGCACTCGCAGTGCACGCGGTGATGCCGAAAGTGAGGGCGGCCACCGTCGAGACGGCGATGATGCGTGCGATGCCCTTGTGCGTGCTGCTCATGCCGTTCATGTCGCTGCTTTCCATTGGTGGAATCTTGGCCGAACGTCGATAGAACACTGGCGACCCCCATGGCTTCCTACGTGCGCACGTACGAAGCCACGGCCCCTGGGTCCCCCTTGCATCAGTGTGTTGGACGGAAGCGGACAGTACAATCCCCTCTTCAGGTCACGACCGCAAGAGGGCGTCCGGAAACGGTCACATGCGCGATGATGGTGTCTCAACACCACCCGGAGGCAGCCATGGAAGACAGGGCACTGCTCGAGCTGATCTACCGCAGCCGCCCGAGGACAGTGGCGGAGCTCGCGATCGCCGCGCACACGGATGAGGACGAGACGGCCGACGCCGTCGCGCGCCTCGCGCAGGCCGGTGCGCTCTCGGTGCACGATGGCACGATCGTGTACCCGACACCGGCGACGTGGGCGGCTGACGCCGTCGAACGCGAAGTACGTGCGCTGCGGCAGACGACGGACGAGGCCACCTCACGGATCGAGACGCTCGTCACCGACCTGCCGGGACTGCTGCGCCATTGGGCAGTGGGCGAAGCATCCGGAGACCTCGTTCCCGTCTTCGTGCGCCACGGACCGCAGGCGGCAGAAGACCTCTGGTACGACATCGCGCGGGAAGGCAGCGACACCGCCTGGGCAGTGCTTCCCGATCTCGGGCGCTACCTGCAGACCGATCCCGCGCGCGGCAGCCGCTTCGCGGAGATGTTCGCCGGCAAGCGCTCGGTGCGCGCCCTGCTCCCTCGTTCGATGGCAGACGATGCGCGGCTCGTGTCCATCGCCGACCGCTATGCGTCTGTCGGAGTGGAGTTCCGCGTTCTCGACGGCCTTCCGAGCTGGTTCTGGATCGACGGCGACGTGGTCGCGTTGCCGATCGAATGGGGTGAGGGCTGGCCGACCAGCGTGATCGGCGTCCGCAACGCATCCCTCGCCGAGCTGGGCCGAAGCCTGTTCCGCGAACTCTGGCATCGCGGCAAGCCGATCGGCGGCGTGGAACCCTCGTGGGCACCGCTGCTGGCGCTGATGAAGCAGGGAGTCACTCTCGACGCGGCCTCCCGCCGGCTCGGGATCAACCCGCGCACGGGACGACGGCGCATCGCGGCGGCGATGGAGGAGTACGGCGTCTCGACACTCTTCGCCCTCGGTGTGGCGTGGGCCGCCGACGGGCAGCCCACCTCACGCTGATCGGACGCCCGCGCAGCCTTTCACCGTCTGACCCCGAACGTCGTACCCCGGTGCGAGAATGCCGTCATGAAGCTCTCCGAGCTCGCAGACACCGCCGAAGCGGTCGCGGCCACATCGTCGCGACTGGCGAAGACCGACGCGCTCGCCCGACTGCTCGAACGCGCCGCGCCCGACGAGATCCTCGCGCTTGTCGGCCTGTTGCTCGCCTCTCCCCGCCAGGGGCGCTTGGGCGTCGGATGGCGCGGCCTCACCGCACTCGTCGTCGAGCACTCCGACGAACCGACCCTCACCATCGCCGACGTCGATCATGCGCTCGATGCGCTTGCCGCGGCATCCGGAACAGGCTCCGGCGCCCTCCGCACCGGGCTGCTCACCGACGTCGCCTCCCGCGCCACCGCCCAGGAGTGGGACTTCCTCGCCCGTGCGATGCTCGGCGAGCTGCGCACCGGCGCCCTCGGCGGCGTGATGCTCGACGCGATCGCCCGCGCCTCCGACCGCCCTGTCGCGAGCGTGCGCCGCGCCGCCATGCTCTCCGGCGACCTCGGCGACACCGCGCTCCTGGCGCTGACCGGCACCGCCGAACAGCTCGACGAGGTCGGCCTGCAGGTCGGCCGGCCCGTGTCGCCAATGCTCGCCGGCACCGCGACGACCGCGACGGCGGCGCTCGAACTCACCGGCGAGGCATCCGTCGAATACAAGCTCGACGGCGCACGCATCCAAGTGCACCGTCACGGCGACGAGGTCGGCGTCTACACCCGCAGCCTCGCCGACATCACCCACCGCGTGCCCGAGATCGTCGAGATCGTGCGCAGCCTGCCCGCCACCGATCTCATCCTCGACGGAGAGACGCTCGCGCTCGACGAAGACGGCGGACCGCGTCCGTTCCAGCAGACCATGTCGCGTTTCGGCGCCGATGTCGCCCGCGACGTCCTGCTGCGGCCGTGGTTCTTCGATCTGCTGCACGTCGACGGCCGCGACCTCATCGACGAACCGCTCACCATCCGTCTCGAAGAACTCGACCGCATCGCGGGCGAGTGGCGGATGCCGGGCATCGTCACCTCCGACCCGGATGCCGCCGAGCAGCTCTCCCGCGAGGCCCTCGCCGCCGGGCACGAGGGCGTCCTCGTCAAGGCGATCGACTCGACGTACACGGCAGGGCGACGCGGCAAGTCGTGGATCAAGGTCAAGCCGGTGCTCACCTACGACCTCGTCGTGCTCGCCGCGGAGTGGGGATCGGGGCGGAGGCAGGGCAAGCTCTCGAACCTCCACCTCGGCGCGTACGACCCGTCCGGTGAGTTCGGCGAGCCGGGCGGCTACGTGATGGTCGGCAAGACGTTCAAGGGTCTCACCGACGAACTGCTGCGGTGGCAGACCGAGACCTTCCCGGCGTACGAGACGCGGCGGACGGCGAACACCGTGTTCCTGCGACCGGAGCTCGTCGTCGAGATCGCGATCGACGGCGTGCAGACCTCGCCCCGCTATCCCGGCGGCATCGCCCTGCGCTTCGCCCGCGTCAAGGGGTACCGCCCCGACAAGACCGCGGCGGAGGCCGACGGCATCCAGACCCTGCGTGGGTTGCTGCGGGGGTGAGCTGTCGGCCATGCGCGCCGCCTGACGCCCCGCGCATTCGCAGTGGGAGAAGACTTTCGGGGGTTCTCAGTCGCGAGTACCCGCGAAAGTCTTCTCCCATACGCACCGCGCGCCGCCGTTAGGCTCACGGTGTGAGCACGGAGCCTGACTACGAGATCGAGTACCGCTGGAAGGAGCAGGTCTTCTACTGGGAGGGATCCCGTGGCCTGTACTTCGACGGTGGCTGGGGCGTACGGCCCTTCGTGACGTACTTCCCCAGCGCCGCCCGATGGCCGGAAGTCGTCCCCGAGTGGGCGATAGGGAAGCGCGACCTCGTGCTGCAACGCCTCATCGACGACGGCCCGAACCATCGCGTCGAGGAGACGGATGTCTACAGCTACCCGGTCGGCGTGACCAGGTGACGACCGCACAGACGGGGCGAGAGCGTCCCCGGCACTACTCCTGCTTGCTGAACGCCCCGCGCAGCACCAGGTACACGACCACGGCGACGACGGCGACGAGGGCGAGCTTGGCGATGAACCACAGCACCGAGAACAGCGCGCTGACCACGAACCACGCGACGATGACCGCGACCACGACGCCGACGATGGTCCACACGTTGTTCTTGTTCATTCCTTCAGCCTAACCGCGCAGCATCCGGGCTTCACTGGGTGTCCAGTGCGCCGAAGCGCTCTGCCGACGCGACCTGCTGCGCCACGCGGCGCAGTGCCAGCAGCAGCGGCTCGACGAGCACCGAACCGAGCACGACGTATCTGACCGCCGCCTCCACCGACTCGGTCGGGACGCCGGCGATCTCGACATCCGCCACATCGCGCATGCTCTTGAGGTAGACCGGCAGCGCCCCGTTCGCCAGGTCGAATCCGGCGTTCTCGAGACCCTGCAGCGCGCGGGCGACGTCGTGAAGCACGGCATCGTCGCACATCCCCGGCTTCCATCCGAGCCCGGCGACCGCCTCCTGCGCGGCGGAGAGATCGAGTGATTCATCGGCTGGCGGGGTGATCGCCGCGTGCGCCGTGCCGAGCAGCCGGTGGGCGTCCTCGGGCGGATCGTCCAGCGCATCGAGCACCCGACGCGTCTCGGCGATGCTGACCCCGGCCGTGATGAGGGCGCGGATGACGCGCAGCCGCTGCACGTGCGCCTCTCCGTACGCCGCCTGGGTCGGGGCGCTGCGCTCACCTTCCGGCAGCAGCCCTTCACGCAGGTAGTACTTGATCGTCGGCACCGGCACACCCGTCTGCGCCGACAGCTCAGAAATTCTCATGATCACCTCTTGACATCGATAGTAGCGCTATCCATTATGGATAGTGAAGCTATCCAGTAGGGAGGACGCCATGTCGAAAGTCGTCAACGGACGCATGACCCATCACCACGAGGGCGAGCTCGTCGTGTTCCACATCGGTATGCAGATCAACCGCTGGTGGCGGCCGGATCTCTGGGTGCCGGCATTCATGGCCATGCCCCGGATGCTGCGCGAGCTGTCCATGGACGAGGATTCCGGCCTCCTCGGGTATCAGCTACTCATCGGCGGCGGCGGTCCGTTCGTCGTGCAGTACTGGTCATCGATCGAGAAGCTCTACGCCTATGCATCCGCTCCGTCGCAGGAGCATCGACCGGCATGGACCGCGTTCAACAAGGCGGCCCGCAAGGCGCCGGGTGCCGTAGGCGTGTGGCACGAGACGTTCCTCACCGAACGCGCCGAGAGCGTCTACGTGTCGACCAGGCCGATGGGGCTCGCGAAGGCCACCGAGCACGTCACGGTGGGCAGGCGGCACGACCGCGCACAGGCGCGCTTCGTGGACGGCCGCACGGCGGCGAGCGCGCCCATCACCGGCGTTTCGAGCTAACGCCGCTCGCCCACCAGCGGCCAGCGGCCGGTGCGCTCGCGGAACCGGATCGCATCGAACAGCGGCTCGACGGGGAACAGCCGCGGATTGATGCTGAATTTCACGCCGGATGCCGAGCGCACCCGGAAGCTCGGCTGCCCGTTGACCTGCCGCATCCGGTAGTCGACGATGTCGACGTACCTGATCACGTGCTCGCGCCCCAGGATCGTGCGGAAATGCACCTCGTCGGACCGGGCATCGACGTACCAGTTGTTGTACATGACCAGGAAGGACACCCCGCCGGCGGCGATCACGAGCGAGGCGATGCGCATCGGCAGCAGATCGGCCGTGTAGCGGGAGGTGAATGCGCTCAGCGCCAGCAGGAACCCGACCGCAAGCAGCAGCCATCCGGCGAGCGGGACGAAGATCGGCATCCGCACGCGGGACGGCGCCCGCTTGGAGCGGTTCGGACGCTTCATCGCCCACCACACGCCGGCGGCGACGAGAAGGATCGCCAGCGCGATCAGCGCGTACTTCAGGGCGAATGCGGACACCCCATGACTTTACGCGGTGGGCGCGCGCGTTCTACGCGGCGATCCCGTGCAGCAGCAGCTCGACCGTCACGCGGACGCGCTCCTCGCTCAGCGCGCGTCCCTGCAATGCGGCATACGACGCCGTCGCGACGAACTGATCCGCGATGGCCTCGGCGTCAGCATCCGCGCGCACGTCGCCGGCCTCCTTCGCCGCGGCGATCCGCGCGACCACCCACCGGACGATCGGGCTGGCGAAGCGCTCGTTGAGCGCCGCACCGAGCTCGGGATCCGTCGCCGTCACGGCGATCAGTGCGCGCGCGAGCGCGACGGACTCCGGCTTCCCCAGCCCGACCGAGGCGGCTGAGAACCAGGCGCGCAGGTCGGCTTCGAGGTCGTCGGTGATCGCCAGAGCGACGTCGCCACCGGGAAGCGAACCCTCGAGCAGTGCCTCGCCGAGGATGGCCGCCTTCGACGGCCACCACCGGTAGATCGTCTGCTTCGCGACGTCCGCCTCGGCGGCGAGGCCCTCGATCGTCACCGCAGCGTACCCCTCGCCCGCGATGGCGCGCCGCATCGCCGCCAGCACCGCCTGGCGCGCTTTCTCACTACGAGGTCTCGGCACCGTTTCAGAGTATCGAGGAGTACCGTGGAAGATAAGTAGACGCACCGTTGCGAAACACGGACGAAAGGGAGAATCATGGCACTGACCGCACACTCCACCATCGGCGAGTGGCTGAACGATCCGATCGGCGGCGAGCTCGTGCGCGGCATGCTCGCCCAGGCGGGTGCCGACGCCGACTCCCTCACGCCCGTGCTCGGGCTTCCCCTGCAGCAGATGGTCGTGCTCAGCCAGGGCGCGATGGCGCAGTCGGTCGTCGACGACCTCGTCCGCGCCGCGAACGACGGCGAGATGCCCGCCGACACCGAGCCGACCGGCTGGGTCGAGAAGACCACCCCCAGCCGCTTCGCCGGGAAGACGATCATCGTCACCGGCGCAGCATCCGGAATCGGCAAGGCGACCGCATCGCGCATCGCCCGCGAAGGCGGCCGCGTCGTCGCCGTCGACATCGCGGCCGACAAGCTCGACGCCTTCAAGGCAGAGCTCGCGGATGCCGACATCGTCACGGTCGCCGGCGACCTCACCAAGCAGGAATCGGTCGACGCGGTCGTGGCCGCCGCCGGCGAGAAGATCGACGGGCTCGCCAACGTCGCCGGCATCAACGACGACTTCTCACCGGCGGGCGAGACTCCGGATGCCGTGTGGGACCGCGTGATCGCGATCAACCTCACTGCTCCGTTCAAGCTCATGCGCGCGGTGCTGCCCCTCATGGAGGCCGCCGGCCGCGGCGCGATCCTCAACGTCGCCAGCGAAGCGGGTCTGCGCGGCAACGCATCTGGCAACGCCTACACGGCGAGCAAGCACGGCATCATCGGCGTCACCAAGTCGGCGGCGTTCATGTACGGGCCGAAGGGCATCCGCGTGAACTCGGTCGCTCCGGGCGGCGTGGCCACCGGCATCCCGATGCCGCCGAACATGTCCGAGGTCGGTTCGGCGCGACTCGCGCCGTTCCAGCAGGCCATCCCGACCGTCGCGACAGCCGAGCAGCTCGCCGCCTCGATCACGTTCCTGCTCTCGGACGGCGCCGTGAACATCAACGGCGCGATCGTCGCGAGCGACGGCGGCTGGTCGGTGCAGTAAGCACCGCGCCCCCGCGGCCTCAGACGAGGTCGCGGGGGTTCGTGCCGTAGGCGGCGCGGTCTGCGGTCGGGCCCTCGGAGAACTTGAGGTTGTGCTCGACCTGCCGCGCGACGGCGGCTTCACGCCCCGCGGCGATCGCCTCCTTCTCCTTCTCGAAGCCGGGGCCGAGCGTGCGCGATTCGCCTTCGATGCGGTTGAACCACAGCCCGTCCTGGCGGAACGTCTCGATGTCTCCTGCAGCCATGTCGCCTTCCTCCGTCGTGGTGCTTCCTTCTTACGACGGCGCGGACGACCAGCGAACCCCCTTGCCTGCGAGGCGGATGCCGACTAACGGCCGGGCGCCGGCGCTCCCGCCGCAGCCCGCACACCGGCGACCACCATCGCGAGCCCGGCGTCGAAGGCGTCGCCGTCGTCGTCGATCTGCGAAGGCGTGAGATCGGCCGAGGCATCCGCCGCGCCCACCACAGCCGCATGCACGCGCTGCTGTTCGTGGAACGTGTAGCCGATCACGTAGTGCACGACAGTGTCGGCCGCGATCCGCGCCGACACCGCGTCGAGTCCCGAGGCTTCCGCTGCCGCCACGAGCCGCATCCGGCTCGGCAGCTCCAGCAGCCCGAGCGCGAGTGAGCTCGACACGAGCTCCGCACCGTCGCGGTGCGCGAGTAGCCTCTCGCGCAGGCCCGTCGCGATGGCGGCGAGGTCTGCGTCAGCATCCGAATCACCCAGCGCGACGACCCGCGCGCTGACCGCCGCGAGCAGGCTCTGCTTGTTCGGGAAGTGCCAGTACAGCGCGCTGACCTGCACGTCGAGCACGTCCGCGATCCGCCGCATCGACAGGCCGGGCAGTCCGTTCTCGGCGAGCACCCGCATCGCGGCGTCGACGACGCCCGTGCGGTCATTGCGGGCGGATGCAGGCACGGCGTTCATCCTGCTACTCTACAGAACACCGTTCAGGTGAACACCGTTCTAGTGAGCACTGTTCAGGAAGACCCAAGGAGACCGATGTCAACCGCAGCAGCCCCGCGCCGCACCTTCCCGGTGCTGGCAGACCTCATTCCCGGCGCACGAGTGCGCGACGTCGTCCTGACGATCATCGGCACGGCGTTCATCACCGTGGCCGGCTACATCGCGATCCCACTGCCGTTCACGCCGATCCCGATCTCCCTCGCCACCTTCGCGGTGCTGCTGACCGGCGCGGCGCTCGGCCCGCTCCGGGGCTCGGCGAGCGCCGGCCTGTACCTCGTGCTGGGCCTCGTCGGCGTGCCGCTGTTCGCGAACGGTGCATCCGGCTGGGCGTTCTCGTCGTTCGGCTACATCGTGGGCTACGTCGTCGCGGCGTTGATCGTCGGTGCGCTCGCCCGGCGGCGATCCGACCGTTCGGTCTGGTCGACGCTCGGCCTCGCCGCGATCGGGTCACTCACGATCTACGCCTTTGGAGTGCCGTGGCTTGCCGCTTTCGCTGGCATCGACCTCGTCACGGCATTCACCCTCGGCGTGCTGCCCTTCCTCATCGGCGATGCCGTGAAGATCGTCGCGATGGCGGGCCTGCTGCCCGCGACCTGGCGCCTCGTTGACCGGTCGGGAGAGCGCAGCTGACCGAGCGCCGGGGACACTCCGGTCAGTCTTCGCGCGCCTCCTTCTGTAACAGACGCTGCACCTGATCGACGCCGGGGAAGGAAACGAGCTCCTCCCGCTCCGGTGCAGGCTCGCCTGCGGCGCTCGCCGGGTCCAGAAGCCGGCGCAGGCCGACTCGGATGATGGCGGGGTCCATCGACGTGATACCGCTCACCGCGAGGACAGACGCTCCTTGATCCAGCGCAGTCATGAGGCGTGCGATATCTTCCGGCGGGAGGTTCTCGTCGGAAGGTCGAGCGTCAGCGGCGGTTCGCTCGTATGCGTCGATCATCACCTGCATCCGTTCGCGCAGCGCGAGAGCGAGCTTCTCATCCCTGGCCGCAGTCGCGATGAACTCGAGTGTCGCGAGTGCGAACCCCCGCACCATCTCCGCGATATCCAGCCCGCCTATGGTCTTCGGCATCGCCGTACCAGCATCAGGCGCATCGGCCACGGAGAACGGATCCCATCGCCCGTCGCGCAACATCTCCTGATTGAAGTCCATCAGAGCGAGGAAAAGATCTGATTTGCCGGCGAAGTTGGAGTAGACGGCACCTTTGGAGAATCCTGCGTCGTTCGCGATGCTTTCCAGACTCGTCGCGTGGTAACCGTCACGGGAGAACGCCTCCAGCGCGGCGAGGATGAGCGCTTCGCGAGTTTCGCGCTGCCGCTCGACGCGGGTCCGCGGTGTACGGGAAGTCGAGCCAGTGACCATCTCTCCACTGTATCCGTTGACCTACCGCTCGAATCTAGATACTGTCGGTATGCGAGATACCGCTGGTATCCGAATTGAGAGAGCAGGCGGAGATGAACACAGTGCTGAAGGTGGACGACCTCACTCGACGCTTCGGAGCGGTCGTCGCGAACGACGGGATCGACCTGCAGGTGCGGGCAGGAGAGGTCCTCGGCCTCCTCGTACACAACGGCGCCGGCAAGACCACTCTCGTCTCACAGATCGTCGGTCTGCTTCGGCCGCACGGCGGAGCGATTCGGGTGGCAGGTGTCGATGCGATCGCCGCTCCGGCGACCGCACGGCGTTGTGTGGCACTCCAGCCCCAGGCCCAGGCTCCGCTGGACGGCCTGACTCCGAAAGCAGCGATCGAGATCGCCGGGCGATTGAGAGGGATGTCGCGCGGCGATGCACGCCGCTCCGCTGTCGCTCTCGCCGAAGAGCTCGACATCGGCGAGTGGTTCAACCGCCGTGCAGCGCCTGACGGCGGCGGGATCTCTGGAGGCGTGCGCCGACTCACTGCTTTCGCCATGGCTGCTGTGGCCCCGGTACCGCTGGTCGTTCTCGATGAGCCGACCAACGACGTCGACGCCTCGCGCCGCCGCCGCCTGTGGAAGACAGTGCGCCGTCTGGGCGATGAAGGAGCAGCCGTGCTGCTCGTCACCCACAACGTCGTCGAGGCCGAACGAGTGGTCGATTCCCTCGTCGTGCTCGATCGCGGCAAGGTCGTCGCCAGCGGTTCTCCCAGCCGGCTCCGCGGATCCGGCGACGACGACCTCCAACTCGAGCTCTCCCTGAATCCTGACGGTACCGACCCGTCCCTTCTCGGGGCGCCGTTCCCGATCGCCCGCCGGGTTGCGCCGGGGCGCCGGGTGCTGTTGACGATCTCCGCAGCGGATGCTGCCGCGGCTGTGTCCTGGGCGACAGCTCTCCGCGCGTCCGAGCACATCGACGGATATGCGCTGGCACCGGCCACTCTCGAGGACGCTTATCTCGCCGCTACCGCGAGCACCGATCCACGCGCGAAGGAGACCGCTGATGTCTGAGCAGAGGACGATCGCCGTTTCAGTGCCTCGACGCACCGGACTCTGGGTCGGTTACACGACCCTGCTGCGCTGGACGATGGCACAGACCGGCAGCATGCTGCCCTTCGTCATCGTCGTGCAGGCGGTGCTCGCTGCCGGAATCATCGTCGGGTTCGGCCTGCTCATCCCCGACATCACCACCGCATCCGCTCAGTTCCTCTCCACCGGAGCGCCCACGGTGATCCTCATGATCATCGGGCTCGTCATGGTCGCCACCGGCGTCGCACAGGCCCGCACGAGCGGAACGTTCACGTACCTCCGTTCCCTGCCGGTGCCTCGGCCACTCGTGCTGGCAGCAGACCTGACCGTGTGGCTCGCCGTCATGCTCCCGAGCGTCGCGGTCGCGGTGCTCGTGGCGCAGTTGAGGTACGGATTCAGCTACTCGTTCGACTGGCCGGTTCTCGTGACAGCATCCGTCTTGACCGCTCTCACCGCATCAGCGATCGGCTATGCGATCGCCGTCACCCTGCCGCCGTTGCTGACGCAGCTCGTCACTCAGGTGCTGGTGTTCTTCGTGATGCTGTTCTCGCCGGTCACGTTCCCGGCCGACCGGCTCCCGGAATGGTTCCGAGTCGTGCATGACTTCCTGCCGTTCCGACCAGCCGCAGACCTCATCCGCTCCGGTCTGCTGGCGGACATCTACCCGATGAACGGGCGCGATCTCATCGTGCTCGTCATCTGGTGCGCGCTCGCGCTCGTGGTCAGCATCCGCGCGATGATCCGGCGAGGGTGAGGCGGAGCGCCGGAGTCAGCGCGGAGCTGCCCGGAGCACCATGCCCCGGGCAGCTCGCGAGTTCATCGTCAGCGCGCCTCTTCCGGCACCGCCTCGATGTCGTTGCTGCTCGTCTCCGGGCCGAAGGCCAGAGCGACGAGGGTGAGGATCGTGAGCACCAGCAGGTACACGACGATGATCCACCAGTGCCCGACCGCGGCGAGCAGCGCGGTCGCGATCAGCGGGAGGAATCCTCCCGCGAGCACGGATCCGATCTCTCGGGCGAAAGCGAACCCGGACAATCGCGTGCGGGTGTCGAACAGCTCGGCGAAGTAGGCCGCCTGCGGGGCGAGCATCGCCGGGTACAGCACTCCGAGCCCGACGACGAACCCGAGCACCAGAAGCGGGGGCGACATCGTCTCGACGAGCATGAAGAACGGCACGAGCCAGACGATCGAGGCGATCGCTCCTCCTGCGTACACGGGGCGACGACCGACTCTGTCGCTCAGCGCCGCCCACAGCGGGATCGCGATCACCTGCACGACCGAGGCGATCACCACGGCCATCAGTGTGACCGAGGTCGGCACACCGAGCGAGTTCACCGCGAAGCCGACGGCGAAGACCGGGAACAGGTACGCGAACCCGTTCTCCGCGAACCGCGCGCCGACGACGACCAGGAAGTTCCGCGGGTGGCGGCGGATGGCTTCGAACACCGGGATCTTCGTCTGCTTGGCGACGCCCTGCGCCTCGGCCTTGACCGCTTCCTCGTAGGCGGGGGTCTCATCGATCGTCCGGCGGATGAAGTACCCGACGACGAGCAGGAGAGCTCCGAGCAGGAACGGCACGCGCCAGCCCCACGCCTGGAAGTCCTCCTCCGAGAGGATGGTCGTCATCAGCTGGAACACGCCCGTCGACAGCAGCGTCGCGACAGCGAAACCCATCGGCGCCCATGCCCCGGCGAGACCGCGACGGCGCTGGTCGCCGTGCTCGACCGAGAGCACGACAGCACCCGCGTACTCGCCACCGGCACCGAAGCCCTGCAGAAGGCGCAGCACGATCAGCATGATCGGCGCGCCGACCCCGATCGCCGCGTATGTGGGGAGGACGCCGATCAGCGTGGTCGCGATCCCCATCAGGACGATGGTGAAGACGAGCATCTTCTTGCGACCCACCTTGTCGCCCATGTTGCCGAGGATGATCCCGCCGAACGGACGGGCGAGGAAGCCCACCGCGTACGTCGCGAACGCCGCCAGGGTTCCCACGACGGGATCCGTCCCCGGGAAGAACTGCGAGTTGAGCACGAGTGCCGCCGCGGTCCCGTAGATCAGGAAGTCGTACCACTCGAGGGTGGTGCCCACGAGCGCGGCGATGCCGGCCTTCCTCGCCTGTTTGCGCTGCGCCGCCGTTGGCGCAGCAGTGGTGGTTACTGTCACTGGTCCATCTCCTTCGTTGGTTGAGGGAACTCCTGGTCGCATCACTGCGACCTCAGGAAGCAGGGCGACGCAGCACGGCGCCCTTCTGAATCGGTCCGACGAGCGCCGCATACTGTCCGAGCCAGCCGCGTTCGACGCGGGAATCTCCGGCGCGCACCGGCGCCCCGTTCCGCGCGGGGTCGGCGTCGATGCGGCGGGCGTCGAGGTCGATGCGGATGAGATCGCCCTGCTCGATACCGGCGAGAGGTCCGCCGTCGGCGGCTTCGGGCATGACCTGGCCGACGACGAGGCCGTGGTTGAGACCGGACAGCTCGCCGTCGGTGACGACAGCGACCTGACCGCCGAGCCCCGCCCCGTTCAGCGCCGCCACGAAACTCGCGGCGAACACGGTGCCGGGGCCGCCCCTCGGGCCCATGCCGCGGAGCACGATGACGTCGCCGGGGTGGATCTCGCCCGCGCCGAGGGCGTCGATGGCGTCGTCCTCCGCGGTGAACACGACCGCGGGGCCGTCGAACTGACGCCGCGCCGCGCCGACGCCGGCGACCTTGACGATCGCGCCGTCCGGCGCCACGGATCCGCGAAGGATGATGAGACCGGGCTCCGGCTTCACCGGATCGTCGAGCGTGTGCAGCACATCGCCGTCGGCATCGCGCGCACGCTCTGCGCGTTCGGCGACGCTGACGCCCTCGACCGTGAGCGCCGAGTCGTGCAGGCGCGGCATCAGGGTGCGCAGCACGGTCTGCACCCCGCCGATCTCGTCGAGATCCCAGACCTGGTGCGTGCCGTTCGGGCGGATGGCGGCGAGCTGCACCGCATCGCGCCCCTTCTGCTCGAACAGTGCGACGACATCCTGATCGAGATCGGCCTCGGCCGAGATCGCGGTGAGATGGCGGACGCAGTTGACCGACCCGCCCAGGGCGAGCGCGACCTCCACCGCGTTCTCGATCGACTCGGCGGTGATGATCTGACGGGCGGTGATGCCCTCGGTGACCATGTCGACGATGCGATGACCCGCCGCCGTGGCGTTCCCGAGCATCTGCTCGGAGTTCGCGCGGGTCGGAGCGGAGCCGGCCACCGTCATCCCGAGCGCTTCGGCGATGCAGTGCATCGTGTTCGCGGTGGCCAGTCCCGCGCAGACACCCGGTCCTTGGATCGCCGAGTCGGCGAGATCGCCGAGCTGCGGCGCCGTCATCTCACCGGCGGAGATCGCGCCGACCGACTCGTAGACCGTGTCGATGTCGACCGAGCAGCCGTTCCAGGTGCCGCCGCGCTGGTATCCGCCGATCACGACGATGCTCGGCAGGTCGAGCCGTGCAGCCGCCATCAGGTGGGCGGGCGTGGTCTTGTCGCACGAGGAGAGGAACACGATGCCGTCGAGCACGGCACCCTCCACCGCGGCCTCGACGTCGTTGACGATCAGGTCTCGCGTCGGCATCAGGTAGCGGCCCTTCCGGCCCGCGCTGGTGACGAAGTCGCTGGGGGCGGTCGTGCGGATCTCGAAGGGCAGGCCGCCCGCTTCGCGAATGGCGTCGGCCACGCGCACCGCCACGTCGTCGAGGTGCGCGAAGCACACCGACAGCTTGGACGAGGTGTTCACGATCGCGATCTTGGGCTTCTCCTGATCCGCGAGGGGAATGCCCATGGCACTCCACTGCGCGCGCCGGACGGCCCATCTCGTGGTGCCGGGTGTGAAGTTGCTCCGCAGCGTCTCGGTCGGTGTCGCCTGGCTCATCGTCGAACTTCTTCCTTGTCGGTTGCCGGGGCGTCAACGCTCAGCGCGCTGCCCTCGGCGATCATTCTGGTGGCGACCTCGCGTCCGTCGAGGTCTCGGTATGCGCGGCCGGTGCTCAGGGAGAGCAGCGTCGCCTGGGCGGCGGCGTGACCGTATTCGAAGCATTGCGCGGTGACCCGCGCGGATGCGAGCGCCTCATGCTCGGCGCTCAGGCAGCGACCGGCGACGATGACGTTCTCGCCCGTCATCGGCACGAGGGTGCCGTAGGGTACGTCGTAGTAGTCGTCGAGGATCCAGTGCAGCTTCGGCCGCTCGCCGTCGTGGAGCTCGATCGGCCACGGCGACCGGCAGATCCCGTCGGCCGCCTTGCGCGCGCCCACGACATCATCGTTCGTGAGCGTCGCGATGCCCTCGACGGTGCGCGTCTGACGGATGCCGACCTCCACGCCCGTGTCGACGACGAAGACATCGCGGCAACCGGGGACGTTCCGGCGCAGGAACGCCTCATACGCCCGCACCTGCTCGCGACCCCGCACCTCGGCGGTCGTGAAGTCGGCCGGGTCGATCACGTTGAGCACTCGCCCGGCGTCGCCGATCAACCGGGTGGCGTTCACGAGCAGCTCATCCGGGCGACCGGTGTCGAACATCCAGATCTTGTCGCGCGGAAGCTCCATGCCTGCGGCCCGCGCCTCCCTGATCCGGTCGGAGACCCACGGGGGGCTGATCGTGTCGTCGCCCCACGCGTCCCAGAAGGCCGGAAGATCGACATTGCCGAGCCGGAAGAACATGGTGGGGTTCTGGATGCGGCCGTTGGCACCGAACCGGTACGAACCGCCTCCGCGGGCCACGACGGCGGCGTCACCCGAGGCATCGATGATGCGTGCGGCACGCACGACGCCCAGGCCCGCGTTGGAGGCGACGACCACGCCCTGATACACGTCGGCGTCCTTGATGACGCCGACGACATCGGTGTGGAACAGGATCTCGACCCCGGCGCGGATGAGCAGCGCATCCGCCGTCTCTCGCCATTTCAGCGGGTCGTGCGCACTGGTGTACGTCTTGCCGTACTTCTGGGGAGCCGTGAGCCCGCCGCGCTGCCGCAGCTCGCCGGCGAAGCGCTCCGTGAAGCCCTGGACGACCTGTTCGGGCGCGGCGCCGGAGTCGGAGGCGAGGTACATGCCGCAGATCGTCCCTGACATCCCCGCGACGGCCGCGCCGCCGGCGAAGCCGTACTTCTCGAGGATCAGCACGCGCGCTCCGGCTTCGCCGGCGACCGTGGCGGCTGCGACGCCCGCGGCGCCGGCTCCGACGACGAGCACGTCGACGTCGGCGATCACCGGCAGGCGGTCCGTGTCGATGACGGGTGTGGTGAGGCTCCAATGCCCAACTGAGATATCAGTCATGTATTAAACGTACATCGGTTGTTCGACTACTGTCTATAAGGGAGGCGAAAATGGCTGGGAACATGACCGATGACGCGTTCGAGAAGATCGAGCGGATGATCGTCCTGCAGGAGATCGCACCTGGGAGCCTGATCTCCGAAAAGCAGCTCACCGAGGCGACCGGCATCGGGCGCACACCGGTGCGCGAGGCCCTCCAACGCCTCGCGCGGGACAGGATGGTGGAGATCCACCCGCAACGGGGCGTCCTCGTGCCGCCGAGCAGCATCGAGGCGCAGCTCAAACTGCTCGAACTGCGCCGGAACCTCGAGCCGTTCGCCGTGCGGCTGGCAGCCGAGAGGGCTTCCGCCGAGCAGCGCGATCGCGCCGGCGCACTCATGGCCCGCGCCCGTTCGCTCGACATCCCGCTCGAGGACTTCCCGCAGTTCCTGCGCGACGCCCACGACCTCATCGTCGCCGCGGCGCACAACGAGTTCCTGTCCGTGGCGATGGCTCCGCTGCAGGGACTCTCCCGTCGTTTCTGGTTCTCGCACCTGTCTCAGCCGGCCGCCGATGTCGCCGAGGCCGCCGCCCTGCACGCGGCGGTGCTGGATGCCGTCGCCGGCGGAGATGTGGACGCCGCCGCCGATGCGTCGCTCGCGCTCAACGACTACCTCGTCCGCTTCGCGTATGCGACTCTTCCTCAGCAGGGCACGCCCGCCGGCTCGGCCGGGTGACGTCGACGGCCGCCCCGCCGACCGCCTCCGCGCACGCCGGTAGACTTGACCTCGCCCCGCCGGCCCTGATCTTGGAGTGCGCGTGACCACCCCCACCCCCGAAGCATCCACTCGTCAGCACGTCCCCGACTCGGTGAGCAACGCCGAGGCGACTCCCGAGAAGGAGCAGCCGTACGCGGCGCTGGGACTCAAGCCCGACGAGTACGCCCGCATCCGCGAGATCCTCGGCCGCCGCCCCACCTCGGGCGAGCTGGCCATGTACTCGGTCATGTGGTCGGAGCACTGCTCCTACAAGTCGTCGAAGAACTACCTGCGCCGCTTCGGTCAGAAGGTCTCCGACGAGATGAAGGAACGCCTCATGGTGGGCATGGGCCAGAACGCGGGCGTCATCGACGTCGGCGAGGGCTGGGCCGTCACGTTCAAGGCCGAGTCGCACAACCACCCCTCCTTCATCGAGCCGTTCCAGGGTGCGGCCACCGGCGTCGGCGGCATCGTCCGCGACATCATCTCGATGGGCGCTCGCCCCGTCGCCGTGATGGATGCGCTCCGCTTCGGCGCGATCGACCACCCGGACACCGCCCGCGTCGTGCACGGCGTCACCGCCGGTATCAGCTTCTACGGCAACTGCCTCGGCCTGCCGAACATCGGCGGCGAGACGGTCTTCGACTCCGTCTACCAGGCCAACCCGCTCGTCAACGCGCTGGCGGTCGGCGTGCTGCGCCACGAGGACCTCAAGCTCGCGAACGCCGAGGGCGTCGGCAACAAGGTCGTCCTCTTCGGCGCCCGCACCGGCGGCGACGGGATCGGCGGCGCCAGCATCCTCGCATCCGACTCGTTCGACGACGGCGGCCCCACCAAGCGTCCCGCGGTGCAGGTCGGCGACCCGTTCGCCGAGAAGGTGCTCATCGAGTGCTGCCTCGAGCTCTACAAGGGCGAGCTCGTCGAGGCCATCCAGGACCTGGGCGCCGCCGGCATCTCGTGCGCGACATCGGAGCTCGCGGCCAACGGCAACAGCGGCATGAAGGTCTCGCTCGACAACGTGCTGCTGCGCGATCCCTCGCTGACCGCTGAGGAGATCCTCATGTCGGAGTCGCAGGAGCGCATGATGGCCATCGTCGCCCCAGAGAAGCTCGACGCCTTCATGGAAGTCGTGAACAAGTGGGAGGTCGAGACCAGCGTGCTCGGCGAGGTCACCGGAGACGGGCGCCTCGTCATCGACTGGCAGGGCGAGCGCATCGTCGACGTCGACCCGTCCACGGTCGCGGTCGACGGCCCCGTCTACGACCGTCCGGTCGCGTACCCGACGTGGATCGACGCGCTGCAGGCGGATGCTGCGGAGCTGCTGCCGCGCACCGACGACGCCGAGGTGCTGCGCGAGCAGTTCCTCGCCCTGGTCGGCTCGCCGAACCTCGCCGACACGAGCTGGATCACCAACCAGTACGACTACTACGTGCTCGGCAACACCGCCCTGGCCTTCCCCGACGACGCCGGCATGATCCGCGTCGACGAGGAGTCCGGCCTCGGCTTCGCGATCTCCACCGACGCGAACGGCCGCTACTGCCAGCTCGACCCCTACGCGGGCGCACAGCTCGCTCTCGCCGAGGCGTACCGCAACGTCGCCGTCACCGGCGCCACACCGACCGCGATCACCGACTGCCTGAACTTCGGCTCGCCGGAGAACCCCGAGGTCATGTGGCAGTTCGGCCAGACAGTCGACGGTCTGGCCGACGGATGCTACGAGCTCGGCACCCCGGTCACCGGCGGCAACGTCTCGTTCTACAACCAGACCGGCGACACCCCGATCCACCCCACTCCGCTGGTGGGCGTGCTCGGCATCATCGACGACGTCTCGCGCCGCATCCCGTCCGGCTGGCAGGACGAGGGGCAGAACATCTACCTGCTCGGCACCACCTCGACCGAGCTGTCCGGCTCGGCGTGGGCCGAGACGGTGCACAACCACCTCGGCGGTCTGCCGCCCAAGGTCGACCTCGCGGGTGAGAAGACCCTCGCAGGGCTCATCGGGGCCGCGCGCGACGAGTGGCTGATCTCGTCGGCGCACGACGTGTCGGAGGGCGGGCTCGCCCAGGCCCTCGCCGAGGGCGTCATGCGCTTCGGCATCGGCGCTCGCGTGTGGCTGACCGAGCTCATGGAACGCGACGGTGTGGACGCGGCATCCGCTCTGTTCTCCGAATCGACCGGCCGCGTGATCGTGACCGTCCCCCGTGAGGACGACGTGAAGTTCCAGGGCCTGTGCGAGGGACGCGGTTACCCCGTGCTGCGCATCGGCGTCACCGACACGGTCTCCGACCTCGAGGTCACCGGGCTCTTCACGATCGCGGCATCCGAACTGCGCGAGCGTTCGCAGGCGACTCTCCCGGCGGCCTTCGGTCCGACCGTATCGGAGCCTGTGTGAGCGACATCGAGCGTCACGGCCAGGGCAGTCCTGTCCCGGCGCCCGGCTCCGCCTCAGGTGAAGAGGACTACGGCCGGCTCGGCGAGCGCCGCACCCGGCGGATGCGCATCGTCGCCTGGGTGACGATCGCATCGCTGATCCTCATCGGCGGCGGCTCGACCGTGCTCTCGCTGCTGTTCGGCTGAGCTCGACCTACGAGTACCAGAAACCGGCGGTTCGGCTCGCGCAGCTGCTACCGGCGGACGGTTCTCCGCTTCCGGCGGAGATCTCACCCATGGGCGGAGATCTGGGCTGAAATCCTCCGCCGAACGGGGAGAAATCCGCCCGTCGCGGTGCGGGTCGTCGAGCGAGCCACACGGAGAATCGGTCGTCATTCCTGGCACCACTTCTCCTCCACAGCTGCCGCAGGTCGTCGAAGCCTCCACCGTTCGCGCTCTCGCGCGCTGCGATGTCGGAACATCTGCGAAGACTGAGCGGCATCGCAGACGAAGGAGACACGATGAGCGAATCCAAGTTGGACCTGATCGCGAAGCTGCTGGCGAAGGCCGAGAGCACGACGCCCGAAGAGGCCGAGGCGCTGACCGAGCACGCCGAACGGCTGATGGTCAAGTACGGCATCGAGCAGGCACGACTCGATGCGCGGCGCGCGGAGCTGGGCCAAGAGGGCGAGGAAATCGTGCAGGAGCAGATGGTCTTCACCGGCTCGTACGCGCGAGACATCCGCGAGCTGGGCGGCAACGTCGCGTTCGCGCTCGGTTCGATCAGGCCGATGCAGTCCGAGCGGCCGGGTGGCGGATTCATCCTGTACTTCGTCGGCTTCACGTCCGACGTGCAGCAGGCGAAGATCCTCACGGCGAGCCTTGAGGTGCAGGCGATGGTCGCTATGAGGGCGTGGTGGGCGAGTCGGCGCGAGCTGTACCGGTGGCACTCCGAGGGTGAGAAGCGCCGCGCGCGCAGCGGGTTCATCCGCGGCTTCGGCATCGGTGCCGCCCAGCGGCTGCGTGAGAGCCGGGCCGCGATCGTGGAAGAAGCCGGGTCGGGCACCGCGCTCGTGCTCGCGGATCGGCAGGACCGGGTGGATGCCGTCGTCGACGCGATCCCCCATCGTCGAGGGCGATCACGCCAGGGCGCCGATCGTTCCGCCTTCACACACGGGCATCGATCGGGCCTCGAGGCGAACACCGGAGGGAGCGCCGTCACGTCCGGGCGGGGTCTGGCGGGTTGAGCGGTGCGGTTCCCCTGACGCGGCACGGGGCGGTACCCTCGGGCGTGAACGGAGGAACCATGACCATCCAGCCCCGCGACGTCGCCCGCGACGAAGACATCGAGGGATACCTGCTCGGCTCGCCCGTGAGCGTCATGCGCGAGTACATCACCACACCCGGAAGAGGTCCGCGCCTGCACCGGCATCCGTACATCGAGACCTTCGTGATCCATCACGGCCGCGCCCTGTTCACGGTCGGCGAGGAGAAGGTCATCGGCACGGGAGGGCAGATCCTCGTCGTGCCCGCGCTGGTCGTGCACCGGTTCGAGGTTCTCGACGGCGGCATATACGAGGCCACGCACGTGCACGCGAACGATCGCTTCGTCACGGAGTGGCTCGAGTAGCCCGGCTGAGCCCGACCCGCACGCCCGCCGCCTCCACCCAGCCCAGCCGCCCCCGACCCGCACACTTGTCAGTCGATTTGCACACATGGCTGGAGAAACCGGGGTTCCCGGCAGCCATTCGTGCAGATCCACTGACATCTGTAGGTCGGCGGGCGGCGCTAGCCTGACACCATGACCGACACCGAGCTGCGCACCCTGCTGGAGGTGCTGCGCCGCGAGGCGAACGCCCGCACCGAGTCGCTCTCCGCCGCCCTCGCCGAGCTCACGCAGGATCGCAGCAGCCAGAGCGATGACGACGAGCACGATCCAGAGGGCGTTCCGTTGTCGGCCGAGTGGTCGAGACTGAGCGGACTGCTCGACGGTGCCCGTGACGAACTGCAGCAGGTCGACGACGCGCTGACCCGGATGGATGCCGGCGACTACGGCGTCTGCGCGAACTGCGGTCGCAGCATCCCGATCGCGCGACTGCGCGTACGTCCCTTCGCCACTCTCTGCGTGCCCTGCGCCCAGAAGCTGGGGCGCTGACCTCGCGCACGAGCGCGTTGTCAACCCTCTGTCCGTCGGCGGGCGGACGGACGACGCTGGGCGCACCCACCACGGACAGGAGCATCCCATGAGCGACCCGAACACCGGCGAACCCCGCATGGACGACCCCATCGAGACCTCTCTCGACGGGGGCACCGGCGACCCGAACGACGACCGCGCGTACCTCGACGACCTCCCGCCCGCCCAGGTGGGGGAAGAGGGCGACGACGATTCCGACGAGGCGGATGCCGACGCCTGAGCCCGTGCGCGGCCGGCATCGCGGCCGCGCACGCAGTCTCAGTTCGCGGCCAGCACGTCCGAGCCGTTGAGCGCGCTGATGACCTGCGCCTGGTCCCCGCGCGCTTCGCCGTAGCGCAGGAACTTCACGCGCTCGACCTGCACCTCGGTGACCTCCGGCTGCGTTTCGAGGATCGACATCGTCTCGTCGATGTAGTCGTCCAGGGGCATCGCAGTCGGGTCGTCACGGTGACCGGGGATGATGTCACTCTGCACCGACGGCGGCACGAGCTCGACGACCCGCACGTTCGAGCCGGAGAACTGCAGCCGCAGCGACTCGCTGAGCATGTGGATGGCGGCCTTGGTCGCGTTGTACGTGGGCGTGACCCGCAACGGAGCGAACGCCAATCCCGACGAGACCGTCATGATCGTGGCATCCGGCTGCGCGAGAAGGTGCTCGACGAACGCCGAGATGAGCCGGATCGGTCCGAGCAGATTCGTCGTCACGATGGCCTCGGCGTCCGCGAGGAAGCTGCCGGGCGTGGTCCAGTCCTCCGCGCGCATGATGCCCGCCATCGGCACGATCACGTTGAGTTCGGGGTGCTTCGCTATGACCTCGCTCGCGGCGGCGGCGATTGATGCGGCATCCGTCGTGTCGATCCGCACGGTGTCGATGCCGGGATGCTGCGCGGCGATCTCCTCGAGAAGGCCGGTGCGCCGCCCGCCGATGACGACCTGGTTGCCCGCATCGTGGAGGCGGAGTGCGAGGGCGAGACCGATGCCGCTGGTCGCGCCGGGGATGAAGATGGTGTTTCCGTTGATTCGCATGGTTCGAGTGTCGATCGGTCATGCGGAGCACGGCAGAGAGCGCTTGTCGGGGGATCGGCGATCCCTGGATACCGCGGCGCCACACGCGCATGATGGAGTCATGGATCGTGAAGCCCTCGCCGTGTTCCTCCGCCGACGCCGGGAGCAGCTGCAGCCCGGCGACGTCGGATTGTCGACGGGAGTGCGCCGGCGTGCGCCGGGACTGCGCCGCGAAGAGGTCGCGCAGCTCGCGCTCATGTCGACTGATTACTACACGCGGCTCGAGCAGCAGCGCGGACCCCAGCCGAGCACGCAGATGCTCAGTTCACTCGCGCGGGCGCTGCGCCTCACCTCGGACGAACGCGACTACCTCTACCGAGCCGCCGGTCACGCCGTGCCCGACCGGATCACACCGTCCGACCACGTCGCGCCCGCACTGCAGCGGGTGTTCGACCGGCTGACCGACACGCCCGCCCTGATCATCTCGACGCTCGGCGAGACTCTGGTGCAGAACGCCTTGGCCGCCGCACTGCTCGGCGACAACGTCGGGGCAGCCGGGTTCGAACGCTACGAGCCGTACCGCTGGTTCATGCAGCCGGAGCAGGCGCGAGCGCACTATCCCGAAGACGACCACGCCCGCAACAGCCGCGCACAGGTCGCGGGACTGCGCGCGGCATACGGCGCCATGGGAGCGGATTCGCAGGCCGGGATGCTGGTGGCCGAGCTGTCGCGCCGCAGCGAGGAGTTCGTCGAGCTGTGGGAGCGGCAGGAGGTCGCGCAGCGCTTCGCCGACCACAAGACGCTGATCCATCCGGAGATCGGGCCGATCGAAGTGGACTGCCAGGTGCTCTTCACCGAGGATCGCGGTCAGGCGCTGCTCGTGCTGACCGCGGCGCCCCGCAGCGAGGACGAGGAGAAGATCCGGCTGCTCGGCGTGCTCGGGGCGCAGCGGTTCGGAGCGGATGAGCGGGTTCGGAGAGTCTGACGGCGCGGTGCGCTACCCCCGGCTACACATGTCAGCACGAATCACAGATGTCGGCCTGAAACAGCTGTTTTCGACTGACATCTGTGATCCTGACTGACATCTGTGCGCCCGCAGCAGGCCCGCAGCGCCGCCCGGGTTCTACCCGGCGTCGGCCTTGCGGGCTCCCGCCTCCAGCACGTCGCCGGCCGGGCGCTCCTTGTGCCCGCCGAACTGCAGACGCATCGCCGAGAGCACCTGGTTCGCGAACTGGTCCTCGTCACGCGAGGAGAAGCGCTCGAACAGCGACGCCGCGAGCACCGGGACGGGAACGCCCACATCGACCGCGGCCTTGACCGTCCATCGGCCCTCGCCGGAATCTGAGACCCGCCCGGCCAGCCCGTCGAGCGTGGGGTTCTCGTGCAGCGCGGCCGCGGTGAGGTCGAGCAGCCACGAGGAGATCACGGAGCCTCGTCGCCACAGCTCGGTCACCTTGTCGGTGTCGATCGGGAACTGGTAGAACTCCGGCTCCTCCAGTGGCGCGATCTCTGCCGAGTGCTCGGCTTCGCGCACACCGGCATCCGCGTTCTCGAGCAGGTTGAGACCTTCGGCGATCGACGCCATGATGCCGTACTCGATGCCGTTGTGCACCATCTTGACGAAGTGCCCCGCACCGGACGGGCCGCAGTGCAGATAGCCCTGCTCCTCGGGGGTGAGGTCGCCGGAGCGTCCAGGGGTGCGCTCGATCTCACCGGCGCCAGGAGCGATCGTGCGCAGCACGGGTTCGATGTGTTCGAACGCCCTCTCGCTGCCGCCGACCATGAGGCAGTAGCCGCGCTCGAGTCCGAACACGCCACCGCTCGTGCCGATGTCGACGTACTCGATGCCGGTCTCGCGCAGTTTCGCGGCCCGGCGGACGTCGTCGCGGTAGTTCGAGTTGCCGCCGTCGATGAGGATGTCGCCCTTCTCCAGGACGGCCGCCACCTCTTCGGCCACCTGTCCGGTGAGAGAGGCGGGCACCATCATCCAGACGACGCGGGTCGGGGTCAGCTTCGCGGCGAGGTCGGTCATGCTGTCGGCGCCGGTCGCTCCTTCGGCGACGAGTGCCGCGACGGCATCCGCGTTCACGTCGTAGACGACGCAGTCGTGCCCGTCGCGCATCAATCGTCGGACGATGTTCGCGCCCATCCTGCCGAGTCCGATCATGGCCAGCTGCATATCCGCTCCTGCCGTTCCGCTCGGCCCGCGGTGAGCCGAGTCGTGGTCATCCTGACACGATGACCGGCCAGGGTGCCAGCACCCAGGGGATGCGCCGGCCGACAACGCGTCGTTTCGCGGGAGGGGCAGTCCCGCCATCCGTGTTGCTCCGACGGTCAGCTGTCCGCTTCGATCGCGAGGGTGTTCCCGTCCGGATCCGCGACCCAGGCGATGCGCCCTCCCCCGGCTCGAGGCGCGATCCCACGCTCATCCTGACCGAACGCGTCGTAGCGAGCGAACTCCGCGCCCGCTGCCGAAAGCTGGTCGACGATCGCATCGATGTCATCGACGTACCAGGTCGCGACCGTTGACCGCGTCCCACCTGCCGTCGGAGTCTCGAACACGTTGAGCATCGTGCCCTGTCCGGCCTTGTAGAACCGAGCACCCCCTTCGATGTCAGCGCTCGGGCCTTCACGCTCGGAGACGAGTCCGAGCACACCCTCGTAGAACGCCACCGCACGTCGAATGTCGGTGACCCCGATCGATGCTCTGACGGGATAGTCGCCTAATGCCATGTCCGCACCATAGTCCGCTCACGGCACCGGGACAATGGTGCACCGGGCGCTGCCGATGTCTCGGCGTTCGCCCGCACCGTCAGCCGGCGAGCGCGGCGAATCCCGCCATCGTGCACACCACGCCCACCACGAGCAGCACTGGCGCAGCGAACAACCCGCACCAGAAGCTGCGGGCAGCCTGTTTGTCGGACATCCGCGCGATGACCGGGGCGAGCGCGGCAAGCACCACACCCGCCAGGGCGTAGATCGGCTGACCGAACACCCACGCCAGGGGGATGAAATGGACGCCGACGACAGCGAGCACGAACACCGGGATGAGGTCTTGACGTTTCTTGCGCGACGCCCAGATGGCGAGAGCGATCATCACCGCGACCTCGAGCCAGAACACGACGATGTAGACGATCAGTGCCGGGCTTCCGGAGCTGATCGCGGTCGGCCCGGACCAGTTCTTGATCGCCGCGGGAAGACTGATACCCGCGAGCGCCGCCCCGCCGAGACCGAGCACCGCGAGGACGAGCCGCCAGATCCAGTGCTTCGGCGGACGCTCCTGCGCCCATCCCGCCCACACGAACGCCGCGACTCCGAAGATCGCGCCGGTCATGAGCAGATCTCGCGGAAAGTCGGTGATGATCATGGGTGCCTCCGTCCGCGGCCAGGTTAGTGCAAACCGCCCGTGGTGCGGTCACGCGCGCGCAGTAGGCTGAAGCCATCATGCAAGAGTTCTGGCAGTGGGCGGGCAGCTTCTGGTGGCTCATCTTCCCGATCATGGGAATGGCCGGCGGAGCGGCGAAGGCGTGGGAGCAGGGCGCGAAGCGCCGGCACGAACGACGCCTCGAGACGCTGCGGCTGAAGGGCGAGCTCAAGGCCGCCGAACTCGCCGCCCGCGGCGGCCAGGTCGCACCCTCGAAGAAGCCGCGGGAGATCGCCTCCGACGCCAGGGTGTCGTCGAACCAGCTGCTGGCGCGGCTGTTCCAGGAGCACGACGAGATCACTGCCCGTTGGCTGGACTACGAGCTCGACGTCGCGAAGCTCATCGCCTTCCCGGCCATGAGCGACGGCCGACAGCCGCTGACCGCCGCATTCCTGCGGGCGAAGAAGACGGCTGATGCGCTGCGTCCGGTGTCCGCGGACACCGAGGTCGGCGAGCAGCGCGTATCGGAGTACCTGGATGCCGTCGGCAACTACGCAGTCGCGTTCGAGATCGCCGAGAAGGATGCCAGGCGCCTGCGCGATTCGTCGTTCACCGATGCCGAGCGCAAACGCCTCGATCGCGCCCAGAAACTGCTGAAGGTCGCCGTCGACGAGTCGGCCACCCAGGCCGAGCGCAACGTCGCCTACAAGCGCGTGCGCGAAGAGCTCGAGGGGCTGATCCTCCTCTCGGACGAGGCCGTCACAGTGCTCGAGAATCAGGTGGCCAGGGAGATCACGACCGGCCAGGCGCCGGTGCCGCAGCCGGAACCGGTCGCAGAGCCTGCCCCCGAACCGGAGCCGATGCGTCAGCCGAAGCGCGACGCCTCGTAGAACACTTGCGCCGGGGCCCCCTCCTGCCACCGGGGCCCCCTCGTATGTACGCACCCGAGAGGGGGCGCCGACGGAGAAAGGGGGCGTCGACGTCGCGGGCGCGCGACTCACGGCAGTTCGGCAGGCCCCACGATCTCCCGCCGCCGATCCCGCACCCACACGACCCCGTCGCGCCGCCGCTGCTCCCTGGTCGCGAAGCGGTAGCGGTACGACACCGCCCTCACCCACCGCGGCTTCTGCCCCGCGAACGGGTCGGTGCGCAACAGCGCCAGCGTCGCAGCATCCGCCTGCAGCAGTCGTGCCAGCAGCATCGTGAACCAGTCATCCAGCGAGCGCCCGAGCGGCAGGAACCACATCAACCAGTCGAGGCGCAGATGGTACGGCGCGAACTGCCGCGGCACGCGGCGCACGTCACCGGGCTTGCCCTTGAACCCGTACTCGCGCCAGGTCGCGGCATCCGGGTCGTCGTCGAGAGTGCCCTCGATGACGATCTCCATCCGCTCCTTCGTCACGGTGCCGAACGCGCCGTAGGCGTTCGCGAGCTCCCAGCGGTTGAAGCTCGCGTTCATCAGCTGGCGGCGGGCGAACAAGTTGCGCAGGGCCGGCCAGCTGACGACGAGGTACAGGATGCCGACGGCCGACGTGATCACGACCCAGTACAGCGGAATCGGCTGCTGTCCGGTGCCGCCTGACGGGATGCTGATCGCCGAGAAGGCCAGCACGATGGTCGCCCAGTTGAGCCAAGCGAAGTTGCCGGTGATCACGAGCCACAACTGCGTGACGATGACGATCGCGCCCGCGACGGCCCCGACGATCGCCGGCACAGGGCTCTCGATCCACAGCCCCAGGACCGGTGCGAACAGGAAGAACGGCACCACCAACTGCGCGAAGTGGTTGCCCACCACCTCGGCCTTGTGGAACCACCGCGGCAGCAGATGCGCCTGACGGCTCAGCGGACCAGGCATCGGCTGCGTCTCGTGGTGGTACGTGAGGGCGGTGAGATCGCGCCACTCCCGCCCGCCGCGGATCTTGATCATGCCGGCACCGAACTCCAGCCGGAACACGAGCCACCACATCAGCACGATCACGACCGTCGACGGCGGCTGATCCCGCGAGCCGAGGAACGCGGCGAGGAACCCCGCCTCCAGCAGCAGCATCTCCCACCCGAAGCCGTAGAACGTCTGCCCGATGCTCGAGATCGACATGTACCCGAACCAGAGCGCGAGGAAGCACAGCATCGGCACCCACGGCGGCGCGAGCTGCGGGATGCCGGCGACCAGGAGTACAGCGACGACGATGCCGGCCCAGCACAGTACAGCGAGTCGGCGGTCGGTGTACCGGATGCGGTGGAAGAGCGTGGGGCGCAGCATCCGCCTTCTCGCCTTCGACGAGGCAGCCCATTCCAGCAGCGCCGGCGCAGGCAGCAGCCCGCGCTCTCCGAGCAGCGGACGGAACTGGTTCAACGTCGACACGAACGCGACGAGGTACAGCGCCGCGATGCCCCGCTGGAGCACCTCGCGCGCGAAACCGAAGTCGACAGCCGCGAAACCGTCCATCTCGTCAGGTTACGCGCGATCGGGCTCCGACGCCCCCTGTTACCGCCGACGCCCCCTCGTAACCGCGGAGGCAACAGGGGGCGTCGACGCGAGCAGGGGGCCTCGGCGTAGCTGGGCATGTTCCGACCTCCGTCGTGGTTGCATCCACCATGCGCATCGATCTTCGCGGCAAGACCGCACTCGTCACCGGCTCCACACAGGGCATCGGAAGGGCCATCGCCGCTACTCTCGCCGACGCCGGCGCACGCGTCGCCATCAACGGCCGCAGCGCCGACACCGTGGCATCCGTGATCGCGGAGCTGCAGACGGAGTCGGGCGAGCGCGAGTTCATCGCGGCGCCGGGCGACGTCACGAACCAGGCAGGGGCGGATGCCGTGCTCGCAGCGACCGGCGACATCGACGTGCTCGTCAATAACCTCGGGATCTTCGGGGCGGCGGATGCGCTGGATATCACCGACGAGGAATGGCGCCGCTACTTCGATGTCAACGTACTCGCCGCCGTGCGGCTGATCCGCGCGACGCTGCCGGGCATGAAGACGCGCGGGTGGGGGCGCATCCTGAACATCGCCAGCGATTCGGCCGTCGTGATCCCTGCCGAGATGATCCACTACGGCATGTCGAAGACGGCGCTCCTCGCGGTCTCGCGCGGCTTCGCGAAGGATGCCGCCGGCACGGGCGTCACCGTGAACTCGGTGCTCGCCGGCCCGACGCACACCGGCGGCGTGGAGACATTCGTCTACGAGCTCGTCGATTCCGCCCTGCCGTGGGAAGAGGCGCAGCGCGAGTTCATGCGCCTGCACCGGCCGCAGTCTCTGCTGCAGCGCCTAATCGAGCCCGAGGAGATCGCCAACATGGTGGCGTATCTCGCCTCCCCGCTGGCATCCGCGACGACGGGCGCTGCGGTGCGGGTCGACGGCGGGTACATCGACTCGATCGTTCCGTAATCCCGCCGCACGCGTGCACAAGAAGGGCGCCGCGGCCTAAGCCGCGACGCCCTTTTTGCGCTCAGTGAGCGAAGGTGATCACTCGGTGACGACCCAGTCGAACTGGTCGCCGTTCTCCTCGAGCCACTTGTCGACGGCGTCGGCCTCCTGGCCCTCGCCGAACTCGTTGACGACGAGGTCCTCGAGCGAGCCGTACTGGTCGTCGTCGAGCTTGATCTGCTCGATGAGCTCAGCGGCCTCGGGGAACTCCTCGGCGAAGCCCTTGTGCGCCATGAAGTTCAGCGTCTCCGCCTCACCCATCGCACCCAGCGGGTCCTCGAGCTCCTTGACGTCGTACTTGCTGTTGGCCCAGAAGGGCTTCCACAGCGTGACGACGAGGTCCTCCTCGTTGTCGATGGCCTCACCGAGAACGGTGAGCATGCCCGAGGTCGACGACGTCTCGAGGGTGTACTCCCCGTCGAGGCCGTACTCGGGCATCATCGAGTCCTGCGTGACGCCGGTGAGGCCGGCGCCCGGCTCGATGCCGATGATCTTGCCGTCGAAGCGAGCGGCCTGCCCCTTGAGGTCCTCGATCGACGTGATGTCCATGTAGCTGGGAACCGCGATAGTGAGCTTGGCGTTCTCGTAGTACGCGCCGAGGTCTTCCAGGTCGTCGCCGTACGTCTTCATGTACTCGGCGTGCGTGACCTCTGGCCATGCCGACGGGAACAGGTCGACGTCGCCCTGGGCGAGGCCGGTGTAGAGCGGGCCCGCCTCGGTCAGCGTCTCGAGCTCGACCGTGTAGCCGAGCTTCTCGAGCTGGTCCTGGACCAGGTAGGCCATGCTGAGGCCGTCGGTCCAGGAGGGGATGAAGCCGAGGGTGATGGTGCCCTTGTCTCCGCCTTCGCTGTCACCGCCGCCGTATCCGCCTGCGGTGTCGTTGCCCGTCGCGCAACCGGCGAGGGCGAGGGATGCCACGGCCCCCAGGGCCACGGCGGCTGTGATGTGCCGGAACTTCTTCATGGTGCTTCCTTCCGTATGTTCTGCTGCGTTTCGTATGGGACAGGGATGGGTCTATACGGCTCCGCCGCCGATGGGTGCGCGGTGCGGTGACGCCACTGCACGCGCGGCCTCAGCCGCGGCATCCGCCTTGCTCGCCTGCTGCGAAGCGCGGCGGCGATTCACCATGCCCAGCAGCGACGAAGGGAACTCGCCGGGGGTGCCGAGCGCGGCGGTGACGCGGTCGAGGAACACGGCGAGCAGCACGACGGCGAGTCCCGCCTCCGCGCCCTTGCCGATGTTGACGGTCGCGATCGCCTCGACGACCAGCTTTCCGAGGCCGTCGGCCCCGGCCATGCCGGCGATGACCGCCATCGACAGCGAGAGCATGATGACCTGGTTGACACCGGCCATGATGGTCGGCATCGCGAGCGGGAGCTGGATGCCGCGCAGGATCTGGCCCGGCGTCGCACCGAACGCGTGTCCGGCCTCGACGGTCTCGGAGTCGACCCCGCGGATGCCGAGTTCGGTCATGCGCACGCCGGGAGGCAGGGCGAAGATCACGGTGGCGACGAGTCCTGGCACGACGCCGATGCTGAAGAACACGATGGCGGGGATCAGGTAGACCATGGCCGGCATCGTCTGCATGAAGTCGAGGATCGGCTTCAGCACCGCACGCACGGTGGCGTTGCGCGCCGACCAGATGCCCAGCGGAATGGCGATGACCACCGCGACCAGCGCCGCGACGATCACCAACGACAGCGTCTGCATCGCTCCTACCCACAGCCCCATGCTGAGGATCAGTGCGAAGGAGACGGCCGTGCCCAGTGCCATCCACAGCGAACGGACCGCCCAGGCGATCAGCGCGGCGATGATGATGAGCACGACGATCGGCGTGCCGAGCAGCACTTCGGTCAGGCCGTTGACGAGGAACTTGACGATGAACGAGATGAAGTCGAGCAGGCCCTCGAGGTTGTCCTTGACCCATGCGACAGCACCGGCGACCCAGTCGCCGATCGGGATGCGGAACCCGTCCATCAGCGCACCTCCTCTTCCGTCGCGACGTCGGGGGCGACGGCATCGGCCGCCTCTCCGAGCACCACGGTCGACGAAGGAGCCACGGCATCCGCCGCCTCACCCAGCACCGCGGCGATCTCGGCGTGCGAGACCGGGGGCAGCGGCAGGGTGATCTCCTCGGTGGAGTTCGGGCCGGTGCCGAGGGCCGCGAGCAGGGTGACGCGCGGGATGACGCCGGTCAGGCGCCCTTCCGCGTCGACGACCGCGAGCGGCAGCTGCGACTCGACGGCGGGGACGAAGAGGTTCATCAGGACCTCGTCCTCGGAGACGCTCTGCGGCACCGGCTTCAGGATCGAGGTCAGCTGCGTCTCGCCCTTGCGCACGAGCTTGACGGCGTCGCGGTCGGTGACCATGCCGAGCAGCTTGCGGTCACGTCCGGTGACGTACGCGGCCGACATGTAGGCGTCGCGCATCTGGCGCAGTGCCGTGCGCGGGCCGGCGTTGTCGGCGACGACGGGACGAGGACGCTCCATGACGTTGGATGCCGTGAGCACGCGTGCCCGGTCGACGTCCTGCACGAACTGCTCGACGTAGTCGTTGGCGGGGTCAGTGAGGATGTCCTCCGGCGTGCCGATCTGCACGATGCGGCCGTCGCGCATGACCGCGATGCGGTCGCCGAGGAACATGGCCTCGTTCAGGTCGTGCGTGATGAAGACGATGGTCTTCTGCAGCTTCTGCTGCAGTTCGAGCAGCTGCTCCTGCATCTCGCGGCGGATGAGCGGGTCGAGGGCGCTGAAGGCCTCGTCCATGAGCAGGATGTCGGTGTCTGCGGCGAGCGCACGGGCGATACCGACGCGCTGCTGCATGCCGCCGGAGAGCTCGGAGGGGAGCTTGTCGCCCCAGCCGTCGAGGCCGACCATGGCGAGCACCTCATCGGCCTTGGCCATGCGCTCGGTCTTGCCGACGCCCTTGAGCTCGAGCGGGTAGGCAACGTTCGCGGCGACGGTGCGGTGCGGCAGCAGTGCGAAGTGCTGGAAAACCATCGACACGTTCTCGCGGCGGATCTCGCGCAGGCGCGATGCCGGCACGCCGGCGATCTCGTCGCCGCCCACCACGACCGAGCCGTCGGTGATGTCGTGCAGGCCGTTGAGCATGCGGATGATGGTGGACTTGCCCGATCCGGACAGGCCCATGATGACGAAGATCTCGCCACGGTTGACGGTGAAGCTGGCGTCGATGACGGCAGCGGTCCCGGCATCCAGCGTGTCGGTGCGGGATTCGCCCGCCTTCAGACGGCGGACGGCCTGGCTCGGATTCCTTCCGAACACCTTGAAGAGATGGCGCGCTTCGAGAGCGGTTTCGGTCACGTTTCCCCCGGTGGCTTCCGATTCTTCGGGTCTCGGGAGCCGACTTCGGTTGCGCCCGGGTGATGATCACGGGGCCGCTTCGACAGTTCTGCACTGCGGCACAGGCAACGGATTTCGGATCCGCGCAAAGAGCATCGACCGTACGTCCACGCCTCTTCGCAGCACAGCTCATCGAATGAAGGACGTGACCGCGGACTGGTCTATAAGCCGAAAGGCCTACATTTCAACGTAACAAAAGGGCCGGTCAGGGGCAAATCTCGACCTGCTCGAGCGAGCTTCTTTTTATTGCCTGAACGGGGATTCTGTCGAATGTCGACAATCTGAGTGTTGGCGTGTCAGCCACGGATGCTGCGCGTCACAGTGAACTTCGACGTGCGATGCAGCTGCTCGGTCCGGCCGATCATCCTCGTCAGGTCGGGACGGTACGCGAGGCTCGAATTGAACACCGTGAGCAGTTCGCCGCCCGGGCGCAGCAGACGGGCGGATGCTTCGAACAGCCGGGTCGCGGCTCCGGTATGCACGCTCGCGCCGAGATGGAACGGCGGGTTCAAAAGGATGAGGTCGGCGGTGCCGTCCGGCAGGTCGGAGCCGGCGTCGTCGTGCGTGACGGCGACCCGGTCGGCGAGGTCGTTCGCGATCATCGTCGCGCGTGCGGATGCCACGGCTGCAGCCGAACGGTCGGTCGCGGTGACACGGGCCTCTGGGTGGTGCAGTGCGTAGTACGCGGCGAGTGCGCCAGTGCCGCAGCCGAGGTCGATGACGTCGCGCGATCGCCCATGGTGGCCCTCGAGCACCTCGAGCAGCACGCGCGTTCCGATGTCGATGCGGTTCGCGGCGAACGCGCCGCCGTGCGCTGCGAGGGTCAGGGCGAACTCCGGATGCTCCGCCCGCTGCGGGTACGGCGGCTCATCCGGCACCTCACGGGGTCCGCTCGCCACGATCAGCCGGGACTTCCGCTCGGCACGCTGCGGCTGCACCTCGGCGAAGCTGCGCGCGAGCACCTCGTTCTGCGCGAGCGTCATGTGCTTCACGCGACCCCCGGCGATGAGCACCGTGTCGGGCGCGGCCCAGCGGGCCACGGCATCCGCGATCTCCTCCAGCTCGGCGAGCGCCTTCGGCAGCTGCAGCAGCACGAGCCGTGCGCCGGCCAGCAGCGATGCATCGAGCTCGTGCGACGCGAACCCTCCGAGGCCGAACTCTTCGGCGTTGCGCGCGAGCGCCCGCCGACCGGTGACCAGATCCTGATGCACGCGAACACCCGTGCGCCCGGCATCCGTCAGCGCGAGCGTGATCGCGCCGTACTCGTCACCGATCACGACGACCTCGCCACCGGGCAGGTCCCTGGCGAGCGCGCGCTGGACGAGAAGCTCGTCGGTGGCATCCCAAGCCTGGAGGTTCGGCGCCTCCACATCGGGGAAACGGCGAAGCCTGTCGAAGGCGAACTCTGGCACCCGCCCACTGTACGCGGGCCGCAGCGTCCGCCGTGTCTGCTGTCGGGTCTGGACAACTCCTGAACAGGCGTTTAGCATGCTGTACATGCGTTCAGTCTCGGATGATCTCACCGCTCGCGCCCGCATCCGCGATGCGGCGATCGCCGCGTTCGGCCGGAACGGCTTCGACTCCGTGAGCCTGCGCACGATCGCCGGAGACGCCGGAGTCAGCGCGGCATTGATCGTGCATCACTTCGGAGACAAGGCCGCCCTGCGCGCGGTCTGCGACGACTACGTCGTCAGCATCTTCACCGACGAGAACCACGAGCTCATCGACGCACCGACAGCTGACCGCATCCGCGCCGCGCTGCACGACATCGACCGCTACGGGCCGTTCATCGACTACCTCGCACGCATGCTCGTCGACGGTTCTCCCGCCGCGGACCGGCTGTTCGACACGATCCTCGAGGGCACGCGATACGTGCTCGACGATCAGCGCGCCGCCGGCCTGCTCGAGCCGGCGAGCGATCCGGAGATGACGGCGCTCCTGGTCGCCCTGATGGGACTCGCCCCGGTCGTGATGCGCACCCAGATCACGCGCGCGCTCGGACAGGATCAGCTGAGCCCGGCGGGCCTGAGGCGCACGACCGTTCCGATGATGGAGCTGCTGACCCACGGCATGTACGCGACCGATGCTTTTCTCGACGGCGCCCGGGCGGCCATGAGCGCCGACCCCGTCGACGACGCATCCCGCACCGAATCCCGCACCGAGGAGGAGTGATGACCGACACCATCGAAGTGAACGCCCTGCACAAGCGATACGGGCGCAACATCGCGCTGCACGAACTGGACCTGCACGTGCACGCCGGCACCGTGTTCGGACTGATCGGCCCGAACGGCGCCGGCAAGACCACGACTCTGCGCACCCTCGTCGACGTCATCCGCCCCTCATCCGGCACGGTGCGCGTACTCGGCGAGGAGCCCCGTCACGGCGGAGCCGCGCTGCGCAGGCGGATCGGCTACGTGCCTGGCGAGCTGCATCTGGAGGGCCGTGCGAGCGGGCACCGGTTGCTCACGTTCTACGCCGAGGTGTCCGGTTCGAACGGCGCCTCGACCTCGGTGCTGCGCACGGCACGCGACCTCGCCGATCGTCTCGGCGTCGACCTCGATCGACCGGTGCGCACGCTGTCGAAGGGCAACAAGCAGAAGGTCGGGCTCATCCAGGCGTTCATGCACCGCCCGGAGCTGCTCATCCTCGACGAACCGACCAGCGGACTCGACCCGCTCGTGCAGCGCGAATTCCTCTCGATGGTGCGCGAGGCGCGCGACGCTGGTCAGACCGTGCTGCTGAGCTCGCACGTTTTGAGCGAGATCCAGCAGACCGCCGACGAGGTGGCCGTGCTCAGCGCCGGCCGCATCGTCGCAGAGGGCGACGTCGCCTCGCTCCGCCTCGGATCCGTGCGCCGCGTGCGCGTGCGAATCGGCGGGACGGATGCCGCGGCCGCGCGCGCGGCGTTCGATCGGATCTCCGGGGTCGAAGCACTGGATGTCGTCGATCATGGCGAGGGCGTGCAGCTCTCGACCACGATCGAGGGTGCGATCGATCCGTTCGTGAAGGCACTCGCGCAATACGAGGTGCAGGATCTCACGGTCGAGGAGCCCGACCTCGAGGAGTCCGTACTGAGGCTGTACGGCGATCGCGGACGCCCCGCAGATGCATCGGCGCCCCCTCGCACCGTCGACGCCCCCCGTGAACGACGTCGCCAGGCGGGGGCCTCGGCGGCAGGCGGGGGCGTCGACGATCAGACGGAAGCGCCCCGCACCCGACGCTCCAACCGCGGACGGAGGAACTGAGATGCGCAGCATCCTCCCGGTCTTCCGGCGCAGCCTCCGTGAATCGTGGCGCAGCCTGCTCGGCTGGAGCATCGGCATCGCCGCCGTGCTGTTCCTGTATCTGCCTCTGTACCCCAGCATCGGCGCCAGCGATCAGATGCAGCAGCTCATCGATTCGATGCCGGAGCAACTGGTCGACACGCTCGGATACGACCAGATCGCCAGCGGCGCCGGCTACACCGAGGCCACGTTCTACGGGCTGATGGGGTTCCTCCTCATGACGATCGCCGCGGTGCTGTGGGGTTCGTCGCTCGCGGCCGCGGAGGAGAGCGGCCGCGCCGAGCTCGACCTCGCGCACGGCATCGGGCGCGGTCAGTACGCACTCGAGACGGCACTCTCGGTGCTCGTGCGCCTGGTGTGGCTCGGCGCCTTCGCCGGGCTCGTGATCTGGGGGCTCAACGGCCCGGCCGAGCTCGAGTTGGACCCGGTGCGCATCGTCGGCGCGAGCGCCGCGCTCGTCGGTCTCGCCTTCCTCACAGCCGGTGCCGCACTGCTCGCGGGCGCGGCGACCGGACGCCGCATCTGGGCGACGGGAGTGGGCGCGGGCATCGCCGTGCTCGGGTACATCCTGCAGGCGCTCGCGAAGCAGTCGGACGATCTCGAGTGGTTGAACGCGCTGTCGCCGTACGCCTGGGTGTTCCGGCAGTCGCCGCTCGCCGAGGGCGTCGACGTCGGCGGCCTCGCACTCACCTGGGCGATCGGACTGGTTCTCGCCGCAGCATCCGCTCTCGCCCTGCGCGCCCGCGACCTGCGCGGCTGAGCCCGCCTTCTCCCTCCCCTTCGCGGAGGGCTCCCGGACGGCGGGGTTGACGCACTTCAGGTTCTATGGTTAGTTAGTCGAGTAAGTAACCGATTGACCACCTGGAGGCATCAGTGATCGAAGAAGGCAAGGCGCTCTTCCTCCAGATCGCCGAGCAGATCGAGGACTCGATCCTCGACGGCTCGCTCGAGGAGGAGTCCAAGGCTCCGTCGACGAACGAGCTCGCCGCCTTCTACCGCATCAACCCCGCCACCGCCGCGAAGGGAGTCGCCATGCTCACCGACAAGGGCGTGCTGTACAAGCGCCGCGGAATCGGAATGTTCGTACAGTCAGGAGCGCGCGAGCTTCTGCTCGGCGAGCGGCGCTCCGCGTTCGCCGACCGTTACATCGATCCCCTCCTCGCCGAAGCCCGCACGCTGGGCCTCGGCGCCGACGACCTCGCCGCACTGCTGCGCGAACGCTCTGCAGCCGCGGCATCCGCATCCACCACCGAAGGGAACCCCGCATGACCGCCGTCATCGAGGTGAACAACCTCTCCAAGCACTACAAGGACAAGCGCGCGCTCGACAACGTGTCGCTGTCGCTCGAGGGCGATGCCATCTACGGCCTGCTCGGCCGCAACGGTGCAGGCAAGACGACCCTCATGTCCATCCTCACCGCGCAGAACTTCGCCACGTCCGGCGAGGTGAAGGTGTTCGGCGAGCACCCGTACGAGAACGCCAGGGTGCTGAGCCGGATCTGCTTCGTGCGCGAGAGCCAGAAGTATCCGGACGACGCGACCCCTCGCCACGCGTTCAAAGCGGCATCCCTGTTCTTCTCGAACTGGGATCAGCAGTTCGCCGAGCAGCTGATCAAGGAGTTCCAGCTGCCGATGAAGCAGACGATCAAGAAGCTGTCCCGCGGGCAGCTCTCGGCCGTCGGCGTGATCATCGGTCTCGCCTCGCGCGCCGACATCACGTTCTTCGACGAGCCCTACCTCGGTCTCGACGCGGTCGCCAGGCAGATCTTCTACGACCGCCTGCTCGAGGACTACTCCGAGCACCCCCGTACGATCATCCTGTCGTCGCACCTGATCGACGAGGTCTCCAGCCTCATCGAGCGCGTCATCGTGATCGATGACGGCAAGATCCTGCTGGACGACGAGACGGATGCTGTGCGCGACCGCGCCGTGACCGTCGTCGGCGATTCGGCAGAGGTCGACGCCTGGGCCGCGTCGCGCGAAGTGCTGCACCGCGATCAGCTCGGTCGCGTGGCGTCCGTCACCGTGCTCGGCGCACTCTCGCCCGAGGAACGTGCGGAGGTCACGGCATCCGGCCTCGATCTCGCACCCGTATCCCTGCAGCAGCTCATCGTCCGTCTCACGCAGAAGGCCGGCGCAGAAAACCAGGAGGTCCGCTGATGTCCCGCACGCTCAATGTCGTCCGTCTGCAATTGATCAACAAGCAGACCTTCATCTGGGTGCCGCTGATCGTCCTCGGCGGTGCCACGCTCTTGTCGGTGCTGATCTACGCGATGATCCCCGGCAGTGAGCCGAAGTACGGCGGTGGCGGCCAGGCTCCGCTGTGGGTGTTCTTCGCGGTCGGCATGACCGCCATGACCCTGACCTTCCCGTTCTCACAGGCGATGAGCATCACCCGACGGGAGTTCTTCGTCGGAACCATGATCACCGCGATCTTCGGCAGCGCCTTCATGGGTGTTCTGCTCCTGATCGGCGGAGCGATCGAGCTGCTCACCGGCGGCTACGGAGTGAACGGCTACGTCTTCCACCTTCCGTGGCTGTGGGAGGCCGGCCCGCTCGGCGCGTTCATCGTCTACTTCACGCTCGCCCTGTTCTTCTTCGTGGTCGGCTTCACGGGCGCCACGATCTACAAGAGCTGGGGGCCGGTGGTGATCACCGTCGCCGGAGTCGCGGTCGGTCTCGTGCTGCTCGGGATCATCTACCTCATCACACGGCTCGAGCTGTGGGAGCAGGTGTGGCTCGGGATCCTCGATCTCGGAGCCCTCGGCCTGGCGCTGTGGGGCCTGGTCGCGGTCGCGGTGCTCGCGGGGATCTCGTTCCTGGCGTTCCGCCGGGCGAAGCCGTAGGCACCTCGCGTTAGAGCGTCACGAGGCGCCCGCGTTCCTTCGGACGCGGGCGCCTCTGTGCCGCTACAGATGTCAGTCCGGATCACGGATGTCAGCCCACAGCGCCGATTCGGGCTGACAAGTGTGCGGATCCACTGACATGTGTGCCGGGCTCAGGCGGTGCGGCAGGCTCAGGCGGTGCAGCAGTCTCAGGCGGTGCGGCGCCGCGCCGTGAACGCGCCGAGGTCAGATCGTGTCGTCGGCGGCGACGATGTCGAGGCTCCAGCTGCGGGTGGCGGGGTCATCGGGGTCGTGCGCGTCCTGAGCGTCCCTGATGACCTCGTGGATCCGCCGCTCGATCTCCTTGAACTCCTCCTCCGTCAGCCGAAGGTTGGCCTGCGAGAAGGTGCCGTGCACCACGGGGTCGCGACCGGACACGTACTCCGGCGCCCACGCCATCACGCGCCGCATCATCGTGAGGTGGTCGTCGGCGAGCGCGTTCATCAGCACACCGCCCAGTTCCTCATCGGCGATCGGATGCTCCGGCGAGCCGACGTTCCATGATTCCGGGGTGGCCTTCCAGACACGATCGCGCTTGTCGCGGGCGTGCTCCGGCGCCTCTTCTATGAGCCCGGCCTCTGCGAGCACGCGCAGATGGAAGCTGACGCTGTTGGCGGGGACCCCGAGATCGGCGGCGACGTCGGCGGCACGGGCATGGCCACGGCCCGCGACCGACTTCGCGATCCTCCGACGCAGCGGATGCGCGTAGGCCTTGAGCATCGCCGTCGTCGCGTGCTTGCCGTCCGGATGCTCGACCCGCGACTGCGCCCGGTCATCCGCCGGCGTCTTCTCGTCCGCCATCCTCCGATTCTATCCACAACGAATATTGCGCAATTATAGTTGCGCAATATCTATTGCGGAACTATTCTCAGTGCCATGACGACCGCACTCTCCCATCGCCTTTCGCGCAACATCCGCTACATCACGTGGCTGATCAGCGACACCGCGAAGGGTCTCGCATCTGCGCTGTTCGGCTTCGCGATCCCGCTGATCGCGCTGTTCGTCACGAACGATCCGGCGCAGGCCGGGATCATCAGCGCGGTCGGCATGACCATCCGCACGATCACGACCGTGTTCGGCGGCGTACTCGCCGACCGGCACGACCGCATCGTCATGATGATCGTCGGATCGGCCGCCGGCATCGTGCTCGCCGGGGCGTTCACCGTGCTCGCACTCGCCGATGCGCTCACCTTCGTGACGCTGCTGGTGATCGACGTGGCACTCGCGGCGCGTGCCGGCTTCTTCGACATCGCCGGCGAGAGCGCCTTGAAGGAGATCGTCCCTGACGACGCGATGGGCAGGGCGCAGGCGGCGAACCAGGGACGAGACGCCGTGCTGCAACTCGCGGGCGGGCCGCTCGGCGGCGTGCTGCTCGCAGCAGGCGCATGGCTGATCGGCGCGGTGATGGCGGTGTGCCACGTCATCGCGATGGCGACGGCATGGATGCTGCGCCGCGCGGCCCCCTCCACCGAGCCGGCACCCGACCCGACCGTACCCGAGGTCGGCCTCGCGGCCGCCGCCGTCGCGGTCGGTCGTCCGAACGCCCTACGCGAGATCGCGGAGGGCTTCCGGTGGCTGATCTCCCGCCCCGACCTGCGCGGCGTGCTGTTAGTGGCGACCATCGTCAACCTCGGATTCAGCACGGCCATGACCACCGTCATCTACGCGCTGCAGCAGGCCGGGCATTCCACCATCACGATCGGCCTGCTCGCGACCGGCGCAGGGTTCGCGATGCTCGTCGGCGCTCTCGTCGCCCCGCTGCTGGTCTCACGAGTGCGCGCGAGCGTGGTCATCATCGGCGGACTCGGCGTCGCCACACTGGGCGTCTTCGGCATGATCCCTGCCCACGAGCCGCTGGCCCTGGTCGTCGTGCTCGCCGTGACGGTGTTCTTCGTCCCCGCGGTGAACGCCGCCCTGATGGGCTACTTCATGGTCGCGACACCGACCGAGCTGCTCGGGCGGGCGAACAGCGCCTCAGCCGTGCTCGGCATGGGGGCGATGCCCTTCGCGCCGCTGATCGCCGGATTCGGGCTCGCCGTGATCGGCCGCGAGTACACGCTGATCACGGCATCCGTCCTGTGCGCGATCTCCGTGCTGCTCGCCGTCGCGAACCGCGGGCTGCGCGCACTCCCCGTCGAAGCAGGATGGTCGGCGCACGCCCGTCGGTTCGAGTGAGTCAGACCGCAGTCGAGGTCACAGCGCCCCGACGAGCCCGGCGACTCCGGCGATCACCGAGACCACTGCGATCACCAGCGCGAGCGCGATCAGTACGGCGTGCACCTTGAGGAACGTCGTCGCTCTGCCCTCGGCATCCCGAGCTCGCGGATCGTTCGCGACCCGTTTGTAGAAACGGGGCCACACGATCACGTTGAAGGCCGCGTTGATGAACAGGAGCACGGAGAGAGCGATCACCTCTCCACGCTATTGCCTCCGTCGCGTTTCGCACCGACATGTATCAAAGACCCCTTGCCCTGCTCCTGGTACATGTGAGCACAATGATCTCCATGACCGACGCCTCTCCCGTGGGCGCTGTCGGCGACGGTTCGGCGCGCTGGGAACGCGCCGCCGATCTGTTCGCCGATTGGCGATCCGGAAACCGACGCGCCATGGACGACCTGGTGCGACTCATGACCCCCGTCCTGTGGCACGTGGTGCGCGCCTACGGGCTCGAGCGATCGCTCGCCGAGGACGTCGTGCAGTCCACCTGGCTCGCACTCGTGCGCGGACACGACAAGATCATCGACGAACGTGCGATCTCCGGCTGGCTCACCGTCACCGCCCGTCGTGAATCGTGGCGCGTCGGCAAGAGCCATCGGCGAGCGAATGCCACGGCAGACGAGCTCCTCGAACCGATGCTGCCGCCGCAGGAATCGACCGAGGCCGAGGTGACGGCATCCGACGAGTCCCGACGCTTGTGGAGCGCCGTCGGCGCGCTCACGACCCGTTGCCAACGACTGCTCCGCATCATCGCCTTCGACGATCGACCCGACTACGCGGGCATCGCCGCCGAACTCGACATGCCGATCGGCAGCATCGGGCCGACGCGCAAGCGGTGCCTGGCGAAGCTGCGCACCGAACTCGTGCGCAGCGGCTTCTCCTCCGTGGAAGGAGCGCCCGATGATGGATTCGGATGACGCGCTGTTCGCGCGTCTGCGCATCGCGCAGGAAGAGATCGATCCGGTGCCCGCCGACCTCGCTGACCGCGTGATCGCCGCGATCGCGATCGCAGACGTCTCCCGCGAGTACGCGCTTCTGACGCTGATCGAGAACGCCGAGGTCGCGGTACGCGGGGACAGCGAGACGACCACCCTGCAGTTCAGCGACGGCACCGCGAGCATCCTGCTGCACATCAGCCACACCGCGAGCGGTCGACGACGTGTGGACTGCTGGGTGGATGCCGGTGCCGCCGAGGTGCGACTCACCCAGGGCGGGCGATCCTGGACAACAGTGCCTGACGGGCAGGGACGGTGCGCGTTCGACGAGATCCCGCCGGGGCTCAGCCGGGTGCTGCTAGTCACGAACGCAGACGCGAAGGATCTGCTCACCCCTCAGTTCGAGGTGTGAGTCGCCGGCGGTGACGCCACCAGAGAGGGACGGCAATGGAGCATCCGAATGGCTGGAGCTGGCAGGACCGCGCCGAGGGTTCGATCCCTCGTGGGTCGGCGCTCGATCCGAGCGTGGACCCGGTCGCCGGCATCCGCGCGTTTCCCACCGCATACCTCCCGGATCGGTTGCTGATATCCGAACGCGCGGACGAAGTGAACGGCGCGTACGACCGCGACCTGAAGACACTGATGGAGGCAGCAGGGGCCTTCGGGTGGCGGCTGCAAGTGGAGTCGGACGACGTGGTGCGCGCGGGGCGCCGGGCGGACACTCTCCCTGGCGTCCCCGGCCTCCACCGCGCACTGCTCACCATGCCGGATGCGCCTGGCGAGGGCGAGTCGCCGGTCGCGCCGGATGCGTGGCGCGTGCTGCAGCGCGCACGCAGGATCGCGGGCGGGCCGATGCCGCGCGCAGGCCTCGAGCATGTGCTGGCGATCGACCCTGTCGGGCTGAATCCGTTCACGCGCACGAACCCGTTCACGCGCACGAACCCGTTCACGCGCACGAATCCGGTTCGCGGTGCCGGGGCGGTGGGCAGCGACGACTACATGGAGCCAGGGCGGGGCGGCCGCCAGCCGATCGCCTGGATCGGCGCGGCGCCGGTGCGCGGGGCCGATCCTCGGAAGGGAAGGCGCGCGGTCGTCGCCGTACTCGACACCGGATGCGGCGTGCACGAGTGGCTGCCCGATTCGATCGTGACCCGCGATGCCGAGATCGACGGAGTGCCTATCGGCCTCACCGGCGATGACGATCCGGAACGTTACCCCGATCTGTACGGGCAGCTCGACGGCGAGATCGACGCAGTGTCCGGGCACGGCACATTCATCGCGGGGTTGGTGAGACAGACCGCTCCGGATGCGGACATCCTCTCGATCCGGGTCGCGGGTTCGCTCGGAGTGGTGGATGAGACGACGTTCCTGCGAGCCCTCGCCGCCGTGGTCGAACTGCAGCGGCGGTTCATCTCCGGCGAGGAGGGCGGTCGCCCGGTCGACGTGCTGAATCTGTCACTCGGGTACTACCACGAGACCCCGGTCGACGGGCAGTTCTCGCTGGTGCTCTACGAGCTGCTGCGCACTGCGCGCGAGCTCGGCACGGTGGTGGTGTGCTCGGCCGGCAACGACGCCATCGACCGTCCTTCGTTCCCCGCGTCGCTGTGGGCGTGGCCTGCTGCGGACAACGGTCTGCCTGCGGACAAGGCAGTACCGCTCGTGTCGGTCGGGGCGCTGAACCCCTCGCGGCGCTCGGTGGCGCTGTTCTCGAACGTCGGACCGTGGGTGCGCACGTTCGCTCCTGGTGCGGCGGTGGTCTCGACGAGTCCGGGGTACATCGGCGGGACGCAGGCGGTCACCAGGGCGGACATCGGCGACCTGCCGCGCCAGACGATCGACCCGGACGACTACCGCGGCGGCTTCGTCGCCTGGAGCGGGACGTCGTTCGCGGCGCCGTATGTGGCGGGGAAGATCGCGGCCGGACTCGGCGAGGTGCCGCGCGACGGTTGCGCACCGACCGCCACGGCGAAGAAGATCCTGGATGCCGTGCTGAAGGAGCTGCCTCCCCTCACGCCGTTCGCGTGAAGACGCTCAGGCCTGACCTCTGCACGGGGCCGAGCCTTCCGCACACGCGCCGGACACGGCATCCTGAGAGCATGGGGAGTTCTGCGCGCGAGCTGTACGAGCGAGGACGCGACGCCTCCAACACGCAACGCTACGCAGACGCGCGCCGACTCCTCGAGCGTGCGGCCGCGCGGTCGACGGATGCCGGCGTGGACCTGCAGTCGCGGATCGCGGGCACCATGGCCTATGTGCTCGCGCAGACCGGCGAACCGGCGCGCGCCGAGGCGCTGTGCCGCGACGCACTCGACCGCGAGGGTGCGAGCGCCGAGACCCAGGCGATCATCGCCGGACAGCTCGGCGTCCTGTTCACGCGCTCCGGACGCCTGGACGACGCCGAGAAGATGCTCACACGCGCGATCGATGGGCTGGATTCGATCGCGCGCGCCAACTGCCTGCTGAATCGCTCACTCGTGCACATGCACCGACGGGCGTTCAGCGCCTGCAGTGCCGACCTAGAGCAGGCGATCGTCCTGTATGAGGCCGAAGGGGACGTGGGCGCAGCCGCTGAGGCACGTCACAACCTCGGTTACACCGCCCTGCTGCGCGGCGACCTCATCGAGGCGCTCGAGCTCATGGCGCAGTCGCGCCCGGTGATCGCTGCGTCATCACGCGAAGGAGCGGCGATGAGCGACCTCGATCGCGCCGAGGTGCTGCGCGACGCCGGGCTGGTGGATGAAGCCGAGCATCTGCTCGCGAGCGTCGCGGCCACTTTCGGCGCGTCTCGGATGCGCCAGGCGCAGGCCGAGTCGGAGTATCATCTCTCCCGCTCGCTGCTGCGCCACGACCCTCAACGAGCACAGCGGGTCGCCAAGGCGGCGGCCCGACGCTTCCGCACGCTCGGCGCCGACAGCTGGGCTGCACGCAGTGACGCCATCCGCCTCGACGCACAGCTCGCCACTGCGCTCGCCGGCGACAACGCCCGCACCGCCGCTGCGCCCTCCGCCGCCGAGTTCCAGCAGACGGCCGAGGCGCTCAAGGCGTGCGGATTCCCCGCAGAGGCGACGGCGGTGCGACTCAGCGCGATCCTCGCCGCAGGCGAACGCGGCGTGTATGAGCGCATGCCCCGTGTTGCGCGTGATTCTCCGACGCCGCTTCGACTACGCGCCGCCGAGGTGCGCGCCGCACGCGCGCGCGCGAAAGGGCGATCCGCCGAAGCCCGCCGCCACGCCGCCCACGGACTCGACCTCCTCTCCGACTGGCAGCGGTCGTTCGGCGCACTCGACCTGCAGGCGTCCCTCGCGATGCACGGCACCGGGCTGATCTTCCGCGGGCTCTCCGCCGCCGCCGACAGCCGCGATCCGAGCATCCTGTTCGACTGGTCCGAGCGCGCCCGCCACCTCAGCCAGCAGGTCGCTCCCGTCCGTCCGCCGAGGGACGCGCAGCTCGCAGATGACCTGGCGGAGTTGCGGATGCTGCGCACCGATCTTTCCGGGAGCGAATGGACGACCGACACGAAGGTGCGCACGCTCCGAGATCGCGTACGCGATCGTCAATGGACCGCTACCGGCGCCGGTGACACCCGCCCGCGCATCACGCTCGACGAACTGCGCACGGCACTCGACGAGCAGACCGCCGTGCTCTCCTACGTCTTCAGCAGCGACGCGCTGCTGTGCGTGGTCACCACAGCTGATGACAGTCGCATCGTCGATCTCGATCGCGCCGCCGTGCAACGCGCCTCAGACGGCCTGCGCGCCGACCTGGATGTGTCTGCATCGATTCCCAGTGGGCCGATGGCTGCGGTGGTCGCGCGCGCACTCGACGATCGGCTGCTGCGTCTCGACGATGCCCTGCTCGCGCCTGTGCGGGCAGCGATCCGCACCCGCCGACTCGTATTGACGGTGCCGGGGTTCCTCGGCGGCGTTCCTTGGGGGATGCTGCCGACCATGCTCTCGCGCCCATTCACTCTCGCCACCTCGGCGTCGAGATGGGTTCAGGAGCGGCCGGCGGCGCGTCCACTGCGGTCGATCGGGTTCGCCAGTGGTCCCCGTGTGCCGCGAGCAGTCGAAGAGGTGCAGGCTGCGGCATCCGTATGGCGCGACCCGATCGTGCTGTCGGGCGACGATGCGCGTGTGGATGCCGTCACCGAACTCGCCGGCCGGGTCGACCTGCTGCACATCGCAGCGCACGGACATCACGCCGTCGACAACCCGCTGTTCGCCGGATTCGAGCTCGCTGACGGCACGCTCTTCGGCTACGACGTCGATCTCATCCCGCACGTGCCGGACACCGTCGTGCTCTCGGCCTGCGAGCTGGGGCACTCGTCAGTGCGCTGGGGAGAGGAAGCGCTCGGGATGACGCGAGTGTGGCTGCACGCCGGTACTCGGAGCGTGATCGCGGCCCCGGCAGTCGTCTCCGACGATGTCGCGAGCGCGCTCCTCGCCGCAGTTCATGAGGGCCTCAGCCGAGGGGCGAGCCCTGCCGTCGCGCTGGCCGCGGCATCTTCCGCGACCGGTCACCGTACGCCGTTCCAGTGCCACGGCAGCGGATTCTGAAAGAATGTCCGATCCGATGTATCAGAAAGGGAGATGCTCACTCCTGATCTGAGGAAGGTGTCAGGCGAAGGGCTCCGGGGAGGGTCACGGAGCGCGAGGGAGGCGCCAGTCGACTGGGGATACGTGCTGGGGACGTATACGACAGACACCGACTACTCGGAGGGTGTGCGCGGTTCACTCGCGCGCACCCTCCTCTCTCGGTCTCGGATTCAGGCCAGCATCCCCCGCCAGACGACGTCCATCGCCGCACTCACCCTGGCGCTGGTCGCCTCCTCCTCGAGTCGGTCTCCTCGAACGACCAGCTGGTAGTAGACGACGCCGGCGATCGCGTCGAAGCACGCCTCGACGTCGAGATCGTCGCGCAGGATGCCGCGCCTGATGCCCGCAGCGAGGGCGGCTTCGACCGGTGCGCGACGGCGCGCGACGTGCGACTTCCAATACGCCTTCTGCAGTGCGCGGTCGGCCATCACGAGACGGATGCGGTGCCGGAAGCGAGCCTCGGAGTACCCGGCGGTCGTCGCCGCCCCGGCGGCGCCGAACATCGATGCGAACAGCGCGGTGCGCAGATCGCCTTCCGCATCCACCGCGGGCGGGATCGAACGGCCGACATCCAGTGCGGCGGCGATCAGAGTCGTCAACGACGGCCACCGCCGATACAGCGCCGCCCTGCTCACGCCGCTGCGCTCGACGATCCTCGCGACGGTCACCTCCTCCTCGGCATCGATCAGGCTCAGCGTCGCGGCGATGATCTGGCCGTCGATCTCCTCATCACGAGGACGGCCGGGGCCGCGGCGAACCGCGGTCCCGGCATCCGCCACGGCGCCCGTCATGCCGCGAGCGCCCGCTCGCGAAGTCGGGCGATCGTGTCGTCGCTGAGGCCGGCGGCACGCAGGGGAGCGAGCGCGTCACCGTGCCGCTCACGCAGGGTCGTGAGCAGTGAGCGCATCGACACCTCCATGGATCCCTCGAGCAGTCTCGACGACGCCTCACGCGCATCCGGTTCGAAGCCGAGTGCCCGCCACATCGCGCCCATGACGGGGGCGGTGCGCTGCATGATGGCCACCATGTTCTCACCGGTGCGGGTGTAGTCGGCGACGATGTCGTCGTCGTTCGCCCCCAGCACCAGCAGGAGCATGGCGGCGAGCACGCCGGTGCGATCGCGACCCGCTGCGCAGTGGAACGCCGTCGCCCCTGGCGTGTACGCGATGACGTTGAGGGCCGTGACCAGCTGCGGGGCTGCGGTCTCGACCATTCGGACGTACATCTTCGCCATGCCCTCGTGGCTGAGATCCGGAGCATCCGCCGTCATGGAATCCGCGACGTTCGCGATGAGCGGGAGGTGGTGATACCCCAGCGCGCGCTCCCCGAACGGGCCGCGGCCGGTTGCGGCGACCTCGGCCGGTGAGCGCAGGTCGATGATCGCGGTGAGGCCTGCGTCGACCAGCTCGTCGACCACTTCCGCGGTGACGTAGGCGAGGTCGTCCGTGCGGATCGCCAGCCCGTGGCGCAGTACTCCTCCGTCGATGGGGATGCCGCCGAGGTCGCGCAGGTTGACGGGCGCGCTGAGGGCGATGTCGATCGTGGGGGTGTCCATGGACGCCGTGGTCATGTGATTCTCCTTCTGATCAGGGCGCTGCCCTGATCGATTGCCGTGACGAGCACGATGATGCAGATGATGATGGCGCTGAGGTGTCCGTAGTCGTACATCCGCATCGCCGTGGTGAGTTCGAGGCCGATGCCGCCCGCGCCGACGAGGCCGAGGATCGTCGCGCCGCGCACGTTGCCCTCGAACAGCAGCAGCGTGTACGACACGAGCAGGGGTGCGGCCTGCGGCAGAACCCCGTACTGGATGACCTGACGCTTGGATGCCCCGACCGCCTGCATCGCGGTGATCGGGCCGCGATCGACCGACTCCATCGCCTCGGCGAAGATCTTGCCGATCGAGCCGAGCGAGCCCAGCGTCATCGCGAGGATGCCGGCGAACGGGCCGAGCCCGACGGCCGAGACGAACATCAGGGCGAAGACGAGGTCTGGCACGGAGCGGATGATGTTCATCACCCAGCGCGACGGGTAGTACAGCCACCGCGGAGCGATGTTGCATGCTGCGCCGAACGCCACGATCAGGGAGAGCACCGCGCCGAGCACCGTGGCGATGATCGCCATCTGCAGCGTCTCCAGCAGCAGGGTGAGGATGATCCCGATCTTGGAGAAGTCCGGTGGGAACAGCCGGGAGAGGAACTCGCCCATATTGATCGCGCCCTCGCCGAGCTTGAGGAAGTCGAATCCGACCCCTCCCGCAGACCAGAACAGCACGATGATCGCCACGGGGATGCCGATCAGGAATCGCGTGCGCGGAATCGAGAAGGCACGCTCGAGTCGCGCCCGATCCGCCGTCGACAGGGTCGGCTGCTCGCGCTTCGTCCGCGATTCAGGCGCGGTCGAACCAGGCGTGCGCGATTCAGGCGTGGTGGTCGACATCGTCGTCCTCCTCGTCGTACAGGACCGCGAGCTTCGAGGCATCGAGGTCGGCCGTGCGCGCGGACACGAGCATCTCGCCGTGGCGCAGACCGACGATCCGGTCGCTGTGCGCGAGCGCGAGGGGCAGCACGTGCAGGCTGACCAGCACCGGGATGCCGTCCTCCGTCGCGATCCGGCGCAGCAGCCCGAGCACGGAGTCGGCGAGCTTCGGGTCCAGTGACGCCACCGGCTCATCGGCGAGGATCACGCGCGGCTGCTGCATGAGCGCCCGTGCGATCGCGACCCGCTGCTGCTGCCCGCCGCTGAGGGAGCGGGCCGGGTCCTTGGCCTTGTGGGCGATACCCACACGGTCCAGCAGTGCGAGCGCGCGCTGGCGGTGCGCCGACGAGAATCCGCCGACGAGGTTGATCGGCCCCGCACCGTGCAGCGCTCCCGTGAGCACATTCGTGAGCACGCTGAGCCGCGGGATCAACTGGAACTGCTGGAACACCTGCCCGACGTCCGAGCGGAGGGTGCGCAGCTCGCCTCTGGCGAGGTTGGTGACGTCATGCCCGGCGATGCGCACAGACCCGCCCGAGACGGGCGCGAACCCGGTCAGGCTCTTCATGAGCGTGGACTTCCCCGAGCCGGACGCCCCGAGCAGAGCGACCATCTCGCCGGGGAACAGGTCGAGGTCGACTCCGTCGAGCACGGGCTTCGTCTCGGGCTTGTCGTCGTATGCGACGCGGAGTCCGCGCACCGTGACGAGCGGAAGCGCCTGGCGCAGCTCCGCCGTCGTCGTGCGATCGGTCGCGGTGGCGGGTGGCGCGGCATCCGTCACCCGTGTCACGGCGCTGCTCATTCCAGGTCCTTGAGCTCGACGCCGGCGACTCCTGCGATCTCCGCGAAGGAGGCGAAGACGCTGGGGTCCGGTGCGATCTCGACCTCGAGGCCGATGAACGAGCTGTAGGCGGCGAGCGCCTCCTCGTTCTCCTCGGAGAACACCTTGGGCAGTGCCTCCTCCAGGAGCGTGCGGGTCTCGTCGTCGAGCGACTGGCGCGCGAGCACGGTGCCCATGACGTCCATCGGCGGGCTCTCGCCGACGGCTCGCCACTCACCGTCGGCGAACGGGAACATCGGCTCGCCCATCTCGGTCAGCACGAAGGCGGTGCACGCAGCATCCACCTGATCCTGCTGCAGCGCCGCGAAACTGCCCTCGTGCCCGCCCGCGAAGATGCCCTCGTAGTCCTCGCCCTGTTCCAGGCCGGCCTCGTGCAGCATGTACACCGGCATGAAGTAGCCCGAGCTGGATGCCTGATCGGCGAACGCGACCGTCTTGCCCTCGAGATCAGCGACCGTCTTGATCGGGGAGTCGGCCTTGACCACGCAGGTGGAGACGGGCTCGTCGGATCCCTTCCACGCCAGGAGCGCGTCGACCTCACCGGTGTTGACGGCGAGGGCCGACGGGAAGCCGCTCATGATGCCGATGTCGACGTGGTCGCTGCGGATGGCCTCGACGACGCTGAGGTAGTCGGGCACGTCCGTGATCTCGACGGTGCGCCCCGTCTCCTTCTCGAGGAGTTCGACGAGAGCCTCGATCGGGTTGACCTGGGTGGGATCGTCCGAGGCGGGCAGCGTGGCGATCGTGATGGGGGCGTCGGAGGCGGGTTCCGCCGCGTCGGCGTCTGCCGCCGGGGTCTGGCAGCCGGTGAGGGCGAGAGCAGCGATGCCGAGCAAGCCCACCGCGGGGAGGGTGTAGCGACGCATGGATGTGACCTTTCCAAGGATGACGGGATTTCGAGAACACCTGTATTCGAACTCTCGAAGGTGTCCAGGAATTACGAGACCGTCGTACCTGTAATGGAATGGCAGATGAACAGCGCGTGACCCGGGTCGCCGCGGTGCACGGTCACCCCCGCCGTCACACGTCGATGGGAGGTTCTCGCACCCGAAGCGCGGCGTTCGGATGGGAAAAGCTCCCACCGGTGCCGAGCGACTGGTCGGCGCTGGGCAGTCAGGCGAGGATGACCTCGTAGCCGGCATCCGCCAGCGCCGTCAGGTCGGCCGCGGTATCCGTGATGACCGTAGGGAAGAGCTCCGGCCCGCCGACGAACGCGAATGCGACCTGGCCGATCTTGCTCGAATCGGCCACCACGATGGCCCGGGCCGCGCGCGACGCCATCATGCGGTTCACGGCGGCCTCGCGCTCGTCGTGAGTGCTCGCTCCGTCTTCGGCGGAGAGCGCGTTCACGCCGATGAAGGCGATGTCGAGTCGGATGCCGTTGAGCAGCTGCTCCACGAAAGGACCGACGAGCTCGTAGCTGCGGGAGTGGATCACACCGCCGGTGACGACGACCTTGATGTCGGGCCGCGTCGCGAGCTGCGCGGCGATGTTGACCGCGTTGGTGACGACGGTGAACTCGCCGAGGTCGTCGCGGGCGGCGAGAGCCGCCGCGATCGCTGTGGTCGTGGTGCCGCCGGAGAGCCCGACGACGGCACCGGTCGTGACGAGTGCGGATGCCGCGCGCGCGATCGCGTCCTTCTCCTGCGTGCGCAGGTGACTCTTGTAGCGGACGGGCAGTTCGTACGCGACCGACTGCGCCACCGCGCCGCCGTGCGTGCGGGTGAGCAGTCGCTGCTCGGCCAGGCTGTCGAGGTCGCGCCGGGCCGTGGCGGGTGAGGCGTCGAGCCGCTCGACGAGTTCGTCGACGCTGACCTCGCCCTGAGCCGCCAGCAGATCGAGGATCGCGGTCAGCCGCGCTGCGCGCTTCATCACACGCCCCGCTGATTCGCGGCGACGCCGGTCGCGCCCGCTTCCTGCAGCGCGAACAGTCTCAGCATCCGCGCCGCCTCGTCCACGACCGCCGCGCGGCCGGGAGCGACGTACTTGCGAGAGTCGACCAGACGCTCGTCCGCGACGAGGACGGAGCGCACCGCCCGGGTGAAGAAGCCGTTCAGATGCGTGGACACGTTGATCTTGGTCATGCCTGCATGCACGGCATCCATGATGACAGCATCCGCGACGCCGGATGATCCGTGCAGCACCAGAGGGACGTCGAGAGCGGCGCGCAGACGCCCGACGAGGTCGATGTCGAGCGATGCGCTGCGATCGGTCATCGCGTGCGACGACCCGACGGCGACGGCCAGCGCATCGACACCCGTCTCGGCGACGAAGGCGCGTGCCTCGTCGGGGTCGGTGCGCACCCCCGGCGCGTGAGCACCGTCCTTGCCGCCGACCTCCCCCAGCTCGCCCTCGACGTAGACACCGGCGGCGTGCGCGTGGTCGGCGACGGCGCGGGTCATGGCGACGTTCTCGTCGTAGGGCAGTGCGCCGCCGTCGAACATGACCGATCCGAATCCGAGGGCGATGGCCTCGTCCACGAGTTCCGGATCCTCGGCGTGATCGAGGTGCACGGCGACCGGGGTCTCGGCGCGGCGCGCCACCGCGAGCGTCGCGAGGGCGATCGGCTCGAGCGCGCCGTGATACTTCGCGCAGTTCTGCGAGATCTGAAGTATCACGGGCAGGCGCGCCTGAGCGGATGCTGCGACCAGCGCCTCTGCCGTCTCGAGGTGGATCACGTTGAAGGCGCCGATCCCGCGCCCCTGCGCGGCGGCGGCGCGGACGAGTTCGGCGGCGGAGACGAGGGTCATGCGTGCTCTTCCTGGTCGTGGGACGCGACGGGCACGGGTGAGTCGCCATCGAGGATCAGCGCCCGTTCGAGGTCGCGCCAGGTCGAGTGGATCTCGCCAGCGAGCGGCATCAGCACCGCCGCGGCCGACCACGCCGTCGCGCGGCGGAGGATGTGCTCGGGGTCGCTGGTGCCGTCGGCGATCAGTGTCGCGGCGGCAGCGACCGCGGCGTCGCCCGCCCCGGTCGGATTGCCGGCGAGCGGCTCGGGCAGCCGAGCCCGCAGCGTCCGATCGGCCGTGACCGCGTACATGCCCTCGGCGCCGAGCGACAGCAGCACGAGCCCTGCACCGCGGGCGATGAGGGAGCGAGCCCCATCGATCGGGTCGGCGATGCCGGTGGCTTCGGCGAGCTCCGCCCTGTTCGGTTTGAGCACGGCGACCCCGGCATCCGCCGCCCTGAGCAGCGCAGGACCGGAGGTGTCGACGATCACCGGACGATCCCCGCCTGCCGCGATGAGGTCGGGGAGAAGCGTCGACGGCGCCCCTGGTGGGAAGCTGCCCGAGATCACGAGCACGGATGCCGCGGCGGCCTGCCCGCGCACGGCCGCGATGAACGCCGACCACTCCTCCGCGCTCGGGTTCACGCCGCGCTCGTTGACGATCGTGGTGTCGCCGAGCGCACGATCGACCCATGCCACGCTGCGGCGGGTGGCGGCGGCGACAGGCACGAGCACATGCGGCACGCCGCTCGCGGTCAGCTCTGCGCGCAGTTCGGCACCGGTCGCTCCACCGCACGTCGCCACCGCGCGAACATCATGGCCCTGCGAATAGGCGACGCGCGCCACGTTGAGCCCCTTGCCGCCGGCGCGCACCGCGCCGGCGTCCGCACGGTGCGCGCCGCCGATCTCGATGCGATCGATCTCCCACGTCAGATCCAGCGCCGGGTTCGCGGTGACCGTGACGATCATGCCGACTCCCTCGCGCGCAGCGCGGCCCCGAGCAGGCCGGCGTCGTCTCCGAGCTCGGCGGGAAGCAACCGGGGCATGCGGTGGAAGCTGAGCCTGGATGCCAGGCGTGTGCGCAGTTCGTCGAACATGGCCCCGCCGGCGCGGGAGAGTCCGCCGCCGATCACGATCGCCTGCGGCGCGAACATCGCCGTCTGCTGCGCGAGCGACATCGTGAGCGCCTCGAGCGCCTCGTCCCAGATGCGTTCCGCGACCTGATCGCCGGCGGCCGCGCGTGCGATCACGTCTCTGGCTCCGTCAGGGGCCGTACCGGTCTCGGCGGCGTAGCGACGGGCGATCGCTCCGGCCGAGGCGATCGCTTCGAGGCAGCCGCGCGCCCCGCACGCGCACTCTGGACCGTCGGCGATCGGTGAATGGCCGATCTCGCCGGCATAGCCTCCCGCCGTGTACGGCTCGCCCCCGACGAGGATGGCGCCGGCGATGCCCGTGCCGATGATCAGCACGATGACGTCGTCGTGCGCGCGTGCGCCGCCGAGGCGGTGCTCCGCCCAGCTCGCCGACCGCACATCGTGGTCGAACGCGACGGGGAGTTCCAGCCGCGTCGCCGCGAGGTCGCGCAGTGGTGCGTCGCGCCAGCCCATGTTGCTCGCGAAGACGCCGACACCGGCATCCGCATCGACGATGCCAGGCACGACGAAGCCGAGTGCTGCGGGTACGACCTGTGGATGCTGCGCCCGCAGCTCGTCCGAGAGACGGGCGAGCTCGTCGATCAGCGCCGTCGCCGGCTCACCGCCCAACGCGGGCGTCGGGGTACGGCGCAACCCCCGTGCTGCGCCGTCGGCATCGAAGAGCGCCGACTTGATGTCGGTGCCCCCGACGTCGAAGGCGAGCACAGGCGCGCCCTCCCCGATGCCCCGCGGAGTCGACGGCATCAGGCGTCCAGGATGACCGAACGGGTGAGGTTGCGGGGAAGATCGGGGTCGAGCCCCTTGGCCAGAGCGCGGTCCAGAGCCACCCGGTGCAGTCGTACGAGGTCGGCGAGCGGGTCGACGTCGTGCTGCACGAAGCGGGCCCCTGTCGCCTCGACCTCACCCGCGAGACCTTGGGGCGCGGCGCCGAACTGCCACGTGATGCGGCCGGGGGCGGCGATCGCGATCGGACCGTGCCGGTAGTCCTTCGATGGGTACGACTCGGTCCACGACTGCGAAGACTCGCGCATCTTCAGCGCCGCCTCGTGCGCGAGGCCGATCGTCCAATTGCGACCCAGGAACGTATACTGCTCCGCGTCGGAGAGCGTGGCATCGTCGTCCGACGCGAGCACGGCTTCGGCGTCGGCGATCGATCGTGCGACGTCGGCGGTCAGGCCGAGCGAGGAGCGGAACAGCGTGAGAGCCGTGGTCGCGAACCGCGTCTGCACGACCGACTGCTCGTCGGCGAACGGCATCAGCACGGCCTCGTCGACGAGGTCGACGAGCGGCGAGTCCGGGTCGCCGATCACGCCGATGACCGGGATCCTGCCCTTGAGCTGCTCGGTCACCTCGAGCACCTCGCTGGTGGTCCCGGAGCGGGTCAGCGCCACGACGGCGTCGTAGTCGCGGTCCAGGAACGCCTCGGATGCCGCGTACGCATCCGTCACGCCGAGGCCGGCGGTCTCACGTAGAGCCGCATACGACTGGGCGATGAACCACGACGTGCCGCAGCCGATCACGGCGACGCGGGAGCCCGCCGCCGGCAGCGTCCGGTGCTCGTCGCGCATGTCGGCCGCGCGCACCCACATCTCGGGCTGGGAGACGAGCTCCGCCTGCATGAATGCCCCGGGGACCGAGTCGGTCATCTGAGCCGCCTTTCGTGGAGATGCTGTTTTCTGATTGTTTCTATCCTGATTCAATCATAGAGTGACTCTCATGGTTGTGCGAAGGCGCTCGACATCACCGCAGACCCGCGACGGTCTCGCGGAGTCTGGCGAGCGTATCGGCCGAGACCGCGACGCCGGCGGCCCGCAGCGCCAGCAGCCCGGCGCCGACGGCACCGTCGAGGACCGGACGCATCTCGAGCCCGGACGCGGCACCCCCCAGACGCTGCACGAAGGCGTCCTGCACCGGACCAGGGCGAGCGATCACGCTGCCTCCGACGACGAGCGGTCCCGGGCCGGTCAGCACAGCCCCCAGCGAGTCGGCGAGGTGACGACCCGCTCTGTGCAGAATGCGTTCGGACACCGGATCATCGGCAGTGAAGGCGAGCGGGGCGAGCGCCGCGAGTTCGATCGGACGCATCGCATACAGCGACTCGACGAGCTTCTCCAGCATGCGCGGGCGTCCTTCCCTGCGCGCGGCATCCACCGCGATGCCGAGGTGCTCGAGCACCGCAGGGGTCAGGGAGGTCGTCGCTCCAGCGTTGTCGAGATCCCTGACCACCGCCCTGGCGACGCGGTGCCCGATCCAGAAGCCGCTCCCCCGATCGCCGAGCAGCCACCCCAGCCCGTCCGCCGTCGCCTCGATCGCACCTCCCGAGACGCGGACGGCGGACGCACCCGTTCCCGCCACGATCGCATAGCCGAACGGCTCCGCCGATCCGCTGGAGTACGTGGCCATCAGATCGGACTCGAAGGTGAGACGGCCAGTGAACCCTTCGGCCTCCAGCCGGGCGAGCAGCCATCCGCCCTCGCCGTCCTCCGCGCGCTGCCCGGCCATCGCCGCGGTGATCACCGAGACATCGGCCAGGGTTCGCGATGAAGACGCGAGCGCCCGAACGACGGCGTCGACCACGCCGTCCGCAGCACGATCGGGGCCTGCGGATATCGGGTTCCCGCGCCCGCCGGTGCCGTACCCGATGCACTCGCCGCGTCCGGTCGTCAGCACCGCTCTGGTCGAGGTCCCGCCGGCATCCACGCCCACCGTCAGCATGTCGTGACCCATTTGTTACGCGTCCTAACTTGACGTTCCTCAACGGTGAGAATAGTTTTCAACGCAACGCAGACTTACTGCGACGAGTTCTGGGGGCAATGGTGCCACGCAGCATGAACACCGGCAATGGCGCGATCGTCGGCCGTATCGCCGAGCGCCGCAACGCCATGCCGGCTGCGCTGTCGAAGATCGCCGATCTGGTGATCTCGCACCCGACCACGCCGGCGGAGCTGACGATCACCGAGCTCGCCGAGCGAGCGGGCAGCTCCCCTGCCAGCGTGACCCGCTTCTGCCGTTCACTCGGCTTCGCGGGGTACACGCAGTTCCGTGTCGCGATCGCGACCGAACTCGGTCACGCATCAGCGGAGCATGCCTGGATCACGGACATCGGTGCGGAGTTCGAGCCGACGGATTCACCGGAGAAGATCCTTCGGACACTGCTCAATGTGCACGTGAGCGGCCTCGAGACGACGCGGGAGGGCATCGACCTGGATGCCGTCGGCAAGGCCGCGCGCGCAATAACGACCAGCCGCCACGTCGACATCTACGGCCTGGGCGGCAGTGCGGGGATCGCGCAGGAGTTCCAACGCCGGATGCACCGCATCGGCATCAGTTCGCACGCGTGGTCGGATGTGCACGACGGCCTCGCCAGTGCCGTGCTGCAGGACGAGAGCTCGGTCGCGATCGGCGTCTCCAGCACGGGGCAGACCAACGAGACCGTGCAGATGCTCGCCCAGGCGGGGTCGGCCGGTGCCCTCACCGTCGCGATCACGCACGACGACGAGAGCTGGATCGCGGATGTCGCCGACGTGTCGATAACGACTGCGGCGCCCGTGGGCTACCTGCGGCCGGACGACATGTCGGTGAAGCATTCGCAGCTCTTCGTGATCGACCTGCTGTACCTGCTCATCGCGCAGCAGATGTTCGACCCCGCCACCAGGCGCCTCGCCGCGACCGCGACGGCCGTGTCGGCGCATCGTCGACCTCGAACGATGAAGTCGCATTCGCCTGAGGCGTCATCCGAGATCCAGGAGGAAGCAAGTTGAGCGCCACACCGTCCGATCTGTTCCGGGAGGCGAGCGAACGCCTCGCCCGTCTCACCGCGGATGCCGAGTCGGGGGCCCTCGAGCCCGCGATCGCGCTGATGGTCTCGGCCCTCGACGGCGGCGGCGTGATCCACGCGTTCGGCACCGGCCACTCCGAGGCCTTCGCGATGGAGATCTCCGGCCGGGCGGGAGGGCTGATCCCGACGAACAAGTTCGCCCTGCGCGACCTCGTGATGCACGGCGACCGCGAGGTGGACGTGCTCACGAGCGCGCTGGAGCGCGAACCCTGGCTGGTCGACGAGCTCATGGCGACGGTGCCGGTGGGAGAGGCGGATGTCTTCCTGATCGCCTCCAACTCCGGCGTGAACGGCTCGATCGTCGGCGCGGCGCTGTGGGCGAAGGAGCGCGGTCACCGCGTGATCGCCGTGACGAGCATGGAGCACACCATGCGCGTCGAACCGAAGCATCCGTCCGGCAAGCGTCTCGCCGACGTCGCCGACGTGGTGATCGACAACCTCGCCCCCTACGGCGACACGACGCTCGAGGTCACGGGCGGCATCGGCGCAGGAGCCATCTCGTCGATCACCGCCGCCTTCATCGCCCAGCTGCTCACGCTCGGCGTCGCGCGCACCATCGCCGATCGCGGCGACACTCCCCCGATGTACATCTCCGCCAACATCCCGGGCGGCGATGAGCACAACTCCGTCCTCGAAGACCGCTATCGCGGTCGCATCCGTCGGGGAGCCTGACCGGCTTCCCGCTTCACCAGAACCCGAACACCACAACGAAAGGTACGAAGATGGAACTCACACAAACCTCCATCAGCCGCCGCAACCTGTTGCGCGGCGCGGCAGCGACGGCGCTGCTGCTGCCATTTGGCATGTCCCTCGCATCCTGCGCAGCACCCGGCGGTGGCGGAGGCGGCGGCGGTGCCCAGGGCGAGGTCACGGCGGACAACCCCTTCGGTGTCGCGGCCAACACCGAGGTCGACGCGGTGATCTTCGACGGCGGCTACGGCGTCGACTACGTCGAGAACGCGGCCAAGATCATGGCGGCGAACAAGGGCCTGGACGGCGTCACCGCGAAGGTCTCCGCCTCCACCAAGATCGCGCAGGAGCTGCAGCCGCGGTTCGTCGGCGGCAACCCGCCCGACCTCGTCGACAACTCGGGCGCGAACTCGATCGGCTGGAACACCATCCTCGATCAGCTCGAGGACCTCAGCGACGTGCTCGAGTCCGAGAACCTCGAGGGCAAGAAGATCGCCGACACGCTGTTCGACGGTGTGAAGGCGCCGGGCACCTTCGGCGACAAGTTCGCCGCACTCAACTACGTGTTCACCACGTACGGCCTGTGGTATTCGGGCAGCCTGTTCGAGGAGAACGGCTGGGAGCCGCCGACCACGTGGCAGGATCTCAAGGCCCTCGGTGAGGCCGCCAAGGCGCAGGGCAAGTACCTGTTCCTGTGGGGCAAGGAGGCAGCGACCTACTACCAGACCTTCGTCGTGGACTCCGCGGTGATCCAGTCCGGTGACGAGGTGCGCCTGCCGCTGGAGAACCTGGAGGAGGGCTGCTGGTCGCATCCCACCCTGCAGTCCATCCTCACGATCCTGCACGAGCTCATCCAGTCCGGCTACGTCAAGCCCGGCGGTGGCGGCACGCAGTTCACGCAGGCGCAGTCGCAGTGGAGCCTCGACATGGAGGCGCTGCTGTACCCCTCCGGCTCGTGGATCGAGAACGAGATGAAGAAGACGACCGCTGAGAACTTCCAGATGAAGGGCGTGCGCGAGATGCCCCTGGATGACAACGCGACCACCCCGGCGGGCTTCATGCGCGCCGAGGCCGGCGAGCCCTTCATCGTCCCCTCCAAGGCGAAGAACCCTGCCGGCGGAAAGGAGCTGCTGCGCACGATGCTCTCGAAGGAGGCCGCGTCTGCGTTCTCGAAGGAGAAGCTCGCCCCCACCGTCGTCAAGGACATCGTCCCCGAGGACGGATTCGGATCGACCGCTCTCGTGTCGCAGGTCGAGATGATCGCGGCGGCCGGAACGGGCATGTTCACGATCAAGTCGTTCAACCTGTACGGCATGAACTCCGACCAGCTGCCGATCTGGAACTCGTTCCTGGACGGCAAGATGACTGTCGCGGAGATCACGAAGCAGCTGCAGGACCTGACCGACAAGATCCGCAACGACAGCTCCATCGAGAAGATCGAGATCAAATGAGCCTCAGTGCTCCCGGTCTCGACGTGGCGCTGGACACCAGCGCCGTCGTCACGGCCCGCACGGGACGCCGCAAGGCGCCCCGTGCGGGCCTGCGGCGCAGGATGACCTTCGACTACGCGTCGTTCCTGTTGATCTTCCTCGGGCTGCCGGTAGCGATCTTCCTGATCTTCGTCATCTCGCCGTTCATCCAGGCCGTGTACTACGCGATGACCAACTGGACCGGTTTCTCGCCGAACATGGACTTCGTCGGCTTCGACAACTTCGTACGGCTGTTCCAGGACCCGACGTTCCTGCAGGCCATGGGCAACAACATCCTGCTCGCCATCGTCGTCCCGCTGATCACGATCGTGATCGCCCTGATCTTCGCGAGCATGATCACCGTCGGCGGCCCGAGCCACGGTCAGGTGCGCGGGCTGAAGGGCTCGAGCTTCTACCGGGTGGTGTCCTTCTTCCCGTATGTCATCCCGGCGATCGTGATCGCGATCCTGTGGAACATGATCTACACGCCCAGCGGCCTGCTGAACGGGCTTCTCGGTGTCGTCGGGATCGACACGAACGACTTCGCGTGGCTGGGCGATGCGCGCACCGCGATGGGCGCGACGATCTTCGTGATCGTCTGGAGCATGGTCGGCTTCTACATGGTGCTGTTCATCGCCGCCATCAAGGGGATCCCCGGGGAGACCCTCGAGGCTGCGCGCATCGACGGGGCGGGCCGGTTCCGCACCGTCATCTCCATCGTGCTGCCGCAGATCCGCGACAACGTGCAGACGGCGTACATCTACCTCGGCATCCTGGCCCTCGACGCCTTCGTCTACATGGCCGGTCTCAACTCCACCGGCGGCCCTGGCAACAGCACCCTGGTGATGAGCCAGTACCTGTTCCGCACCGCCTTCGAAAAGGGGCAGTTCGGCATGGCGAGCGCGATGGGCGTGGTGCTCGCCGTGATCACTCTGCTGTTCGCCGCGATCGTGATCAGCGTGTTCCGCCTCGCAGGCGGCAAGGATGAAGGAGGACGCGCATGAGCCTGCAGACGCGAGCCGCAGTGACGATCGATCCGAAGTCGGCACGACGCACGGTCACCACGAAGTCCACCAAGGGCGACAAGGCCGTCGGCGGCGCATCCCACGTCGTTCTCATCATCTGGTCGCTCGTCGTGATCATGCCGATGCTGTGGACCCTCATCGGATCCTTCAAGACCACGAAGGAGATCTTCGCGTCGCCGTTCGGCCTGCCGGCGGACTGGAACTTCGACAACTACATCAACGCCTGGGTGGGCAACAACTTCGGCGGCATGTTCATCAACACGGTCATCGTCGTGGGCGTCTCGCTCGTGCTGGTGATGGTGCTGGGGGCGATGTGCGCGTATGTGCTGGCACGGTTCTCGGTACCGGGCAGTCGCGTGATCTACTACCTGATGCTCGCCGGTCTCACCTTCCCGGTGTTCCTCGCGATCGTGCCGCTGTTCTTCATCCTCCAGGGGATGGGCCTGCTGAACACGCTCCCCGGCCTGATCATCACGTACGTCGCGTTCGCACTGCCGTTCACGGTGTTCTTCCTGTTCTCGTTCTTCAAGTCGTTGCCGTACGAGATCCAGGAGGCCGCGTACGTCGACGGTGCGAGCGAGTGGCGCACGTTCTTCCAGGTGATGCTGCCGATGGCCAAGCCAGGAATGGCGGCGGTGGCGATCATGAACTTCCTCGGGCTGTGGAACCAGTTCCTGCTGCCGATCTCGTTGAACACCGACAAGAGCAAGTACGTGCTCTCGCAGGGTATGGCGTCCTACGCCTCCTCGGCGGGCTACGCGCTCGACTTCGGCGAGATGTTCGCCGCCGTGGTCATCACCATCGTCCCCGTGCTGATCGTGTACATCTTCTTCCAGCGCCAGTTGCAGGGTTCGGTGTCGCAGGGCACCTCGAAGTAGCACTCGCCGTCGGCGCCCCCTTCCGCCGCCGGGGCCCCCTCTGGCCAGCGGCCGCACGAGGGGGCGCCGATAGGATCGAATCCATGCGAATCGTGGTCATCGGAGCAACCGGACACATCGGCAGCGTCGTCAGCGCGGCCTTCGAATCGGGCGGGCACGAGGTGCTCCGGGCATCGCGCGGCAGCGAATGGACTGTCGACATCACGGATCCGCAATCGGTGCGCGCCCTGTTCGAGAAGACGGGCGAAGTGGATGCTGTGGTCGTCGCCTCCGGCTCCGTGCCGTTCGCGCACCTCACCGAGTTGACCCGCGACGACTACCTCACCGCATTCACCTCGAAGGCGCTGTCGCAGATCGACGTCGTGCGCACGGCTCTGGATCACGTGCGCGATGGCGGATCCATCACCCTCACCTCCGGCGTGCTCGCCCGTGAGCCGATCGCGACCGGTGCAGCGGCGGCTGCCGCCAACGGCGCCGTGGAGTCGTTCGTCGTCACGGCCGCCGCGGAGGCGCCACGCGGCATCCGCATCAACGCCGTGTCACCGAACGTGCTCGAGAACTCGCCCGGCTACCACTCCCTGTTCGCCGGCCAGCGACCGGTGACCGACGCTGAGATCGGCCGCGCCTACACGCTGGCCGTGCAAGGGCTCGTGACCGGCCGCGTGATCACGATCTGACGCGCACGCTCTCTCGAGCGTCGAGCGACTGCGCGACAGCATCCATCACGAGCTGTGCCCGGAAGCCGTCCTCAATGCTCGGCAGACCTTCCGCGCGCCCACCCCTGGCCATGCGGACGAAGTCGCCGATCTGCGCGCCGGCGCCGTCGGCGAACGATGTCACCGGTACGGGCCGCCGTCGGATTCCGGATGCTGTCCCGATGACGACATCCGGTTCGTTGGAGTCGGCGCGGATCCACCCTTCGGTGCCGAGGACCTCGATCGTGATCCCGCCCGCCGCCCCGGTATCCGGAGCGACACGGCTGATCACCAGCGACGCGCTCGCTCCGGACCCCAGGCCCAGGTGCAGGTCCGCGTCGTCGTGGTTGGTGACCTTGCGAGCGCGACCGGACGCGGGATCCATCCGCTCGGAGATCGTCGTGCGCGCGAAGGCGGTGACCTGCGTCACATCTCCGACCATCCACCGCACGAGATCGATGGCATGCGGGCCGAGGTCGGAGATGACGCCGAGCGGCTCATCGGCGGCGTCGAAATGCCAATCCCATCCCCTCGCCGGCGTCGCGCCGGATGACTGGAGGTAACGGATGCGGACGTGCCGCGCAGTGCCGACGACCCCCGCGGTGATGGCGTCGCGCAGCTGCCGGAACAGTGGATGCCACCGCAACGTGAAGCCCGTGAGCGCCGGCCGCTCGGCGAGCAGATCCCGGATGCGACGGGCGCTGTCCACGTCGAGCGCGAGGGGCTTCTCGCAGAGGACAGCCGCTCGAAAGCCCGACACCGCGCGCACCGCGTCCTCGTGCTGAGCCGGAGGGGTCGCGATGATGACGCCGTCGAGATCCTCGGCGACCAGCATCCGCTCGACCGAGTCGTAGGAAAGTGGGATGCCGTGCGCTGCGGCGAAGTCGGACGCCCGCGTGGCATCCCGTCCGCACACCGCGACGACATCCAGGTCGTCCACCTGGCGCGCGCCGGGGACGAGGTACGTGGACGGCCACATGCCATGGCCGATGATCCCGAGCCGGAAACGGCCGTCCCTGTGTTCGATCGCCGACCGGGCCATGCGGTCAGCGCCCCTCTTTGGCCTCGGTGTGGTGGCGGATGACCTCTGCGACGACGAAGTTGAACCACTTCTCAGCGAACTCGGGGTCGAGGTGCGCCTCTTCGGCGAGCGCACGCAGGCGGGCGACCTGCTGCTCCTCACGCTTCGGATCGGATGCCGGCATCTCATGCTCCGCCTTCAGGATGCCGACCTGCTGAGTCGCGCGGAACCGCTCGGCGAGCATGTAGATGAGCGCGGCGTCGATGTTGTCGATGCTGCCTCGCAGTCGCAGCAGCTCAGCGCGGGCGTCTTCTGCCTCGGTCATGTGTCTCCTCCTGGTCGCAGCTACGACGATATCGCGAGGGGCACAGGGAGCGGCTCCCGTCAGGCCGGATTCCACGCCATAGAGTGGGCGCATGAGCACCGATGAGCCTGGGTCGACCGACGACACGACCGCTGCCGAGGCGCCGGTCACCCGGCGGGCCGAAGCCGCGACGAAGGCGAAGCCCAAGAAGCAGAAGACGGTCAAGGCCGAGCCACCGGCAGAGCCTGAGATCAAGACCAAGCCGGTGATCGAGCCGGTGCTGTCGAGCCGTTCCTTCTGGACGCGCATCGAGCGGCCGTTCGCCTTCGGTTTCCTGGTCACGCTCGGGGCTCTCGCCGCCATCCTGCTCGGACTCGCACTGTCGAACCTCTCGACCGTCATCATCTACATCGCGCTCGCGCTGTTCGCGGCGCTGGGCCTCGACCCCGCCGTACGTTTCCTCGAGCGACGAGGGTTGAACCGCGGCTGGGGCGTCGTGATCGTGCTGCTGGGTCTCATCGTCGCGCTGGGACTGATCATCTGGGCCATCGTCCCGGTCGTCGTGACGCAGATCGCGACCTTCGTGAAGGACGTTCCGGGCATGATCGCGGACTTCCAGGGCAGCGACCTCTACGCGACCCTGGAAGATCAGTTCGGCGACCAGTTCCAGTCGCTCGTGGGCGACGTGCAGACCTTCCTCACCGACCCTGGCAACATCGCCACGATCGGCGGGGGCGCGCTGCAGGTGGGCGCATCGATCGCCAACGGCATCTCCGGTGCGGTCATCGTGCTGGTGCTCATCATCTACTTCGTCGCCACGCTGCCCGGCATCAAGACCGCGATGCTGCGCCTCGTGCCGGCGCGCGACCGCGCGAACGCCGACATCATCAGCACGCAGATCACCGACTCGGTCGGCGGCTACGTCATGGGCATGGTGACTCTGGCGTTCATCAACGCCATGGTCGTGCTGGTGCTGTACACCGTGCTCGCTCTGCCGTTCCCCCTGCTGCTGGCCGTCGTCGCGTTCCTCATCACGCTGATCCCTCTTGTGGGCTCGCTGCTGTTCTGGGTGATCGGCACCGGGATCGCGCTGTTCGGCGACAACATCGTGTTCGCGCTCGTGTTCGCCGTGATCTACCTCATCTACATGCAGGTGGAGTCGTACTTCCTCACACCGCGCGTGATGAACAGGGCCATTTCGATCCCCGGGTCGCTGGTCGTCATCGGCGCCCTCGTCGGAGGAACCCTGCTCGGGCTGCTCGGGGCGCTCGTGGCCGTACCGGTCACGGCATCCATCCTGATCATCATCAAGAAGATCTGGATACCGCGTCAGGACTCCAGGGTCTAGACGCCCTCGATCGACTGATCGACCACGCCGACGAAGCGGCTTCCGACGCCGTCGAACTCACCGCGGTGATGTCCGTCAGCAGGTTTCGGGAGCTCGCTCATCGAATGGTGGCCGCACATCACATAGGTGAACTCCGGCCACCACTTCTTGGGTCTGGTCGTCTCGGTGTAGCCGCACACATCGCAGGTCAGCGTGGCCCACACAGGACGAGCACCCTTCTTGCGGTTCGCCCTGGACTGGATCAGCCATGCGGGCGGGTCCTGCTCGAGGGCCGCCAGCTCCGCCTCGCTCATGCCGTCGCCGAGGCCGTGGCGGTCGGCCATCTCCAAGGGGATGTCGAGCCGCTGAGCGAGATCGCGCTTCGAGATCATGCGCGTGAGTCCATTGCCATGGGCTCCATTGTCTCAGGCGGTCGCGTCGTGCACGCCGAAGGGGCCGCCCGATGCAGACCGGACGACCCCTCGATGCCGCGCGATCAGAGCAGGTCGTTGTCCTCCAGCCACTGCTTCGCGATGTCCTCAGGCGACTTCTCGTCGACCGTGCTCTGCACGCCGAGGGCGACGAGGTCGTCAGCGCCGAGTGCTGCGCTGACCGCATTGATGACGTCGGCGACCTCGTCGGCCACATCGCTCGAGGCGATCGGCACGACGTTCGACGCCAGGATCAGGTTCTCCGGGTCTTCGAGCGCGACGATCTCCTCGGTCTCGAAGGCCGGGTCTGCGCTGTAGATGTCGGCGACCTGGATCTCGCCGGCCAGCAGCGCCTCCAGCGTGGTGTCGCCGGTAGCGGAGAAGCCGAGGTCGACGCCGTACAGCTCCTTGGCGCCGGCAGGCCCGTACGGACGCTGCTCGAACTCCGGTGCGGCACCGATCGTGGGCTTCTCACTGACGTTCGCCAGGTCGGCGATCGTCGTGAGGTCGTTCGCCTCGGCGAACTCCTTCGTGACCGTGTACGTGTCCTGGTCGCTCGCCTCGGCGTAGTCGAGCGCCGTCAGACCCTCCGGCAGCGCGTCCTGGAGTGCCGTGTACACGTCTTCCGGGCTGGTCACGTCGGCCGAGTCGTCGTAGAACTCCAGCAGGTTGCCGGTGTACTCGGGGAAGAGGTCGATCGCGCCCGACTCCAGGTCGGGCATGTAGGCGTCGCGCTGACCGATGTTGAACTCGCGTTCGACCGTTATGTCGGCGTTCTCGAGCGCCTGAGCGTAGATCTCGGCGATGATCTCGTTGGAGTAGTAGGCCTGCGAGCCGATCACGATCGTGTCGGATCCGGCGCTCTCGCCGCCTTCGTCGGTGGGCGCGTCCAGCGGGTTGCTGCTCGCGCAACCGGCGAGCACGAGCGAGGCTGCGAGCCCGATGCCGCCGATGAGGGCGAGGCGTGACTTTCGTGCGGTGAACATGATGTTCCTTCCTGGTGGGGGAGTGCTGGTCAAGTGGTGGAGGCTGTGGCTGGTTCGGCCGCGGCGGGTTCGATAGCTGCCGCACGACGCGCGGCCCGCGGCGTCCGGGAACCGGGTTTCGCGGCCCGGATGCCGCCGGGCACGGCTGCCCGCTGGGCGAGCGCGAGCAGCATGTCCGCGACCAGCGCGAGCACCGCGACGAGGATGGCACCGCCGAGCACCTGGTCGAATCGTCGCAACGGGATGCCCTGGATGATGGGCCAGCCGAGGCCGCCGAGGTTCACATATGCGGCGATGGTGACCGTGGCGATCACCTGCAGGGTCGCAGCGCGCAGTCCGCCGACGAGCAGCGGCATACCGAGCGGCACCTCGACCTTCCAGAAGATCTGCCACTCGGTCATGCCTGTCGCACGGGCGGCGTCGATCACACGGCGGTCGATGGCCTCGAGGCCGGTGTAGGCGCCGGCGAGCAGGGACGGGATCGCGAGCAGCACGAACGTGATGGTCGCGGCCTCCGGCACGCGCAGGACTCCGAGGAGCAGCACGAGAAGCACCATGAGGCCGAACGAGGGCACGGCTCGCGCCGCGCCGGAGATCGCCACCGCGACCTCGCGTCCGCGGCCGGTGTGACCGATGAGCCAACCGACGGGTACGGCGATCACCGCCGCGATCAGTACCGAGATGACGGTGTAGAACAAGTGCTGACCGAGCAGCACGGGCAGCGCGTACTGACCCTCCAGCCGCTCGGGCGAGAAGAGCCAGGCGAAAGCCTCCGCGAAGACGTTCATGCGGCGGCCCTGACGATACGAGCCGGGCGGCGAGCCGCATTCGGCGTCTTCATCGCGCGCGTCCACGGCATCAGCGCACGGCCCGCGAGCAGAAGGAGAAGATCGATGATCAGGGCGATCAGCACGACGGCGATGACCCCGGCGAACACCTCGGCGATGATGCGCCTCTGCAGTCCGTTCGTGAAGAGGTAGCCGAGGTTCTCCACCCCGACGAGGATCCCGACAGTGGCCAGCGAGATGGTGCTCACCGCGGTGACCCGGAGCCCGGCGAGGACGACCGGCGCCGCGAGCGGGAAGTCCACCGTCCAGAACCTGCGAAGGCCCCCGTAGCCCATCGCGGTCGCGGACTGCCTGATCGCCGGATCGACCGAATCGAGGCCGTCGGCGACCGCACGTACGAGGATCGCGATCGCGTAGATGGTGAGACCGATGATCAGATTCGCCGGATCACGGGTCGATACGCCGATCAATGCGGGCAGCAGGATGAGCAGCGCGAGCGAGGGGATCGTGTACAGCAGACCGGTGAGGACCACCACCGGTCCTCGAACGAGCCGGTAGCGCCAGGCGACCCACCCGAGCGGCAGCGAGAGGAAGAAGCCAAGGACGATCGGGATCGCGCTCTGCCAGAGGTGGGCGAGCGCGAGTTCGAGGATGAGCCCGATGTTGTCGGCGATCCAGTTCACGAGGCGCCGGCCTCCTCGGCACGGACCTCGGACGGCGCATCCGATGGCGCGTCGTCGTCGAGAAGCGCCCCCTGCGTGCGTCCCTCCGAGTCGACGACGACCCGGCCGCGCGGTGTCTGCTTGATGCGCAGCGCCCGCCTGCCGCGCTCGGCGCCGATGAACGCCGACACGAAATCGTCTGCCGGGTTCTCGATGATCTCGCTCGGGCTGCCGACCTGCACGATGCGCGCGCCCTTGTCGAGGATGACGACCTGGTCACCCAGCAGGAATGCCTCGTCGATGTCGTGCGTGACGAAGACGACGGTCTTGTCGAGCTCCTGCTGCAGGCGGATGAGCTCCTGCTGCAGATCTGCGCGCACGATCGGGTCGACGGCACCGAACGGCTCGTCCATGAGCAGGATGTTGGGATCGGCCGCAAGGCCGCGTGCCACGCCGACCCTCTGCTGCTGCCCGCCGGAGAGCTGACTCGGGTAGCGGTTTGCGAGCGCCCGGTCGAGACCGACGGTGTCGAGAAGCGTGCGCGCGCGCTCGTGCGCCTCCTTCTTCGACGTGCCGGTCAGCCGCAGCACAGTGGAGACGTTGTCGATCACCGTGAAATGCGGCATGAGCCCGGAGTTCTGCATGACGTAGCCGATGCTGCGCCGCAAAGTCACCGGGTTCTTGTCGAGCACGCTCTCACCGTCGATCTCGACATCGCCGCCCGTCGGTTCGACCATGCGGTTGATCATGCGCAGCAACGTGGTCTTGCCGCATCCGGATGACCCGACGAACACCGTCGTCTTGCGTGACGGCAGCACGAGGCTGAAATCGTCGACGGCGAGAGCTCCGCCGGCGAATCGCTTCGAGACCGAACGGAACTCGATCATGCGTGCCCTGCTTCCGTCGCCCGGCTTATGATCCGACCTCCACCTGGCGTGGATCGAACGCGATGTGGCCCGAGATGTCCTTGCCGAGGCGTTCGAACGCGGTCGGGTACGGGTTCGGGTAGCCCCAGGCGGCGTCGGCGTACGTCTCGCCGTCGACGATCGCCGAGTGGTACTGCGCCTCGCCCTTCCAAGGGCACGTGTACGGCGTGGGACTGTCGACGAGCACGCCATCCTTGACAGAGGTCAGTGGGAAGTACCAGTTGCCCTCGATCGAGATGAGATCGCTCTGGTCGGCTTCGGCGATGACGGTTCCTGCGAGTACAGCCTTCATGGTCATGTCTCCTCAGATTCGGTTTCGAGCGTATGGGAAGGGTCGGACATATGGGGGCATATTCTTCGGCTGTTCGGAGCCGAGCACGAGATGGATGGGACCGGAGTGGTCTCAGGCGGAGTCCCGCCCGTACTGCTCGAGCAGCCGCAGCCAGACCTCGCTGACGGTCGGGTACGCGGGCACGGCGTGCCACATCCGCGATAGCGGCACTTCACCCACGATCGCGACGGTGGCCGTCTGGAGCAGATCCGCGACGTCCGGGCCCACGAAGGTGACGCCGAGGATGACGTCGCGTTCGGTGTCGACGACCATGCGGGCCTGCCCGCTGTACCCGTCCTCCCGCAGGCTGGAGCCCGCGACGGCCCCGAGGTCCTGATCGATCACGCGAATCTGGAATCCGGCATCCTCGGCAGCCTTCGCCGTCAGCCCGACCGATGCGACCTCCGGTTCGCCGAACACGACCTGCGGCACAGCGGCGTGGTCGGCGGTCGCGACGTGGCGACCCCATGCGGCGTCGTCGACATCGCCACCGTTCGCGCGCGCCGCGATCACATCGCCTGCCGCCCTGGCCTGGTACTTGCCCTGGTGGGTCAGCAGCACCCGTCCGTTCACGTCGCCCACGGCGTACAGCCAGTCGCTCCCTGTCACGCGGAGCGTGTCGTCGGTGGTGATGTACCTGCCCGGCTCGAGGTCGACGGTCTCGAGGCCGATGTCGCTGCTGCGCGGAGTGCGTCCGGTCGCGGCGAGAACTTCGGATGCTGTGACCTCCGTGCCGTCGTCGAGCGTCACAGTGACCCCTGCCGCGCCGCGCGCGACGCGCGTCGTTCCGGTGTTCGTGCGGACGTCGACGCCGAGCTCGCGCAGTCCCTTCTCGACGAGCTCACCGGCGAACGGCTCCATCTTCTCGAGCAATCCGCTGCGTGCGATCAGTGTGACCTCCGCGCCAAGGCCGGCGTAGGCGGTGGCCATCTCGACGGCGACCACTCCGCCGCCGATGATGGCGAGGGATGCCGGGATCTCCTGCGCACTCGTCGCCTCACGGCTCGTCCAGGGTTTCGCTTCGGCGAGTCCGGGGATGGGCGCGATCGCGGCATCCGTTCCTGTGCTGATCGCGACCGCGTGCCGGGCGCTGAGCACCCGCGTGGTGCCGTCTTCCGCCGTCACGGTGACTTCGCGAGAGCCGGAGAGACGGCCGTGGCCGCGGGCGAGATCGATGCCGGCAGAGTCGAGCCACTTCACCTGACCGTCGTCGGACCAGTCGCTCGTGAACGAGTTGCGGCGGGCGAGCACGGCGCGCACGTCGAGGGTTCCGGTCACCGCCTCGGCTGCGCCGGCCACGTGCTGCGCCGCGCGCAGCGCCTGAGCGGATCGCAGCAATGCCTTGGAGGGCATGCATGCCCAGTACGAGCATTCGCCGCCGACGAGCTCGCTCTCCACGATGATGGCGGTGAGCCCGCCCTGAACGGCTCGATCGGCGACGTTCTCACCGACGGGCCCGCCGCCGAGGACGATCAGGTCGTATGAATCCGTTGACATGTCGTCGCCTCTCGTCAGAACCGGTACCGCACCAGTCTTGTCGAGATGCAACGCGATGTCACCGGTCTTGTTCCCCGGCGCGGCACAACTGCACGACCCAAGTGCACCTGCACGACCGCATCTGCGGTTTCGGTCGTGCATCCGTTCCCGGGTCCTGCATGCGTACCGGCATCCGCCGGATCACGCCGTCGTCACGGGATCAGGACGACCTTCCCGCGCTGACGTCGCTGCTCTATCGCCGCGTGCGCGTCGCCGGCGCGCTCGAGCGGATACTCATCGACCGGCGGGTTCACCCGGCCGTCGGCGACCGCGGCGAGTGCCCGCGCCTCAAGCTCGCGCAGCTCCGAGATCGGCCGTCCCAGGGGAACCGCGACGGTCAGCGACCGGTCGACGATGTCATCCGTGTCGATCCGCACGGCCTCTCCGCTCGACCATCCGATGATCACCACGCGCCCGCCGCGCCCCAGGGCCTCGAACGCGGCCCGCCCGGTCGCACCGCCCACGCCGTCGATCAGCAGCGACGGCTCGCGCTCCCCGAGCAGTGCGGTCATCTGAGACGGCCAGGACTCATCCGTGGCATCCAGCGCGAAGAATCTCTCGACATCCGACGCCAGCCCCTCCACGACCGCCCGCTTCGCCTCACCTCCGTACAGGGCGACGACGGTTGCGCCGACCGCGAGGGAGAGGTGGACCAGCTGGCTGCCGAGCCCTCCGGATGCTCCGGGCAGGATGACGACGTCAGTCGCCTTCAACCGTGCCTCATCCAGCACGTACTGCGCCGTGCGTCCCGTGCCGATCGCCGCGACGGCCTGAGGGAAAGACACGCCGTCCGGCACAGAGTGCAGCGCGGTGGCCGGGGCCAGGGCGTACTCGGCGTAGCCACCGTTGAGGAATCCGACGTGCGCGACGACCCGACTGCCGATCAACGATCCGTCGACGTCCGGACCCACCGCATCCACGATGCCTGCCACTTCGCGACCCGGCGTCATCGGCAGTGCGGGACGCGGCATGGACGGCGGCCCGTCGGCCTGCCGGATGTTCGTGTCCACGGCATGCACTCCTGCCGCCGCAACCCGGACGCGCACCTGCCCTTCCCCCGGCTCCGGAAGGTCAGCCTCGCCGATCACGAGAACCTCCGGTCCGCCGAACTCCCGCTGCACGATCGCCCTCATGACGTCGCTCCCTTTTCCATGTCATTATCTGATGCGACCTCGACGTCTGCTGCGACCCTGACGGTCGCGACGCCGTCCGGGGGCCCGACCCGCTTCGCCAGGACCACCGCCACGGCCGCGATCGCCCCCGCCAGTGCGAACACAGCGGTGAACGGATCCGCGATCGTCGCGAGCGCGGCGAAGAGCGTGCCGGTGATCGCCAGCACCATCGCGCTGCCGAACGAGTCGGCCACCGTCATGGCCGCGCTGTTGAAGCCCTGATTCGCTGGCGTCGACAACGACAGCGTCAGCACGCTGCTCCGGGGGCTCATGAGTCCCATGCCCGAACCCGCGACGACCCATGCGACGGCGATGACCAGAGCATCCCACTGCAAGGCGGAGGTGGCCAGCACGATGGCGATGCCCACCAGCACGAGGGCCGTTCCGACGCGCAGGGCGGTCACATTCGACAGTCGGGCGCCCATCCGCCCCTGCACGGTCGACGCGGTCGACCACGCCAGTGCCCCGCCCGTCAGTGCGAGCCCGGCGAGGGTCGGCGTGAGCAGGTAGCGGTCGGTCAATAAGTACGGCACGTACACGTTGGCGCTGAAGAAGGCGCCGGACATGAGCCCGCGCACAAGGATCACCGATGGAAGGCCGCGGCGTGCGATCAGTGTCCCCCGAGGCACCAGCGGCCGCACGGCGATCAACGCGATCACGACCGCGGCCACCGCCAGCACCGGACCGACACCGGGTATGTCGCCGACGAGATTGAGCGCGAGGACGGCGAGCGCTGCGAGAACCGACCAGCCGAGCCGGCCGAGCGCCCAGGGCGCCGTCGCATCACCGCCGCCGGACAGGCCGCGAAGCGCCGGAACCACCATCAGCAGCGCGGCCAGGGCGAGCACGACGACGCCGAGGAAGACCCAGTGCCAGCTCCACAGATCCGTCACCACAGCGGCGATCGTCGGCCCGATCAACGACGGCACGACCCACGCCGCGGAGAACGCGGCGAAGATCGCCGGATGCTTGTCCTGTGCGTACACCCTGGCGACCACGACGTAGAGCGCGACCATCATCGCCCCACTGCCCAGCCCCTGCACGAAGCGGCCGGCCACGAGGATCTCCATGGTCGGCGCGAGTCCGGCGATGAGCAGGCCGGCCACGAACGCGGCCACGGACGTGTACAGCGCGGCGGTCGGTCCCCGGCGATCGGACCAGTTTCCTGCGACGACCATGCCGATGACTCCCGTGGCCAGCGGTCCGGCGAACGCGAGCGCGTACAGCCGCTCTCCGCCGAGCTCGTCGCTCACGACCGGCATCACCGTCGTGACGGCCAGCGATTCGAACGCTCCGAGGAACACGAGAGCGCATGCCCCGATCGTGATCCAGAGGTACGTGCCGCTCATGATGCCCGGTGCGGGCGGCTCGGCGGCCCGCACTTCTCCTGTGTCCGTCGTCATTCCCCCGACGTTAGAACCTCAACCATGGTTGAGGTCAAGCGGGGCACGCTTGTCAGTCCGAAATACAGATGTCAGTCGATCCGGGCCGATTCCGACATGCATGTGTGATCCGGGCTGACAGGTGCACCGGCGATGGGCCGGCGGGGGCGCGTGACGGACGAGTCAGACCGTACTCAGAGCGCCGAGCGCGCGAGCAGCAGACTCGTCGGCACCGGCGCGGAGGTGCGGTGCCGGATGCCGCGGGGAGCACCCGTGCGATCGTCGAGGTCGAGCACGCTGATCTCATTCGAGCGCTGCCCGGCGGCGAGAAGCGAGCCGTCGTGGACGAGATGGTGGCGGGGCCAGTCCACCCCTGATTCAGCGAGCGCGAGCGGTTCGATCGTCTCGCCGGCGCCGCGCACGCGAAGGGCGGCGATCGTGTTGCTGCCCCGCAGCGCGGTGTACAGGGTCTCGCCGTCTCGGGAGAGGGCGAGCTCGGCGGGGAAGTCGGTGCCGATCTCGGCCGCCGGAGTCACCGTGGTCGCTGCGGCGAGCGCCCAGCGGCCGTCCGGCTGCACGGCGAGCGTGAAGATCTCGCAGGAGTACTCGGTCACGATGTGCAGATGCCCGCTCGGGTGGACGACCATGTGCCGAGGGCCGGTGCCCAGCGGCAGCACGATCTCGTGATCCAGCGTCAGCCTGCCCTGCGCCGGGCGCCAGATGCGCACGAGGTCGAACCCGAGGTCGGTGGTCGCGATGCGTCCGTCCGGCAGGAATGCCGCGGCGTGCGCATGGGATGAGCGAGCGGGCTGCTCATCCTCTTCGACCGCCGCTTCGGGCTCCGGTGCCGCAGGAGTGTTGAACCCGAGCACGTCGTCGAACAGCAGCAGCCCCGAGCGCGGCGGCTCCACGACAGCAGCAGGGGGCTCCTCGAACGTCATGGAACCGCTGCGCAGCATGGCCGCGGCGATCTCCTGCGCCGAGGGCTGCGCAGGATCGTCTCCTGCGGCATGCTGCGCAGCATCCGGATCATAAGGATCGAGCGCATGCGCCGCGATCGTCGGCTTCAGGAGCGACCCATCAGCAGACACGTCGATGCGCACGACCCGGCCGTCGCCGTAGCAACTGGCGATCAGGTACGCGCCACTGGGCGCGACCGCGAGGTGGCAGACGGAATCGCCCGCCGCGACCGGGCGGCCCATCGGCGCAAGTCCAGACTGGCCGGTGCGGGTGAACGCCTGCACGGTGCCGTCGCCTTCGAGCGCCGCGTAGACGACGTCGAGAGACGGATGCCGCGTGAGCCACGAAGGAGACGCGGTCCGGGTCACGGCGCCACGGTAGGCGAGCGTGGCCGGCTCGCGCCCCTCATCACCTTCGAGCAGGCCGATGCCGGTGGCATCCCCACCCATGTCGGTGCCGTAGCCACCGACCCAGAACTGCGTCACGACTCAGTCGAGCAGGTCGTGACGCACGATCACCTGATCGCGCTCCGGGCCGACGCCGATCACCGAGATGCGGGTCCTGCTCATCTTCTCGAGCGCGAGCACGTACTCCTGCGCGGTCTGCGGCAGGTCCTCGAAGGTGCGCGCGGTGGAGATGTCCTCGCTCCAGCCGGGGAAGTTCTCGTAGATGGGCTTCGCGTGGTGGAAATCGGTCTGGTTCACCGGTACGTCGTCGAACCGCTCGCCATCGACGTCGTACGCGACGCAGACCGGGATCTGCTCGAGTCCGGTGAGGATGTCGAGCTTGGTCAGCACGAGGTCGGTGATGCCGTTGATGCGCGTCGCGTAGCGCGTGATCGGCGCGTCGTACCAGCCGACCCGGCGTGGCCGGCCGGTGGTGGTGCCGAACTCGAAGCCGGCGGAACGCAGCCAGTCGCCCTTCTCGTCGAAGAGCTCGGTCGGGAACGGGCCCGAGCCGACGCGCGTCGTGTACGCCTTGACGATTCCGACGATGCGGTCGAGGCGCCCCGGTCCGACTCCGGAACCGGATGCCGCGCCTGCAGCCGTCGCGGTCGAAGAGGTGACGAAGGGGTACGTGCCGTGGTCGATGTCGAGCATCGTCGCCTGACCGCCCTCGAACACCACGACCTCACCGCGCTCGAGCGCCTCGTCGATCAGATGCCCGGTGTCGGCGACCATCGGACGCAACCGCTCGGCGTAGGAGAGCAGCTCCTCGACGATCTCGTCGACCGTCACCGCACGGCGGTTGAAGACCTTCACCAGCAGGTGGTTCTTCTGATCGAGCGCGCCCTCGACCTTCTGACGCAGGATGTTCTCGTCGAAGAGGTCCTGCACGCGGATGCCGATGCGGTTGATCTTGTCGGCGTAGGCGGGACCGATGCCGCGGCCGGTGGTGCCTATGTTGCGCTTGCCGAGGAAACGCTCGGTCACCTTGTCGAGGGTGCGGTGGAACTGCGTGATGAGGTGCGCGTTCGCACTGACCCGCAGCTTCGAGACGTCGATGCCCCGCGCCGAGAGCGCGGTGAGCTCGTCGAAGAGCACTTCGGGGTCGATGACGACGCCGTTGCCGATCACCGGGGTGACGCCGGGCGAGAGGATGCCGGAGGGCAGAAGGTGCAGGGCGTACTTCTCGTTGCCGACCACGACGGTGTGCCCGGCGTTGTTGCCGCCGTTGAACTTCACCACCCAGTCGGTGCGGTCGCCGAGCAGGTCGGTCGCCTTGCCCTTGCCTTCGTCGCCCCACTGGACGCCGATGATCACGATTCCTGGCATGGGTAACCCCCTGGGTAATGCTTCTCGCCGGGTTTGCACCGGCCGATGAGCTGGCCCGATCGGGCCGTTCCATCTTAGCGAAGCCCTCTGAGACGCCCGCGTGGGCGGACCGACGACGTCGAGCCTGGCGGGAAAAGCGCGGGATCTGGCTCTCGGGCCGGTCGACGATGTCGGCGGCCACTGGGAGGATCGGATCATGCCCGATGCGCCCATCCGCCCCACGCCGCGCGCGACGAACGCCGCCGGGCCCGATGGCGCCTCGCCCGCTGACGCCGCACCGCGCTCCCGCGGATCGCTCACCCTCATCGCCGCTCTCGTCACCGTCGTGCTGTGGGCGTCCGCGTTCATCGGCATCCGCGGCGCCGGTCCGCACTTCGACCCCGGCTCGCTGGCACTGCTGCGCATGGCGGTGGGCAGCGCCGCGTTGGCGATCATCGCTCTGCGGCACGGCATCCGGCTGCCGGAGCGCCGCTACTGGCCGCTGGTGATCGTATGGGGGATCGGCTGGTTCTGCGTCTACAACCTGGCCCTGAACAGCGCCGAGCTGACGCTCGACGCCGGCACCGCCGCGATGGTCGTGAACCTCGCGCCCCTGATGGTCGTCGTCTTCAGCGGACTGTTCCTCCGCGAGGGCTTCCCCCGACCGCTGCTGATCGGGGCTCCGATCGCATTCCTCGGCGTGGTGCTGATCGGCATGAACTCCTCTACAAGCGCCGGGCTCGACATCACTGGTCTTCTGCTCGCCCTGCTTGCGGCGGTCATGTACGCGGGCTGCACGCTGGTGCAGAAGCACCTGCTCACCTCAGGAGTCGACGCGACGACGCTGACCTGGCTCGGGGCGATCGTCGGCACCGTCGCACTGCTGCCGTGGGCGGGCCGTCTCGTCGCCGACCTGCAGACAGCACCGCTGGACGCGACGCTGTGGGTCGTGTATCTGGGCATCTTCCCGACGGCGATCGCCTTCACCACCTGGGCGTACGTGCTTCAGCGGAGTACTGCCGGACAGACCTCCGCGACGACCTACGTCGTGCCTGCGATCGCGATCCTCATGTCGTGGATGATCCTCGGCGAGGTGCCGACGCTGATGATGTTCATCGGCGGAGCGCTGTGCCTGCTCGGCGTTCTCGTGACGCGGATGCGGCCACGACCGCGGCGGTGAGCGATCCGGCTACGCGTTCGGAAGTCCCGCGCGTGCTCGCGCCTTCGACACCTGTTCGCGGCGGGCCTCGATGATCTGGCCGAACTCCGTCGCAGTCGCCGGCCGCTGATCGATCAAGCCGTCGAGCACCTCGACCGGCACCCACATGATCGTCGTCATCCCGGAGGCGAGACACGTCACCAGCTGCGGTTGACGCACCAGCGCTGTCGATGCGATGTACTCCCCGGCTTCTGCGACGCCGACTTCGATGCGTCCGGCCTGTTCGGTGTCGAGCACCATCTGCACGGCGCCGTCGGTGATGAACCCGACCTTCTCGAGGGTGTCGCCCTTGCGCACGATCGTCTCGCCCATCCCGAACCGTTCGAGAGTCGCGGCAGCGTAGACGACGTCGCGCTGCTCGGCGGGGAACTGCAGGGCACTCTCGACCAGCTCGAGAGCCCGCGCGCGGTTCTCCGGTTCTTGCAGCGGGTCGGTCGTGTCGCCATTGAAACCGAGTGCGCGCCGCCTGGCGCCGTACCAGAGCCACGCCAGGAAAAGACTCTTCGCACGCCCCTCTTCCGCTGCGGTGTCGAGGGGCAACGAGACCGAGTAGGCCGCTCCTCCGTGGTACGCGCCACGCGGATGCGCGTTCTCGGCGAGCATCGGCAGCGAGCTCGCGACATCGGTCAGCAGCGCGATCACCTCGTGTGGCGGATCGTCTGTCGTGAACTCGACGTCGACGGACGCGTTGTAGATGGCGCCGGAGCGGCTCTTGTTGAGTATGACCCCGTCGGCGAGCGCCGCATTCGGCACGATCTGCAGTCCGTTCGAGGTCTGCACGTGCACCGACCGCCAGTTGATGTCGACGACGCGTCCCGATGCACCGCCGCCCTCGATCGCGTCGCCGATCTTGAACGGCGACTCGAACAGCAGCAGCAGGCCGGAGAAGATCCCCCCAGCCGCTTTCTGCAGGGCGAGGCCGAGCACGATCGACCCGAAACCCAGACCGGTCCAGATGGCGCCGACATCCGCACCCCACACGAATTGCAGGAGGAGCGCCACGCCGATGATGACGAGGAAGACGCGCGCGAGTTCGACGAAGATGTTCGGCACACGGCGCTGCCACGTGGCATCCGCGTCCTTGCCCTTTCGACGGAACATCGCCACGTTGAACGCCGAGAGCACGAGCAGGACGACCAGAGTTCCCAGGATCGTCGCGACGATCCGCAGCCAGACGTTGCCCGCATCGGACTGGAGGGCGAAGGCGAGCAGAACAAACAGCGCCGCGAAGGGGAGCACCCAGTTGCGCAGGAAGCGCACCGGCTTCGCCGCAGCGGAACCGCGCCGGCTGAGCTCGTGAAGCACCTCGCTGGTGATGACCAGCAGCAGCGGCAATCCGACCGCCAGTCCGAGGGCCCACCAGCCCCACCCTTCCTCGAAGGGATTGGCGATACCGCTCATCCGATCACCCGCCACACCGCCTGCTCGGTGCCGTCGACCTCGAGCGTGCCGACCTGTTCGAAACCGACCGTCTCCTGCAGTCGGCCGTGCACAGCGTCGCTGACGTACACCCCTGGCTCGGTGGTGACGGTGCGCACACGCTGCGAGAGGTTCACCGCCTCACCCCACAGGTCGTAGGCGAGGCTCGCACGGGAGACCACGCCGCTGGTCACCAGGCCGGAGTCGACGCCGGCACGCAGATCGATCGAGGATCCGTGCTGGGCGTTGAATCGGCCGACAGCCGCGCGCATCTCGCCGGCGAACTGCACCGCACGACGCACGGCGTCCACCCTCGGCGTCATCAGGCCACAGGATGCGAGGTAGCCGCCGCGCAGTGTCCGCACGCTCTCGACGCCGGTCTTCTTCGCCGCCTCGTCGAAGAGGCGCATGAGCTCGTTCAGCGCGGTGATCTCCTCCTGTTCGGAGATGTCCCGCGCGAATGCGTCGAAATCGGTGAGCTCCGCGAAGACCACCGACACGTTCTTGTGTGACTGCGCGATGGCCTCTTCACCGGCGCGATACCGCTCCGCCACCTCTTCGGGCATGAGGGTGCGCATGATGCGGTCGTTCTCGGCCTTCTCCTCGTCGAGGAGCTGCTGCTTGAGCTGCAGGCTCTCGGCCATGTCGTTGAAGGCGTTGCCCAGGTCACCGACCTCGTCTCGTCCGCGCACCGGAGCCCGTACGCCGTAGTCGCCTGCGGCGACCTCACGCACGGCGACCGCGAGTCTGCGGATCGGGCGGGAGAAGGTCTGCGCGAGCAGAAGAGCGGCGAGGCTCACGAGCAGCAGCAGCGCGAGAGCCGAAAGGATCAGATTGCGAGTGAAATCGTTCACGCGCGCGTATGCCTCGCTCGTGTCCGCCCGCGCGACGATCACCCAGTCCAGATCGCCGATGTGCAGCGGCTGATACGCCGAGACGCTCTCGCCGCCCAGGTAGTCGCGATTGACACTCACGCCCGACTCGCCGCGTTGCGCCGCCTCGACGGCCGAGGACACGATCGGCTGCTGCAGGATGCTGCCGCCGTGCTGCTGCATCTGATCGACCGCGTTCTGCGCTGTTCCGCCCGCACGAGAGCGCCGTGCGAACTCCTCCGGGTCCTCCACCAGCAACCGGGAATTGCTGCGCATCAGATCGTCGGCACCGACCAGGTACACCTCTCCCGTGCTGCCGAAGCCCTGCTCCTGCCAGCTTTCCCCGCCGGTGGTGAGTTCGTTGATGGTCGCCATCGGAACCTGCACGATGAGCGCACCGTAGATGCCGTCGGCATCGGCGATCGAGGAGACGACCCACATGTTCGGCTTGTTCTCTCCCGGCTGCCAGCGCTCGAAGTCGGTCGTGACGACCGCGGTGGGGGATCCGGATGAGATCACGCGTCGGAAGGCGTCGGCCAGCAGGCTGTTGGCGTACGTCCCCTCGGTGAGGCTGATGCCGAGGTCTTCGCCCTTGTACGCGGAGTACACGATGTCGCCGTGCTCATTGGCCACGAGCATGTCCTCGTAGCCGAGGTCTTCGATCGCGCTCTTGTAGATGCCCTGGTACCGCGCGTTCAACGCCGAGAACGTGCTGCCGTCTCCTGGGTCGAGAATCGCGAGACGGTCCGCCGACTCCGGCGTGGACGCGGTGTACACGGACTGCAGGTACTTGCCTGGCGTCGACTGCGGAATCAGTCCCACGCCGTCGTAGTCGTTGCCCGAGCGCTCTTCGAGTGCAGGGATGAACACATCGTCGTAGAAGGTCTCGAGCGCCTGTTCGCGCTCCGGATCCAGTGGCTGCTCCTCGAGTTCGTGCCAGGCTCCATCGAACGCCCGCGTGGATTCGACGACAGACTCGCGCTGCGACATCGCGACGACGTACTGCTGGAGAGAGGTGAGAGACTGCTCGATCTCGTGCGCGCGCATCTCGCGGATCGAGGTCACGTGCGCCTGCGTCGCCTGCAGCAGCGACTGCCGGCCGTTGACCACGCCGATGATGCCGACAACGAGCGCCGTGATGAGCGCGGTGACGAGCATCATGAGGAGCAGCTTCGATTGGATGCTGATCCCGAATCGTCGCGGCGAGCGCAACCTCTCCGCCCTGGTCTGCTCCACCGTCTCATGGATCTCTGACACGCCGTTCCCCCTCGCGAACTCGTGGCGTCGCAACTACACAGGGATATTCCTATCGCATCAGGATGGCTCTTATCGAGCATCCGATATATTGCGGCTGTGAATCGTCTCCGACAGACTGAGGAAATGCGTCACGATGACTCTTCCCCCAGAAACCCCGCACGTCGTCGCAGGCGCGGGGGAACCCTCGCGACCGTGGTGGCGACCGCCGCACTGAGTCTTGCCATCGCCCCAGCAGCCTCGGCCGCGACGACGACCGCGTGGGCATCGTGGGATCCGCTCGCCGGAACGGGCGGGAACTACACGTCGTCGATGACGCTCGCCGGACAACCGACCCTGACCGCCACGATCACCAGCGACTCGCTCGGCGGTGGAGGAATCGGCGTCATCTCCGGCGCTTCGACGTGGCTCTCCGACGGCACGCCGATCGGCGCGGAGTACGGGTCGAGCCGCAATCAGCCCTATCTGAACCTCCGCCCGCAGGCGAACAACGCGACCTCCCCCTCCACCACGACGTACACGTTCGACGCTCCTGCTCCGGCTTCCGGCTGGGCCTTCGCGCTCGGTGACATCGACGCCGACTCGCTGCGCATCTCGGGCACCACTGCGACGGGCGCCGCGCTCACCGCCGCGGACCTCGGCTTCCAGGACGCATTCAACTACTGCGACCCCGGCGTCGGCGTCGGTATGTCGTGCGCCGGATACGTCGGCGACGTGCCCACGTGGGACCCGGCGACGCTCACGCTCATGGGGAACCCGACGGCAGCGGACACGGCCGGCGCGGCGGCATGGTTCGAGCCGACTGTGTCGATCAGCACGCTCACCTTCGAGTACTCCCAGCGCTCCGGCTTCCCGATCTACCAGACCTGGTTCGCGTCGATGGCGCGAGACATCACCGGCACGGTCAGCGACGTGGAAGACGGACCGCTCGACGGCGTCGCGCTCTCGCTCACCGATGCGAACGGCTCAGTCGTTGCCACCACGACCACGTCCGGTGGCGGTCTCTACTCCTTCCCCGGATTCTTCGCGACCGACGGGTACCAGGTCACGGCCACCCCGCCGCCCGGCAAGGTCGGAGTGGTCGCGACCGGAACCGCTGACCTGCGCACGGCAGACGCCGTGGTCGACCTCACGGTGCGCGACATCGCCTCGCTGGACGGCACCGTGACCGCAGCCGGCTCCGGGATCGGTGGCGTCACGGTCACCGCGACCGGCCCAGGCGGCGCCCTCACGACCACGACCGCGGCCGACGGCACGTACTCGTTCCCCCTGATCGGAGACGGCACGTACGACGTCGCGATCACCGTGCCCGCGGGTACGGTGGCGGTCACACCGGCGACGAGGAACGAGACCGTGGCGGGTGCAGACCTCACTGGCATCGACTTCGAGCTCGCCAGGCTCGGGTCGATCTCCGGGACGATCACGGACTCCGACGGCGATCCGCTCGACGGTGTGACGGTCTCGCTCGACGGCCCCGCGGGCACGACCACCGCCACGAGCGGCGCGGACGGGATGTACTCGGTCGGTGACCTCCTGCCCGGCACGTACGAGATCTCGGTCATCGCCCCGGACGGCTACACGGTCGACGGGCCCGCGGTCGTGACCGCGACGATCACAGCATCCGGTGACGTCATCGTGGATCGCGACTTCGCGCTGATCGCCGACCCGATCGTGCCTGTGGATCCGGTCGATCCGCCCGCCCCCACGGTTCCACCCGCCGGGCAGGCACCCGGCAGCAGTGGATCCGGTCCGCTTGCCGTGACCGGTGCCGACAGCAGCCCGTTCATCGTGGCAGGCGCCATCGCCCTTCTCGGCGGCGGCCTGTTACTGACGATCGGTCGTCGCCGACTGCAGCGCTGACGCCGTCAGCCGTGCGATGCCGGCGAGCCGATTCCATGCTGAACGCGGAACCAGCGCTCTGCCGCGTCAGCATCGCGCTCCTGCATCGCCGCACGCATCCGCCGGTAGCAGTCGCTGCGGAACTCGGGCGGTTGGAGCGGCGGGGCGGTGTGCCGAAGATTTCGCTGGACCATGAGGCTCGCCTCGTGCATCACACGGCTGAGGACGGCATTGCCGGATTCCTGGGTCAGGAATCCCACGAACATCCGCGAGGCGAGCATGAGCGCGCTGCTGTCGTCCAGATCCGATGCGTCGATCATGCGATCGAGCAGTTCGATCGCCGACTCCAACGCTGAATCATCCATGCGCATGACCGCCAGGTGCAGGACGATCCCCGCCTGCAGCCCGGTGTACTCGAGGGTCTTGGCGACGATCTCGTCGGAGATCATGGTCACTCGTGTGTACCGGTTCGGCGACACTTCGACGAGGCCTATCCATGACAGGCGCTGCAGCGCCTCACGGACAGGAGTGCGCGAGACGCCGAGCGTCTCTGCGAGCTCTTTGTCGCTCAAGCGCTCGCCGGGCTCCAACCGGCCCTCGACGATCGCGTCACCGATCGCCTCGTAGACCGACTCACTCAGCGCCACGGTGTCGGACGCGATCGCGCCGACACGCTGCCGCAGCGGCTGCTGCGAATCCTGCTCTCGAACCACGTCCCCGACTTTCATCGACCGGTATGACCGGCCCCCCCTGTGAACCGATGATACCCGTGCCTGCCGGCGCGCACTCGCAGCGATATATCGGATGTGAGTAGTCTGGGCACATGCGCACGAGGCCACCCCACCGACGTGCGAAGAGTCGCGGCGGCGCTCGGCTCGCCCTGTCGGCGTTCATCTGCGTCCTCGTGGCAACTGCCACCTCCGTCGCCCCATGGACAGCCGCGCCGGCGCAGGCGATGACGCAGGTGCAACAAGCGACGGGGTATCCCGGGGACCAGGTCACGATCGTCATCCGCAACGACAACACCGGGCCGGCTTTCTCCCCTTGGAACGTGAATGCACCAGCCGGAACGAGCATCGTATCTGCGAGCGGATCCGCCGCATCCGGATCCTCTCAGTTTCCCTGCAGTGGATCCGGGGCATCCGTGGTGTGCGGACCGTCGGGAGCGGGCGGCTGGGCGGCAGGCAACCTCGTCACCGTCGTATTGCAGATCGACGCCGCAGCGGCCGCCGGCGTCACCACCGGCGCGTCTGACATTCCCGGAAGCGAAAGCGGCTCGTACTCGATAACCGTGCTCGCGCCTCCTGCCCCGGAGATCATTGCGCCGAGCGATGGCTCGCGCACGCTCGACACGCAACCGACGATCACAGGTACCAAACGCGCCGGCTACGGCTCGAACGTGCTCATCGATGGCGCCGACTCGTGCGCGATCGCGGCCGATGCGGAGACGACATGGTCGTGCACGCCCTCGACGCCCTTGGCGATCGGGATTCACGCCATCACCGCGACCCAGACCAGCCCCGGCGGTGATGTCTCGCCGTCCTCTGCGGCGGTCTCGGTCGAGGTGCTGGAGCCGGCCGCGCTCGCCGTCACTCACGCCGGAGAGACCACGACCCCGCCCGCGGTCGTCGTGGAGCGCATCGTCAGCGTCGCCAACGGAGGTCCGGGCATAGCGGAAGCAGTCAGCGCATCCGTCGACCTCGGTGGGTTCCCCGCGACCGCCTGCACGGTCGCCGGCGTCGACACCGACTGCGCGATTCTTCCGGGAGGCGTCGCACTCGGAGACCTCGCCTCCTCGGCGACCGTCGAGATCCGAGCAACCGGAAGTGTCCCCACCGGGACGGCGGAAGGCACCGTATTCACGCTCACCGCGTCCGCGGACTCGATCAACGACGCCGCGTCACCGATCTCAGCATCCGACACGCTCACCGTCGTCGCCCCCGCTCCGCCGGCCATCTCCCGGCCGGCCGTGGGGAGTTCGACGACTGACCGCACACCCGCGATCGGCGGGACTGCGCTCCGCGACGCCGGAGTGACCGTCAGCGATGCGTCCGGTGCCGTGTGTGAAACGACAGCCGATGCCTCGGGCAACTGGAATTGTTCGCCGAACCGTGCGTTCGGTGTCGGTGATGTCGCCCTCACTGCGGTGCAGAGCATGGGTGGCCTGACGTCCGATCCCAGCACCACGCACCGGTTCACGATCGCTGCCATTCCCGTCCGACCGCCACCGCCTCCGCCGACGAACACCGAAGTGCCGCCTCAGACATCGTTCCCGCCGGCCGCGCCGAGACCGCTTCCTTCTCCTGAGGAGACAGCACCGCCCACCGCGCCTGAGGAGACAGCACCGCCCACTGCACCACCCACGACCACCGAATCGGATCGTGCCCCTGTGCCGTTGTCGCTGTCCTTCGCGGCTGACGAGATACAGCCGGGGACCGTGTCGACGCTGCGAGGCACGATCGGCCCTGTCTCCGGAGACGAGCCGATCGAGATCTCGCTCTCGGGGCGCGTCAACCAGGGCATGGTCTATCGACTGGTGCGCATTCTGGTCGACGACTCGGACACGGAGTCCTGCGTGACCGAAACCCGTTCGTTCTCTTGCACGGTCGTGCTGCAGCCGGGTGAGCGCGCACAGATCGAAATGCGACTCTTCGCGGATGCCATCAACGCGCCCGATCGGGCGATCCAGCAGGTGTCGCTGAACACCGGCGACGGCTCCGGCGACAACACCCGCACCGTGACCACCGCCATCGCGTCCGACGACAGCGACACCGATGAATGGAAAGCCGCGTTCACTCTCGACATGTCGACGCTCGAGGGCGCCTTCCTCCCTCTCACCGCCATGCTTCTGCTCGCACTCGCCGCATCCGTGGCCGAGCGACGTCGACCTTGACCCCCTATCTGGAGCCGATCCATGACTGACACCGCACCCAAGAAGCGCCGCAACCCCGCGCCGATCATCCTTGCCGTCGTCGGGGTCGTTCTCGTCGTGTACTACGTGGTCGTGTCATTCTCGGGGGTGCTGGACGCGAACACCGAGGTTCCCATCAGCGGCGACAACGAGACCTCCGACAGCAATTACCTGACGCTGCGGATGTCCACGCAGGACATCGATCTGACGAACCGCGTGGTCGAGGCGAACGTCATCCCCATTCCGCATGGATCGCTCGTCGGCGACAAGTCCGGCGAGATCTCACGCAACCTGCGCATCGAGGTCTCCAGCGGAGGCATCACCACGTCTGTGGTGACCTTCCCCGGCGAGTCGATCGTCGACCCGACGTCGCTGACGCTGTCGCTCGAGCGCGGGGACAGCGCCTACCCGTTCGACACCCCCTACGCCGACTTCCAGCTCAGCGTGCAGGACGACGAGACGGGACGCGCGGTCCCGTTCGTCATCGAGCTCAACAACTCCGCACGACCATGGGTGCTCGCCGGGCATCGTGGCGCCGACATCGCTGAAGGCGAGCGCACGCTGGTGCCGGTGACCATCGACGGATCGCGCGACCTGCTCAGCATCACCCTGGTCAGTTTCTACGTCCTCGCGATCCTTCTCACGACGCTCATGGCCGTCGTGATCATCGGCAGTGCGATCATCCGGCGCAAGCTCGAGTTCTCGAACGTCATCTGGCTGTCTGCGACGCTGCTGTCGTTTCCGGCGCTGCGCGGCTCGATGCCAGGCGCTCCTCCCATCGGCACCGCGATGGACTTCATCGTGCTCTTCCCCTGCCTCGTACTCATCGCCGGGATGCTGCTGTGGACCGGCATCTACATGCTGTGGCGCGAGAGCACGGTGCTGCGTCGGCGGACCCTCGAAGAGGAGGAGTTCGCCGCAGCGGCGGCTCGTGCGACCGAAGCGGATGATTGAACGTCCGCAGAAGGAGAGACGCCGCCCCGGCGGCCTCGCTAAAGTGATCCCGCAGGAGGCAACATGACAACCTGGTGGCCCTACGCCCGTCTGGCATTCGCCGTGCTCGCCGCAGCGGCGATCATCGCGCAACTGGTCCAGACGATGACCAACGCGCTCACGGCGACCACCGAATGGGGCGGCCACATCCCCACGGTGGCCACGAACTTCATCAGTTTCTTCACCGTCGAGTCCAACATCCTGGCTGCCATCGCGCTCACGATCGGCGCGATCTGGGCCTGGACGTCCGGTAAGAACTCCGACCGCGAGCCGGCGTGGCTGGCCACTCTTCTCGTCTGCGTGAGCACGTACATGATCGTGACCGGCATCGTCTACAACCTCCTGCTCCGCGGATACGCACTGCCGCAGGGTCAGACCGTGCCATGGTCGAACGAGGTCCTGCATGTCGTCATTCCGCTGTTCATGCTCGTCGACGTGCTGTTCGCGCCGAAGCGTCGGGCACTGCCGTGGAAGGCGATGTTCATCGCGGTCGCGTTCCCGATCGTCTGGGCGGTGTACACGCTGATCCGCGCGAACTTCATCATCAGCCCGGCGAACGGAAACGCCTGGTGGTATCCCTACCCGTTCCTCGACCCGAACCTGCAGGGCGGCTACGGCGGGGTCGTCGTCTACATCATCGGCATCGCCGTCGCGATCATCGGCGTGGCCGCGCTCGTCATCTGGGTCGGACGCCGTCGTGGCGCACGTTCCCTTGAGCAGACCGATTCGGTCGTCCAGGCCCGCACGGTCTGAGCGCCCTCCCGCCACGAGGCGCGTTCAGGTGATCGATATGGTGTCGTTGTGGATGGATCCGTGCCGACACCCGTGATGAGCCCCCGGCGTCGCGACAACCGTGTCCACGCCACCGAGACGCCTCTGCCCGCCGCGCAGCCGGTGCAGAGCGCCCGCGCGTCCGTCCCGGCGCATGCTCGAAGGCGACGGATCGCCCCGTGGCTCCTCGTGAGCGCAGCCGCACTGGTGCTCGTCGGAGTGATCATCGCAGGTGCCCTCGCGACCGGTCTGCGCGATGACGCCGCGGTCACGGCATCCGGCAGCGACCCGATCATCGGTCGCGACGCGCTGAGTGCGCACTGCGTGCCGAGAGCGCTCGGCGAGAGCGGCGAACGCGCCGAACGGTGCAGCGAGACGGCTGACGCCGTCGAGGCCCCACCGCACGCACCGGACGCACCCGCCCCCGACGCCGTCAAGGAACAGGATTCCTCCGCCGAGGAGGTCGTTCGGGGTGATCCGGCGGCAACGGTCGGCACGACGCCGGATGCAGCCGGCCCGTCGGACGAGTCCGCCGGAGAACCCGATGACGCTCCTCCCGCCTCACCTCCGGGATCCGCCGCACCCGCACCCGCACCCGCGATTCCCGCACCTCCTACCTCGGCACCCGCACCTCCCGCACCCGCACCAGCCGCACGGCCCCTCGCCTTCACGGGGATCAACGAAAACCACGCGATCGGCCTCCTGGGCATCCGCATCCTGTCGAGCTACACGCTGTCGCTCTCGGGGCAGCCAGGGGCGACGGCATCCGTCGTATATGACGGCGCGACCGCCGGTTCCGTGACCTTCGACGCCGGCGGTCGGGCCCGGATCACCCTAGGCGGATCGTTGATCAGCGCAGGCCTCCGTGATCCGGTCATCCGCGTCTCGTACACGGGCGGCACGGTCGGCGCCGACATCCAGGCGACGCGCGACTCGATCTGAGCTCAGACCGGCACGACATCGCGGTCGACGAAGTCCACGATCGTTCTCGTGAACAGCTCCGGGTCCTGGATGCTCCACACGTGGCGCATCCCCGGTGCGATCCAGGTACGCGTCTGCGGCATCGCCGCCGTGAGCGAGGGGAACGCCGCGGCGACGCTCCTGGACTCCCTCGCCCCGGCGATCGCGAGCATGGGCCCGGTGTATCGGGAACGCCCCTCGGGCATCGCGCCCGCGAAGATCTCACCGTACATGCGCATAGCGGCGTCCTTGGCGACGCCCATCCCGTCCGAGACGAACAGCTCACGAGAATCGTCCGGGATGCGGAACATCGCCGCCTGCACGCTCCAGAACCAGCGCCTGTCCCACGAACGCAGCTGCATTTCGGCGAGTCGACGCTCCCACCCGCCGATTCCGGTCATGGCCGCCCCGGTCACCATGCACGAGCGCACGACATCCGGATACCGCATGGCGAGATGCACGCCGATCACACCGCCCATCGACAGGCCGACGACGTGCGCTCTCCCCTCCGCCGCACGTTCGCGGATGATGTCGGCGATGTCGTCGGCCGCGCCGGCGAGACCGGGCCATCGTTCACCCGACCGCGCACCGAAGGCCACGACGTCGGGCGTGATCACGTGCCGGCCGGCGAGTCCCTGCACCTGCGGTTCCCACATCCAGTTGCCCACGTTGCCGCCGTGCAGCAGGATGATCGACTCGCCCGCGCGAACGCCGTGCTCGATCGGATACCGGTCCATCAGGGCGTCTCCTCGGTGACGGCGACGCGCACGTCGGAGAGCCAGGCGAGCTCGGCATCCGCCACTCGCAGCCCCGCGTCGAGGGTCGCGTTGCGCAGCACGGCCCCGAGCCCGTTCGTGGGCCGCGGAAGGTCGGCGAGCTGCTCGCGTTCCGCGCGGATCGCGTCGGCCCGTTCGTCGAGCAGAGCGAGCACACCATCGATGCCGAGCGGCTCGGCGAAGAAGAGCCGGGCGAGGAACGGCTCCTTGGGCAGCGGCGCCTCGATCGGCGAACGCAGCCAGGCATGCAGCTCCTCCCGTCCGACGTCGGTCAGCGCATGCACGCGGCGGTCGGGGCGTCCGGTCTGGACGATCAACTCCGTCTCCACCGCGCCGTCGGCCTCCAGCCGGTCGATGGTCCGATAGATCTGCGATTGGTCGGCATGCCAGAAGTGCGCGACCGATCCGGCGAATGCCCGGCCCAGGTCGTAACCGCTCTGCGGGGCGATGTCGAGCAGGCCGAGGATGGCGTGTCTCAAATGCATGAACCTAGTAGACCACGCATATATAGGACTGCACAAGTATGTGATCGGCATGGGGATTTCTGCCCGTGCTTCCGGGATGTCCGAGGCGGATGCTGCGATTACGCTGGTGCACGGGGGAGAGCGGAGCACCGTCTCCCCCGTGCATGCGAGGAGACAGTGATGAACGAGTCGAACGCCACCGCTTCCGGGGCAGCCTCCCCACCGCCGCCCCCACGGCCGCCCGCGCCCTCCGCGGCACCGGCACCGGCACCGGCAACAGCAACGCCCGCCGCGGCACCGGCGCCGGCACAGGCACCGGCGCCCGCCGCCCCGCGCACCGCCCCGTCACCGGCGCCGGCCGCCGGATCTGACTCCACGCCGAGCGACGCCGAGATGCACCGTGCCGCGAACGTGCTGAAGGTCGTCTCCGACGCGTACTCCGCGAAGATGGTGGGGCAGGAGCGCCTGCGCACCAGCCTGCTGGTCTCACTCATCGCCGGCGGCCACATCCTGCTCGAGTCCGTACCGGGACTCGCCAAGACGACCGCGGCATCCACCCTCGCCGACACCGTCAAGGCCAGTTTCAAGCGCATCCAGTGCACGCCCGATCTGCTGCCCAGCGACATCACCGGCAACCAGATCTACGACGCGCAGGCAGGCTCGTTCCGCACCGTGCTCGGTCCTGTGCACGCGAACTTCGTGCTGCTGGATGAGATCAACCGCTCCAGCGCGAAGACGCAGTCGGCGATGCTCGAGGCGATGCAGGAGCACCAGACCACGATCGGCGGAGAGGTGCACCACCTGCCCAAGCCGTTCCTCGTGATCGCGACGCAGAACCCGATCGAGCAGGAGGGCACTTACGAGCTGCCCGAGGCGCAGATGGACCGCTTCCTGCTGAAGGAGATCGTCGAGTACCCGAGCCCGTCCGATGAGTTCGAGATCCTCCGTCGCATCGACTCCGGCGTGCTCGATCCCGATCGCCACGTCGCCAGCGCCGTCACGCTGGAAGACGTGCAGCTGCTGCAGGACGTCGCGAGCCGCATCTACGTCGACGCCGCGATCCGCAACTACATCGTCTCGATCGCCTATGTGACCCGTAACCCCGGCCCGTACATCGGCGAGGAACGCGCCCGCTACATCAAGTACGGCGCGAGCCCTCGCGCGAGCATCGCGTTCCTGCAGGCGTCGCGTGCGCTGGCCCTGCTCAACGGCCGCTCGCACGTGCTGCCCGAGGACATCCGCACCCTCCGCCACGTCATCCTCCGCCACCGCGTGCTGCTCACGTTCGAGGCCGACGCCGAGGGCATCCGCAGCGAGGAGATCATCGACCAGATCTTCGCGGCAGTACCGACGCCGTAATCCCTTCATGGCCAGCCTGATCACCCAGGTGAAGAGCAAGCTCTTCATCCACTCGTCGCAGAAGTCGATGCACGCGCTCGACGGCGCCTACGCGTCGCTGCTGCACGGGCGCAGCCTCGACTTCGAGGATCTGCGCAAGTACGAGTACGGCGATCAGGTGCGCGACATCGACTGGCGGGCCACTGCGCGCCTGGGCACTCCACTCGTGAAACGGCACCGCGCGAACCGGATGCACACCGTGCTCTTCGTGGTCGACACCGGCAGGTCCATGACGGCGCTCGCGCACGATGAGAAGCCGAAAAAGGACCTCGCGATCCTCGCCACAGGTGCTCTCGGCATCCTCGCCCTGCGACACGGCGACGATTTCAGCGTCGTCCACGGCGACGCCGAGGGCGTGCGTCGACGTGCACCGGGCCGTAGCGAAGGGGCGCTCGAGCACGCCCTCCGCACGATCGATCAGGCCATCTCGGAGGGTCGAGCGCCCAGCGACCGCGACGCTCTGCTCTCGTTCGTCGCGCGCACGATCGCGCGGCGCTGCATCGTCGTGATCATCACGGACGACGCGCCGGTCACCGATGACACCGAGCGGATGCTGCGCCGGCTGCGCGTGCAGCACGATGTGCTGTGGATCACTCTCCGCGACGCCGACCCCGTGCTCGATCATGCATCGCACTCGGTGCGCGCAGACGTGAACACCAGATGGGCCGTCCCCGACTTCGTGCACGGCGACCGCGAGGTGCTCGGCGAGCTCATCGCCAGGACACAGGCGGATGCCGCCAGGCTCAACGAACTGCTCGATCGCCTCGAGATCAGCCACACCGCCCTCGACACCCAGGATGACGCGGTGGCCCAGCTGCTGCGCATGCTGAACCGGAGGGCGCATGTCAGGAACTGACGAGCTCTACCCGCCCGCGCAGTACGGGTGGGGGTGGATGCTGCTGGCACTCGGCATCATCGCCGTGCTCATCCTGGCCGCCTGGCTGCTGCTCTTCCTCACGAAGCCGCGGCGCGGCATCGTCGTGCAGGGCGACGCGCAGGGCTCTGTGCCGATGACCGCCGACGTGCTCACGCAGCTGCGGCAGGAGTACCACGAGCGCATCGGCCAGATCGAAGCGGACTACCGGGGCGGGTCGCTCACCGCGCGGCACGCCAACCTCGAGCTGAGCCGCGTCGTGCGCACGTTCGTCAATGAGTACAGCGGCCTCGAGGCCCCCGTGCTCGCGCTCGACGACCTCGTGCGCCTCGGTGTGCCGCCGTCGCTGATCGACGCGCTGCAGCGGCATTACTACCCCAGCATCTTCCGCAAAGGCCCGGCGGTCGATCCGATCGCCGGCGCCGAGGCAGCGCACAAGGTGGTGGGCTCATGGCACTAGCGAACTGGTGGGTGCTCCTCATCGCTGTGGCCGTCATCCTGATCGCGATCGGGGTCGGACTCGCGATCGGCCTGCGCCGGGGCGCGCGCCACCGTGAGCAGCAGAGCGCCCCGATCGCCAGGGCGGAGCGGCTGCGCGCACTGCCGTCGTTCCAGCACGCCGTCCGGCGCCGCACCGTCGCCCTCGCGGGCGTGCTGGCCCTCGGCGTGCTCGCCAGCGTGACCGCCGGGATCGTGGCCGCACGCCCCATGGCCTCCGAGACCATCCAGCCGGTCAACACCAGCCGCGACATCATGCTGTGCCTCGACGTCTCAGGGTCGATGAGCGAGGTCGACGTCGAGGTGCTCGGAGTGTTCGAAGAGCTGCTCGACGGTTTCGAGGGCGAGCGCATCGGCCTGACGATCTTCAACAGCTCACCGGTGCAGATCTTCCCGCTCACCGACGACTACGACTTCATCCGCGAGCACCTGCAGAGCATCAGGGAGAGCTTCGACTACCTCGAAGAGGTTCCGGAGCACTGGGTCGGCACGCTCAACGGCCCCGGCGCCTCGCTCATCGGCGACGGGCTCGCCTCGTGCGCCATGCGGTTCGATCACCTCGACGACGAGCGCTCCCGCTCGATCATCCTCGCCACCGACAACGAGGTGAACGGCGACTCGATCGTCACCCTCGAGGAGGCAGCGAACTACGCCGCCTCCGTCGGCGTGCGCGTCTTCGCACTCAACCCCGTGCAGGGCGTCGACACCGACATCAGCGCGGAACTCGTCGCGGCCGCGGAGACGACCGGCGGCGAGGCATACGGTCTGCGCGACACGACGACCGTCTCCGACATCATCGAGGACGTGCAGGAGCAGGAGGCGACGGAGCTGCGCGGTCAGGCGCAGGTCGTGTGGACGGACAACCCGAACCTCTGGATCGCGGTGCTGCTCGTCGCCACCCTCGGTTTCCTGGTGCTGCTGTGGAGGGTCAGGCTGTGATCTTCCAACCCGTGCTCAACATCTTCCTGCTGGTGCTGCTGTTCGCACCGGTCGCGTTCGTCGTCGTGTGGATGCTGGTGAAGGCGGTTCGGCCTCAGGCCGGGGCGGCGGATGCCGGCACCGGGGCCCCTCCGGTCATCTGGGGGCTGCGCCTGCTGATGCTCGTCGCCTGCTTCATGATGCTGCTACGGCCCGGCATCCCCGGTGGCGCGACCGAGACCCTCGCGACAGACACCGACATCCTCATCGTCGTCGACACCACCGCGAGCATCGTGGCGGAGGACTGGGACGGCGACGGCCAGCGGCTCGACGGCGTCCGCGCCGACGTGCAGTCGATCGTCGATGAGTACCCCGGCGCGCGCTTCGCGCTGATCAGCTTCGACGCTGCCGCCGAGCTGAGGCTGCCGCTCACCACCGACGCCACCGCGCTCATCTCCTCCCTCGAGGTGCTGCGTCCCGAGGTCACCGCGCAGTCTCAGGGCAGCTCGATCGGCATCGCGAGCGCCATGGTCGAGGAGACGCTCGCGGCTGCCGCGGAATCGGCCCCCGACCGCTCCCGGATGGTGTTCTATCTGGGCGACGGCGAACAGACGGTGAGCACCGAACCCGAGTCGTTCTCCGCGAGCGCCGAGTTCACCGACGGCGGGGCGGTTCTCGGCTACGGCACGAGCGAGGGCGGCCCGATGAAGGTCACCTCCGGAAGCTTCGCGGCATCCGAAGAGGGCGGCGAGTACATCGAGTATCAGGGCGAGCCGGCACGATCGGTGATCGACGAGGCCAATCTGCAGACCATGGCAGACGACCTCGGCGTGCCGTACCAGCTGCGCTCCGCCGACGCCGACATCGAGCTCCCGGAAGCCCCGACCACGACCACGAACTACACCGAGTCCGGGTCAGTGGGCAACGTGATCGAGCTGTACTGGATCTTCGCCCTCGTGATCGTGGTGCTGCTGGGCGTCGAGATCGCCCGCGCCACGATCCTCATCGCGCAGATGCGCGGACTCGCCACCCGGGGAGGTGACGCATGACCTCGCAGACGACCACCCCACCGACCGATTCCGCGGCTGCGACCGTCGCACCGGATGCCGCGGCAGCTCTGCTCGCCGCGAATCGTCGACGACGGCTGATCCGTCGCTGGGTCGCGATCGGCACGTTGCCGCTCACGCTCGCTGCGCTGCTCTTCGTCGGCAAGCTGCTGAGCATGTACGCGTTCGCCCACCAGGCGATCACCGCCTACGTCGTCGACGACTACGCTGGGTCGACGGCCGCGGCCGAGGGCCAGGAGTTCCTGAACTGGTTCGAGCCCTACAAGGCGCCGTACAACGTCGGCACGGCTCTGGCGGGTTCGGAAGACCTCGACGGCGCGCGCGGGAAGCTCGAAGAGGCTCTCCCGCTGGCACAGGGTCTCGAGGTCTGCGCGGTGCGGGTGAACCTCGCGATCGTGATCGAGCGTCAGGGCGATGCCGCGGTCGACGGCGGCGATGGACTCGGCGGCGCGGCCCTGTACGGCGAAGCGCTGCAGATCACCGCCGATACGCCGGAGGAGTGCAACAGCGAAGAGGCCGACGCGCAGTCGCCCGACCCCGATCGCAGCATGGGCGAGACGATCGACGAGCTCGGTGACCGGCTGCAGGAGAAGCAGCAGCAGGCCCAGGAGCAGCAGCCGCCGCCCTCCGAGGGCGACGGCGAGGAGCAGGAGCAGCCGCAGCAGCCCGGCCAGGACAAGCTCGACGAACTGCAGGACAAGCTCGATCAGGGCGCCGAGGAGCGCGAGCAGAACCAGGGCGACGAAGACGGTCCAGGCGGCGGGACGGACAAGCCATGGTAGAGCCCGAGAAGCAGCGCGCACGCTACATCGCCGGCACCGAGGGCGCCCCTCCCGTGCCACCGCCCGGCGGATATCACGGTGCCCGTCGGGTGCAGCAGACCCCCGCCGCACTGCCGCAGGGCGCCCCGCTGCCGGTCTTCAGTAGCGCGCAGGAGCCTGACGAGAAGAAGCCTGCGAGCGTGATCGGGTGGATCGCCCTCGTGACGGCCATCCTCTTCGCCGTCGTACTGCTGGGAACGCTGCTCGCCGGCGGCACCGACGCGCTGTACGGCGTGACCATGCTCACTCTGCAGCTCGTGGTGCTCGCCGTCGTGATCGCCGCCCTGTTCTCCCGACGCGGGCGCGTGCTCGCGGCATCCGCCCTCGTCGTCACACTGCTGCTCAACGTCCCCACCGTCGGGGCGATGAGCGCGCTGCAGACCTCGGCATCGGGCAACTATCAGGGCGAGAAGACCGAGGAGCAGAAGCACGAGGAGGCGTACCCGGGGATCAAGGACGTCTCGTCGAGCACGATCCTCGCCCAGCCCTCGCTCGAACAGGTGCGCACGCAGAGCGAGGAGATCCTCGCCGAGATCCGCAGCCGCCTCTCCGCGCAGTACGGCTACACGTGGACCGAGGCCGGCACCGAGAACCTCCGCCCTGAGCGCAACGGCTACGGCGGGGAATCCATGCTCGTCCAGTACACCTCCGTGCCGTGGATGACGAACGAGCCCATCCAGGACTACGACCGCAAGGTCGCCGTGATGGACGTCATCGAAGAGGTCGTCACGCAGTACGGCATGTACGACCTGTACTCGTTCAACGAGCCTTCTTCGGGCATGGACGATTCGATCCAGGAGAAGTTCTACGGCAGCGCCGATCCGCGTTCGCAGAACACCTGGGAGTACTACTCGGACAACTATCCGGATCCGCTGCGCTTCTACGCCGTGATCTACGACACCTCCCACGACAGCACGGGAGAGTTCATCGGCGAGCGCGAGGCCCAGAGCGCCCGCACGGGTGAGCCGCTGGAGGGTCTGCAGATCTACTTCCTCGCTCCCGAACTGTTGAGCGAGGCGGACCGCGAGGAGTTCGAGACGCGGATGAAGGAGTACCCGGGGTACTGACGTGGCTGGCCGCGGCGGAGCGGTTCACGCCACGAAGGAGAGCCCCGCGGCGAGCGCGAATCCGAGCACCGTGGCAAGGCCCGTCGCCTCCTTGGCCTTGGACTGGGCGTCCGGCACCATCGAGTCGACGAGCATGACCAGCAGCGCACCGGCGGCGAAGCCGCTCGCTCCGGCGCTGAACTCGGCGCTCACGGCATCCGCCAGCGCATAGCCGGCGATCGTCGCGATCGCGCAGATGACGGCCACTGCTCCCCACAGCGACAGCACCCGCGAGCGCTTCATTCCGCCGTCCAGCAGGTCGGCGGCCGAGCCGATCGACTCCGGCAGGTTGGAGACGACGATCGCGATGATGAGGGCGACGCTCACCCCTTCGCCGGCGGCCAGTCCGATGCCGAGCACGAGCTGTTCAGGGATGCCGTCGAGCAGCGCCCCCACGGCGAGCGGGCCACCGGCGGACCCCTGCGATGCGGAGGCGCGGCGCTCGACGATCCGGTCGGCGAAGTAGTAGCAGAGCGCGCCAGCGGCGACGCCGAGGACGAGCGGGATCGGACCGCCGAGCTGCAGCCCCTCCTCCCACAGCTCGAACGCGATCGACGCCATCAGCGCTCCGGCACCGAAGCCGAGCACGATGCCGAGCCACTTCGGCGGCCATTTCCGCAGCAGCGCGAGCACCGCACCGACGAACAGCGGCGCGGCCGCGACCGCGCCCCACAGCACCGCCTCGATCATGCCCACACCCTAGCCCCGGCATCCGCTCGTTCGTGGCAGGTCCGGCACCGGACGGGCGACACGCCGCACGCCGATAGACTGGACGTCATGTCCAAGGTCCTCCAGTCCCTGCCCGTCGGCGAGCGCGTCGGCATCGCCTTCTCCGGAGGACTCGACACCTCCGTCGCCGTCGCATGGATGCGCGACAAGGGCGCGATCCCCTGCACGTACACCGGCGACCTGGGCCAGCCCGACGAGGACGACATCGAGTCCATCCCCGGCCGCGCGCTCGAGTACGGTGCCGAGATCGCCCGCATCATCGATGCGAAGACCGCCCTCGTCGAAGAGGGCTTCGTCGCGCTGCAGTGCGGCGCGTTCCACATCCGGTCCGGCGGCAAGACGTACTTCAACACCACGCCTCTCGGTCGCGCCGTCACCGGCACCATGCTCGTGCGCGCCATGAAGGAGGACGGCGTCGACATCTGGGGCGACGGCTCCACATACAAGGGCAACGACATCGAGCGGTTCTACCGCTACGGCCTGCTCGCCAACCCGCGCCTTCGCATCTACAAGCCCTGGCTCGACGCCGACTTCGTCACCGAGCTCGGCGGCCGCCAGGAGATGAGCGAATGGCTCGTCGAGCACGGCTTCCCGTACCGCGACGCCGCCGAGAAGGCGTACTCGACCGACGCCAACATCTGGGGCGCGACACACGAGGCGAAGACCCTCGAGCACTTGAACGTCTCGCTCGAGACCGTCGACCCCATCATGGGCGTGAAGTTCTGGGACCCCTCCGTCGCGATCGAGACCGAAGACGTCACCGTGACGTTCGAGGCCGGCCGCCCCGTCGCGATCAACGGCGTCGAGTACTCCGATCCTGTCGCGCTCGTGAACGAGGCGAACACGATCGGCGGACGCCACGGCCTCGGCATGAGCGACCAGATCGAGAACCGCATCATCGAGGCGAAGTCGCGCGGCATCTACGAGGCCCCGGCCATGGCGCTGCTCTTCATCGCGTACGAGCGCCTGGTCAACGGCATCCTGAACGAGGACACCCTCGCGACCTACCACGAGCAGGGCCGCCGCCTCGGTCGCCTCATGTACGAGGGACGCTGGCTCGAGCCGCAGTCGCTCATGCTGCGCGAGTCGATCCAGCGCTGGGTGGGTCTCACGATCTCCGGCACTGTCACGATCCGCCTGCGCCGCGGTGATGACTGGACGATCCTCGACACCGTCTCGCCCAACCTCTCCTACGGACCCGAGAAGCTGTCGATGGAGCGTGTCGGCGACGCCGCCTTCGGTCCCGTGGACCGCATCGGCCAGCTCACCATGCGCAACCTCGACATCGCCGACTCGCGTTCGCGCCTCGAGCAGTACGCGGGCCTCGGCCTCGTCGGCGGCGCCACGGGCGAGCTCGTCGGCCGCGTCACCGCGGGCGAGGCATCCGAGATCACGGGTTCGGTGGAGGACACCGACGAGAAGCTTTCGGATGCGGTCGACACGGCGTCCGAGGGTGCGGCGTTCGACTCCGGCACCGACTGACACACCCACTTTCTGAGACCTTCACGTTCGGGGGCGGATGCTACGGCATCCGCCCCTGAGTCGTCTCGAGGTCCCGACGGCGGCTAACGCGCACCCGGTCAGCGAGGCTCGACGGCCCGACGCCCGATACACATGTCAGCCCGAATCACGGATGTCAGCGTGAAACGCCCCATCCGGACTGGCATCTGTATTCCGCACTGACGCCCGTATCGACCGCGCGCCTCTATCGAACCGATCTTGCACATACGTGTGCAAGATCGTAAACTGGGTCGCATGACAGAACCTCGCGCACCCCGCCGCGACGCGCAGGCCAACCGCGAAAGCATCCTGGTCGCCGCCCGCACCGCCCTCGCGCAGGACCCGAACGCATCAGTCGACCTGATCGCCCGCACCGCCGGGCTCTCCCGCCGCGCTCTCTACGGCCACTTCGACGATCGGTCCGCACTGGTCACCGAGCTCATCCGCACTGGCGCGCAGCGCTTCAACGCGATCGCTGAGCAGCCACTCGACGACGACGCCCCGGTCGCGCTCGCCCAGCTCGCCGCGCGGCTCTGGCACGAGGTCGCGCACATCCAGACCGTCACGGCCATCGCGCTCGACGACGCGCATGTCGCTGACACCGCCGCGGCGCTGGCACCGCTGCGCAGGGTCGTGGCGGAGATCGTCGAGCGCGGCAACCGTGCGAACACGATGCGCACCGACATCCCGGGAGACGTGCTCGCCCGACTCATCGAGGAGACCGCTCGCATGGTCGTGCGCGTCGACGTGGTGGGACCGGATGCCGCGGCCACCGCCGTGCGCGCCGTCCTCAGCGTCGCCGGGCTCTCCTGGCGCGGCGCCGACACGCTGCTCGCGGCCCACCCCGAGATCCTCACCTCCACCGGGACGGCGGGCGAATGAGGATCGCGCTCCACGAGGCGAGCAAAGGTCAGGCGCTGCCGACCACGAGCCTCGAGTTCCACACCGGCGCCGTGCGGTTCGCCCTCGCGGAGACCCAGCAGCGTCCCACCGTGCTCGGCCTGATCGCCAGCGGACGGATGCGGCCCGCTGCCGGCCGGGTGACGATCGACGGCGCCTCCGATGACCGCCGACTGCGCCGCGTGATCGCGTTGGTGGACGCTCCCGATGCGAGCGACCCGCACGCCGACATCACCGTGGCCGGTGTCGTCGGAGAAGAGCTGATGTTCGCGGGCATGGGCGCGACGCCGATCCACGCCCGTCGCTGGCTCAAGCAGCTCGGCTACGCCGAACTCGCCTCGACGCCGATCGGCAACGTCGACCCGGCCGCACGGGTGCGGATCATGTGCGAACTCGCCGTGCTCCGCGAAGGCACTGAGGGCATCGTGCTCGTCTCGCCCGACCGCCACGGCGGCGGACCAGACGGCTGGTGGCGCATCGCATCGGAGTTCGCCGACCGCGGCTACGCCATGCTCGTCATCATCGGCGGCGCCGCAGCCGTCGCACTCGAGCGGATGCAGGAGCTGGGTGCGATCAACGCCTCCGGACCGATCGCACCGCTCGTGCTGGAGCAGCCCGCCGCGTCCGATTCGGATGACGCCGAGGCAGGAGACCCGCGATGAAGGTTCCCGCCATGATCGCCGCGGAACTGCGACGCCTCACAGCCAGCCGGATGGGCATCGTCGCGCTGATCGCGCTCATGTGCGTGCCGATCCTCTACGGCGGCCTCTACCTGTGGGCGAATCAAGACCCGTACGCCAAGTTCTCCGAGGTGCCGGTGGCGCTGGTCGTGCAGGACGATGGCGCCACCGGTACGAACGCCGACGGAACCGACGAGAGCGTGAACTACGGCGACAAGGTCGCCGAGAACCTCCTCGAGGGAGGCGCATTCGACTGGCAGGAGATGACGGCGGATGCCGCGGCCACGGCACTGCACGACGGCTCGGTCGACTTCACGGTGACGATCCCCTCCGACTTCTCCGCAGCGCTGACCTCGGCCGCCGGTACGGATCCGCACCAGGCGGTGATCGAGCTCGAGACGAACGACGCCAACAACTACCTTGCCTCCTCCATGGGCACGCAGGCCGTGGAGAAGATCCGCAGTTCGGTCGCCCAGATGGTCGGGAGCGAGGCGGCCGAACGTCTGCTCACCGGGCTCAGCGACGTACGCGACTCCCTGTCCGATGCCACCGACGGCGCCTCCCGGCTCGCGGACGGTGCAGCCGCGGCATCCGGCGGCAGCGCCACGCTCGCCGAAGGCACGGCGCAGCTCGCGGACGGAACAGCACAACTGGCCGACGGGACCGCCCAGCTGGCGAGCGGGGCATCCCAGCTCGCAGACGGCGCGCAGCAGGTCAGCGAAGGCAATCAGCAGATCGCCGACGTCGCCGATCAGGCGGGCGGAATTGTGCAGGATGCCGCAGACACTCTGCCGCAGATCCGCACCGACATCGCGGAGACCCTCGCATCCCAGGGGCTGACGCAGGAGGAGATCGACACGGTCCTCGCCACACTCGACCCGCTCGGAGAGCGGTTGCAGCAGGGCAACACGACGGTTCAGGATGCCGTGAGCAGGATAGATCGGCTCGCGGAGGGCTCGATGACGCTCGCATCGAGCGCACGCACGCTGTCCGACGGCGCCGCCACGCTGGCCACCGGCGCCGGCACGGTCTCCACCGGCGCCGCTGCAGCGAACGACGGGGCGGCGCAGTTGCGCGACGGTCTCGTCACCCTCGCCGACGGCATAGCGGAACTGCGCGACGGTCTCGCTGCGGGTGTCGAGCAGATCCCGGCATCCACTCCCGAACTGCGCCGGGCGCAGGCCGACACGATCTCCGACCCTCTCCGGGTCTCCAGCGACAAGGTCGCCTCCGCCGAGGATTACGGAGCGGGGCTCGCGCCGTTCTTCGCCGCACTGGCGGCCTGGATCGGCATCTACGCACTGTTCCTGATCGTCAAGCCGATCTCCCGCCGCGCGGTGACCGCGCTGCACTCCCCCATCCGGATCACTCTGGCCGGCTGGCTCACCCCCGCCGCTCTCGGCGCCCTGCAGATGGTCGGGCTGATGGGCGTCCTCGCGATCACGCTCGGGTTCCGATTCGACAACGCACTCGGCACGCTCGGGGTGATGGTGCTCGCGTCCGCCACGTTCGCGGCGATCATCCTGGCGCTGAACGTCTGGTTGGGCTCGGTCGGGCAGTTCCTGGGGCTCGTGCTCATGGTGCTGCAACTCGTCACCGCGGGCGGGACGTTCCCATGGCAGACGCTTCCCGCACCACTCGCAGCCCTGCATCATGTGCTGCCGCTCGGGTACGTCGTGGATGCGATGCGTCAGTTGATGTACGGCGGCGACTTCGCACGCGCGTGGTGGGATCTGACCGTGCTCGCGATGTGGCTGGTCGGCGCTCTGCTGCTCGCGATGATCGGCGTGACGCGGATGACGCATCGCCGCACACTGCGGGATCTGCAGCCGAGCCTGATCGGATGAGCACGGCGAAGGAGACGATCCGGAGTGCCGACGGTGCGGCATCCGCACTCTTCCTGCACAGCCGGATGCGTGCCGTGCCTCCTGCTGAAACGCGTCGATCCGACTAGGCTTCGAGAGCGCGTCCCGAAACGCGCTCTGGGGAACGGTGAAACCGGATCCCACCGACGACCCTGAAAGAACGCCTCAATGACGATCGAACCTTCCGGCTCCTCCGAACCTGCAGCACGTCCCGCGCTGGGCGCCAAGATCGGACGCATCGCCTTCGGCGTCGTCGCCGGGCTGCTCGTGATAGCGGTGGCGGCGGCTTTCTTCGTGGTCTGGACCATCCAGCGCTCGTTCCCGCAGACCGCCGGCGAACTCGACCTCGACGGATTGACGGCCGAGGTGACGGTGCAGCGCGACGGTCTGGGCGTGCCGACGATCACCGCCGATTCCTCGCACGATCTGTTCTACGCGCAGGGGTTCGTGCACGCCCAGGACCGTTTCTTCGAGATGGACTTCCGCCGGCACGTGACCTCGGGCCGCGTCGCGGAGATGTTCGGCGAATCGCAGGCTCCGACAGACATGTTCCTGCGCACCCTGGGCTGGCGCGAGGTCGCCGAGCAGGAGGTCGAGGCGATGGACGAGACCACCCTCGCCTACTACCAGGCCTACGCCGACGGCGTGAACGCGTACCTCTCCACCCGCGACGGCGCCGACCTCTCCCTTGAATATGCCGTCCTCGGCATACAGAACCCCGACTACGAGGTCGAGCCGTGGCGGCCCGCAGATTCCGTGGCCTGGCTCAAGGCGATGGCGTGGGACCTTCGCACCAACATCGAAGACGAGACGGAGCGGGCGCTGCTCGTCTCCGACGTCGGCGACCCCGCTCTTCCCGCAGACAGTCTCGAGCTTCTCGAGCAGCTCTACCCCGCCTATCCCTTCGACGAGAATCCCGTCATCGTCCCCAAGATCTCGACCGTTCCGGCACTCGAGGCGGAAGCGGATGCCGCGCCGGCAGCCCTCTCGACCGACGAAGCGGCCGACGACTCGCAGATCCAGACCGCGGTGACCACGATCGAATGGCAGGAGGCCGACAGCGTCGTCGCCGCGGCGAGCCTGCTGGTCGGCGACGTCGGCGAGGGCATCGGCTCGAACTCGTGGGTCGTCTCGGGCCAGCTCACCGAGAGCGGCATGCCCCTGCTCTCGAACGACCCCCATCTCGGTTCGTCTCTCCCCTCGGTCTGGTACCAGGTGCAGCTGCGTTGCTCAGAGGTCACCGATGAGTGCCCGTTCGACGTGGGCGGCTTCTCGTTCTCCGGACTCCCCGGCATCGTGATCGGCCACAATGATCAGGTCGCCTGGGGCTTCACGAACCTCACGACCGACGTCGCCGACCTCTACATCGAGAAGGTCGACGGCGACGCGTACTGGCGCGACGGCGCGCTCGTCCCGCTCGACGTGCGGGAGGAGACCGTCAAGGTCGCCGGTGGGGAAGACATCGACCTGACGATCCGCTCCACGGTGCACGGTCCGATCATCTCCGGCCTCACCGACGACCTCACAGCGGTCGCCGACGGACAGGTCTCGGCCGACGGAGACGCCCTCACCCAGGGCGAGACCGACGCGTCGGCCGCGATGTCCGGCGAGTACGCCGTGAGCCTGCGCTGGACGGCCCTGGACGCCGGCAGCACCGCGACCGCGATCTTCGCACTCGCGACGGCTCAGGACTTCGACGACTTCCGGCACGCGGCGTCGCTGTTCGACGTTCCGGCGCAGAACCTGATCTACGCCGACGTCGAGGGCAACATCGGCTATCAGGCGCCCGGTCGTCTGCCGCTGCGCGGTGCGGGCGACGGATGGATCCCGCAGCCCGGATGGGACAGCCGCTATGACTGGACGGGGTTCATCGACTTCGAGGAGCTTCCCGTCTCGTACAACCCGAGTTCGGGATACATCGTCACGGCGAACAACGCGATCGTCACCGACGACTACGACCACTTCCTCTCCCGCGACTGGGACTACGGCTATCGCGCCGCCCGCATCGCCCACCTCATCGAGCGCCGCGCGGCGGCCGCTCCGCTCACCGCGCAGGACATGCGCGACATCCAGAACGACAACGAGATGTGGATCGGAAAGAAGCTCGCGGCAGCGATGGCCGACGTCGAGGTGGAGGGCAAGGGCGTGAAGGAGGCCGTCGGCCTGCTGCGCACCTGGGACGCCCAGAACAACGCCGACTCCTCGGCCGCGGCATACGCCAACGTGCTGTGGTCGAACCTCGTGCTGAACCTGTTCCAGAACCGGGAGCAGCCGTTGCCGCACGACGGCCAGGCCCGCCTGTACACGGTGGTCTCCGCACTTCTCGACGATCCGACCGATCCCCTCTGGACGAACGAGGAACTCGGCACGACCACGATGGAGGAGATGCTCGCGCTGTCTGCCGAGCAGGCGTATGACGAACTGTCCGCGCTGCAGGGCACCGTCGTCTCGCGTTGGAACTGGGGCGGCCTTCACGCGATCACGCTGACCAACGCCACGCTCGGCTCGTCCGGCATCGCACCGATCGAGGCGCTCTTCAATCGCGGCCCCTATCCAGTCGGCGGCGGACCCTCCGTGGTCAACGCCACGGGATGGGAGCTCGGCGAGGGATATGCGACGACGACCGTGCCGTCGATGCGCATGGTGATCGATCTGTCCGACTTCGACGCGTCGACGTGGAATCACCTGACCGGCGCATCCGGGCATGCGTTCCACCCGCACTACGTCGATCAGACCGAGAACTGGTCACGCGGCATCCAGACCCGTTGGGCATTCACCGCGGATGCCGTCGACGAGGCGACCGTGGACACACTGGTGCTCAGGCCAGGCGACTGACCCGCCGAATGCCGCGAAGCGGAAGAATCATCATCGTGGCGGTTTGGCGACCCCGCGGCGGTGAGCCCACACGGCGACCTGCACCCGATCACGCAGTCCGAGTTTGACGAGGATCCGCCCGACGTGCGTCTTCACCGTCGCCTCCGACAGGTGTACGACCCGGCCGATCTCGGCGTTGCTGAGACCGTCGGCGACCAGCTGCACCACCTCGATCTCCCTCGGTGTCAACAGCCCGGCCGGGATCGCGTCCTCTGAAGTGCCGCGGAACGGACGTTCCAACAGGTGCCCGACCACTCGTGCGGTCACCGACGGGGATAGCACCGCGTCTCCCCTAGCGGCCGCACGGATCGCGGTGACGAGCTCATCGACGGGTGCATCCTTCACTAGAAACCCGCTCGCGCCGGCACGAAGCGCACCGTACACGTGTTCATCGGCGTCGAACGTCGTGAGCACCAGCACTCGCGCGCTCGATCCCCGTTCCACGATCTTCCCGGTGGCCTCGATGCCGTCCATGCCGGGCATGCGGATGTCCATCAGCACGACGTCCGGCGATCCCTCCGTGACAGCGCGTACGGCCTGATCCCCGTCCCGCGCCTCGGCGATGACGCGCATGTCGGGCTGCGCCTCGACAGTGGCGACGATCCCTGCGCGCACCAGATCCTGATCGTCGGCGACCACTACGCGGATCATGCGCGGTCTCCCGAGTCGCGCGTCTCGACGTACGGCACCGATGCGGTCACGGCGAATCCGCTCGCGCGGTCGACCGTCAATACGCCGGACACCGCAGTGAGGCGCTCTCGCATTCCTTGCAGTCCCATCCCCAGTCCGTCCGAGCCCCGATCGACCGCCGGGACGGCGTTGCGCAGTGTGATCATGGCACAGTCCTGCCCCCATGTCTCCCGCCACTCGACGGGGCCCTCACCGTGTCGTAGAGCGTTGGTGAGCCCCTCCTGAACGAATCGGTACAACGCGAGCTCGGCCGCCGATCCGAGGGGACGGATACGGCCCTCCGTGCGGCGGTGCACGATGAGGCCGAGATCCTGCATCCTCGCGGCGAGCGCAGGAAGGCCGGACAGCGACGGCGTCGGCTGCAGCGGGACATCCCATGCAGGTGACGGCGATCCGACATCCGTCCCGATGCGCCACCGCGTGTCCGCGTCCGGATCCCGCAGCGACTGGAGCGTACCGCGCAGATCCCGCAGCGATTCGCGTGCAGTCTCCTCGATGACCTGCAGTGCCGCGGCGGAGTCCTCCGCCTGGAATCTGGCGACCCTCACCTGCCCGACGATCACGGTGAGCGAGTGCGCCAGTACGTCGTGCAGATCGCGGGAGATCCTCGCCCGCTCGTCCGCGGCCGCTCGCGCCTCACGATGCGAACGCTCTCGTTGCTCAAGATCGAGGCGGGCTGCGGTCAGTTCGACCGTGCGCAATTCCGCACGGCGCAGCAAGCCGAGGGTGACGGCGACCGCGCAGCCTGCGAGCAGGAGGAGTGCGAGCAGCCACGGCTCGGGCCCGAACTCGCTGTCCACGATGCTGGGATCGATGGCATACCGCGCGGCCGCCGCCAACGGACCGAGCACTGCGACCGTCGACGTCACGTATCGATTCCCCCGCGCAGCGGCTCCATGCAGCGAGGGAAGCACCAGCAGCGTGCTCGGGAACAGTACGAAGAGACCGGTGACGATCCCCTGCACTGCGACCAGCGCGGAGATGATCAGCAGCGTCATCGTGGCTCTGCGGAACAGGCCGAACAGCGTCAGATGCGCCCCGAGCGCGCAGGCGGTGACAGTGATCGCGGCCGGTGGTGAGAGCGAAGCGAATGCGATCAGGACGGTCGCGGGAAACAGCAGGACGGCCGCGCCGACCATGAGCAACGTGCGCACGCTCGCCTCCTCTCACGTGACCTGTCCGTGCTGTGTCGACGCCGCGCTGCGGCCCGCCGACACATCACGCGTCGCCTCCTCATACAGCACCGTAGCGGCCGCGACGATCGCACCGAGTGCGAACCACGTGCTGTACACGGCGAAGACCATCACCGCCTGGCCACCGTCGCCGAGGTCCACGTCCGCTGCGACGAGGCCCAGCCGTTGCGAGAGGAGCCCGAACAGCATCAGCGCGCCCATGCTCAGCAGTATGAACGAGCCGCACCAGCCGCCGAGGGATACCAGCCGCCGAGGAAGTCGCGCTCCCGCGCGAGTGCACAGCGTCACCAACCCGAGGGCTGCAATCGAGAACGCGGCCAGCTCCATCGCCGGGAAGCCGACCTCGAACTCGCTCTGATCACCGCTCATCCACCACACGATCTTCAGAAGCGGATACGGCACGCACAGCGCCAGCCCGCTCAGCAAGAGGCGTCGACGCGCACCGCGTCGCTCAGCAGCTCGCGCCGCTTCGACGGTCGACCGGCGCAGGGCGCGGGCGAACCTGAGGGCGACGAACGCGGCGACCAACGACATCAGCCGAGCTGCGAAGCCGGGGAGGTCGACGACGGAGAAGGCCCCCGCTGGGATGCCCGTGACGGCGAAGAAGCCGCGTAACGCGTCGAGCACGACGCCACCGGAAGCCCCCAGCAGCAGCAGCGCGGCGACCCACGCGCTCGCCTCGGCCACCCGTTCAGCGGAGCGACTGCATACGATCGCCACCGCCGCCGACGCTGCCCCCACGAATCCCAGCCAGGCAGGCGGAAAGATCGCCGAGTACTCGGCACTGGGGCCGACGAGCAAGGCGACTGCTGTCACGACAGCCACAAGCGCCGCAGCGACCAGCAGGGGCACGGGCGAAGGGACGGAGGGCCGAGGGGCTATGGGGGCCGACGCGGGGTTCGAGATGAAGGTGTCCATGCCTCTCATCGTTCGCCGCGGACGGTCGTCAGAGCGTCCGCCTCAGGTCGCTGTCCATGCGACCTGAGTCTCGAACTTCACCCGACGGCGGGTCTGACTCGCGTGGATCCCTGAGAAGCTACAGTCAGATCTCTTCGGTGATCTCGATCGGCCCGATCGACGGCGGCGCGGCGTCGGCCGGAGTCTCGACCGTCTCCACGTCCTCGTCCTCGCCGGTCAAGCGGGCGACGGCCTCGGCGAACTGCTTCTCGAGAGCGAGGAATGCCGCCGCCACGTCACCCGTGGCGAGCGCATCGAGCAGCTTCCGATAGGTATCGGACACCGAACGGCGCACGGTGTACCCGTGGGCGTCGCTGAAGCTCGCGATGCGTGTCTCGATCGCGAGCGTGGCCATGTAGTGCGACAGTCGGCGGCTGCCGGCGGAGTCCACCAGCAGACGGTGGAACTCGATGTCGGCATCGCCGATGGCGCGAGCATCCGTCCCCTCACTCACCGCGACCAGGGAGTCGTAGGCGCGCTTGAGCTGGTCGAGCACCGACGCGGCGCCCGACTTGATGATCAGCCGCACCGCTTGGCCCTCGATCGCGAGCCGTGCGTCGTACACGTCGGCGACATGCTCAGGTCCGATCACGCTCACGCGCATACCTCGGCCAGGGGACGCCGTGAGCAGCCCTTCCTGCACGAGTCGCTGCGTGGACTCCCGCAGCGGACTGCGGGACACACCCAACTGCGACGACATCTCGACCTCGCCGATCGGGCTGCCCACCGGCAGCGCGCCGGTGAAGATGGCACTGCGCAACTCGGCGGTGATGAGGTCGACGGTCGACGGTCGCGCCACCCGCACCATGGAGATCGGCGATACCGCGCGAGGGGTGTGTGAAGCCATGTGCATCCCTTCCAGCCGTCGCGCGAAACCGCGGACATCTCATTGTCGATCCTCCGCGTCATTCTGCGAAGTCGAATCAGGATTCCTCAGTCTGCCTCATGATCACGTTTTTGTATACGTGTCGACAATCTGCGCGCCTGACTGTACATCCATCGACAGATTCCATAGTCTGGGGCACGGTCAACGGCGCCCGTGCAGAGCGCCCGGATACGGAACTCATACGGAACGCGAGGACATCATGACGAAGAGAACGACACGGATCGGCATCGCCACAGTCGCCGTCGGAACCCTGACGCTCGGCCTTCTCGCCGGGTGCTCAGCAGGCGGCGGCAGCGACACCGAGGGCATGAACACGCTCGAGAAGGCGCAGGAGGAGGGCAAGATCACACTCGCGATCGCCTCCGAGCAGCCGTACTCGTGGGTGGAGGACGGCGAGCCCACCGGCGCGACCATCGCGATGCACGAGCAGATCTTCAAGAACCTCGGCATCGACGAGATCGAAATCGAGGAAGTCGACTGGAACTCACTGATCCCTGGGCTCAACGCCGGCCGCTGGGATGCTGTGAGCGCCGGTATGTCGATCCTCCCTGAGCGCTGCGCAGAAGCCGCGTTCAGCGATCCCGAGATCATGTACACGACCACCCTCGTCGTCCCCAAGGGCAACCCCAAGAACCTCAGCGACCTCGACTCGGTCGCCGCGGCCGGCGACGTCACTCTCGCGGTGCAGTCTGGAGCGATCGAGGAGGGTTACGCGACCGATCTCGGAATCGCGAACACCGTGCCGGTCGACAGCGCCCAGGCCGGTATCGAGATCGTGCAGTCCGGCCGCGCCGACGCGTTCACCCTGACCGCCGTCTCGCTCAACTGGATGACAGAGGGCATGGATGACGTCGAGACCACCGAGGCCTTCGTGCAGGAGATCGACGGGGTCGAGCAGATCGGCGCCGGTGCCACGGTGTTCCGCCAGGACGACACCGAGCTGCTCGAGGCGTACAACGAGGAGCTCGCCAAGATCACCGGCGACGAGCAGAGCTACCTCGACCTCGTCGAGCCGTTCGGCTTCACGGCGGAGAACCTGCCCCCGGCCGACCTGACCACCGAGCAGCTCTGCTCCGGCGAGCTGGGCTGATCCGACTCCTGTGACTGAGAATTTCGAAGCGCTCTGGAGGGCGCTGCCCCAACTCGTCGACGGAGTGCTCATCACACTCCAGTTGACGGCGGGCGGCGCCCTCCTGGCGATCGTCGTCGCCATCGGCCTCGGGTTGCTGGCACGATTCGAGAACGTCTTCCTGCGCGGCATCGCGCGAACGATCATCGAGCTGTTCCGTGGCACGTCCCTGCTGGTGCAGCTGTTCTTCTTCTTCTTCGTGCTCCCGCTGCCGCCCTTCGAGATCGAGATGCCCGCCGTCTTCACCGGCATCCTCGCCCTCGGCCTGAACTACGGCGCCTATGGTGCCGAGGTCGTGCGCGGTTCGATCAACTCGGTGCCGGCCGGCCAGTGGGAGGCGACAACGGCGCTGAGCCTGTCCCGCACGCACCGGATGTGGCGCGTGATCTTCCCGCAGGCCTGGGCGCTCATGCTCCCGTCTCTGAACAACCTGCTGATCCAGCTGCTGAAGGGGACCGCGGTCGTCTACCTGATCACGATCGTCGACCTCACAGCCGAGCTGAACAAGCTGCGGGTGCAGACCGACGTGTACTTCGCGTACGGTCTCGGTCTGCTCATCTACTTCGCGATCGCCTATCTGCTCACGCTGGGCATGAACGCGCTCGAGACGCGTGCCAAGCATCGTCTGGGGCAGGGCGGGAAGTGGCGTGACTCCATCACCACCACTCCGGTCCCCGACATGAAGGGGGCTGGTCAAGCCGCATGAACGACGACAACAGCTTCTGGAGTTGGGACCACGCCATTGCGGCGTTCCCCGACATTCTGGAGAAGTTCCTCACGGTCACGCTGGTCGTGACGATCATCGGCAGCATCATCGCCGCCATCCTCGGACTCGTGATCGCGCTCGGCCGCCGCACGGCACCGCGTCCTGTCGCCGCCGTCATCACTCTGCTGATGAATTTCGTGCGCATGACCCCGCTCGTGGTGCAGCTGCTCTTCGCCTACTACGTGTTCACGACCGTGCCGCCGATCGTGCTCGGCACGATCATCATCGGCATCCACTACGCCACGTACATGGCCGAGGTCTACCGCGCCGGCATCGATGCGGTGCCGCCGGGCCAATGGGAGGCGACCACGGCGCTTTCGATGTCACCCGGTCGCACCTGGACCGCCGTGATCATCCCTCAGGCACTGCGTTCCACGCTGCCGGCCTTGGCCAACTACGTGATCTCCATGTTCAAGGACACCCCGTTCCTCATGGTCATCACTGTCGTCGAGATGGTGCGCCAGGCGCAGTTGTACGGCAGTAAGAACTTCCGCTTCGTCGAGGCGATCATCATCGCCGGACTCATCTATCTGGTCGCAAGCCTTCTGAGCTCGCTGCTGGCCAGGCGATTGGAGAAACGTCTTGAATACACCACCGCTTGACACCCATACCGGTGCGATCACGCTCGATGACGGCGAGATGCCGGCGATCCTCTTCGACAAGGTCGAGAAGCGATTCGGCGACCACGTCGTACTGCACGATCTCGACTTCACCGTTCGCCGCGGGGACCGAGTGACACTGATCGGCCCGAGCGGCTCGGGGAAGACGACCATCCTCCGCCTCGTCATGACGCTGGAGGAGGCGAACGACGGCTACATCCTGATCGACGGAAAGCCGCTCACGCACTACTCGCGCGACGGTAAGCGGGTCGAGCTGAAGGAGAAGCACAAGAACGAGATGCGCAAGCGCATCGGCATGGTCTTCCAGCAGTTCAACCTGTTCCCGAACATGACGGTGATCGAGAACATCATCGAGGCGCCGGTGCACGTGCTCGGTCTCTCCAAGAAGGATGCTCTGGCACGAGGCCGCGCGCTGCTCGAGAAGGTCGGCCTACCCGACAAGGAGAACGCTCATCCCACCCAGCTCTCGGGTGGACAGCAGCAGCGCGTCGCGATCGCGCGTGCGCTGGCGATGGAGCCCGAGATCCTGCTGCTCGACGAGGTCACCAGTGCGCTCGACCCGGAAGTGGTCGGTGAGGTGCTGAACATCCTGCGCGATGTCGCCCGTGAGACCGACGTGACCATGCTGATCGTGACGCACGAGATGCAGTTCGCGCGCGACGTGTCCAACCGCGTGCTCATGTTCGACAGCGGACGCATCGTCGAAGAGGGCAAGCCGGAGGACATCTTCAGCAACCCGCAGGAGCAGCGGACCAGGGACTTCCTCTCCGCCGTGCTCTGAGCCGCGGCTCAGGCGTCGACGACGGCGACCGCGCGCCGCGAGATCACCCAGATGCCGAACGCGGCAGCGAGGAAGATCGCACCGAGCATCACCCAGCCCAGCAGCCCGAACGTGATCGCCGTGGCGTTCACGACGATGGGCGAGGCGAGGGCGCCGAGCGAGAACCCCATGCCGAACACTCCCTGATAGGCACCGGCGCGCACGGGATCGGCGAGTTCGAAGCTCAGCCCCCACGCTCCGGCCTGGGAGAGGATCTCGGCGAAGGTGTGCGTGACGGCCGCCACGATCAGCACGACGATCGCGACCCACGCCGGCAGCCCTGCGGCGAGCGCGTAGACCACGCAGGCCGCTGCCATGAGCCATCCGGCCAGCATCGTCACCCGTCCGGCGACGCGCACATCGTGCGTGCCGCGCGACGCGCGCACTTGGAAGAGCACGACCAGTGAGGTGTTGACGATCAACAGCAGCGCGACGACCCATTCGGGAGCGTTCGTCCGCTGGGTCACCCACAACGGCATCCCCAGCTCGGCGACGCCGAACTGCATGCCGAACACCGCCGAGAGGAATGAGAGCAGCAGGTAGCGCGGGTCGCGCCATGGGGATCGACGCCGCCAGTCCTTCCGGGCGGCGAGCGTGGCCTGCGCCGTGCTGAGGGTGTCGATCGAACCCGTCTCCGTGCGCACCTCGTCGACCTCGCGCACCGGCGCGTCGACGGATGCCGGCAGTCGGAGCAGCGGCACCGCGCCGAGCACGCCGATCAGCCCCGCGAACACGATCACGATGCGGTACGCCTCGGCGGTTCCCCACGCCAGCGCCACCGCGGCGATGCCCGAACCGATCGCGATCGAGAGGTTGGTCACCGTGCGCAGCACTGCGCGGGCGTGCACTCGTCGTTCGGGTGCGAATCCCCTGGCGATGATGGCGGATCGCGCCGAGTAGCCGATCGTGTCGAAGAAGCCGGCGAGACTCGCGATGACGACGGCGGCGATGAAGGTGTCGGCGAAGGCGTACGTCGCCAGCAGCAGTCCGCCCAGCGTCTCGAAGACGTAGGAGAGCCGGCGGGCGCTCCACCGGTCGGCGAGCCAGCCGCCGAGGAAGGAGGCGAGCACTCCACAGGCGCTGGAGACGGCGAGCACCACGGCGGCCTCGCCAGCGCTCAGGCCGATGATCAACGTGAAGAACAGCACGGTGACGGTGAGGAACACCCCTCGTCCGATGCGCGACACCGCCGTCGCGGTGACGAGTGCACGCAGCACCGGGTCGGCGAACGTCTGCGCCAGACGGTCGCTGAGTCTCGGTTTCGCGGAGGCGGTCGGGGACGGGTCTTGCGAGAGCACATGCCAGTCTCACACGGGCCGCGGACACGGCCCGCTCCCGCGGTCGTCCAGCATCCCTCGATAGGGTCGATCCATGCCTTCCCGTCTTCTCGCTCCTGAGGGCGTACCCGCATCCGTCATCGAGTTCGAGCACGGCGGCGCGACGCTCATCGCCGAAGACTTCGGCACCGGCGATCGCCCCTACGTGCTCGTGCACGGGATCGGGATGGGCCGCAGCGTCTACCTCGACTTCATCGAGCGCCTGCCCGGACGCATCATCGCCCTCGACCTTCCGGGATTCGGCGAGGCGCCCGAGCCCGAGCGCACCCTCACCATGGCGCGCCACGCCGACCTGATCGCGGCGTTCCTGCGCAGCATCGGCGTGACGGATGCCGTCATCATCGGCCATTCGATGGGCAGCCAGATCGGCGCGGAGCTGGCGGCGCGGCATCCGAAGCTCCTCGACGGCCTGGTGCTCGCCGGCCCCACGGTGAACAGCGCCACGCGCAGCATCCGTGAACAGGCGACGTATCTGCTGCGCGACCTGATCGGCGAGCGCCCGATCGTGCTGCTGCGCGGTGCGCGCGAGTACCTGCGCGGCGGTCCGCATCTGATCCGGAAGATCCGCGCCACGGTGGTGCACGAACCCGAGAAGGCGTACGCCAGGGTGAAGTGCCCCGTGCTCGTGGTGCGCGGCGAGCGCGACCCCCTCGCTCCCGCGGTCTGGTGCCGCGAGATCGTCTCTCTCGTGCCGGGACGTGCCGAGGTGAAGGAGATCCCCGACCACGGCCACAGCACGCTCATCAGCGATGCGGCCCTCGCCGCCGCCCTGATCACGGAGTTCGCCCGCGCGCTCTGACGCGAGCGCGCCGCCGTTCAGCTCAGCGGTGGCGCGTGCGGCGGCAAGATCATCGTGTACCGGCGGACGTAAGTCATCGGCAGCACGATCGCTCCGACCAGCACGCCGATCAACCCCGGCACGACGATGGCCACGCCCACCCAACGATCCAGCGCGTAGATCAGCACGAACCCGAGCACGGTGCCGATCGTGCCGAGCATGGCGAAGACCCATCCGATGATCATCGAGACGCGATACGAACGCTCGCCGTGCTGGGTCGGCCTGACGCCGATCCTCTGATGAGAGTACGGGCTCCACCGCGCACCGGTCCACCAGCGTCTGGCACTCCCCGACACCGCGAACCACCCGGCCCCGTCTCCCTCCACCTCACCGGGAAGCGGTCGGGTCGAAGGATCGAACACCGGCGGAGTCGACGGAGCGGGGCGCGCGGTCAGCTGGCGAGTGCGAAACCCTCCGATGAGCCAGAGTGCACCGGCGACCAGGAACAGCATCGGGGTGAAAGCGAAGAAGGGCTGCCCCTCGATGAACTGAGAGGTGCTGAACTGCGTGATGCTCAGCGCGATGAAGACGATTCCGAGTGCGAATTCGTTGCTTCCCGGTTCGATTGCGAAAGCATCCGGGCGTGGCCTGCCATCTCGAAGACGGTATGGCGTCCACACCGCACCATCCCACCACCGCACATCCGACGTGCCCGCGATCGGAAACCAGCCCATCGGAACGGCGGATGCTGCGTGCTGGATCGGCTGCGCCGCGGCCGACACCGACTCGCCCCCGCGCTGATGCACGGTCCATTGCGCACCGTCCCACCAGCGCTGCACGCCCGGCACCCCAGCGTCGTACCATCCCGGCTGTGCGTGCACTCGTCCCTCTCCGTCGTCCGCGTTCCGGCCCACGATACTTCGGGCCCGCCAATCGGACTACCCGGCCCCGGGTGGGGTCTGCTTCGACTCGGCGAGTTCGTCGACGACGAGCCGGCGCTCCTCCGTCGTTCCGTTGCGATAGGCCTGGCGTCCGACCATGTGCGCGGACAGCGGCGCGGTCGCGAACTGCATCAGCACGATGGGTGCGACCAGCGCGAGCCCGAGGAGGATGCCGCCGACCGAACGCTGCGCGAGCGCGACGGCCAGGCAGATCAGTATCACTCCGAGCACCTGCGGCTTGGTCGCCGCGTGCAGGCGCGACGGCACATCGCGGAAGTGCAGCAGTCCCACGGCCGCCGAGAGGCACAGCACCGCGCCGCACAGGATCAGTACCAGCACCGTCACGTCGATGACGGCATCCGGAATCTCGAAGTCGAACACGTTCATGATGTCGTGTTGTCCCTTCTCGCCACGTAGCGGGCGACCGAGATCGATCCGAACACCCCTACCGCCGCGATGATGAGCAGCACGGGGATGCTGCGGGTGTGTCCGTTGATCGCCATCTCCGCGCCCAGCACGCACATGACCTCGGTGAGGAGCACATCGGATGCCACGGCGCGGTCGAGGATCGACGGGCCGCGGATGATGCGGAACATCGTCAGGATCGCCGCGATGGCGAACACCGCCACGATCAGGATCATCAGAATGTTCATCGCCCACCCCCTGCGCGCTCGTCGGCCTTCAGGGCACGATACTGCGCCGGACTGCCCAGCGCCCGCACGATCCGCTTCTCCCAGCGCAGCACCCCGTCGCGCTGCGCGTCGGCGTCCGCCCGCGTGCGCACCCCGATCACGTGCAGGTAGAGCACCCTGCGGTCACGATCCGTCTCGACCACCAGCGATCCGGGGATCAGCGATGACGTGACCGAGACGTGCGTCATGACCAGGTCGTCGGCGTACTTCAGCGGCACGGCGATGATCGCCGCACCCGGCTGACGACGGAAGTCGAACACCTGTATCGACACCGCGATCGCGCCGCGCAGGATGGCGAACAGGAACTGCACGACGAACAAGGCTCCGTACCAGAGGTTGATGCGTCCGGAGAGCTCGATGGTCGGCAGGCGGAAGACGCGGGTGACGAACACCGCGACGACGAGTCCGGTGACGAACGACAGCAGCGTGAACTGGTTCCACAGCAGCATCCACAGCACGACCAGCCACGCGAGGAACGGAAGCTGCAGCCACACGTCGTGAAGGCGATGGCGTTGGGTCTCGGGACTCATGGCGCCACCACCTCCTCTTCCAGCTGCACGAGGCTCACCGGCTGCAGCAGCGCGTCGCCGATGCGATCGCACAGCGCGTACAGCGGTCCGGCGAAGATGGTCAGCAGCAGCGTCACGCCGACCATCCCCCCGGTCGCGAGCGTCATGATCCTCGGGATGCGGCGGCGCTCCTGCTGCTCGTCCGCGGCCGGTGCGTTGCCGAGGTACTCGATCCGTCCGTCGGTCTCAGCCGAATCCTCCTCCTCGCGCCAGAACGACAGGTTCCACGCGCGCATGAGCGCGTAGAGGGTGAGCAGCGAGGTCAGGATGCCGCCGAAGATCAGCACCATCATGATCGGGGTGCCGACGGATGCCGCGGCCTCGAAGAGCGCGAACTTGCCGATGAATCCGGAGAACGGCGGCAGACCGCCGAGGTTGATGGCCGGTACGAAGTAGAGCACCGCCAGCAGCGGCGCCGCCTTCAGCAGCCCCTTGACCCTGAGGATCGACGTGCTGCCGGCTCTTCGCTCTATGAGTCCGACCGCGAGGAACAGGGTGGTCTGCACGACGATGTGGTGAACGATGTAGTACACCGTCGCGCCGATCGCCGCTGGCGTCGCGATCGCCAGGCCGAAGATCATGTAGCCGACGTGGCTGACGAGGGTGAACGAGAGGATCCTCTTCAGCTCCGCCTGCGCCACCGCGCCGAGCACGCCGATGATCATGGTCGCGAGGGCGACGATCAGCAGCAGCGTGTCGATGCTGTTCTCGGCGAACAGCTGCGTCTCGGTGCGGATCAGCGCGTAGACGCCGACCTTGGTCAGCAATCCGGCGAACACCGCTGTGACCGGTGCCGGCGCTGTCGGATAGGAGTCGGGCAGCCAGAAGGACACCGGGAAGATGGCTGCCTTGATGCCGAACGCGACCACGAGCATCAGGTGCAGCACGAGCTGCGTCTCCTGCGGCAGCTCGGTCATCCGCTCGGCGATCTGCGCCATGTTCACGGTGCCGAGGGCGCCGTAGATCATCGCGATCGAGGCAAGGAAGAGGATCGACGAGACGAGCGAGACGACGATGTAGACCGCACCGGTGCGGATGCGCGATTCGGTGCTGCCGAGCGTTATGAGCACGTACGACGCCACGAGCAGGATCTCGAAGCCGACGTAGAGGTTGAACAGGTCACCCGCGATGAACGCGTTGAAGATACCGGCCGCGAGGATCAGGTACGAGGGGTTGAAGATGGAGATCGGCGTCTCGTCCGACCCGTCTGCGGCGCCCTGGCCGATCGAGAAGAGCAGCACCGCGAGCAGCACGATGCTGGAGATCAGCACGAGCAGGGCGGCGAGCCGGTCGACGTAGAGCACGATGCCGAACGGCACCGGCCATCCGCCTACCGAGACGGCCAGTGGGGACCCTCCGTCGACCGCGATGAGCAGCACGGCGGCGATGATGGCCACCGCCGCAAGGGCCGCGACCGTGACGAACACCTGCAGGCGCGGGCTTCGTCCGAACACCAGGGTGATCGCCGCGCCCAGCAGCGGGAGTGCGACGAGCAGGGGGACGAGTGCACTCATGTGCGGTCCTCCTCATCGTCGTCAGTGGTCGTGGTCGTGTCGGCGGGTTCGACCCTCGTCCACGGCCGATCCATGGGGGCGTCGTCGCGGATGGATGCGTGATCGCGCATCTGCAGCACGGTGATGGGCGAGGTGCGCACGTCGACGAAATCGGTCGTGGCCTCTTCGTCCTCGGCATCCCCCTCGTCGTCCATGACGTCTTCGTCTTCATCCGTGCGCTCGCGCAGCGCGATGTCGGCCTCGTCGTCCTCGACGGTGTCGGCCTGGCCCAGTTGCCAGGAACGGTAGATCAGGGCGAGGAGGAATGCGGAGACCGCGAACGTGATCACGATGGCGGTGAGCGTGAGCGCCTGTGGCAGCGGGTCGCTCACGTCGCCTTCAGCGCCGAAGAACGGCGCACCCGCCGGCACGCCCATGACGATCAGCAGGAGCAGATTGGTGGCGTTGCCGAGCAGCAGGAACCCGATGAGCACGCGGGTGAGGCTGCGCTCGAGCATCGCGTACACGCCGCACGCGAAGAGCACGGCCATGACGATGATGAGGGTCAGCGAGACATCCATCAGACGCTCACCCCCCGCGAGCGCATCTCCTGCGCCTGCCGGTCGACCTCGGCGCCGAGGCTGCGGAGCACATCGAGGACGAGCCCGATGACGACGAGGTACACGCCGACGTCGAAGACTGTCGAGGTGACGAACTCCATGTGCCCGAGGCCGGGGATCTCCCATTCCCAGAACGAGCTGGTGAGCGGCGCGAGGCCGAAGAACAACGGCAGCACCGCACTGCCGACGGCCAGGATGAGGCCGGCGCCCAGCAGACGGCCGGCATCCGTGGGCGCTGCGGCGCCGAGCTCCCAGCGTCCGCCGGCGACGTATCGCATCACGAGCGCCATACCGGCGACGAGCCCGCCGGCGAAGCCGCCGCCCGGTCCGTTGTGGCCGGCGAAGAGCAGGTAGATGGAGACGACGATGATCGTGTGGAACAGGATGCGGACGATCACCTCGAGCAGGATCGATCGGTTCTCCGGCTTCATCTGCTGACCGCCGATGAGCCAGGCGCGGGGGCTGCTGCGATTCTCGGTGGTCTGGAAGCGGATGCCGTCGGTCGTCTCCACGAGCGGCGCGATGCGCGCCTTGCGCCGGATGCGCTTGGGCAGCGACGGACGCTGGGAGAGCATGTCGGCGCGGTGGGTCACGAACACGAGGGATGCCACGCCGGTCGCGGCCAGCACGAGCACGGAGAGTTCGCCCATGGTGTCCCAGCCGCGCAGGTCGACGAGCGCGACGTTGACGACGTTCTTGCCGTGGCCGAGCTCGTAGGCGAGTTCGGGGAAGGTGATCGAGATCGGCTCGGTGATGCGCGCCTGGGTCGCGACCACGGCGATGAACGCCATCGTGACCCCGACGCCGATCGCGAGCACCGCGCGCGGGATGCGGGAGACCGAGGCGTTGTGCTCGCCCATGCGCGAGGGCAGGCGCCTCAGGACCAGGGCGAAGGTCACCATCGTCACTGTCTCGACGAGGATCTGAGTGAGAGCGAGGTCGGGGGCGCCGCTCGTCGCGAACAGCGTGACCATGCCCAAGCCCGTGACCGAGACGAGCACGACCCCTGTGTAGCGCTTGCGCGCCTGCACCGCGACGACGGCGGCGATGGCCATGATCGGGGCGACGGCGATCTGGGTCGGGGTGTGCCAGGCCGAGAGGTTCAGCTGATCGATGTCGCTCGCCAGGAGCGCTGTGGTCTCCGCCGCCACGAACACGACGAAGATCGTGCCGACGTAGACCGGCAGCGAACCCCGCTGCGTGAGCGTCGTGGTGATCACAGACAGGCGGTCGATGCCGCGCATCACGAGGTAGTACACATCGGCGGCGGTGAACTTCAGTGCGCGTGCCCTGCGGTCCCAGCCGGTGCGCCTGCTGAGCAGGAACAGTCCGATGCCGAGCACGACCGACAGCACGGAGATGCCCAGCGCCGGCTCGAAGCCGTGCCACAGCGCGAGATGCCCCGGGCCCTCGACCGCGAGACCGTCGGCGTCGAGCCCCGGCACCGCGGTGACCGCGTAGCCGTGCAGTGCGGTGTCGAGCGCGGGTGCGCCGATGCCCAGAGCGACCGTCGCGCCGGCCAGGATGATCGGTGCCGACAGGAAGCCCACCGGAGGGTCGGGCCAGACGGTGTCCGGCATCCGCTCACCCTGCGCGTCGCGCTTCTTCCAGAACGCGCCCCACAGGAAACGGACTCCATATGCCGCCGTGAGCATGGATCCGAGGATGACTCCGATCAGAGCGACGAGGGCCCACGGCGATCCGCCGAGTGCGTCGTCGAGCAGCCCGGTGAGCGCCGATTCCTTCGCGACGAACCCGACAGTGGGCGCGATTCCCGCCATCGATGCGACCGAGATGAACGAGGCCGTGGCCATGACCGGCGCCTGTCTGCCGACGCCGGAGAGCTCGTCGATGTCACGCGTCGAGAGCTGGCGGTCGATGACTCCGACGACGAGGAACAGCGCGGACTTGAACAGCGCGTGCCCGACGACCAGCGCCAGACCTGCGAGCGCCGTCGCCTGCGTTCCGTATCCGACCATCACGGTGAAGAAGCCGAGCTGGCTGACGGTGCCGAAGGCCAGGATGCGCTTGAGGTCGGTCTCTCGCAGCGCCTGGATGCCGCCGAGCAGCATCGTGAGCACCCCGAGCGAGATGACGATCGGCCGCCATGGCTCTGACAGCGCGAAGATCGGCGCGAACCGCGCGATGAGGTAGATGCCGGCCTTCACCATCGCCGCGGCGTGCAGGTAGGCGCTCACCGGGGTCGGCGCCGCCATCGCGCCGGGGAGCCAGAAGTGGAACGGGAAGATGGCCGACTTGCTGAGCGCTCCGATCAGGAGCATCACGATGGCCGCGTTCACGAGCGGTCCGGTCGGTGCGAGGGCGAGCATCTCGGTGATGCTCGACGTTCCGGTGTCCACGACCAGCAGCACCACGCCGACGAACATCACGAGGCCGCCGAGGGTGGTGACCAGCAGCGCCTGCAGCGCTGCACGACGGCTGGCGGCGCGCCTGCGATAGTGACCGATGAGCAGGTAGGACAGGATGCTGGTGACTTCCCAGAACATCACGAGCATGACGAGGTCGTCGGTGAGGACGAGCCCGTACATCGCACCGGCGAAGCCGAGCAGGACTCCGGCGAACTGCCCCAGGTCGGCGGCCTCGTCGTGGAAGTACCAACGGCAGTAGAGCAGCACCAGGGCGCCGACGCCGGTGACGATGAGGGTCATCACCCAGCCCAGCACGTCCATGTGCATCGACAGGTTCAACCCGAGCTGGGGGATCCACTCCACGCTCTCGAACGGCATCGCGTCGCCGGCGAGAACCTGCGGCGTCATGACGAGGGCCTGAACGAACGCCGCGGCGGGAATGAGAGCTGCGATCGCGAACGCCCGCGCTCCGAGCCAACGTACCAGCGCGGGGAGGAGAAGAGCCCCGAGAAGGAACACGGCAAGGAGCAACAGCATAAGCGGCTCCTCAATGGCTCGTCGAGGCCTTGCGGCACAGGCGGGCGGGCGTTCTACGAGTTTACCGGCTCATCCGGCGTGAGAGTTCCGCGTTCGGCGCACAACCATGCATGAAAGAGTGGTGGACATGCGACAGACGTGGGTCCGTGAACTGAGCGGCTGGCTCGCCGCCGCCCTCATCGCCGTCGTCACCGTCGCCCAGATCGCCTCGACCTCGAGGGCGGATCTGCTGCTGCGAGACAGTGACTCACTGGTCGTCGCGCTGCTCGTGCGCTCAGTGGCCGAGGGGGAATCCTTCGACTGGGTGATGTCGAGCGTCCTGTTCCTGCCGGAGATCGCGGTCTTCGCACTGCTCTGGATGCTGGGGAGCGTGTTCGCTCTCGACGTCAATGCCATTTTCGTGATCAACGCCGTCCTCAACCTGACGGCACTGTACGGCGCTGTCCGTCTGGCCGCCGGTCGCCGGCGCGGCGGCACCGCACCGGTCGTCTGGTCGGTTCTCGCGGTCGGGGTGTTCAGTCTCGTCGCGATGACCGAGACGTCCGCCTCTCGGGACTCGCTCGAGCTCGCGTCACTGCTCGCGACCACGACGTACTACTCGGCCACAGTGATCGCAGTCCTCGTGAGCGTCGGCATCGTGCGGCGGGTGTTCGACTGCACCGGTCGGCCACCGCGACTGCTGTACGTGCTACTCGGCGTCGTCGCAGTCGGGTCCACGCTCTCGAATCCGCTCTACGCGGCGTGGGCGACAGTGCCGCTGAGCGTGATCCTCGCTCTCGCCGCGGTGTATCAGCGCTCCCGCGAACAGGCCCTGCGGCTGCTCGCGTGGCTCATCGGCGGCACTGCGGTCGGTTTCGTCGCCCGCATTCCACTTTCGGAATGGATTGCCAACGACGGATCCGCCTACGCGCGGCCGACGCTGTGGCCGCAATCGGTCGCCTACTACGGCGGCCTTCTCGGCGAGCGGCTGTCCACTCCCCTCGGCGCGATCGGCACGCTGATGCTGGTGGGCCTTGTGCTGTTGGCGGTCGTGCGGTCGCTCCGTGCACGGACTCCTGGCGCTCGGATCGTGGCGACGGCGGCCTGGCTGCTCCCGGTGCTCGTGACGGTCGGAGCCGTCGCGCTCGGAACACATGCCGCCCGGTATTTCGAGCCGGTGGCGTTCGCGCCCGTCCTCGCGCTGGTCGCCTCACCTCGCGCATTGCGCGTGCCACGTCGTGCTGCTCTTGCCGCGACCGGCGGCGCGGGTGTGCTGCTGGTCGTCGGTGCGGGCGTCAGTGCTCCCCGTGTCGCAGCCGCGGCACAGCATCCGAATGCCGACCTCGCGTGCGTGAACGATTGGATCACGGCATCCGGGCAGACCGGCGCGGGCCAGTTCTGGACGGTGCGCCTGCCGAAGCTGCACCTCGATGACCCGTCCCAGCTCGTCCAGGTCGATCATCAACTGAACACCTACGCATGGCTCATCAACCGCTCGGACTTCGACGTCGGAAAGGTCACCTTCCTCGTCGAGGACTCGCAGAGCTCACCCTGGGCGCTGGGAACCAATGCGCTCCCGACGGCCGTGATCCCCTGCGGCCAGTACACGATCCACGACTTCACGCCCGTCGAGCTGCCTCTCGGCCCTGCCCGCTCCTGACGTCGGCGCTCGACCGGCGTCAGACCGCGGGCGCAGCCGTCGTCGTTCCGGCCCGGAAGCGGCAGGTGAAGTGCAGCGACGATGCGGGCTCGCCGCGCAGCATCCGCGCGACCTGCTCCCCCGCCGCTCTGCCCTTCTCGGCTGCCGGCTGCACCATGGTGGTGAGCATGTGCGGCCCGATCCCATCGACCCTGATGCCGTCGAAGCCGGCGACGCTCAGGTCTTCCGGAACACGCAGGCCCAGGTCTTCCGCCGCACGGATCACCCCGGCCGCGAGAAGGTCGCTCTGCGCCAGGATCGCGGTCGGACGAGTGACAGGATCGCTGAGCAGCGCCCGCCCCGCGATCACCCCGTCGTCGATCGAGCTGCTCCCGGCCGAGATGGCGGGCAGGTCCGGGTAGACGTCCCTCGCGCCGGCGAGACGCTCCAGCGTGACGTCGATCGTGGCGCGCGCCAGGCGGTCATCCGTGACCCTGCCTCGGATGCGATCGCTGTCCAGAGGCAGGGTCACGGCAGCCACCCGCTCGTGGCCGAGCTGCTTGACGTGCCGGGTGATCTCCGCCGCCGCTTCGCGGTTGTCGAGCGTGATCTGGGGGATCCCCTCCCCCGCGTCTCCTTCGATCACGACGACCGGAAGGCCTCTGCCGCGCACGATCTCCAATGACGCACGGGCTCGTCCGGAGCATCCGATCAGCACGACCGCGTCGACCGGTGCCGTGCTCAACGCCGACACCTCGCCCTCCCCCGGCTCGTCGCGCAGCAGCAGCACTCCGGCGCCGAGCGAGGCGAGTCCGTCGGTGAGACCGTCCATCATCGGAATCGTCACCGGGTCGAGGAACGCGGTGCGCAGCTGCCCCTCGAGGACGACGGCGACGATCCCGCTCCGGCCGCGACGCAGCGAGGCCGCCCGCGGATCGGGACCCGCGTACCCGAGCTCGGCCGCCGCCGCGAGCACACGCTCGCGCGTCGCCTCGGACACGCGAGTCGTGCCGCTGAAGACGACCGATGCCGTCGACGTCGACACGCCAGCCGCGCGGGCGACATCCGCGAGCGTCGCACGACGCGGAGTGGATTGCGGGAGCGCAGACGGTGTCATCCTCCGAGGATAACCCGGACCATTTCTCGAAATCGAATCGATTCGATACGCTCTCTCCATGGACTACGCCCTCACCCGCTCGCAGTACGTGCGCTGGCGCAACGCGATCTTCGCGATCTTCCTCGCCAGTGGCGTCTCGATCGCGACCTGGGCGTCCCGCGTGCCGGACATCAAGGTCGCGCTGGAGATCGACAACACGCAGATCGGGCTGCTGCTGCTCGGGATGGGCATCGCGTCGATCCTCGGCATCTCGACGGGCCCCGCCGTCATGGCGCGCACGGGAGCACGTCGCGGGATGCTGTCGATGATGATCATGCTGTCGATCGGCCTCGTACTGATCGGCGTCGGCACGACGCTGTTCGCATCGTTCCCCGTCGTCATCATCGGCCTGGCGCTGTTCGGCTACGGCAACGGATGCCTCGACGTGATGATGAACGTCGAGGCGACGGCGATCGAACAGGAGGCGGGGAAGACGATCCTGCCGCTGTTCCACGCGTTCTTCAGCTTCGGAACGGTTATCGGCGCCGGCCTCGGCTGGGCGGCCACCAACTGGCACATCGCCGTCGCACCTCATGCCGTCGTCGTCGCCGTGCTCATCTTCGTCGGCGCGTTCGTCTGCATCGCGAACGTGCCCAACCGCGACGCGACGCTCGATCCTGAGGAGTCGGGCGACAAGCCCCGCTGGCGCGAACGCATGCACGTGGCGATGTCGGCCTGGCGCGAGCCGCGCACCTACGCGCTCGGCGTCGTGATGCTCGGCATGGCCTTCGCAGAGGGCGGAGCCAACGACTGGCTGGCGCTCGGCATGAGCGAAGACCACGGCGGAGGCGCCGCGATGGGCGCCGCCGCTCTGACGGTGTTCTCCGTGGCGATGACCACGGTGCGCATCTTCGGCGGACCGCTCGTCGACAGGTTCGGCCGTGTGCTCGTGCTGCGCATCCTCGCGGTGGCGGCCACCGGCGGCATCCTGCTGTTCATCATCGCCCCCTCACTCCCCCTCGTCTTCGTCGGCGCAGCACTGTGGGGCATCGGCGCATCACTCGGATTCCCGCTCGGCATGTCGGCGGCGGCTGACGACCCGAGCAAAGCTGCGGCACGCGTGAGCGCGGCGGCCACGATCGGGTATGTCGCGTTCCTCGGCGGCCCGCCGATCCTGGGACTGATCAGCGAGCACATCGGCCTGCTGAACACCCTGTTCATCCTGGTCGTGCTCGTCGCGGCCTCCGGTCTCGCATCCGGCGCCGCCCGCCCTCTGAACTCGAACGCCGAGGCGCCGAAGAAGTAAGGCTCAGCGCGCTCGGGTCCGGGCGATCGCCGCCGCGTGCGATCTGCTCTCCGCTCCGAGCTTGGCCAGCACGTTCGACACGTGCGTCTTCACCGTGGGGACGGAGATCATCAGTCGTTCCGCGAGTTGCGCGTTGGACCATCCCTGAAGGATGCCGTCCAGCACATCCCGCTCGCGTGCGGTGAGCGCCGTGTCGTCCACGGCATCCGCCACCATCGCGGCACCGTGCTCGGCCTTGATGATGGCGGCGAGCGCGCGCCGCGTGACACGTGCGTCGAGCACGCCGTCCCCCGAGGCGACCGTGCGCACCGCCTGGACCAGCGTGTGCGCGTCGGCGGTCTTCAGCAGGAATCCGGCCGCACCCGCCCTGATGGCCCCGAAGACGAGTTCGTCTTCGTCGAAGCTCGTGAGCACGAGCACTTCGCTGAGACCCCGCTCGACGATCTCGCCCGTCGCGGAGATCCCGTCGCGTCCGGGCATGCGCAGATCCATCAGCACGACGTCAGGGCGGAGCGATGCGGCGTTGCGCACCGCGATGTCACCGTCGGCCGCCTCACCGACGACCGTGACCCCGTGCGATTCCAGCATGATGCGCAGCCCCGCGCGGATGGCGGCGTGATCGTCGGCGAGCAGTACCGTCGGCGAGGTCATGCCGGAACCCCGATCGGCAGCTCCGCGTGCACCGACCAGCCCCCGTCGACCGGACCGGCGCGGAAGGTTCCATCCAGTGCACGTACCCGTTCTCCGAGCATGCTCAGACCCCATTTGTTGCCGCCGGCGTGCGTGACGGGTGTCCCGCCACGGGAGTCGACGCGGACCGACACGGTCATGTCGCCGGCGATGATCTCGACGTCGACATCCGCTCCAGACGCGTGCCGGATGCAGTTCGCCAGCGCCTCTCGCACGATGCGCACGATGGTCTGCTCGACGAGCACGGGAAAACGGTCCTCCTGCAGTGGTGTCGACGCCACGCGCAGCCCTGTGCGCCGCGCGTTCGCGATGATCCCTTCGAGATCCTCGATCCTCGGCGCGGGCGTCAGCTCACCGGCGCCGCCCCGCAGCACCGCGATCATGGTGCGCAGCGCCGTGTGCGCGTCGAGTCCGGCATCGCGCACGGCCTGCAACGCCGCGCGATCGCGTTCCTCGTCCGGCGGCGTCGACAGCACGGCCTCGGCACGGATCGCCATCGCCATGACATGTCCGGCGACCGCATCATGCAGCTCGCGCGCCATCATCTCCCGCTCGCGCAGCACGGCCTCCGAGCGGTCGCGCTCCGCCTCGCGCTCAGCGGCTTCGGCGCGCTGCCGGTGCAGCTCGGCGAGCTCGTTCGCCTGCGCCACCGCCACCGCCCACCAGTAGTCGGTCCCGAAGATCGCCCCGAACTGCACGGCGATGAGGAAGGCGACCGGCAGAGGAGCATCCGCGAGCAGCAGGGCTGCGGCCGACAGGGCGAGCGTGGCGACTCCGAGGAGCACCAGCAGGATCCGCCGCGCGCCGGCGCCGGCCACGAATGCCGCCCTCCACAGCACATCCAGCAGGACGACGAGGGTTCCGATCCCCCCGACGGTGAGCAGATCGGCCACGAACAGGACGGACACCGCCGCGAGGACGAGCATCGGGGCCCGGTACTTCAGCACGGCCAGTGCGCACGCCGGCAGAGCGAACGCGAGAGCCCACCAGGCCGAGACGTCGGTGCCGAGTAACGAGAACGGCGTCCAGACCGACCGGAACCCCAGGGCGGCCATCACCACTGCCAGCAGCGCCATCGCGATCGGATCGACGATCCACCTCGTGCGGCGGTACCAGCTGCCGAATCGCTCGGTCGCCTGTTGCTGCATCACCTCATGCAATCACGTCGTGCGCACTGCCGCATCCGACCAAAGGATGAGAGGACGTCGCGACCTTCGCCCGATCCGCTGCCCGCGGACTTGGAACACGGTGGACGCATGGATCTCTTCGCCGGCGCACCCCTCCTGCTGTCGCTCGCCGTCCTCGCGCTCGTGGACAGCCTCAGTATCGGCACCCTGCTCATCCCGGTCTTCCTCCTGCTGAGCCCCGGCAGGGTGCGGATCGGCAGAGTGCTGCTCTACCTCGCCACGATCGCGGCGTTCTACCTCGCCGTCGGGCTGCTGTTCCTCTGGGGCCTCGTCAACGTGGTCGACGTCGCGTCGGACTTCCTCTCGTCCCCCACCGGCACCATCATCCGACTCGTCGTGGGCGTCGGGCTGCTGGTGGCGTCGTTCCTCATTCCCTCGTCGTCCAGGAAGAAAGCCGAGCAGCCGGTCTCCGCGTCGGCCTCCTCCTCACTCGAGGGCTTCGCGACGCCGGACCCTGCGGCCTCCGCACCCGCGCCGGAACAGCCCCAGGCACCCGGCAGGATCATGCGCTGGCGTGATCGCCTGCTCGCCCCGCAGGCGGCGCGCACCGCCTTGATGTCGGTCGCCGTGGCCGCGGGCCTGGTCGAGGTGGCCACGATGCTGCCGTACATCGTCGCGATGACGATGCTCGCGGACGCCGGTCTCGACACGCCGGCACGCGTCGCGTCACTGGTCGGCTACTGCCTCGTCATGATCGTTCCCGCGCTCATCCTCCTGCTTCTGCGCATCGTCGCCGCTCCCGTCATCACCAGACCACTGCAGCGCCTTGCCGACTGGATGCAGCGGACCGGCGCGGAGAACACGGCGTGGATCATCGGCATCCTCGGATTCCTCATCGCGCGCGCAGCGGCGGTCGAACTCGGCCTCTTCGACCTCGGACTGGGCATCCTCGACTCGATCGACGGTTAGGCTCGACGGGTGCGCCTCGTCATTGCCCGCTGCTCCGTCGACTACTCGGGTCGGCTCAACGCCCACCTCCCCCTCGCGACGCGTCTGCTCGTGCACAAGGGCGACGGAAGCCTGCTCGTGCACTCGGACGGCGGCAGCTACAAGCCGTTGAACTGGATGAGCCCGCCGTGCACTCTCGCCACAGAGGTCCCTGGCGAGGAAGAGGCCAGCGCCGGCGTCATCGACGTGTGGCGCGTCACGCACAAGAAGACCGGCGACGCGCTGCGCGTGCAGATCTACGAAGTGCTGCACGATTCCGCGCACGAGCTGGGCATCGACCCCGGTCTGCAGAAGGACGGCGTCGAGGCCGACCTGCAGCGCCTGCTCGCGGAGCAGGTCGATCGCATCAGCGAGGGCGCGACGCTCGTCCGTCGCGAGTTCCCCACGGCGATCGGCCCGGTCGATCTGATGGTCCGGGACGCTTCGGGAGCAGCCATCGCCGTGGAGATCAAGCGCCGCGGCGACATCGACGGCGTCGAGCAGCTCACCCGCTACCTCGAGCTGCTGGGCCGTGATCCGCACCTCGCGCCTGTGCAGGGCGTCTTCGCCGCCCAGGAGATCAAGCCTCAGGCCCGCGTGCTCGCCGAGGACCGCGGCATCCGCTGCCTCGTGCTCGACTACGACGACATGAAGGGCATCGAGTCAGGGGTACCGCGGCTGTTCTGACGCGCTGACGCTGCATCGACTGCCCATAGGCTGGAGGGATGCCTCACTCCCCTTTCTCCTGCGTGCTCTGGGATGTCGACGGCACCATCGCCGATGCGACGCCGGGCATCTTCCCCCGTCTCCTCGAGGTGCTGGCATCGTTCGGCCAGCCGGCACCCGACCCCGCATCGCTGCCCCGATGGGTCGGACCGCCGATGTACGAGTCGTTCCAGAGCCTGGCGGGGCTGAGCGCCACGCAGGCCGAGGATGCCCTGGTCCGCTACCGGACTCTCGCCGCCCGCGACGGCTACGCGGCCTCGGTGGACATCTACCCCGGAGTCCCCGAGATCATCCGCGCGGTCGCGGCGGCAGGCATCCCGCAGGCGACCGCGAGCACGAAGCCCGAGAACCAGGTCATCGCGATCCTCGAGCACAACGATCTGCTCGGGCTCTTCACCGCCGTCTCAGGCGCACGCAGCGGCACGATCGGGCGCAGCGACAGCAAGTACGACGTCGTCGGATGGGCGATGGACCGGCTGACGGCAGCCGGCGTCGACACCTCACGACCCGTGCTCGTCGGCGACCGCCACCACGATGTGGAGGGCGCAGCCGAGCACGGCATCCCGGTCATCTTCGCGGAATGGGGCTTCGGAGACGCCTCGGAGGGCGACTCGGCCGCCTACCGCGTCGCGGATGCCGACGCACTGCGAACGCTGCTGCTGCCGTAGAGAGCACAACACTCCCCGCCGGTGCACGCTGTTTACGCACGCCGGGGCGGAGAGTGCTGTGTTATCGCCTCAGATGGGGCGGATGTTCTCGGCCTGCAGGCCCTTGGGGCCCTGTGCAACCTCGAACTCGACGCGCTGGTTCTCGTCGAGTGAGCGGTAGCCGCTTGCTTCAATGGCGGAGTAGTGCGCGAAGACGTCAGCGCCGCCGTCATCGGGGGAGATGAAGCCGAAGCCCTTCTCCGAGTTGAACCACTTGACCGTGCCTTGGGTACTCATGTACTGCCGTTCTGCTGAAATGTGTGTCGACGCAGGGTGCCCCGACGATGCCCACAATATCTGTGCAGCGCTGGAGCGGAATAGCCCGGGGCAGAAGGTAACCCAAATGTTGCATGAGCGTCACGACGGCGGCACAGAGGCGACCTGGCGCGGAAAAGAGTGCGGCCCTCACCGCGGGGGGAGCGGTGAGGGCCAAAGACGACCGGAGGGTGCGTCATAGAACACCCTAACCCTAAAAGCTTAATCTTGTCCCCCATTTGGGGGACAAATTCGGAAAAACGTGGGAGGATGAGCCGATAGCGGCCCCCTCGAATAGTCCATTGGGGACTGAACTACTCGAGAGGGCCCAATCGCATGCGCGGATCGTCTGGCTCTGGGGAAGCCAGGAGCCGCCATCTGGGAACGACGGCGACGATCAATCCCCGTGCGCATGCACCTTCACATTAGGGGAGGATGAACGACCTCGTCCAGGGAGATCCGGAACGAGGTCAACGAAGGTCCGGGGAGATTGATCCCGCGTGGATCGCAGGTTTCGGGAAGAGATGGGATGCACAGCACGGAGGCGACTCCGGCATCTCGTCCCTCCCGAAACCGCGGGATCTCAATGCCGCTGCGGACCGACGCCCTTCGCTCACGTCGCCATCGCGACATCCCTAACGGTCGTCGTCGCGCGCGTCAACCCCGTCGCCGAATATCCGTGCCGATGTGAGAGTCGTTCCTACGGATCACCTGATCCCCGACGAAAGGAATGGATCAATGGGTATTGGAGACAAGGCGAAGCACGCAGCCGAAGACGTCGCTGGTCACTTCAAGGAAGGCGTCGGCAAGGCCACGGACAACGAGAAGCTCGAGGCCGAGGGCAAAGCCGAACAGGCCAAGGCCGATCTGAAGAAGGCCGGCGACAAGGCGAAGGACGCCTTCGAGAACTGAGGCGGACCTTCTCTCCCTGCGTCCGGAACACTGACATGACGCGTTTCGGTGTCGAGGAGGAGTTCGCCCTCCTCGACGAGGAGACGTTCGTTCCCGTGCCACTGGGCGGCGCCGCGATCGACGCGCTGTCCGGTGGCACGGGCGCGTACAGGGCCGGCACCGTGAAGAAGGAGTTCCTGACCTCGCAGGTCGAGTTCGCCACCTCTCCCGTGCACACCCTCGCGGAGGCCGAGACGCAGCTGCAGCCGTGCCGCCGATCGCTCTCGGAGTTCGCCCGCCAGCACAGAGCGGTGGCGATCGGCATGGGCACGGCGTTCGGGATCGCACCGGCGGGAACCGTCACGCGCTCCGAGCGGTACGGCCAGATCGCGCACTGGCTCGGCCGCATCAGCGACACCCACCACGTCAACGGCCTGCACGTCCACGTCGAGATCCCGGATGAAGAGGCGAGGGTCCGCGCGATGAACGGGGTCCGTCCGTGGCTGCCCGTGCTGCTCGCGCTGTCGGCGAACTCCCCCTTCGCGGAGGCCTGCGACACGGGCCACGACAGCTGGCGGAGCATCATCATGCGTCGCCTCCCGCTCTTCGGCGCACCTCCGCACTTCGCCGATGCTGACGACTATCACTCGAACGTCGACCGACTGATCGATGCGCACGTCATCCCCGATGCGGCCTCAGTGGCCTGGGTGGCCCGTGTGTCCGCCCGCTATCCGACCCTCGAGATCAGGGTCTTCGACGCCCAGCTCTGCACGGCCGACACTCTGCTGCTCGCCGCGCTGTGCAGGGCTCTGGCCCTCACGCAACCGATCGACGGTCCCGTCCACGACGCGGAAGCGATCCAGACCTCTCTGTGGTCGGCGGCGCGGTGGGGGATGGAGGCGACGCTCGTGCACCCCGTCTCGGCCGAGCCCGTCACGGCGAGAGCGGCGACCGAACTCCTGCTGCAGACGATCGCGCCGGCACTCGAGCTGGCCGGCGACCTGGAGTACGCGCAGGAACACCTCTCACGTGTGCTCCGCGAGGGAAACGGTGCACAGCGTCAACGCGCCGCGCATCACGCCTCCGGCATCGCCGGACTGCGCGCGCTCGTCAGCGCTCCGCAGCCTGCGGCGGCATGAGGCCGGCCGAGGACGCGGCGCCGGTAATGGCGCCGCGTCCGATCCGGGCCGGTCCGCTCAGCTGACGACGTGGACGACGCTGCCGACGAACACGGAGAGGATGGTGGTCCATCCGATGATCGCGACGGCCTGCCAGATGAGGACGCGCGCCTTGCTGACCCCGGTGGCGGCGAGCATCGTCGCCGTGAACTGGGTGGGCAGCAGGAGCGGGCCGAGCAGGCTGACTCCGGGCACGCCGTAACGGTCGAGCGCCCGACGGAACTTCACCTTGCGCGCCGCGCTGCGGCTGCCGTCGGCCTCGTCGTCGGCCTCGACCACCGTGACGCCGCCTGCGCCGCCGGTCGCGGCCAGACGCGCCTTGCGCTGCTGGTTGCGACCGATCACGGCGCTGCGCGCTCCCGAGCTGAGAAGCACGAGCACGAGCACGCAGAGGAAGTTGCCGATGATCCCGGCGATCGCAGCGATCACGGGATGAATGCCGCCGATGATGCCGATGCTCGCCGCTCCCTCACCCTCGATGAAGGGCACCGCGCCCGCCAGGGCGACGATGAGGGGCTGCACCAGCTCAGGCACCTGCGCGACCAGGTTCTGGAAGGTCTCGATGAGGTTCATGGATGTTCCTGTCCTTGCGACGGCCTGGGCATCTCCCCGGCGATGACTCCAGTTCATCGCTTTCCTGCTGGTGCCAGAAGTGCCCCGCTGTCACCGCTTTCCGGGGCGATCGCCCGACGGGTGGGTGACAAGTGTCATGGCCGTAATGTGGACGGCATGAGCAGCGCGTCCGCATCCGTCCCCGACGACTCCGCTGCCGCAGCGTTGAAGGGCTCCGTGCGCCTGGCCAGGGGAGTGACCGCCACCTGGTATTACACGATCTCTGCCCTGCTGTTCTTCGAATTGTTCATCGTCGCGAACACCGTGCTCCTCATCCTCGGCGCCGGCATCCGCCCATCGGCCGCAGCCGTCGCGATCGCGATCGGCGGACTCGTCTGGGTCGTCTCGACCGTGGCGCTGATGGTCGACTACCGTCACCGCACGGACACCGCAGGGCTGGTGCGGTGGCGTCGACAGCTCCTCCCGCTGCTGGTGGCAGTGGCCTATGCGATCCTGGCCGGCACGATGTCCGGACTGTGGACGGTCGCCTCCGTGCCCGTACTCCAATCGCTCCTGCTGCTCAACTGGCAGCCAGGGGTGCGCATGCGCGCGATGCTCACCGCCACCGTCGTGATCATCGGTCTCGCCGTTGTCGACTTCCGCATGCTCGACAGCGCAGCGGCGGGTTTCGGGCCGCTGGCCGTGTTCTCGGCGATGCTGCCGGCCATGACCGTCGCCTCGCTGTGGTGGTGGGACGTATTGGTGCGGCTCGACCGTGCACGCGTGTCGGAGAGCCGCCTCGCGGCGACGCAGGAGCGCCTGCGGGTCGCGACCGACGTGCACGATCTGCAGGGACATCATCTTCAGGTCATCGCCCTCCAGCTCGAGCTCGCCGAGCGGCTCATGGCCAAGGATCCGGATGCTGCGCTCGAACAGTTACGCGCGGCGCGGGAGAGCGTAACCGAGGCGCAGCAGGGAACCCGCGACCTCGCGCTGCGATTCCGTTCCGCGCCGCTGACCGACGAGATCGCCAACGCGGTGGATCTGCTGAGGGCCGCCGGCACATCCGCTGAGGCGACGATCGACGCCGGAGCGGATCACGCGCCGGCATCCGTTCTTGGACCCGTCATCCGCGAGACCACGACGAATGTGCTGCGTCACGGCGGCGGCAGGTGGGCTCATCTCTCCTTGAAACGGGCGGGGGAGGCGTGGCGGTACGAGATCGTGAACGACGCGGGCGGCGATCAGACGGTCTCGCAGGACGGCTCAGGCCTCGACGGCGTCGGTCGACGGGCGTCGGAAGCAGGGGGCGCCCTGGAGGTGCGGCGCGGCAAGCAGGAGTTCGCGGTCGTCGTGACCGTTCCGACCGAGGGCGTGGAAGGAGATGCGCGATGATCCGTGTACTGCTCGCCGATGACGAGGCGATGATCCGCTCGGCACTGGCCGCCCTGCTGCGGCTGGAGGAGGACATCGACGTCGTCGCGGAATGCGCCGACGGCGAGGAGGCGCTGGCCGAGGCCATCCGGCTGACGCCCGACATCTGCCTGCTCGATCTGGAGATGCCCGGTATCGACGGCGTGGAGGTGGCGGAGCGCCTGCGGCGCCAGACGTCCATCCGTTGCGTGGTCGTGACGCGTCACGCCAGGCCCGGCGTCCTGCGGCGAGCGCTGGCATCCGGAGTCGCCGGATTCCTGCCGAAATCGCGCGGCGCGAACGAGGTGGCCGAGGTCATCAGGCGCGTCGCGGCTGGTGCGCGCTACGTCGACCCGGAGATCGCGGCAGATGCGCTGAGCGACGAGCGCTCTCCTCTCACCGACCGTGAGCTCGACGTGCTGCGGGCAGGGCGGCGCGGGGAGACGACCGGGCAGATCGCACGCGCTCTGTCGCTCGCGCCCGGAACCGTGCGCAATCACGTCTCGACCGTGCTGGGGAAGCTGCACGTCACGACGCGCCAGCAGGCAGTGCTGGTCGCAGAAGAGCGCGGCTGGATCTGACGCGGAAGGTGATGCCATGAAGACGATCGGACTGCTCGGCGGCATGAGCTGGGAGTCGTCACTCGAGTGGTATCGCCTCGCCAATGAGCGCGTCAGGGACCGGCTCGGAGGTCATCATTCCGCCCGCATCCTGCTCGATTCGCTCGACTTCGCCGAGATCGAGGCCATGCAGGCCGCGGGCGATTGGGAGGCTGCCGGCGACCTGCTCGCCGGCCGAGCTCACGCGCTCGAGAAGGCCGGAGCGGAACTTCTCGTGCTGTGCACCAACACGATGCACCTGGTCGCCGACCGGATACAGGATGCCGTCAGCATCCCGTTCCTGCACATCGTCGACGTCACGGCCGAGGCGATCCTCCCCTCCGGCGTGCGCACGGTGGGGCTGCTCGGCACCGCCTTCACGATGGAGCAGCCGTTCTATGCCGATCGCATGGCGGGGCACGGCATCCGCACGATCGTGCCCGACGAGGAGGAACGACGCATCGTGCACGAGGTGATCTACGACGAGCTCGTCCACGGCGTCGTGCGAGAGGAGTCGAGGCAGCGTTACCAGCGCGTCATGGCAGGACTCGTGCAACGCGGCGCCGAAGGCATCATCCTCGGGTGCACCGAGATCGAACTGCTCATCGGTGCCGGCGATGCGAGTGTGCCGGTCTATCCCACCACCTCGCTCCACGTCGACGCCGCGCTGGCCGCCGCGCTGGGAGATTGACCCCGGTGTTCGGACTCACTGGACTCTTCACCTTCTCCGGACTCTTCGGGTCGATGTGGCGCCCGATGCGACATCGGCGCCGCGGCATCGTCGAGCTGAAGTGGCTCAGTGCGCGCACGTACACGATGAAGTGGTATCCGCAGGGCGTCGACTTCGGCACGTGGCAGGGGCGGCGCACGCTCGCGGTGAGCTGGTTCCGCAAGGCGAAGAGCGGTGAACATCTCGCGTCTCGGGTGACCTTCATCGATCTGGAGCGGTCGCGGCACCTCGATGTCGCCCTCACGATCGAGGGAGAGGACGGCGAGCTCGTCCCCGCGCAGATCCATGCCGGGGGCCTCGCCTGGTTCGGTGATCGCCTCTTCGTCGCCGCGACAGGACAGGGGATCTGGGAGTTCGACCTCGGCGAATCGCGCCGGCTGCGGGGGGCGGCGGCGCGGCGTGTCGTGGGTGCTCGCGGTCGCGGTCTCGGTGCCGTGGCGCTGGCGGCGGTCCGTACCCGGGTTCATCCGGTGCCGCTGCGCTGCTCATTCCTCGGCCGGGTGTTCGATGACCAGGGCACCTCGCTGCCGCGCGTGCTGATCGGCGAGTACCGCGGCGACAAGCTCGGCCGCATCGGCGAGTTCACGATCCCGGGCGATGTCGACGGCTCGTTCATCGCCGTCGATCAGAACGCGCCGCAGATCGCCCGGATGCAGGGCGCTGTGCAGTGGGGCGTTCGACGATTCATCTCGCAGTCGCGCGGCATGCAGCCGGGTGCACTGTGGGAGGGCGACGGGACCGCGCCTCAGCTCAGCGATGTTCCCCTGCCGATCGGCTGCGAAGACCTGGCCCTCGATCCGGAGGGGCGGATGCTGTGGACGCTGGGCGAGCATCCGTGGCGCCGAGTGGTGCGCGGCATCCCGTTCGCGCAACTCGGGCTGTGAACCAAAAGAAACAGCCTCTCACCGGATCACCTGGTGAGAGGCTGTTCTGCTCGCTGTGCGCGAGGGGGGACTTGAACCCCCACGCCCGTAAGGACACTGGCACCTGAAGCCAGCGCGTCTACCATTCCGCCACTCGCGCGAGCGTCTCGTTCCGAAGAAGTCAACTTCACGAGGATATCACGCGATTTCTCCGGGGAAGAACTCGGGCGGCTTCGACTCGCTTCGCTCGCTCACCCCGTTTCGTCTCGCCTCCGGCTCGCTCAACGACCCGCGGAGAAGCCCGCACTTCTTGAAGCTGCGGCACGCTCGACGCCCGTGACAGGGCCTCGAGAGGCGCATTTCCAGGTCACCTGGCTACGATGTTGCTACCGTCGCCATGCCAGAGGAGCCCAGTGGGACTACTTGACAGCTTTGAGAAGGGTCTTGAGCGCGCCGTCAACGGCGCATTCGCCAAGACCTTCCGCAGCGGCATCCAGCCGGTGGAGATCGCATCGGCGATCCGTCGCGAGGCCGACATCAAGGCCGCCGTGGTCAGCCGCGACCGCATCATCACCCCCAACAGCTACGTCGTGCGTCTCAGCGCGGACGACCTGGAGCGCATGCAGGGGCTCGGCGGAGCCCTCACCGAAGAGCTGCATGCGTTGATGAACACGCACGCCAGATCTCAGGGCTACAGCTTCGCCGGCCCGCTCTCGATCGCTCTCGAATCGGACGAGAAAGTCTCCACCGGCACCGTGCGGGTGAACTCCGGCACCGTCGAAGGACGCGTCAGCTGGCAGGCCGTCATCGACGTCGACGGGCAGCGGCACTCGATCACCAAGGCGCGCAGTGTGATCGGTCGCGGCAGCGACGCCGACATCACGATCTCCGACGCCGGCTCCAGCCGCAAGCACGTCGAGATCCTGTGGGACGGCGAGCGCGCCATGATGCGCGACCTCGGCTCCACCAACGGCACCAAGGTCAACGGGCAGAAGGTGCGCGAGGCTCCGCTGCCCACCGACACCACGATCACCATCGGGCGCACAGAGCTGACCTTCCGGGTCGTCCCCGTGGCAGCCGACCGGCCATCGGGGGCGAATCGATGAGTGAACTCGTCCTCCTGCTGCTGCGCATCGGCTTCCTGGTGCTGCTGTGGTTCTTCGTGTTCGGTGTCGTGTACTCGCTGCGCGCCGACCTGTTCGGGGTGAAGGTGCGAAAGCTCCCCGCCGAGGCTGCCGCGGGCGGAGCCGCAGCAGCTCCCGCTCCCGCCGCCAAGCCGAAGGCCTCGCCCTCCCCGCGCGCAGGTGGTGCGGCTCGTGTGAACACGGTCTCCAAACTCGTCATCACCTCCGGCCCCAAGGCAGGGCTCGAACTCCCCCTCGGCACGGAGCCGATGACGATCGGCCGCTCCAGCGAGTCCGGCCTCGTCATCCGCGACGACTACACCTCCAGCCACCATGCCCGCCTGCTGCTGCGCGGCGACACGTGGGCCATCCAGGATCTCGATTCCACCAACGGCACGTTCCTCGGCGCGAAGCGCATCTCCGGCGCGCCGGTCATCATCAACATCGGCGACGCCGTCAAGGTCGGCGCCACGACCTTCGAGTTGCGAGCCTGACGCCGGCATGGTCTTCGAAGGATCGAGTGCGGCGATCTCCCATACCGGGAAGGTGCGCTCCAACAACCAGGACTCCGGGTACTCCGGAGCCAACCTGTTCGCCGTCGCCGACGGCATGGGCGGGCACGCGGGGGGCGATGTCGCCTCCAGCATCGCGATCCAGCACCTCGAGCGCCTGGACCATCCGTTCCCCGACGTCGACGAGGCGCAGGCCTCGCTGCAGGCTGCGGTCACCACGGCCGCCGGCGATCTCATCCGCGCCGCCAAGGAGCGCCCGGAGCTCGCGGGACTCGGCACGACCGTCAGCGCGATCATCATGGTCGAGGATCACGCCGTCATCGGACACATCGGCGACTCGCGCATCTACCTGTATCGCGACGACGAACTGACCCAGATCACCGCCGACCACACGTTCGTGCAGCGGCTGGTCGACTCGGGCCGCATCACCCCCGAGGAAGCGCGGTACCACCCGCGCCGCTCGGTGCTGATGCGTGTTCTCAGCGACATGGACCACGACCCGGAGCTGGACATGTTCGTCATGCCCACGCTGCCCGGCGACCGCTGGCTGCTGTGCTCCGACGGCCTCTCGGGTGTCGTGGACGAGCCGCACATCCTCAAGGCCATGCGACTCGGGCTCCCACCGGGACGCACCGCCGACAACCTGCTCAAGCAGGCCCTGGACGGCGGCGCCCCCGACAACGTGACCGTCGTGCTCGTCGAGGTCGGCGGCGTGCACCCGGTCTCATCCGGCACTGCGACGATCGTCGGCGCGGCATCGACGCCGTCCGGTGTGCTGATCCCCGCCGCCAGGGCGGGGCGCACGAACTGGCTGCACCCGGTGCGTCAGGCCGCGAACGAGCCCTCGCACTTCGAGCCGGCCGCCGATTACCTCGAAGAGCTCATCGAGGAGGACCGCCGTCGTGCGAAACGTCGACGCGTCGGATGGTTCGCCGCGCTCCTGGTCGTGCTGCTCGCGCTCACCGGCGCGGGGATGCTGGCGTACAGCTGGACGCAGACGCGGTACTTCATCGGTGCCGACGACGACAGCGTCGTGATCTTCCAGGGGGTGCAGCAGAGCATCGGCCCCATCTCCCTGTCGACAGAGCTCGAGGACACCGGCATCCTGCTCGCCGACCTGCCGCCGTATCAGCGCGCATCTGTCGAGCGCACGATCAACGCGCGCTCGCTCGCAGACGCGATGGCGATCGTGGACCGCCTGCGGGCCGGATCCGAGGCTGTGACAGGGGAGACACCCGCTCCGACGCCCCCGCCGACCCCGCTTCCCACGCCTGCTCCGACCGAGACCGACGGAGGGGATGCCGGATGATGAGCACCGACGTCGCCGCGGACACCGCGGTCATCAAGGCCCTCAAGCGGATGCGGCTGCCGCAGACGCAGCGCAATCGCGAGTTCTGGCTGCTGCTGTTCGCCTGCGCGATCAGCGGCGCAGCCCTCAGCCTCGTCCAGCTCGGCGCACTCGGGCTGATCGACCCCTTCATCCTCTTCATCGGCGGCGGATTGGCCGTGCTGGCCTTCGCCCTGCACATCGTGCTGCGCGTCGTCGCATCCGACGCCGATCCGTTCGTCCTTCCCATCGCGACACTGCTCAGCGGCCTCGGCATCGCGATGATCTACCGGATCGACATCGCCCTGCACAACACGGGGTGGGACGCGTACTCGACCAAGCAACTGGCCTGGACGGGCATCTCGCTCGCCGGCGCGATCGCGATCGTCATCCTCCTGCACAACTACCGGGTGCTGTTCCGCTACACGTATCTGTTCGGTCTCGCCGGAATCGTGTTGCTGCTGCTCCCGTTCGTGCCTGGACTCGGCGACTCCGGCGCGAACGCCGACGTCTGGGTCACGATCGGCGGTATCTTCGCATTCCAGCCGGGTGAGCTGGCCAAGATCTGCCTGGCGATCTTCTTCGCCGGCTACCTGGTGCGCACGCGCGAGAGCCTCACCTCGGTCGGCAAGGTCTTCCTGGGCATCACGTGGCCGCGGATGCGCGAGCTCGGCCCGGTGATCGTCGTGTGGCTGATCTCGCTCGGCATCATCGTCGTGCAGCGGGACCTCGGCACCGGGATGCTCATCTTCGGCATGTTCATCGCCATGCTCTACGTCGCCACCGGCAAGACGAGCTGGGTGCTGATCGGGCTCGCCATGGTGGCCGTCGGCGTGTTCGTGGCGACCCAGGTGCTCGCGTACGTCCACGGGCGCTTCACGAACTGGCTGTACGCGTTCGATCCCGAGATCGTCGACCCCAAGGGCGCGGGCTACCAGCTGCAGCAGGGCATCTTCGGGCTCGCGCACGGCGGGCTGCTGGGCACCGGCCTCGGTCAGGGCCGCCCGACGATCACGCCGCTCGCGCACAGCGACTACATCATCCCCAGCCTCGGCGAGGAGCTCGGGCTGATCGGCCTGTTCGCGATCCTCGCGCTGTACATGGTGTTCGTCAGCCGGGGCATGCGCATCGGCATCGCCGGGCAGGATGATTTCGGCAAGCTGCTCGCGACGGGGCTGTCGTTCACGATCGCCCTGCAGGTGTTCATCATGGTCGGCGGCGTGACCCGCGTCATCCCGCTCACCGGTCTGACCACGCCGTTCCTCGCGGCCGGTGGGTCGTCACTGGTCGCGAACTGGCTCATCGTGGCGCTGCTGCTGCGCATCTCCGACGGCGTGCGCCGCCAGCCCAGGGTGGTGATCGGATGACGAAGGAACTCAGACGTCTCAGCATCGTGATGCTGTTCATGTTCATCGCGCTGTTCGCGGCGGCGAGCTGGATCCAGGTCGTCGACGCCGACAGCCTCGCGCAGAACCCCAACAACCAGCGCTCGCTGCGCGACAGCTATGAGATCCAGCGCGGCTCGATCATCGCCGACGGGGTGCAGATCGCGTACTCCGTCGCGAGCGAGGACGAGTTCCGCTACCAGCGGGTGTACGCCGATTCGCCGATGTGGTCGAGCGTCACCGGATTCTTCAATCCGGCGCTGCAGTCGTCCACGGGCATCGAGAGCGCGCTCAACGCCGATCTCTCCGGCACCGGCGCGAGCGCCTTCCTCGCCGAGATCGAGCGGATCGTGTCCGGCCAGGATCAGACCGGTTTCAGCGTCGAGCTGACGCTGGATGCTGCGGCTCAGCAGGCCGCGTACGACGCGCTCGGCGGGCTGCAGGGCGCTGTGGTCGCCATCGAGCCGGCGACGGGACGCATCCTCGCGATGGTCTCGACCCCCGGCTACGACGCCAACGCGATCGCCGTGCACAGCGGCGCGCAAGCCGAGACCGCATACGACGAACTCGACGCACTGCGGCCGAATCCGCTGCAGAACCGCGCGATCGCGGGGAACCTGAACCCTCCTGGCTCGACGTTCAAGATCCTGGTCGCCGCTGCCGCATATGCGACGGGGGAGTGGTCGCCGTCGTCGACGCTGCCCAACCCCGCCCGCTACACGCTGCCGGGGTCCTCCTCCCAGGTCTCGAACGCCACGGGTGGCACCTGCGGACCGGGCGCGACCGTGACGATCGCCGACGCCGTCCGCCTCAGCTGCAACATCCCGATGGCCGAGCTGGCGGTCGAGCTCGGCGATGCGAAGATCCTCGAGATGGCCGAGAAGTTCGGCTTCAACCAGAGCTTCTCGACACCGCTCAAGTCGACGGCATCCCGCTACCCGCGCGGGCTGGACGACGCGCAGACGGCGCTCACCGGGTTCGGGCAGGGACAGGTGACGGCCACCCCGCTGCAGATGGCGATGGTCTCCGCCGGGCTCGCGAACGACGGCGTCGTGATGAACCCCCGGCTGGTGGATGCCGTGATCGGCAACGACCTCTCGGTGATCCGTCAGTACGAGAACAGCGAGTTCGGCCGGGCGACCGAGGCGGACGTCGCGAACGCCGTGACCGACGCCATGACGGCGAGCGTCGCAGACGGTGCGGCGACGGGTGCAAGAATAGACGGCATCGACGTCGCCGGTAAGACGGGGACGGCCGAGAACGATGGCGACGAGCCGTACACGTTGTGGTTCACCGGTTTCGCACCGGCGGACAATCCACAGGTAGCTGTGGCGGTCGTCGTCGAAGACGGCGGCGGAATGGGACAGTCGGGATCCGGTGACACGCTCGCCGCCCCGATCGCGAAGAAGGTCATTGAGGCGGTGCTTAACGGATGAGGCCGACGCAGGGTGTGTCGTTCGGTGGTCGATACGAGCTTCAGTCGCGTATTGCGATCGGTGGCATGGGCGAGGTCTGGGAAGCCACGGATCACGTCATCGGACGTACCGTCGCCATCAAGATCCTCAAGGACGAGTACATGGGGGATCCGGGCTTCCTCGAGCGCTTCCGCGCCGAGGCCCGGCACGCCGCGCTCGTCAACCATGAGGGCATCGCCAGTGTCTTCGACTACGGCGAGGAGAACGGCAGCGCCTTCCTCGTCATGGAGCTCGTTCCCGGCGAGGCGCTGTCGACGCTGCTCGAGCGCGACGGCGCGCTGAGCGCCGACAAGACGCTCGACATCGTCGCCCAGACGGCATCCGCGCTCCAGGCCGCGCACGCGGCAGGACTCGTGCACCGCGACATCAAGCCCGGCAACCTGCTGATCACCCCTGACGGCCGCGTCAAGATCACCGACTTCGGCATCGCCCGAATCGCGGATCAGGTGCCGTTGACCGCGACCGGTCAGGTCATGGGCACCGTGCAGTACCTCTCGCCCGAGCAGGCCTCCGGTCACCCGGCGTCGCCAGCCACGGACACCTACTCGCTGGGCATCGTCGCGTACGAGTCGCTGGCGGGCAAGCGTCCGTTCACTGGCGAGTCGCAGGTCGCGATCGCGATGGCGCAGATCAACGAGCAGCCGCCGCCTCTTCCGCCGACCGTGCCGATCCCGGTGCAGAACCTCGTGATGGCGATGATCGCGAAGAAGCCGGCCGACCGGCCCTCGTCTTCCGCGACCGTCGCACGCGCTGCGCAGGCGCTGCGCCGCGGCGACCTCAACTCCGCGGCGATCGCGGTGCCTGCGATCGCCACCGGCGGTATCGCCGGGGACGACGCCACGCGCATCCTCACCGCCACCGGCGACGACGGTACGACGCGCATCCTGCCGACGACGGCCGCGCTCCCCGCCGACGGCGCTGAGGCAGACGCCGAGGGCAAGAAGAAGAAGCGCAGCCCGTGGACATGGCCGCTGATCGCCTTGATCGTGCTCATCGCCATCGTGCTCGCGGGTACGGTGTTCGCGCTGCTGAACCAGGGCGACCCCGAACCCGACCCGACGACCACCACCACCTCGGCGACCACCCCGACGCCCAAGCCGACGTCTCAGGCGCCCACTCCGCCTCCGGAGCCGGATCGCGTCGACGTGGCATCGCTCAACCTGGTCGGCCTCGACTGCGCGGCCGCGACCACGACCCTGACGGACAACGGCTTCAGCGACATCACCTGCGTGCCGGGCGATCCCGCCGGATCCGACGACCAGGTGGGCAAGGTCTACAAGGTCGAGCCGCTCGGCAACGTCTCGATCGATCAGACGATCACCCTGACCACGTACGGCGACCGCGCAGCGCTCCCCGCACCGACGGACGCTCCCGCGATCACCGGCGACCCCGTCGCCGGTGGCACGGTGACGCTCTCGTGGGGCGCGGACTTCGTATGCCCCAGCGGCACGAACCTCACCCGCTACACGGTGCAGCTCACCAACGGCACCTTCGTCTCGGGCGGACCGAACTTCCCGCCGACGCAGCGCAGCGCGGAGGTCACGGTCGCAGACGCGGAGGGCCAGGAGCTCATCGCGACGTACACGGCGACCTGCGCGAGCAGTGACGAACGCGTCACCCCGTCGTCGCCGCCGATGTCCGTGACGATCCAGCCGGCCGCCATCCTCCCCGGTGACGGGGGCGAAGACGGCGAGGGCTGAGAGTGATCTCACAGCAGAGCTGAGGGTAACCTTAGGAAGTCCATGTCGTCGTCGTACCAGGGGGAGCATCCAGTGACCGCAGAGCCGCGCATCATCGCTGAGCGATACCGCGTGGACGAGCTCATCGGCCACGGCGGCATGGCGAAGGTCTACCGCGGCTATGACGTCACGCTCGGACGTGAGGTCGCCATCAAGATCCTCGATCCCGACCTGGCGCGCGACACCGCGTTCCGCACCCGGTTCAGGCTCGAAGCGCAGGCGGCATCGCGCATGTCGCATCCCTCGATCGTGCGCGTCTTCGACGCCGGAGACCCGACCTCGGCGGCGCAGGGAGCCCCGACCGTCGGATCAGCTGGCAGCGAGCCGTACATCGTCATGGAGCTCGTCCAGGGCCGCCAGCTCAAGGAGATCATCGCCGAGGGTCCTGTCCCCGTCGAGGATGCGGTGCGCTACGTCGACGGCATCCTCGAGGCGCTCGACTACTCGCACCGCGCCGGCGTCGTGCACCGCGACATCAAACCGGGCAACGTCATGGTCACCCCCGCCGGCCAGGTCAAGGTGATGGACTTCGGTATCGCCCGCGCGGTGTCGGACTCGTCCTCGACGGTCGCCGAGACCACGCAGATCATCGGCACGGCCGCGTACTTCTCGCCTGAGCAGGCCAAGGGCGAGCCCGTCGATGCGCGCGCCGACCTGTACTCGACCGGCGTCGTGCTCTACGAACTGCTCACCGGTCGCCAGCCGTTCCGCGGCGAATCCCCCGTGGCCGTCGCCTACCAGCACGTCAGCGAGACCCCGCTGGCGCCCAGCGAGGTCAACGAGAGCTCACCCGGCGCACTCGACCCGATCGTGCTGCGTGCGCTCGCGAAGGACCCTTATCAGCGGTATCCGGATGCTGCGCACTTCCGCGCGGCGCTCGACGACGCCGTGGCGGGCAAGGCTCCGAGCAAGAAGCAGCTCGGCGCTCTCACCAGCGAGCTCTACGGGCCCAGTCCGCGGCAGGCGCAGGAGACCGCACGGTCATTGCGCCAGCTCAGCAGCGACACCACGATGACGCGCACGCAGTCCGGACCTCCTGTGGTGTGGATCTGGGCGGGCGTCGCGCTGCTCGCGGTGCTTCTCATCTCGGTGCTGGTCTGGGTGCTCACCATGCCGCGCGGGGAGCAGATCCCCACCTCGTCGCGCACGGTTCCCGATCTGATCGACGTGTCGTACGAACGCGCCCAGGACGACCTCGAAGCGCTCGACCTGCAGTACACGCTGGTCTACGAGGCGAGCGCGACGATCACCGAGAACAACGTGATCCGCACCGACCCCGAGGCGGGACAGTCCGTCGAAGCCGGGCAGAGCGTCACGGTCTACGTCTCCTCCGGCACCGAGACGGTTCAGGCCCCCTCCCTCGTCGGGCTCTCGCAGACAGCCGCGAAGGACGCCCTGAGCAAGGCCGGCCTCGCGCTCGGCAACGTGATCCAGCGCAATGATCCGAACAGCGCTGCCGACACGGTGCTCGAGGCGAGCGTGGAGGAGGGCGACGAGGTCGCACCCAAGACGGTCGTCAACCTCGTCGTCGCAAGCGGCCGGGTCACGCTGCCCGATGTCTCGGGCTGGACCCTGGATGCCGCGACGGCGAAGCTCGAGGAGCTCGGCCTCACGGCCATCCCGACCGAGATGGCGGACTGCCCTGCCACCGATCCGGCGACCGTCGCCTCGATGTCCGCCGCACCCGGAGACGTCCCCGTGCACTCCGAAGTTCAGCTGCGTCACTGCACGGCTGCCGCGAAGTGACCGCCCGTCGCCGTCAGGCGACGGATGCGGGCCGCCACTACGGCGCGAGCGGATGCAGGTGGGATGAGACCTCGACGGCCTGCGCGTCGCCGAGCATGGCGAGCCAGTTCGCCAGCATCCGATAGCCGAAGGGCGTGAGCACGCTCTCGGGGTGGAACTGCACGCCGAGCAGCGGCAGCTCGTCGTGGGCGATGGCCATCACGGTGCCGGATGCCGTGCGTGCGGTGACGCGGAGGGCCTCGGGAAGCTCGGACTCGGCGAGTGCGAGGGAGTGGTAACGGCCGGCTTCGAAGGGCGACGGGATGCCGTCGAACAACGCCGAACCGTCATGAGTGACCATGGACACCATGCCGTGCATGAGCTCCGGCGCCTCTGAGACCTCGGTCGCGAACGCGGCGCCGATCGCCTGATGCCCGAGGCAGACCCCGAGCAGCGGCATCCGGAGCTCTGCGGCGAGCGCGACGATCTCGACCGATGCACCGGCATCCCTGGGGCGTCCGGGGCCGGGAGAGAGCAGCACGGCATCGAAGGAGGGCAGGAGGCGGGCGAAGCCCGCCGCATCCGCAGCATCCGCCTCGACCATCTCGCCGACGGCGCCGAGCTCGTGCAGATACCCGACGAGCGTGTGCACGAAACTGTCGTGATTGTCGACCACGAGCACCCGCACGCTCACTCCAGATCGACCTCACCGGGCGTGATGAGCGGGCTCACCCAGGGGAACACGTAGAAGAAGAGTCCGTAGAGGATCGCGGCGACGACGACCAGCACGATGAACAGCCGAAGCCACCAGGGGCCGGGCAGGATGCGCCAGATTGCTGCGTACATCAGATCTTCCTCAGATGGATGGGAGTGCGACGTCGGCGACGGCGGACAGCGAATCGGGTTCGCCCTCGACGCGGGGCTGGAACCCCTCGAAGACGGCGTAGCCGATGATGCGCTCGGCGAGCGAGTACAGCGGGGAGCAGGCGGTCAGCGTCAGGTAGCGCTCTCCGGTGACGGCATCAGGTACCTGCGGCACGTCGAGCAGCACGTCGACCTGATCCGGTTGCACGTACTCGAGGGTGCGGAATCGATAGGTGTACCAGCCCTCCGGAGTCTCGACGACGATCGCATCGTCGATACGCAGCTTGTCCATCCGGTTCAGCGGAGCACCCCAGGTCGTACGGTGACCGGCGACGGAGAAGTTGCCCACTTCTCCGGGCATGACGGACTGGTCGTACACGCCGATCCACCCGTTGTCGAGGGTCACCGGTCGCGAGGTGCCCCCGGCGATCGCGACGTTGTAGTCGTCGCCGAACCGCGGGATGCGCATCTGCGCGAAGGTCTCCCCGGCTGCCGGATGCGGCAGCACTGGCGGTTCGAACCAGGTCTCGCCGTCGTCGTTCTCGACGATCGGCGGTGGTTCGGGGGCTGGTTGCTGCTCCCAGGTCTCGGAGACCGCGTTGCCGGCGCTGTTGCTCTGGGCACCGATGATCATGTCACCGATCCACATCTGCCAGGCGACGAAGAGCAGGACGAGCACTCCGGCGGTGAGCAGCAGTTCGCCGAGGACGCTGGTGAACGTCGCCCGCGAACGTCGGCGAGGATGCCGAGTGCGCGCGCTCATCGTCGCCCCAGCTGCATTCATAGGCGTGATCTTATCCCGCCCGTGTGTACGCCTGCGATCGAAGCAGGCAGTCATCGCACTGTTGGGTAGACTGACCCCATGGCACGAGACCGTAAGAGCGAAGAACCCGCCGTCGAGCGCGCTGAAGGCGAGGCGGCGCCCAACGCCGTGTGGTTCAAGCCGGTGATGCTCGGCTTCATGCTGCTCGGCCTGGTGTGGATCCTGGTGTTCTACATCTCGGGCATGCAGTTCCCGGTTCCCGGCATCGGCTCGTGGAATCTCGCGATCGGCCTCGGCATCGCACTGATCGGATTCCTGATGACGACGCGGTGGCGCTGACCGCCCCTCTTCTTCAGAAGGCCCCTCGCTGATGCGGGGGGCCTTCTCTCGTCATGCCGTGCAGGGAGTTATCCACAGGGTTGTGCACAGGGTGGGGAGAATTACACCGGTGTTATTCACAGGGGTGGAGAACGGTGTTAACAACTGCTGGCCGGGTGTGAAGGCGCCAGGGCGGGTCTCGTCTCACGCACCGACGAGCAGCGGCGGAACGATGAAGACCGCGGCGAGCAGGAGCGCGGCGAGTGCGATCAGCAGCAGGATCTGCCACACCCGCTGCTCGCGCGTGCGGGTGCGCAGCACGATGAGGCCGACGAGAGCACCGACGACCGCGCCGCCCACGTGGGCCTGCCAGGCGATGTTGAAGCCCGGGACGAAGCCGATCACGAGGTTGATGCCGAGCAGGACGAACAGCCCGGTCATGTTGGCGCCCAGGTGCAGGCCGATCACGAGGAGGGCGCCGAACAGCGAGAACACCGCTCCGGACGCGCCGACCGTCGCCGTGGTCGGCGAGATGATCCCGACCGCCACTGAACCGCCGAGACCGCCCAGCACGTAGAGGGCGAGGAAGCGCCAGCGACCGAGCATCGGCTCGAGACTTCGCCCGATCATCCACAGCGCCAGCATGTTCAGGCCGATGTGCCAGATGCCGCTGTGCACCAGCGCCGCGGTGAGCAGGCGCCACGGCTGGAACGGCGCTCCGGAGAGCTCGGGGAAGAGATAGCCGACCCAGAACTCGAGCAGCCCGGTGATGTTCAGACCCGGCACGAGCTGCAGGAGGCCGACGAAGCCGGTCACCGCGATGATGCCGTAGGTCATCATGGGCCTGCCCGACTGGACGGCGGTCAGCGAGCCGCGAGCACGACCGCTGCGACCCCACCGGCGCTCGGCGCGCTTCTGCGCGGGGGTGCGGTTGCCGCGCTCGGCCTTCATGCACTCGGGGCAGATGACCCCGACGGCCGCCTGTGTCTGGCATTCGGGGCAGATGGTGCGCATGCACCGTTGGCAGAGCACGAAGCTCTGCCGATCCGGATGGCGGTAGCAGAAGTTGTCACGATTGCTCGTGAACTCGGGTGACGTCATCCGGATCGGCCTGAGGGGTTCGAGCTCAGACTGCGGTGACGTCGACCGACTGCAGGACGACGTCCTGGAGCGGCTTGTCGCCGGCGGCGGTGGGGACGGCGGCGATCGCGTCGACGACCTTCTTGGAGGCCTCGTCGGCGACCTCGCCGAAGATCGTGTGCTTGCCCTGCAGCCACGGTGTCGGGTCGGTGGTGATGAAGAACTGCGAGCCGTTCGTGCCCTCGGCCTTGCCGGTGATCGCGTTGCGACGCAGACCCGCGTTGGCCATGGCGAGGATGTAGGGCTCGTTGAAGTTGAGCTCCATGTTGATCTCGTCGTCGAAGTTGTAGCCGGGGCCGCCGACACCCTTGCCGAGCGGATCGCCGCCCTGGATCATGAAGTTCGGGATGATGCGGTGGAAGATGACGTCCTTGTACAGGGCGCCCTCACCCGGCTTGCCCGTTGCGGGGTCGGTCCACTCCTGAGTGCCGTCGGACAGGCCGACGAAGTTCTTGACCGTCTTCGGGGCGTGGTCGCCGAAGAGGTTGACGACGATGTCGCCGTGGTTGGTGTGCAGGGTTGCGACGTGAGAGTGCTGAGCCATGCCCCCTATTGTCGCAGAGCTTGCAGTGTGTCGGCCGGACGCGCGGTCACGTTAGCGTGCGACGCTCCGGATGACAAGGGTCGGCACAATCACTGCCAGCATCCAGTCTCGTCTGGCAAGATGGGGAACCCGTACTCCAAGTCGACAGGAGAACATCGTGAGCCTCACCCGCAAGCGGAAGAAAGAACTGCGCCGTCTGCGCGACAACGCCACCGAGCTCTGGGAATCCCAGCAGGAGGTCGTCGGCCACGCTGCCGAAGTCGCCCGCGAGGCCAGCCGTCAGCTCGCAGGCGTCGGCCGTGAGCAGGTGCTTCCTGTCGTGCAGGACGCCTACAACCGCCGAGTCGCTCCGACCGTGGACCGTGGCATGAAGCTCGGTCGCCACGTCGTGGACGACAAGGTCGTCCCGCTCGTCGGCGGCGTCGTCGGCTCCGCGCTCACCGCGTGGGACGTGGCGAACGCCAAGCGTCAGGGTCTGGAGTTCTCCAAGGGCCGCATCGTGAAGAAGAAGCAGGGCCCCGGCATCGGCTCGGTCATCGCGATCGTCCTCGGCGCTGCCGCGGCCGTCGGTGTCCTCTACGCCGCATGGCAGGCGCTGCGCACGGACGACGAGCTCTGGGTCGCGGACGACCCGCTCTCCGCACCGGACGCGTGAGCGCGGCCGAGCCAGATCCGCACTCGCGCGTGAAGGATGCCGCGGCGGCCCGTGGTCTCGCCATCGAGATCCGCGAACGCCCGCAGGCGAACAGCCTCCATGAGGCGGCGGCGCTGCTGGGACTCGACCCGTCCGGCATCGTGAAGACGCTCGTCGTCAAACGCTCGGATGACACGTACCTGTTCGCACTCGTACCGGGCGGACGGTCGATCTCGTGGCCGAAGCTGCGCGCGGTCGTCGGCGTGAACAAGCTGCGCCTGCCGGAGCCCGACCTCGCGTTGGCCGCGACCGGGTACGAGCGCGGCACGATCGTGCCGATCGGCAGCACCACCGACTGGCCGATCTACGCCGACGAGTCGATCGTCGGACAGCGCGTCGCCATGGGTGCCGGTGCGCACGGATACAGCCTCTTCGTCGAAGCCGATGATCTGATCGCGGCCTACGGCGCGACGGTGGCCGACATCACGGTGCCGGAGCAGCCGCGCTGACTCTCGCCGCGGTACGGGTCAGAGTATCTCGGCCATCCGCAGGGCGATGTCGACGAGCTTGACTCGTTGCAGCTCCGCCAGAGCGGGCAGGGCGAACCACCCGGCCATATCGGTGGATCCGTTCTCCTCGAAGCGCAGCTTGCCGCCGCTGATCTTGGCGCGGTAGACGATGCGCAGGGTGTGCAGGGGGACGCCCGCCTTCCTCACCCGCCTGCCGGCGGGGATCACGCGGGAATGGATGCCGAGCAGCTCCTGCACATGCACCGTGTAGCCGGTCTCCTCGCGGACCTCGCGGCGGACGGCGTCTTCGGGATCCTCGCCCTCCTCGAGGCCGCCCCCCGGCATCGTCCACGCGACGCGTCGCCCCTCGGTCCAGCGCGCGAGCAGCACTCTGTCGTCGTCATCGGTGACGACGGCATACGCCGCGACGCGCAGATCCATGCGCTTCACACTAGCGGGAGCGCGCCGTGGGTCAGGTCACCTGCACGCCGGCGAGGTAGGTCGCCCGCACCATCGTCTCGGCGAGTTCTTCGGCAGTCGCGGTCACCGGGTCGCGGTCGACGACGATGAAGTCCGCGAGCAGCCCCGGCTCGAGGCTTCCGACCTCGTGCTCGCTGAACAGCTGCCAGGCGGCGTTTCTCGTCTGGGCCGCGAGGGCCTGAGCGCGCGTGACGGGTGCACCGGCCGGCATCCTGAATCCTGAACGCGTCGTGCGCGTCTCGGCGACGGCCATGTTGCGGAACGGCTCGTTCGGCGTGACCCACCCGTCGTTGTGGAAGGTGGCGCGATGTCCTGCCGCGAACGCGGCGCCGGCATCCGCCCATGCGCCCCCGTGCTCCGGACCGAAAAGATCGTCGACGAGCACCTCGCCCCAGTAGGTGATGTGGTCGACGAACAGACTGACGGTGACGCCGAGGGATGCTGCGCGCGCGAACTGCGCGGACGTCATGGCTCCGCAGTGCTCGAGCCGGAAGCGGTGATCGGTGAGTGCGTGCCTGGTGATGATCTGCTCGTACACGTCGAGGGTCGAGTCGATCGCGCGGTCGCCGTGGGCGTGACAGGCGAGCTGCCAGCCGCCGGCCGCGTAGGGCTCTGCGATCTCGAGCAGCTGCGCGGTGGTGTAGTTCGCAGTGCCGACGTGATGGGGTTCCAGGCCGAGGTCGCGCGTGGCCGGGGTGTCGAGGTAGGGGAAGGACGTGGCGATGTTGCCGATCCAGGGCGAGCCGTCCGACCAGGTCTTCACGCCCGTCTGCCGGAAGACCGGGTCGTCATCGCCGCGCGGCGCCGCCGCACCACCTGGCCGCGACATCTCGTACCAGCGCAGCCGCACGGGCAGCCGGCCCCGTACGTGCAGCGCCCGGATCAGCGGGTTCAGGTCGGGATTCCAGGACAGATCGGAGACAGTGGTGATGCCGCGGCTCGAAAGATCGCGCAGGTGCGCGTCGAGCAACTCGGGAAGATGCTGCTCGGCGCGGGCGAGCATGGGGGCGACGACCTGCTCGACCGCCGCCTCCTCGAAGGCGGCACCGGAGAGGTCGCCCTTCGCGTCACGGGCGAACATGGCACCGGCGGGGTCGCGAGTGTCCCGATCCACGCCGGCGGCACGAGCAGCGGCGGCGTTGAAGTACGCCGAGTGCCCCGAGTTGTGGATCACGACGAGCGGAACGTCGCCGGCGAGCTCATCGAGCCATTTCATGTCGGGGTCGGGGAGTCCGCGCTGGAGCAGCGCATCCCACCCGTTCGCGAACACGGCCTGCCCGTCGGCGTCCGCGACAGCCTTCTTCAACGCCGCGAGCACGCCCGAGGCATCCGGGATCGCGACCGGCCGGATGTCGACGACGAGGTGCGAGAGCAGGATCGACGAGTATGCGGGGTGTCCGTGAGGCTCGATGAGGCCGGGCATGACCCAGCCGTCGAGCTCCACGGTGTGGGCATCCGGATGCTGAGCCTTCAGCTCTGCGGCAGTTCCGAGTGCGACGATCCGCCCGTCCTCGACGGCGAACGCCTCGAACTCGACCTCGGTGTCGGCCTCGGAATCTCCGGCGAGCGGACGGATGCGGCCGGTGAAGACTGTCGTCATGGCGTCAGTCTGGCAGGGATCGCGTCGACGCGGCCGACTACCCGATGCCGGACGCGGTCGATTGAACGGATCCGGCAGGGGCACGAAGGATGCTCGCGGCATCGGCGATCACAGCGCGAGACTCCTTCGTGCTCAGCGCAGCCATGAACACGTGGAAGCCCGACGCCCACTCCTGCAACGTGGACTCCCCTCCCGCCGCTCGGATACGACGATCGAGCTCACGCGCGTCGGCGAGCAGTATGTCGCGACCGCCGATGTAGGTGGTGACGCGGGGCAACCCGGTCAGATCACCGAGCAGCGGACTCACGAGTGGATCCCTGGTGTCGCGATCTCCCGCCCACCAGCGCCCGGCTTGCACCAGCATGCGCCGGGAGAGCATCGGATCACGACGTTCCAGGCGTCCGATCTCGGGATTGTCGAGGGCGACATCCACCCACGGGGAGAAGAGCAGGATCCCGTCCACGGGGCGCTGCTGCAGGTCACGCATCCGAAGAGCCTGTGCCATGGCCAGGCCTCCTCCGGCAGAGTCGCCGCTCAACAGGACCCGCGGGCCGTCCTCGCCCTGTCTGACCGCGGAGATCACGGCATCGATCAGTGGGAACGCGTCATCCACTGTCGCGCCGGGCGCGAGGCTGTACAGAGGCACATGGATGGTCGCCCCCGATGCACCGGCGAGCCGCGCCAGCGCGCGCCAATGCGCCTCCTGCGCCGAGTACACGTACGCACCACCGTGCAGATGCACGAGATGGACTCCAGTGCGTCTCGACCTCGGAACCAGAGTGCGGACCGGACGCCCCACGACCTCGCTCACGCTGATCTCGCAGTGATCATGCACATCTGCCGGCACCGGTGCCGGGTTCTGGCGACCGGGAAGATCTCTTTGCATGCGTACGAGGTCATGACGGAATCGGTAACGCCAACGCAGGTGGGCTCGAATGACTGTCATCCTGATCGACACGTGAACTCCTCCGAACCACCCGCTTCTACAAGTTGACATACTGTCATACAATAATGGGAGGTCGCGGTGCTGCCGCGCCGTACACTCCCGCATTCCCGAGAGGATGCCGATGACCACTCGACTCAATCGAATCGACTCCGAGTACCTGACCGGCGCCGCCGCCGACCTGTACGCCCGATACGCGACAGGTGAACGCGCGAAGCCAGGCGCGTCGTTCTCGCTCATCACCACCGACGGGCAACTCACCGGCCCTCCCGCGACATGGATGCTGAACCCGGAGCTCGGTCTGCGCATGGAGCAGCTCGGTTACGGCGTACGGTTCGAGCTGACTCTTTCGCCGCGACACCGAGAGATCGTCATCCTCATGGTGGCCGAGCGGGAGGACAGCCCTTTCGAGAGGTACGCGCACCATCAGGCTGCTCGCCAGGCAGGACTCACCGTCGAGGAGATCGCGATGCTCGATGTCGGAGATCTCACGGGCATCGATGAGCGTGAGCACGTCCTGATCACGACGACGAGAGCGATCCTCGAGCACGGTGCGCTGACCTCGGCTGAGTGGAATACCGCCGAGACGATGCTGGGGCGCAGTGCGATTCTCGAGATCGTCACGCTCGTGGGCTGGTACCGGCTCATGGCGTTGCAGCTGCGGGTCTTCGAGATCGAGCCTCCAAGCGACGCGCAAGAAACTGCTTGACAGTTTCGTATGACGATCGTACAGTCATATCCGTTCACCGGAGAGCGACCCGAGACATCCGCCCCCGATGAGACGCATGAGCCCGCACTCGGGCACTCTCTTCAGAAAGGGCGAAATGAGCATCAGCGCCGGCGTTGACACCTCCACCACCGATCCGACGGTCCGCCGCCGTCGCGCGATCCGAGGAGCCTTCTGGGGCTTCCTCATCGACTCGTTCGACATCTATCTCCCCTCCGTCGCGCTGCTGCCCGCGATGATCTACTTCACTATGGGACTGGACCCGGCCCAGACCGCTGTCGTGACCGGATTCACCCTCGCGACCACGCTCTTCGGCCGTCCGATCGGCGCCTTCCTCTTCGGGCACCTCTCCGACCGGCTCGGACGCAAGCGCGTCGGTGCCATCTCGATCTACGGTTTCGGGATCACCACGCTCCTGATCGCCTGCCTGCCCGGTGCGGAGCAGATCGGCGGCGTGGCGGCGATCACGCTCCTGCTGCTCCTGCGCTTCGTCGACGGCATCTTCCTCGGTGGTGAGTACACGGCCGCGACACCGATGGCCATGGAGTACGCGCAGCCGAACCGTCGTGGACTGGTCGGCGGCTTCGTGCAGAGCGCCTCGACGATCGGCTATCTCCTCATCGGCGTGTTCACCTTCATCGCCCTGCAGATCGCGCCGGCGTCGGACATCGACTCGCCGTATGTGCAGTGGGGTTGGCGGATCCCGTTCGTGATCGGGGCAGTGGCGGCCTACGTCGTTGCGCGTTACCTCCGCAAGGATGTGGAGGAGTCAGTCATCTGGATCGAGGCCGAGAAGTCGAAGAACCCGATCAAGGAGATGCTGAGCCGCGACAACATCGGCCCGTTCATCCAGGTCTTCGTACTGATGACCGGCGTCTTCTTCATGGTCAACATGGTCGGATCCGTCATCCCGCAGCTCATCATCGGACGAGGCTTCACCCCGAACGAGTTCAGCCTCAGCGTCATCTTCGCCAACATCATCGTGCCGTTCGCCTACATGCTGGCAGGGCGACTCAGCGACAAGTTCGGACGCCGGCCGGTTCTCCTGTTCGCGGGGGCGCTCATCCTCGTCGTCATGACGACGATGTTCTGGATCCTCGGCAGCGACATCCCTCTTCCGTTCGCCGTGCTGATCGGCGTCGTCTTCCTGGCGCAGTGCGTCAACGGCTTCACGATCGGCACGCTTCCCTCGTACATCAACGAGCGGTTCCCCACCAGGGTGCGCTCGTCCGGGTGGGGCATCGGATACTCCCTCGCCGTCGTGATCCCCGGCTTCTTCGCGGCCTATCAGGCCGGCTTGTCGAACTTCATGCCGTTGTCGATGACACCCGTCGTCCTCTTGGCCGTCGCCGGTGTCCTGATCATCGGGAGCGTTCTGGTCTCGCCGGAGACGCGGGGCGTCGACCTCTCCGGTACGGACATGATGGGTGCGCCGGCCGGACAGCGACTCGCACCCGAGAACGCGAGCTGACGACGATGGCTCCCGCACAGGGATCGGAAGCGCCGCGCCGCCTCCCCACATATCAGGAGCTCCGAGAGCGTGACGACGGCCCCCGTGGATCCTCCTGGGGCGTCTTCGGTCCCGACGACCAACTCGGAACATTGAACTTCGTCCAGCCCGAGCAGAGCGCGGCGGCGACAGCGCTCGTGCGCGACGGTACCGTATTCGATCTCGACTACCCGATCAACACGTTCGTACCGAGCATCGCAGGCACCCGGCCGGAGACGGAGCATCACGTCTTCTCGAACAATCCGAATCACCGAGACGACTGGCTCGACCGCTTCTACCTGCAGTCCACATCGCAGATCGACGGGCTGCGTCACATGCGCCATCCCGCTCACGGCTTCTACAACGGCGTCGCCGACGAGCTGATCGTCGCGAACGGCCCGGATCTCGGCATCCAGCTGCTCGCGCGTCGCGGCATCGTCACGCGAGGCGTGCTCCTCGACCTGCCTCGCTACTACGAATCGATCGACCGGCCGTTCGACGTGACGACGAACCACGCGGTCACCGCCTCCGACCTCCAGGGGGCGGCAGACCTGCACGGGGTGAATCTGCGCCGAGGGGATGTGCTGCTCATGCGCACCGGCTGGGCGGGTCACTACTTGGCGCTCTCCGCCGACGAGCAGGCGTATCTCCGCTCCCACTGGGGCTCACCGGGGATCGAGCAGAGTCACGAGATGCTGGGTTTCCTGTGGGACAACGGCGTAGCGCTGCTCGCATCGGACAACGCCGGAGTCGAGGCGTTTCCCGTCGACCCGCATTCGGAGTTCGTGAATCCGGACGAACCGCTGCCGGAGCGCGGGCCGAGCCATAACGGGATGCTCCACCGCGAGCTCATCGCCCTGCTCGGCCTCTTCCTCGGCGAATTGTGGCGGCTGGACGAACTCGCTGAGGCCTGTGCCGCCGACGGACGATACGAGTTCCTGCTCACCTCCAAGCCGCTGGCCGTGACGGGCGGCGTGGGATCGCCGCCCAATGCGATGGCCGTGAAGTAGCCTCCGCGAACGGGTGACGCCGCCGTGAGAATCGGACTTGTGGGTGCGGGCGCGATGGGCAGCGCCCTGGGCGCGAGCTGGCTCGCCGAAGGACATGACGTGGCGACGAGTCTGAACGGACGGAGCGGTAGGACTCTGACCCTGGCGCGTGATGCCGGCCTCTCGGTGGTGGACTCGCTGGAGGCGCTGATGGGAGCGGCCATCGTCGTCAGCGTCGTCCCGCCCGCGGCGGCGCTCCCTGCTGCCCGCGCGATCGCTGCGGCGGCCGTTCGCAGCACGGCCAGACCGCTGGCGGTCGATCTCAACGCGGTGTCACCGATGACGCTCACGCAGATCGCCGCAGTGCTCCGAGGCGGGCGACTCGACGTGGTAGACGGTGCGATCTCGGGACCGCCGCCGCAACCAGGGCCGGTGCGCACCACGCTCTATCTCAGCGGTGAGCGCGCGCCCGAGCTGTCCATGCTCTCCGGCAACGGGTACCGGACCGTGATCCTCAGCGAGCGTGCCGGCGCGGCATCCGCACTCAAGATGTCGACCGCGTCGATGTACAAGGGGATGAACGCCCTGGTGCTGCAGGCGATCGTCACGGCTTCGCACTTCGGCGTGCTCGACGCCTTCATCGAGGACGTGTCGTCGGTCTGGCCAGATGATGCCCCGCACTGGCCATGGCACGCTGCCCTGGCAGCCTCGAAATCGGATCGCTTCGTGGACGAGATGCGCGAGATCGCCGCGACTCAGGCAGAAGCCGGTCTTCCGCATGAGCTCTTCCACGGGATTGCGGAGGCATTCGCGCACATCTCCGATTCCGAACTCGCGCGAGCGGCGCCCGAATCGATCCGGCGCAGCATCAGCCTCGCGGAGCTACTCGACCGGCTTCGCTGAGGTTCACCTTTTCGACGGACGGCACAGGTTCTGAGTTCCGACGGCTGTCACACCGCATGGGCGAGCTCCGCATCGGCCGTGTCGGCGTCACGCGATCCGACCGGGGTCACGTCGGGCGTCACGAACGCCTGCGCATCGATGTCCCACACCGCTCGCACTTCGTCGCCCGGTCGCACTCGGACGGCGGTCATCGCCGGCAGCGTGGCCGCGCCGACACCGCCGTCGATGAACCGCAGATCCACCCTCGTCGCGCCTCCGCCGAGCCTTGCGACGTCGAGGACCGTGGCAGCCACCGAGTTGGCATCGCCGACCGCGTCGATCGATTCGACGAGTCTGATGCCCTCCGGTCGAACGATCAGCACTGCGTCCTCGGGGAGCGCCGACTCGCGATGACGCAGTCGTTCTCCCTTCCACTCGTAAGTCGAGGCATCCACCACTTCCCCAGCGAAGACGTTCGCCTCGCCGAGGAATCCAGCGACGAACAGCGTTCCCGGATCGTCATAGAGTTCCGCGGGCGCTCCCACGCGCTCGATGCGCCCCTTGTTGAACACGGCGATCCGGTCAGAGAGGAACATCGCCTCGTCCTGATCGTGCGTCACGAACACGAAGGTGAGCCCCAGTTCGCGGTGCAATCGCCTGACCTCGGTCTGCAAGGCCTGCCGCAGCTTCCGATCCAGCGCTCCAAGAGGTTCGTCGAGCAGGAGGATGTCGGGGGAGAACACGACTGCTCTTGCCAGCGCGACCCGTTGCTGCTGCCCACCCGAGAGCTGGTCCGGCTTGCGATACAGCAACGGCTCCAGCGCGAATCGGGAGATGATGTCCTCCACGAGTCGACGGATCTCCTTCTTCGGCACCCCGCGCTGTCGCAGCGGGAAGGCGACGTTGTCGAACACCGTCATGTGCGGAAACAGCGCGTAGTCCTGGAAGACCATCCCGAAGTTCCGACGGTGCGGCGGCACGGAGACGAGATCCCTCCCGTCGAGCATGATCGACCCGCCGCTCGGCTCGAGGAATCCGGCCACCATGTTGAGCGTCGTCGTCTTGCCCGAACCGCTCGGCCCGAGGAAGGTCATGAACTGGCCGGGTTCGATCGTGAGGTCGATGCTGTCGACAGCCGGGGCCTCATCGGCGTTGTAACGCTTCTCGAGCTGCCTCAGGGTCAGCGTTCCCATCGCGCTCGTCTCAGTACTCATGCTCCGACAGCTCCTTTGCTCGTCGTTCGTCTTCTGCTTCCGCTGATCCATCCGAGTTGGATGGTCAGTATGACCACGCTCACCACGACGACGAGGACCGTCGACGCAGCGGAGATGGTGGGATCGGTCACCTCGATGACCGAACTGAACATCTTCACCGAGAGCGTCTTGGTGTCGCGTCCCTGAAGCAGGAGCGCGATCACGAGTTCGTCGAACGCGACGACGAAGGCGAAGAGTGCTCCGGCCATGACTCCGGGGAGGATGAGAGGGAAGGTCACCGAGCGGAAGGTGGCGAACGGCGTCGCCCCCAGGCTCAGGGCCGCTGACGTCAGTGACTTCTTGTACCCGTGCAGACGCGTGGATACGGCGATGATCACGTAGGGGATCGCGAGGCAGGTGTTCGCCAGGATGAGACCGGTCAGCGTACCTGCCAGATCCATCCGCAGGAACGTCGTGTACATCGCGAGGGCGATCAGGATGTTCGGGATCACCAGAGGCGAGATGAGGGCCGTCGTCCCCAGGGCCCGCACTCGCGGGCTGAACCTGAACAGCGCGAAGGTCGCGCACGTGCCGATGATGACGGCGAGGACAGTGGCGCCGAGGGCGACCTTCAACGACACGACGATCGCGTCCAGCCATCCGGGGTCGGTGACGAGGTTCTCGTACCACCTCAGCGACCACCCCTTCGGCGGGAACTCGAACGTGGTTCCGGATGACAGGCTCAGCGGGATCAGGAACAATGCCGGGAAGACCAGGAAGAGGGCGATCAAGAGCACGATGAGCCTCAACGGGCCGAATCGGGTTCTCATCAAAGACCTCCGCCGATGGACTTCACGGACTCGCCGGTGGCAGCACGGCCGCGTCCCGCGGCGAGGCGGGAAGACATGAGCTGACTGAGTCCCAGGATCCCGAGCGTCGCGACGAGGAGGACCACGCCGATCGCGGCGGCTCCACCGAAATCGAGGATCACTTCGAGGCGAGCCATGATGAGTTGAGCGATCAGCGACTCCTGCGGCGAACCGAGCATCGCCGGGGTGATGTAGAAACCGAGCGCGAGGATGAACACAAGGGTGAAGCTCGCCGCGACGCCCGGCATGGACAGTGGGACGTAGATCCGCCAGAACGACTTCGTGCGCGTGGCGCCCAGTCCCTGAGCAGCATCCAGAAGCCGACGATTGATCTGACCGAGTCGTGCATACAGAGGAAGCACGGCGAACGGAAGCATCACCTGGACCATGGCGATCATCACGCCAGGGGTCGTGCCGACCAGCGGATAGTGGACGCCGAAGAACGACATGAACTGATCGACGATCCCGTCGCGTTGGAACAGGACGAGCAGTCCGAAGTTCTTCGCCGTCGCGTTGCTCCAGAACGGGATCAGCACGACGGTCATGAGCACCGCTGCCCACTTCGGACCGCAGATCGTCATCAGGTACGCATACGGGAACGCCAGGACGATCGCAGCCACAGCGACCATGAGAGCGACCCAGAAGGTGCGCACCATGATCCTCACCGTGTAGCCGTCGGAGAAGAGGCTCACGTAGTTGCCGATGCCTGCTTCGGGGAGCGTGACGCTCTCGGTCACGACGCCCACCATCGGATAGACGAAGAGGAAGCAGAACGCGGCGACCGCCGGAAGGATCAGGAGAACGGCGCCCCAGCGTCCGGAAAGCACCCCCCGTCTTCTCGCCGACCGTGCGGCGAGAAGACGGGGCGCAGTGATCGAGGCCATCAGCCCGCCTGCCAGGCGACCCAGGACTCGGATGCGGACTCGAGGTTCTCAGCCCACCACGCGGAGTCGAAGAGGATGAGTTCCCCGCGATCATCACCGATGAACGGGTTGAACTCCGTGCTTCCCTCGAAGTCGATGGTGGCGGGATCGATGTCGGTGCGTACCGGGGTGTTTCCGCCGAGCTCCGCATTCTCGATCTGACGCTCGGGCTGCAGTGCGAACTTGATCGCCTCGATCGCCTCCTCCTTGTAAGGCGAGCCCTTCGGGATCATGAACACGTCGAAGTCCCAGAAGGTGACATCCCATACCGGTGAGATCGTGGCCCCCGCGTCGAATGCCGCGCCGAGATTCGTGCTGATCGTCATCGTCATCGTCGCCTGCTTGCTGACCAGCGCCTGCTGCACTGCGGCGACGGCGGGTACGAAGATCAGATCCGACTTGATGGTGTCCCATTTCGCCAGCGAACGTTCGATGTCGAGCGGATACAGATCCTCGGGCGCCACACCGTCGGCCAGCAGCGCCATCTCGAGGTATCCGCGCGGGTTGTTCGCGCGGATGACGCGCTGACCGGGGAAGGTCTCGGTGTCGAAGAAGTCAGCGAGCTCGGTCGGAACCTCGTCGGTGTACACCTCGTTGTCATAGGCGTAGACGAAGCCGAACTTGCCGGCCGGCACGGTGCAGTCGGTCGTCGTGTTCTCCGGGAAGACGTCGGGGAAGTCGGAGTAGTCGACCTCCTCCAGCAGTTCCCCGCAGTACTTCAGCGCTATGTAGGGAACATTGTGCACGACGTCCCACACGGGCTTACCGCTCTCCACCATCTTCTGCAACTGCGCGATGAGGTTGGAGAACGCGACGCTCTCGACCTTGATCCCGGTCTCCTCAGTGAACGGGTCATGGAACGCCGCCTTCTCCCGCTCCGCCTCCTGCCCACCCACATTCGCCCAGGTGAGCGTCACGTCCCCGCCTTCGCTTTCGCTTGCGGGCGTTGCTCCGCATGCGGCCAGGCTCAGAATCAGCGCCGCGACCGCTCCGACTTTCCAGCTCTTTCTCAAGACCATGTCCACATCTCCCTTGATGCGCTCGTCCTACCGTTTCGTCCGGCTTCGGGAACACCGGTCCCCCGGTGAAGCCAGATCGACTGTTGATAGTACTGTATGACAATCTTAAATCCGAGACAACCCCTCTGGAACGATTGCGTCGATCATGACGCGGATTCGAACCGTTCTGCCTCGTCCTGCAGGATCGGCGCGGCTGTCGTCACGGCATGGATGCCGAGGACGCTGGCGATCTCCATCACCTCGAGGATCTCCTCAGCCGTGGCGCCGTAACCGATCGCGTTCTCGATGTGCAGCTTGAGGCCTTTGACGTAGAGGTGAGTGGCTGCGGTGTCGAATGCGATGTAGATGAACTCCCGGACCTTCGGTTCGAGGGTTCCGGTCCGCCACGGAACGGAAGAGAACTCCGTATAGGCCTCGAAGATCTCCGGATCGAGTTCCAACATCTCATCCCAGAACGAATGCCAGTATCCACGTGTGCGCGTGAACTCCGCCTTCAACGACTCCTGCGCATCACTCAGGGCCGCAGGACCGGAACGCAGACCCTTCTCCTCCAGCACCTCGACGAGGATCGGAACGCCTACGTTCATGGCGTGGATACCCAGGGTCGCCGTGCACTCGAGCACTTCCATGATCTGCGCCTTCGTCGCACCGAGACGCAGCGCAGCGCGGATATGGATTCGGATGCCGGGAACATAGAGATGCGTCGCTGCGGCGTCGATCGCGATGTAGAGGAACTCCTTCGTGAGCGCGTCGATGTGATTCTTCGTCCACGGAACGCCCGAGAAGCGCGCATACGCCCTCAAGAACTCGGGATCGAGTTCCAGCACCGAATCCCACGCGGTGTCCCATCCCCCTCTCAGGCGGATGAACTCGTCTTTGATCTCCTGCTGTTGGGCACTGAGTGCCATGTTTTCTCCTTCGTACTGATGAACAGACGAAGGATCGGATGACGAGGCGTCAGGCGGATTCGCCCTCGACCTGACGAAGACTGGTGAGCGCGGTGGAGGCGGCGGCGCGCACATGCTCGGCGCACAGACGCGACGCCTTCTCGACATCCCGCTCGCCGATCGCCGTGACGACGGCCCGCAGTTCGCGTACGACCTGCGGCGTGCGGCCCTCTTCGGACAGCGAAGTCGCTCTGAGCACCTGCACACGTGCCTGGATTCCCTCGAGAAGCTGCTGCAACGCGCTGCTGCGCGCACCGGCGATCAGCACCGCGTAGAAGCGGTCCTTCGCGGCGAGGATCTCGCGGATGTCATCCGTTTCGGATGCGACCTTCGCGATGTCCTCGACGCTCTCCTTCAGGCTCGCCACCTCGACCTCGGTCGCACGCTCCACGAAGCGCTGCACGACCAGAGACTCCAGGGACGCGCGTACCTCGTAGAGATCAGCGGCGTCCTCGAGGTTGGGAGCTGTCACCATCGCGCCGCGCTGCGGGATGACGGTGACCAGACCTTCCGAGGTCAGTTCGCGAAGCGCCTCACGGATGGTGGTGCGTGAAACTCCGAGCTGTTCGATGAGCTCGCGCTCCACGAGCCGCTGCCCCGGCTTCAGCTGGAAGTCCAGAATCGCCTGTCGCAACGCGGTGATCACCTGCTCGCGCAGTGGCGCGGCCACTCGTCCCACGGGCGCCGCAGTCCAGGACTCGGCCAGAGAGTTCGTCGTCGCCATGTGCCACTTACGCTTTCAATCAGTCTACGGTCATACGATCCTTCAAAGACTACTGGATCCCGTGCCCTCCCTCTCGTCTATCCAACGCGCGATCTCGGTGTGGTCCGCCGTACTGGGCAGGTCCTCAGCGGCCCGGGCCCAGAGCTCGACGGCATCGGCACCGAGAGAGTGGAAGACGCCGGCCTGCTCGCTGAGCTCGACCGCGATGCGCATGTCCTTGAGCATGAGGCGAAGTCCGAAGCCCGAGCCGTAACTCTGGGTCATCACGAACTCCGGCCATTTCTTCTCGGTCGAACCACTGCGGCCGCTGGAGGAGTTGAAGACGTCGAGCATCACCGCCGGGTCAAGTCCGAACTGCACTCCGGCGGCCATGGCTTCGCCGGTGATCCACAGGTGGGTGGCAGAGAGGAGGTTGTTCAATGCCTTCATCGCGTGCCCCGCACCGACGCCGCCGACCGGCACCACGCGCCCCAGGGCTTCCAGTGCCGGACGTGCACGCTCCACATCCGAAGCCTCTCCGCCGACCATGATCGTCAGCGTCGCCTTCTCCGCACCTCCCACTCCCCCGGACACCGGAGCGTCGATCATGCGGACGCCGCGCCCTGCGAGTTCACCGGCGAGCGTGCGCGTGCGCCCGGGCTGCGACGAACTCATGTCCGCGACGAGGAGCCCGTCACCGAGCACTCCGGCGACCGCGGCATCCGCGAGCACCTTCTCGACGGCATCCGAGTCGGGCAGCATCAGCACCAGCAGCTCGATCTCTCCTGCGAGGTCTCCGAGATCGGCGCTCGTGTGCGCGCCGACGGATTCAGCGCGCGCGAGTGCGTCCGGTGAGATGTCCACGGCGCTGACGGCGAAACCCCCTCTGACGAGGTTCGCCACCATCGGGACGCCCATGCGTCCGAGCCCGACGAAGCCGACCCGCGTGATCGCCTCAGACATCGACGCCGTGCTCCGTCAGCACGCGCTCGGCGATCCGGAACGACTCGAGAGCCGCAGGCACCCCGACGTAGATCGCCGTCTGCATGAGGACGGCTTGAATCTGCGCTGGCTGCACCCCGTTGTTCAGCGCACCACGCACGTGAGTCGCCAGTTCGTGCGGACGGTTCAGTGCCGTCAGCATCGCCAGATTGATGAGGCTGCGCGTCTGCTTCGGCAACCCTTCATCGGCCCACACCGTGCCCCAGCAGTACTCGGTCACCAGTTCCTGAATCGGTCGCCCGAACTCCGACGCCTTCTCGAGAGACGCGTCGACATGCGCATCTCCGAGGACTTCTCGACGCAGGCGCATGCCCACTTCCAGGGTCTCCTCGTGTGTCGTCCCGCTCATGATCGGCTCTCTCTCGTCGGTGTGCGGTAGTCCGCGTCTGCGACCGGCACATCCCAGGAGGTGGCCCCCAGGGATATGGCGGTATGGGTCATGAATGAATCCGGGGCCGCTCCGTGCCAGTGGCGCTCGCCGGCCTGTACCCACACCGTCCATCCGGCTCTGAGCACCTCGACGTCTTGGCCGTCGGTCTGGATCAGGCCGCGTCCGGCGAGTACATGGAGAATCTGACCCTTCTCGTGCGAATGCCAATGAGTGCGCGAGCCCGGAGTGAAGGACACGGTGTTGATCGTCGTGCCGTCGGCCGAGCAGGTGAGATAGGAGTGGACGTCTCCGGTGAACCGGGACCCCGCTTTGCCGGCGATGCCGATCTGCTCCTCCGGGGGCACGATGATCATGAGCGGCCTTCTTCCTTGTCGTCAGCGAGTCGGATGCCGCCCGAGATGTCTCCCAGGGCATCGACCACCGTGTTGCTGATCGCATCGGCGTAGCCGAGGGCGCGGGCAAGGCCGAAGCTCGCGATGGGGCCCGTGGAGTTGAGGCTGGCGACGCCGAGCTGACCGAGCAGCTCGACGTACAAGGTGACGTCCTTCAGCATGAGGCTGTTCGACAGCCCGCCCTCCAGGTAGTCCCCGGTGATGATCTTCGGAAAACGGTTGAGTGTGGCGAAGTTCACACCTGAACTGGCGTTGAACACGTCGAGGACCATCGCCAGGTCGAGGCCGGCCGCCTTGGCGGCCACCATCGTCTCGGCCGTCGCTGCGAGCGCCACCGCGTTGAGGAAGTTGTTCAGGAGCTTCGTGGTGTGCCCCGCTCCGCTCTCGCCGATGTGGAATATCTGCGTCGCGAACGACCTCAGCAGATCGTCGATCCGCTCCAGTGCGGCACCATCACCACCGACCATGAGGGTGAGCGAGCCCTTCTCGGCTGCTGCCGCGCCGCCTGAGACTCCCGCGTCGAGGTAGGAGATCCCGTCATCCGCCAGCCGGGCAGCGATCTTGCGGGTGGACTCGGGCGCGGCGGTGCTGAGATCCACGACGACCTGTCCCGGGCGCGTAGCCCCGAGAAGGCCGTCCTCGCCGAACACCACTCTTTCCACGACCTTGCTGTCCGGCAGTGACATGAGCACCACGTCGCTGCCGGACACCAGGGCGGAAACCGTGCCCGCATCCGTCGCACCGGCGGCCGCGATCGCCTCGGCCGAAAGGTCGTAGCCGAGTACCTCGTGCCCCGAGTCGACGATGCGGCGGGCTATGCGTCCGCCCATGTTCCCCAGGCCGATGAAGCCGATACGGGCGCCGGTCATGAGAGTTCTCCGTATCCGGCGTACAGCGGGACGTCGATCGCCTCGGTGTCCCATGCTCCGGCGCCGCCCGACGGCCGCACCGTGTTGACGATGGATGCGCCGCCGTCGGCGGCGTAGACCTGACCGGTCACGTAGGCCGCGTCATCACTGAGGAGGAACGCCGCGACGGATGCGATCTCCTCGGGACGCCCCGCTCGGCGCAATGGAGTGGTCGACGCGCGTCGGGTCATGTCGTTCTTCCCTCCTGACGCATCGGCGGCATCGCGGAAGAGCTCGGTCGGAACGATTCCCGGGGCGACGGCGTTGACGCGTACCCCCAAGGGACCGCCGTAGACGCCGGCAGCGTGCACGATACCCACCACGGCGTGCTTCGACACGTGGTACGCGAACAGATCAGAGCTGCCGGTGAGGCTGGCGATGGATGCCGTCAGGACGATCGCACCTCGCGTCCCTGAATCGCGGAATCCACGGAACGCCGCTCGGACACCGAGGAACTGCCCACGAACGTTCACATCCATAACGCGCGAGAACTCCGCATCCTCCAGGTCGGGAAGCGGCGTGAAGTCGCCGAAGATCCCTGCGTTCAGGTGGTGCAGGTCCACGCGTCCGAAGCGGGACTTCGCCGCTGCCATGTACGCGTCCACGTCTGCTTCTGACGAGACATCGGCACGGACGGCGATCGCAGGACCCCTGAGCTCTCGGGCCGTGCGCTCGGCGGCGTCACCGTCGATGTCCACGGCGACCACTGCGGCGCCCTCATCCGCAAGGCGGATCGCCGAAGCGCGACCGAGGCCACCACCCGCCCCGGTGACCACGGCGATCTTGCCGTGGAAGCGTGCATCCGTCATCTCAGTTCCCATCCCATCGGCCGATCGTCGCGACGAACTCCTCGAGTCCTGCTGTGGTGATCGGTGTGAATCGCTCGAGTGTGGCGGGGTCGTGGCCCGCCACGAGGTGCGCCACTCGTGCCGTGCGCACAAGCTCATGAATCGTGTCGAAGCCTTCGTACATCTCCACGAGGTTCGCGACCGACATGAAGGGCATGTCGCGTTCGAGCTCTTCGTAGTAGTGCACTGCATCGCTCGCGAGCAGCACGGGCCCCTCCGAGGTCTGCACGAGCACGATGCTCTGACCCGGCGTATGCCCCCCGACCTCGCGGAGCTCCACGTCGGGCGAAAGGGCGAGCGATCCCTCAAAGGTGCGGACTCGGCCCTCGTCGTGGAGCCTTCGCAGTGTCGCCAGCTCCGCGTCTTCGACCGAGTGGTGGAACTGCCGACGCTGCGCATGGCGACTGCTCCAGAAGTCGTACTCGCGTCGGGCGATGATGAACTGCGCACGCGGGAAGAGACCGAGGTTGCCGATGTGGTCGTAGTGGGCGTGAGTGATGACGACCTGCTCGACCGTACTGACGTCGATTCCAAGGCGTTCGAGGACCTCCGCCGGGGTGATCAGCGTGGTGCGCGAGCGATTGGCCGCACCCTCCGCCGAGAATCCTGTGTCGATGATGATCGTTCGGTCAGCATCGCGCACGATCCAGAAGAAGTAGTCCATCCCGATGTCGGCATCGTCATCGCCGTAAAGCGGATAGTTCAGGTAGACCTCTGAACGACGGCCCACCCGGGTTCCGTACTTCGCGATGATCACCTGCGGCAGAGCAGACGCCCGCTCGGACTCGGAGGCCGTCCGTGCGGCTCCAGCATCGGAACTCATCTCTCCCCCTCGCCTCATCGGAATGGTCCCTTGATTATATGATCGTCATACAATCAAGTCAATGTCTCGGGCTTCTCAACCGAGGAACCCGTCGAGCCGGACGAGCAGTTCGTCGCGTCCGTGCTCCGGTCGATCGAGCAGGAGGTACTGCGTGGCGTTCTCGGGCTCCCAGAGCACGACCTCTTCGGCATGGCACAGATCCTCCATCAGGACATCGATGTCCGGCTTCTGCGACAACTCGTCGTACTCGGGATTCACGATCAGGACCTTCGCGTAGATCTGGCTCGCATGGAAGAGCCGCTGCCCATGCCCGCCCATCAGATGCAGATCCGCCAGCATGCCGTTGGGGCTCCGATACGACGGCGGCGTCCGATCACGCGACGTCGGGTCTCCATCGAGAAGCGCCTCCTGGAATGCTGCGAGCATGGCAGGATCCCGCCAGGAGTCCTTGTCCTCGACGGGGATCAGGTTGTTCCAGTGCGCTTCCAGCGCGGAGAGCTCGTTGAACTTGTAGTTGCCGAACACCGATGGATTCAGCCGGTAGGGGTGATCCGGGTCGTCCCACCGCGCGGAGTCACGAAACAAGGGGTTGCCCGCCGCGCCGCCGTATACGACGGCATAGAAGACGAGGTGGCTGATCTTCTCCGGTCGCAGCGCCGCGAACATCCCCGCGCACGTGGCACCGATCCCCCATCCGAGGACCCCGACCTGTTCCTGACCCGTCGCCACGCGCAGATGGTCGACCGCTGCCTCGAGATCGCGAGTGATCTCGATCGTGCGCACGAGTGGAGCGGTCGCAGTCGGAGGCTCGGCCATCGCGGCTGGGCGTTCGGATCGACCGAAACCGCGCGCATCGAGGATGTAGCAGACGTGACCCCGTGCGGCGAGATCCTCGGCGAGCGAGCCACCGGGAACCGGCAGGTCGAACTCGCTCAGGCCCGGGATGCTCGTTCCGTGCAGCAGCACCATCGGCGTGCGAGTCGACGCGTCGCGACGGCGAACCTCGCGTATCGCGACCGTGACGCCGTCTGCCGTCTCGACCGTGAAGTCCTTGCGATCGATCTCCATGTCAGTACCTTCCGATTCGTGCGGTCCGCGGGGCTCGAACCCGATTCCGCCACCTCTTGACCAATCCGCGTCCTTGCGACAGTCTGGCAATAATGTATGACAGTCGGACAATAGCAGTCCGGCGACTGTTCGTCCAAAAGATGCGAAGGTGGAGCCCATGACGATCCGACCGACAGTTCGACCACGAAAGTCGGACGATCTGCGGTGCATCCGCATCGGGGCTGTCGACGTCTACCCGCTCGTGCAATTGCACTACCGCGTCGACCCGGCACGCTTCTTCCCTCACGTCGCCGAATGGCCCTTGGATCGAGACGGCTGGTATTGGCACGAACCGTACATCGAGTCCGGAGCACTGGTCATCGACATGGGAGGCTTCCTCGTGCGGACCCCCGACCGCACGATCCTGATCGACGCGGGCATCGGCAACGGCAAGACCCGACCGAACCCGAACTTCGACAGCCGAGATGACGCCTGGCTCGCGCACTTCACTCATCTTGGGGTGTCTCTGGAAGACGTCGACACTGTGCTGTTCACGCACCTGCACGTCGATCACGTCGGGTTCGCGACCACCTGGGACGGTCAGAGATGGGCTCCGACCTTCCCGAACGCCACCTATCACACGACGGCTGCGGAGCTGGACTACTGGACGAGCCCGGCGGCTCGATCGGAGATGGACCGATTGGGTGACTACATCTCGGACAGCATCCTCCCGCTCGCGGAGGCGGGTGTGCTCGAGATCTCGCCTCCCGACCTCGTGCTCTCGCCGCATGTTCGCCTTCTTCCCGCGCCCGGCCACACCCCGGGCAACGTCTGCGTGGAAGTCCGTTCGGAGGGCCGAAGAGCTGTCTTCGCCGGCGATATGATCCACCATCCCCTCCAACTCGCCTTCCCGCACCGCAGCACGGACTACTGCATCGACGAAGACGGGGCGACGACGGCCAGAGAACATCTTCTGCGCGGGCTGGGTGCGGACGATCTGCTCTTCCCTGCGCACTTCCCGGATTCGATTCCAGGGCGGGTGCGGCCGGGCGCCGACGGCGGGTTCCATTACGACCCAGAGCACGGCGAGCGCGTCTGACCCGCATCGACCGTGTGGCCTGCCCCCGGCGCCCTGCATGATCACGGCATGGGGTAATCGTCGGCGTTGAGCACCCAGCCCTCCTTCGAGGAGAAGTCGAATCGGGGCGGGACGAAGATGTCGATGAGCTGGTTCTGACCTGCGTCCACTGCTTGACTCGTGTGCACCGCCTGAGCGGGGATCACGGTCACCGAGGGCGTGCCGCACAGCTCGTGCTCGTCCTCCCGCCACGCCGCGAGATCGGTCGTCCACGGCCAACGGATGTGGTGCACGAACTCCCCGGCCAATACCAGCGAGCACTGCTCGAAGTCGTCGTGCGAATGCGGCGACAGCTTCGTCGTGTCCCGGGGTCCCTCGGCGGGATCGAAGAAGTTCACCATCAGGGTCGTGCATCTGTAGAGGCGGAACTTGGGACTGTCCAACGTCGGCAGAGTGAGGTCGTAGACCCTGACCCGGAACCCGCCGACGGGGTCGGGCCAGGCCTCGAGCGGAGCCAGATTCTCGTGATCCTCGAGGTACGAATCGGCGTTGCTCGCCAGAGCGATGAGGTCTTCAGCTCTGCTGGTGAGGAGTCGTATCACCCTCCCGGTGCCGTTGACGGTGATCGAGCTCTCCCCCGGCGGGACGACCACGAGACTCCGGCCCGGCACCTGGACCGTCTCGGTCGGCGTGCGCAACTCGGCCGTCGTGGCAGCGTCCGGCAGCATCAGCATGTACTCGTCCGGCTGCTCGGCCCGCTCGAACAGCGCCTCGCCGTCGACGTCCGAGTACTCGAGGACGAAGTGCTGACCCCTGGCATACCAACTGCGCCGATGTGCCTCGATCACCTTCGGCGGTTCCGTGGAGAACCGGACGTACTCGGCCGGCGAGAACGACGTCGCCGGAGGCACGCGGCTCTCCAGCACTGGGAGGGTCGAGCGGGCATCACTGGGGTCGTAGGCCATTGTCGGCACCTTTCATCTGAATTTCGTCATCCGTGTCCAGGGCGCCGACCCGCGTCAGCACGCGTTCGGCGAGGCGGAATGAGGAGAGCGCTGCGGGCGCACCGCAGTACGGCGCCACGTGCAGCAGGACTTCTTGGATGTCACCGACCGTGCACCCGTTGCGCGGGGCCGCACTCAGGTGCATCTCGAGCTCGTCCGGTCTGTTGAGCGCGGCGAGCATGCCGATCGTGACGAGACTCCTCGTGCGACGATCGATGCCGTCCCGCGTCCACACATCTGCCCAGACAGCACCGGCCAACCATTCCTGGACGGGCCGCTGGAAGTCGCTGACCCCGAGATAGTTGCGGTCGACGAGCTCGTCGCCGAACATCGTGCGACGCGCTGTCTCCCCCTCCTTGAGTTGCGGATCATCCGCGCTGCGCATCACGAGGTCTCACTTCCCCAGCAGATGCTGGCCGTTGACGGCCACCATCTGGTGGATGTCGTCGGCGGAGATCCCGGCATCCAGCAGCCGGCGGACGATGCGTCGGAAGCCGGAGACGGGGAGGATGCTGGCTCGCTGACCGAGATCCGAGGAGAACACCGTCCCGCCGACGCCGCACGCGTCCAGGTAGGGCGCGAGCGCTGCCTGGGTCAGCGGGGACTCCGGTCGTCCGACCGCCAAGGCCAAGCAGTGCTCGACGGTCGCGCCGTCACGCACCCACGCACCGGTGCGTTCCGGCGATGCACCGATGATGAAGGTGGGATGGCTCACCACGATGCGCTCGACACCTGCCTTGCGCGCAGCGGGCACGAGTACATCGATCTCGTCTGCGGGGAGGTGACCGGCATTGAGCACGGCTCCGTGCGCGCGGATGACCTCGATGATGTCGTACACCTCCGGCACCAAGGCTCCGTCGTCGCCGAGGATCGAGAGCGGCTCGTGTTCGCGCAGCTTCAGGTCAGTCGTGGGGAAGCGGCTGTCATGGTGCACATGATGGAAGTCGATGTGCGCACCCGAAGAAATCGTGGGGAACCAGACCACCTTCGCGCCGAGGCTCAGGAAGAGTTCCACCGCATACGGGTTGAGTCCTCCGATCGTGCGGTTCAGAGCGACTCCCGAGTACACGTCGATGTCGAGGTCGTCGAGACCGGCAGCGCCGAGTGCGAGGACATCCGTCTGCATCGAGGTGTGGTGAGACTTCACGACGATCGCAGAGAATCCGGCTTCCGCGGCATCGCGCGCCGCGTCGAGGATGCCGATGCGTCGCGGGAACGGACTGGGCGCCGGATGCACATGCATGTCGACCGCACCTTGAAGGATCTGGTCGACTTCGGGATCGTCGACGAGACGGTCCGCGTCGAGCTCGGCGTCGTAGAGGTGCGAGAGCGAGGTCAGTGTCATGAGGGGATCTCCTGGATCGATGAAAGAGGGAAAGGTCACTTGATGGCCATGGCGTTCGGGGGTGACCCGACGCCGCCGATGAGGTTGAGGGGTTTCGCGGTGAGCAAGAACGCGTACTCGCCGTCGGCGGCGCAAGCGCGCGCCAGGGCGGCGAGATTCCAGAGCTCACCGAGCATGAGTCCTAGCAGCGGGATGAGACTGCGGTGCATCATCCCGTTGTGATCCGGCCCGCGCTCCGGTGGAGCCGCGCCCTCGATCACGAACCCGGAGTCCCTGTCGATGGGGAACGCCTCAAGGCCGGGATTGTCGGCGGCCACGAGGCTGAACTGCCGCGACCAGAGCCATTCGAGCATGTCCTGCGACTGGTGCAGGCCGGCGGAACCGCGACGCGACCTGCGGTCTTCCACCGTCATACTCAGATACCGTTCCGCCCACCCGGTGTGCAGCAGCAGAATGTCTCCCGACTCGAATCCGACCCCCTGATGATCGGCGGCCTCCTCGAGGTCGGCGGGACTGAACGCGCGTGTGCGAGGCATCTCCTCGCCGCGATCGCTGAAGAACTTCGGCATATCGAGCAGAACTCCGCGCCCGGCTATGCCGTGCTCGGCGACGTGATGGATGCCGAGACGGGGCAGCCCTTCGGCGATTTCATCATCCTTCGCCCCGTCGTAGAAACCGGCTTCGGGATGCCGCATGTGCCGCAGGCCGTCTATCTGTGATGTCGATTGCAGATAGAACGAGTCGAGCCAGTCGTCGCGATGATTGACGTTGTTGGCGAAGATGTGATGCTCGGTCTCCGGCCGCGTACCCGAGATGCTCGGCACGAAAGTGTTGATCGGATAGTCGAGGTTGTACACGGCACCGCTGCGCACGAGCTTCGCGGCCCGCGCCGTGCGATCGGGCGTGAGGAAGTTGAGCATCCCGAGGTCATCCGGTCGTGAGAAGGCGCCCCACACCGCACCAGCCGGCGTGCCGACGGACTCGGAGAGCTCCCGATAGCTCGGCGTGACCGTCATGCGGCGACCTCGACCTTCGCGGCGGGTTCGCGGTCAGGCACGACGAACCGCTGCGACCGCGGCGACCAGGACGCCCACGCCGTGTCTCCCGAGCGCAGAGCGATCGTCGGGTCGGCGTCCAGACGGGCAGTGCCGTTCGTGCCGTCACCGAAACGGAAGTCCACCCGGGTCGACGATCCGAGGTGCGAAACGTCGAGCACCTGTACCGCAACGGCGTTCCATTCCGGCGCCACGTCCGCCTGCTCGCTCACCCGCACGTTCTCGGGACGCACGATCATGAGCGACTGGTCGCCGGATGCGGCGCCGCCGCGAAGGCGTTCACCGTTCCACAGATAGTCGCCGCCCTCCTCGACCGATCCGTCGAACACGTTCGCCTCACCGAGGAACTGCGCCACGAACTGGGTGCCGGGGTCGTCGTACAGCTCCGTCGGACTTCCGACTCGCTCGATGCGACCCTTGTTGAAGACGGCGATCTTGTCGGAGAGGAACATCGCTTCGTCCTGATCGTGGGTGACGAAGACGAAAGTGAGTCCCAGTTCGCGGTGCAGTTTCTTGATCTCGCTCTGCAGTTGTGCACGGAGCTTCCTGTCCAAGGCACCGAGCGGCTCGTCCAGCAGCAGCACGGAGGGCTCGAAGACGGTCGCACGGGCCAGAGCCACGCGCTGACGCTGACCGCCCGAGAGCTCTGCCGGTTTCCGCGACTCGAAGCCCGCCAGGCCGAACCTGTCGAGCACGTCGTTCACCAGCGTGCGCACGTCGGTGCGGGTGCGCTGGCGGCGGCGGAGAGGGAAGGCGACGTTGTCGAACACCGTCATGTGCGGGAACAGCGCATAGTCCTGGAACACCATCCCGAAGCTGCGCTTGCTGGGTGGCACCGAGACGAGGTCGCGGTCTCCCAGTCGGATGGTGCCGGAGGTCGGCTGCAGGAATCCGGCGATGAGGTTGAGGGTCGTCGTCTTCCCTGAGCCGCTCGGCCCGAGAAGAGTCATGAACTCGCCCGGCTCGATGGTCAGATCGATCGAGTCGACGGCAGGAGACGCGGCGTTGCGGTACTGCAGGACGAGGTCGCGGATCTCGATCCTGCCCTGGCGCTGGGATTCGGACATCAGGCTTGGCCTTTCTTGTTCTGTGGGTCTTTGCTGATCCAGCCGAACTGCACCAGGAGGATGACCGCACTTACGGCGGCGACGAGCAGGGTGGACACGGCGGTGATGGTCGGGTCTGCCTCTTCCACGACGCTGTCGAACATCTTCACGGGAAGGGTGACGGCCCCTGGTCCCTGCAGCAGCAGAGCGATGATGAGTTCATCGAAGGACGACACGAAGGCGAACACCGCGCCGGCAACGATGCCCGGCGTGATCAGAGGAAGCGTCACGGTGCGGAATGCGGTGAAAGCCGACGCGCCGAGGCTCAACGCCGCAGCGGTGAGTGAGCGGTCATATCCCTGCAATCGAGCTGACACCGCGATCACGACGAACGGAATCGCCAGGCAGGTCTGCGAAAGCACGAGACCCGTGATCGTGCCGCTCAGTCCCATCCGGAGGAAGAACGCGTATGCGGCGAGGGCGATGAGTATGTTCGGGATGACCAGAGGCGACACCAGGATCGCCATACCGGTCAGGCGCAGCTTCTGCGTCATCCGGAACAGGCCCAACGAGGCCAGCGTCCCGATCAGCAGGGCGAGCGGAGTCGCCATCGCCGAGACCTTCAGCGAGGTGAGGACGGCGTCTCGCCAACCGGGATCGGAGAACAGGTTCTCGTACCACTGCGTCGACCAGCCCGGCGGGGGGAACTGGAAGGTGCTGCCGCTGGAGAAGCTCATCGGCACGATCAGCACGGCGGGCAGCGCGAGCAGCACGCTGACGAGGATCACGGCGATACCGAGCGGGGTCCATGGTTTCAACTTCATTTCAGACCTCCGATGGTCGTCCCCGTCGTCACACGTGCTGCGACGAGGCGGCTGAGACCGAGTGAGAGCAGCGTGACCACGAGCAGGAAGATCCCGATCGCCCCAGCACCGCCTAGATCGAGCACCATCTGCACTCTGGCCATGATCAGCTGGGCGATCAGGGCGTGCTGCGGGGAGCCGAGCATCGCCGGCGTGACATAGAAGCCGAGCGAGAGAACGAAGACCAGGACCGCTCCCGCGACGAGGCCGGGAGCCGACAACGGCAGGTAGACGCGCAGGAACGAGACGAACTTCGATGCGCCGAGACCCTGGGCGGCCTGCACCAGTCGAAGGTCGATCTGACCGAGACTCGCATACAGCGGCAGCACCGCGAACGGGAGCAGCACCTGGGACATCGCGATCGTGACGCCGAGCGTCGTGCCGATGAGCGGGAAATGGATGCCGAATCCGGAGAGGAAGGTGTCGATGACGCCGTTCCTCTGGAAGAGCGCGAGGAAGACGAAGTTCTTTCCCACCGCACTCGTCCAGAACGGGATCAGGACGATCGTGAACAGCACCGCCCTGGTCATGGGTTTGCAGATGGTCATCGCATACGCGAACGGAAAGGCGAGCGCGATGGTCACGACGGCCACGACGAACGCCGTCCAGAGGGTGCGCAGCACGATGTTCACCGTGTACCCGTCGGCGAACAGCTCGATGTAGTTCCCGAATCCGACCTCCGGTTCTGTGACGCTGAGTCGGATGATCTCCACGAGTGGGTAGAAGAAGAGCAGTCCGAGTGCCACGGCTGCGGGAATCATGAGCACGCACGTGATCAGCACGGCGTGCCAGGATGTGCCAGATCCTCCGCGCCGGCGTATCGGGTCCAGACCACCTGGCACCAGGGTGGTGGCCGTGTCGATCGCATCCGCGGATGCGGCGGAGGGCAGTGAGACACTCATCGGCTCTGCAGCTTCCGTGCACCGGATATGAGCCGGTCGATGACCTCGTCGTCCGTCTCATCGGGCAGCGACGCGGTGAAACCGAGCGCCGCGATCGTCGCGACGATATGGCCGTCCCGGTCGAGCACGGGGACGGCGATCGCCTTGAGAGCGCCCTGTGCGTATACCTGGCGTGCGACAAGGGTCGTCTCGGCAGGATCCGAATCGTCGATCGGGCGATCGAACAGCTCATTCGAGTCGATGCGCGTGCCGTGATGGGCTGCGAACAGCAGACTCTGTGCGGCCTCGGAGTCCAGCGAGCGCCCGACCTCTATCGAAACCGTCGTCGCCCTGCTCCGATCGGGCACCACACGCGCGACGACGGGTGCGTGCCCGCCCCAGACGCTCAGGACGATCGTCCCGCGGATCTCGGTGGACAGCGCGTGCAGCACCGGACCGGCCGACTCCACGATCCCCAGTCCCGACAGTGCCAGAGTCCCCAGTCGTACCAGCGAGGGTCCGAGTTGGTAGGCGGACCCGTCCGCACGCTCGAGCATTCCGGCACGCTCCATCGAGACGAGATACCTGTGCGCGCTCGAGCGCCCGACTCCGAGGACCTCGGCCGCCTGCTGCGCATCGATCGACAGCGAGGTCGGCGACAGGAACTCGAGCAGCGCGGCCACTCTCGTGATGACCTGGATGTCGTCACGAGTCTTCATCGCGACGTCATCGTTCTTGATCTGAGTCACTTCGACATCTCCATCTCTCCTGTGTCGTTCAGTTCGCTGCCGAGGTTTCCGACCGCTTCGCGGAAAAGACTGGCGTCATTGCTGACCATGACGAAACCGAAACCCTGGTCGGCCGCGGTACGCGCCTGCGCCGGGGTCTGGACGGCGGTTCCGCACGGTACACCCGCGCTCTTCGCGGCATCCAGCATCCGACTCACGAGATGCCGGATGCCCTCGTCCGCACCTGTGCGGCCCGAGGAGAGCGAGAGATCCCCCATACCGAGGAACAGGCCGTTCAATCCCGGTGTCCGGAGGATGTCTTCGACCTCTTCGAGAGCTTCGGTGTCCTCCAGCTGCACAGCGCGAAGGACGTCATCACCGGATCGCACGTACTCGTCCCGACTGAGTCCGCCCCAGAATCCGGCTCGGGCAGTGAGGCCGAGCCCGCGGTCGCCCGTCGGGCTGAACACCATCTGATCGACGACGGTCCTGGTCTCGTCGGCTCCGCTCACCCGCGGCACCAGAATCCCGTCCATGCCCAGATCCAGCAAGCGCTGGAGGTGGCTGCCGCTGCGATCCGGTACACGGGTCAACACCTGCAGCCCGAGGCCCTGTGCGACGACCGTCGCGCGGTAGACCGACTCCATTCCGAGGGGCGCGTGCTCCTGGTCGAGGACGATGAAGTCCAGTCCCGCTGCAGCGATCATCTCGATCGTCTCCAACGCGGGAATCTTCACCCACGTGCCCCATTGGCACGAGTTCGATTCCCGCAGATGACGGGCGAACCCCCGGCGCCTGGTGGCGTGTGAAACTGCACTCATAGTGTGAATCCTCGGATCTTGAATGGAACGGTCACTGGGCCAGATATCCGCCGTCGACGCTCAGGATGCTGCCGGTGATGGCGCTGGCGTCGTCGGAGGCCAGGAAACAGATCGCAGCGGCGACTTCGGATGCGGTCGAGTACCGACCGATCGGATGACGGGCGAGCGATCTGGCCCGAGAGCCCTCTGGGTCGGGGTCGGCGGCGCGCACCGCCGCCGTGAAGTCGGTGTCTATCGCGCCAGGGGCGACGGCGTTGACGCGAACACCTCGAGAGGCCTCCTCGATCGCGAGCTGGCGGGTCAGCTGCACGATCGCGCCCTTGGTCATCGCGTACACCGACTGACCTGCCACTCCGACGAATCCCGATGTGGAAGCGAGGTTGACGATGCTGCCGCCGGTACGTCGCAGATGGGGCAGGCAGTCACGGGAGTGCAGGAACGCCGACCTCGCGTTGATCGCGAACAGCTCGTCGAACTCGTCCGCAGTCACCTCAGAGATCGGTTTCTGGAGAAACCTGCCGGCGTTGTTCACGAGCAGATCGAGCCGTCCGAACTCCCGTTCGGCGAGTGCGGCGCTCGCCGCAGAGGCCCCCTCCCCGCGCACGTCCACCACCCGCGACACGACACGTCCACCGCTCTTATCGTTCGTCGCGAGCTCGGCCACCGATTCAGCCACGTCGATGGCCAGAATGTCGTACCCGCGATGTCGCAGTGCCTCCACCGTTGCGCGGCCGACGCCCCCGGCCGCACCAGTTACCAGTGCGACCGGAGCGTGTCCCGTCGATTCCTTGATGCTCACGATCACCCCACCTGCCAGGCCACGTAGGCCTCGTTGGTGCTGGCGCTGTTCTCCGCCCACCACTGCGGATCCTGCAGCACCAGTGTTCCCTTGTCGGCGTTGAGGAACGGTTGGAACAATCGATGTGTGTCCGAGTAATCGATTGTCGTGATGTCGATGTCGCTGCGAACCGGAGTAGTGCCGCCCACCTCTGCGTACCGGATCGACTGCTCTGGTTGCATGGCGAACAGGATCGCCTCCCGCGCAGCGTCGACGTTCGGTGAACCCTTGGGTATGAGCAAGGCGTCGAAGTCCCACGTCGTGAAGTCCCAGACCGGGGCGAGGTCAGCGCCACTGTCGTAAATGGATCCGAGGCGCCCGGTGAGGGTGATGGTCATCGCGGCCTGCTCGTCCACGATGTTCTGCTGCAACGCCGTCAACGTCGGGGCGAAGATGAGGTGCTCCTTGATGGTGTCGAGCTTGGCGAGCGCACGGTCGACATCGAGAGGAAAGAGCTCCTCGGGGTCTACGCCATCCGCGACGAGCGCGGCCTCGATCAATCCGCGAGGATTGTTCCCGTTGACCACCCTGTTGCCGGGGAAGCGCTCGACGTCGAAGAAGTCGTCGATCTTCGTCGGCACCTCGTCGGTGTAGATGCTCTCGTTGTAGGCGAACGCGTAGGCGAACTTGGAGATCGGCTTCGCACACGCGTTGACCGATCCCTCTGGGTACAGCGAGTCATCGACCTCCGGATAGTCGATCTCTTCGAAGAGTTCACCGCAGTACTGCTCGGACACGTACGAACCGATGTGCACGATGTCCCAGATGACGTTGCCGGTCTCGACCATCGTCGTGACCTGGTTCACCGCGGTCGGCGATGAGACGTTCTCGAAAGTCACGCCGGACTCGGCCGTGTACGGATCCTGGAACGCCTCCTTCTCCTTCTCGGTCGCCGGCCCCCCTGTGGTCTGCCAGGTGAGTACCACGTCCTCGGCGGGTGCATCATCGCCGTCTGCTTGGGGTGCGCTGCTGGCGCATGCCGAAAGCGCGAGAACGCCGACGACCGATAGCGCGATCAATCCAGTAGTTCTTCTCATGCACTTGCCTCTCTTCGTTGAGACGGTCGCCGCAACCTTGCGGGAACCGAGCGGAACTTCATCCCATGTGCCTTCCCGTATTGCGGGAACCCTGTCGCGTATTGCGACATGGGGGTAGCGTAAGCCGCAAATGACGACGAGGTCAATACATTTGACAGAAATCGTATGACGATCCTACACTTCGGTGAAATGCCGCCACTTACCCGTCGTGCGGCGCAACCGAACAGACCCGAACTTCGCGCGTGGAAGAAGAGACCAATATGCGAGCCAACGTCAGTGCCGACGAAGGAGGCGTCCGATGACCGGGCGTACCGAACGCCTCCGAGTCGGAATCATCGGATCCGGCTTCGGCGGTATTGCACTCGCCGTCAAGCTGAAGGCCAGAACGGATGCTGACTTCGTGATCTTCGAGCAGGACAGCGGTGTCGGCGGCACATGGTGGCAGAACAGGTACCCGGGCTGTGAGGTCGACATCCCCTCGCATGTGTACTCGTTCTCGTTCATCAAGTGGGATTGGCCGCGCACGCACGCGACGCAGCCGGAACTGCAGAGTTACGCCGAGCGGGTGGTCGACATATTCGGTCTGCGCGACCGGATCCGCCTCAACACGAAGGTCGACCTCGCAACGTGGGACGACACCACGCACAAGTACACGATCCGCACGGCCGGCGGAGACGAGGAGGAGTTCGACTTCGTCGTCTCCTCAGTCGGTCTCCTCAACGTGCCGCGTTATCCCGACTGGCCGGGTCTCGACGAGTTCGAGGGCATCAAGTTCCATACGTCTCGCTGGGAACACGATCAGGATCTGAGCGGCAAACGCATCGCTGTCGTTGGTACCGGCTCGACCGCCGTGCAGGTCGGTCCGGCGATCGCACCGATCGCCGAGAGCGTGACTGTGTATCAGCGTGAGCCAGGTTGGATCGAGCCGAAGCACGAACGCGCGTACACCCCGCGTGAACGTTGGCTCTATCGGAACGTGCCCTTCGCACAGCGCGTGCACCGCCTCGTGCTGATGGCCAAGGCGAACAACCGTTTCAAGGCGTACGACTCGCGCACGCGCATGCAGAAGAAGATGCAGCAGCTCTGTCTCGACTTCATCACCACGACGATCGACGACCCGCAGGTTCGAGCGGCCGTGACCCCGGATTATGCCTGGGGCTGCAAGCGTCCCATCGTCGCATCGACGTTCTATCCGTCATTGAATCGCTCGAATGTCTCGCTCGTGCCGCATGCCGTCGCACGCGTCACGAAGGACGGCCTTGTCGACGCCACCGGCACGGAACGCAAGTTCGACGTGCTCATCATGAGCACCGGATTCCAGCCGCAGCGCTTCTTGAACAGCATCGACGTGCGCGGTCGCGGTGGTCGATCGCTCCACGACGCGTGGGCGGAACGTGCGACCGCGTTCCTCGGCGTGACGGTCCCGGGATTCCCGAACTTCTTCGTCTTGTACGGGCCGAACACCAACGGCGGAACGTCGATCATCGCGCAGCTCGAGCGACAGGCCGAGCTCGCCGTGAAGGCGATCAGGCGGATCGAGCGCGGCAACGCCGACGTGGTCGATACCGACCCGTCGATGCTGACGCGGTGGACGAGGTGGATCGACGAACAGTTGGACACCCACGCGTCAGCCATGAACTCGGGTTGCCACAACTACTACACGTCGGAGAACGGTGCCAACGTGACCCAATGGCCGCGTACGCACTGGATCTACTACCTGGCGACGCGCTTTCTGGCCCGGCGCGGATTGGTATTCGCCGAAGCCGAGCGATCGGGCATCGGTCGTGCGACCGCAGATGCGACCATCCCCGCACGAACCGAGAGGATCGGGTGAGCTGAGCCCCCCCCCGCGGAGTAGCGTGGCGGGAATGAGCACCCTGCCCTTTCCCGCGTCCGTGTACACCGCCAGTCTGGAGCGCGCGGCCGCCCTCGCTGCCGACGCCGGTCTCGATGCGGTCGTCGTCGGGCCGGGCCCCGACCTGCAGTACCTCGTCGGGGTCGAGGGCGACACGATCGAACGGCTGACGGTGCTGTTGCTCGGACCGTCCCTCGCGCCGACCGTCGTCGTTCCACGGATGGAGCTCGCGAAGGTGCGATCCACGGCGGTGGGCGAACTCGGTCTCACCGTGCTCGACTGGGTCGACGGTGAAGATCCGTACGCCCTGGTGACCGGCGCGCTCGGCACCGTGACACGGGTGGGCATATCGGATGCACTCCCGGCGCTGCACGTCATCCCCGTCGCGGAACGGCTCGATGTGCGATTGGAGCTCGCGACGCCGGTACTGCGCGAAGGCCGAATGACCAAGGAGGCCGCCGAGATCGCCGAACTCCGTCGTGCAGGCGAGGCGATCGACGCCGTGCACCGCCGCGTGCCGCAGTGGCTGCGCGCCGGACGCACCGAACGCGAGGTCGCCGCCGACATCACCGAGGCGATCATGGCCGAGGGGCATCGATCGGTCGAGTTCGTCATCGTCGGATCGGGGCCGAACGGCGCGGATCCGCATCACGAGGTGTCGGACCGGATGATCCACAACGGCGACATCGTCGTGGTCGACATCGGCGGCGCCGTGCCCAGCGGATACAACTCCGACAGCACCCGCACATATGTGGTCGGTGAACCCGACCCCGCAGCCGCCGAGAGCATCGCCGTCCTCGTGGAAGCCCAGCAGGCCGCCGTGGATGCCGTGCGGCCGGGAGCGACGGCATCCGACGTTGACGCGGCCGCTCGCAACGTACTCACCTCCGCGGGCCTTGGCGACGCGTTCCTGCATCGGACAGGACACGGCATCGGCGTCTCGGTGCACGAGGAGCCGTACATCGCCCCTGGCAACGACCTCGTACTGAGGGAGGGCATGGCGTTCAGCATCGAGCCCGGCATCTACTTCGCCGGTGAGTGGGGAGCACGCATCGAGGACATCGTCGTGGTCACGGCCGACGGCTGCGAGCGGCTCAATGTCGCCCCGCATGAGCTGACCCAGGTCGACGCCGTCGCCTGACCCGACTCAGACCCGGATCAGCGCTCGATCGACTCCAGCGCCGCGGCGAGCCTGGACACGGTCCCGTCGACATCGACGAGCTTGTCGAGGCCGAACAGCCCGATCCTGAAGGTCGAGAACCCCTCCGGTTCGTCGCAGTGAAGCGGCACCCCGGCGGCGATCTGCAGCCCTTGCTCCTTGAATGCCGCACCCGACTTCAGTGCGGGGTCATCCGTGTGCACGACCACGACGCCGGGAGCGGCGAACTCGGCTGCCGCGACCGACGGGAATCCCTGCTCTGCGAGGAGCTCCCGCACCCGTCCGGCGAGTTCGATCTGCGCGCCGCGCAGCGCCTCGAAACCGCGGTTCTGCGTCTCGATCATCGCGGCCAGGTTGCGGGTCAGCGCGTCGGTCGGCATGGTCGCGTGATACGCCGCACGACCCGCGCGGTACTCGTCGGCGATGGCCAGCCACTTGCCGAGATCAGCGGCGAAACTCGTCGAGACCCGCTCGCGCACAGCATCCGCTCCCGCCTCGCTGAGCATGACGAAACCGGCGCAGGGCGATCCGCTCCACCCCTTCTGCGGAGCGCTGAGCAGCACGTCGACGCCGAGCGCCTTCATGTCGACCCACATCGCTCCGGAGGCGATGCAGTCCAGCACGAGCAGCCCGCCGACCTCGTGCACGGCGTCCGCCAGCGCCCGTACATAGTCATCGGCAAGGATCATTCCGGCAGCCGTCTCGACGTGCGGAGCGAAGACCACCTCAGGGCGGCGAGCGCGGATGGCGGCCACCACCTCATCGATCGGTGCCGGCGCCCATGCCGCGTGCACCTCGTCGGATTCCGGCCGGGCGGCGAGCACCGTCACGTCGTCGCTGATGCCGCCGGTGTCGAGGATCTGCGACCACCGGAACGAGAACAACCCGTTGCGCACGACGAGCGTGCGCCGGCCGGTCGCGAGCTGACGTGCGACCGCCTCCATCGCGTAGGTGCCCCCACCCGGGACGATGACCGAGGTGTGCGCGTTGTACGCCGCACCGAGGATCTCGAAGGTCTGCTGCATCACCGAGATGAAGCGCGCGGACATGTGGTTCAAGGATCTGTCGGTGAAGACGACCGAGTACTCCAGCAGGCCATCGGGATCGACATCATCGTGCGGCAGGCTCATGCGCCCAGCATCCCACAGCGCCCCGCGCACGGCGATCACGCCGTGATGGATTTGAGGTCGACCGGCGTGCATGACAGTGTGGAACGCGGACCGAAGCTGTTTCACCCAGCGGAGATCACACCCCATGGACACGAATTCTTCCGAGCTGCACACCCCGATCCGGGACGGTGACACGCTCTGACTTCCCCCGGCTCTCTCGAGCCGAGCACGTCAGCACAGGCCGCGCATATCGATGCGCGGCCGGGTGGGACGAGCCTGATCCGTCCCCCTCGCGTCGACGAGGGGATCGAGCTGTGGCGGATCGCACGCGACTCGCAGACGCTCGATCTGAACTCGTCGTACGCGTACGTGCTCTACGCCCGCGACTTCGCCTCGACGTGCCGGATCGCACTGGTCGACGGTGAGCCCGCGGGTTTCGTCATCGGCTATCGCCGTCCCGCAGATCCCTCGTGCCTGTTCATCTGGCAGGTCGCCGTGGATGCGCGCTTCCGCGGGCTCGGTCTCGCGGGGCGGATGCTGGACGACCTGCTCCACGATCGGACGGTGCTCCCCCCGGTGCGCAGCCTGCAGACCACCATCACCGACGACAACGCCGCCTCGCAGCAGACGTTCCGCAGCCTCGCGCGGCGCTGGAACGACGCGCCGATGGTCGTCACCCCGCTCTTCGAGAGCGCACATCTGACGCACGCGTCGGATGCCGCGCATCACGAACCCGAACGGCTCTACGAGATCGGTCCGTCGATGTAGCCGTCACTTCCGCCCACCCGGGGCGGCGTGCACTCCCCGCACGTGATCTATCAAGGAGGAGAACACCCACAAGATGAATATCTTCACGCAGCTGGAATCAGAGGTTCGCAGCTACTCCCGCTCATGGCCCGTCGTGTTCGACCGCGCAGTCGGCAGCCTGATGTACGACGAGGACGGCAAGGAGTACGTCGACTTCTTCACCGGCGCCGGCGCGCTCAACTACGGGCACAACAATCCTGAACTCAAGCGCGTGCTGCTCGACTATCTGGCCGATGACCGCATCGTGCACTCGCTCGACATGTTCACCTCCGCGAGGCGCGACTTCCTCGAGACGTTCGACGAGCTGATCCTGAAGCCTCGCGATCTCGACTACAAGGTCGTCTTCCCCGGCCCCGGCGGCGCGAACGCCGTCGAAGCCGCACTGAAGCTGGCCCGCAAGGTGACCGGCCGCGAGTCGGTGGTCAACTTCACGAACGCCTTCCACGGCATGACGCTCGGCGCGCTCTCGGTCACGGGCAACTCCCTCAAGCGCGGCGGCGCCGGTGTTCCCCTCGTGCACGCGACCCCCATGCCGTACGACGACTACTTCGACGGCGACTATCCCGACTTCTTCTACTTCGAACGGCTTCTCGAGGACTCCGGCAGCGGTCTCAACATCCCGGCCGCCGTGATCGTCGAGACCGTGCAGGGCGAGGGCGGCATCAACGCGGCACGCGCGGAGTGGCTGCGTCAGCTCGCGGCGCTGTGCACGCAGCACGAGATCCTGCTGATCGTCGACGACATCCAGATGGGCTGCGGACGCACCGGCGACTTCTTCAGTTTCGAAGAGGCCGGCATCGTGCCGGACATCGTCTGCCTGTCGAAGTCGATCTCCGGTTACGGCATCCCCATGGCGCTCACCCTGATCCGTCCCGACCTCGATGTCTGGCAGCCGGGGGAGCACAACGGCACCTTCCGCGGGATCAGCCCCGCGTTCGCCACGGCCGCGGCGGCGCTGCGTCGGTACTGGTCGGATGACGAACTGCGCGATTCCACCATCACGAAGGGCGCCCGGGTCGAGGGATGGTTCAACACCTTCGTCGCGCGCTACCCGCAGCACGAGCTCATCGCCAAGGGTCGTGGTCTCGCCCGCGGTCTGCAGTTCCCGTCCGGCGAGCTGGCGGATGCCGTGTGCCAGGCGGCGTTCGAACGCGGGCTGCTCATGGAGACCTCCGGTCCCGAGGGCGAGGTCATGAAGATCCTCCCCGCTCTCACCATCACCGACGTCGAGCTCGAGCGCGGACTGCGCATCATCGACGACTCCGTGCGCGCCGTGCTCGGCGAACCGGACCCGCATGCCGCCGACCACACGATCGACCACGACGCAGACCCCAGCGCACACGAGGCACAGAACAAGGAGCACACCCCCGCATGATCGTCCGCACACTCGACGAGATCACCGACACCGACGCCGACATCAAAACCGAGAACTGGCGCAGCAAGCGCATCATCCTCGCGAAGGAGAAGGTCGGTTTCTCGGTGCACGAGACCACGCTGTACGCCGGCACCGTGAGCCGGTTCTGGTACGCGAACCACATCGAAGCCGTCTTCGTCGTGGAGGGTGACGGCGAGATCACCGACCTCGGCACCGGCGAGACGCACCGGCTCGCGCCCGGTTCGCTGTACCTGCTCAACGACCACGACAAGCACGAGGTGCGCCCCCGCACCGAGATGCGCGTCGTGTGCGTGTTCAATCCGCCCGTCACCGGGCGCGAAGTGCACGACGAGAACGGCGTGTACCCGCTGGTCACCGAACCCGCCTGACCGCACCCGCAGCATCCGAACCTTCCGCACGAGAGACAGGAGAACGACGCATGACCACCACGACCACCGCAGAGGACCTGTTCCCGACCCGACTGGCGCAGCCCTCCGATTTCATCACCCGAACCCAGCCCGCCGTGTGGGGAAGCGCAGACGACGGGCCTTTCTCCGAGGCCGAGCTGCAGGCGCATGAGCAGCGCGGGTTCACCGTGCTCGACGACTTCATCTCCGCGGAGGACGTCGCGTCGTACTCCGGTGAGCTCGACCGGCTCGCGTCCGACACGGCACTGCAGGGCGACGACCGGCTGATCACGGAACGCACGACGGGAACCGTGCGCTCGGTCTTCGAGGTCGAGAAGCTGAGCCCTGTGCTCGAGGCCCTGGCCCGTGACCCGAAGGTGCTCGACCGGGCGCGGCAGATCGTCGGCTCGGAGGTGTACCTGCACCAGACGCGCATCAACTACATGCCGAGCTTCACCGGTACCGGGTTCTACTGGCATTCCGACTTCGAGACCTGGCATGCGGAGGACGGCATGCCGGTGCCGCGGGCGGTGAGCCTGTCGATCGCACTGACGGACAACTATCCGTTCAACGGCGGGCTCATGGTGATGCCGGGTTCGCACCGCACGTTCGTCCCCGCAGTCGGCGAGACGCCGGAGAACAACCATGAGCAGTCGCTGCAGGCGCAGGAGGCGGGAGTGCCGAGTCACGCGGCCATCACGGCGCTGGCAGACAAGTACGGCATCGATCAGTTCACCGGCGCCGCGGGTTCTGCACTGTGGTTCGACTCGAACATCATGCACGGCTCTGGCAACAACATCACGCCCTACGCCCGCTCGAACGTCTTCATGGTGTTCAACAGCGTCGACAACGCGCTCGTCGAACCGTTCGCCGCGAAGAGCCCGCGCCCAGGCCACATCGCGAACCGCGACTTCACGCCGCTGGGCTGAGCTCTGTCGCCGGTGTGATCTCACCTCGGCGCCCCCTCCCACCGCCCAGACCCCCTCCTGCATGCGTACGCACAAGGGGGGCGTGGGCGGCGCGGAGGGGCGCCGAGGTTTCAGGGCGGCGCCGAGTCCCCGTCCCATGCGGTAGTGTCTTTCGCATGACAACCCGTTGGTATGCGTATTTCGAGTCGGCTCTGGAGGGGCCGGCGCTGATCTAGCGCATACCGACACCTTCAGAGCCGACAAGCCAGAGCATTTGCTCTGGCTTTCGCCGTTTCATCGGCGGGCTCTGCATCCGGGGTCCGCCTGCCGACAGGACAGGACCCATGAACACTCTCGACGCGACATCCGATCTGCACGTCTCGCAGTTCACGACTCTTCCGACCCCCGGCGACATCGCCGCCGAGCTGCCGGTCGGCGAGGAGCGCGCCGCGCTGGTCTCCCGCACGCGGGACCAGGTGCGCGCGATCATGTCCGGGGAGGACGACCGCCTGCTGGTCGTCGCGGGCCCCTGCTCGATCCACGACCCCGCCGCAGGGCTCGAATACGCCGGAAGGCTGGTCCGTGAAGCGGACAAGCACCGCGACGACCTGCTGATCGTGATGCGCACGTACTTCGAGAAGCCGCGGACGACGATCGGCTGGAAGGGTCTCATCAACGACCCGCACCTCGACGGCAGCCACGACATCGAGGAGGGGCTGCGCATGGCACGCGGCTTCCTTCGCGACGTCACCGCGCTCGGGATGCCGTGCGCCACCGAGTTCCTCGAGCCGATCAGCCCGCAGTACACCGCCGACCTCATCACATGGGGCGCCATCGGCGCACGCACCACCGAGAGCCAGATCCACCGGCAGCTCGCGTCAGGACTTTCGATGCCGATCGGCTTCAAGAACGGCATGGACGGGGGGCTTCAGGTGGCACTGGATGCTGCGGCCGCAGCATCCGCCCCGCAGGCGTTCCTCGGCATCGGATCCGACGGTCGCGCGAGCCTGGTGGCGACGACCGGCAACCCGGACACCGGCGTGATCCTGCGCGGCGGTGCCGACGGTCCCAACTACGACGCCTCTCATGTCGCAGAGGCGGCTCGTCGCCTGGACGCGGCGATGCTGGCGCCGCGCGTTGTCATCGACGCGAGCCACGGCAACAGCGGCAAGGACCACGTGCGCCAGGCGATCGTGGCAGCGGAGATCGGCGAGCAGCTCGCCGCGGACGGCACGGCGGTCGCGGGCGTCATGCTGGAGAGCAACCTCGTCGCCGGTGCGCAGAAGCTGGACGTCTCCTCGCGCGGCCGCCTGGTCTACGGGCAGAGTGTGACGGATGCCTGCATGGGCTGGGACGCCACGGAGATCGCGCTCGCGGCGCTGGCCGGTGGTGTGCGTCGCCGCCGTGCGTGATCGAGTCACCTGCCGGCATCGGCGGGAGCTTTTCGCACGTGTCGTACGCGTGGAGCATGCGAGAAGCTCCCATCGTTGCCGACCTGGCGCTGACGGATCGCACGCACCATCCGGAGAGCGCCGGAACGCACGACCGCGGCACCCGGTCCTGACGGTACGAAGAGCTGCTGCTTGATCCGCGCTGTGCGTCTGTGCGCGGTGATGAACGGACGCAGTCCCGCCTCCCAGGCATCCAGTCCGGCCGTCAGGTCGTCAGGATGCTCGTGCAGCGCCGACCCCAGTGCGGCTCCGCCGCGCAGCGCCGACGAGGCACCCATTCCCGAGTAGAGGTTGAGGCACCACGCCGCATCCCCCACGAGCACGACCCTGCCGGCGCTCCACCGCGGCATCCGCACCTGGTGCACGGAGTCGAACAGGATCTCGGGTGCGGCGTCCAGCTCGTCGAGGACGTGCGTCACGACCGGTCCGTCCATCCCCGAGAAGACATGTCTCAACTGATCGATGTGCGACCCGGCGAACTGCTGCTCGATATCGCGGGTGCGGTAGGTCAACAGCGCCGTCGGAGGATGGTCGGCGAAGCCGAACACCCACGCCGCCCGGCGGGGCTGCGCGTCGATGATGCTGTCGCTCGCGCCGAAGGACGGCACCTGCCGCGTCATCCGGAACGCGCAGATCATCGCGTCCCAGTTCTTCAGGTGATCCTCGTGCGGACCGAACACGATCCGCCGCACACTCGAGCGCATCCCGTCCGCACCCAGCACGAGGTCGAACTCCTCGTACGAACGCGCACCGGTCGCAGAGTTCTCGAGCACGGTCTCGACGGCGCCATGCGCATCACGGATGTCCGTGACGGTGGTCCCGAATCGAACCTCGACCGCGTGCGCGGAGATGCCGTGCCACAGCGCCGCCTCGATGTCACCCCGCAGCACGGCGGCAGGATCGCCCGGCTGGTCGAGGAAGCCCAGGCCCGGTGCGCGACGACCGCGCCGGTCGATCGACCAGGTGTTCCCCTCCGGCTTCCGCTCAGGGTTGCGGATGTGCAGATGATCGGCGATCCCCAGCTCGACCGCGGCACGCCTGCCTTCGGGGAACAACCCGACGAAGTAGCCCCCCGTCCGTCGTTCAGGCGAACGCTCGATGACGACCGGCATCCACCCCGCTTTCGCGAGACCTATCGCAGCGGCCATGCCTGCGATGCCCAACCCCACGACCAACGCTCTCTTCTTCATCACGGTGCCTTCCCGTCCGATCACTCTGTCCGCCGTCAGTCCGGGACGACGACGGCCCGGCTGCGCCCGGCGTGCGCCCAGGCCTCGCCGATGCGGCCCAACGGATACGCGGTATACGGAACGTGCAACGATCCGTCGGCGAACCGCGCCATGACTTCCGGCGCCTCAGCGAGCATCTCTTCCGGCGACGCGGAGCCCGCACCGCTGCCGCTGATCCTGATCCGTCTGCTCCGCATGAGGTCTGCGGGCACGGACGCCCGCGGGCCGGCCATGGAACCGATCTGCACGTACGACGTGTCGGCTTCAGGATCCTCACCACTGCGCCCGAGCGCACCGAAAGCCGCCTCGGCGACCGGACCCCACACGTAATCCAGGACGAGACCGGGGGATGCATCGCCGATGCCGGCGGCCAGCGCGTCCTCCAGTGCTTCCGGTCCGCCCTGGTTCAGCGACACCGTGGTCGCGCCGTCGGCGCACAATCGGTCCAGCGCCTGCGGATCACGCCCTGCGGCGATCACTCGTTCCGCTCCGAGTGCATGGGCCGCCTGAGCTGCCAGGCTCCCCGACATCCCGGTCGCACCCAGGACCAGCACGGTGCCGAGCGCGCCCAATTCTTGGCGCCGAGCGGAGAGAACGACCCAGCCCGACAGGGCAGGGTTCATGCCGGCCGCGATCATCAGCGGATCGGCGCCCACCGGAACATCGAGCTGAATCGGCGCGTACAGCCGCTCGCCCATGGTCCCCATCGGGGGACGTGCGAATCCGGTGTAGACCAGACGCCCGTCGTCGGTTCGGGCGACGGCGTCGATCCCCGGCACGAGCGGGAACCCGCCGCCGCTGCTGTAGTGCCGTCCCGAGGCCAGGCCCCGCACGATGTTGTGCACCCCTGCTCCGACCAGTTCCAGTGCCTCCCGCCCGTCGGGCATGGACGGCTCGGGGACTTCTGCACAGACGGGTGGGATACCCGGTTCGGTGACGACGGCAGCACGCATGATCTCGCTCCTTTAACTAAGTTAGACGGTGCAGTCATCCTCCTTTAACTTTGTTAGAGTGTCAAGCGTGGCGAAAGACATCACCAGGGAACGCATAGTCGCAGCGGCGCTCGAGCTCCTCGATGAGGAGGGCATGGACGCCCTCACCGTCCGCGCCCTCGCCGCGCGCCTCGATGTTCGTGCACCCACGCTCTACTGGCACGTGCACAACAAGCAGGAGCTTCTCGACGAGATGGCCACCGCGGTCATGCGTCAGGTCACCGACGCCCTCGCGGGAATCCCGGCAGGCGCCGACTGGCGCGAAGACCTCGCCGCCTATGCGCGCGTGCTCAGAGCCGAATACCTGTCACGCCGCGACGGTGCCCGCATCTTCAGCGGTACGAGGCTCGCGGATCCGCAGGTCATCCGCATGAAGGAGCCGCTTCTCGAACGCTGGGTGACAGCATCCGGGTGGACGCCAGTCGAAGCCGACGACGCGATCGACCTGGTCACGGCGTTCGTGGTCGGGTTCGTGATCGAGGAGCAGGAGAAGCGCCAGTCGGCTGAAAGCGACCCCGAGCGGTACTCCGTCGCCGAGCGCGAGGCCTGGCTGGGGGAGGGTACGCCTCTGGTCAAGGAAGCCGGTCGCCTGCGCGACGACGGCGACCCCCGCTTCGAGCGGCATCTGGGCATCGTTCTGGACGGACTCGGCGCGAGATCGGCCTAGGCCCAGAAGCTCCCAACGGCGTTGAGTGCCGGATGCTCGCGTCGTCAGGCGGCGCGCACGCTGAGGAGCTGCCAGCCCTCTGGAACCTTGGCGAGCAGCGCATCCATGTCATCGGCCTCGATCTGCTCGATGCGGTCGCGGCTCTGGAAGGTGCCCTTCGCCTTGAGGACGGCTGCCCCTTTGATCATCACCACGGGGGCCGAGACGAGGTCGAAGCCCTCCGGCCGGTGCGTGGCCAACTGCGTCTGGACGCCGGCGAGATCTGCGGCTTCGACGTCGACGGAGCGGGTTTCCACGGGACGCATCAGACCGATCAGCACACTCCGATCCTATGTCGACTGTGATCGGGAGAACGGCCGATCGCGCCAGACTGTCAGTGTCGACGACAACGAGGAGGACACCTGCCCATGCTCGACTTCATCGATCGCTTCGCCGCACCGCGCTACCGCGCCGACCCTCAACTCAGATGCGCATCGATCTGGGTGGGGACGGTCTCGAGCAAGAAGGCGCTCAACGCCTACCTCTCCCCTGGCTCCCCCGAACGCGCGCAGTTCGTGAAGGACGCGGGAGACGATTGGTACGACCACGACTTCCTCGACGCGCAGAAGCAGCGCTCCCCGCGCCCTGCCGCCGAGGTGATCACAGAGCTGGCGCAGAGCCATCACCTGCCCGCGGAGGCGACGTCGCGGTTGATCGACGCGTCGCGCGAGCGCGGTCTCGTCGAGGCCAATGCGTGGATCGTGCTCGCACAACACACGTACGAGGGCGACGAGACGGTCGACTTCCACGGCTTCAGCTTCCTGGCCACTGTCGAATACCGGACTCCGCCGCCGCCGTTGACGGAACGTCTCACCCACCTGTTCGTCGGAGTCACGACGCTGCCGACCCTGGCGGATATGCGCTCCTACGTGGTGGACGGTGCACTCGCCGCGGAGGTCGGAGTCCAGCTCGAAGATGATCAGTACTACGGATACGAGCTCCGCAAAGGCGATGCCCGCCTGTCGGTGCGGGACTTCTTCGAACTGCCGATCGTGCGACATCGGATCGTCCTCGACGTCGTCATCGATGAGGTCGAGCGCGCCTGCCGCGACCGCGGGCTGGACTCGATCAATGCCTTCATGTCCGGCACCGCGGGTGACGGCGAACCACCACTGCCCATCGCTGCGGAACAGCGACTCGCGGGGTTGCACTACCTCGGAGCCTTCCCCTCGGCGCACATCTTCTAGGCGCACGCGTCGCAGTCGTGGACCACGCGGTCGCGATACTGGACATATGACCGGTTTCACGCAGATCGCGGATGGACTGTCCATCCTGCTGACGCTCGAGCGGATCCGCAGTGGCCTGGACTCCGGCGTGGAGGTTCACTGGGAGGAACTCAGCCCGTACGTCATCGACCGCGCGAGGGTCAAGATCTTCCCTCTCGCGAAGGCATCAGGATCACCGGAAGCACAAGCGCGGCTGCTGCAGGTGAAATCGGTGCTGCAGCGCGACTGCATTCATTTCTTCGGCGGTGACTTCATCCATGCGGAGACCGCGCTCGACGCCGACGAGGGATACGGGCGAAAGCTGACGAGGACCGGCGCCGTCGACAGGACCTACGCCTGGAGGGTGCGGGACTACGCGGCGGTGCTGGTGCGAACCGTCGACCCGCAGCAATCGACCACGATGCTCGCTCTGCACATCCTTCCGCCTGAGTGGATCTGGCCGAAGTTCCCCCACCCGGACGCGAACCGGGAGCAGTCCCGTCGGAGTCGGATCGCGCGGCAGCGGGACGCAGCGGACATCGATTGGAACTGGCCCGAGGTCGCGGACACGAACTCCGGCGAAGGGAGCGAGCAGTGATGCGTCCTGTGGGGTTCACCGAGCTCGGTGATTGGAGCCCCGTGGGCTACATCAACCAGTTCGTGTGGATCGCATTCGACGAGCGACTGGTCGCGACCGGTGAACGCAACGGGCCCGACAACCACGCGGGAATCTGGATCGCCGAGGACTTCCTCGAGCGATGGTCCGGTCGTCTGATCGAACGCGGATGGGAGTGGGTGGCCCCGTTCATAGAACGGCTCGCGAACGGTGACGACTCGCTCGAGGTCGAGGCGCATGCGCTTCTGGAGTACTCACAGCGCCATGGTGGCGCGGCGCCGCCTGTCCACAGCTGGGAGATCGATCCGGATCGCTACCGGCCGGGTGAGTGACAGCACGAGGGCGAGGCGGAGCGAATGGTCGGGCAGGCGGGCCCAGGAACGCAAGAAGCGCCACCCCGAACGGGGCAGCGCTTCTTCTTGCTGTGGAGCCTAGGAGATTCGAACTCCTGACATCCTGCTTGCAAAGCAGGCGCTCTACCAACTGAGCTAAGGCCCCGAAACGGGTGTTTAGTTGAGGTGAAAAGTGGGGCTACCAGGATTTGAACCTGGGACCTCTTCATTATCAGTGAAGCGCTCTAACCAACTGAGCTATAGCCCCGTCAACCTCCAAGACTTTACCGGAGATCGACGGAAAATCCGAATCGGCGCCGGTCAGTCCCCCGGCCGCAGAACCGCGCTGCCGGCAGAGACGCTGACCACGATCGAATTCCGCGCGTTCGACGACGTCTGCAGGTTGTTGTCGAGCGACCCGGCGCTGACCTCCTGGCGCACGTCGTACTCTTCATCCGGCAGGGTGAGCACGAGCGAACCCGCACTCACGTCGAGCTGCACCTCATCCGGCGCCGTGCCTGTGAGCTCGGCCTCGAGCCGGCCGGCCGAGATCGAGAAATCTGCCTTGGACACATCGGCGAGCTCGAACTCGGCGCGCCCCGCGCTCAGATCTGCTTCTATCGAGTCCGCCGATCCAGTGATGAACAGCGCGCCGGCCCCCATCTCGACATCCACGGCTCCGAACTCGCCTTCCACGTCAAGGCTTCCCGCGCCCAACGAGATGTCGGCGTCGATCCTTTCGTCGAGCAGCTCCTCCGGAAGGGTGAGCACCACGGTGCCCTCGTCCTCCATCCAGTCCCCGAACCACCAGCCGAAGTCCATGTCGGGGCTGTTCACGACGATCTCGTCGTTATCGCGGAGCAGGGTCCACCGCTCGCTCCCGTTGCCGGACACCTCGAGTTCGGCCTCGTCGACATCGCCGAACGCGACATGCACTTCCGCACCGCCGAGTTCCAGGTCGAGTCCAGTGACGCCCGTCGCGTCGATCTGCTGCTGCGAACCGGTCGACGCCGTGACGTCGTTCACCGCGGCGACCGCCGCCGTACCACCCGTCGCCAACAGTGCCACGCCGCCGAAGACGGCGATCGCGATGGCACCCGCCCGCGCGCCCGAGCCGCGGGGCGCCTCAGGACCTGAAGACGACACCGAGGACGCGGCGGTCGGCGCTGCCGGTGGCGGGTTGAGCGGCACGTCGTGCCCGCCCTGATCGCCCTGGTCGTTCTGTGATTCGGCGTTCATCGTGCCGCTCCTGTCTGTGGCGGGTTTCCGTGCGGACCGTTGCCGCTTCCGGTGTTCTCGATGTGGGCGAGCGCTGCGAGCACTCGACGGTTGCCGGCTTCGGGT